>BNJV01000345.1_pt1 | contig 622080 bp, 689 predicted proteins | sample 8540591 | NCBI WGS metagenome assembly BNJV01 (sample SAMD00202457, study PRJDB9452) | human saliva metagenome | host: Homo sapiens | reverse complement strand
TAGAATACATTCAAAATATATTTGAATGAGGTATGATTCAAAATATTGTTACTTCAATAATCCTGTATTCTGGGACAGCCGTAGACTTACTTATTATCCTAATGTTATTTTTTGCCAAAAGAAAAAGCAGAAAAGACATCATTAACATCTATTTAGGACAATTTCTAGGCTCTGTTAGTCTAATATTGCTAAGTTTACTTTTTGCATTTGTCTTAAATTATATTCCTAGTAAAGAGATTTTAGGTTTGCTCGGTTTGATTCCAATTTTCCTAGGACTCAAAGTTTTGCTTTTAGGAGATTCTGATGGAGAAGCTATTGCAAAAGATGGTTTGCGCAAAGATGATAAAAACCTGATTTTTCTAGTCGCTATGATTACTTTTGCAAGTTGTGGTGCTGACAATATTGGTGTTTGTCCCATATTTTACTACCTTAAATTTAGCGAATTTGATAGTGACTTTACTTACTTTTCTAGTCATGATTTATCTCTTGGTTTTTTCTGCCCAAAAATTGGCACAAGTCCCTTCTGTTGGAGAAACTTTGGAAAATATAGCAGATGGTTTATTGCCAGTGTTTATTTAGGACTGGGGATATATATCCTGATTGAAAACAACGTTTTTGACATGCTAAGGACTGTGTTCGGCTAGGAGAAAAAATTATGAAAAAAGATAGTATCTGCCAAGTGGATGTTATTAATCAACAAAACGTTACAACCGCAACGAACTACCTTGAAAAGGAAAAAGTCCAAAAATCACTTCGTATTTTATCAAAGTTTACCGATAATAAACAGATAAATATCATCTTTTATCTCCTTGCTGTTGAAGAACTCTGTGTCTGTGATATAGCCTGTTTACTAAATCTCAGTATGGCATCTGCCTCCCACCATCTTCGTAAACTAGCCAATCAAAACATCTTGGATACTAGAAGAGAGGGGAAAATTATATATTATTTTATAAAAGATGAGGAAATCAAAGACTTTTTTAATCAACTAGGATAACAACTATTTTTACTACTTTACCATGATTATATATAGGACTTATCTATGAAATTTTTTGATGAAAATTACTCACAAGAAATACCTACTCGTATCAAATGTTTAAGAGTAGAATTTTAAAACAAAGCGACCTAGGTAATGCAGAGTCAAGTTAGCTAGTTGAAAGAGGAAGAAATCTGAAAGGAAAAATGTATCTTTGATAGTAGTCATTTATATGAAAATATGATATATTTATTGATTAGATGGATGAATTTTCTAAAGTTAAACATAAAATATGACAGATACATGCTTTTTTAGTGTATCTTGTTTGTACTCAAAAATGAGTGACTATCCAATATTTTAAGATTAATAAATATTATACGATGAGATAGAATGCTACAAAATGAAAGGTGATGTAATCTGATGAAGAAAGATAGATTAATTGCATTGACAGATGCGGTTCTAGCAATTATAATGACTATCCTAATCTTAGAATTAGAAAAACCAACGACACCAAGTCTTCAAGCTTTTTGGGATTTGCACAGCAAAATTTCTCTGCTTTATTTTCTCTTTCCTTTTTCTGGTTAGGGATCGTTATGGATGGCACTAAACACACTATGGGAAAAAGGTTGAAAAATTTTCAACAAATTGTTTGGTGGAATTTGTTTCTTTTTTGTTTTTGTTCATTTATGCCCTATGCTACTGGAAAAGTCAGTAGTCATTTCATGAATCATACGGCAGCTCTTTATGGACTGATCGTTATTGTTTCAACGGTAGCAAACTGGTTTTTACATAAAGTAATTGATAAACCCAATATAGATCAGAAAGAATTACTTGAAGCTACCGCACAATATAGAAAGTTATTGATACCTGACCTAATAATTAAAGGAGTGGGATTGATTCTATCCTTAATTTCTATCCTCCGATTATGATGTATAGTGTTTTGATTACAGATTACATCATAACTTTAAAAACACTATCTGAAAAAGAGTGAATAACTAAAAATGGTGATCAAAGTTAGGTGTATTATTTTAATGCTCACAGACCCAAACTATTACCCTATTTAGCTTAAACTTATTCAAATTTTATGAAATTAATCAGTAAATATCGTTTCGAAAAGACTTGGTATTACGCTATTTTTAGTCCAACTGAAACTCATACTTTCCAAACCAGGTCTTAAGAAAGCTCGTAAAGCTAGCCAGTTCTCAAAACGTTAATTCGTTGCTGGACAGCAGAGTACAAACGAAAACACTTTGCAGCTTGCAAGGTGTTTTTTTTTGTATGAGAACTACTGGCGGTGCGCAATTAGGATAGCTCTAGCGACTTTAGTCGCATAGAGATATGCTATGCACAGTTGCCCCAAGAAAACAAGCGAAGCGATGTTTGATTGGGTGGCAACCACTGCACTCAAAACGTTAATCAATACGATTAAATCAACGTTTTAAGCTCATCAAGGCTTTGCTTTATGGCTGCCTTTTGGTAAGGGATTCTGAAAAAAATGACTTAAATGTTATTTGTGTTTTGTCTTCATCTTGAAATTCTTATAACAATGTGATATATTTATAACAGATAAGATGTGATATATTTATAACACATTAAAAGGAGATGGAGAAAATGAAAATGTCGAAGAACTTAAAGATAATCCTTTATATCGCTAGCGTGCTTATTGTTGTATGTTTAGTATTATTGCTGGGGAATCACCTACCGATTCTAGCGAAAGGTGCTATTATGACGACGGCTTGGCTTCCTTCGTATTTGGTTTGTACGATGATATCGGTCCTCTCAAAATCAACCTATCAAAAGAAAGAGAAAAAAATGTTTGGGATTACTGCAAAATTATATACAGTGCTTGTATTTCTCTCGTCCTCAATCTATACTATTGGAGTTTGGCTTCTAACTCCTGGTTCTGTGATTAAGAATATAATGTTAGGAATTGGATTAGGTGTTCAATTGTTATTAATGTTTTACTTCTTATTCAAGAGAATTAATGAAGAACCCGATGAACGATTTTATAGAAATATTGCAAAGTCCTCTTCCATTTTGTTTACAATAGCAATCTTTATATTATTGGGAATGGCAACCTTGATAGCTTTCTGTAAAGTTTTCGTTTTGAATGCTGGATTCCTTTATATTTTGGTGGCTTTTTTACTCTTATTATTTGCCATTACTTACTTTATCACTGAAAAAAGGGGATGAAATATGGCGAAAGAAAGTAAAATAAAGACTAACTTGAAAGAAGTAAGGGAAGCTTATGGTATGACTCAACAAGATTTAGCAGATCATGTAGGAATACGGAGAGAAACGATTGTTCACTTGGAAAATAACCGCTACAACCCTTCGTTGGAAATGGCTTTAAAAATAGCGCAAGTCTTTAATAAACAAGTGGAAGAACTATTTCGTCTGAAATAAGAGAAGTGAAACAATCCAATTGATTTGTGTATCAGTTTTTGGAAGCTTGTTATTCTAAGGCGAGGTAGTGGTAAGAGGGAGTGTTTTCAAAGGAGTTATTTTTGACTACATCTTAGTTAAAACGCTTTCAAAAATAAGATAATAGTTTATTTTTCAAGCATTTTAACCCAATAATAGAACTTTTTAGGTCGAAATGCTCTCAAAAACGCTAATGTTTCTCTAATCTACTCACTTTTGAGATCTTGCATATTATGTAGTTATCATACAAAAATGATAAAGTGAATGAATACATTTATTTGAAAGATAATATTGTTATATACTTCAAACATATTATCAGTAAAAGGGTTTTATACGTCTATTAAATATCTTTTGATTTTTAGCCATAAAACCTCACATAATAATGAATGTATATTTTACAAATTATGCTTTTATATATGACTTAAATATGTATTTAAACTTAGCAAAGGACATAATAAATTACCTAAAATAACATTAAAATTAAAAATGATTAATTATTACTATTTGGCAACACACCTCAAAAAACCTTTGTTTGTAGGAATTGTAGGATATATTAAAAATTTAAAAAAGTTTTTAAAATTTGTTGACATATCTCTAGATAGTGTTATAATCTATAGATGTCAGGGAGGTCCTGATACTAAATATATAATAATCCATTAGAGGAGAAACAATTATGAAAAAAGTATTGCTTACATCAGCTGCAGTTCTTGCAGTATTCGCTTCATCAGCAGCAGTTTTCGCTAACGACGGTAACGTTCACACTGGAAACCTTGATAACAAAACTGAAGCAACTGGTGGTGACTTCTTCACAAACAACGAAGGTGGTCTTACTCAAGCTGCTAAAGATGGTCTTAACAACGTTGACGCAGATTCAACTAAACAAAAATTTGAAGATGCTGGTGAACACATCGAACCAAAACGTGATGCTAACGGAAACATCATCAAAGATGAGTTTGTAGTTACTGATAAAGCTAACGCTAACAAAGACGCTAAAGAAGAAGCTAAAGCTGTTAAAGCTGCAGAAAAGAAAGCTCCAGCAGCTAAAGCTGAAGCTAAAGCTCTTCCAAACACAGCAGCTGTTAAATAATTAACTGCTATTGCTAAAAAGAATATCACTGGGGCTAGAGCTTCGGTGATATTTTTCTATGGATAAAGAAAAGGATTTGACATTTCATGAGTAATCATAATCGTAAATCTACTGGATCTCGCAAAAAACTGATTGCTGGGATTTCGGCCTTAGTCATTGCTGCTTTGGCTATCTTCCTTGGCTTCCAGTTTATGTCTCCGACAGCATCGTCCTCTAATGGTGTTAAGAGTGTTTTAACGACTAAAAAAGCAAACACTTATAAAGTTTCAGATGAGGAGAAAGCCTACCTCAAAAATAAATTTGATGGTCTTGAGGCGACAAACCCTGATACTATCGCTTATGTCTATGCACCAGGGACTAAATTGGATGAGCCAGTTGTTCAAACAACGGACAATTCAACCTACTTAGATAAAACATTTGATGGAGGAAACGTTCCATATTTGGGAACGGTCTTCATGGATACAGATAATAAGAAAGATTTCAGCGATCGTTTGACTTGGCTCTTCGGCCATGCTCGAGGAAGTAAGGTTGCTGATAGTCGTATGTTCAACGATGTTAACTACTATAGTGATCAGTCGTTCTTTGATAAACACAAATATGTTGTTATTGAGACGCCTCAACGTAAGTATTATTATGAAGCGCTCGCTATGGTAATTGTGCCTGAAGACACAGCTTTCTATCGTACATCATTTGAAAGCGATAAAGACTTTAAACAACAGTTGGATATCATCTATGATCAAGCAAGTGTTAAAAACAAGGATTTGAAGGTTAGTGCTTCAGATAAATACCTCGTTCTTTCGACTTGTCGTGAGGAAGATGAAACGATTCGTGCTAATCTCTACTTGCGTCAAATTCCAGACTCTGAAATGTCTGATTTTGTAGCTAAACATGGTAAAGATTTGGAATACACACCAACACGCTAATTATTAACCAAACTCTACTTCGTATGAAGTAGAGTTTTTATCTTGTCTAAGAAAACTGATGTTTTCAATCGCCATGGAATTGAGATGTAACCGTTTATTAATCTTTTTTATCATCAATGGATAAGTTTTTTTGGTACACTAGAAGTATGAAAAAGGAGAGTATTATGAAACAGAGCCAGGCTAAAAAGCGTGACAATGCGATGACTAATAAGATTTTGATGGGGTTGATTGCTCTCGTCTTAGGTTTGCTTTTTCTTGAGATTTTAATTGTTCATAGTAAGAATGAACAGCAAAAGAATGCCTCAAACCAGGTACAGACAGCACGTATCATGGCTAATGGGGACTTGCTCTATCATGACGGTCTCTATATGAGTGCCCTGCAGGCAGATGGCAGCTATGATTTCACGGAGAATTTACTTATGTGAAGCCGTGGTTAAAGCAGGCTGATTTGGTTTTGGGTGATTTCGAGGGAACGATTAATCCTGATTATCCTTTGTCAGGCTATCCTCTGTTTAATGCTCCTCAATCAGTGACAGCAGCTATTAAGGATGCTGGTTATGATGTTATGGATTTGGCCCATAATCATATCTTGGATTCTGGTTTAGAGGGAGCTTTTACAACGGCTGATGCTTTTAAGAAAGTGGGAATTGATCCTATTGGTGTTTACGAAAAGCCGGTGCGAGACAAGGCGCCACTGCTCATCAAGAATGTTAATGGTATCAAAGTTGCAATACTTTCCTATGCTTATGGTTACAATGGCCTAGAGTCGAACTTGACGGATAAAGAGGTTGCAGACCACTTATCGAATTTGGATGAAAAACGTATGAAAGCCGAGATTCAGCGTGCCGAAAAAGAAGCGGATATCACGGTTATCATGCCTCAGATGGGTGTTGAATATCGTTTGGAACCGACAGATGAACAGGTTAAACTCTATCATAAGATGATTGATTGGGGTGCTGATATTATCTTTGGAGGTCATCCTCATGTGGTAGAACCTTCTGAGGTGGTTAAAAAGGATGGACAGCAAAAACTTATTATTTACTCAATGGGGAATTTCATCTCAAACCAGCGCATAGAGACTATGGATGGTGTGGATAGTGCAGAGTGGACAGAGAGAGGTGTCTTAATGGATGTCACCCTTGAGAAAAAGAATGGTCAAACCACGATTAAGACTGCACAAGCGCATCCGACTTGGGTTAACCGTACGCCTAAAGGAACATCTTCGCCAGAGGGATATCCTTTGTATACTTACCAAACTTATATTTTAGAGGATTTCATTAAGGGTGGTAAATATAGAAATAAACTAGATGAAGAAACCAAAGAGCGTATAGATACTGCTTATAAAGAAATGAATGCCCATGTTAATTTAAATGGAAATAAAGCTAAGATATCGCCTGAATTTGGCGATATTTTTTTGTTTATCGACAAGTTACCCACAGACTTATCCACAGGTGTGGAAAAGTCTGTTAATAGTGTTGAATCTTGATTTTTCAAGGTTTTAAAAGAAGGAAATTATTTAGGTTGTGAACAAGTTTATCCACAAGTAGTTGGGTCAAAGAGAGGATATTTTCATAAACGATATTAGTTAAATTTCTCGGAAATATTCGTCTTTTTCAAGAAAAAATATGCAAATTTCATAAAAAATAGCATTTTTAATCAAAATATGCTAAAATTATACAAAATAAAATGATGGAGGCTTCTCATGAAAGCGATTATTACAGTTGTAGGTAAGGACAAATCAGGTATTGTTGCGGGTGTTGCGACTAAGGTGGCAGAACTTGGCTTGAATATTGATGATATTTCTCAAACAGTTCTTGATGAATTCTTTACCATGATGGCGGTTGTATCATCAGAAGACAAACAAGATTTTACACACCTACGTGCTGAATTGGAAGCCTTTGGTGAGTCATTGAACGTTAAAATCAACATCCAAAGTTCAGCAATTTTTGATGCTATGCACAACTTGTAAGATAGGAGTAGCTTAAAATGGATATTAAACAGGTCACAGAAACCATTGCCATGATTGAGGAACAGAACTTTGATGTTCGTACCATTACCATGGGGATTTCACTACTAGATTGTATCGATTCAGATATCGATAAGGCGGCGGAAAAAGTCTATAACAAGATTGTATCTAAGGCTAAGAATTTGGTAGCTGTTGGTGACGAAATTGCAGCTGAACTTGGTATTCCGATTGTTAATAAACGTGTGTCTGTTACTCCAATCTCAATCATCGGTGCGGCAACAGATGCAACAGACTATGTACCTTTTGCGAAGGCGTTAGACCGAGCAGCTAAGGAAATCGGTGTTAACTTTATTGGTGGTTTCTCTGCACTCGTTCAAAAGGGCTACCAAAAAGGTGATGAGATTCTTATTAATTCTATTCCACGTGCGCTTGCAGAGACTGATTTTGTCTGCTCATCTGTCAACATTGGTTCAACAAAGACTGGTATTAACATGACAGCAGTACGTGACATGGGACGTATCATCAAAGAGGCTTCTGAGGCAGATCCATTGGGCCCAGGTAAATTGGTGGTCTTTGCTAATGCGGTTGAAGATAATCCATTTATGGCAGGTGCCTTCCACGGTGTTGGTGAGGCTGATGTTGTAATCAATGTTGGGGTTTCAGGTCCTGGTGTTGTGCAACGTGCAGTTGAGAAAGTTCCAGGCGAAAGTTTCGATGTTCTAGCTGAAACAGTTAAGAAGACCGCCTTCAAAATCACACGTGTTGGTCAGTTGGTTGGTCAAATGGCCAGCGAACGTCTTGGTGTCGAGTTTGGTATTGTAGATTTGTCTCTTGCGCCAACACCAGCAGTTGGTGATTCAGTAGCCCGTGTACTTGAAGCGATGGGTCTTGAAGTTGTTGGTACGCATGGTACTACTGCAGCTCTAGCCCTTCTTAACGACCAAGTTAAAAAAGGCGGTATCATGGCATGTAACCAAGTTGGTGGTTTGTCAGGTGCTTTTATTCCAGTTTCTGAAGATGAAGGTATGATTGCGGCGGTTCAGTCTGGTCATATCAACCTTGAAAAATTGGAAGCCATGACAGCTATCTGTTCTGTTGGTCTAGACATGATTGCTATTCCTGCTGATACGCCAGATACAACAATCGCGGCTATGATTGCTGATGAAGCGGCTATCGGTGTCATTAACCAGAAAACAACAGCTGTTCGTATCATTCCTTATGGTAAGGAAGGTGATATGTTGGAACTTGGTGGTCTTCTTGGTTATGCACCAGTAATGAAGGTAAACAAAGCTTCATCGGCTGACTTCATTGCGCGTGGTGGTCAAATCCCAGCTCCTGTTCACAGCTTTAAAAACTAAGCGGATGTTAAATGCTTTGCCAATTGGTAAGGCATTTTCTGATGGTCTCGCTGGCTAGATAGTGGAGGGGATTTGTGCTATAATGAATTCAAAAATGACGGAAAGAAGGGGCGCTATGAGTGAGGTTAAGTTGTATATTGCGAGACATGGCAAAACTATGTTTAACACCATTGGTCGTGCACAAGGTTGGTCTGATAGCCCTTTGACCCCGTTCGGTGAAGAAGGTATTCGTGAATTGGGGGTAGGTCTGAAAGCAGCAGGTATTCCTTTCAAGGTCGCATATTCTAGTGATTCAGGTCGAACGATTCAAACCATGGATATCATTTTACGTGAGACGGGTTTAGAAACTATTCCTTATAAACGTGACAAACGTATTCGTGAGTGGTGTTTTGGTAGTTTAGATGGTGGCTATGACGGTGAACTTTTCTACGGTGTGCTACCGAGAACAGATGCTTTTCAAGGTAAGGATTTGCATGAGGTAACTTATCCTGAGCTTGCACAGGGTATCCTTGATGTGGATACGGCTGGTTGGGCAGAGCCTTGGGAAGTGCTCAGAAAACGTATTTTAGAGGGGTTCATAGCTATTGCAGAAAATCTTGAGAGGTCTGGTGGCGGTAATGCTATTGTCGTTAGTCACGGTATGACCATTGCAACCTTTGCTTGGTTAATTGATTCTTCTGTCGAGCATCCTTCATTGGACAACGGTTCGGTTACTGTTGTTGCTTATGAAAATGGTAAATTTACATTAGAAGCACTTGGCGATATGACTTATCGTCAGGTTGGGCGAGAGATAATAGAAAAAGAAAATGGTAAAAAATAACTATCCAAGTCGCCGTCAGGCGAAAAAGCAAACCAACTGGTTTTTGGTTATCAGTAGTGTCTTGATTGCAATTCTTTTAGTTGTAGCAGGACTTTATTCAGTATTTGGTGTCAGTCGTACAGTCCAACAAACCAATGGATCGTCAGTAACAAAAAGTAGTAAGCAAGCTACCGATGCGACTCAAAGCAAGGATGCAAAGGGACTACCTGATGTATCGCCTAAAGACTGGCAATTGCTTTTGGTAAATCGAGATAATAAGTCTAAAGAACTTAACCCTGAGATTGCTGATGTCGATGGTGTTTCTGTAGATGCAAGAATTGCTAAGAACGTTAAGGAGTTTTTAGCAGCTGCTCAAGAAATTGATCCAAGTTATCACTTGATATCAGGTTATCGTAGTGTTGCTTATCAGACTGAACTTTATAACAGTTATGTTCAGCAGGAAATGGCTGCTGACCCAAGTTTGACGGAGTCTCAGGCGGAGAAAAAGGTTCAAACCTATTCACAACCACCAGGAGCGAGTGAACACCAAACAGGTCTTGCGATTGATATGAGTACTGTAGATAGCTTAAATGAAGCAGATCCAGATACAGTAGCTAAAGTCAAAGAATTGGCGCCGAAATATGGCTTGTTCTTCGTTTTCCAGATGGTAAAACATCGTCAACGGGTGTAGGCTACGAGGATTGGCATTTCCGCTATGTTGGTAAAGAGTCAGCAGAGTATATGACTGAACATAATCTTACTTTGGAAGAATATTTGGCATTATTAAAGGAGAAAGCTAAGTGAGACGACGTTTTAAACTAAAAGCCTTCATTACCTTAGTTGTTGTTTTTGCTTTAGGTATTCTCTTACCTTTGATTCTTCATGCCTCTACAGATGATAATGCTCGTGCGGTAAAGGTTGCTTACACACAGCAAGAATTTATTGAGACCTTAGCTCCAACAGCTCAAAAGATGTCTAAAAACTATGGTGTACCTGCGTCTATTCTCCTTAGTCAAGCTGCATATGAGTCAAATTATGGTAGCAGTCTTTTATCTGTTAAATATCATAACATCTACAGTCTCCCTGCTCAGCCAGGTCAAGAACGTATTCGTTTAAAGGATAGTATCTACAGTAAAGGGAAATGGCAATACCAAAAGGTGGATTTTGCAGTTTTTAAGGATTGGTCAAGTTCTATGATGACTTATTTAGAAGAACTTCGCCAAGGAACATGGGGCGAGTCGACCTATAAAGAGGTAGCAGGAACGACTAGTTATAAAGTTGCGGCAGAAAAACTACAAGCTGCGGGTTTTAGCAGTGATCCAGATTATGCCAAACACCTCATATCTATTATTGAGACCTATCATTTGTCAAAATATGATTGATAAGATTAGAGTGCCTCTGAGGTGCTCTTTTTTTGCTTTTCTAGGTCTTAAGATGTATTTTTAGCACTCTTTTTATAAGAGTGCTAATTTTTTGGTTTTTTGGGTTGACATGTTCAAGTTTAGGTGTATAATAGAATCATAAGTTAGCAGTCGATGTGTTAGAGTGCTAATAAATAGAAATGAGGTGACATCGTGATTACGCAAAGGCAAAACACTATTTTGAATTTGATAGTTGAGATGTTCACTCGTACACATGAACCGGTTGGTTCTAAAGCATTACAAGAATCAATTGATTCGAGTTCAGCGACCATTCGTAATGACATGGCCAAGCTTGAAAAAATGGGCTATCTTGAAAAAGCTCATACTTCTAGTGGGCGTATGCCAAGCCGAGCAGGTTTCCAGTATTTCGTCGCTAATTCTTGAATCTTGATACGATTGATGAACAAGATGTTTATCAAGTGGTCAAGGCCTTTGATTTTGAAGCCTTTAAACTTGAAGATATCTTGGATGCAGCGGCGAAGCTGCTGGCAGAAATGACAGGATGTACAGCAGTGATTCAAGATGTGGAACCGACACGACAACGTCTGACTGGATTTGACATTGTTCATCTATCCAATCACGACGCTTTAGCGGTTCTTACTCTAGATGAATCTAAGCCTGTGACAGTTCAATTTGCTATTCCAAAAAATTTCTTGTCTAGTGATTTGGAAATTCTTCATAAGCTTGTTCAAGAACGTTTTTTAGGAAACACTGTCTTAGAGATCCATTACCGATTGAGAACTGAGATTCCTCAGATTGTGCAAAAGTATTTCAAGATAACAGATAATGTTCTAGATTTGTTTGATTATATCTTTTCACAACTTTTTAAGGAATTGATTTTCATCGAAGGTAAGGTTGCATCACTGACTTATGCCGACTTAAAAACCTATCAATTTTTGGACAATCCACAACATGTGGCACTTGAGCTTCGATCAGCTATCTCCGATGATGAAGTGACCAAGATTTCGGTTGCAGAATCAACTGAAGAAGCGCTTGAAAATGTCACAGTTATGAGTCATAAATTCCTAATTCCTTATCGTGGGATGGCACTCATGCATGTGATTGGTCCAGTTGAAATGGATTATCGTCGCATGGTTAGTTTGGTCAATGTTATTAGTAGAGTTTTGGTTATGAAGTTGACGGATTATTACCGTTACCTCAATAGTAACCATTATGAAGTTAGCTAAAATATAACATTTAAAAAGTATAGAAAGAGGTGTATGCCTTGACTGAAGATATTAAAAAAGAAGACGTGAAAGAAGAGGAAGCTACGGAGACAACTGAAGAAGTTGTAGAGGAAGTAAGCGAACCTTCTGAACTTGAAGAAGCCCAAGCGCGTGCCGAAGAATTTGAAAACAAATACCTTCGTGCCCATGCAGAAATGCAAAACATTCAGCGACGTGCAAATGAAGAACGTCAACAATTGCAAAAGTATCGTAGCCAAGATTTGGCAAAAGCGATTTTGCCATCACTTGATAACCTTGAACGTGCTCTTGCCGTTGAGGGCTTGACTGATGATGTCAAAAAAGGTTTGGAAATGGTGCAAGAAAGTTTAGTGCATGCTCTTAAAGAGGAAGGAATTGAAGAAATTCCAGCTGATGGTGATTTCGATCATAACTTCCACATGGCAATTCAAACAATGCCTGCAGATGATGAACATCCAGCAGACACGATTGCACAAGTTTTCCAAAAAGGATATAAACTCCACGAACGCGTCTTACGCCCAGCCATGGTAGTTGTATACAACTAGGATACAAAGTCCGTAAAAGCTCACAGTAAAAATAGGAGATTGACGAAGTGTTCGATGAACACAAGGAAATCTATCTTTTTTACCCAGAGCTTAGGGCGTGTTCAACTAGGCAATTCTGACGGTTGCTGAAGCAACTCGTCAGAAAACGGCAAGCGCCATAGCGATTGCCTAGCCTCCTTACTAACTCGTCGTCAAAATAAAATCGATTTCGACTTCTTGTGTCGTAACATAATTGAAAACTTGTCCGAAATGACAGAAAACTATGAATGAAAGATAAAAAAAGCAAAATAGAAATTAAAGTAAAAAGGGGAAAAACATATGTCTAAAATCATTGGTATTGACTTAGGTACAACAAACTCAGCAGTAGCAGTTCTTGAAGGAACTGAATCAAAAATTATCGCAAACCCAGAAGGTAACCGCACAACTCCATCTGTTGTGTCATTCAAAAACGGTGAAATCATCGTTGGTGACGCTGCAAAACGTCAAGCAGTAACAAACCCAGATACAATCATCTCTATCAAATCTAAGATGGGTACTTCTGAAAAAGTTTCTGCAAACGGTAAAGAATACACACCACAAGAGATTTCAGCTATGATTCTTCAATACTTGAAAGGTTATGCTGAAGATTACCTTGGTGAAAAAGTAACTAAAGCAGTTATCACAGTTCCTGCTTACTTCAACGATGCACAACGTCAAGCAACAAAAGACGCTGGTAAAATCGCTGGTCTTGAAGTAGAACGTATCGTCAACGAACCAACAGCAGCAGCTCTTGCTTACGGTTTGGATAAGACTGATAAAGAAGAAAAAATCTTGGTATTCGACCTTGGTGGTGGTACATTCGACGTATCTATCCTTGAACTTGGTGACGGTGTCTTTGACGTGTTGGCAACTGCAGGGGATAACAAACTCGGTGGTGATGACTTTGACCAAAAAATCATCGACCACATGGTTGAAGAATTCAAGAAAGAAAATGGAATCGACTTGTCAACAGACAAGATGGCTCTTCAACGCTTGAAAGATGCAGCTGAAAAAGCTAAGAAAGACCTTTCTGGTGTTACTTCAACACAAATCAGCTTGCCATTCATCACTGCTGGTGAGGCTGGACCTCTTCACTTGGAAATGACATTGACTCGTGCGAAATTCGATGATTTGACTCGTGACCTTGTAGAACGTACGAAAACTCCAGTTCGTCAAGCCCTTTCAGATGCAGGTTTGAGCTTGTCAGATATTGACGAAGTTATCCTTGTCGGTGGTTCAACTCGTATCCCTGCCGTTGTAGAAGCTGTTAAAGCTGAAACTGGTAAAGAACCAAACAAATCAGTTAACCCTGATGAAGTAGTTGCCATGGGTGCTGCTATCCAAGGTGGTGTTATTACTGGTGATGTCAAAGACGTTGTCCTTCTTGACGTAACTCCATTGTCACTTGGTATCGAAACAATGGGTGGAGTGTTCACAAAACTTATTGACCGCAACACTACTATTCCAACATCTAAATCACAAGTCTTCTCAACTGCAGCAGACAACCAACCAGCCGTTGATATCCACGTTCTTCAAGGGGAACGCCCAATGGCAGCAGATAACAAGACTCTTGGACGCTTCCAATTGACTGATATCCCAGCTGCACCTCGTGGTATTCCACAAATCGAAGTTACTTTCGATATTGATAAGAACGGTATCGTATCTGTTAAAGCTAAAGACCTTGGAACTCAAAAAGAACAAACAATTGTCATCCAATCTAACTCTGGTTTGACAGACGAAGAAATTGAAAAGATGATGAAAGATGCTGAAGCAAATGCTGAAGCAGATGCAAAACGTAAAGAAGAAGTAGATCTTCGTAACGAAGTTGACCAAGCTATCTTTGCGACTGAAAAAACAATCAAAGAAACAGAAGGTAAAGGCTTCGACACAGAACGTGATGCTGCTCAATCAGCTCTTGATGAACTTAAGAAAGCTCAAGAATCAGGCAATCTTGATGACATGAAGGCTAAATTGGAAGCTCTTAACGAAAAAGCTCAAGCTCTTGCAGTTAAACTTTACGAACAAGCTGCAGCAGCACAACAAGCTCAAGCAGGAGCAGAAGGTGCACAAACAGCAGATAACTCAGGCGACGATGTTGTAGACGGAGAGTTTACTGAAAAGTAAGATGTAAAGTCCATTAAAACCTCACAGTAAAAATAGGAAGATTTCTCTTTTTCACCAAGAGGTTAGGGTGTGCTCAGTTCGGTAAGGTGTTGAGCTTAGCTAGTAAATGATAAAAAGAAATCCAGAGGTTGCAAACCAGCCTCTGTTTTTCGCTAAAATAAGTGAAGTGAATATAAGATATAGTTTTACTTCGTATCGTAACAAATATAAAATAGAAAGGAACAAAGAGTGTTCGTCGTTGAACACGGGCTAGGGATTAAGCCAAAAAGATAGTTGGTTTCAAGGGACTAGGTGTTCATCTTCAAAACTATTACTTTGGCTTTCTCCATTAGATGCCCTTTGTATCTAAAATTATGAACAATACCGAATATTACGATCGTCTTGGGGTATCTAAGGATGCCTCTCAAGATGAAATTAAACGTGCCTATCGTAAGATGTCTAAGAAATACCACCCAGACATTAATAAAGAACCGGGTGCGGAAGAAAAATATAAAGAGGTTCAAGAGGCCTACGAAACTTTAAGTGATGACCAAACGTGCAGCCTATGACCAATACGGACCAGATGGTGCGAATGGTTTTGGTGGTCAAGGAGGCTTTGGTGGCTTCGATGGTGGTGCAGGCTTTGGTGGCTTTGAGGATATCTTCTCTAGCTTCTTTGGTGGTGGTGCTACTCGTAACCCGAATGCTCCACGTCAAGGTGATGATCTTCAGTACCGTGTCAACCTAAGCTTCGAAGAGGCGATTTTTGGTGCCGAAAAAGAAGTTCACTACAATCGTGAAGCAACATGTAAGACATGTTCGGGATCTGGTGCAAAACCTGGCACAAGCCCTGTAACTTGTGGTCGCTGTCATGGTCAAGGAGTTATCAATGTTGATACGCAAACACCACTTGGTATGATGCGTCGTCAAGTAACCTGTGATGTCTGTCATGGAACAGGTCAAGAAATTAAAGAGCCATGTCAAACTTGTCATGGAACAGGACATGAAAAACAAAGTCATAAAGTATCTGTCAAGATTCCAGCAGGTGTTGAAACAGGTCAACAAATTCGTCTTGCGGGTCAAGGTGAAGCTGGTTTCAATGGTGGTCCTTATGGAGACCTCTTTGTAATCATCAATGTTAATCCAAGCGATAAATTTACTCGTGATGGTTCAACAATTTACTATACACTTAACATTTCCTTTGTCCAAGCAGCTCTTGGTGATACTGTCGAAGTACCAACAGTTCATGGAAATGTTGAGATGACCATTCCAGCAGGAACTCAAACAGGCAAAACTTTCCGTCTAAAAGGAAAGGGTGCTCCACGTCTTCGTGGAGGTTCACAAGGAGACCAACACGTTACAGTTAAGATTGTAACTCCTACGAAGCTAAACGATGCTCAAAAAGAAGCTCTCCTTGCATTCGCCAAGGCAAGTGGAGATGAAAAAAATCGCACCACAGAAAAAAAGGTTTCTTCAATAAAGTAAAGGATGCCTTAGAAGATTTATAAAGGAAGGACGCTGAAGGCGTCTTTTTCTTTATTTCGAAAAACTGTATGGGGTCACTTGACAATCGACCTACTTTTTTTATCCTTGAAAAAAATCTGATATGATAATTTTATGGTTAGATACAAAGCGACAATTTCCTATGATGGTACACTTTTTCTCAGGTTTTCAAAGACAACCAAATGCACGTTCTATTCAAGAAGAGCTTGAAAAAGACTCTTTTACGGTTAAATAGCGGTACACCTGTCACCGTTCATGGAGCAGGGGCGTACAGATGCAGGTGTTCATGCCTATGGACAAGTTATCCACTTCGACTTGCCCCAGGAGCGGGATCCAGAGAAGTTACGTTTTGGTTTAGATACGCAATGTCCAGATGATATTGATGTTGTTAGTATTGAACTTGTATCAGAAGAATTTCATGCACGATACAATAAACATAGTAAAACTTATGAGTTTCTAGTAGATGCAGGGCGACCTAAGAACCCTATGATGCGTAATTATGCGACCCACTATCCCTACCCTCTAAGTTTAGCACCTATGCAGGAGGCCGCTAAGGATTTGGTCGGTACACATGATTTTACAGGCTTCACAGCTTCAGGAACTTCTGTAGAAAATAAAGTACGCACAATTACACAAGCTAGTGTATCTATCGATGAGAAAACTGGATTTTATATCTTTACTTTTTCTGGCAATGGTTTTCTCTATAAGCAAGTTAGAAATATGGTCGGTACCTTGTTGAAGATTGGCAATGGTCGCATGCCTGTTTCGCAAGTTAAGACAGTGTTGGAAAGTCGTAATCGTAATCTCGCAGGACCAACGGCAGCAGGAAATGGGTTATATTTGAAGGAGATAAGATATGAGTGATGAATTGATTTTAGCGATTTCGGGGAATGATATTTTTAGTGGTGGCGGACTTCATGCAGATTTAGCGACGTTTACCACAAATAAACAGCATGGATTTGTGGCTCTTACCTGTCTGACAGCTATGACTGAGAATGGTTTTGAGGTCATTCCGGTTGATACTAATGTTTTTAAACAACAACTTGACTCACTAAAAGATGTCCCATTCTCAGCAATAAAAATTGGTTTGTTGCCTAACGTTGAAATCGCAGAATTAACGTTGGATTTTGTTAAAAAACATTCTGATATTCCAATTGTCTTGGATCCCGTTTTAGTATGTAAGGAGACTCATGACGTTGAAGTTTCTCAACTACGTGATGAATTGGTTAAATTTTTCCCTTATACCACGGTTATCACTCCGAACTTACCTGAAGTCGAACTGCTTATAGATAGAAAGGTTAAGACTCTTGATGACATGAAGCATGCGGCTAGCTATCTCAATGAATTAGGTGCTAAGACTGTCGTTGTCAAAGGTGGAAATCGCTTGGATGGTAATAAAGCGATAGATGTCTTTTATGATGGAACAGATTACAAATTGTTTGAAGAAGCTGTGCTAGACAAAAACAATACCGGTGCAGGATGTACATTTGCTTCAAGTATAGCTAGTGAATTAGTCAAAGGCTGTTCAGAAACTGAAGCTGTAGCAAATGCTAAAGCCTTCGTTTATGAATCAATTAAACAATCAAATGAATTTGGAGTAGTTCAATATGCAAAATAAGAAAACAAAAGAGCTAACATTATTAGCTGTCTTAACGGCTTTATCAGTGACCTTTGGATTCGTAGCTAAAATTCCGACTCCAACAGGGCTTTTAACTTTGGTAGATGCAGGAATCTACTTCACAGCCTTCTATCTTGGAAAGAAAGAGGGGGCAATTGTGGGAGGACTATCTGCATTTTTGATAGATTTGCTATCATCTGCTCCGCAATGGATGTTTATCAGTTTGTTAATCCATGGTGCACAAGGTTATTTTGCTGGATTTAAAGGTAACTATCGTATCCTAGGTCTTCTGATTGCTACAATTGTGATGGTGGGTGGCTATGCACTTGCTTCAGTATTTATGTATGGAACAGGAGCTTCAATCGCAGAAGTGATTCCTAATTTCTGCCAAAATGCTTTTGGCCTAGTCGTTGGATGGGTATTGTATCAAGGATTCAAAAAAGTTCAATCTAAAAAAGGATAATAGTTTTACTAAACCCTATTGACAAGTATTGATTTGGGTGATAAGATATAAAAGTTGTCTTAACTGACTTGCCACAAACTTGAAAAGGTTCCAAAACTTTAAAAAAGTTATTGACAAGACAAGCTAGAGATGATATTATAAATAAGCTGTTTCGCGAGAGACAGCGGACACGAGAAGTAAAAAAACTTCAAAAAAAGTGTTGACAAGGCATTCTAGATTTGCTAGAATATAGAAGTTGTCTTAAGAGAGACAAAGACCTTTGAGAACTGAATAAGAAACCAAGTGCAGGGTTATGATAGAAGAATTATAACCTGTCAATTTACAAGAATAAATCGTCAGACGACGGTAATGAGTTAACGCTCGAACAATTATTAAAAGATTTTTAATGAGAGTTTGATCCTGGCTCAGGACGAACGCTGGCGGCGTGCCTAATACATGCAAGTAGAACGCTGAAGAGAGGAGCTTGCTCTTCTTGGATGAGTTGCGAACGGGTGAGTAACGCGTAGGTAACCTGCCTTGTAGCGGGGGATAACTATTGGAAACGATAGCTAATACCGCATAACAATGGATGACACATGTCATTTATTTGAAAGGGGCAATTGCTCCACTACAAGATGGACCTGCGTTGTATTAGCTAGTAGGTGAGGTAACGGCTCACCTAGGCGACGATACATAGCCGACCTGAGAGGGTGATCGGCCACACTGGGACTGAGACACGGCCCAGACTCCTACGGGAGGCAGCAGTAGGGAATCTTCGGCAATGGGGGCAACCCTGACCGAGCAACGCCGCGTGAGTGAAGAAGGTTTTCGGATCGTAAAGCTCTGTTGTAAGTCAAGAACGAGTGTGAGAGTGGAAAGTTCACACTGTGACGGTAGCTTACCAGAAAGGGACGGCTAACTACGTGCCAGCAGCCGCGGTAATACGTAGGTCCCGAGCGTTGTCCGGATTTATTGGGCGTAAAGCGAGCGCAGGCGGTTTGATAAGTCTGAAGTTAAAGGCTGTGGCTCAACCATAGTTCGCTTTGGAAACTGTCAAACTTGAGTGCAGAAGGGGAGAGTGGAATTCCATGTGTAGCGGTGAAATGCGTAGATATATGGAGGAACACCGGTGGCGAAAGCGGCTCTCTGGTCTGTAACTGACGCTGAGGCTCGAAAGCGTGGGGAGCGAACAGGATTAGATACCCTGGTAGTCCACGCCGTAAACGATGAGTGCTAGGTGTTGGATCCTTTCCGGGATTCAGTGCCGCAGCTAACGCATTAAGCACTCCGCCTGGGGAGTACGACCGCAAGGTTGAAACTCAAAGGAATTGACGGGGGCCCGCACAAGCGGTGGAGCATGTGGTTTAATTCGAAGCAACGCGAAGAACCTTACCAGGTCTTGACATCCCGATGCTATTTCTAGAGATAGAAAGTTACTTCGGTACATCGGTGACAGGTGGTGCATGGTTGTCGTCAGCTCGTGTCGTGAGATGTTGGGTTAAGTCCCGCAACGAGCGCAACCCCTATTGTTAGTTGCCATCATTCAGTTGGGCACTCTAGCGAGACTGCCGGTAATAAACCGGAGGAAGGTGGGGATGACGTCAAATCATCATGCCCCTTATGACCTGGGCTACACACGTGCTACAATGGTTGGTACAACGAGTTGCGAGTCGGTGACGGCAAGCTAATCTCTTAAAAGCCAATCTCAGTTCGGATTGTAGGCTGCAACTCGCCTACATGAAGTCGGAATCGCTAGTAATCGCGGATCAGCACGCCGCGGTGAATACGTTCCCGGGCCTTGTACACACCGCCCGTCACACCACGAGAGTTTGTAACACCCGAAGTCGGTGAGGTAACCTTTTGGAGCCAGCCGCCTAAGGTGGGATAGATGATTGGGGTGAAGTCGTAACAAGGTAGCCGTATCGGAAGGTGCGGCTGGATCACCTCCTTTCTAAGGAAAAACGGAATGTACTTGAGTTTCTTATTTAGTTTTGAGAGGTCTTGTGGGGCCTTAGCTCAGCTGGGAGAGCGCCTGCTTTTGCACGCAGGAGGTCAGCGGTTCGATCCCGCTAGGCTCCATTGAATCGAAAGATTCAAGTATTGTCCATTGAAAATTGAATATCTATATCAAATTCCATATGTAATTAAATACATATAGATAGTAACAAGAAAATAAACCGAAACGCTGTGAATATTTAATGAGTTAGGTCGAAAGACCAAAAAATAAGGTTAAGTTAATAAGGGCGCACGGTGGATGCCTTGGCACTAGAAGCCGATGAAGGACGTGACTAACGACGAAATGCTTTGGGGAGCTGTAAGTGAGCAATGATCCAGAGATGTCCGAATGGGGGAACCCGGCAGGTAATGCCTGTCACTCATTACTGTTAAGGTAATGTAGAGGAAGACGCAGTGAACTGAAACATCTAAGTAGCTGCAGGAAGAGAAAGCAAAAGCGATTGCCTTAGTAGCGGCGAGCGAAACGGCAAGAGGGCAAACCGAAGAGTTTACTCTTCGGGGTTGTAGGACTGCAACGTGGACTTAAAGATTATAGAAGAACTACCTGGGAAGGTAGGCCAAAGAGAGTAATAGCCTCGTATTCGAAATAGTCTTTATACCTAGCAGTATCCTGAGTACGGCGAGACACGAGAAATCTCGTCGGAATCTGGGAGGACCATCTCCCAACCCTAAATACTCTCTAGTGACCGATAGTGAACCAGTACCGTGAGGGAAAGGTGAAAAGCACCCCGGGAGGGGAGTGAAATAGAACCTGAAACCGTGTGCCTACAACAAGTTCGAGCCCGTTAATGGGTGAGAGCGTGCCTTTTGTAGAATGAACCGGCGAGTTACGATATGATGCGAGGTTAAGTTGAAGAGACGGAGCCGTAGGGAAACCGAGTCTTAATAGGGCGTATTAGTATCATGTCGTAGACCCGAAACCATGTGACCTACCCATGAGCAGGTTGAAGGTGAGGTAAAACTCACTGGAGGACCGAACCAGGGCACGTTGAAAAGTGCTTGGATGACTTGTGGGTAGCGGAGAAATTCCAAACGAACTTGGAGATAGCTGGTTCTCTCCGAAATAGCTTTAGGGCTAGCGTCGATGTTAAGTCTCTTGGAGGTAGAGCACTGTTTGGGTGAGGGGTCCATCCCGGATTACCAATCTCAGATAAACTCCGAATGCCAACGAGATATAATCGGCAGTCAGACTGCGAGTGCTAAGATCCGTAGTCGAAAGGGAAACAGCCCAGACCACCAGCTAAGGTCCCAAAATATATGTTAAGTGGAAAAGGATGTGGGGTTGCACAGACAACTAGGATGTTAGCTTAGAAGCAGCTATTCATTCAAAGAGTGCGTAATAGCTCACTAGTCGAGTGACCCTGCGCCGAAAATGTACCGGGGCTAAAACATATTACCGAAGCTGTGGATACCTTTATAGGTATGGTAGGAGAGCGTTCTATGTGCGAAGAAGGTGTACCGTGAGGAGTGCTGGAGCGCATAGAAGTGAGAATGCCGGTATGAGTAGCGAAAGACAGGTGAGAATCCTGTCCACCGTAAGACTAAGGTTTCCAGGGGAAGGCTCGTCCGCCCTGGGTTAGTCGGGACCTAAGGAGAGACCGAAAGGTGTATCCGATGGACAACAGGTTGATATTCCTGTACTAGAGTATATAGTGATGGAGGGACGCAGTAGGCTAACTAAACCAGACGATTGGAAGTGTCTGGCCAAGCAGTGAGGTGTGATATGAGTCAAATGCTTATATCTATAACATTGAGCTGTGATGGGGAGCGAAGTTTAGTAGCGAAGTTAGTGATGTCACACTGCCGAGAAAAGCTTCTAGCGTTAATTATACTCTACCCGTACCGCAAACCGACACAGGTAGTCGAGGCGAGTAGCCTCAGGTGAGCGAGAGAACTCTCGTTAAGGAACTCGGCAAAATGGCCCCGTAACTTCGGGAGAAGGGGCGCTGACTTATGGTCAGCCGCAGTGAATAGGCCCAAGCAACTGTTTATCAAAAACACAGCTCTCTGCTAAATCGTAAGATGATGTATAGGGGGTGACGCCTGCCCGGTGCTGGAAGGTTAAGAGGAGTGCTTAGCAATAGCGAAGGTATGAATTGAAGCCCCAGTAAACGGCGGCCGTAACTATAACGGTCCTAAGGTAGCGAAATTCCTTGTCGGGTAAGTTCCGACCCGCACGAAAGGCGTAATGATTTGGGCACTGTCTCAACGAGAGACTCGGTGAAATTTTAGTACCTGTGAAGATGCAGGTTACCCGCGACAGGACGGAAAGACCCCATGGAGCTTTACTGCAGTTTGATATTGAGTATCTGTACCACATGTACAGGATAGGTAGGAGCCTATGACCTCGGGACGCCAGTTTCGAGTGAGGCGTTGTTGGGATACTACCCTTGTGTTATGGCTACTCTAACCCAGATAGGTTATCCCTATCGGAGACAGTGTCTGACGGGCAGTTTGACTGGGGCGGTCGCCTCCTAAAAGGTAACGGAGGCGCCCAAAGGTTCCCTCAGAATGGTTGGAAATCATTCGCAGAGTGTAAAGGTATAAGGGAGCTTGACTGCGAGAGCTACAACTCGAGCAGGGACGAAAGTCGGGCTTAGTGATCCGGTGGTTCCGCATGGAAGGGCCATCGCTCAACGGATAAAAGCTACCCTGGGGATAACAGGCTTATCTCCCCCAAGAGTTCACATCGACGGGGAGGTTTGGCACCTCGATGTCGGCTCGTCGCATCCTGGGGCTGTAGTCGGTCCCAAGGGTTGGGCTGTTCGCCCATTAAAGCGGCACGCGAGCTGGGTTCAGAACGTCGTGAGACAGTTCGGTCCCTATCCGTCGCGGGCGTAGGAAATTTGAGAGGATCTGCTCCTAGTACGAGAGGACCAGAGTGGACTTACCGCTGGTGTACCAGTTGTTCTGCCAAGAGCATCGCTGGGTAGCTATGTAGGGAAGGGATAAACGCTGAAAGCATCTAAGTGTGAAGCCCTACCTCAAGATGAGATTTCCCATGATTTTATATCAGTAAGAGCCCTGAGAGATGATCAGGTTGATAGGTTAGAAGTGAAAGTGTGGTGACACATGTAGCGGACTAATACTAATAGCTCGAGGACTTATCCAAAGAAAGTAACTGAGACATATTGACAACGATTTGGTTTCTTGATACAGTATAGATATTCAATTTTGAGTTGAGAATACTCAGAGTTAAGTGATGATAGCCTAGGAGATACACCTGTTCCCATGCCGAACACAGAAGTTAAGCCCTAGTACGCCTGATGTAGTTGGGGGTTGCCCCCTGTTAGATACGGTAGTCGCTTAGCGTTTATCCGCCATAGCTCAGTTGGTAGTAGCGCATGACTGTTAATCATGATGTCGTAGGTTCGAGTCCTACTGGCGGAGTATAGGTTTCATTGCTGGACGTAGGTCCAGCTTTTTTGTTTTTATCACTTTTATAGTGACATATATGTCGCTATTTTATTTCTTATCTATCTCTTATAATAGGTTTCGTAATTAATTTAATTACAAATATTATATCTATTAATAGGAGGTTTAATGGAACAAGAAGTTTTTGTTCACGCATATGAGGTTGTAAGGCCGATTGTACTTAAGGCTAGTCGACAATATTTCATCCAACTTTGGGACCAAGCTGATATGGAGCAAGAGGCTATGATGACGCTTTATCAGCTTTTAGAAAAGTTTCCTGAATTAAAGTCTGATGATGATAGGTTACGGCGTTATTTTAAAACGAAATTTAGGAATAGACTTAATGATGAGGTTAGAAGGCAGGAGTCTGTAAAACGTCAAGCTAATCGACAATGTTATATTGAAATTTCAGATATTGCTTTTTGTCTTCCAAATAAAGAGTTAGATGCTGTTGATAGGCTTGTTTATGACGAGCAGCTTAATGCTTTCCGTAATCAGTTGTCTTCGGAAGATGCTACTAAGTTAGACCGTTTGCTAGCTGGGGAGTGTTTTAGAGGTCGAAAAAAGATGATTCGAGAGTTAAAATTTTGGATGGTTGATTTTGATCCTTACAATGAAGATGATTAATTCTTAATATAGAACCTTGGCTGGCAATATTGTTTAATATGAATAAAAAACACTTCGAAAGTAGATTCATCTTATCTATCTTTTGAAGTGTTTTTAATGTAATGAATTTATTTTACTGCTATAGGGTTTCCAATAAATCTTGGAAGTTCAATATTTTCTTTGATTAGGGCTTCTTGGTAAAGTTTCAAGAAGTCTGCATAGATATGAGTTTGTTGTCCATTTTTTGTAAAGATATCAATACGAAATACCAGTTGTCCAGAAGGAGTTGTGCTTAATCCAATGATATTTGGTGCTCCACAGATTTGAGGATAGTTTTCAATGTTTTCTTGATTTACTTCTTGGATGATGCTTGTCACCTTATTGATATCGGTTGATGGATAGACTGGGATATCAATTTGAGCTCTCATGTCTCCTCGAGATTTGTTGGATACAATTGTGATATTTCTGTTAGGTATAAAATGAAGAGTACCATCAAATCCTCGAATTTGAGTAGTGCGAATACCTACGGTTGAAACAAGACCTGTAACGGCTCCTACTTCAACTGAGTCGCCGACTTCAAATTGGTTTTCTAATAAGATGAAAAAACCATTAACGACATCTGATAGGAAGCCTTGAGCTCCTAGACCAAGAGCAACCCCAGCAAGTCCTGCACCAGCAAGGAGGCTAGATACTGGAACCCCAAGGATACTAAGAAGCCAGTAAACAAGGAAAAAGTATAGCACGTAGTTCATGCAATTGTGTAGTAAACGTTCAATGGTTTTTTGTCGAGCAGGTGTTTGAATTGTCCAAGCTAGAGAGCGTCCAACTGTATGTTTAAAAAGGAAGTTGATAATCTTCTTACTAAGAAGAAAGATGATGAGAAGAATGAGGAGCTTAATCCCTTTTGTAATGAGTACCATTAGGGTCTCTTCAAAATTAAATTGTTGGATGTATCTTTGTAAAATATTCATAGCTTTAGTTTATCAAAAATTTGAAAAAGTAGCAGTTCCTAACGATTTTCTTGTGATTAAATTGGAGAAAAAAACTTTTAAAAGGCTTTGAAATATGGTAAACTAAACTGTATCTATAAAAAATTTTAAGGAGAATGACTACATGTCTGTATCATTTGAAAACACAGCCACTAACCGTGGTGTGGTGACATTCACTATCGGTCAAGATAAAAATTCAACCAGCTTTGGATCAAGCGTTTAACAAGGTTAAAAAGAATTTGAACGCTCCAGGCTTCCGTAAAGGACACATGCCTCGTGCCGTATTTAACCAAAAATTTGGTGAAGAAGCTCTTTACGATGATGCTTTGAATGCAATTCTTCCAGCAGCTTATGAAGCAGCGATTGCTGAACTTGGTCTTGATGTTGTTGCACAACCAAAAATTGATGTAAAAATCAATTGAAAAAAAGGTCAAGATTGGACACTTACTGCAGAAGTTGTTACAAAACCTGAAGTAAAAACTTGGTGCATATAAAGATCTTGAAGTTTCAGTTGAGGCTTCTAAAGAAGTTACTGATGAAGAAGTTGATGCTAAGCTTGAAAACGAACGCAAAAACTTGGCTGAATTGGTCGTTAAAGAAGGTGCAGCTGAAAATGGCGACACTGTTGTTATCGACTTTGTTGGTTCAGTAGATGGTGTTGAATTTGACGGTGGTAAAGGTGAAAACCACTCTCTTGAACTTGGTTCAGGTCAATTTATCCCAGGATTCGAAGACCAATTGGTTGGAGCAAAAGCTGGTGATGAAGTAGAAGTTAAAGTAACTTTCCCAGAAGACTATCAAGCTACTGATCTTGCAGGTAAAGCTGCTGTATTTGTTACTAAAGTTAACGAAGTTAAAGCTAAAGAAGTTCCTGCTTTGGATGATGAGTTGGCTAAAGATCTTGACGATGAAGTTGAAACTCTTGATGAGTTGAAAGCTAAATACCGTAAAGAACTTGAAGCAGCTAAAGAAATCGCATATGATGACGCTGTTGAAGGTGCTGCACTTGATTTGGCTGTTGAAAACGCTGAAATCGTTGAATTGCCAGCAGAAATGGTTGAAGACGAAGTTCACCGTGCTATGAACGAATTCATGGGTAACATGCAACGTCAAGGTATCTCTCCTGAAATGTACTTCCAAATCACTGGTACAACTCAAGAAGATCTTCACAAACAATATGAAGCTGACGCTGACAAACGTGTGAAAACTAACCTTGTTATCGAAGCTGTTGCTGCTGCTGAAGGATTCGACGCTACAGAAGAAGAAATCCAAAAAGAAATCAATGATCTTGCAGCTGAGTACAACATGGAAGTATCACAAGTTTCTGCACTTCTTTCACCTGAAATGCTTAAACACGATATCACTATGAAGAAAGCTGTTGAAGTTATCACAAGCACAGCAAAAGTTAAATAATATGACTAAAATCAAGTTTCTGTTGAGACTTGATTTTTTCTTCTATAAATGCTTTGACTATTGACTCTTTTTAGCGTAAAATAAAAGGTAGCGAAAAATTGATTGCTGAGCTATTTCTGATGGAAACTAGCTTGAGTAAGAATGAAGGAGAACCACTTTGGAACTAGACGTATTTGCTGGACAAGAAAAAAGTGAATTATCAATGATTGAAGTGGCCCGTGCTATCTTAGAAACACGTGGTCGTGATAATGAAATGTATTTCAATGATTTGGTCAATGAAATTCAAAATTACTTAGAAAAATCGGATGCTGATATCCGCAATGCTTTGCCATTCTTTTATTCAGATTTGAATACGGATGGAAGTTTCATTCCACTAGGTGATAACAAATGGGGCTTGCGTTCATGGTATGCAATTGATGAAATCGATGAAGAGGTCATCACATTGGAAGATACTGATGAAATGCACCAAAACGCAAGAACAAGAAAGTTAATGCCTTCATGGATGGTGATGAAGATGCCATCGATTATAATGACGATGATCCAGAAGACGAAAACTTCACACCTGATTCTGATAGTCTTGAATATGACGACGATAGCGAAGATGATGAGAAAGCCGAAGTGGAATCTTATGACTCTGAGTTGAATGAAATTATTCCAGATGATGATTTGGATGATGTTGAGTTGTCAGAAGAAGATGATGACGATGACTATGAGGATGAGTCAAGCGACTAAGTTTTCATTGACAAATGGTCTTGGATAGTTTAGACTATTTATCGGGCACCTCTTTTGAAGAGGTCATGATTAAGGCTCCCAGAGTGAAACTCTTGGGGGTCATTTTTGTTTTTAGTCATTTACTAGACTTGTCTAAGGTGAGGTACTTTGTACCGCTCCCATCAGGTACTAGGAAAGGGCTGTCGTGATTATCTGAGTGGGTAATCAATCTACTATCTGTAGTTGTTTTGAATAATATTATAAGGAGTTAACATGACAAAATATATTTTCGTCACTGGTGGTGTGGTATCTTCAATTGGTAAAGGGATTGTAGCTGCAAGTCTTGGACGTTTGCTTAAGAATCGTGGTCTTAAGGTTACGATTCAAAAATTCGATCCTTACATCAATATTGACCCAGGGACAATGAGTCCTTACCAACACGGTGAAGTTTATGTTACTGATGATGGTGCTGAAACTGACCTTGACCTTGGTCACTACGAACGTTTTATTGATATCAATCTTAATAAATACTCTAACGTGACTACTGGTAAGATTTATAGCGAAGTTTTGCGTAAGGAACGTAAAGGGGAGTATCTTGGTGCGACTGTTCAGGTGATTCCGCATATCACAGATGCTTTGAAAGACAAGATTAAGCGTGCAGCGACAACGACTGATTCAGATGTCATTATCACTGAAGTTGGTGGTACGGTTGGGGATATTGAAAGTCTCCCATTCCTTGAAGCACTTCGTCAAATGAAGGCTGATGTTGGTTCTGACAACGTTATGTATATCCACACAACGCTTCTTCCTTATTTGAAGGCTGCTGGTGAAATGAAGACAAAACCAACGCAACACTCTGTTAAGGAATTGCGTGGTTTGGGTATCCAACCAAATATGTTGGTTATTCGTACAGAACAACCTGCTGGTCAAGGAATCAAGAATAAATTGGCTCAGTTCTGTGATGTTGCACCTGAGGCTGTTATCGAATCACTCGACGTGGAACATATCTATCAAGTGCCACTTAATATGCAGGCTCAAGGTATGGATCAAATCGTTTGTGATCATTTGAAACTGGATGCTCCAGCTGCAGATATGACAGAATGGTCTGCTATGGTTGATAAGGTGCTTAATCTTAAGAAAACAACGAAGATTGCTCTTGTTGGTAAGTACGTAGAGCTTCACGATGCCTACTTGTCAGTGGTTGAGGCACTTAAACACTCTGGTTTGGCAAATGATACTGCCATTGATATTGACTGGGTCAATGCTAATGATTTGACCGCTGAAAATGTTGCCTCTCGTTTGGCTGATGCTGATGGAATCATCGTGCCTGGTGGTTTCGGTCAACGTGGTACGGAAGGTAAGATTCAAGCTATTCGTTATGCACGTGAAAATGATGTGCCAATGTTGGGTGTCTGTCTTGGTATGCAATTGACATGTATTGAGTTTGCTCGTCATGTTCTTCACTTGGATGGCGCTAATTCAGCTGAGCTTGATCCAAACACAAAATATCCAATTATCGATATTATGCGTGATCAAATTGACATTGAAGACATGGGTGGTACTCTTCGTCTTGGTCTTTACCCATGTAAGTTGAAACCAGGTTCTAAGGCAGCTGCAGCTTATGGCAACCAAGAAGTTGTTCAACGTCGTCACCGTCACCGTTATGAATTTAATACTAAGTTCCGTGAACAGTTTGAGGCTGAGGGCTTTGTATTCTCAGGTGTGTCACCAGATAATCGTTTGATGGAAGTTGTAGAACTCCCAGACAAGAAATTCTTTGTGGCAGCACAATACCACCCAGAATACCATAGCCGTCCAAACCATGCTGAAGAACTTTACACTGCCTTTGTGACAGCAGCGGTTGAAAATGCTAAATAATAACCTAGGACAGAGTGGGACAGCCTACTCTGTTTTTTATTGGCTCCTTTTATGCTAAAATAAAGGGAATAATAAGAAAGAACGAGGAAAACAAATGGCTAAATTCGGCTTTTTGTCAGTATTAGAAGAAGAATTAGATAAACATCTGGACTATGATTTTGCGATGGACTGGGATAAAAAGAATCACGCTGTGGAAGTAACCTTTATCCTAGAAGCACAAAACAGTAGCAATGTGGAGACTATTGATGATAAGGGTGAAGTATCTGATGAAGATGTTATTTTTGAAGACTACGTACTCTTTTACAATCCAGCAAAATCACGTTTTGATGAAGAGGACTACCTAGTGACAATCCCATATGAACCTAAGAAAGGTCTATCTCGTGAGTTTTTGGCCTATTTTGCGGAGACCTTGAATGAGGTGGCGACAGAAGGATTGAGTGACTTGATGGATTTTCTATCTGATGATGGACCTGAGGAATTTGGTTTGGTTTGGGACAAAGAAGCTTTCGAAAAAGGGAAAGCTCAACTTGAAGAGAAGGAATTTTTTGCTTATCCGAGGTATTAAAGGGAGCGAAAAGGGATGGATGCTTATTTAAAAGATCAGTTTGATTTTACAGGTGTTAAGGCTGCCTTACTCGTAGAGCAAAGTATTTTGGTCATTCTCAGAGATAATAAACCAGATATTCCTTGGCCAAATACATGGGAATTGCCAGGTGGTGGAAGAGAAGGTCAAGAAACGCCTCTTGAATGTCTTCAACGTGAGGTCTGGGAGGAGCTGGGCTTGACTTTGACAGAGGAATCGATTATTTGGTCGAAAATCTATCCTAGTATGTTGGATAAAGATAGGTCAGCTGTCTTTGTGGTTGGCCGAATTGGCCAAGAGCAGTATCGTGAGATTCGTTTTGGTGACGAGGGGCAGGAATTTAAACTAATGCCTGTAGAGGATTTTATAAAAGCAGAAGGTGTCATTCCCCAGTTGCAGGAACGAGTACGTGATTATGTGGAGAAGAAATAATGATAACACTTGAGAGAGTCAGAGCAGAAGATTTAGAAACTATTATTGCCATTCAAAGAGCCAGTTTTAAGGCAGTCTATGACAAATACCAAGATGAATATGATCCCTATCTAGAGGATTGCGAACGAATCAAGTGGAAACTGGTAGAGCGTCCCAATAGCTATTACTACTTTGTGAAAGACAACGAAGAGAAGATCGGATTTTTACGAGTTCAGACCAATGAAGAATTAACGGAAGCTTGGTTGGGGACCGCAGCGATTCTGCCTCCGTATCAGGGAAAGGGGTATGGATCTGAAGGATTGTGCTTGCTAGAAGAGGAATTTTCAACCGTTAGACAATGGGATTTGTGTACGGTGTTACAGGATGCAGGCATGGTCGCATTCTACGAGAAGAATGGCTACCATCAAACCCATATCGAGCCTGAAAAAGAAGGCATGGATATGGTCTACATGAAAAAATTGATAGAGAAATAGAAAGGAAGGTTCAGTTTTTCGACTGGATCTCTTATATAGGTTGATAAAATATATGGACAAATGGCAAGAACTAACGATTGAGGTTAATCGTGAGGTCGAAGAGGCGGCTTCTAATATTTTAATTGAATCTGGTAGTCAAGGTGTGGCTATTGATGATAGTGCAGATTATTTGGAAATGCGGACCGTTTTGGTGAGCTTTATCCTGAGGTTGAGCAGGTTGAGACGGTTAAAATTACGGCTTATTATCCGGAGTCAGCAGATATCGAGGCTATTACTAAGCAAGTCAATGAGCGTTTGGCTGAGTTAACGGATTTTGGTCTTGAAACGGGAGATATTCACTTGGCTACTCAAGAATTGGTTGAAGAAGACTGGGCTGAGAATTGGAAGAAGTACTATGAACCAGCTCGTATTACCCACGATTTGACTATCGTACCGTCATGGACGGATTATGAGGCATCAGTAGGTGAGAAGATTATCAAGCTAGATCCTGGCATGGCCTTTGGGACAGGAACACACCCGACAACTAAGATGAGTCTTTTTGCACTCGAACAGGTACTTCGTGGTGGCGAGACTGTGATTGATGTGGGAACTGGATCGGGTGTCCTCTCGATTGCTAGCTCTCTTCTTGGAGCTAAGGAAATCTATGCCTATGACCTTGATGATGTAGCGGTTCGAGTGGCACAGGAAAACATTGATATGAATCCTGGTATGGAAAATATTCATGTTGCTGCGGGAGATCTTTTGAAGGGCGTGACTCAAGAAGCCGATGTTATCGTGGCTAATATTTTGGCGGATAATCTCATCCATCTGACGGAAGATGCCTATCGTTTGGTTAAGGATGAAGGTTATTTGATTATGTCAGGGATTATCTCTGAAAAATGGGATATGGTACGTGAATCGGCCGAGAAAGCAGGTTTCTTCCTAGAAACTCACATGGTTCAGGGAGAGTGGAATGCCTGTGTCTTCAAGAAGACAGATGATATTTCAGGGGTGATTGGAGGCTAAATGCAACAGTATTTTATAAATGGACAGGTTGAAAATCCAGTAACCATCAAGGACAAGGATACTGTGAAGCATATGTTTAACGTTATGCGTTTAGCAGAGGATGATCAGGTTGTCTTAGTTTGAAGACGGTATCAAGCGTCTTGCGCGTGTGACTGACCGTGAGAATCACGTCTTTGAAGTGATTGAAGACTTAGATGATAATGTCGAGATGCCTGTTTCAGTGACCATTGCCTCTGGTTTTCCCAAGGGAGATAAACTGGAGTTAGTTACACAAAAGGCAACAGAGCTTGGAGCACAGGCTATTTGGGCCTTCCCTGCGGACTGGTCTGTGGTTAAGTGGGACGGTAAGAAGCTTGCCAAGAAAGAAGATAAGCTTGCCAAAATTGCTCTAGGAGCTGCAGAACAATCCAAGCGTAATCGTGTTCCAGAAGTCAAGTTGTTCGAGAAGAAGGGAGAATTTCTATCAGAATTAGATAATTTTGATAAAATCTTTATCGCCTATGAGGAAACAGCTAAAGCAGGCGAGTTGGCTACTCTGGCCCGTGAATTGGCTCAGGTAGAGAATAATAAGAAAATTCTCTTTATCTTTGGACCAGAAGGTGGTATTTCTCCGTCTGAGATTGATGCATTTGAAGAAGCTGGTGGCCTTAAAATTGGCCTTGGACCGCGTATTATGCGGACGGAAACAGCTCCTCTCTACGCTTTGAGTAGTGTGAGTTATGCCCTAGAATTGAATAAATAAAAGAAAGTTGGCCTTGTTCCAACTTTTTTGTATTTGACACTTTTAAGCTAATGTTGAATCTTGTCATTTGTTTTGTATGACGAGTAGAGCATTTCTAAAAAAGTTGATAATCTTATTTAGGTTTAATATAATTGTATTATCTTTATAAAAGGGGAAGATTTTTAATGAAAACGAATCGTTATGTGACTCAATCTGCTGTGGTTTTGGGCCTATTTGCTCTCTTGACTGTGCCACAAGTCCTAGGGCAAGCTGATGAAGCAACGGCACCTGTATCAACTACTTCTACAGAAACTGTGGCAGATAGTGGTGCTTCTGTAGTATCAGGACAAGGAACTTCTGGGACAGCTACTCAAGGAGGAACAGAGACTGTCTCTGCTACACCAACAACAGTAGCGACAAATGCGTCTACAGAGCCATCAGCTAATACCTCAACGGCCCAAGGAAGTCAAGAAGCCAGTGCTGTTTTGACGAATTCCAATCAGGTAACACCAGCGGTGCCAGTACAGGCTGAAACTGTTACAGAGCCTGCTCATGAGGGGCAGACCGTTGATATGCAGATTTTGTCAACAACAGACCTTCATACCAACTTGGTTAACTATGATTATTATCAAGATAAACCGTCTCAAACAGTTGGTTTGTCTAAAACTGCTGTTCTTATCAAAAAAGCCCGTGAAACTAATCCAAATACGGTCTTAGTGGACAGTGGGGATACGATTCAGGGAACTCCTTTTGGGACTTATAAGGCTTTGATTGATCCTGTTGCCCAAGGTGAGACTCACCCTATGTATAAGGCTTTTGAGATGCTTGGCTACGATGCTGAAACGCTTGGAAACCACGAGTTTAACTATGGTTTAGAATTTTTGGATCGTATGGTTAAGGCGGCTAAGATTAACATTATCAATGCTAATGTGCGTAATGCTCAGACAGGTGACTACTATTACAACCCTTATAAGATTGTTAACAAGACCTTTACAGATACAGATGGTAAACAGGTGACGCTAAAAATCGGTATTACTGGTGTCCTTCCAACACAGATTTTGGTTTGGGATAAGGCCAACCTTGAAGGTAAGGTAACCGTTGATGATCCAATGGAGGCTGTTAAGGCTATTGTTCCTAAGATGAAGGCTGCAGGAGCTGACTATATTCTTGTTGCTGCTCACTCTGGTATTGGTGACAATGAATACACTAAGAATGAGGAAAATGAAGGTTACCAAATTGCTGGTATCGAAGGCGTTGATGCTGTTGCGACAGGGCACTCTCATGCGGATTTCCCAAATGGTGATGGCACAAGTTTATGCGAAATACCCTGGTGTAGATGATGTCAATGGTCTAATCAATGGGAAACCTGTGGTTATGGCTGGTAAATTTGGGGATCATCTAGGTATCATGGATGTCAAATTGACTTACACGGATGGTAAATGGAAAGTCGTCAATAGTAAGGCTAAGCTTGAAAAGATTGATACTAAGTCAGATGTTGCGGACAAGGACTTAATTGACATGGCAGCTCATGACCATAATGGAACAATCAACTATGTTCGTAAGGAAGTTGGTGAGACTACAGCACCAATTACTAGCTATTTTGCTCAGGTCCAGGATGATCCATCTATTCAAATCGTTAATAATGCACAACTATGGTATGCTAAAAAACAAGTAGCGGGAACAGCAGATGAGAATCTTCCACTCCTCTCAGCAGCTGCACCTTTCAAGGCAGGGACTCGTGGAGATGCGACCTATTATACTGACATTCCTGCTGGGCCATTGGCCATTAAGAATGTAGCGGACCTCTACCTCTACGATAATGTTACTGCCCTACTCAAAGTGACTGGGGCACAAATCAAAGAATGGTTGGAAATGTCTGCAGGACAGTTCAATCAAATTGATCCTAACAGCAAAGAACCACAACAACTTATTAACAGTAGCTATCGCTCATACAATTACGATGTGATTGATGGGTTGACTTATAAGTTTGATTTGACACAACCTAACAAATACGATCGCGAAGGTAAGTTGGTTAACCCAGATGCTAGTCGTGTTCGTGACTTGGCTTATCAAGGAAAACCTATTGATTTGAATCAGACTTTCCTTGTCGTGACTAACAACTATCGTGCGACTGGTAACTTCCCTGGTGTTAAAGATGCTGCCGAAAAACGTCTTCTCAATCTTGAAAATCGTCAGGCAATCATTGACTATATTGTTAGTGAGAAAACGATTAACCCAACTGCCGATGGAAATTGGAGTTTCGTCCCTAATATTACGAATGCAGATATCCGTTTTGCCTCATCTGACAATGCGCGTGCTCACCTTGCCGGTCAGGATGCCATTAGTTATGTAGGGCCATCAACACAGGCAGGATTTGCAGAGTATCGCTTGGTTGTTAAAGAAAAGACAAATCAAGTTGAAGATATGACTAAGAAAGAATCTGATAAGTCACCAAAAGGTGTTGAGACGGTAGATCAAACTAAGCGTGTAACACCAAATACTACAGCAGTTGCTAGCGTGGCTAAACCTGCTTCAGCTATCCAGTTGTCAAATGCTCAAGTCGTTATCTTGCCTCAAGCTCAAGCACAAGAGACTGAAGGTTCAAGCCCGGCTAAGACCTTGCCAAACACTGGTTCAGATGAATCTATGTCAGCAACTTTAGCTGGTATGGTTCTTGTGACCTTGGCTGGATTCTTTGGAATCAAAAAGCACGAAGAAAATTAAGCAAGAGAAAAAGCCCCGATCAGGGCTTTTTTGCTCTAGTTTTAGCGTTGGTTAAAGTTCTTTTGGGCTTCTAGGATAATAGGTGCCAGACGTTCGATATCAGACTGTGTGCCGCGTAGCTCGAAGTCTCCCAACATTGGGAAGCCAAAACGTTGACTGTACTGTTTGGCGGTTAGGCAGTACTGGTTATTGAAGTTACGGTTACCAGAACCGATGATACCAAAACAACGTTCGTGATTGCCATGGGCCGCGATAAAGTCACCCAGTGGATTGGTTAGGATCTCAACATCTCCATTGTCAACGCCATTTCCTCCTTCAAGGTAGGTTGGTAAGAGTGCGACAAAGGGTTCATCTACTTGGAAGGTTTCATGATTAAGCTCTTTAATATTGATTTGGCGACATTCAATCCCGTGGTTGAGGGACAGATAGTCAGACATACGTTTGACAAAGCTTTGGGTATTGCCACTTAGACTAATATAAACGAGGGTAAGTTGAGACATAAGCGTCCTCTTTCTATCTATATCTTGTGTTTGTTCAATCATTCTAACACAAGATATTGTGCTTTTCAAGTTAGCTCCTTGTACTTAAGAATTGCCTATCTAGCTCTTTTTCTTTACTTGTAAAAGTGATAAAATAAAGGTTATTAAAAGAAGCGAAGGAAGAAATCATGGCTAAAGATAAAAATGTAACAGGAGAAGAAATTTTAGACATTTGTTCGGCCTACATGTCAGCAAATGATTTGAAATTAGTTGAAAAAGCCTGGCATTATGCGACAGATGCTCATAGTGGGCAATCTCGACAGTCAGGAGAACCTTATATTATTCACCCTATTCAAGTGGCAGGTATCCTGGCAGATCTCCATCTTGATGCAGTGACAGTAGCCTGTGGTTTCTTACACGATGTCGTTGAAGACACCGAAAAAACACTCGATGATTTGGAAGCGGATTTTGGTACAGATGTACGAAATATCGTGGATGGTGTTACTAAGCTTGGTAAGGTTGAGTACAAGTCCCATGAGGAGCAGTTGGCTGAAAACCACCGTAAGATGCTTATGGCCATGTCTAAGGATATCCGTGTCATCTTGGTTAAATTGGCCGACCGTTTGCACAATATGCGTACCCTTAAGCATCTTCGTAAGGATAAGCAAGAGCGCATTTCTCGCGAAACTATGGAAATCTATGCTCCTTTGGCCCACCGTTTAGGTATTAGTCGTATCAAATGGGAATTGGAAGATATGTCCTTCCGTTACCTTAATGAGGTGGAATTTTACAAGATTTCTCACATGATGAAGGAAAAACGTCGTGAGCGTGAGGAACTCGTGGACGAGATTGTCGATAAAATTAAGACTTACACAGCTGAACAAGGACTTGTTGGTGATGTTTATGGTCGTCCAAAGCATATCTACTCTATTTATCGTAAGATGCGCGACAAGAAAAAGCGCTTTGATCAAATCTATGATTTGATTGCCATCCGTTGTGTTATGGAGACGCACAGTGATGTTTACGCCATGTTGGGATACATCCATGAACTCTGGCGTCCGATGCCTGGCCGTTTTAAAGACTATATTGCCAATCCTAAATCCAATGGTTACCAGTCTATCCATACAACGGTTTATGGACCAAAAGGGCCTATTGAAATCCAAATCCGTACCAAGGAAATGCACCAAGTTGCCGAATACGGGGTTGCAGCTCACTGGGCTTACAAGAAAGGTATCAAGGGCAAGGTAGATTCGAAAGAGTCTGCTTTGGGAATGAACTGGATTAAAGATCTTGTTGAACTTCAAGACGCCTCAAATGGTGATGCTATGGGGTTTGTTGACTCTGTTAAAGAGGATATCTTCTCAGAGCGTATTTATGTCTTTACGCCAAATGGTGCTGTTCAGGAACTGCCTAAAGATTCAGGACCTATTGACTTTGCCTATGCCATCCATACCCAAGTTGGTGAGAAGGCCACAGGTGCTAAGGTTAATGGCCGTATGGTGCCCTTGACAGCCAAACTCAAGACAGGTGATGTGGTTGAGATTGTAACTAATGCCAATTCCTTTGGTCCTAGCCGTGACTGGATTAAGATGGTTAAGACCACCAAGGCCAGAAATAAAATTCGTCAATTCTTTAAAAATCAAGACAAGGAAGCTTCTATCACCAAGGGTCGTGAGCTTTTGATTGCCTACTTCCAAGAGCATGGCTATATTGCCAATAAGTACCTAGACAAGAAACATATTGAGGAAATTCTCCCTCGTATGAGTGTGCGTAGTGAAGAAGCTCTCTATGCCGCTGTTGGTTTTGGTGAAATTAGTGCTGCTGCTGTTTTCAATCGTTTGACAGAAAAAGAACGCCGTGAGGAAGAGCGTGCTAAGGCAAAGCTGAAGCTGAAGAGCTAATGAACGGTGGCGAAGTTAAGACTGAGAAGAAAGAAGTTCTCAAGGTTAAGAGTGAAAATGGCGTCATCATTCAAGGTGCTTCAGGCCTCCTCATGCGTATCGCTAAGTGCTGTAACCCAGTACCTGGAGATGAGATTGAAGGTTATATCACCAAGGGACGTGGAATTGCTATTCACCGTTCCGATTGTAATAATATCAAGAGTCAAGAAGGTTATGAGCAACGTCTAATCGAAGTGGAGTGGGATGAGCGTAATGCCAATAAATCTTATTTGGCAGAGATTGACATCTATGGCCTTAACCGTTCTGGTCTGTTGAATGATGTTCTTCAAATCTTGTCAAATACGACCAAGAGCATTGCTACGGTCAATGCACAACCGACTAAGGACATGAAGTTTGCCAATATTCACGTTAGCTTTGAAATTGCAAACCTTATTGAATTGACTGGTCTTGTGGATAAGATTAAAATTATCCCTGATGTTTACAGTGTTAAACGTACGAATGGGTAAGGAGTTACTGCGATGAAGATTGTAATTCAGCGCGTGCAAAGTGCCTCTGTAGTTATTGAGGATTCTACGGTTGGCGCTATTAAGCAGGGACTTTTACTCTTGGTTGGAGTTGGTCCAGAGGACACCAAAGAGGACCTAGAGTATGCAGTTCGTAAGATTGTCAATATGCGCATTTTTTCAGATGAAGATGGCAAGATGAATCTTTCTGTTAAGGATATTGGCGGTCAGATTTTGTCGATTTCTCAGTTTACGCTTTTTGCAGATACAAAAAAAGGGAATCGACCGGCATTTACAGGTGCTGCAAAGCCCGACATGGCTAGCCAGTTATATGACGATTTCAACCATTCCTTGTCAACTCATGTTCCTGTAGAAAGAGGACGCTTTGGCGCAGATATGCAGGTTAGCCTGGTTAATGACGGACCTGTGACCATTATTTTAGATACCAAAAATCGATAAACAAACCATTTCTCGCCTTGTGTGAGAGGTGGTTTTTTTATTCTCTCACATGAACTATTTAGGTGATGGATTTTCATTATTTGGGATTTATTTTTGTCATTTAAAGTAGACTGAATCAAGTGAATATTTAATGAAATTAGAAAATGTTGTTCTCAAATTTCTGAAAAAACCTGACCATTCATGATGAAAAAATTACCGTTTACGAGGATTACCGGAAATTCCCTTGTCTTACAAAAAAGATTAAGTTAACATTAGTTTCATAAGAAACACCAAGCGATTTTTATGAAACTAAAAATAACTCGAGTTTACAGCATGCAAATACAAATAGTGATAATTTGAAACGCCGAGGTGATTTAAACTTTTTTAGAGGGATAGAGAGATATGTCAAAGAAAGTAGCGTCAACTAAATTATTATCAGGTTTGTTTGTAGCCGGTGGTGTCCTAGGGATGAATCAGGTTGCCAAGGCAGATAACGTGGTCAGTTCAGAAGCAACAAAACCAGTTATTACAACTGAAGCAGATAACTTGGTGGTGGTACCAACTGAGGCCGTTGCTCCAGTAGCGACAACAGAAGTAGGTCCATCATCTGCTGCTGTTGCGACAGATACTGCAACAACAGCGACAGCTTCTACAATCTTTTCACAAGCTGTGCCAGCAGAAAGTGCTAGCTCAGAAACGCTTGTAGCCAGTGAAGCACTAGCTCCTGAGTCAGCTGCTGTGGAAACCATCACATCATCATCTGATAATGCTACTGAAGCAGGACGCCATTCAACTGCTCAAGTAACACCAGTTACAGAAGTGACAGAGCAAAACTTGAATGGTGATGCTTACTTGACAGATCCAGAAACAACAAAAGCAGCCTATAGCAAGACAGATGGTGATATTAATTATTCCGTTGTTGTGTCTAATCCAACAGCAGAAACTAAGACGATGACTGTCAACTTGACACTTCAACATGCTTCAGAAATTATCGGTCAAGATAACGTTGATCTTACGCTAGCGGCAGGAGCTTCAGCTAAGGTTTCAAACTTGACAGTAGCGTCAGAGTGGTTGATAAACAATACAGGTTATTTGGTGACAATCAGTGTCAATGATAAATCTGGTAGTACTTTGTCAAGCAAGCGTGCTGGTTTGTCTGTTGAAGATGATTGGACAGTTTTCCCACGTTACGGTATTGTAGCAGGTTCGCCAACTGATCAAAACAGTATTCTTGTTAAAAATCTTGAAGCCTACCGTAAAGAGCTTGAGCTCATGAAGTCTATGAATATCAACTCATATTTCTTCTATGATGCTTATAACGAAGCTACAGATCCTTTCCCAGAGGGTGTCGATAGCTTTGTTCAAAAATGGAATACCTGGAGTCACACTCAGGTTGACACTAAGGCTGTTAAAGAATTGGTTGACCAAGTTCATAAGTCAGGTGCTGTTGCCATGCTTTATAACATGATTTCAGCAGATTCAAATCCAAAGAATCCAACCCTTCCACTTGCTGCTTTGGCTTATAACTTCTACGATAGCTTTGGTAAGAAGGGTGAACCGATGACTTACACTATCGGTGATAACCCAACTCAAGTTTACTATGATCCAGCGAATCCAGATTGGCAAAAATATATCGCAGGTGTCATGAAATCAGCTATGGATCGTATGGGATTCGATGGTTGGCAAGGTGATACAATTGGTGACAACCGTGTGACTGATTATGAGCACCGTAACAGCACAGACGAGGCTGACTCACACATGATGTCTGATTCATATGCATCATTTATTAATGCCATGAAGGACCTCATCGGTGAAAAGTACTACATCACAATCAATGATGTTAATGGTGGTAATGATGATAAACTAGCCAAGGCACGTCAAGATGTTGTTTATAATGAGCTTTGGACAAATGGTGGTTCAGTTATTCCAGGACGTATGCAGGTTGCCTATGGTGATTTGAAAGCACGTATCGATATGGTACGCAATAAAACTGGTAAATCACTTATCGTTGGTGCCTACATGGAAGAACCAGGTATTGACTATACTGTTCCTGGTGGAAAAGCAACTAACGGTGCAGGTAAAGATGCCCTTGCTGGTAAGCCATTGCAAGCTGATGCGACTCTTCTCGTAGATGCGACAGTAGCTGCAGCCGGTGGTTATCACATGTCCATTGCAGCCCTTGCCAATGCTAATGCAGCCCTTAACGTTCTTCAAAGTGCCTATTACCCAACTCAATACCTCAGTGTGGCTAAGGACACTATTCGTAAGCTTTACAATTACCAACAGTTCATCACTGCTTATGAAAATCTTCTCCGTGGTGAGGGTGTGACTAACAGCACTCAGTCTGTATCTACCAAAAATGCTTCTGGTGAAATCCTTTCTAAAGATGCTCTTGGTGTGACAGGAAATCAAGTTTGGACATTTGCTAAATCAGGAAAAGGTTTCTCAACTGTTCAAATGATTAACATGATGGGCATCAATGCGGGCTGGCATAATGAAGAGGGTTATGCGGACAATAAAACACCGGACGCACAAGAAAATCTCACAGTTCGTCTTAGTCTAGCAGGTAAAACAGCTCAAGAAGCAGCTAAAATTGCTGATCAAGTCTATGTGACATCACCAGATGATTGGGCAACTTCAAGCATGAAGAAGGCACAAGCAAGCCTTGAAACAGATGAAAATGGTCAACCAGTGCTTGTCATTTCAGTTCCTAAACTAACTCTTTGGAACATGCTCTATATCAAGGAAGACACAACAGCAACACCGGTAGAACCAGTTATCTTGAAACCAGTTACTAACCAAGCTGGTAAGAAAGTAGATAATACAGTAACATCTGAAGCAAGCTCAGAAACAGCTAAATCAGAAAATACAACAGTAAATAAAGGTTCAGAGGCTCCAACTGATACGAAACCATCTGTTGAAGCTCCTAAACTAGATGAAACAACTAAACCAGCACCATCAGTTGACGAGTTAGTAAACTCAGCAGCTGTTCCAGTGGCGATAGCTGTGTCAGAGACCGCACATGATAAGAAAGATGACAACTCAGTATCTAATACGGATCAAGGTACAGTAGCATCAGATTCAATCACTACACCAGCTTCAGAGGCTGCAAGCACAGCTGCCTCAACAGTCTCATCAGAAGTATCAGAAAGTGTAACAGTATCATCGGAAGCATCAGAAACTGAAAATAGTTCAGTAGCATCAACTTCAGAGTCAGCAATTTCAACGACGACAGCAATTTCAGAATCACATACAGTAGTTGAACCAGTGGCTTCTTTGACAGAATCAGAGAGTCAGGCAAGCACTAGCCTTGTTTCAGAAACTACTAGCACAATTGTCTCAGTTGCTCCGTCAGAAGTATCAGAAAGCACAACAGTATCATCGAAGGTCTCAGAAACTGATATTATCTCAGCAGCATCAACTTCAGAGACTTCAGCATCTGAATCAGAGAATTCAATCAGCACAGTCGTTTCAGAATCAGAAGTAGTTGAAGAACCAGCTGTTTCATTGACAGAATCAGAAAGTCAAGTGAGCACTTCAGAAGTGACTTCGGCGATTTCAGAAACAGTAAGCACATCAGAGGAAGTCATCCTTGATGGACTATCAGAAAACATCAATAGTTGGAATAGACTCTCTGTAGCTCCTCGCGTCTCAGAAACCTTACCAAGTACTTCTGAAACGATTACAGAAGCAGCATCACTCTTTAGCAACTATGCAAGATATTCAGAAACAGCAAGCTCAGAATCTCACTCTATGGTAGCAGCTTCTTCAGAAGTTTCTATTGAAAAATTAGCAGTATCTATCTTGAAAGATACTGAGGGTGGCTTGTACGATGCTACAACAATCAGAAATATTGTTGAGATGATTGATAGCATTACAACAAATGTCAGCTATACTCGCAGTAGCCGTCAAGACCTTGTCAATACAGCTTCGTCAGATAATACTTACAATGGTAGTCAAGATCTTAACCTTGCAAGTAAGACAACGACGCAAGCAGGTGAAAAAGGAACAACTGAAGATCTTAAGGCTACAATTGCTAAAACAGCAAATCTCACAAGTGGGGAGAACATGCTGTAGCTATCCTTACAGCTATTGTCCTTGCAGGTGCGGCAACCCTTGCAGCTCTTCGTAACTTCTTGATGTCAAAAAAAGTTGATAAATAATAAGTAGAACTCTTTGTGTAAACAAGGAGTTTTCTTTATACTGGCTGCTATTTTTTCTGAAAATTGTGATACAATAGAAATAGTTTGAATATTGTGTCAAAGGAGAGCCAATGATTACTGCAAATGATATCGTAAAGGCTAATGAAGTCTTAAAAAACGTGGTGGAACGCACACCACTAGATTTTGATCGCTACCTATCTGAAAAATACGGGGCGACCATTTATATTAAAAAAGAAAATATGCAAAAGGTACGCTCTTTCAAATTGCGTGGAGCCTACTATGCTATCCATCAATTGAGTGATGAGGATAAGGCGCGTGGTGTGGTTTGTGCATCAGCCGGAAACCATGCTCAGGGGGTTGCCTACACTTGTAACGAGATGAAGATTCCGGCAACCATCTTTATGCCAGTAACAACACCTCTCCAAAAAATTGGTCAAGTCCGTTTCTTTGGTGGCAAGTTTGTAACAATCAAATTGGTGGGAGATACCTTTGATGCTTCTGCCCAAGCAGCGCAGGAATATACCAAGTCTGAAGGGATGACTTTCATTGATCCATTCGACGATTATAATGTCCAAGCGGGGCAAGGAACTGTTGCTTATGAAATTTATGAGCAGGCTCAAGAGGAAGGTGTTTCCTTCGATAGTATCTTGGTTCCAGTAGGTGGTGGCGGCCTTATCTCTGGTGTAGCTACCTATATCAAGGATGTAGCACCGTCTATGGAGGTTATTGGTGTTGAGGCTAGTGGTGCTCGTAGTATGCGTGCTGCCTTTGACCGTGGTTATCCTGTAAAACTCGAAGAAATTGATAAGTTTGCGGACGGGATTGCTGTTCAAAAGGTAGGTGTCAAGACCTATGAAGTCGCACGTAAATATGTTGACCGCCTCTTGGGAGTTGATGAAGGATTGATTTCAGAAACCCTAATTGATATGTACTCTAAGGTTGGTACCATTGCAGAACCCGCAGGTGCGGCATCAGTGGCAGCTTTGGAAGTGATCAAAGATGAGATTAAAGGAAAAACCATCGTCTGCATCATTTCAGGTGGTAACAATGACATCAACCGTATGCCAGAGATGGAAGAACGTGCGCTTATCTACGATGGTATCAAGCATTACTTTGTGGTTAACTTCCCACAACGTCCTGGTGCCCTTCGTGAATTTGTAAATGATATCTTGGGACCAAATGATGATATCACTCGTTTTGAGTACATCAAACGTGCTAATAAAGGAAAAGGTCCGGTTCTCATTGGTATAGCTCTTAGTGATAAGAACGACTATGATGGACTTCTCGAGCGTCTTTCGGCCTTTGACCCAAGTTATATCAACCTTCACGGTAACGAAACACTATACAATATGCTTGTCTGAGGACAGGTTCAGACAATGAAAAAAGAATCGACGAAGTCGGTTCTTTTCTACTTTGACTTAGCTATAAAGTGGTACTAATGCCTTATCTTCAAACTAAAACCCCAGTATTTCTACTGAGGTTTTCTTTATTCGATAATTAAGAGTCCATCTTTAATAGCGAATGGATTGTCTTTATTGATGCGGTCGTAGAACATGATACCGTTAGTATGGTCGATTTCATGTTGAACAACGATTGAGTTGTAACCACGGAGTTTAACACGTTGCTTTTCGCCCTCTTTGTTGAAGTATTCAACAGTTACACGAGCATGACGAACCACGTAACCAGGAACGTCGCGGTCAACTGAGAGGCATCCTTCGCCATCGCCCAAAGCAGCATCCTGAACAGAATGGGCAACTACTTTAGGGTTGTACATGATTTCTTGAAGGCTATATGCTTCTTTTGGTGGATTACCTTCAGCGTCTTCAGGGTTTGGAACGAGAACAGCGATAATGCGTTTTGAAATATCTAATTGAGGGGCTGCAAGACCGACTCCCCCACGAAGCCCCATTTTTTCGGCAATAACAGGATCTTGTGAGTTACGAAGAAACTGCATCATTTTTTCGCCTAGGATAATGTCTTCGTCTGATAGTGGGAAGGTTACATCTTCAGCGACAGCACGCAAGGTTGGATTTCCTTCGCGAATGATATCATTCATATCAATCATATGGCTGGCGCGGATAATTTTGGTTTGAGCGTCCATTTGTTTACCTCTATTTTCTTTGATTTACTTGTTTATAACTATAGCACAAAAGGGTTGAAAATTAAACCATCAAGGATTAAAGTGAGGCTTTTTCTAATCGATAAAAGCCAGTTTTTCCAAGGTTTGTCTCTCTAAAATACGATAGGTTTTAAAGGCCTCTTTTTCGATAATTCCCTGGTCGATAAATTGTTTGATGACTCGCTGTACATGACGATAGCTAGTTCCAAAACGGGAAGCTAAAATAGATGGCGATAATTGAAAGATATTCTCTTCTTCACTATTCAAATATGGGTGGCCAGACGCTCTTTGACAGAGTAGCTCGCATTCGTTGAAGCAGTGATACCTTGCTTATGCAGTGCCATAGCCAGGTTACGTCCAATTTGGTAGAGAAAAACAGGGTCTTTGAGGAGTTCTTCTTTATTATTTAATGGGAGCTGAACTGCTTGAACCTCTTCTAAAGCAATGACTGATGATCCTGCTGGTTGGTTGGTCATGAGTTCTACATCTCCCAATATCTGAGGCTGATTGAGCGTTTCTAGGATATGTTCTTTACCATTGAAGAGAGAACGAACAATTTTTACCTTTCCTGATAAAATGTAGGTCAGCTCAGTGATAGCTTGCCCTTGGGTACAAATATAATCGTTCTTTTGAAAGGTGACTTTCTGTAATTGGTTGAGGTAGGGGGGTGGAAAGACCTGGTCAAGTTGAGGTCTTATGGTATGATTACGCATACATCTCCTTTTTTAGGACCTAGGTCCTATTTTTTAAAGTCTCCTTAGATTATAATGAAAAAATAACTATTAGACAAGTAAGGAAAGGATGTTCTTATCCCTATATTATGACACGAATTTTAGAAAAAATGAGCCTGCTTGGGCTATCCTTGCTCTTGATTTCGGCCTTTTCGATTTCAACAGCGTTACCACCTATGTTGGACTACTATAGCCCAACCTTTTCTGCCGCGCAAGTGGAGCTTTTAGTATCTGTCCCTTCATTTTCCGTAGTCGCGATGCTCTTACTTAATTCATTTATTGACAAATGGCTAAGTGATAGACAGCTAATTGTGACTGGGCTGCTCTTACTTAGTAGTGCTGGGATTTTTCCTTTTTTTGTACAAGCCTATCCTCTTGTCTTACTGTCACGTATTGCTTTTGGAATGGGGATTGGTCTTATCAATGCTAAGGCGATTGCCATCATCAGTCAACGTTATCAAGGTAAAGAGCGAGTTCAGATGTTAGGTATTCGTGGCTCCATGGAGTTGATTGGTGGAGCTTCTTGTTCTCTTTTAGTTGGACAATTACTGAAAATTCATTGGACCTTTGCCTTTCTTATCTATGGTTTTGGTTTTGTGATTTTGATTATGTACCTCCTTTTTGTGCCATCGATGGAGCAGGTGGAGAAGAAGCAGATTACAAAAAGAAAACAAGTTCTGAACAAAAAAGACCTTGGTATGATTCTTGGCATGGCTCTTTTAGCAGGTTTTGTCATCTGTATCAATTCTTCGATTAGTTTGCGCGTGCCTCTGTTTCAAGTTGCTGGTAAGACTATTGAGAGTGGTCAATCAGCCTTAGTACTGAGTTTAGAGCAGGGAATTGGAATTGTAGCTGGACTGAGTTTCGCCTCGCTTATAGGACATTTTAAAAATCGTCTTTTGCTTATAGTGATGTTCTTGTTAGCGGTTTGTCTCTTTGGGATGTCAGTGGCTAGTAACTTACCGATTTTGATTTTATCTTCAGTTGGTGTTGGTTTCTTTTATAGTATTATTTGACAATTATCTTTAACCGACTTTCTGAGTCTATTGCTAGAAGTCTGTTGAACAAGGCGACAGCCTATGTCCTCTTAGGCTGTAACCTAGGGTCAGCCATTTCCCCTTATGTTTTGAAATTGTTAGCACTCATATCTCCAAGTTTTAGTTGGATTTTTCTAGCTTATGCTATCGTAAGTTTCCTACTTTTCCTACTTTTCCTTGGATTCTTTCTGAATGCAAAAATGGCCAAAAAAGTCTAAGCTTCAAAAACTTAATCAGTGAAATCTTGCGATTGACAAAGATTAGTAGATGAGCTAAAATAGAGAGGTCGTAAAGACAAACCAACTCTTTCTTGGTTTTAGGAGAGCCAATCCTAAGACTCGGATGGAGCAAAAAAAGGAGAAAAAACATGGCAATCTCAAAAGAGAAAAAAAATGAAATCATTGCTCAATACGCACGTCACGAAGGTGACACTGGTTCAGTAGAGGTTCAAGTTGCTGTCCTGACTTGGGAAATCAACCACCTTAACGAACACATTAAACAACACAAAAAAGACCACGCTACTTACCGTGGTTTGATGAAAAAAATCGGTCACCGTCGTAACTTGTTGGCATACCTTCGCCGCACAGACGTTAACCGTTACCGTGAGTTGATCAGCTCACTCGGACTTCGTCGTTAATTCAAGATACAAGTGTCTAGGCCTTGTTCAATTGAATACACGAAAATGGAACTGCTCTATGATGGGGCAGTTTTTTTATTCGCTAGGATTTTAGCCTGAGTTCAAAACAGCTCTCTAGATGTAGAGGGCTGTTTTTCTGCATTCCTCTAAAAATTTCTTACGATGATTAATCTATAGAACAAAAAAAAACTCCAAAATTAATTCTGGAAGTTTTTTAACTTAAAATCTTTTTGATAACTGTTTGAAATTGAGGGAGTTGATGGATAGCAGTTCCGACAAGGATACCTAACATATTTAAGGTGATATCTCCCAAATCAAAGACTCCCAAATGTCCGAAGTACTGAATGGATTCGACGGAGAAAAGGGTAAGGAGACAAAGTAGGAGATTACTCAATCGTGAAGAAAAGAGGAGTCCCAGAGGAATGAACATTAAGAGGTTCATGATGGGAACGAAGTGGCTACCCCAGTATAATTCCCGAGCAAAGGAAAGGGGGTTAAGTGAGAGACCTTGGGTACCAATGTTTTTCAAGAAAAGTAGGTAGAAGAGAGCAAGAAAGTAAATGAAGTAGAGTAGGAGTAGTGTCTGTTTTTTCAGCTTTCTAGTAAGAAGTAGTTTCAAAAAAGCGTAGACAAAGTAACTCAGTAGGACAATAATGACTAGGTTGAGTAAGACTTGAAAGTAGGAGCCATAATGGGCGATGTAATGAACGTACTGTTCGAGATGCCCCCTATAAAACCAATAAGACAAGGCCAGTGAGAGGATTCCTAGTAAGATGTTACTCAATGTTTTTAATGTTTTTGCCACTTTGCTCCTCCATTTGCATATGATGAGTACACATTATATCAAAAAAACGTTTAAAGAAAGTTAAGAAACTGTAACGAAGTTTTGATAGAATAAAAGGATAAGGCAGAATCAAAGACTAAAAAAGGACTTTGAAACAGCAACTCTACTTTTGACTAACAATTTAATGATTTTTGTAAACAGGCTATGAAAGCTTATAAAATAATTAAATTTTAAAAATTAGGAGTCAGCACCTTGTTTCGAGATTATTAAAATGTTATTATATAGTAGTGAATTTTTAACATAAAAAGGAGTTCGTCTTATGAATAAAAAGGTTTTGGCGACAGCTGGAATTGCAGCACTTGCAGTTTCTGCTACAGTTGCTAAAGCTGATGAGGTAACGACAAACGATCAAGCCTCAACAACAGCATCAGTATCATCGACAGCTACACAAGCTGTCCCAACTCAAGCCCAAGTCGAAGCGGCTAGAGAACAAGCCAGCGCTGCAAATCAAGCAGTATCGCAACAAGAGTCAGTTGTTGCTAATCATGAAGTAGCTGCAAACCAGGCTCAAGCAAACCTAGCGACAGCAGATTCTAACTTGCAAAAGGCACAAACAGCAGCCGATGAAGCAAGTCCAGAAACTATTGCTGCCGCTCAAGGTCAAGTAACTACTGCTGAAAATGCAGCTAAGGAAGCTAAGTCAGCAGTCGAAACAGCTCAATCAGCAGAAAAAACTGCTAAAGATGCAGCAGACAAACAGCAAGCTGTCGTTAATACAGATCAAGCTAATGTCAATGCTAAAGCTACTGAAGTGGCTAATGCTCAAAAATCAGTAGATGCCGCTAAAGCAGCTCTTAATGGTTCTAGTGCTTCTGAGGCAGCTTCTAACCAAGCTAAAGCGCAATCAGCTTTTGATGCTGCAACAGCAGCTGAGAAAAAAGCTCAAGAAGAATTGGCAGCCGCTCAGGCAGCTGATAAAGAAAAAGCTACTGCTATTTCAGCTAAAGAAGGGCAATTGACTGCAGACCAAAATGCAGCAAACCAAGCTAAAGCAGCTTATGAGACTGCTCAAACAGTAGCTAATGAAAAGGCAGCCGCACTTGCAGCCGCTGAAGCAGCTAAGAAAAAAGCAGAATCTTCAACAACTTCAACAGCTAATGTTCGTCAAAAATTCTCAGTGTCACAAGAGTATGTCAATGCTCTTAAGATTCATGAGTCTAAAACAGCGACCGCAGCAGAAAAAGCTCAAGCTGAACAAGTCTTGAAGAACGTTAATAAACGTGATCGTGGTAACAATAGTTATCAAGATAATGAAGCGGATAAAAATGTTAAAATTAGTGATTTGAATAATCTTAGTGAAGCTCAAATTACAGATTTGTCATTGTATGCTTCAAGTTTGATTAACCAAATTCGTACAGCCTTTGGTACAACTCAAACATCTGTTTCAAAAGGTAGTGTTCTTGCGGCTGACCGTGTTTCAGATGGTTATGTAGCAGATAACTGGGGTTGGGAAGCTATTACCCATCAACGACATGATAGTGCCGCCCTTGACCGTGCTGGTAAGTCATTTAATAGTGTAAGTATTGGTGAAAACCTTAATACATGGCAAGGTTTGACAGGACCATTTACCCTTAACGACATTAAGAAATATGTCTATGAAGCTATGCTTGACTTCATGTTTAACGGTAATGAGTGGAACCATGCTCGTTCTATCTCTGGACTTACAGCAGATGGTGGTGAGTCTTACATTGGAACAGACATCAGTGTTGTTGCCGGTGCCTTTAACGTTCACGTAAACAATGTCAATAAAAATTCTATCGCTTCTGATAGTAGCTTTGACACAACTAAGATTGCTAACCCATATGAAGGTAACCAATCTCAATCATCTTCAAATGCAAATCTTGCTGCTGCAAAAGCAGCTTATGAAGCTGCTAAGCAAGCTAACGATCAAGCTCAAAGTGACTTGGCTAGCAAGAAAGCGGCTTCTGAGTCAGCAACTCTTAAGCTTAAGAATACTCAGTCAGAACTTGCAGCTCTTAAAGCGACTGCAAGCAAGTTGGCAACTGCTCAGAATAACCTTTCTGAAAAACAAGCAGCCCTTGCAACTGCTAAATCAGAATTGGAAAAAGCTAACGCTGCAGTTGAAAACCTTAATGCTAACGCACAAGAAAAAGCAGCAGCCCTTAGCAAAGCTCAAGCAACTCTTGATGAAAAACAAGCAGAGCTTAAAACAGCTAAAGATAAACTTGCGACAAGTTCTGCAACCTTGCAACGTTTGACAAATGCCTACAACGCTGCTAAGCAAGATACTGCTAAGAAACAAGTAGCATTGACACAAGCTAACCAAGCCTTGACTGCTGCTAAGAACCGTGTAGCAGCCCTTACAAATGCTTCAGCTAACCTAGCTAAGGCTAAAGCAGAACGTGCAACGGCCTTTGCTAAATTTACTGCGGCGAAAGGTGCTCTTTCAACTGAACGTGCGAAACTGGTTGAATTGTCTGCTAAACGTGATAAATTAACGAGCGAATACACGACTGTTCAAACAGCTTTCGATAACTATATGAAAGCTAAGGCAGACAAAGAGCTTCAAACACAATTGGCTAAAGAGTATGCTAACATCATCTCTAAAGGTCTTACACCAGTACCTGTTTACGATGTAGATGGTAAAGTTTTTGCTTTCACAACACAAGAAAAAGCAGCTCAAACGGTGGCTCAAATTCCTGTAAATTATGATCAAGCAAAAGCAGAGAAACAAGCTCCTGTACAAGAAACAGACAGCTTGCCAGAAACAGGTGAGTCAACTGCAGTAGGATTCAGTCTTGTAGGTCTCTTAATGACACTATTGGTCTTCCTTGGTTTTGTTGACAGACGTACACGTCGTAACTAATCATTATAGACAAAAAAACGGCAATTGCCGTTTTTTTATTATGAAAATGCAATCTTCTACAGAGCCTTTCCTTATGTGATGGCGGACGTCAGCGACCTTCTGCGAAGTTCCATGACTAAGTTTTGAGTCTAATGTCTCAAAACTTCCGAATGCCAGAAAACTTAATAGTTTTCTGGCATTTTTTTTCACATAGGAAAGACTCATTTGCTGATTAATATATTATCAACAAACAATAATTATTTTATTATAGAGCAGAATCATATTCAATTTGATAATGGAGTTTAGTTTATCTTTTATATGAAATATTCTTAAGCGACTTTTTGATATTAATTTAAAAGCAATATTCTAGATAATCTTCTATTTCAGATTTAGAGAATTTGTGAAAATTAATGACTCCTAAAAAAATCCGATATGGCTTCTGAAAAAAATTTGGTGTGGTCCATAGTGGTTGATACTAATATCAGAATAGATTTTTGGTTCTATTTGTCTGATTTTTTTGGAGATATGTAATCCATCCCAAGATTCTAGTTGAGGATCGTATATGATAAAAATAGACATTAGTGGGGGTACCTAGTTTTTTTGTTTTTTTGAATATCACCTTGTCTATGTTTAATTTTTTTAATCTGGTATTAGGGTATTTTTTTCTTAAGCAATTGTTTAAGGATTTTTGGTCAGTGGTTGTTGATATCTAAATGGTTGAATTATATAGATTTTATCACTCATAATTTTACCTTTCTTTTTTTATTATCAATTTTTATCATGATGAGTAAATAAGAGGTTTGACTTGTCGTGAATGGTGTTTATTTTGTAATGATAGAGATAATTTTACCGTTTATGACAAAAAAAGTACCGTTGGATGTAATTTTAGTTTTTTTAAGAGAACTCTTTGTTATGATTAAATTATGATATAGTAAGGGGGAAATGATGGATTATATTGTTGCTAAAAAAGATAGCATGTCGGTTAAAATCCCAATTGGAGAGATTCTATATATCGGTACAATGTCAGATTGTCCAAGACTTTTGCAGTTTATAACTGATAATGGAATTTTTGAAACTTATGGAAAAAAATAAAAGACTTTGAAATAGATATGGGGTTAGTTTTTTTAGGCGCTGTCATAGAAAAATATTTAGTTAATCTTAAGCGTATAAAAGCTATTGATTTAGGAACTAGACGAATTATGTTTGATAATAGTAAAGTTAATTCCATTGTCTGTTCGCGACGAAAACTTACTGAAGTTTTAAAGGATTGGAAGAATTTATAGTTTAAGAGGATATATATGTTAAATATTTTTGTTCTAGAAGATGATTTTTTTCAGCAAACTCGTATTGAGACAGCGATTAAGAAATGTATGTCTGATAATAAAATGAGGTATAGGTATTTAGAAGTCTTTGGTAAGCCTCAACAGTTGTTAGATGCAATTAAAGAGACAGGAAATCATCAATTTTTCTTTCTTGATATTGAAATTAAAGGAGATAAAAAGAGAGGAATGGAGATTGCGCGTGAAATCCGTGAAAAAGATCCTAGTGCGTCGATTGTCTTTGTGACGACTCACTCAGAATTTATGCCAGTCACCTACAGTTACCGTGTATCTGCTTTGGACTTTATCGACAAAGGGTTAAGTGATCAAGATTATCAGGAAGCTATTTCGTCTGTTTTGATACATGCTACTGGTAGTGTTAATAAAACAATAGGTGAAGATTCATTTTGTTTTAAATCAGAACATTCTCAAATACAAGTTCCTTTTTCAGATATTCTTTATTTTGAGACCTCACCTACGATTCATAAGGTAATTTTAACGACGAAGAAAGGCCATATGGAATTTTATGGTAAAGTTTCAGATATTGCGAAGGCAGACAAAAGGCTCTACCAAAGTCATAGATCTTATGTAGTGAATCCAGAGAATATTATTCGTATTGACAAATCAAATCATACTGTTTTCTTTGAAAATGATGAATCTTGTTTTGTATCTCGTATGAAATTAAAAGGTTTAGTTGAGAGGATTACTTTGAGATGAAATTTGAGTATGAGGGAGTATTTTTTATTGGGTGGGTTATTAGATTAGTCATCTTTCAACAAGTTAGTGATTACAAATTTAAAGTTAGACACTTATTTATTATTCCTATTTTATTTACTCTTGTGGAATACTTTTTTTTATGATATTGTATTCTGGGGTGAATTCTTTTTCCTACCTTTAATTGTTTTATTCATAAAAACAAAAAAACATTGGTCTTGGGTTCAATCCTTATTCTATTGCTTTTTCACTTTAGCTATCTATGAGATATTTAGCAGTTTGTCTTCTCTTTATTTTCAATTTGTATTTAAAATATCAGAGACTACTTTGGAAAAATAACGTTTGGCTAGATTGGATTCCTACACTTTTTATCCTTTCCTCTATATGTTTTGTTTTTTTAAAAATTAGTAAGAATAGATTTAAATACACTGTCAAGAGAAATTAAAAAAATAATGAGTTAACAAAAAAATTGTTAATTTATTTACTATGACAATGATATTGTATTATACATCTAGCTATATTTTTACTAAGTATACCTACATTAGAGCATGCGGGCTGGATTTCTTTTAATATAGAAGACATATATATTCATAGGGTAATTATTTATAGTTACTTTCCAATATTCTTGGGTTTTTTTATTATACATTCAGTATCTTGTTAAAGAAAAATATAAATAGGGAGCTAGAAAAAAATTAAGGACTCACAGATTTCATCGATGAGTATTTATAGTGAGCATATAGAGTCATTGTATAAAGAAATCAAGAGTTTTCGTCATGATTATACAAACATATTAGTTAGTTTAAATGAATCCATAAAAAAATAGAGATATAGATGGGATTGAAAGCATATATGATTCAGTGCTTTTGGATTCAGATAAAACTTTTTATAATACACATTATGATATTGCTAACTTGGTAAATCTAGAGGATTTAGCAATGAAATCTATTGTTTCAGCAAAAATGTTTGAGGCACAAAGTAAGGGGATTAGACTTTCTATAGAGATAGAAAAGGTTATTAAAGCTCCGGCTAGTATAGATTCAATAGATTTGTTGAAATTATTAGCCATCTTTTTGGATAATGCTATAGAGTCCTCATTGGAATCAGCTTCACCAGAGCTTTCATTTGTATATTTTCAAGAAGAAAATCGTAAAATAATGATTATTGAAAATTCAACGAAGCAGGAGAGAATTAATACAAAGGCCATTTTTAATTATGGCTACTCAACTAAAGGTAATGGTAGGGGGATAGGGCTAGCTAATGTATATGAGATTCTATCGACTTACAGTAGAGTATATTTAAAAACTTATAGTAATGAGTATAAATTTCGACAAGAATTGGTTTTTGAAGATTAAAAAAAGTAGACATATAATTCATGTCTACTTTTTTTGTATTTAGGAAATCTTTCAAGATTGAACAAAGATATGTTAATACTGAAATAGTGCAATTATAAATATTAGTGTTGCTACTAAAAAAAGAATTATCTGTAATTTTTTTGCCCGTTTATTACTAATAATGTGCTGTTTATTATATTTAAGATGCGAACTATTAAGTTTAATATATACTAATTTTTTTGTAAGAGCAAGTTCAGAAAAAAATACTTAGCTTAAATCATTTATGAAAGGAATCTACTGTATTTAATCTATTGGATTATATGCAAAAACGTTATTCACAATCCGAATAGATTTGATATCAAATATTGTTTTTTTAACTACTAATGAAGTAGAAAGCGAGATTATATATGTTGTTATTTAGATCAGTTTTCAAATCAGTTTTTAAGAGAAAGGATGTTAATATTTTTCTTACATTTGCCTTTCTCCCTGTTTTAGTTCCATTGTTATCAGGGTTCATGGAAGGAATGAGTTCAGAATATACAGGTAATTTTCTTTCTTTTTTAGAGTCAGCAGTGAGTACGCAATATCGCTTTGTATTGCCTATACTTTTATTTTCTTTGGTTGTATCTTCAGTTTTTAAGGATGAAATAGACTCAGGTATTATGTTTCTTTATAAAGATATTAATAGAAAGAAAATTTTTAATGCCAAATTATTGAGTTTAGTTGCAGTATACAGTATTTTTTTGGGGTTAACTATTTTTACGAGTATTGTATCTTATTATGGATTTATGTTGCCCAAAGGAGAAGTTTCATCAAACTTTATCGCAAATCAATCTTCAGTTACAATTAAGAGTTTATTTACCTTAATTTCAACTATTAATTTAAATCTAATTACAATTACTTTAGTTGTGATGGTATCTATCACCTCTAAAACTATCAAGTCAGTATTGGCTGGGGTTTTCTTTTCACTAGCGGCATCTGTTTCTCCGATGTTAATCGGTATTCAGTACCTCTTTCCAAATGGATATATCCACTTTATTCAAAGTAATTGGGTTTTTATCATATATGGCTGCAGTTGTTATTTCCATTATCTACTTCGTTATTTTTTACGTAAGAGGTATGCATAAATTTAAAAATGTGGAATTCTAGGAGGAGAAATGAAGAATAATATTCAATCGCTAGTTTTTCCATATAGATTACTTGCTATAGCTACCTCGATATATAGTGCAGGTACATCAACTATTTTCTTAGATTTAATAGGAGATTTTTGAATAATGTTAATCTTATTAATTACCCTTATTTATTTACTTACGACTTTGGCAACTATCTTTTTATTGCCTCATATGTCTGTTCCCATCCTTTTTATTTTTCTTTATATGTGTTACCATTGATTATTAATTTTATTGGATATAAGCTAAAAGCAACTTAAATGTAAAACGTTTCTGACTTTCTTATTACCTACAATGTCTTTATTAGGGTATTTGGTATTTGCTTACGTTACTGTTAAATCAGGTACTTGGACAAATTTTGTTAATATTAATACGTTTTCAAATAGTGATATGAGTGTAAAAGTTGGAATGAATTTGTTATCAGTAGCTCAACTAGTATTTGTGACATTGCTGTTTTATGGAGTGTCACTGACAACGCACTTTATTAATAAAAAAATTTCAGTGAATAAAGGAGCTAAATATGCTTAAAATAGAAAATCTTTCAAAAAAATTTCCCGGTAATGATTTTTATTCGCTATCAGATGTATCTCTCGAAATTGAGAAGGGAGAAATTGTAGGCCTTATTGGAAAAAACGGCGCTGGTAAGTCAACATTAATGAAAATGATGGCAAAATCACAAAAACCAACTTCAGGTAAGATTAGTTATAATGGTACGGATATAAATAGTAATGATAATGTTTTGGAAGACTTTGGAATTATGATTGAACCAGTATTCTATCCAGAAATGTCAGTTATAGATAATCTAAAGTTTTATTTGAAGCTTCATGGAAAAAAAGAGTTATATCCTAATATCGAGAGGACTTTGAAATTAGTTGAGTTGTGGGAATCTCGAAATCGTAAACCCAAAGGATTCTCATTTGGGATGAAGCAGCGTACAGCTTTGGCTATTGCTCTAGTAGCTGAACCAGACTTTCTAATTTTGGATGAACCATTTGTAGGGCTGGATCCAGTAGGTGTTCAAAAGTTAATTGATATTTTAAAAAAATGGTCCAGTGAACGTCAAATTTCTATGTTGATTTCTAGCCATCAACTTGGAGAACTGGAAGCTTTGTGTAATAGATATATCTATATTGAAGGTGGGAAACTTGCGGAGTCCTTTATTGGTAAGGCTCAGCCAAGTTTAGTAGTTCACCTAAATTCTAAGTATCATATGTGTAATCTTAAAGATCATATTTCACAAGGAATTACTTTAAGCGATGGTTTGCTAGATATTCCAATATCTGTTGATAAGGAAGCGCTTAATGATATTTTTGGAGTATTAGCTAGTGAATCTCTGATAGAATCAATCGAAGTGAAAGAGAATCACCTTAAGGAAGTATTTATGAAAGGATGAGGTTATGAAGCAAATTTTTTCCGCAGTATTTGAATCAGTTTGGAAAAGAAAAGAGACAAAAATATTCCTATTGTTTAGTTTGTATCCTCTAGTTTATTGGGTAGCCTCACTTTTTGGTGATTCTAATTTCATGCAAATTACAAACTCTGGGAATTCAAAAGTTGGTTATCTTGATTTTGCTGATATGATTTTAAATTCTATGGATACTATGATTTTACCAACCTTAGCTCTTTATTTCCTAACTATCTCAGTTTTTAGAAGAGAAACAGATGATCATACAATGTTCATGTATAAGGATATTAACAGAAAAAATATTTTCTTGTCAAAATACTTTAGTTTGTTATTAATCCTACTCGTATATTTTGGAGTTTTCTTGTTATCTTCATTAGTTGTTCACTATACTAGAGTAGTACATATGGATTTTGGAACAACTCGCTTTTTATCTGAAAATACTTACTATACTTTTTTGGGGTTACAAAGTATTTTTGTAATATTTTTAAAAGGAGTCCTTTCTATTTCTGTGTCAGCTTTTATTTCTCTTAGATTTGGTATAGGGACAACAATGATTACAGGAATTGGATTATCTGTAGTTATGATGATTACCTCAATTGTAGGTGGTCCTATCGCAACACTTTTTCCGAATGGCTATAGTCAGTTTACGACAACAGTGAATAACGCTTGGATTGGCTTAGTTGGTCCTACTATGTTAACGATGTTTTATAGTATTATTCTAAGTCTGTTTGGCCTAAAAAAATTTAATAGCATGGAGTACTAAGTTATTATAGAAAATTTTGAGGAGTTAAGTGAGTAAATAAAAAAGTTAAGGTCGAAACCTTAACTTTTTCGTTTTTAACCCAAGAAACGTTTGAGGAATTCCTTAGTACGTTCTTCTTTAGGATTTTCAAAGATTTGTTCTGGGCTACCTTGTTCAGCGATTACCCCTTTATCCATGAAGATGACACGGTCTGAAACATCACGTGCGAACTCCATTTCATGGGTAACGATAATCATGGTCAAACCAGTTTCGGATAGCTCCTGCATAGTCTTGAGTACTTCCCCTACCATTTCTGGGTCAAGGGCTGAAGTTGGTTCGTCAAAGAGGATGGCTTCTGGATCAACAGAGAGGGCACGAGCGATTGCTACACGTTGTTTTTGTCCCCCTGAAAGTTGTTTTGGTTTAGCTTTCCAGTATTGTTCCCCCATACCAACTTTCTCCAAGTTAGCTTTGGCGATGCTTTCAGCTTCTTTACGGTCACGTTTGAGAACAGTTGTTTGAGCTACGATAGCATTTTCCAAGACATTAAGGTTTTCAAAGAGGTTGAAGGATTGGAAAAACCATACCGAGTCTTTCACGATAGGTAGTGAGGTCGTAACCTTTTTCAAGGACGTTGTCCCCATGATAGAGGATTTCACCACCTGAAGGTGATTCGAGTAGGTTAATAGAGCGAAGGAAGGTTGATTTCCCTGAACCTGAAGAACCAATAATTGAGATAACCTCACCCTTTTTGACACTGAGGGAGATATCTTTGAGGACTTCATTTTTTCCGTATGATTTTTTGAGGTTTTTAATTTCTAAAATCGTCTCAGTCATTAGTGAACCCCTCCTTGTGTGTAAGTATCTTGATCCAAACGGCGTTCTACATAACGCAAGATGCGTGTCACTGTGAAGGTAAGGACAAAGTAGATTGCTGCGATAACAAAGAATGTTTGGAAGTATTGATAAGTTTGGCTTGCGACAGTGTTACCTGCGAAGTAAAGTTCCACAACAGAGATAACGTTCAAAACAGAGGTATCCTTGATATTGATAACGAACTCATTACCAGTAGCTGGCAAGATGTTACGGATAACCTGTGGAAGAACAATCTTACGCATGGTTTGACCGTGGGTAAATCCAAGAGCAGTTGCAGCTTCAAATTGTCCTTTATCTACGGCGAAGATACCACCACGAACGATTTCACTCATGTAGGCTCCGGTGTTGATAGAAACGATGAAGACAGCTGCTAGGGTACGGTCAATATTGATACCAAAGGCCTGGGCAGTACCGTAGTAGATAACCATAGATTGTACAATCATTGGCGTACCACGGAAAACTTCGATATAGACATTAAGCACCCAACCGAAGAGTTTTTGGAGCAAGGCTACAAATTTATTAGTAGCCTTAGGAGCTGTGCGGTAAACACCAATCATAAGACCGATGAAAGTACCCACAACTGTACCGATAATTGAGATAAGAAGGGTAATTCCTGTACCACGTAAGAATTGTGGCCAGTTCTTAGCGATGATATTGCTCATCTGACTAAAGAAGTTTCCTTTTTTAGCCTCATCAGTCTTATCTGCAGGTTGGATGTCAATGATGTGATCCATCAGTTTAACACGTTCCTCTTGGCTGATTCCAGCAAGGACCTTATTGACTTGTTCCATTTGCTGGCTGTCTCCTTTGCGAAGACCGACGGCCAAGGAGACGTCATCGTCTGAAACCTGGAAACCACCATCTTTAAGCGTAATCATCTTATATTTTGAGCTAGCTTCTTCGGCAGTTTTTGCTTCAGGACGCTCTGAAACATAACCATCGATGATACCTGATGCAAGGGCTTGGCGCATAGCCCCAAAGTCTCCCATAGCCGTTTGTTTGCTGACACCTGGGATTTGGTCAATCAAATTATAGAGATAAACCCCTTGTTGAGCTGTGATTTTAGCATCCTTGAAGTCTTTGAGACTCTTAGCGTTGGCATAATCACCGTCTGAGCTGACAACCATGACAGGTTCGCTTCGGTAGTAGCTGTCTGAAAAGTCGATTTCTTGACGACGTTCAGCTGTTGGGCTCATACCTGCGATGATCATATCGATTTTGCCGGAAGTGAGGGCAGGAATCAAACCTGTCCAAGCTGTTTTGACTACCAAGGGTTTCTTGCCTTGAGCTTCAGCGATTTTTTTAGCGATTTGCACGTCATAACCGTTGGCATACTGTTTGGTACCTTCGATTGGAACGGCTCCGTTTGAGTTATCGTCCTGCGTCCAGTTGAAAGGTGCATAGGCAGCCTCCATACCGACACGGAGATACTCGTCTGCTTGAGCGCTTGATACCCCACCAAAAACGAGGAGGAGCGCTGCAAAGCAGGCTACAATAATTTTTTTCATTGAAACAATGTCTCCTATAAAAATGTCATACCTTACTATTTTACAGGAAATTAGGATTAATGACAATAAGTTGGGATTAGAAAAACAATCTCTATACCAAGATTGTCTTCAAATACAAGTTGTAATTTGATATAATGGGAAGGACGATTTGGAGCCTTAATCATTTTTGGTGTGATGAGGCTAGCATTTTAAAACGGAGATAATTATGCAAACGGCACAATTTATTATTGAATTACTAAAAGCAGTCTTTCTTGGGATTGTCGAAGGTATCACTGAGTGGCTACCGATTTCATCTACAGGTCACTTGATTTTGGTGAATGAATTCTTGAACTTGAGACAAAGTAAAGATTTCATCGATATGTTTAATATCGTTATCCAACTTGGTGCTATTCTTGCGGTTATGGTCATTTACTTTAAACGTTTGAATCCCTTCCAACCTGGTAAGACAGCACGTGAAGTGCAATTGACTTGGCAACTTTGGCTCAAGGTGGTCATTGCCTGTATTCCTTCAGCCTTCTTTGGTCTTCTTTTAGATGACTGGATGGAGGCCCATCTCAGTAATTTCTTTGTAGTAGCTATCATGTTGGTAGTCTACGGGATTGCCTTTATTTGGATTGAGGACCGCAATCGACGTGTAGAACCTAAGGTAACGGATTTGGCACGTATGTCTTACAAGACAGCTTTCTATATTGGTCTTTTCCAAGTCTTGAGTATCATTCCAGGGACAAGCCGTTCAGGTGCTACTATTCTTGGGGGTATCATCGTTGGTACTAGTCGTAGCGTAGCTGCTGACTTTACCTTCTTCCTTGGTATTCCAACCATGTTTGGTTATAGTGGCCTTAAGGCGGTTAAGTATTTCATTGACGGGAATACCTTGACAGGTGGACAAGTGGCTATTCTCTTGGTAGCTAGTGTGACAGCCTTTGTTGTCAGCTTGTTCGTGATTCGCTTCTTGATGAATTATATTAAGAAACATGATTTCACAGTTTTCGGAAAATACCGTATCGTGCTTGGTATTATTGTGCTTCTCTATGGAGCTGTCAAACTTATTTTCGGATAATTACTTTTAAGTAAACTGAAAAGGACTTCAATTGAAGTCCTTTTTAGCTGGTTTAGAGATCATTTGTGGAGAAGTTTTCCAAAGATAAGGTAAGCTAGCGACCATAGGACCAGTCCGCAAGTCAAAAAGCTAGCTAGGATTTTCAAGAAGTCCACGACATTATGCAAGGGATACCATCCGGACAAACAGAGAATTGGAAGGATGGTAACACACATGATTGAGAAGTGGAGAAGAGATTGCTGTTTGAGCGATAAACGATTATCGTCGTAAATGGGTGCAGTTGCTAGTATGATGGCGACGATTAGCCCTGTAAGAAAGGTAGATTTGTTTACTTGATAAGGTTGCCCCGATAAGTAGAGAAAGAGCGTCAATAAACTCGTTATTCCTCCAGCAATGCTAGCTCGTAGCCACCCTTTTTTATAGGCAGTCATGGTCATCACCTCCATGTATATCTTCACTTTTATTATACTCCAATCTAGGATAGATGACAGGTATAAATGGGGAAATACAAGGTTTTGTTAGTATTAAGAAGTTTTTAGAAATCCTTTCCAAAATAAGACTCAAACTTGCTCAGAAATTGCTATCTCTTGGCTTTTCTAGTATAATGAAATAACTACTCGTGCGAGGTTTTTTACATATGGAAATGAAACAAATAAGCGAGACAACTCTAAAAATCATGATTACCATGGAAGATCTTGAAGAACATGGTATGGAATTGAAGGATTTCTTGATTCCCCAGGAAAAAACAGAGGAATTTTTCTATACTGTCATGGATGAGTTGGACTTGCCTGATAACTTTAAAAATAGTGGGATGCTGAGCTTCCGTGTCACGCCACGCAAGGATCGTGTGGATGTCTTTGTGACTAAATCAGATCTTAAGGAAGACCTTGATTTCAACGATTTGTCATATATGGATGACTACTCAGGGCTTTCTCCAGAAGAGTTCCTCAAGGCTCTTGAGGGTAACTTTATGGACAAGGGTGACATCGAAGCACACCATAAGCTCGAAGAGCTTGAAAAGACCTTGGAAGAGGTTGATAAGGCTATGACAGAGCCTACCAAGGAAGTGCCCGAAGAAAATATTCGTGAAGACTATACCCACTATGTCTTGGCCTTCTCTGACTTTGATCAAGTGGTGACCTTTACACAAGGCTTGAAGGATGTGCCTGTTGAAGGTTCTGAGCTTTATAAACTTGGGGATGTCTACTATATGACAGTCCTTCTTTACTTGGCTGATGAGCCTGATTATTACGCGAACAATATGTATGCGCGTTTTCTTGAATATGCGAATGTAGCAGACCGAACACGTGCCTACCTACAAGAGCATGCAACAATCTTGATGGAAGAGGACGCCTTACCGGTACTACAAGCAACGAAATGGAGCTAAGACATGCCTTGGACCATTAATTATATATTCGTTTTGATTGGGACCTTTTTGATAGCCATCGTGACGACCCCTTTGGTACGCTCTTTGGCCTTACGTGTCGGAGCTGTTGACAATCCCAATGCAAGACGTATCAATAAAAAGCCAATGCCTAGTGCTGGTGGTCTAGCTATTTTGTTGGCCTTTGTACTAGCGACCTTGGTCTTTATGCCTATGATTATCCATAAGGATATTTGGCATGTTTCTTACATCAGGTACATCTTGCCGGTTGTTGTGGGGGGATCTGTCGTAGCTCTGACGGGCTTCGTTGATGATATCTTGGAATTAAAGCCTCTACCTAAGATGCTTGGTATTGTTATTGGAGCTGTCATTGTTTGGGCTTTTACAGACTTCCGATTTGATAGCTTTAAGATTCCATTTGGTGGTCCTATGATTCATTTTGGACCGGTCTTGACCTTGATTTTAACGGTGTTATGGATTGTGGCCATCACCAATGCCATTAATCTGATTGATGGTTTGGACGGCTTGGTTGGAGGCGTTTCCATCATTTCCCTTATGACTATGGGGGTGATCTCTTATTTCTTCCTCTATGATACTGATATTTTCTTGACCATGACTATCTTTGTCTTGGTGGCTGCCATTGTGGGCTTCTTCCCTTACAATTATCATCCAGCGATTATCTATCTAGGTGATACGGGGGCGCTCTTTATTGGCTTTATGATTGGTGTCTTGTCATTGCAAGGATTGAAAAATGCAACTGCAGTGGCTATTTTGTCACCTGTTATTATCCTTGGAGTGCCTATTGTTGACACAGTGGTAGCTATTGTCCGCCGTAAATTGTCAGGGCGCCCAGCCATGGAGGCTGACAAGATGCACTTGCATCATCGCCTTCTAGCTATGGGCTTCACTCATCGAGGAGCGGTTCTGGTGGTTTATGCCATCGCTATCCTCTTTTCATTGATTGCCCTCCTGTTAAACGTTTCTAGCCGTCTCGGTGGTATTCTCTTGCTCTTGAGTTTGATTTTGGGAATGGAAATTCTGATTGAAGGGCTTGAGATTTGGGGCGTTGGTCGAACACCACTCTTCAACCTTCTGAAATTTATCGGGAATAGTGATTATCGCCAAGCAACCATGTTAAAATGGAAGCAAGGGCGAAAAAATTAAACATTTGAAAAGCCAAGTAATGGCTTTTTTGTTATAATGACTCTAATTAAGGAAAATGGAAGTTCTCTTTTTATTTTCCAGAAAATAGCAAGACTATTTTCGAAAAAATAATGCAATTTAGCGAGCAAGTGCTCGCTGTATATATGAAAAAGGAGTATACAATGTCTGTACTTGAAATCAAAAATCTTCATGTTTCTGTTGAAGATAAAGAAATCTTGAAGGGTCTTAATTTGACTCTTAAAACTGGTGAGATTGCTGCTATCATGGGTCCTAACGGAACTGGTAAATCTACCCTCTCAGCTGCTATTATGGGTAACCCAAACTATGAAATCACAGAAGGGGACATCCTTTTTGATGGTGAAAGCATCCTTGACTTGGAAGTTGACGAACGTGCACGCCTAGGTCTTTTCCTTGCTATGCAATACCCAGCTGAAATCCCAGGGATCACAAATGCTGAGTTCATCCGTGCAGCTATGAACGCTGGTAAAGAAGATGACGAAAAGATTTCTGTTCTTAATTTCATCACTAAATTGGATGAAAAGATGGAATTGCTAGGTATGCGTGAAGAAATGGCTGAGCGTTACCTTAATGAAGGTTTCTCAGGTGGTGAGAAAAAACGTAACGAAATCCTTCAATTGCTCATGTTGGAACCTAAGTTTGCTCTTCTCGATGAGATTGACTCAGGTCTTGATATCGATGCCCTTAAAGTGGTTTCAAAAGGGGTTAACGCTATGCGTGGCGAAGGCTTCGGTGCTATGATTATCACTCACTACCAACGTCTCTTGAACTATATCACTCCAGATGTCGTACACGTAATGATGGAAGGTAAAGTGGTTCTTTCAGGCGGTCCTGAATTGGCTGCTCGTCTTGAGCAAGAAGGTTATGCGAAAATCGCTGAAGAGCTCGGTTACGAGTACCACGAAGAAGCGTAAGTCTGTTACTCGAAATAACTAGAAAAGGAGTAACCTATGTCAAAAGAATCTATTATCGCTTTTTCACAAGCAAAAGCAGAGCTACTTTGGTTGCAAGACCTTCGTCAAGCAGCCTTTGATAAGCTTGAAAGTTTGGCTCTTCCAAAAATTGAGTGTGTTAAATTCCACCGTTGGAATCTCGGTGATGGAACGATTACTGAAAATGAACCATCAGCAAATGTGCCTGATTTTACAGCGCTTGGAAACAACCCTAAATTGGTCCAAGTAGGAACAAATACTGTTCTTGAACAATTGCCAGCTGACTTGATTAGCCAAGGTGTGGTCTTTACAGATCTTACGACTGCTCTTGAGGAAATCCCAGAAGTCGTTGAAGCCTTCTTTGGTAAGGCTGTGGCCTACGATGAGGACAAATTGGCAGCTTATAACTATGCTTATTTCAATAGTGCAGCAGTCCTTTATGTACCAGATAATGTTGAAATTGACTTGCCAGTTGAAAGCTATTTTTACCAAGATGGAACTTCAAATGTTCCATTTAACAAACACGTTTTGATCGTAGCTGGTAAAAACAGTAAATTGACTTACCTTGAGCGTTTTGAAACGCTAGGTGAAGCGACTGAAAAAGCTAGTGCCAACATTTCGGTTGAAGTCATTGCTCAAGATGGTGCACAAGTTAAGTTTGCGGCTATTGACCGTTTGGGTGAAAACGTCACAACTTATATTAGTCGTCGTGGTCGTATCGGTCGTGATGCCAGCATTGACTGGGCTCTCGGGATCATGAACGAAGGCAATGTTATTGCTGACTTTGATAGTGACTTGATTGGCAATGGAAGTCATGCCAACCTCAAAGTTATTGGTCTTTCATCAGGGCGTCAGGTTCAAGGAATTGATACTCGTGTGACTAACTACGGTAACAACTCTGTGGGACATATCCTACAACATGGTGTTATTTTGGAACGTGGTACTTTGACTTTCAATGGTATTGGCCACATTGTCAAAGGTGCTAAGGGTGCTGATGCACAACAAGAAAGCCGTGTGCTTATGCTTTCAGACAAGGCACGTTCAGACGCCAACCCAATCCTCTTGATTGACGAAAATGAAGTTACAGCAGGACATGCCGCTTCAATCGGTCAGGTGGATCCAGAGGATATGTATTACCTCATGAGTCGTGGACTTGATCAAGACACTGCAGAACGTTTGGTTATTCGCGGTTTCTTGGGAGCGGTTATTACCGAAATTCCAGTTAAAGAAGTACGCGATGAAATGATTTCTGTAACTGATACAAAACTAAACAAACGTTAGGAACTATCGACGCAGATAGTCTAACCTATAATATATCTAGATAGGGAGATAAGATGACAGCTTTAGATGCCTATAAGATTCGACAAGATTTTGCCATTTTAGATCAGGTAGTTAATGATGAACCTTTGGTATACTTGGATAATGCAGCAACGACCCAGAAGCCTCAAGTCGTTTTGGACGCTCTCATGGCTTACTATCATGAGGACAATGCCAATGTTCACCGTGGTGTGCACACTTTGGCTGAGCGTGCAACAGCTGCTTACGAAGCTAGTCGTGAAAAGCTTCGTCAGTTTATCAATGCTAAATCAACCAAAGAGGTCCTCTTTACACGTGGAACGACAACTGGTCTTAACTGGGTTGGTCGTTTTGCAGAGCAGGTTCTTGAGCCAGGAGATGAGGTAGTTATTTCAATTATGGAACACCACTCGAATATCATTCCTTGGCAGGAAGCTTGTAAGAAGACAGGGGCTAAACTTGTTTATGCCTACTTGAAAGATGGCCAATTGGATATGGAAGATTTGGCCAACAAGATTACTGAAAAGACAAAATTTGTCAGTCTAGCTCAGGTCTCTAACGTTTTAGGCTGCATCAATCCTGTCAAAGAAATTGCCAAGCTTGCCCACCAAGTTGGTGCCTATATGGTGGTGGATGGTGCCCAATCGGCGCCTCACATGGCCATTGATGTTCAGGATTTGGATTGTGATTTCTTCACCCTTTCTGGCCATAAGATGTTAGGTCCAACAGGGATTGGGGTTCTTTATGGCAAGGAAGAGATTCTTAACCAGATGAATCCGATTGAATTCGGTGGTGAGATGATTGATTTTGTTTATGAACAAGAAGCCACTTGGAAGGAATTGCCTTGGAAATTTGAGGCTGGTACACCTAACATTGCGGGGGCTATTGCTCTTGGAGCTGCTGTGGACTACCTCTCTGCTTTAGGCATGGAAAATATTCATGCTTACGAGCAAGAATTGGTAGACTATGTTTTGCCTAAGCTTCAGGCGATTGATGGTCTGACAGTCTACGGTCCAGAAGATCCTAGCCAGCATGCAGGTGTTATTGCCTTTAATATTGATGGGCTTCACCCTCATGATGCGGCGACAGCTCTTGATTATGAAGGAGTGGCAGTGCGTGCGGGTCACCACTGTGCTCAGCCTTTAATTAATCATTTAGGAATCTCATCAGCTGCCCGAGCAAGTTTCTATATTTACAATACTAAAGAGGATTGCGACAAGCTTGTGGAGGCAATTCTTGCGACGAAGGAGTTTTTCAATGGCACTCTCTAGACTAGATAGTTTATATATGGCTGTTGTGGCCGATCACTCTAAGAGCCCTCACCATCATGGTGTCCTACCAGATGTGGAGCAACTTCAACTGAATAATCCGACTTGTGGAGATGTTATCAATCTGTCAGTTAAATTTGATGGTGACGTGATTGAAGACATTGCCTTTGCTGGTGATGGTTGTACTATTTCTACAGCTTCATCAAGTATGATGACGGATGCAGTTATTGGAAAAACCAAGGCAGAGGCTTTGGAACTAGCGGAGATTTTCTCTCTTATGATTCAAGGAAAACATGACATCGCTACAGGTAAATTAGGTGAAGCTAAGCTTTTGGCGGGGGTTTCTAAATTTCCACAACGTATCAAATGTGCAACACTCTCTTGGAATGCGCTCAAAAAAGCCATAGAGAGAAGCGAGCTTTAGGAAGTCAAGGAGCAGTTAGTCTCCTTGCCCAAGCAAAAAGGAAAACGAATCAAACCTTTAATAAAGGAAAATACTATGACTGAAACAAATGAAAAAGTAGAACCAAAACCCATTGATTTGGGGGAATATAAATATGGTTTCCATGATGATGTGACACCAGTCTTTTCAACAGGAAAAGGAATCAGTGAAGATGTGGTCCGTGCCATGTCTGCTGAAAAAGGGGAGCCTGAGTGGATGCTTGAATTCCGCTTGAAATCACTAGAAACCTTTAAGAAAATGCCTATGCAAGAGTGGGGGCCAGATCTTTCGGAAATCGACTTCGATGACTTGACATATTTCCAAAAAGCGTCAGACCGACCTGCTCGTGACTGGGAAGATGTACCTGAAAAAATCAAGGAAACCTTTGAACGTATTGGTATCCCCGAAGCTGAACGTGCTTACCTGGCAGGGGCTTCAGCTCAGTATGAATCAGAAGTGGTTTACCACAACATGAAAGAAGAGTATGACAAGTTGGGTATTATCTTTACAGATACGGACTCAGCTCTTAAAGAGTACCCAGAACTCTTCAAGAAGTACTTCTCAAAACTGGTTCCACCAACAGACAATAAATTTGCGGCCCTTAACTCTGCCTTCTGGTCAGGCGGTACCTTTATTTATGTGCCGAAAGGTGTTAAGGTAGATATCCCACTTCAAACCTACTTCCGTATCAATAATGAAGCAACGGCTCAGTTTGAACGTACCCTTATCATCGTTGATGAAGGTGCGAGCGTTCACTATGTGGAAGGCTGTACGGCACCAACCTATACTTCAGCCAGTCTTCATGCAGCCATCGTTGAAATCTTTGCACTTGAAGGAGCTTATATGCGTTATTCAACCATTCAAAACTGGTCAGATAGCGTCTATAATTTGGTAACCAAACGTGCCACTGCTAAGAAAAATGCTACGGTTGAGTGGATTGACGGTAACCTTGGTGCTAAGAAAACAATGAAGTACCCTTCGGTTTACCTAGATGGTGAAGGTGCACGTGGGACTATGCTTTCTATAGCTTTTGCCAATGCTGGTCAGCACCAGGATACAGGAGCTAAGATGATTCATAATGCGCCACATACATCATCATCTATTGTCTCTAAATCAATCGCCCGTAATGGTGGTAAGGTTGACTATCGTGGCCAAGTAACTTTCAATAAGGACTCTAAGAAATCTGGTTCCCACATTGAATGTGATACGATCTTGATGGATGATTTATCTAAGTCAGATACGATTCCATTTAATGAAATTCACAACTCACAAGTTGCTCTTGAACACGAAGCTAAAGTTTCTAAGATTTCTGAAGAGCAACTCTACTACCTCATGAGCCGTGGACTTTCAGAACAAGAAGCAACTGAAATGATTGTCATGGGATTTGTGGAACCATTTACCAAAGAACTTCCAATGGAGTATGCTGTTGAGCTTAACCGCTTGATTAGTTATGAAATGGAAGGATCAGTTGGGTAAAAATAAGCTTGTGTATAAATACAAAGTAAACTGAGAATTAGTCCAAAATACTATAAGGTTAAGATATGCATCTTAGCCTTTTTGTTTGGATTGATTGTAAAAATTCTATAGCATTGTGAAAGAAGAGCTATAGATGCACAATTTTTGGATATTTATAGTCTTTTTAGAGGCAAACATAACTGAGTTGTCGAATTATTCAGAATTAGGTCTTTACTTTAGAATGTTTTAAGGTATAATTATACACGAAAGTAAATTTTTTATTGGAGGAGGTTTCTTATAAACATGATTAAGAAACGTAACTTTAAAAGTATTGTAGCTACTGGAGTAATTGCTTTGGCTTCTGCAACACTTCTTGCTGCTTGTGGTTCAAAATCAACCTCAAGTAAAGATGAAATTAACTGGTACACACCTACTGAAATATTGACACTTGATGTTTCTAAAAATACAGACCACTATTCGGCCTTGGCGATTGGGAATTCAGAAAGCAACTTGCTCCGTGTTGATAAAAATGGTAAGTTGCAACCTGATTTGGCTGAAAAGGTTGATGTGTCGGCCGATGGTTTGACTTATACAGCTACTCTTAGAGATGACTTGAAGTATTCAGATGGTACTAAACTTACTGCTGAGGACTTTGTCTATACTTGGCAACGTATGGTTGATCCTACTACAGCTTCTGAATATGCTTACCTCGCTTCAGATTCTCACCTTGTTAATGCTGCAGATATTATTGCTGGTAAGAAGAGTGTTGAAGAGTTGGGTGTTAAGGCTGAGGGTAATAAAGTTATCTTTACCTTGTCAAATCCTTCTCCACAATTTAAGAGTCTTTTGTCATTCTCAAATTTTGTTCCGCAACATAAGGAATTTGTAGAAAAGACTGGAAAACAATATGGAACGAAGTCTGATAAACAAATTTATTCTGGACCTTTTAAAGTTGAAAATTGGAATGGTACAAGTGGTAGCTTTAAACTTGTCAAAAATGACAATTATTGGGATGCTAAGCACGTCAAAACAAAGACAATCAATATTCAAACGGTTAAGAAACCTGATACAGCCGTTCAAATGTATAAACAAGGTCAACTTGACTTTGCAAGCATTTCAAGTACGTCAGCAATTTTTAATTCTAATAAAAAGAATAAAGATGTTGTTACAGTTCCAGAAGCAACAACAAGTTATATGACCTATAATGAAACTGGCAAAGTTAAAGGTCTAGATAATCTTAAAATCCGTCAAGCCCTCAACCTTGCTACTGATCGTAAAGGTATTGTCGAAGCTGCGGTTGATACAGGTTCAGTTCCAGCAACTAGTCTTGTACCTACTGGATTGGAAAAATTACCTGATGGTACTGATTTATCTAAATATGTAGCACCTGGCTATAGCTATAACAAGGAAGAAGCAGCTAAGCTCTTTAAAGAAGGTCTTGCTGAAGCTGGTTTGAGCGACTTGAAATTGACAATTACAGCAGATTCAGATTCACCTGTTTCAAAAGCTGCAGTTGATTACATTAAGGAAACTTGGGAGAAAGCTCTTCCTGGTTTGACTGTTGAAGAAAAATTTGTGACATTCAAACAACGTCTTGAAGATACCAAGAATCAAACTTTGATGTTGCTCTTGTTCTTTGGGGTGGTGACTATCCAGAAGGATCAACATTCTATGGCTTGTTCACTTCAAATTCAGCTTATAACTATGGTAAGGCAAATAGCTCTACATACGATGCAGCCTATGAAAAAGCACTTTCAACTGATGCATTAGATCCAACAGCTGCTGCAAATGATTATAAAACTGCTGAAAAAGCACTTTATGATGAAGCAATGTATAATCCGATTTACTTCCGATTTACAAAAGGTTTGCAAAATCCTTCAATCAAAGGACTTGTACGTAACTCAACTGGTCTTGATGTTGACTTCACCTATGCTTATAAAGATAAATAGTTGCTATCATTATAATGACAGAGTAAAGTAGAACATTCATCAGCTACTGTATGTACGTTTATCACAAAATGAACTAAGAAGCTGGCGGCTTTAGTCCCAGCTTCTTTCGTTGTTAGATAAAGGAAATTTTATGACGAAATATTTATTGAAAAGGATAGCTATTTTGCTAGTTACCTTATGGGTGGTTGTCACTCTATCTTTCTTCCTAATGCAGGTTATGCCGGGGTCACCATTCAATAATCCCAAATTAACGAATGATATGATTGCGGTTATGAATAAGCAATATGGGTTAGATAAGCCTGTATGGCAACAGTATTTGCAATATCTTTGGAATGTACTGCACGGTGATTTAGGAACAAGCTATCAGTCTGCTAATCAGCCTGTTAGCATGATGATTAGTCAGCGTTTGGCAGTTTCAGCGCAACTGGGTATTCAAGCCCTTGTTGTTGGGGTGTTAGCTGGTCTTTTTGTAGGAGCAGTGTCAGCGCGTAATAAAAATAATTGGATTGATAATATCTTGAGCGTGCTATCAACACTCGGTATTTCAGTACCTTCATTCATTATTGGTCTTTTACTTTTGGATTATCTCGGATTTAAGTGGGGAGTTCTTCCTTTATCTGGATGGGGTTCATTTAGCCAAACTATTTTACCTACTTTAGCTCTGGCTATTCCAGTATTTGCTCAAGTTACCCGTTTTTTCCGTAGTGAAATGATTGAAACCATGAATACTGATTTTATTCAACTAGCTAGGGCCAAGGGCTTAACAGCTCGTCAAATTAGTAATAGACATGCTTATCGCAATTCAATGATTCCTGTTCTTACCTTAATCGGTCCAATGGCAGCTAATATCCTAACAGGTTCAGCACTCATAGAGCAGATTTTCTCAATTCCTGGGATTGGCCAACAGTTTGTTACCTCTATTCCAACAAAAGATTATCCTGTCATTATGGGAACCACTATTGTTTATGCCGTTATGCTTATGGTAGCTATCCTATTGACAGATATCATTACTAGTTTTGTGGATCCACGTGTCCGTCTGAAGTAAGGAGAGTATCATGGAAGAAAAACAACTATTCAAACTTGTTGGTGCTGGAAATACTGAATCACAAGAAAAAATTGAAAAACCGACTCTCTCTTTTACGCAAGATGCTTGGAGACGTCTGAAAAAAAATAAATTGGCGACCATATCACTTTGGTTTTTAGCGATTCTGTTGGTCTTTTCAATTGGATCAAATTTCTTTGTTAAAGCCAAGGATGCTAATAGTTTTAATGGTGATGAAGTTAAGACATATCGTAATTTACCCCCAAAAATATCAGATAGTTTACCATTCTGGAATGGTAGTATCGTGTTTTCAGGCAATACGGAACCTAATGATGTGTATTCTGACCAATCTGTTCCAAAAGGTGATAAATTTATTTTAGGAACTGATAATCTAGGACGTAGCTTAGCGAAACGTGTGATTGTTGGTATACGTATCTCTCTCTTGATTGCCATTGTTGCGACCTTGATTGATTTGATTATTGGAGTGACCTATGGTCTGGTGTCAGGGTTCTTGGGTGGGAAAATTGACCTCTTCATGCAACGTGTTATTGAGGTCATCTCATCTATCCCTAATTTGGTCATAGTAACTATGTTAGGACTTCTCTTGGGTAATGGTGTAATGTCAATCATTATATCCATTGCCATTGTCGGATGGACATCTATGGCACGTCAAGTACGCAATTTAACTTTATCTTATCGAGAACGTGAATTTGTTTTAGCCTCACGCGCTTTGGGTGAAAACAAATTTAAGATAGCTTTTAAACATGTTTTACCAAATATCTCAGGTATCATTATTGTTCAAATTATGATGACAGTTCCAAGTGCTATTATGTATGAAGCAGTTCTGTCAGCTATCAATTTGGGGGTTAAGCCACCAACAGCTTCTTTAGGTTCGTTGATTACAGATGCGTCTGAAAATCTCCAATACTACCCTTATCAGGTGGTTATTCCTGCTTTGGCTCTTGTTTTTATCTCTCTTGCCTTCATTCTTTTAGGGGACGGCTTGCGTGATGCATTTGACCCTAAATCTAACAAAGAAAACTAATAGGAGCGTAATAATGACGAAAGAAACGATTTTAAGTGTAAAAAATCTCCATGTTAATTTTCATACTTACGCTGGAGAAGTAAAAGCGATTCGTGATGTTAATTTTGACTTAAAAAAAGGTGAAACATTAGCGATTGTTGGTGAGTCTGGTTCAGGAAAATCTGTAACGACAAGGACACTAATGGGGCTATCAGATAAAAATGCTGAGGTAATTGGAGAAATTACCTTTAAGGGACGCAATATGCAAACCTTGAAGGAGCAAGATTGGGTTGAAGTTCGTGGAAATGATATTGCTATGATTTTTCAGGATCCTATGACCAGCCTTGACCCTACTATGAAAATTGGACACCAAATTGCTGAGCCTATCATGCTTCATGCCAAGGTATCTCAGAAGGAAGCCTTAGAAATGGCTTTACAATTAATGAAAGATGTTGGTATACCTAATGCTGAAGAACATATAAATGATTATCCTCATCAATGGTCAGGAGGAATGCGTCAAAGAGCAGTAATTGCCATTGCTCTAGCGGCAGATCCTGAAATTTTGATTGCTGATGAGCCTACGACAGCCTTAGATGTAACGATTCAAGCACAAATTCTTCATCTTATGAAAAAAATTCAAGAAGAGCGTAATTCATCTATTATTTTTATTACTCATGACTTGGGCGTTGTCGCTGGTATGGCTGATCGTGTAGCGGTAATGTATGCCGGTAAAATTGTGGAATATGGTACTGTGGATGAGGTTTTCTACAATCCGAAACACCCATACACGTGGGGGCTTCTTAACTCAATGCCTACAACAGAAACAGAATCTGGTAGTCTAGAAGCTATTCCAGGAACTCCCCCAGACTTACTTTATCCTCCTAAAGGAGATGCCTTTGCTGCTCGAAATGCCTTTGCTTTAGATATTGATTATCAGGAAGAACCGCCAATGTTTAAAGTATCAGATACGCATTTTGCAGCAACATGGCTCTTAGATGAACGAGCTCCTAAAGTAACCCCTCCTTCACCAATATTGAAACGATGGGAAAAATGGTCAAAGATGAAGGAGAAATAAGATGACACAAGAACGTAAGAAGTTAGTAGAATTAAAAAATGTGTCTCTAACTTTTAATAAAGGAAAATCAAACGAAGTTAAGGCCATTGATGACGTTAGCTTTGATATCTATGAGGGCGAAATTTTCGGCCTAGTTGGAGAATCTGGTTCAGGTAAAACGACCATTGGGCGTTCTATTCTAAAGCTTTATGATATTGATTCGGGTACTGTTACCTTTGCTGGTAATGATATATCAAGTTTAAAAGGGAAAGACCTTCATGATTTCCGTAAGACAGCTCAGATGATTTTTCAAGATCCTCAAGCTAGTCTTAATGGACGAATGAAGATTCGTGATATTATTGCTGAGGGGATTGATATTCATAAATTGGCTAAATCCAAGGAAGAACGTGAAGCCAAGGTTAAAGAACTTATTAATTTGGTGGGATTAAATGAAGATCACTTATCAAGATATCCTCATGAATTTTCTGGTGGTCAGCGTCAAAGAATTGGTATTGCGCGTGCTTTAGCGGTCAATCCTCATTTTATTGTAGCAGACGAACCTATCTCTGCTTTAGATGTTTCTATTCAAGCACAAGTAGTTAATTTGATGCAAAAGTTACAACACGAACAGGGGTTAACTTATTTGTTTATTGCACATGACTTGTCAATGGTTAAATATATATCCGATCGTATTGGTGTAATGCATTGGGGTAAACTTCTTGAGGTAGGACCAGCAGATGAGATTTACCATAATCCGATCCATCCTTATACAAAGAGTTTATTGTCTGCCATTCCAGAACCAGACCCAGAAAGAGAGCGTAAACGTCAACATTTGATTTATGATTCCTCTATTGAAAATGATGGGGAAAAGAGACAAATGTATGAAATCCGACCAGGACATTTTGTTTATGCTACAGAAGCAGAGGCTAAAAATTATAAAGAAGAAGCCTAAATTAGACTGTAAAAAGGTGGTGATTTTTAGTCACCTCCTTTTTATTTGTTAGAGCAAGAAAGCGTTTACAACACATATTTAAAAAGATATAATAGATTTGAATAGCAAGTAATGGAGGGGACTAATATGGGAGTGTATAACAGTGACTGGCTACTCAATCAAATTCGAGGGACAGCTAATGTGGTCAGTAAGGCTTTTAAGTTTGAGACTTTAGATATTGATTTAGATCAGGTGGAGGACGAGCAAGGTCACACTATTGATGGTAATGACTATATTGACGACTTGTTGATCCATGAACAGTATGATCAGGCAACTACCTTCATTCATAGTCAACTCAAGCGTTTGACAACTAATGACTATAATCTCCTTGTCAGCGTCTATATTGAGTATTTGGAGAATTTGCCACCTGTAATAAGGCAAAAACACCATTTTGATGATAGAAAAATAACAAGTTTGAGGGAAAAACTATCCGAATTTTCATGGTAATTTGGTAGAGAGTGTGGAAGAGAAACGCCGAGCGTTTACGATTTTTCCACCCTCTTTTTTGTGTTATAATAGAATCACTATGGATAAATTAATTAAAACAATTTCAGAATCAGGTTCTTTCCGTGCTTATGTTCTTGATAGCACAGAAACTGTTAGAACCGCACAAGAAAAACACAATACTCTATCATCATCGACAGTTGCTTTGGGGCGTACCCTTATTGCCAACCAAATCTTGGCTGCTAACCAAAAAGGTGAAAGCAAAATTACGGTTAAGGTTATCGGAAATAGCTCTTTTGGGCATATCATCTCTGTAGCTGATACCAAAGGACATGTTAAGGGCTACATCCAAAATCCAGGTGTGGATATCAAGAAAACAGCGACTGGTGAAGTTTTAGTGGGTCCTTTCATGGGGCAAGGACAGTTTGTCTCAATCATCGATTATGGAACCGGTAATCCTTACACGTCATCAACACCACTTATTTCTGGTGAAATCGGTGAAGACTTTGCCTACTATTTGACAGAATCTGAGCAAACGCCATCTGCTGTTGGTCTTAATGTACTTCTTGATGAAGAGGACAAGGTTAAGGTTGCTGGTGGTTTCATGCTTCAGGTTTTACCAGGAGCTAGCGAAGAAGAAATCGCTCGTTACGAAAAACGCATCCAAGAGATGCCAGCCATTTCAACGCTTTTGGAGTCTGATGACCATATCGAAGCTCTCTTGAATGCCATTTATGGGGATGAACCTTTTAAACGTTTGTCTGAAGAGGAGCTTAGCTTTGAGTGTGATTGTTCACGCGAACGTTTTGAAAATGCCCTCTTGACGCTTGGTAAGGATGAACTTCAAGCCATGAAAGACGAGGATCATGGGGCTGAAATCGTCTGTCAATTCTGCCAAACCAAGTATGAATTTTCAGAAGCTGACTTGGAGGAACTCATCAATGACTAAACTTAATTCGTCCTTCATGATTGGAAACGTGGAGATTCCTCATCGTACAGTATTAGCTCCTATGGCAGGTGTGACCAACTCGGCTTTCCGTACTATTGCCAAGGAATTTGGTGCAGGTCTCGTGGTTATGGAGATGATCTCTGAAAAAGGGCTCCTCTACAATAATGAGAAAACCCTTCATATGCTTCATATCGATGAAAATGAGCATCCAATGTCTATCCAGCTTTTCGGTGGTGATGCTGAGGGCTTGAAGCGTGCAGCCGACTTTATCCAGACCAATACCAAGGCTGATATTGTTGATATCAACATGGGTTGTCCAGTCAATAAGGTCGTTAAAAATGAAGCGGGTGCCAAGTGGCTCAAGGATCCAGACAAGATTTACCACATCGTCAAGGAAGTAACATCAGTACTTGATATTCCTTTGACTGTTAAGATGCGTACAGGTTGGTCAGACAGTGATTTGGCTGTGGAAAATGCTCTTGCAGCTGAGTCTGCAGGTGTTTCTGCTCTTGCTATGCACGGTCGTACCCGTGAACAAATGTATACTGGTCACTGTGACCATGAGACGCTGGCTCGTGTTGCTAAAGCTATTACTAAGATTCCATTTATCGGAAATGGTGATGTTCGTAGCGTTCAAGACGCTAAACTCATGATTGAAGAACTTGGTGTAGATGCGGTTATGGTGGGGCGTGCAGCTATGAACAACCCATACATCTTCACGCAAATCAATCACTTCTTCGAAACGGGAGAGGAATTGCCAGAGCTTCCATTTGATAAGAAGCTGGACATCGCTGAAGACCACCTCAAACGTTTGGTGGACCTTAAAGGTGAAAAGATTGCTGTTCGTGAATTCCGTGGTCTGGCACCACACTATCTTCGTGGAACAGCAGGAGCAGCTAAGGTTCGTGGCGAAGTCTCACGTGCCGAGTCTGTTGCTCAGGTCGAAGAAATATTTGCGACTTTGCGATAAATGTATATACATAATGAAAACTTGACCAACTTGGTTAGGTTTTTATTTTACTCTTATTCTTCCCTGATATTGATGACAGCGAACTGCTAATCTTTTTCTTGGTCCTCCCTTGCAAAACCTTGGTATTTTCGATATAATTAACTGGTTAAGTAAATGGAGAAAGCAATGCTAGAACTAGAAGAACAAGTAAATCAATTGATTAATCAGATTTTGCTCAAGGCTGAAAATCAGCATGAGCTCCTCATTGGTCAGTGCCGTAGTCAGGTTAAGTTGACCAATACTCAGGAGCATATTCTCATGCTTTTGTCTGAGGGACGAAAGACCAATTCTGAGTTGGCTAAGACCCTCAATGTTAGCCAGGCTGCTGTTACCAAGGCAGTTAAAACCTTGGTCAAAGAGGGCATGTTGGAGGCTAAGAAAGATAAGGATGATGGGCGCGTGACCTACTTTGTCTTGACACAAGAAGCTCAACCCATAGCCCAAGAGCATGAGGAACACCACCAAGAGACCTTGGGGGTCTATCGGTCTGTATTGGATCAGTTCGATAATCAAGAGCGTCAGGTGATTGGACGTTTCTTGACAAAATTAGCAGAAAAAATCGAGGATTAAGATGCGCTATATTACAGTTGAAGGACTGAGCTTCCAGTATGATTCGGAGCCTGTTCTGGACAATATTCACTATCATTTGGATTCTGGGGAGTTTGTGACCCTAACTGGGGAAAATGGAGCTGCCAAGTCAACGCTTATTAAGGCTACCCTAGGAATTCTCAAGCCTAAGAAGGGAACTGTAACCATCTCTGAAACCAATAAAGATGGTAAAAAGCTTCGCATGGCCTATCTTCCACAGCAGATTGCCAGCTTTAATGCAGGTTTTCCAAGCACGGTCTACGAGTTTGTTAAGTCTGGCCGTTATCCTCGCCAGGGCTGGTTCCGTCGTTTGACTAAGCACGACTTGGAGCATGTTCAACGTGCCCTTGAGTCTGTAGGAATGTGGGAAAATCGTCACAAGCAAATTGGTCATCTCTCAGGTGGGCAAAAGCAACGTGCCGTTATTGCTCGTATTTTTGCCTCGGATCCAGATATCTTTGTCTTGGATGAGCCAACGACGGGTATGGATGCAGGAACAGCCAATACTTTCTATGAACTCATGCACCACTCGGCTCACAAGCATGGCAAGTCTGTCTTGATGATTACCCACGATCCAGAGGAAGTCAAGGAGTACACAGACCGTAATATTCATCTAGTTCGTAACCAGAAATTGCCTTGGCGTTGTTTCAATGTCCATGAAAAGGATGGAGAGGAGCACAAACATGATTAGTGAATTATTAGCCTATGATTTTATGCAACGTGCTATTCTCGCCGTGATTGCTATCAGTATCTTTTCGCCAATTTTGGGGCTTTTCTTAATTCTTCGTCGTCAGAGTCTGATGAGCGATACCTTGAGTCACGTGTCCCTAGCTGGGGTGGCTGTTGGGATTTTCTTGGGACAATCAACCACTTGGATGACCCTTGTGGTTGTGGTTATTGCCGCTTTGGTTTTGGAATATCTCAGGGTCAGTTACAAGCATTATATGGAGATTTCAACGGCTATCCTCATGTCAATGGGATTGGCAGTGGCTCTTATTCTTAGTAACAAGGCAGGTAGCAGTAGCATGAGTCTAGATAGCTATCTTTCGGTTCTATTATCACGATTAGCTCAGAGCAGGTGCGTGCCCTCTTTGTCATTGCGGCTATTGTACTGGTCTTGACTCTACTCTTTATTCGTCCTATGTATCTTTTGACCTTTGACGAGGATACCGCTCATGTGGATGGCTTGCCAGTTCGTCTTATGTCCCTCCTCTTCAATATTGTGACTGGGATAGCGATTGCCCTAATGATTCCAGCAGCAGGATCACTTTTGGTTTCTACCATCATGATTCTTCCGGCAGCGATAGGTATGAAAATAGGTCAAACCTTCAAGTCTGTCATTTTCTGGGCTATTGGTATTGGTTTGATTGGTATGCTCTCTGGTATCTTTATTTCCTATTATTGGGAAACACCAGCCAGTGCAACTATCACCCTTATCTTCATCGCCTTCTTTGGTCTGGTATCCATCTTTGAACCTCTCTTAAAAGCAGAATAAATAATAGAAGAAAAGGGCTTGAGAAATCAAGCTCTTTTTGTGATATACTAAAGTGGTTTTTGAGACTCGGTTAAAAAATATTGGTGGCTTTGGAGTCTGAAAAAATCAGTCAAATTTTTCTATTGTCCACCATAAATCGCATCAGTAACAAAAAGGAGAAAACATGGAAATCTTTTTAACGAGTATATCGGGCATTCTAGTCATCTTGGGTATGATTTTAGTGGGATTCGTTATGGGTGAAAAAGGCTGGTTTGATGACAAGTCACGTGGTCTGATTGCAAAGTTAGTTACTCAAATTGCCCTGCCTTGTTACATGCTCTACACCATCACACAACGCTTTACAGCAGCAGATTTACTTAAAATGTTGCCAGATTTGCGTTTTCCTGCACTTTCCATGGTGATTTTACTTGGGATTGCGACAGCGGTGGCTAGCATTTTTGCAGTGAAAAAGGAGCGTCGTGGCCTCTTTATTTCCATGTTTTTTAATTCGAATACTATTTTTGTGGGGCTCCCTATTAATCAAGCCCTTTTCGGCGATGCTAGCATTCCCTACGTTCTTATCTATTATATGTGTAATACGACATTTTTCTGGACCTTGGGAACTTACCTTATTCAGCGAGATGGGGAGGGAGAGGCAGAATTTGATTTAAAAACAAGTCTGAAAAAGATCTTCTCACCCCCTCTAATGGGCTTTATGCTGGGGCTTGTTATCGTTATTCTTCATATTAAATTACCGGTCTTTCTGGCCAGTGACTTGCAGTATTTAGGTAGCTTGACAACTCCTTTATCTATGATTTTCATCGGTTTGTCGGTATCCAATGCAGGTGTGAAACAACTCATTCTAAAAAAAGATCAACTATTGATTCTTTTAGGGCGCTTTGTAGTTGCTCCTCTCTTGATGGCTGCCATTGTTTACTGGGCACCTCTCCCAACTTTGATGAAACAAGTTTTTATCATCCAGTCTGCCATGCCTGTCATGACCAATGCTCCTGTTGTTGCTAAACTCTATGGAGCTGATAGTGATTACGCTGCTGTTATGGTTACTGAGACCACCCTTGCAACCATGGTTGTTATCCCAATTTTGATGGTTCTGATGGCTTGAAAATAATCAAGTAACCCCTGTTTTTCTGGTTTTTTTTAAATTTGTAAAAAAATTCAAAAAAAGTTTACGAAAACGCTTTACAAATCCTAAAAAGATGCTATAATAATTACATAAGTTATGCAAGCGTTTGCATCAAACGTAGGAGGAAATGAAATGAATAAGCTAAAAGAAAAATTTGGCTTTGAGTTCTGGCAAAAATTCGGTAAAGCCCTCATGGTTGTTATCGCGGTTATGCCAGCAGCAGGTCTCATGATCTCACTCGGTAAAACAGTTGCCATGATTAATCCAAACATGGCACCGCTCGTTATTACTGGTGGATTTCTTGAGCAGATTGGTTGGGGGGTTATCGGTAACCTTCACATCTTGTTCGCCCTTGCCATTGGTGGTAGCTGGGCTAAGGAACGTGCAGGCGGTGCCTTTGCGGCAGGTCTTGCCTTTATCTTGATTAACCGTTTGACTGGTTCAATCTTTGGTGTTACTTCAGATATTCTTGCTGATAAGGCTGCTACAGTCCACACCATTTTTGGTCAATCAATCAAGGTATCTGATTACTTCATCAGTGTTTTGGAAGCTCCAGCCCTCAACATGGGTGTGTTCGTAGGTATCATCTCTGGTTTCATCGGAGCTACTGCCTTCAACAAATACTATAACTTCCGTAAATTGCCAGAAGCTTTGTCATTCTTCAATGGTAAACGCTTCGTACCATTCGTAGTTATTCTTCGTTCAGCTATCGCAGCTATCGTCCTTGCTATCGTATGGCCAGTTATCCAATCAGGAATCAACGGCTTCGGTATGTGGATTGCCAACTCAAAAGAAACTGCTCCAATCTTGGCACCGTTCTTGTTCGGTACTTTGGAACGTCTTCTCTTGCCATTTGGTCTCCACCACATGTTGACTATCCCAATTAACTACACTCAATTGGGTGGTACTTACCACGTATTGACTGGTGCCGCTAAAGGTACTGAAGTATTGGGTCAAGACCCACTCTGGCTTGCTTGGGTTACTGACCTTGCAAACCTTAAAGGTGCACACCCAGAACAATACAAACACCTTCTTGAATCTGTTACACCAGCCCGCTTTAAAGTTGGTCAAATGATCGGTTCATTCGGTATCTTGATGGGTATCGTCGTAGCCATCTACCGTAACGTCGATGATGATAAAAAACATCAATACAAAGGGATGTTGACTGCAACTGCACTTGCAACATTCTTGACAGGGGTAACAGAGCCAATCGAGTACATGTTCATGTTCGTGGCTACTCCACTTTACATCGTTTATGCTTTGGTACAAGGATGTGCCTTTGCCATGGCTGATATCGTTAACCTTCGTGTTCACTCATTCGGTTCTATCGAGTTCTTGACACGTACACCACTTGCTATTAACGCTGGTTTGGCGATGGATATCGTTAACTTCATTTGGGTAACTGTACTCTTTGGTGTTATCATGTTCTTCATCGCGAACTTCATGATTAAGAAATTTGACTACGCTACACCAGGACGTAACGGTAACTATGAGCAAGGTGATGATGCTCCATCAGAATCTGCTGGCTCAGCAAGTGCTGGAACAAGCTCAGCAAGCTCACAAGTTATCAACATCATCAACCTTCTTGGTGGACGTGCTAACATCGTCGACGTTGACGCATGTATGACTCGTCTCCGTGTTACTGTTAAAGATGCTGATAAAGTCGGAACTGAAGAACAATGGAAAGCTGAAGGAGCTATGGGTCTTGTCATGAAAGGACAAGGGGTTCAAGCTATCTATGGTCCTAAAGCAGACGTATTGAAATCTGATATTCAAGACGTTCTTGATTCAGGTGAAGTTATTCCTGAAACACTTCCAAGTCAAATGACTGCTGTTCAAAAAGCAGAAGCTACCTTCAAAGGTGTGACTGACGAAGTACATTCAGTTGCTGATGGTCAAGTTATCAACATCGAAGATGTTAAAGACCCAGTATTCTCACAAAAAATGATGGGTGACGGTTTCGCTGTAGAACCAGAAAACGGTAAAATCGTTTCACCAGTAGCTGGTAAAGTGACAAGCATCTTCCCAACTAAACACGCTCTTGGTTTGGTAACAGACAATGGTCTTGAAGTTTTGGTTCACATCGGACTTGACACTGTTAGTCTTGAAGGTAAACCATTCGACGTTAAAGTTACTGAAGGTCAAACAGTTGCTGCAGGTGATCTCTTGGTTGAAGCGAACCTTGATGCTATCCGTGAAGCAGGTCGTGAAACATCTACAGTTGTTGTCTTTACAAATGTAGATGCAATCAAATCAGTTAAAGTAGAACATACAGGTAAATTGGCTGCTAACGCTCCAGTTGCAAAAGTAGAACTTTAATTTGCTAAACGATAAACAAGCAGACAGCCCTTGGGCTGTTTTGTTTGTAAATGACCCTATGTCATTTCTAGATGCAAGTCAGAAGAGGGATAAACTTATGAAATTTCTAACTTTAAATACCCACAGTTGGATGGAAGAAGATGCAGAAGGGAAATTCCAAACCTTAAAGGAACAGATTCTTAAAGCTCAGTATGATATTATTTGCTTCCAAGAAGTTAACCAAGAAATAGAGACTTCTGTTGTAGACACGGATGATTACTATCATGCACTTCCATCAGCAACACCAATCCACCAAGATCACTTTGTCCGTCTTCTTGTGGAAAAGTTGGCTGAAGAAGGTCTTCAATACCATTGGACTTGGGCTTATAATCACATTGGTTATGATCACCTTAATGAAGGGGTTGCCGTCTTGTCACGTCAACCATTGACAGCTAGCGAAATCTTGGTTTCAGATGTTGATGATCCAACTGACTACCATACACGCCGTGTAGCAGTTGCTGAAACCACTGTAGATGGCCGAGAAGTGGCTGTTGCTAGTGTTCACCTTTCATGGTGGGACAAAGGTTTCCAAGAAGAGTGGGTACGTATTGAGGAACGTTTCAAAGCTATTGGAAAACCACTCATCCTAGCAGGTGACTTTAACAACCCAGCAGGTCGCGAAGGTTATCAAGCCATTTTGGCTAGCCCACTCAATCTTCAAGATAGTTTTGAAGTAGCTAAAGAAACAACTGGTAGCTATACAGTTGGACCTGGTATCGATGGCTGGAAGGGCAATGAAGAGCCTTTACGTATCGATTATGTCTTTGCAAGCCAAGAGTGGACAGTAAATCGCCTTAGTGTCATTTTTGATGGAAACAATCAACCTCTAGTAAGTGATCACTATGGCCTTGAAGCAGACCTTGCATTTAGATAGTAACTGTAGCCTATCTTGACCTAATAAGGGTAAAAAGTATTGTCAAAAGATAAATAAAAGAGTAGAATAAAGGGTAGAATTGATTTTTTTAAAGGAGAAACTAATGGCTCATATTACATTTGATTATTCAAAAGTATTAGACAAATTTGTTGCACCACATGAAGTGGAATACATGCAAGCACAAGTTACAGCAGCAGATAATGCTCTACGAAACGGAACAGGTCCCGGAGCAGAAATGACAGGCTGGTTGAATCTGCCTGAAGAATATGATAAAGATGAATTTGCTCGTATTCAAAAGGCGGCTGCTAAAATCCAATCTGATAGTGAAGTGTTAATCGTCATCGGTATTGGAGGATCTTATTTAGGGGCACGTGCAGCGATTGATTTCTTGAATAATTCTTTTGTAAATCTACAAAGCAAGGAAGAACGTAAGGCACCTCAAATCCTCTATGCTGGAAACTCTATCTCATCAAGCTATTTGGCTGATTTGGTAGACTATGTATCAGACAAAGATTTCTCTGTCAACGTTATTTCTAAGTCAGGAACAACTACAGAGCCTGCTATTGCTTTCCGTGTCTTCAAAGAACTCTTGGTTAAGAAGTATGGTCAGGAAGAAGCAAATAAACGGATTTATGCAACTACAGACCGCGCTAAAGGTGCAGTTAAGGTTGAAGCAGATGCTAATGGCTGGGATACTTTTGTAGTGCCTGATAGTGTTGGTGGTCGTTTTACAGTATTGACAGCAGTGGGACTCTTGCCAATCGCAGCTGCAGGGGCTGATATCAGCAAGTTGATGGAAGGAGCAAATGCTGCTCGCAAGGCTTATGCTTCTGATAAGTTGGCTGAAAATGAAGCATATCAATATGCAGTTGTACGCAATATCTTGTACCGTAAAGGTTATCTGACAGAAGTTCTAGCTAACTACGAACCATCATTGCAATACTTCTCAGAATGGTGGAAGCAATTGGCTGGTGAGTCAGAAGGTAAAGACCAAAAAGGTATTTACCCAACTTCAGCGAACTTCTCAACAGACCTGCACTCTTTGGGGCAATTTATTCAAGAAGGAACTCGTATCCTCTTTGAAACAGTTATTCGTGTAGATAAGCCTCGCAAAAATGTGTTGATTCCTGAATTAGCAGAAGACTTGGATGGCCTTGGCTATCTGCAAGGAAAAGATGTTGACTTTGTCAATAAGAAAGCAACAGATGGAGTGCTGTTAGCTCATACAGACGGCGGAGTGCCAAATATGTTTGTGACCCTGCCTGAGCAAGATGAGTTCACTTTGGGCTATACTATTTACTTCTTTGAGTTAGCTATTGCTCTTTCTGGCTACCTGAATGGTATCAATCCATTTGACCAACCAGGTGTGGAAGCATACAAGAAGAATATGTTTGCCTTGCTTGGTAAACCAGGCTTTGAAGAGCTTGGTGCTGAGTTGAATGCACGTCTTTGATTCTCATATGCTTTGAGTTCATTTAGAATATAAAAAGATCCACAAGTTCATTTCTAGTGGATTTTTTAGTACAAGCCTCTTAATTAGTTTATTAATTTTTTGAACAGTGTAAAAAAGAGTGTCTTAATTCTTTTATGAAAGCGCTGTATAATTGCCTTGTAAATAAAATTTGAGAGGTATCAAAATGAATGATTGGTTAGACATTAAAGGCAAAACAGTTCTTGTGACGGGTGCGTCATCTGGGATTGGTAAGGCAATAGTCGAAGAATTGTTGGAATTAGGAGTCAATGTAGCGAATTTTGATCTTAGCGACAACGATTTGCGTCACCCGAATCTATTATTTGTAAAAGTTGATGTAACTTCTCGCTCTGAAGTAGAAGCAGGAGTCGCTAAAATAGTTGAAAGATTTGGCAATATTGATGCGGTAGTCAATAATGCGGGGATTAATGTACCTAGATTATTAATCGATGCAGAAAATCCTAAAGGTCCTTACGAGTTGGACGATGAGACGTTCGAAAAAATAACAATGATTAATCAAAAAGGTTTGTATTTGGTTAGTCAGGCAGTAGGACGTATTTTAGTGAAAAATGGAAAAGGTGTAATTGTGAACATGGCTTCAGAAGCAGGCTTGGAAGGTTCTGAAGGACAAAGTGCCTATGCTGCAACAAAAGCAGCAGTCTATAGTTACACTCGTTCATGGGCGAAAGAGCTTGGTAAGCATGGTGTACGTGTGGTTGGAATTGCTCCAGGAATTATGGAAGCTACGGGACTTCGAACTCTTTCTTATGAGGAAGCTCTTGCTTATACCCGTGGAAAGACGGTAGAAGATATTCGAGCTGGTTATGCTTCAACCTCAACGACTCCATTGGGACGGAGTGGGAAACTACGTGAAGTAGCTGATCTTGTAGCGTTCTATATTTCAGACCGTTCTAGCTATATAACAGGTGTCACTACAAATATTGCCGGAGGTAAAACTCGCGGATAAAACAATGAAGGTGGGGAAGAGAGTTGACCTTAGTAAATCGATGGTATAATATTTTAGACAAAATGGTTTCGCAGCCAACTTATTCCTTGGTAGATATGCGCTCAGAACTGGATATTAGTTTGCAAACCTTGCAAAAGAGTATCCAACAATTAAATGATGTTTTGGCTCCTAATATCCAGATTATCTCACAAGATGATCTGTTAATGTTGGAAGTGTATGACTATACAGAGTTGGAAAGGATTTTATCTGGTAGTTTAAAACAGGAGAGTGACTTCAATTCTTCCAGTAAAAGAATTGCCTATTTGCTAAAACGTTTAATTGAGTCAACCTCCCCTCTTCTTATTGACGACTTGGCTGAGGAAGTAGGTGTTAGTAGAAGTACCCTTAATAAGGATTTAAAACAAGTAAAATCTTTGGCAGAGAGTTACTCTATTACTATTTCAGGAAAGCCCAACCGTGGGCTGGAGGTCTTGGGGAGCGAGCTGAATTTGCGCTTGCTCTATATTCACCAAGTGGCTCCTTACTTTGAAGAAAGGACACTTCACTGAGGCAACCTCTTCTTTTCTGGAGACGCTAGTCCAGGACTATAAAATCCCTAAAGAAACACAGGAACTCCTTCGAAAGACCATTTCAATTATGGTGGAACGTATTCATACATCTAAGGTGTTGAATTGTCCTATTCCTTATTATAAGAATGATTTAACAGAGACACCTTTGGCTGAGAAATTAATCTATCATATTGAGATGACTTATAAGATTTCCCTCAGTCAGTTTGAAATAGACTTTTTGTGTTTTCCGTTTAATGTCCGTTTTATTGACACTTTAAGCAAGCCGTCTTATCAATCTGAACAGGTTGCAAACATTTTTCAAGGGATTGTCAAGAAAGTCAAAGAAACAATGTTGGTTCACTTTGATGATGAAGAATTATTTGAAGAAATAAAGTCTCATCTAGGCGCTTTAATCAATCGACTGATTTTCCATGTGCAAGCTAATGATATATTTCATGGCGAGGTTCAAACTCAATATCCTTTTGCTTTTGAAATGGCGAAAATTGCTGGAGAAGAACTATCTGCAATTTTGGGTTCAGAATTGGAATTATCTGAAATCGGATATCTGGCTTTGTATTTTGAAATGATTTTAAGAAAGCAAAATTCTGCTGTTAAGGGTTCTCGCAAGCAGATAGCTGTAGTTTGCACAACAGGAAGAGGAACCGCTGCGATGATTATTCAGCAACTCAGACGAGTCCTTGGAAATGATGTAGACATTACTCAGTATTCTGAAGAGGATTTTAATGTGGAATTGAATCAGGACTATTTCGCGATTTTTACGACAGTTCCTCTAAAATATAAAGATTCTAAATCTCCAGTCATTCAAGTTAATCATCTTTTTGATGATCAATGGCTGCAGGAAGAATGGCAGAAAGCCAATGCTTTTCATCAAAAAAATCTAGAAACAGTTAGCTTACGCTTTCTTCGATTAAGCCCCCAAAAAACCTATCAGCAATACTTGCTAAATATGGTTGCAGAGTTAGGGAAACTTCAGATGATTGATAAAGGTTTTATAGAACGGATAATTGATAGGGAGAAAAAGCAATCAACCATTTTTGGTGGAGGAATTGCCTTCCCCCATACAATTAACCAGGGTTATGCAAAGACTATTTTAATGTTTGGAAAACTAGAAGAGCCTTATCAAAAAGGAGATGAATGGATTGAATTTATCTTTCTAGTCGCCATTCCCTCAGAAATTGAAACAAAAATGGAAAGTGAATTACTGGAATTGTATGATGATATTTTTAGAATTGCAGGAGAGCCTTCTCTGAAAGAGGCATTGAGATCGGTAGAAACAGAGACAGAGTTTCTATCATTTTCTAAGAGCAAAGGAGTATTTTAATGAATTCGCTAATAATTTTCGCCGTATTTGTAATGGCAGCTTATATATTTCAAATGTTCCTCGGCTGGCAGCAACTCAAAGACTTCAATAAGACCTATACGATGCTCCGAAAACTGGGTCGCGTAGCGATTGGCAGGAAGTCCGGAAGAATCAAATCCGGTACGATTGTCATGTTCGCGGTTGATGAAAACGGTCGGGTTCTTAAAGCTAGCAAAATGCAAGGAGTCACAATCTTAGCGCGTTTTCAAAATATGGACGATTATGTTGGAGAAGACATCCATTATTTTGACAAGTATAATCCTCTTGTGAGAAAAGAAAATAAGTTGATGCAATCAGCCATAGAAGATGCTAGAAAAGTCTATCTTTTGCATGAGGCAGGTATTGAGAAAGAGACAAGTTCATCTGATTCTTTTTTGGGATTTGGCTTTTATGCGAATTACTTACAATTATCTATTAAACAGTTATTAAAAAAAAATAAGAAAAGGGGTTCCTTATGAATCACATTACAAAATTTGCAGAGAATTTTATGAAACTCTTCCAATTAGGTGGAGAAACCTTTATTAGCTGGATGACAAATATTGTACCGCTTGTCCTAATGCTATTGATTGCAATGAATACCCTTATCGCTTTCTTGGGAGAAGAGAAGGTCAATTCCCTGGCTAAGATTTCTGCCAAAAATCCTGTTAGCCGGTATATGATTTTACCTTTCATTTCAGCCTTTATGCTGGGGAACCCGATGTCAATCAGTATGGGACGTTTTTTACCAGAATATTATAAACCTAGTTTTGTAGCAGCTCAGATGCAGTTCTGCCACACTTCAAATGGTGTATTTCCGCATATCAATCCTGGGGAATTGTTTGTATGGATGGGAATCGCGACAGGGATTCAAACTTTAGGCTTGAGTCAAATGGACTTAGCCATTCGTTACATGCTTGTTGGGATTGTCATGAACTTTGTAGGTGGCTGGGTAACAGATTTTACAACTGCTTATGTTGCGAAACAGCAAGGGGTTACCTTGAGTAAAACATTTGATTGATAGAAAGAGTGAATTTATGTCATATAAGAGTATAAAAGTTGTTAAAGGAAATGGCGGTTTCGGAGGACCTTTGGTCATTACTCCTAGTGAGGCAAAGCATAAATTTATCTATATCACTGGCGGCGGAGAAAAGCCAGATATTGTGGATAAAATTGCTGATTTGACAGGTATGGAAGCTGTTAATGGATTTAAAACATCTATTCCTGATGAGGAAATTGCTTTGGCAATTGTAGATTGTGGCGGAACTCTTCGCTGTGGAATCTATCCTAAGAAGGGGATTCCGACGATCAATATTGTCGCTACAGGTAAAAGCGGACCTCTAGCTCAGTATATTACAGAGGAAATCTATGTATCAGCAGTTGGTCTTGATCAAATTTCCGCTGCTAATGAAGATGAAAAAGCGACAACGGTGGTTACTGAAAAACCAACTTACGATACTAGTAAAAAAATCACAGAACAAAAAGCAGAAACAAGTATTGTAGCAAGAATTGGGATGGGGGCTGGTAAGGTTGTTGCGACTTTCAACCAGGCTGCTCGTGAAGCCATCCAAACAATGCTCAATACTATTATTCCTTTCATGGCCTTTGTTTCTTTACTAATTGGGGTTATTCAGGGTTCTGGTGTTGGAAATTGGCTGGCAAAACTAATGGTTCCTCTAGCTGGGAACATTTGGGGACTCATTTTGATTGGCTTTATCTGTTCCTTGCCATTCTTATCTCCTTTGTTGGGCCCTGGAGCTGTTATCAGTCAGATTATCGGAACCTTAATTGGAGTCGAAATCGGAAAAGGAAATATTCCGCCTCAAATGGCTCTGCCAGCTATATTTGCTATCAACACTCAAAATGGCTGTGATTTCATTCCTGTAGCACTTGGGCTATCTGAGGCGAAAGCTGAAACTGTTGAGGTTGGTGTCCCTTCTGTTCTCTATTCACGTTTTCTCAATGGTGTTCCTCGGGTCTTAGTAGCTTGGGTCGCTAGTATTGGTCTTTATCAGTAGAGCATGGTTAGGTTGTGCACACATATAAAAAATAGTATCTTAAACTTATCTATTAGGAACATGAAAGATTAGAGAAAGGATGGATCGGAATTAGATGAAGAAAATTTTTGAAGCTAAAGTAATTCAAGTGGGACCTGAAGCTCAGAATATGATTCAAGACGCTAATATGCTCATTTTATTTGGAGAAGAAGCTCCGGGAGACTTAGCAGAGTATTGTTTTAAGATTGATAACAAAAATCTGCTAGGTTCAATACTAGAAGGCGGCAAGCTGGTGGTAGATAATCAGGAATATTCGATTACTGCCGTGGGAAATGTAGTAGAAAAAAATTTAACTGGACTGGGCCATATCACTATTTCTTTTGATGGTTCAAAAGAGGGCAGTCTGCCGGGCACTCTCCATGTTGCAGCAGACCAAGCAGTAGTAATTGAGAAAGGTTCTACCATTCAGATTTTCTAAGTAGCTCAAGTAGGATAGAAAATCAAATCCTGTAAACTATCAAAGCAGCAGCCTAAAACTAAACGCAGCCTCCCTTAGGGGAGGTTCGGATTGAAGACAAAGTCCTTAGAAGACACTTTTCTAAGGGCTTTTCTTTTTGTAAAGTTGTATAATAGAGGTAAGAAAAGTTGTGAGGTGCTAGCTATGTTTCACAAAGAAAAACCTGATTATCATCGCTGCCAATATGGCTTCTATACGATAGACGAATTGGTCCCAGAAGATCACTTTCTTCGCCAATTGGAATCAGAGGTTGATTTCGACTTTATGATACTGTCAATAATTTTGTGTAAACACTCAAGTAGAGTTATAGAGTGCTAATCAAATAAGCTTTCAAGTGTGTCAGAACATTGTCCAAACCCTTTATGGATTCGTTGACTTTGCTTGAAATTATAATCTTCAAACAAAGTAACTAAGTAACGTTCCAGAGCCTCCTCGTTAGGAAAAAGAACCTTCTTTTTCGTTTGACGTTTGATTTCTTTGTTAAGAGACTCAATGAGGTTTGTCGAATAAATGCTGTGCCAAATTTGATAGGGAAACTGAAAAAAAGTTAAAAGATTATCCGTTTTCTCCAGGCTTTCCGTGACTTTCCTATACTTTGGTTTCCATTCGGCGATAAAGTCCTCTAAAGCTTGTACTGCCATTTCTAAATTTTCAGCACGATAAATCATTTTAAATTACCCCAGAATAACCGCTCGATCAGATCGTTTCACCCTACTAGCCAGATTTCGACTAATATGAATCAAGCAACGTTGTTGTTTAGCTAATGGGTAAGCCTGACTGATAATCTGCTCAAGCCCTTAGAATCACAAAAACAACTAGATAGCTTACGAGTACGTAAAACAGATAAGATTGACGCTGAAAAACTAGCTACGTCTCAGTTCATCCTCAATCGTAAACCAAGCTATGTCCAAGAAGTGCTTTATCAAGAATTACGCGACCTCAGCCATTTCTATCAGAATCTTACTGGGGATATTTTCTGCGCTAAAAATCGTCTGCACAAGGTTCTACAGGTCTCTTTTCCTGAATTGTAAAACATCTTATCTTCACCAACTGTGGGAACAATATTGGAACTTGGTCATGACTTTTCCATGTAATAGTTTTGTACTGGAGTTAGATGACGCCGAATTAACAGCTATCATCCGTCAGTCTACGGCAAAACGCATCTCTGAAAAACGTGTGACTTACTTAGTAGATAAGCTTACAAAACTAGCTAATCAGTCTTATTGTGAGGTCAAGAAAACCTCTCCAATGATGGAAGAGATCAAATACTATGCAGGGGAGTTACTTAGGCTTTCTGAATATAGACAAGGCGTTTTAGAGGAGATGGTAACTTTGGCTCAACCTTTGCCAGAATACGAGATTCTTCTCTCTATTCCTGGAATCACTGAAACCACAGCGACAAGTATTATTGGCGAACTTGGTGACATTCGTCAATTTCATTCTGCCAATCAAATCAATGCTTGATCAGCATTGACCTCAGCCACTATGAATCTGGGGACTTTCTAGCAAAGGAACATATCACCAAACGTGGGAATCCCTATGCCATAAAGGTTCTCTTTAAGTGCATTCATAACATAGCTTCAGCTGGCTACACCAATCCTTGTCATATAGCAGACTTCTATGAGAAACGGAAAAGACAATCGCAAGTGACTTCAACCAAACCACACACGATTGCCTCTACACATCGTCTCATTAGAACAATGTATTACCTCATAACACATAACAAGCTTTACGATTATACTTCTACCCAAAATCGGTAAAATTGTTTATGCCATATGATTGTAACACCTTATCAAAAAACCACTAGGTAAGGTGTTGTTTTTGCGTGCACTTTTTACACTAAACTTTAGTTCAAAAATAGACAAACTCCTTAGTTTGACTATGTAATTCAATCTATTTTTTTATCAAATGCCTTGATATGCTTGACAAATGGTAGAAAAGGACTCAGTCCTGTGCAATACAGAACTAAATCCTTTGGATAAATTAATTGTCTAACTTTTTGGGGTCAGTACAATTTTTATGGGACTTTTTGTGTATACTCAAAAAGCTCTATAATCTCTACAGTGGTTTTACAAATCACAGAAATAAAAAAATCTGAATTATTAGCGAAATTTTGTTCTTTAAAGGAAAATAGAGTTTAATTGGAAGTGGTATAACAAATTTCGTTTTTATTCATTTAAATAGTTGTTAAGAAAAATTGATTTAGATTATCTGATAATAAGTTTTTACTTGACAAATTGAAGATAGTCATCTTTTATGACTATACCAATTTAATTGTTGACAACTAATAAAACTAGGTATATAATGACTTTGTTCGGTTCAATAATAGGATATTGAACTATACCAATTTGTAGGAAAGGGATAGTAATTTAAAAGTTGCTACAGGTAATAATTAATGTGTGGAATTGTTGGAGTTGTTGGAAATAGTAATGCAGTGGATATCTTAATACAGGGTCTCGAAAAGTTAGAGTATCGCGGTTATGACTCAGCAGGTATTTATGTGACTGATGCCCCAGATAAAGGTTGTCTAGTTAAATCAGTTGGTCGTATTGCAGATCTTCGTGCTAAAATTAGCTCCGATGTTAAGGGATCAACTGGTATTGGTCACACGCGTTGGGCAACACATGGTCAAGCAACTGAGGATAATGCTCACCCACATACTTCGGAAACAGGGCGCTTCGTTTTAGTTCATAACGGAGTTATTGAAAACTATCTCCAAATTAAAGAAGAATACTTGCAAGGACACAAATTTAAAGGTCAGACAGATACTGAGATTGCAGTTCACTTGATTGGTAAATTCGTTGACGAAGATGGATTATCAGTTCTTGAAGCCTTAAAAAAATCTCTTCATATTATCCAAGGGTCATATGCGTTTGCTCTTGTTGACTCTCAAGCACCAGATACGATTTATGTTGCCAAAAACAAATCTCCACTTTTGATTGGTGTTGGTGAAGGTTACAACATGGTTTGTTCAGATGCCATGGCTATGATTCGTGAAACTAGTCAATTTATGGAAATTCACGATAAAGAGTTGGTTGTTCTGACCAAAGATGCTATCACAGTTACCGATTATGAAGGAAATGCTATTGAACGCGGTACTTATACAGCTGAACTTGATCTTTCTGATATTGGTAAAGGAACTTATCCTTACTATATGTTGAAAGAAATTGATGAGCAACCTACTGTAATGCGTAAATTGATTTCTACCTATGCAGATGATGAAGGAAATATCACTGTTGATCCAGCTATTGTCAAGTCAGTACAAGAAGCAGATCGTATTTACATCTTAGCAGCTGGGACTTCATATAATGCTGGTTTTGCGTCAAAAGCTATGTTTGAAAAATTGACAGATACACCAGTTGAAATAGGTGTTGCATCTGAGTGGGGTTACAACATTCCACTTTTGAGCAAAAAACCAATGTTTGTTTTGCTTAGTCAATCAGGTGAAACAGCAGATAGCCGTCAAGTTTTGGTGAAAGCTAACGAAATGGGAATCCCTAGTTTGACTGTTACCAATGTACCTGGTTCTACGCTTTCTCGTGAAGCAACATATACGATGCTTTTACATGCAGGGCCTGAAATTGCTGTAGCTTCTACAAAAGCTTATACTGCTCAGATTGCGGCTCTAGCTTTCCTTGCGAAAGCTGTTGGTGAAGCAAATGGCAAGAAAGAAGCACTTGAGTTTGATTTAGTGCATGAGTTATCAATTGTTGCTCAGTCAATTGAAGCGACTCTCTCTGAAAAAGATATGATTTCTGAGAAAGTTGAGAACTTGTTGGCTACAACTCGTAATGCTTTCTACATTGGTCGAGGAAATGATTATTATGTAGCTATGGAAGCATCATTGAAGTTGAAAGAAATCTCTTATATTCAATGTGAAGGCTTTGCTGCGGGTGAGTTGAAACACGGTACAATTTCATTGATTGAAGATGGTACTCCAGTTTTAGGATTAATTTCTGCAAGTGAAGTTGTGGCTGCTCATACTCGTGGTAATATTCAGGAAGTTGCTGCTCGTGGAGCTAATGTTTTAACAGTCGTTGAGGAAAAATTAGCTAAAGCTGATGATGATATTATTGTCAATCAAGTACATCCATTCTTATCACCGATCTCAATGGTTATTCCAACTCAGTTGATTGCTTACTATGCTTCTCTACAACGGGGTCTTGACGTGGATAAACCACGAAACCTTGCAAAAGCAGTAACAGTTGAGTAAGTTAGTTTCCGCATTCTAAATTTTATTAGCTCTTTTTTATCATTTATCAAGTCTATCAAAGCTTTAAGTTAAAAATGAGATAAGACAGTACTATTCTGAGTTTATTGTCTTAGTTTTAACAATTTTTGAGCCATAAAAAGGCATGCTAAAAAATACCTTTCCTGGTATTTTTGATCAAGGTTTCTTGCCAGTTTGTCAAGTGACGTATAGCGCTATACTACAATTTTACAAGACCCCACTACTTTAACCTAACGAAAAAGTAGTGAGTACTCTCTGGTTGGAGATTTTCTCACTACTCATCTTAGTATGTTTGTCAACTGTAGTGGGTGGCGAAAAGCTAACATCTAGAGAGGACCAGATAGGTCTTCTCTTTTTTTATGTTTAGAGTGATGAAGATACGTTTCTTAAAGTTGATGAAGTTTCTAAAACCGAAGCCCAACCGTTTGATGTCTTTAATCAACTTGTTAGTAGCTTCCAGTTTTGCGTTTGAATAGTCTGTTTCTAGTGCATTTTGGATGTATTGCTTGTGTCTAAGAAAAGTCCTAAAGACCGTTTGAAAATAGTGATTGACCTTGCTTCTATTTTCCTCTATCAGCTCAAAGAACTCATCTACTCTCTTCTCCTGAAAGTGAAAAAGCAAAAGCTGATAAAGAGTATAGTAGTCGGTGAGCTCTTCTGAAAAGACCAATGTCTTCTCAATGACTTCATGTGGGCTTAAGGTTTGACAAAATGTCTTCGAGTGAAATGAGTTACAAGATAGCTTACGACTGTCCTTTTGAAAAAGTCGCCAGTGATTTTTCAAGGCTCGATAAGGTAGTGACTTCTTATCGAACTGGTTCATAATCGCAATTCTTGTCTTTAAAAAGGCACGTCCAAGGTACTGGATAATGTGAAATCGATCAAGAACAATTTTGGCGTTAGGGAAAAGTCTTCGAGCTAGTGGCATATAAGTTCCTGACATATCTATCGTGATAAACTGTACCTTTTGGCGAGCTTTCAACGGATACTTCAAAAAGTAGTTTCGAATAGTGGTTTGACGGCGATTATCGAGGATAGTTATGAGTTTGTTGGTCTCATAGTCTTGCGCCACAAAAGCGAGTTCACCTTTCTTGAACCCAAGCTCATCCCAGGACATAACAGCTGGGAGTTTGTCATAATGCTCCTTGAAAGTAAACTGGTCAAGTTTACGATAGACAGTGGATGTCGATACACGAAGTCTTCTGGCAATATCCGTTAATGATAGCTTTTCAGTTAGAAGTTGAGCAACCTTTTGTCGGACAAGGTTTGAGATTTGGTGATTTTTCTCAACGATTGATGTCTCAGCGACCGTGACTCGCCTACAACTTTTACACTGGAAGCGACGTTTCTTCAGACGTAGTAGTGTCGGAGTTCCAGCTTGCTCTAGAAGAGGGATTTTAGAAGGTCTTTGAAAGTCATATTTAATCATCTTTCCTTGGCAATGTGGGCATGGTGGTGCAGGGTAATCCAGTTTTGCATGAATTTCGATATGAGTATCAGTTTCAAAAACAAGAGAAATAATGATGTTAGGGTCTTTAATTCCGATTAATTCTGTGGTATTCTTAATAGGTCTCATAAGTTCTTCCTAATGGTAGTTTCGTCGCTTTTCATTATAGTTCTTATGGGACTTTTTGTGTATACTCAAAAAGCTCTATAATCTCTATAGTGGTTTTACCCACTACAGAAATTATAGAGCCGTAATCAGATAAGATCAGCTTTGGCTGGTCTTTTTTTAACCATTTGTAGGCTAAAACTCTCCATTAATGATTTCTTGTAGCTTAATTTACGAACTTTTATTCTAAACGTTTCGGACGGGCTAGTTGGGTTTTGTGGCTCTTTAATTTAGGGATGATTGTTGCTATAATTAGTTCAAGCATAGGAGGATGAATCATGATTGGACCTGTGGAAATGGGTGCTTTGTTGAAAAAAATTCGTTTATCAAAGAATTTGACATTGAAAGAACTTGCTAGTGATTATTTATCAGTATCTTTCTTATCAAAATTTGAACGTGGAGAATCTGATATCTCATTATCTAGATTTTTTCTTTTGTTAGATAAATTGGATGTCAGTATTGAAGAGTTCTATGGTATTTTATCTCAAGATAATCCAACTCATACTGAAAAGTTATTAGAAAGTGCTAGTAAGGCTTATTATCAAAACGATAGTTTATCGTTACAGAAGTACGCTGGAGAAGAGCGTCATAAATTTGAGCTCACACAAGACAAATCATTTCTCTATAACAGTATTATGCTAGAATCTTTTTTGGCAAGTGTTTCAAATAAAGAGGTTGATGAAAATAAGGTAAGGGAATTAACAGACTATCTTTTTAGTATTGAACAATGGGGAAAAAGAGAGTTAATCATATTAGGAAATAGTATGTCGTTTATTTCCACCCAGACACTTAATGTTTTGACCAAGGAGATTGTGTATAGAACTAGACTTTTTGGAAATAGCGACTCAAATCAAAGAATCCGAATTAGTCTTCTTATTAATGCAGCTTATGAATTTTTACGACGTGATGAATTAGATTTAGCGAAATACTATTTAGATTTAGTCAATGATAGTGGAATTCCTGAGGTCCTCTTATATGAAAGACATGAGTTGATATTTGTAATGGGGTCTTACTTGATAAAGTCGGGTGAAGTTGCTGAAGGGAGAAATCTAATTGAGGGGTGTTTAGAAACTCTTAGGACTTTAGGTGCGGAAAAGTTATTGCTTGCTAAGGAATCAGAGTATCAAGAGTTGTTAAATTCCACTATATGACAATTTTATAGAGTGAGTTAAAAAATAGAATAAACTAAGACCATAGTATGACATCACTATGGTTTTTAATTTTCAATGGATATATGGTATTCCAATGTCTTCAATTTATCCAACTGATTATATACCAAGGTGATTTAGATTGTGAGGAAATCTATGAGAACCTATATTCTTAAATACAAGTATGACAATTTAGTTCATATCTTACTGTTAGCACTGAATGCTGCTATTTTCGTGAGTGCCTCGGTAACCTTAGCTTTAATGACGAATCAGCTGGTATCTAAGCGAATCCAATCTTTTTTAGCTCTGTTAGGTCTAGAGGTAGGTCTTTACATTATTTATTTAGTTTTGAATTATATTATTGCGGTACATCAAACAAAATTAATCCAAAAAATGACTTTGTCTATTCGTCAGTCTTATCTTAGTAAAATTATTCACCATTCTTTTAGTGAATTTCAGAAAGAGTGATATTGGAGAGCATCTCTCAGTATTAAATAATGATATCCAATTGATTGAATCAAATGGCTTTTCAAGTATTTTATACCTTTGTTCAACAGTATTCACTACTTTGTTTTCAATTATTGCCTTATTAAGTTATGATGTAAGGATTGTTCTGTTAGCCATTTTTTTAACTTTGTGTCTGACCTATCTTCCCAAACCATTTACCAATAAAATGCAGAAATCAATGGAGAAATTTTCCCAAGCGAATGAGGAACTTGTTTCTGGAGTAAGCGATCAGTTATATGGATATGCAGATGTTTATTACGCCAGTCGTAAACAGATATTTCTTAGACAAGTGAGGACCATTGTTGAGGAATATATTGTACAAAAAATTATTTTTACAAAAAGAAATACTAGCACTGAGACGCTGATGGCTTTAATTTCAGTTGCCGCTCAGATGTTGATACTTCTTCTAACTGGCTTGTTAATTATTTTTGGAAATATTACTGTTGGAACAATTGCCTCGGTAGGCCAGATCTCAGGTAATATTTTTAACTCTCTATCTACCATTAATCAGCTGCAAGTGACAATTAAGTCTGTCGATCCTATCTTAAAAAAATTTCACGATTTTCCAGAGGAACCAAAGACTTGCATAGCGACTATTCAGGATGTTCGTTTTGAGAATGTAAGTTATCATTTTGGAGAAAATGCTATTATTAAGGGATTCACTCAAACCTTTAAAGAGGGAGGAAAGTACGCTATTACTGGATGCTCAGGTAGTGGGAAGTCAACCCTGCTTAATTTGCTCCTAGGAAATCTTAAAGATTATGAAGGAAAAATCTTGTTTGGAAAATTGGAGTCAAAAGAGATTGATGAGAATTCAATCGTGTCTGCATGTGCCTATGTTGGGAGTCAAACTCATATTTATAATGATACCTTGAGGAATAATCTAACTCTTTGGAATGAAGCCATTACTGATACGCACATCAAGGAAGCTCTTGAAAGAGTTAATCTTTTATCTTTCTTAAGCCGTATAGATGAGCAAGTAAGTGACGGTAGCTTTTCGGAGGGTCAAAAACAAAGAATAGGCCTGATAAGAGCGTTTTTAAAAGGAAGTTCTGTTGTGATTTTTGATGAAGCCACTGCAAATCTTGACCATAAAAATGCTACTCGTATTGAGCACCTATTATTAAGTGATCCTAATATCACTTATATCACGGTTACCCACCATCTTATAAAGGAAAATGAACCATATTTTGATGAGATTATTCGTTTGGGAGAGGGCACTGAGTAAATGTTTGATATGATAAATGCTTAGGATTTATTTCAATTTTACTAACGGCAGTCAAAGTGCTATAATGTAAGGGATTGTGAATTTAGCAAATTCTGCTATTTTCAAAAAAGAAAAAACAAATCAGAGATGCAAATCTCTTAGAAGAGGTGAATCCCATGGGACGTAAATGGGCTAATATCGTTGCTAAGAAAACTGCTAAAGATGGTGCAAACTCTAAGGTGTACGCTAAGTTTGGTGTTGAAATCTATGTGGCTGCTAAACAAGGCGAACCAGATCCAGAATCAAACTCAGCTTTGAAATTCGTTTTGGAGCGTGCTAAACAAGCGCAAGTGCCAAAACACGTTATTGATAAGGCCATTGATAAGGCTAAAGGTAACACAGATGAAACTTTCGTTGAAGGACGTTATGAAGGGTTTGGGCCAAATGGTTCTATGATCATCGTAGATACTTTGACTTCAAACGTTAACCGTACAGCTGCTAACGTACGTACTGCCTTTGGTAAAAATGGCGGTAACATGGGTGCATCAGGTTCTGTTTCATACATGTTTGATAAAAAAGGTGTTATCGTTTTTGCAGGTGAAGATGCAGACGCAATCTTTGAACAATTGCTTGAAGCTGATGTAGAAGTTGAAGATGTAGAAGCAGAAGATGGTACTATCACTGTTTATACTGAGCCAACAGATCTTCATAAAGCGTTGGAAGCTCTCCGTGCTAACGGACAAGAAGAGTTCCAAGTGACTGAACTTGAAATGATTCCACAAACTGAGGTTACTCTTGAAGGTGAAGACCTTGAAGTTTTCGAAGGACTTATTGATGCGCTTGAAGCAGACGATGATGTTCAAAAGGTTTATCACAACGTAGCAGATATGTAATCTCATTCAACACTTTCCTCACGATGGAAAGTGTTTTTGTGTGGTCTGTCTAAGGATTTGTCTTGCTTGTCCTGACTTAATCTGATATAGTAGTAGCCAAGTGAATTATTGGAGGAATACGAAATATGAATATGATGCTAGTTTTGGCCATTTATGTGGTCGCTATTGTTGCTTATGTGGCTTTCAGCCGTCGTCGCCAAGCAAAGGCACAGGAAGACCGTTTTGCAGGCCTTGCTAAGGGTGCTGAAGTTGAAACAATCGGTGGTTTGATTGCTATTGTTGATGAGATTGACAAAGAGAATAACCGTATCGTTTTGGATGCAGAAGGTGTCTTCTTGACTTTTGATTTGAGTCGTTCAATCATGAAAGTGATCACGCCAGCACCAACTACAGAAACAGCAGAAACAACTAAAAAGACAATTATCGAAGAAGATTCAGCAATTGAGTCTTCTGATGAAAACTAAGATGTATATTTGAGACTAGGTTAAATCCTGGTCTTTTTGCGTTTTCTAATCTTATCGGTATTAAAAGCTGTTCAGAACCCCTGAAAATGTGGTAAAATAAAGGGTAAACTATATTTAGAGGATATTCCATGTTTAAATTTAGAAAAAAATCTCATCAAGAGGTTCTAGATCAATATTCCCAACCATATTGGCATTATTATGGATGGAAATGGCCGTTGGGCTAAAAAGCGTCTACAACCACGTGTGATGGGGCATAAGGCTGGGATGGACGCCTTGCAAAAGGTAACTATCGAAGCATCACAACTTGGAGTTAAGGTATTGACAGTCTATGCCTTCTCAACTGAAAACTGGTCACGCCCACAAGATGAAGTGAAATTCATCATGAATTTGCCAGTTGAATTTTTTAACAAGTATGTACCAGAATTAGACAAAAACAATGTTCGTATTTTGACAATCGGAGATAACAGTCGTTTGCCTAAGGAGACTTTAGATGCTCTTGAAAAGGCAGTTGAGCAGACGAAACATAATTCCGGTTTGGTTCTTAATTTTGCACTGAACTATGGTGGTCGTGCGGAGATTGTGTCTGCTGTTCAAGCGATTGCTAAAGAGGTTGAAGCAGGAAAACTTAGTCCTGAAGCTATTGATGAAGATCTCATTGCTAAGCATTTGATGACAGATAAATTGCCTTACCTTTATCGTGATCCAGATTTAATTATCCGTACGAGTGGCGAGCTTCGTCTTAGTAATTTCTTGCCTTGGCAATCTGCCTATAGTGAGTTTTACTTCACAGATGTTTTCTGGCCAGACTTTGACCAGCAGGGGCTACGTCAAGCCATCTCTGACTACAATAAACGTCACCGTCGCTTCGGTGGTGTCTAGAAAGGACCTCTCATGCAAGAACGTTTAATTGGTGGGGGTGTGGCAGCAGCCATTTTCCTCCCATTGCTCTTTATCGGTGGTCTTCCTTTCCAACTTTTGGTTGGAGCTATGGCCATGGTTGCAGTGTCTGAGATGCTTCGTATGAAGCACTTGGAGATTTTCTCTATCGAGGGTATTTTATCAATGGTGGCAGCTTTTATCTTGGCTGTGCCGATTGATCAGTATTTTATCAGTCTTCCAACAAATGCTAGTGTGACAGGTTTCGCTGTTATTTCATTTTTGATTCTAGCGGGGACTGTCCTTAATAGCGACCATTATTCTTTTGATGATGCAGCTTATCCAATCGCATCTGCCTTTTATGTTGGTTTTGGTTTCCAAAATCTCATTGCGGCACGTTTGGATAGTTGGGAAAAAGGTTCTCTTTGCCCTTTTTATTGTTTGGGCAACGGATATTGGGAGCTTACCTCTTTTGGTCGTCAATTTGGTCAGAATAAGTTATTGCCAAAAGTATCACCAAATAAGACTATTGAAGGGTAGTGTCGGTGGTATCTTATCAGCAATCATTGTGGCTCTTATCTTTGGTTTGATTAACCACGGAGTTTATGCCCCTCATAACTTCTTCTGGTTGCTTATCTGTACGATTCTCTTTAGTATCTTTTGGTCAATTTGGTGATTTGGTTGAATCAGCTATTAAACGTCACTTTGGCGTTAAAGACTCAGGCAATCTCATTCCTGGGCATGGTGGTATTTTGGACCGTTGTGACAGCTGGATTTTCGTTTTCCCAATCATGCACTTCCTAGGACTTTTTTAAGAGTGGAGGTGTCTAGATGAAAGCTATTATTACCTTTTTACTGATTTTCTGTGTGATTGTCGTCTTTCCATGAGTTTGGTCATTTCTTTTTCGCCAAACGTTCAGGAATTTTGGTTCGTGAATTTGCCATTGGTATGGGACCGAAAATTTTTGCACACACTGGTAAGGATGGTACCGTTTATACTATCCGTATCCTCCCTTTGGGTGGTTATGTCCGTATGGCTGGTTGGGGTGAAGATACAACTGAGATTAAAACAGGTAGCCCTGCCAGTCTAACGATTGGATCAGATGGTAAGGTAAGACGTATCAACCTTTCGGATCGCCAGGTTGACCAGACGGCTTTGCCTATGAACGTCACTGCCTATGATTTGGAAGATAAGTTAACCATTACAGGTCTAGTCCTAGATGAGACCAAGACCTATGAGGTTGATCATGATGCCACTATCGTTGAGGAGGATGGTACAGAACTTCGTATCGCTCCTAAGGATGTCCAATATCAAAATGCAAGCATTTGGGGACGTTTAATTACCAACTTTGCTGGTCCTATGAATAACTTCATTCTTGGGGTGCTTGTCTTTATTATCTTAGCCTTTGTTCAAGGTGGTGTTCAAGATACATCGACCAACCGTATCCAGGTAGCCGATGGAGGCGCTGCTCAGGTGGCAGGCTTGAAAAATGGTGATGCTATCGAGGCTATCAATAAGGACAAGGTTACTGATTGGGACAGCTTGAAGGAAGCATTGACAGAGAATACCCAAAAATTCTCCAAAAGTGATAGCCTTTCTGTGACAGTTAAGAGAAGTAACGGTCAGGAAGAAACAATCTCTGTTAAACCTCAGGAGAACCAAGGTAGCTACTTTTTGGGTGTTTCTCCTGCTTTAAAAACAGGTCTTAAAGATAAGATTTTTGGTGGTTTCCAAATGGCTTGGGAAGGGGCCTTCAAAATTCTCGTAGCACTTAAGGGGCTTATCACCAACTTTAGTTTGAATAAACTTGGTGGACCGGTTGCTATGTTCCAGATGTCTGCCCAGGCTTCAGAAAATGGCTTGATTTCCATTCTTAACCTTATGGGGATGCTCTCAATTAACTTGGGAATTTTCAATCTTATCCCAATTCCAGCCCTTGACGGTGGAAAAATTGTTATGAATATTATTGAAGCCATTCGTCGTAACCACTTAATCAAGAAATTGAAAGCTATATTACACTTGCAGGTGTTGCTATCATGGTTGTTCTTATGATTGCAGTTACTTGGAATGATATTATGCGTGCTTTCTTTTAATTAGAAACAAAGAAACGAAAGGAAGTCTAAGGGACTTGAGCCAAGGGCCAGCCTCCTTAGTATGTAAATGATGAAACAAAGTAAAATGTTGATTCCAACACTTCGTGAAATGCCAAGTGATGCTCAAGTTATCAGTCATGCCCTTATGGTACGTGCGGGTTACGTGCGTCAGGTTTCTGCTGGTATTTATGCTTATATGCCATTGGCAAATCGTGCTATCGAGAAATTCAAAACCATCATGCGTGAGGAGTTTGAAAAAATCGGTGCGGTTGAAATGTTGGCGCCAGCGCTTTTGACAGCAGATTTGTGGCGTGAGTCAGGCCGTTATGAAACTTACGGTGAAGACCTTTATAAACTTAAAAACCGTGATAAATCTGACTTTATCCTCGGTCCAACTCACGAAGAAACGTTTACAGCCTTGGTTCGTGATGCGGTTAAATCATACAAACAATTGCCACTTAATCTCTACCAAATCCAATCAAAATACCGTGATGAAAAACGTCCTCGTAACGGTCTTCTTCGTACACGTGAATTTATCATGAAGGATGCTTATAGTTTCCACCAAAACTATGAAGATTTGGATGTAACCTATGAAGACTACCGTAAAGCTTATGAGGCTATCTTTACACGTGCTGGCCTTGAATTTAAGGGTATCATCGGTGATGGTGGTGCCATGGGTGGTAAGGATTCTCAAGAATTCATGGCGGTCACTCCTGAGCGTACAGATCTCAACCGTTGGGTAGTTCTTGATAAGTCAATTGCTTCATTGGATGAGATTCCAGAAGATGTCATGGAAGAAATCAAGAAAGAATTGACATCATGGTTGGTATCTGGTGAAGACACAATTGCTTACTCTACAGAGTCAAGCTATGCAGCTAACCTTGAGATGGCAACAAACGCCTACACACCAGCGACTAAGGTTGTGACTCAAGAAGAAGTGACTCGAGTTGAAACGCCAAACTGCAAGTCAATTGATGAAGTTGCTGCTTTCTTGAATGTTCCAGAAGAACAAACCATCAAGACTTTGCTTTTCATCGCTGATGATGAACCAGTAGTGGCTCTTCTCGTCGGTAATGATCAGGTTAACGATGTGAAGTTGAAAAACTACCTTGCTGCTGATTTCCTCGAACCAGCTACGGAAGATGAAGCACGTCAAGTCTTTGGTGCTAACTTCGGTTCTCTTGGTCCAGTTAACCTTCCTGAAAATGTTCGCATCGTTGCGGACCGTAAGGTTCAAGATGTGGCTAATGCGGTTGTTGGAGCTAACGAAGATGGTTACCACTTGACAGGGGTTAACCCAGAGCGTGACTTCAAGGCAGAATACGTGGATATTCGTGAAGTTAAAGAGGGTGAAATTTCTCCAGATGGTCAAGGTGTCCTTCAGTTTGCGCGTGGTATCGAGATTGGTCATATCTTTAAACTTGGGACACGTTACTCTGAAAGTATGGGTGCTAATGTTCTTGATGAAAATGGCCGTGCTGTTCCAATTATCATGGGATGTTACGGTATCGGTGTTAGCCGTATCTTGTCAGCTGTGATTGAACAACATGCACGTCTCTTTGTTAACAAGACACCAAAAGGTCAATACCGCTATGCATGGGGAATTAACTTCCCTAAAGAATTGGCTCCATATGATGTTCACTTGATTACAGTTAACACTAAGGATGAAGAAGCCAATGCTTTGACAGAACGTTTGGAAGCAGCTCTTATGGCTGAAGGTTATGATGTCTTGACAGATGATCGTAATGAGCGTGTCGGTTCTAAATTCTCTGATAGTGACCTCATTGGACTTCCAATCCGTGTGACAGTTGGTAAAAAAGCTAGCGAAGGTGTTGTCGAAGTTAAAATCAAGGCAACTGGTGATACTATTGAAGTTAATGCCGATAACTTGATTGAAACACTTGCTATCTTAACAACAGAACAAGATGCTTAAGATTAAAAAATCTTTTCTTGCTGGAGCAGGAAGAGATTTTTCTTTTGCAGTGATAGTGATGAATTGAGAGAAAAGAGAGTAAATTCCAATTTGACAGAATTGTCTAAATAGTGTAAACTTAAGACTATCATAACTACGGAGGCATCACATGCTTAATAAAGCGACCCATTTGGGAAATCTTAAAGCTTTTTATTACTTTAGTTTCTTTAGATAGGACGTTTGTGTTTCAGGATACAAGCGTCAGTCAGTTTGTATCTATGAAGCTAAAGCATTTTGTGATGGATTAGCCGATTAGATGAATAGGTCTAACCGGTGACATAAGCTAGCCTATGCTAGTCAAGATGCAGAAAACCAGTTGGGCCTGTCCTAACTGGTTTTTTCATACCGTGGTCTATTTTTAATTTTCATTTGACCCTATCGTCTCGGAAAAAAGATGAAAGAAAATTGGAAATAGATAGAATAAAAAATAGAGGTATACAAGATGAAGAAATTCTTGGTCAGTATGATGGCTGTTATTACAGCTGTCCTCTTGGTAGCATGTTCCAATGCTTCTAATAAAGATTTGGTTCACGTCGGTGTGCTCCAATATGTTGAACATCCTTCCTTGTCAGCGACACGTAAAGGGTTCATTGAAGAACTAAAAGAGGAAGGTTATGTTGACGGTAAGAACATCAAAATTGATTATCAGAATGCACAAGGGGATCAGTCTAACTTACAGACGATTTCTCAGTCGCTTATTGAAGATAACGATCTTATGTTGGCTATCGCAACCCCAGCAGCCCAGTCTTTGAGTAGTTTGACAAAGGATAAGCCAATTCTCTTTACAGCTGTCACAGATCCAGTCTCAGCTAAACTGGTTAAGTCTATGGACAATGTTGGAGGAAATGTGACAGGGACAAGTGACATGTCACCTATCAACAAACAAGTTGAGTTGTTGAAAAAGGTCCTTCCAAATACTAAAAAAGTTGGGATTATGTACACGACCAGCGAGCGTAACTCAGAGGTTCAGGTTGAAGAAGCCAAGAAATACTTCAAGGAAGCTGGTATTGAAACGGTTATCAAGGGAATTTCATCAACCAATGATATCCAAGACACAGCCAAGAGCTTGATGAGTCAGACCCAAGTCATCTTCATCCCAACTGACAATACTATTGTTAGTGCTATTAATACCTTGGTAGATCTTTCTAAAGAGACTAAGGTTCCAGTTGTTGGTAGTGACGCTGGTAGTGTAGAAAAAGGTGTCCTATTCACTTATGGAACCAACTATGAAGCTCTTGGTCGTCAAACAGGTAAGTTGGCAGGCCGTGTTCTCCGAGGTGAGAAGGTCAAGGATGTCGATGCAGAGTATCCTAAAACACTAAATGTTGTGGTTAACCATGACATGGCTAAAGAACTTGGCATTGATGTTTCTAGCATTAGTGATGAGGAATCTAAAGTATCAACGAAAGATGACAAACCGATTGCCAAAAAAGATAAGGGTGTCATTAAGCTCAAGGTGAATAAGTCATCGAAGAATGGATTTTCAAATGTGGTGCTAACAGCCATTTCTCAGGGACTTCTCTGGGCAATCATGGCTATTGGGGTCTTCATTACCTTCCGTATTTTGGACCTTGCTGATTTGACAGCTGAAGGGGCCTTCCCACTTGGTGCTGCTACGACAACTATCATGATTATCCGTGGAATCAACCCAATCTTTGCGACTTTAGGTGGTTTTGTGGCTGGTATGCTTGCTGGAGCTGTGTCTGGCTTTATGCATACGAAAATGAAGATACCAGCACTTTTAACAGGGATTATTACCTTAACGGGGCTCTATTCCGTTAACCTTTTGGTTCTTGGAAGTGCCAATGTCTCTCTATCAGGACATAATACGCTAGTAACTATGGTGATGGGACTCGGTTTGTCTAAGCTGAATGGTGTGATTCTATTAGGACTGATTTTTGTTAGTCTGGTAGTGCTTATGTTGGTTGTCCTCCTTAATACGCAGGTTGGTCTGGCCCTTCGTGCGACAGGTGATAACCTTGCCATGGGTGAAGCCAATGGTATCAAGGTTGACCGTATGAAGATTCTTGGCTACATGATTTCCAACGGTTTGATTGCCCTATCAGGTGCCCTCCTAGCTCAAAACAATGGCTATGCGGATATGAATATGGGTACTGGTACAATCGTAAATGGCTTAGCTGCAATTATCTTGGCTGAAGTTATCGTCAAGTATCTACCACTTGGTAAACGCCTGTGGTCAATTGTTGTAGGAGCTGTTCTTTACCGTCTAGTCTTGGTTATTATCCTTGCCATGAACGTTGATGCTCAAATGTTGAAATTGGCTTCAGCCATCTTGCTTGCAATCATCCTATATGTACCAGAAGTACGACAAAAATTGAAAATCAAACCTAACAAATCCTTGACTTTAGGAGGTGACAAGTAATGGCTTTACTTAGTTTACAACAGATTCACAAGACCTTTGAAAAAGGCACAGTCAATGAAAATCACGTCCTTCGTGGTTTGGATCTCGACATTGAGCAGGGAGACTTTATCTCTGTCATTGGAGGAAATGGTGCTGGTAAATCAACCTTGATGAATTCAATTGCTGGTGTTCTTAGTATTGATGAGGGGATATCTTGTTGGAGGGGACAATCTATTAAGAAAGCATCTGTAGATGAGCGCTCTAAAGACATTAGTCGTGTTTTCCAAGATCCTCGAATGGGGACAGCGACAAACCTTTCTATCGAAGAAAATATGGCGATTGCCTATCGTCGAGGTAAGAAACGTAGCTTTTTTAAAAAGTCTATCACTGAGAGCGAACGTCAAGTCTTCAAGGAAGCCTTGATAGATCTTGGTCTTGGGCTTGAAAATCGTATGAAGACTGATGCTAATTTCTTGTCAGGTGGACAACGTCAGGCCTTGACACTTGCTATGGCGACCTTGGTTCGTCCAAAAGATCTTTGCTTTTAGATGAACATACAGCAGCCCTAGATCCTAAGACAAGTGATATGGTCATGAATTTGACGCGTAAGATTGTTGAAGAACAAGAGCTGACAACCCTTATGATTACCCATAATATGGAACATGCTATCGAATATGGGAACCGTCTGGTCATGCTCTATCACGGTAAAAAAATCGTCGTCGATGTGCGAGGTGAGGAAAAGAAAAACCTCACTGTTGCAGAACTTATGGACCTCTTCCACAAAAATAGTGGACAAGTCCTCAATGACGATGCCTTGGTACTCGGTTAATAAACAAAAAGAAACTATCCAAAGTTCAGATTTTGGGTAGTTTTTTCTTGACTATTTTTGACCAAGTGCTAAAATAAATATATGGATTAGCACTCATGGTTTATGAGTGCTAAAAATAACGTTTCACACGTTACTAATAACAAATAACATTTGGAGGTAATTGGTATGGCATTGAAACCATTGGGCGATCGTATCGTTGTCCGTTTTGAAGAAACAGAAGAAAAAACAGCTAGTGGCTTTGTATTGGCAGGAGCTAGTCATGAAGCTACAAAGACTGCTGAGGTTTTGGCAGTAGGTGAAGGAATCCGTACTCTTACTGGTGAATTGATTGCACTTAGTGTTGCAGCAGGCGATAAAGTTCTTGTTGAAAATGGTGCAGGTGTCAATGTTAAAGACGGAGATGATTCCGTTTCAATTATCCGTGAAGCAGATATTTTAGCAGTCCTAGCTTAGGTCTATGCTAATCAGATATAAACGTAAGATAAAGAAGGAGTAACTATGGCAAAAGATATTAAATTTTCATCAGATGCACGCGCAGCAATGGTTCGTGGTGTTGATACTTTGGCTGATACAGTTAAGGTAACGCTTGGCCCTAAAGGTCGTAACGTGGTTTTGGAAAAAGCTTTTGGCTCACCTCTTATCACTAATGATGGTGTGACAATTGCTAAAGAAATCGAACTCGAAGATCACTTTGAAAATATGGGTGCTAAGCTTGTCAGCGAAGTGGCTTCAAAAACGAACGATATTGCAGGTGACGGAACAACTACAGCCACTGTTTTGACACAAGCTATTGTCCGTGAAGGTCTTAAAAAAATGTAACGGCTGGTGCTAATCCAATCGGTATCCGTCGTGGGATTGAAGCAGCTGTAGCTACAGCGGTTGAAGAGCTTAAAGCTATTGCTCAACCAGTTGCTAATAAGGAAGCCATTGCTCAAGTCGCAGCTGTTTCATCACGTTCTGAAAAAGTTGGTGAATACATTTCAGAAGCTATGGAACGCGTGGGTAATGACGGTGTTATCACTATTGAAGAGTCTCGTGGTATGGAGACTGAACTCGAAGTGGTTGAAGGTATGCAGTTTGACCGTGGTTATCTTTCTCAGTACATGGTTACTGATAATGAAAAAATGGTCGCTGACCTTGAAAATCCATTTATCCTTGTGACTGACAAGAAAATTTCAAATATTCAGGATGTCCTTCCACTCTTGGAAGAAGTGCTTAAGACAAGCCGTCCACTCTTGATCATTGCTGATGATGTGGATGGTGAAGCTCTTCCTACACTTGTTCTTAACAAGATTCGTGGAACTTTCAATGTCGTTGCTGTTAAGGCACCTGGCTTTGGTGACCGTCGTAAAGCCATGTTGGAAGACATTGCCGTATTGACAGGAGCAACTGTCATTACTGAAGATCTTGGTCTTGAACTTAAGGATGCAACTATGGCAGCACTTGGTCAAGCTTCGAAAGTAACTGTGGATAAAGATAGCACAGTTATCGTTGAAGGTGCAGGAAGCACAGAAGCGATTGCTAACCGTGTTAACCTCATCAAGTCTCAATTGGAAACAACAACATCTGAATTTGACCGTGAAAAACTTCAAGAACGTTTGGCTAAATTGTCAGGTGGGGTTGCAGTTGTTAAGGTTGGTGCGGCCACTGAAACAGCCCTTAAAGAAATGAAACTTCGTATCGAAGATGCCCTTAACGCTACTCGTGCCGCTGTTGAAGAAGGTATCGTAGCAGGTGGTGGTACAGCCCTTGTTAACGTCATTGCTAAGGTTGCTGAACTTGATCTTGAAGGTGACGACGCTACAGGACGTAACATTGTCCTCCGTGCCTTGGAAGAACCAGTTCGTCAAATTGCTTATAACGCTGGTTATGAAGGTTCAGTTATCATCGATAAATTGAAGAACAGCCCAGTTGGTACAGGCTTTAACGCTGCTAACGGTGAATGGGTAGATATGGTCGAAGCAGGAATCATTGATCCAGTTAAGGTCACACGTTCTGCTCTCCAAAATGCCGCTTCTGTAGCTAGTCTTATCTTGACAACTGAAGCAGTCGTTGCCAACAAACCTGAACCAGAAACTCCAGCAGCACCAGCTATGGATCCAGGAATGATGGGCTACTAAGAGTTTAAAAAAGCAAAAGAAAAAACCTAGGAAAAGTTGAGAAACTTTTTCTGGGTTTTCTTTTTTTCATTTATTTGTTGTTAATTACTGAAAAGGGTTAAATGTATCAGAACTTCCTTGTTGACCTGCCATTTGCATCATCATTTGTTGTTGTCTAATGCGTTCTGCTTCCTTATTCGTATTGATAGAAACAGCAAGAAGGATGATCCAACCGATGAATGTCCAGCCTAGAAGAAAGGATAGGATAAAGATTGGCCATTTTTTATCTGTTTTATTTAGAAGAGCTGGTAATATAAGAAGTACAACCAAGGGGAAATTAATGATGACGGAGAGAAGAGCCGTGATCAATCCGGCACTAAGATCATCACTGGCAATTCCTAAGAGTATCATTCCAAGAGCCCAGAGGATAGCTGGGATGGAAGCGACGGCTAACATGATGAGGTTTGTTTGGGTTTTCTTGTCTTGTTTCTTCCAAGTTTCATTTAGATTTTTGCTTGCTTGTTGGAAAGTTTCGCCAGTTTGATTCGCAAATTGGTTAACAGTCTGACTGGCAGTTTCTACAACAGGTTTAACTTGTTCCTGGAAGGTCTTTGATTGATTTTCTTGAGCTAGGTTAGTTGCTTGGAAAGTCTCTTCTTCATCTGCTGTAGAGTTAGTGAGTGGCTCTTCAGCAACATCATAGCTGTCAACATCTTTTTCGGCAGTTTCTACAACCTCTGTTGATGGTACAGGTTTTGTAGGCTCAACGACTTCTGAGCCGTTCGTTGTTTCTACAGTCTCTTTTTGTGAGACAGTTTCTGTTACTTCTACAGTCTGTTTGGAGTTTCTCGGACAAACTCGCCTTTCTGAGCTGCTTCAGCCATTTCTTGAATACTTGGATTACGACCATTAACTGCTTGGAAAAAATCGATCCAATCTTGTTGCTTCATGTGTATAACCTCCAGAGATCTTGATTATAAAAATGTTGACAATTACAATTATATCAATAGTGTAAGGGGACCGCAATGGGAGTCTTTACTTTATTTCCTTATAATCTTCTTTACACTGAAGATGGGAAAGAGAAAGAAATAGGTTAGGATATAGACCACTAGAGGATATATCAGTGGATTATAGTCCCAGGCTCCTTGCCAATCTAGGTGTAAGAGTCTAACACTAGCGCGTGTTAGACCTGCGCTCCAACCATTTAGTCCAAATGGTCTTAAGATTAAACTGAGTGGTGTTGGAAGATGCAAAAGGTAGACTCCATAAACTGCCACTAAAACTAAGAGATATAATCTAAAAAAACGCTGGTGGTAGGCCCACAAGCGTGTAAAATAGTTTTTCATTAGCCAATAACTGCAAATAGTTTTTGAGCGTTTGATTGGCGAGTAGCATCCATGATAAGGAACCAGTCAACGATTGACCAGATACCACATCCACCACATGTCAAAAGTTTACCAACACCAAGACCAACTTGTCCCAAAATAAAGCGGTCGATTCCAAGAGAACCACCAAAAAGTGAGATGACAAGCATCATCGTAGGATCTTGGAAGCTGATTGAGTAAAGCATTGAAAGTTGTTGTTCAGGAAGTGCCTCAAGACGTTGGCGGATGTACTGAACTTGTTCTGTTGGGAAATACTTGGCGTTAATTGCTAGCCATTGATCGACTGGATTCATAAATTAAATACCCCTCAAATTTTAATGATATGTAAAGGATAACATATTGTAAAGGGAGATTCAAGGCGGTTAAGGCTTTTGAAGTCAATAAAAGCAACTTATTTGCAAGCTTCCACTATCTTATAACTTGAGGATCATTAGGATAATCCTTTCGCACTATGCTTGAGAATGAGCTTGCTTCTATGGTTTATGATTTTCTCAACCCTTGTTCAAAACTGTCTGAGCTCGCCTTAACAGTGATTTTGTCGAGTGTTAAGGGATGGGTGAAACTAAGAGTGTGGGCGTGGAGCATGAGTCGAGATGCGGGGCGGTGGCTATAAAGAGGGTCCCCCAGAATGGCATGCCCATGGTGGGCCAAATGCACACGAATTTGGTGGGTCCGACCGGTTTTTAGTTGACAGTTGACCAGACTAGCTCCTTTGAAGGCTTTGAGGCGCGTGATGGTTGTATAGGCAACCTGCCCTTTTCTAGGATCAACCACTCGTTTTCTACGGTCATGGCGGTCGCGTCCAATCTTGTCTTTGTACACAGTCTCCTTGGTCTGAAATTTACCTTCAGCCAAAGCCCAGTATTGACGCTGAATCTTCTTATCTTCCAAGAGTCTATTGAGAATTGGCAGGATAAACGGATTTTTTGCGAAGAGTACAGCCCCACTAGTTTCCATGTCTAGTCGATGAACGACGTAACAGGTTTGCCCACAATAGGCTGAAACATGGTTAAGTAGAGCAATTTCTGTGGGTTCATTACCATGCGTCTTCATTCCTTCAGGCTTATTGACCACGATGAGATGCTGATCCTCATAAAGAGGCTCAACCAGACTGGCATTTCCCATAGGGATAATTTTTTCAGGGTAGTCCTCTGTATCAAAGGTCAGGCTAATCTTATCACCTTTTTCAACAGGACTCTGCCAATTAATAGTCTCTCCATTGATGAGGACGTGCTTTTTCGTACGTAGGAAATGACGAATCTTACGAGGAATGAGGAGCTTAGTTTCTAGTAAGTCTTTGACAGTTGTTGCAGGATGGGGATTGATAATTTCTACGTGTAAAGTCATGGTTTCATTATATCATGAACGTTTAAAAGAGGACAGAATCTGTAAAAACTTGGTATAATAGGGTTATGACATTTTTTGATAATCTAAAAAACAAACTTTTTAAAGAAGAAAATAGCGGAAAGGGTAAGGATTCCCAGCCTGCTGAAAAATCGAAGAATTTACAAAATAAGATAAAGGGACTCTTTGCTAAGAAACCTGATGAGGTTGAACAAGCCGTTGAAGACTTAGATATGTCTCAGGAAAGTCAAGAGACGTCACGTTATCAACGTTCTAAGCAAAAGAAACCTATTGATACGACCAAACCTTTAGGTAAGGTTCAGGCGTTCTTGAGCAAGTTTACACTTTCGCCAAGAAATCCTATTCGTCGTTTCTGGCGTCGTTATCATATTGGTAAAATTCTCTTTATCTTGGTAGCTATGTTGGTCTGACAGTAGGTTCCTACCTTTTCTATATTGCCAAGACGACCAATGTTTCAGATCTTCAAGATGCCTTGAAAGCTACGACGGTTATCTATGACAAAGAAGGCAATCAAGCTGGTTCTTTGTCAGGGCAAAAAGGGACCTATGTGGAGCTGGATGCCATTAGTGATAGCCTAGAGAACGCTGTTATAGCAACTGAGGACCGTACCTTCTATGAAAATAGCGGGGTTAACGTCAAGCGATTCCTCTTGGCCATTGTATCTATGGGACGCTTTGGTGGTGGCTCGACCATTACCCAACAGTTGGCTAAAAATGCCTTCTTGACACAAGAACAGACAGTCACTCGTAAGGCCAAGGAATTCTTCCTCTCTTTGGAATTAACCAAGAAATACAGCAAGCAAGAAATACTTACCATGTACCTCAATAATGCCTACTTCGGCAATGGGGTTTGGGGTGTTGAAGATGCTAGTCAAAAATACTTCGGGACAAGTGCTGCCAATCTAACCGTTGATGAAGCAGCGACCCTCGCTGGTATGCTTAAGGGACCTGAAATTTACAACCCAATTGATAATATCAAAAATGCGACCAACCGTAGAAACACTGTCCTCGCCAACATGGTTGATGACAAGAAGTTGAGTCAGGCAGACGCCGACAGTGCGGCAGGAGTTGATATGGCTAGTCGCCTGGATGATACCTATCAAGGGACTGGCGATGACTACAAGTATCCGTCTTACTTTGATGCCGTCATTGAAGAAGCTACGAAAACTTATGGCTTGAGTGAGGATGAAATCGTTAAAAATGGCTACAAAATCTACACAGAGATGGATGCCAACTCACAAGCTAACATGCAGCAAACCTACGAAATACCTATCTCTTCCCTACATCAGAAAGTGATGGTAGTACAGCTCAGTCAGCTAGTGTGGCACTTGATCCAACAACTGGAGCTGTCCGTGGTCTGGTAGGTCGTGTAGGTGGTACCAGTGATACAACCTTCCGTAACTTTAACTATGCAACCCAAGGGAAGCGTAGTCCTGGTTCGACCATCAAACCTTTAGTGGTCTATGCCCCAGCTCTGGCTTCAGGATGGAGCATCAATAAGGACCTTCCGAATAAACCAATCGACTATAATGGCTATACCCCAACCAACTACGGTGGTGTTGAGACAGAGGATGTGCCCATGTATCAAGCTTTGGCCAACTCCTACAATATCCCAGCAGTTTACCTCTTTAATCAAATCGGTATTCAAAAAGGGATCAGTTACGGTCAAAAATTCGGTCTCAACTTTGACAATGTTCCAGAAGAACTGGGAATTTCACTTGGTGGTGGTGTGACAGCTAGTCCTCTTCAAATGGCTCAGGCTTATGCGACCTTTGCTAATGGTGGTGAGATGAACACGGCTTATTTCATCACTAAAATTGAAAATGCCAGTGGTGACATTATTGCTACCCATAGTAAGAAGTCTAAACGTGTTATTAGCCAGTCGGTAGCTAACCAGATGACCAGCATGATGCTTGGTACCTTCTCAAATGGTTCTGCTGTGAATGCCAACTACACAGGTTATACTATGGCAGGTAAGACAGGTACTGTTCAGGCTGAATTTAACAAGGATTTGACTAGTGACCAGTGGGTGATTGGTTATACTCCTGATGTGGTTATGACGACTTGGATTGGTTTTGATAAGACTGATGAGAGTCACTACCTAACAGAGCTAGCTCGGGAACAGCTTCGACAATCTTCAGCTACATCGCTGCGGATGTTTTGCCAAATACACCAGGAACTGAGTTTACCGTTGAAAATGCCTATGCAGCTGATGGTCAAACACTAGATTATACGGCAGATCCAAATGACTCGCGCAATAGCAGTAACAAGTCATGGACAGACAAGGCATCAGACGTTGTGAATGACGTTAAAGATCAGGCAAGCAGTCTTTGGGATAAGATTACAGACTCCTTCTCAGGTCTATTCAGATAGCTTGTCAATTGCATTTAAAAGTGGTAAGATAAAAAGAACGGAGGCGTTATGGCACAGAAAAAAGCAAGCCTAGCGTGTGCTGAATGTGGGAGCCGAAACTACTCAATTAATGTGAGTAGCACTCCCAAACCAACACGACTAGAAGTTAACAAATTTTGTAAACATTGTAAAAAATACACCTTGCATAAGGAAACAAGATAGGAGACACCGTGAGACAAACTGGAAGTATTTTCAAAGTCTTGAAAGACACGACTTGGCCAGACCGTAAACAACGCTGGCACGATTTTATTTCAGTTCTTGAGTATACTGCGTTCTTCACTGTCATCATCTATGCATTTGATGAATTGTTGAGTCGCGCTATGTCAGCACTGATTAACTTTTTCTAAAGAAAACACAAAAAGAGTGGGAATGCCTGCTCTTTTTTGTTATAATAAATGCAGATAAAAGCGAGAACAAGGGCCACCAGGCTTTTTTATTACGCTTTGAATTAAACCATAGACATTCACTGACATTTAACACTCGCATCTAGAAGATAGCTAGCCAAAGGTGTTTAAATGTCATTTAGAAAAAAGAAAGGAATCCTAAAATGCTAGATTCATTCGACAAGGGCTGGTTCGTCCTTCAAACCTATTCAGGATACGAAAACAAAGTTAAAGAAAACCTTTTGCAACGTGCCCAAACTTATAATATGCTTGAAAATATCTTGCGTGTTGAAATTCCAACTCAAACGGTTAATGTTGAGAAAAACGGTAAAGTTAAAGAAGTAGAAGAAAACCGCTTCCCTGGTTACGTTCTTGTTGAGATGGTGATGACAGACGAAGCATGGTTCGTTGTTCGTAATACTCCGAACGTTACTGGTTTCGTTGGTTCTCACGGTAACCGTTCTAAACCAACACCACTTTTGGAAGAAGAAATCCGTCAAATCTTGATTTCAATGGGTCAAACCGTTGATGTCTTTGATACTAATATCAAGGTTGGTGACGTGGTTCAAATCATCGATGGTGCCTTTATGGGTCAAGAAGGCCGTGTTGTAGAAATTGAAAACAACAAGGTTAAAATCATGATTAATATGTTTGGTTCAGAAACAGCTGCTGAACTTGAACTTTACCAAATCGCTGAACTTTAAGATAGACAAAAAGAGGTTGGGCTAAGAGACTTTAACCTTGGAAGACTATCTCATTAAACTTGAGGGGAGAGGCTAGAAGCTAGATTTTTGAAATTTAGTTCTGTGTCACTCCCTTTTTTCTAACGGATGATGATGAATTACAAACGATTTTACGATAGGATTAGCGGTCCTTTGCGTTCTTACGCTAAGGTTTTAGAAGGGTTGAACAAGCTTATAACTAGGATTTTTTACCTGCTTTTTCCTATATTTCTTATTTGGGTTTGGCTAAGGAATGGTTGGTTTGTTCTCTCTACGACGGTGCTTATTATGGGGGGGGGCTTTTTCCTTCTTTCTCTTGGTCGTAGCCTCTACAATCGACCGCGTCCATACCAGACCTGGGCTATTCAACCCCTTATTAAGAAGGACAGTCTGGGTAAGTCCTTTCCCAGTCGGCATGTTTTCTCAGCGACTGTCATTGCTATGTTGGCACTGACGCTTAACCCCTGGCTAGGTGGGGCTATGCTTTTTCTGGCGATGGCTCTAGCTTTTTTGCGCGTGCTAGGTGGTGTTCACTATCCTAGTGATGTTTTGGCAGGCTATGCCATTGGGATTCTTGTAGGTCTCCTTCTTTATCTTTAGAAAATTTGGGTCTTCTTCGAGAGAGGAAGGCTTTTTTCGTTGAAAAAGGAAAGGCACCTCTAGGGCACCTTTCCTTTTGTTCTAAAATTCGAGTTGGCAATTAAAGGCTGTTCCCACCATTAGATATTAGCTTAGTTTAGGACATGTTCTCTAATAGCTTGAGCGACTCCATGCTCATCATTTGAAGCCGTTACTAAGTTTGCAGTTTCCTTAACCCCTTCAGGTGCATTGCCCATAGCAATTCCTAGACCAGCTAGAGCTAGCATAGGACTATCGTTGAAGTTATCTCCGATAGTCATGACTTGTTCAAGAGGAAGGTCATAATATTTGGCAACCTCGATGAGAGCGTGTTCTTTAGAAACATGTTTGGCAGTGACTTCAAGATAGTTATCTTTGGATAAGTAGAAGGCTGTCTGTGGAAAATCCATGCTTAGGAGTTTTTGATGGAGGTCCTGGATAACTTCAGGCTCATCAATCAACAATAGCTTGTGGATAGGTGGTTCTGAGTCTGAGACTGTGTCTTGCAGTTCCTTAATGATAGGAGATTCACCCGTGATACTTCCTTCCAACTGAGACCATTTGTCTAGTTCGTTGGTAATCCAGTCCTTGCCAGAGTAGATATTCACAGAGACACTTGGGTAGTCTGTGGATAAGTAGCTAAGAAGTTCTTGAATCTCAGCTTTATCCACAGGGTGTTGGATGATAGTACGATTACCCTCAAGTACTAAGGCGCCATTGTAACAGGCGATGGGATTGTCATGAAGTCCCAGTTTATGAGCAATTGGTTGCATCCCTAGTGGCGAACGGGCAGAGGCTAAAACAAAGGGAATATTTGCCTTTTCAAGCTCTGGCATTACCTCAATCAGTTGCTCATCCACCTGGTGGTTACTAGTGAGAATAGTGCCATCAATGTCACTGATAATCAAACGGATATTACTCATAATCGCTATCCTTTCCATCATATAAAATTGTTACTTTGTCTTTAAGGGCTTCGACCAAATCAGGATCAGGTTTCTTATCTGTAATCCAGTAGTCAAAGTCTTCAATCTTACCCAAGATATATTTGGAATGTTTTTCATACTTGTCTGATTCAGCGATAAGAATCTTAGTTCGGGCAGCCTGCATGGCTAGTTGCTTAACGGCAACGTCCTCCTCGTCCTCATAGCTGACCACTCCTTGATTGAGACTAGCCGCTCCAAAGAAGGCTAAGTCAAATTGTAGATGTTGCAAGAGCTGGGCTTCGTGAAGCGAATAGTAGAAGCGGTTTACTGTAAAATCTTCCTCCCAAGAGATGGAAGTCAACGCCTTCTTTACCACTTAGGATCAAGGCGTTGTCCAAAGAGTGGGAGTAGACAGTGATCTTCTTAGTCAATTTTTGTGAAACTTCAAGCATCAGGGTAGAGACATCGAAGAAGAGTAGAGATTGGTCTTTGACCAAGCTAAGCGCTAGGTCTGCCATTTTTTTCTTGTCTTCAGTGAGTCCTTTCTGACGTTCCTGGAAGCCAAGAACAGTGGTATTTTTTACTGGAAGAATGCCACCATGGGTACGCTGAGCCAGATTCCTCTGGCTGAGACAGTCGAAATCTCTTCTGACAGTGTCTTTGGAAACTCCTAATTCATCGACCATTTCCTTGACAGATAGGTTTCCCCTCTCTTCCAGGAGTGTTAATATTTTCTCTAATCGTTGCTCCTGATACATGAGTCACCTGCTTTCTGATACTAGTATAGCATCTTTTTGCTTTTTGTTACAAAAAAGAGCAAAAAAACTTAAAAAGGATGAAAAAAGTGCAAAATAGATTCAGGGTCAATTTCGTCTCTTAAAGTTCCCTTATCATCTTTAAAAATCCTTCAAAAATGCTATAATAGAAGCATTACGAATATTGGAGAGAAACCATGAGTTTTTACAATCATAAAGAAATCGAGCCTAAGTGGCAAAAATACTGGGCTGACCATCACACTTTTAAGACAGGAACAGATGCCTCAAAACCTAAGTTTTATGCGCTTGACATGTTCCCTTATCCATCTGGAGCGGGTCTTCACGTAGGACACCCAGAAGGCTACACAGCGACAGATATCCTCAGCCGTTTCAAACGTGCGCAAGGTTACAATGTCCTTCACCCAATGGGATGGGATGCCTTTGGTTTGCCTGCAGAGCAATACGCTATGGATACAGGTAATGACCCAGCAGAATTCACAGCGGAAAACATTGCCAACTTCAAACGCCAAATCAATGCACTTGGCTTCTCTTACGACTGGGACCGTGAAGTCAATACTACAGATCCAAACTACTACAAGTGGACGCAATGGATTTTCACTAAGCTTTACGAAAAAGGTTTGGCTTATGAAGCTGAAGTGCCAGTAAACTGGGTTGAAGAATTGGGAACAGCTATCGCCAACGAAGAAGTTCTTCCAGATGGAACATCTGAGCGTGGTGGCTATCCAGTTGTCCGCAAACCAATGCGCCAATGGATGCTCAAAATCACTGCCTATGCTGAGCGCTTGCTCAATGACTTGGATGACCTTGACTGGCCAGAGTCTATCAAGGACATGCAACGCAACTGGATTGGTAAATCAACTGGTGCCAATGTCACTTTCAAGGTGAAAGGAACAGACAAGGAATTCACCGTCTTTACGACTCGTCCAGATACTCTTTTTGGTGCGACCTTCACTGTTTTGGCGCCTGAACATGACTTGGTAGATGCCATCACAACACCTGAACAAGCTGAGGCTGTAGCTGATTACAAACATCAAGCCAGCCTTAAATCAGACTTGGCTCGTACAGATCTTGCCAAGGAAAAAACAGGGGTTTGGACTGGTGCTTATGCCGTCAACCCTGTCAATGGTAAAGAAATCCCAATCTGGATTGCTGACTATGTTCTTGCCAGCTACGGAACAGGTGCTGTTATGGCCGTACCTGCCCACGATGAGCGTGACTGGGAATTTGCAAAACAGTTTGACCTTCCAATCGTAGAAGTCTTGGAAGGTGGAAACGTTGAAGAGGCTGCTTACACAGAAGATGGCCTTCACGTCAACTCTGACTTCTTGAACGGTCTCAACAAAGAAGAAGCGATTGCTAAAATCGTGGCTTGGTTGGAAGAAAAAGGCTTTGGTCAAGAAAAAATCACTTACCGTCTTCGTGACTGGCTCTTTAGCCGTCAACGTTACTGGGGTGAACCAATCCCAATCATTCATTGGGAAGATGAACTTCAACAGCTGTTCCAGAAAGTGAACTCCCACTTGTCTTGCCAGTAACCAAGGACATTCGCCCTTCAGGTACTGGTGAAAGCCCATTGGCTAACTTGACAGACTGGCTTGAAGTGACTCGTGAGGATGGTGTCAAAGGTCGTCGTGAGACTAATACTATGCCACAATGGGCAGGTTCAAGCTGGTACTACCTCCGCTATATCGATCCACACAACACAGAGAAATTGGCTGACGAGGACCTTCTCAAACAATGGTTGCCAGTCGATATCTATGTGGGTGGTGCAGAACACGCCGTGCTCCACTTGCTTTACGCTCGTTTCTGGCATAAATTCCTCTATGACCTTGGTGTTGTACCTACTAAAGAGCCGTTCCAAAAACTCTTCAACCAAGGAATGATCTTGGGAACAAGCTACCGTGACCACCGTGGAGCTCTTGTGGCAACTGACAAGGTTGAAAAACGTGACGGTTCTTTCTTCCATGTGGAAACAGGAGAAGAATTGGAGCAAGCACCAGCCAAGATGTCTAAATCCCTCAAGAACGTTGTTAACCCAGACGATGTGGTGGAACAATACGGTGCTGATACCCTTCGTGTCTATGAAATGTTCATGGGACCACTCGATGCTTCAATCGCTTGGTCTGAAGAAGGATTGGAAGGAAGCCGTAAATTCCTTGACCGTGTTTACCGTTTGATTACAAGTAAAGAAATCGTTGCGGAAAACAATGGCGCTCTTGACAAGGTTTATAACGAAACTGTTAAATCTGTTACTGAGCAAATCGAGGCTATGAAATTCAACACAGCCATTGCCCAACTCATGGTCTTTGTCAATGCGGCTAACAAGGAAGATAAACTCTATGTGGATTACGCTAAAGGCTTTATCCAATTGATCGCCCCATTTGCGCCTCACTTGGCGGAAGAACTCTGGCAAACAGTTGCAGAAACAGGTGAGTCTATCTCTTATGTAGCTTGGCCAACATGGGATGAAAGCAAATTGGTTGAAGACGAAATCGAAATCGTCGTTCAAATCAAAGGTAAAGTCCGTGCCAAACTCATGGTTGCGAAAGACCTTTCACGCGAAGAGTTGCAAGAAGTCGCTCTTGCTAATGAAAAAGTCAAAGCAGAGATTGATGGCAAGGAAATTGTGAAAGTGATTGCGGTACCTAATAAACTCGTTAATATTGTTGTAAAATAAAAATAAATCCTTTGGAGCTTAGCTCTGGAGGATTTTTTTAGGCTCAGCTTGACAAGAAATAGTAGTTTTGTTAATGTTATTAACAAAAAGAGGGACACTATGAATAAGAAAGAACTGCATAAGTTTAATAATCGTTTTAACAGTTTTGTTTTAGCCTTTGAACAGTTGAAAAAAGATCAACATCGGAACAGTATTGATAAATCAATCACTATTAATGAAGTCCATTTGATTGACCTAATAGGTCGGAATCAGCCTGTGAATTTAGTGAAATTATCTGAGTTACTTGAAGTGTCTAGGAGTGCTATTACTCAGAGTGTTAGACGTTTAACCAAGAAAGACCTCGTTTCTTTTGAATTTGCACCTGATAATGAAAAAAATAAATATCTGATATTATCAAAAAAAGGGGTTGACGTTTTTAACATTCATAAAGAGCAACAAGAACATATTGAGACAGCCATTTTTTCAGTTTTAAAAAACTATAGTGAGGAGGATCTTCAAAGGGTTATGAAATTGATGGATGATGTTGAAAAGGTATGGCAAGAATTACCGTGGTAAAAATCACGGTAATTTTAAAACTATATTGTTAATTACATTAACAAAAAAGAGGAAGATATGAATATACAAAATTGAACTGATCTCAGAGTCTGATTTAGCAGACGAATCTTTTAATATTGTCATCGATGGCTTAAAACCAAGAGAAATCTATCGAGTCGAAATGTTTCTATCCGATTATTATTGTATCAATGCTCCCATGCTTTTAGCTCATGATGTTTTATGGAAATCAACAGCGACTTTTGTATCAGATAAGAATGGTATTATTGATATTTCACAAACTCCATCTTGTTCTGGCTCTTATGAAGACATTGCAACAATGGGGTTATTCTTTAATGCCAAACCCTTGACCAATAGGAAAAAGAAACTTCCAAACTCTCTTTCTAAAATTCCCTTATTAGATCACTTTTTTGTGGAAATCAAAATTATACAAGGTAATACTGTCGTCGCAGAGAGAACTTTCACAAGACATTACATGAGTTCGCAAATTAGTCATCAAGATATTTACGGGAAACATTTTCAAGGGAGACTCTTTTATGATAAAAAGGCAATAAACGCACCAGCATTGATTATTGTGAGCGGTAGTGAAGGAAGGATTGAAAAGGCACAGAATATAGCTCAGCTTCTATCTTCTAGAGGTTATATTTGCCTAGCAGTTGCCTACTTTGGTTTAGAGGGATTGCCAAAACATTTGGAACGTATTCCTTTAGAGTGCCTTATGGAAGCAAAGGATTATCTACGTCAGCATCCTCAAGTAGATAGTGAAAAAATTGGACTCTATGGACGTTCTAAGGGAGCAGAGTTAGTTTTAGCTGAGGAGAGCATTTTTAATGACGTTCAATGTTTGGTACTAAATTCACCCTCTGATGTGGTATATGAAGGGATAAAAGGGAAATGGAACTCTCATTCTTCTTCTTGGACGTATTTGCAAAGAGAACTTCCCTATCAAAAGTTTCGACTTAGAGATTATCTGTTCAGCAAACTTTTAAAAAAATCCTTCCCTAAAGATTGCTCTGCTAGGATAGATATTGGTCAAATGCACTCACCAATCTTATTGCTCGGAAGTACTGTTGATGAAATATGGGATGCCTCGTCAGCAATTGATGATATTGTCTCACATTATAAAGGACACCACATTACATTTAAAAAATACCATGAAACAGGTCACATGTTGACAGTAGCTTATCAACCCAATTATCGCTATCGAAAAGATTGGCGTTTACTGATGAAAGAGAGCAAGGATTCTTGGTTGGCTACGATTCATTTTTTTGATAGGCATTTGAAGAAGCTATAAAAATAAGATTATAAATATGCTATAATAATTCCAACTAAGATAAAAACACAGTTCTGGTTGGTAGTCCAGACGTAGGCGAGCCTATCAGTAACCTTCCTCCTTGATTGTCCATTCTTAGGGATAGATTTAAGGAGGTGCTGTCGTGGAAACAATTTTAATTGGATTGACAGTTTATTTTGAAGATGGATTTTGGCATGGTTTGTTCGAACAAGCGTATCGAGAAACTTATAAAGTTTGTCGTGTGACATTTGGTCAGGAGCCAAAAAATGATGAAATTCTAGAGATGTTACAGACTCAGTTTACCCAATTATCTTTTAGTCCAGAGACTACAGTTAAGCAACATGTAAAAATCAAGAATCCTAAACGATTACAGCGAGCTGTGAAGAAACAAGTAAATCAGAAAGTTTCTTCTAAGTCGAAAGAACTGTTACAGTTGCAGTATGAGGAAAGGAAAAAGATTTCAAAACATCAATCTAGTGTCCAAAAGCAATTGCTCAAACAAGAGAAATTTGAACGCAAACAGCAAAAACGAAGAGAGAAGCATAAAGGACATTAATGTGTTTCTCTTTAAAGAAACAGCTCTTTTCTAAATAGAAAGGAGCTGTTTTACTAGTATTGAAGAATAGATTTTAACTGTTTTCAAATCTAGTTACTTATCGTCAAAACTTTTACTGATGATAGTTTCAAATTCAGGACAATACTTACTTGCCTCAAATTCAATGACATCATATTGGGCAATCTTATTTTGATAGAATGGATCGTGTGTAATGATTTCTTGAACAGCTTCTTTATTTTTAGCTCTCACGAGAATGATACCGCCGGTTCTTGGATTTTTCCTTCCAGATGCGATAAATAGACCTTTTGTATAATACTGATTCAAAAAATTTATGTGTTTTTCTAAGTATTTTTCAACTGCATCAAGGGGCTTAATATAGGTAAGATTTACAATAAACATAAGTGACTCCTTTAAAATGAATGATAAATAGATTATAATACTCTACAAACAAATTGAATAGTAGGCACATTTTTGTAAGGAGAAAAAATGTTAACAAATAAAAAATGGAATTGCAGTATGTCTCGGGTCTTAGATGTGGTTGGTGGGAAATGGAGAATGAATATATTATGGGTTATAAACAAGCATAAGAAAGTTCGTTTCAATCAATTGAGAAGAGAAGTTGAAGGGATTACAACTATCAGTTTGACACGTGGACTAGATGTTTTAATAGAGAACCAATTGGTTGAGAAATATGATTTTGAAACTATGCCACTCCATACAGAATATGGGCTGACAGAAAAAGGCAAGTCACTGATGCCGATTTTAAAGGACTTGAATCAATGGGGAAAAGAATGGCTGCAATAAATTTTCTCCTCATTTTAATCTCTTCCATCCCTCCACTTAGACTCTCATTTTAACCACTTATCCCCAAAAGCCGTTTTTTAAGCGGCTTTTTTGCTAGACTGGTTCTACCAAAAGGAGAGAGAACATGATATTACAAGCTAAAAACATCAGTAAACGATATGGAAATCATTTAGCCGTAAACAATATTCACTTACAGTTTGAAAAGGGAACCTTTAATGCGATTCTAGGACCAAATGGGGCGGGGAAATCAACGACGATTTCCATGTTGATTGGTTTGAAACAACCAACGCAAGGTGAAATCATCTATGAACCCGGTACTAAAATTGGTGTGGTCTTCCAGACTAGTGTTTTAGATGAGATGCTGACGGTTAGGGAAAATCTGACTATTCGTGCGAAACAGTATAAAGGCTTAAAACCCGATCGTGTGTCTGATCTCATTGGTCGGCTAGGGCTATCAGCTTTTCAAAAGCAGAAATATGGGACGCTTTCAGGTGGCCAAAAGCGTCGGGTTGACATTGCACGTGCTTGCTCTCACAACCAGATATTCTGTTCTTAGATGAACCAACGACAGGTCTGGATATCCAAACTCGGAAGTCTATTTGGGATTTGCTCTATCAATTGCAGAGAGAAGAAGGAATGACCGTTGTACTGACCACGCATTATCTTGACGAAGCAGATGAAGCTGATCAGATTTATATTGTGGACCATGGGAAAGTGATTGCTCAGGGATCGGCATTAGATATTAAGAGCCAGTATGCAAAAAACATCTTGAAGATTCGTTTCAAGGAGATAGAGCAGATAGAAAGTCTTAAAACTTCGGGAATGTCAGTAGAGCAACAAAGTCAACTGGAGTATGTTTTTCAACCTGAGAGTGAAAGGGAAGCCATTGATTACCTGGCACAAGTTAGAGATAGAATAGCCCATTTTGAGTTTCGTCCAGGGACCATGGATGACGCCTTTATTGCACTTACAGGAAGGGAGGTTCGCTAATGCTAGCCTTACTAAAGCGAAATTTTTTATTGTACTTCAGGAATCGTTCAGGAGTTTTCTTCTCCTTGTTGGGAGCCTTGATTTCCTTTATTCTCTATATTATTTTTCTTCAAAAAAATCTAACAGATGCTTGGGCTGAACTCCCCAATAGTGGTCCTTTATTAAATAATTGGTTAATGAGTGGGACGCTAGCTGTGACAGGGATTACGACGAGTCTGGCTGCCCTGACTCAGTTGGTAAAGGACCGTGAACATCAAGTAGATCAGGATCTTTATTTATCGAATCATGGGAAATGGCGGTTACCATTTTCGTATCTAGCGAGTGCGATCATCATTTCTTTTGCCATGCAGGTCCTTATGTATGTGCTGATGTGTGGCTATTTTAGAGAAGTGCCAAAATTATCCATACTACCCGAAGTGCTCCTCATTATGATGCTTAGTAGCCTGCTTTCTAGCTTAGTGAATGCCATTTTTGTTTACTTTTTCCAATCCGTAGACAGTCTTGGAAAGTTTGCGACCATAGTGGGGACAGCTTCTGGTTTTTTGGTAGGAACTTATGTACCTTTGGGCGTTTTACCTGATTTTGCACAACTACTAATGAAATGTACCCCAGCAATTTATATTGCTGCACTTTATCGACAAGTCCTCATGAAAGAAACATTAAGTGAGACCTTTAAAGGTCAAGATAACCTTCTTCAAGAGTTTCAAGAAAAAATGGGCGTTCAGCTCAAGTGGCAAGGTTTATTGACAAAGGAAAATACTTACCTTATAGTGTTAGGAGGTATTCTTCTAGCAAGTATTCTTTGGATTATTTTAGTGAAAAGAACTAGTCAGAAAAAATAAGTGAGAGTTGGAATAGGAATGAAACTTCGTTTTGAAGAAAAATCAGATATTTCGGCAAAGGATCCCTGTGTGGTCATCCAAGCAGAGCGATTGTCTGATCAAGCACGAGAGGTAATGGATTATCTCGAACAATTTTCAGTTGTAAATCAAGTGGTGATTCCTATTAAAACGGATGATCATTTGGTTATGGTAAAAATTGACGATATTATCCTAGCTGAGATTGAGAAGAATGTGTTGACGATTTATACCGTAAACAATACCTATACGATGAGAGAGACACTGACAAACTTTCAGCATCGCATCAACCGTCGAAGTTTTTTACAGATATCACGTCATGCTGTTATGAATATAGACCATTTGGAGTCCCTATCAGATAGTTTTTCTGGCAATATGATGGCTAAAATGACAGGTGGGGTGAAGTCCAGTGTCAGCCGAAAATATGTCAAATCCTTGATGGATTATTTAGGGGTGTAGGAGGAACCAATGAAACGTTTAATTGCTTATTTTGTATCCGGCGTGAGAACGGGATCGTTCTTTTACCTTGCACTCCTTTTACTTGGTCAATTATTTCCGCAGCTTATCTATCCCAAAGTTAGTGTTGGGAATATTTTAGCCCTCTTTATGATGAGTGGTTTGATGGGAATGCTCTCGTGGATTTTGGAAGAGCTTGACCGCATGTCGTACAGACTTAGAGTAATCTTGCATTTCTTGTTGACGGCGATTGTACTTACACTGACTTGCCTACTATCAGGCTGGTATGAGGCTTTAACGAACCCTGCTATCTGGATTGTTTTCATTTCCGTTTATAGTATTATCTGGCTTTATCTCATTTGGCAAATGCATATGAGAACACAGCGTATTAATCAAGCTTTACTACATCGTCGAAGCCAGAAAAAGAAAGAAAAGTAATAAATTATAGTAAACTTCAAAAATACTCTTTTTCCTCTTGACCCTCACGCCACGTCATAGCCTATACTCTTAATCAGAGAGGAGTTCTAATGAAATCTGTAAAAGAAGTGAGCCAACTATCAGGTGTCAGTGTGCGCACCCTTCATTATTATGACGAAATTGATTTGCTGAAACCGTCAGTTGTGGCTGAAAATGGTTACCGTTACTATAATCGCGATGCGGTTGTCCGTTTGCAGGAAATATTGCTTTACCGTGAGTTAGACTTTCCTCTCAAAAAAATTAAGGAAATCGTAGGTCAACCAGGTTATGACAAAGTTCAAGCGCTTAGGGATCAGATTAAGCTCTTAGAGCTGAAAAAGTCCCGGTTGGAAGCCGTCATAGCTCATGCCAAGGCCTTACAAATGGAGGAAGAAGAAATGTCATTTGAAGCATTTGATCAAAAAGCTGTAAATGCCTTTCAGGAAGAAGCTCAGGCTAGATGGGGTCAGACAGAAGCTTATCAAGCTTTTGCGGCTAAGGGAGAGGAATCCTTCCCTGAAGTTACAAAAGAGATGACTGCAATCATGTCTACCTTTGGACAGCTCAAGGAGTATAATCCTGGGGATGATAGTGTTCAGGAGCAAGTAAAGGTGTTACAAGACTATATTAGTCAGCATTTTTATCCATGTGACCAAACGGTATTAGCTGGTCTAGGTCAGATGTATCAAACAGATAATCGCTTTTCTAGTTTTATCGATAAAGTCGGAGGATTGGGTACTGCCGCCTTTCTCGCAGAAGCTATTCGTATTTATTGTCAATAAACTAAAGCCAAAGTCTTAGGGACTTTGGCTTTTTTCATGCCATAGTGACATTTATGTCACTATTTTTATAATCATTTAATGCTTATAATTAATGTATCGTTTTAGAAGGCGATTAGTTAACGGTTTTTGTTATTTTGCTTGAAAATTTCTTGCAGGTAATCAGATAGAAACTAATCAAATTCTAATCTAAACCAAATTTACGGAGGAACTCATGTCCATTTTAACCATCGACCACATCTCAAAGTACTATAATCTCGACGGTACGAACCCAGAGCGCGCTTTGAACGATGTTACACTTGAGATTGCACCAGGAAAGATCACTGCTATCTACGGTCCATCTGGCTGTGGTAAGACCAGTCTGCTTAGTATTATTAGTGGTTTGGATAGTCAGTATCAAGGAAATCTTTATTTCAAAAATCAAAACATGCGAGATTTTTCAGAGCGTGACTTGACCTATTTTAGAAAGGCTCACATTGGCTTTGTCTTTCAAAATTTCAATCTTATCTCTCATCAATCAGTCCTTGAAAATGTCAAGATGCCTCTTTACGTTAAAAATATGACTGATAAAGAGATGGTCAAGATTGCGGAAAGGGAGCTCAGCCGTCTTGGAATCGGAGACTTTATCAAGAAAAATGTTAAGCAGCTTTCTGGTGGGCAAAAACAACGTGTGGCAATTGCCCGTGCCTTGGTCAATAATCCAGAAATGATTGTGGCTGATGAACCGACAGGTTCTCTTGATTCTCAGTCTCAGGAAAATGTTCTCGAAATTTTTAAAGAGCTAGCTGAGGCAGGTAAAACTGTGATTATTGTAACCCATAACCCTGAAGTGGCGGATTATGCGGATATTGTCATTAAAATGAAGGATGGTGAAGTCGTTGAAACAATCGAAAAATAAGGGGTTGACCCTCAAGAATAAACTCAAATTGTCATTGAACAACTTTATGGAACGTAAGTGGCGTAATCTTTTGATTGCGACGGCAACTTCCATTGGTTTTATCGGTGTCTTGATTTCCTTTGGTTTGGGAAATGCTATTGTTGGTATGATTAATGATAGTACCGATGGTGGCAATATTCCATCCCAAATTCAGATCAGTCTTAGTGCTAAATCAGCAGCCAGAGGGGTTCTAAATGCGGATGACGAGAAGTTTATTCGTAGCCAGATTAAGAGTGATGACATTAAGTATTTGGAGAGTCCCTTTGGAATGAACATGGCAAGTCTTACCCTTGATGGCAAGACCATGGATTTTAGCAAGGACCTTCCTAACTATTCTCAGGTTATTAGTCTCTACAAGAACACAAAAATCTCTACATCTCGCAATGATAAGGATAAAATTTCAGCTGGGAAGCCTTTTAAATCTGAAGATGAAAAGGGCTTAACCCTTCCGATGAGTTTTGTCAAACGCTACAACCAAGAAACAGGGAAGAAGCTCAAGGCTAAAGACTTTATCGGTAAAGAAATTTCAGCTCAGATTGTTGAAAATACTTCTGAGGGAACTAAAGTAGCTGATATCAAGACTAAGATTGTCCGTATTGTTGATGACAGCGAGGATGCTGAAGAGAGCAATAGCTATCTGCCAGCTAAACAATTGGAAGAATTGCTCAAAGAAAATGGCTTTACCAAAACAGTCTCTTACATGCTTTTGGAGCTCAAGGATCCAGCCAAGACTAAGGAAGTCACTAAAAAATTGCAGAAAAACAAGAAGTATCTAGTTCTTTCACAGCAGGCCATCCTAGATGTTATTATTAAATTCATCCGTGTGATCCAGGCCCTCTTGATTATCCTTTCATCACAAGCTATCCTAGTTTCAGCTGTCATGATTGGAATTATCATCTATATTAACATCATGCAACGCTCAAAAGAGATTGGTGTTATGAAGGCTGTCGGTTATCTTAATCGTGACGTGAAAGCTATCTTTGTTTATGAGGCCCTCTGGATTACGGGTATCTCACTAGCCCTTGCCCTCCTTGTATCGCAGGGCATTGGAAGCTTGGCCAACATGATTGTTTCACATCTCTACCCAAGTGTCAGCAAGGTGTTTGACCTAAATCTGACATCAATTATCATCATGTTTGGCTTCTCACTCTTGATGGGCTATGTGTCAGCCTACCTTCCAGCCCGTAAAATCAGTAAAATGGACCCTGTCGAGTCCCTAAGATATGAATAGAAATAAAGAGTAGTCTTCTCAGGCTACTCTTTTTTGTCAAAACAAGCATTAGAAAAATCTGAAAATCCAAACAATAATTAACTTTCTGAAAAGTGGAGACAATTGCTCAAAAATGCTATAATAGTCAGCATATACAGGCTATTAATAACAAAAAAGAAGTACCTATTCGATTGGAGGAGTTCCATGTATAAAGATGATAGTTTAACCTTGCACACTGACTTGTATCAAATCAATATGATGCAAGTTTACTTCAACCAAGGTATTCACAATAAAAAGGCCGTTTTCGAAGTTTATTTCCGTCAACTTCCGTTTAAAAATGGCTTTGCTGTGTTCGCAGGTCTGGAGCGTATTGTCAACTATCTTGAAAATCTGACTTTCTCAGAAACTGATATTGCTTATCTGAAGATTTAGGTTATCCTGAGGATTTTCTGGATTATCTAGCCAACCTAAAACTCGAGTTGACTATCAATTCAGCACTTGAGGGTGATTTGGTATTTGCTAATGAACCGATTTTCCAAGTGGAAGGTCCCTTGGCTCAGTGTCAGCTTGTAGAGACTGCCTTGCTAAATATCCTCAATTATCAGATTCTTATTGCTACCAAGGCAGCTCGTATTCGTTCTGTCATTGAGGATGCTCCTCTGTTGGAATTTGGGACACGTCGTGCACAAGAGATGGATGCAGCAATCTGGGGAACACGTGCAGCCGTGATTGGTGGTGCTGACGCAACGTCAAATGTACGTGCCGGTAAGATTTTTGGCATCCCAGTTTCTGGTACACATGCCCATGCCCTTGTTCAAGCTTATGGTAACGATTATGATGCCTTTAAAGCCTATGCATCTACTCATAAGGACTGTGTATTCCTTGTAGATACCTATGACACCCTTAAGATTGGTGTACCTAATGCTATCCGTGTCGCTAAAGAGCTAGGTGATAAGATTAATTTCTTGGGTGTTCGTCTTGATTCAGGTGACTTGGCTTATCTATCGAAGCAGGTCCGTAAGCAACTGGATGCAGCTGGTTTCCCTGATGCCAAGATTTACGCTTCAAACGACCTTGATGAAAATACTATCCTTAACTTGAAGATGCAGAAGGCTAAGATTGATGTTTGGGGAGTAGGTACTAAGCTTATCACTGCCTATGACCAACCAGCCTTGGGTGCTGTCTACAAGATTGTTTCAATCGAGGATGATCAGGGAGTCATGCATGATACTATCAAATTGTCCAATAATGCTGAGAAGGTTTCGACACCAGGTAAGAAGCAAGTTTGGCGTATTACGAGTCGTGCTAAGGGCAAATCAGAAGGTGACTATATCACTTTCGCAGATACGGATGTTAATGCTTTAGATGAAATTAATATGTTCCACCCAACATATACCTACATCAATAAGACTGTTCGTGATTTTGATGCAGTGCCACTCTTGGTCCCAATCTACGACAAGGGGCAACTGATCTATGACTTACCAAGTCTTGATGAAATCAAGGCTTATGCGACTAAGGAATTGGACGAACTTTGGAATGAGTACAAGCGCGTGCTTAACCCTCAAGATTATCCAGTTGACTTGGCTAAAGATGTCTGGGATAACAAGATGACCTTGATTGATAATGTCCGTAAGAAAGCCCATGACTTGTCAGAGTAAAAGGAGAAATTATGACTTTGCAAGAAACTATTATTGCTCAACTAGGCGTTAAACCTAGCATTGATCCAAAGGAAGAAATTCGAAAATCCGTTGATTTTTTGAAGGCCTACATGCTCAAACATCCATTCCTTAAAACATATGTTTTGGGAATCTCAGGAGGTCAAGATTCTACATTGGCTGGCCGTCTGGCACAACTTGCGATTGAAGAGCTCCGTGCAGAGACAGGAAAAGACTATCAGTTTATCGCCATTCGTTTACCATATGGAGTTCAAGCAGATGAAGATGATGCCCAACGTGCTCTTGCTTTTATCAAGCCAGATGTGAGTCTTACGGTTAATATCAAAGAGGCTGTTGATGGTCAGGTTGCTGAACTTGCCAAGGCAGGTGTTACCGTTTCTGACTTCAACAAGGGAAATATCAAGGCCCGCCAACGTATGATAACCCAATATGCGGTTGCTGGTGAAAATAGTGGGGCAGTTATCGGGACAGACCACGCCGCTGAAAACCTTACAGGCTTCTTCACAAAATTTGGTGATGGTGGTGCAGATATCTTGCCACTCTTTCGTCTAAACAAACGTCAAGGTGCAGCCCTTCTTGCAGAACTTGGTGCGGACAAGGCCCTTTATGAAAAAGTACCAACAGCTGACTTGGAAGAGGACAAACCAGGAATCGCTGATGAAGTGGCACTTGGAGTGACCTATCGTGAAATTGATGACTACCTTGAAGGTAAGGAAGTCTCAGCCAAAGCTCAGGAAACGATTGAGTCTTGGTGGCGTAAAGGTCAACACAAACGTCACTTGCCAATCACTATTTTTGATGATTTTTGGAAATAAGAGGAGAAATGAGTTATGATCAAAGCTTATATTGATTTTTGGAAGCGTGCTTTTGACTTTAGCGGCCGTTCGACTCGTCCAGACTACTGGTGGGCTTACTTGGTTAATGTCATTATTATTACTATTCTTACTGTTTTTTGTGTTCTTATTCCTTTCTTCAGTAATGTTGATTTTAGTGACCCAGCTCTGTTGAATAATTCGACTGAACTGCAAAAAATAATTATTACCTATGCTTGGCCACTAATGCTTTTTAGCTTAATTGAACTTATCCCTCAATTGTCTCTACAAATCCGTCGTTTGAGAGATGCAGGATTTCATCCGGCTTGGGTACTTCTAAGTTATATAGGTCTTATACGAATCTTGGCTATCTTCTCATTGATTGGAAGCATTGTCCTCCTTATCATGTCTTGTCAACCAACGAAACCAGCACCTGAAACGCAGTTTGATAAAGTGGAATAAGATTGTCATAACCCTAGGTTTAAACCTAGGGTTATTTTTAAATTGAATTTTCAGAAATTAGTGATAAAATAGAGAGGAATAAGGCTTAAAAGGAGGAATCTTATGACTTCACTATCAACAGATTTCACAGATAAACTATTTGCAGACTATGAGGCCAATGCCAAGTACAGTGCTATCGAGAATGCTGTAACTCATAATGGCTTGCTCAAATCCATCGAAACACGTCGATCAGAAGTTGAAAATGACCATGTTTTCTCAATCGATTTGACTAAAGATGAGGTGTCTAACCAAAAAGCTTCAGGACGTTGCTGGATGTTTGCGGCACTAAATACTTTCCGCCATAAATTAATCTCAGACTTCAAATTGGAAAGTTTCGAGCTTTCTCAAGCCCACACCTTCTTCTGGGACAAGTATGAAAAATCAAACTGGTTCTTGGAACAAATTATTGCTACAGCAGATCAAGAGATTGGCAGTCGTAAGGTTAAATTCCTTTTGGATACCCCTCAACAAGATGGTGGACAATGGGATATGGTCGTATCACTTTTTGAAAAATATGGTGTTGTACCAAAATCAGTTTATCCAGAATCTGTAGCTTCAAGCAATAGTCGTGAGCTTAATCAATACCTCAATAAGCTTCTTCGTCAAGATGCTCAAATCTTGCGTGATTTGATTGCTGGTGGTGCTGATCAAGCTACTGTTCAAGCTAAGAAGGAAGAACTTCTTCAAGAAATCTTCAACTATCTTGCCATGACTCTTGGCTTACCACCACGTCAGTTTGATTTTGCCTACCGAGATAAAGATGACAACTATCAGTCTGAGAAAAATATCACACCACAAGCTTTCTTTGAAAAATATGTAGGTCTTAAACTCAGTGATTATGTGTCAGTTATCAACGCTCCAACAGCTGATAAACCTTACGGAAAATCTTATACTGTTGAGATGTTGGGTAATGTTGTGGGTGCACCAAGTGTTCGTTATATTAACCTCCCAATGGATCGTTTCAAAGAGCTTGCCATTGCACAGATGAAGGCTGGAGAGACTGTTTGGTTTGGTTCAGATGTTGGTCAAGTTTCAGACCGTCAAAAAGGTATTCTTGCAACTAATGTTTATGACTTTACAGCTAGCATGGATATTAACTTGACTCAAGACAAGGCAGGACGTTTAGACTACAATGAATCTCTCATGACTCATGCCATGGTATTGACTGGGGTTGATTTGGATGCTGATGGTAAACCTATTAAATGGAAGGTTGAAAACTCTTGGGGAGACAAGGTCGGACAAAAAGGTTACTTTGTCGCTTCCGATGCCTGGATGGATGAATACACTTATCAAATCGTTGTTCGCAAAGACTTCCTTACAGCTGAAGAATTAGCAGCCTATGAAGCAGAGCCACAAGTACTTGCTCCTTGGGACCCAATGGGAGCCCTTGCTTCAAAATAAGATAATAGATGAAACCACTGGGAAATGATTCCAGTGGTTTTTCATAGCTGCTTTAAAATTTATCGGTAAAAAAAGAGTTATCCATTCGGATAACTCTTTTTCTTATTCTTCTGCTGTAGCAGTGTTTGAATTTGAATGTTCAGAGCTATTAGAGGCTGATGTCGATGGATTTGTTGAAGCATCAGGCCCGTACTGTTGACTATCTTGTGAACTTGATGAGTCACTGCTTTGGCTTGAGTCCCAACTTGATGATGAGCTAGATGTTCCAAGTGATCCAGAGTAAACATTTGATGTTGATGAACCAGTAAGGAAGACATAGCTACCATTATTATAAACACCGCTAGGCATATCGAAATCTTCAGAACCCGCACCATACATCTGGTTAAGGTAGCTACTTGTTACACCATAGATTTGTTTAGCGATATCAAGGTCTGAACCATAAAGTGGTGTTTTACGGTTCTTGTAACCTGTCCAAATCGCCATTGCATACTTAGTATTGTAACCAACGAAAGTTTCATCCGGAACCATAAGGTCAGCATAGACACCACTTTCTTTTTGTACTTTATAGTACTCATCGTCACCGTAGTTAGATGTACCAGTCTTACCAGCATTGATTGTACCAGGAACATAAGCTTCAGTTGCTGTACCACCTGTCAATACTTGTTTCAACATACTTGTCATCATGTAGGCTGTTTGTGGTGACATGGCTTCGACACCTTTAGAATCAAATGATTTAGTTGAACCGTCTTCAAACTTGATTGATTTAATGTAAGATGGTTTATAGTAAGTACCACCATTTGCAAAGGCTGCATAAGCTGCGGCCATCTTCTCACTTGATGCACCATACTTAGGATCTGATGATGATGTTGAAGATGAGATGGCATTTGAGTAGTACATTTCTGGATACTCGATACCCAAATCTTTCAAGAAGGATTGTGCATATTCCAAACCAGCAGCTTGGAGAGCTTTAACGGCTGTAACGTTACGTGACTGTTGAAGCGCATAAGTCAATGAAATGCTTCCGTAATACTTACGGTCCCAGTTGTAAACTGGTGTTGAAGAACCTGGGAAATTGTAAGGATTATCGTAAACAGTCGTACCAGTGTTTGTATAAACACCTTTTTCAATAGCAGGAGCATAGTCAGTGATTGGTTTCATTGTAGAACCCCAGTCACGGTCTGTTTGAACAGCTTGGTTGGTACCAAGTGCAACGTTTTCGTCTTGGTGACGTGATCCCAATTGGGCAACGACACGACCATTAGTAACATCAATAATAGTAGAAGCAACTTGGAGACTATCGTTTGGATAGTATACGTAGTCGTTAGTATTATAGACGTTCCAGATATATTTTTGAATATCTGGGTTAAGGTTAGTGTAGACGTCGAGACCTGCTGAGTAGATATCAGCATTGGCATCAGTAGATACTTGTTCAATAACTTGTTTGATGTAGTTATCTAAGTATAGCTCATAGCTAGCTTTCTTCGTAAGTGGAAGAAGTCCATCTGATACATCAGTTGCTTTAGCTTGTTCGTACTCTTCTTTAGAAATGTTTTTGTCTTCATACATTTCACTAAGAACAGTGTTACGACGCTCTTTGGCAGCATCTGGATTAGCATAAGGGTCATATTGTGTTGGTGCTTGTGGAATACCAGCAAGAAGAGCTGCTTGAGCAACAGAAAGGTCGCTCAAGTCCTTACCAAAGTAAGATTTGGCTGCAGTCTTCATACCGTAGTAACCATTACCCATATAAACCTTATTAATATAGAAGGTCAAGATTTCTTGTTTAGTGAATTGACGCTCCATTTGGAGTGACAACCAGATTTCTTGTGACTTACGTTTAAGGGTTTGGTCAGAAGTGTTAGTTGAGAAGTAAGCCAACTTAATCAACTGTTGGTCGAGTGTAGACCCCCCTTGGGTACTGCTACGTCGAAGGTTGTTAATAGCTGCCCCCATGATACGATAGACGTCAATCCCACGGTGTGTGAAGAAACGTTTATCCTCGATAGAGGTGATGGCATTAACTAGAGTTGTTGGAATTTCATCTGTTGATGCACTCTCACGCTCTCAGCTCCCAAGTCGGCAATAAGACTACCGTTAGCATCGTAAATCTTACTTGAGTTTGTTGATTGCAGTTTGTTCTCGGTAAGTTTAGGAACACTGCTAACATAGTAGGCAAAGAGGCTACCACCAGCGATGACACAGACTACAAAGAAAGTGAGCAGTCCAATAAATCCGTATTTTGCAATACGCCAGCCCAAACTTTGGTCTGAAGCGGCAGAGCGTTTTCCTTTGCTATAGCGAGAAGAATCTGAACGCTTGACCTTGATGTTTTTAGCACGTTTAGTCAAACCGTTAAGTGATTCTTTAAAGTTGCTGAAATTAAATTTAGCCATTATGTGTTACCACCTAATAATTTTTCAATGATTTCTAAATAAGGAACTTGAGGATAAGCTGCTTCTGCAATTGCATAGCCTCTTTTTTTGATATAATCAAGAGGCATTGATTTCGTCCCTTTATCAATTTGATAAAAAGCGATCAAGTCTTTGGCAGGCAGAAGGTAGGTTTCCTTAAGCGTCGAGAAGTGAAGTAGCACGAAGCAGATCCCATCTTGACTGATGACCTGAGACATGTGCTCAATTTGATGCGCATGAAAGTTTTTCATAGGCATGGATGTCTTTTGTCGTGTCTCTTTGGCTTCAAAATCAATGTAGTATCCTTTGTAAACACCAGAGTAGTCGGTAGTAGAGGCTTGTCTAAAGTAAGCTTCTACAATCTTTGCTCGTGAGCGTTTGGGATAATCGACTTTGACAATTTGAACAGGAGTAGGTTTTTTATGAATAACGGCTAAACCACGCGACAAATAGTAATCATTAGTCGCGTTAATAGCAGATTCAAAGCTCATCCCCCGATTGGCAAATTCAACTCTATTTGATTTTTTTAGGACGTACCTGTGCTATCTTACGAGATATCTGATGGGGATAGTTTACCATTTCTTTCCCTTCTTCTTTATAAGATATGCATAAAGACTATTTTATTATACCATAAAATGAACGAGGAAAAACAATAAATGACATCACTACTGGTAACTGGTTATAAGAGCTTTGAACTCGGTATTTTTAAAGACAAGGACCCTAAAGTAACTATTATCAAGAAAGCAATTAAACGTGATTTTAAGCGTTTCTTGGATGATGGTGTGGATTGGATGATTTTTACCGGCAACCTCGGTTTTGAATTTTGGGCACTAGAAGTGGCCAAAGAACTTCAGCAAGACTATCCTTTGAAGTTAGCGACACTCTTCCCTTTTGAAACGCACGGTCAGAATTGGAATGAAGCGAATCAAACGAAACTAGCAGCTTTTAAGCAGGTTGATTTTGTCAAGTATAGCTTTCCCGCTTACCAATCTCCAGCTCAGTTTAAACAATTTAATCAGTTTCTCATTGATAATACGGATCAAGCTTATTTATTTTATGAACCTGAAAATGAAACAAATCTGAAATATTTTTACGATATGATGATAGAAGCAAGTGATTATCCTGTATCACGTTTGACTTTTGATGACCTCAATGAGGTTATGTCAGAATAGGATTTAGTTGAATTTTAAACTTGCATTTTTATCATTTTTTCTGTATCATAAAAACATTAGACAGTAAAGTATTAGTAAGTTAGAAAAGACAAGTATTGGAGAATAATAATGGCTAAGATTAATTTAACGCCCAAGAAAATCTACGAACAAGAATTTAAAACGAGCATGCGTGGATACGATAAAAAAGAAGTTGATGAGTTTTTAGATGACGTTATCAAGGATTACGGTGTCTACATTGCTTTGGTTAAGGAATTGCAAGAGGAAAATGCAAAACTGAAGGCTAAGGCTTCATCAGCACCTACAAGTCGCCCAACTTATGCGAGTGCGACAAGTGAACCATCACGTGCGAATGCTAATGTTGCTTCGGCTTCGAACTACGATATTTTAAAACGTATCAGTCGTTTGGAAAAAGAGGTCTTTGGCAAACAAATCGTCGAATAAATCTGATTTAGTGCAATTTTTGGATAATCGCATGGTTGCTTGTCTTCCATGAGGAAAGTCCATGCTAGCACTGGCTGTGATGCCAGTAGTGTTTGTGCTAGGTGAATTAATAAGCCTAGGGACTTGATTTTCAAGTTACGGCGAGCGAACTGGCTAAGTCTTCGGATAAGTTTTAGTAGCTCTGAAAGTGCCACAGTGACGGAGTTTTTAGGGAAACCTAGAAAGTGGAACGCGGTAAACCCCTCAAGCTAGCAACCCAAACTTTGGTAGGGGCATGGGATGGCTGGAAACGAACGGACCATCCTGACTGCTTAGCAGTAGACAGATGATTATCGAAGGAAGTGGTACCTAGTCACTTCTGGAACAAAACATGGCTTATAGAAAATTGCATATAGGTGAGGCTGGGACACATGTCTCAGCCTTCTTTTAGCAAGAATTCTCTCTTTTTTAACTATATAAAGGGACGTTGAGTAATAGGCCATAGGTTAAGAACGTTTGTACTTATAATAATGAGATAAAAGGATAACAATGAAAGAAACATTTACATTAGTAGCAACTGCAGCAGCGGGTCTTGAGGCTGTGGTTGGACGTGAATTGCGTGAGTTAGGTTATGATACTCAGGTTGAAAATGGGAAGGTTCGTTTCCAAGGTGATGTTCGTGCAATTGCTGAAACCAACATTTGGTTGAGAGCCGCAGACCGTATCAAAGATTGTGGTTGGGTGAATTCCCAGCACGCACCTTTGAAGAACTCTTTCAGGGAGTTTTTTTGCCTTGGACTGGGAAAACTATCTTCCACTAGGTGCAAAGTTTCCCGATTTCAAAAGCTAAATGCGTTAAATCAAAGCTTCACAACGAGCCTTCTGTTCAGGCGATTTCAAAAAAAGCCGTCGTTAAGAAACTACAGAAGTATTTCCACCGTCCAGAAGGAGTACCTCTTCAAGAAACAGGGTGCAGAATTTAAGATTGAAGTCTCAATTTTAAAGGATAAGGCTACGGTTTTGATTGATACCACTGGTGCTAGTCTCTTTAAGCGTGGTTACCGTACGGATAAAGGTGGGGCACCGATTAAGGAAAATATGGCGGCTGCTATCCTGGAACTTAGTAACTGGTATCCGGATAAACCGTTGATTGACCCGACTTGTGGTTCAGGGACCTTCTGTATTGAGGCTGCAATGATTGGTATGAACATTGCACCAGGATTTAATCGTGATTTTGCCTTTGAAGCCTGGAATTGGGTGGACAAGGATTTGGTACAATCGGTACGCGATGAAGCAGATAGTAAGGCAAATTATGATATTGAACTAGATATTATGGGTTGTGATATTGATGGCCGTATGGTTGAGATCGCAAAAGCCAATGCTCGTGAGGCTGGTCTTGAAGATGTTATTAAATTGAAACAAATGCGTTTACAGGACTTGAAAACAGATAAAATCAATGGTGTCATTATTTCAAACCCTCCTTATGGTGAGCGTTTGTTGGATGACAAGGCTGTGGATATCTTGTATAATGAAATGGGTCAAACTTTTGCGCCACTTAAAACTTGGAGCAAGTTTATCTTGACCAGCGATGAACAATTTGAAAGCAAATACGGTATGAAAGCCGATAAAAAACGTAAGCTTTATAACGGGACACTCCGTGTTGATTTGTATCAATATTTTGGTGAGCGTGTTCGCCGTTCTGAGGCTAGAAAGGTAAATTAAACGTGTCAGAAGATAAAACACAAAATGGCTATGAAGGTAGCCAAGAGCTAGATTTCCAAGATGCCAAGGAAATGACAGTCGGTGAGGCTGTCCGCAAAGAAGCTGAGATTAATGCTGGTGTAACAGAAACAGATAGCATTTTGGATAAGTATATCAAGCAACACCGCGAAGAAGTTGCCTCACAAAAATTTTCAAAGAAAATTGAAGCTGATGGCGACACATCACCTTTGGATGCTTTTATTCAAAAGCAACGTCAGGAGTTTGCGGATTCAGGTTTGATTGGTCAATCAATGGCTAATGAGTCAATCAACTCAACAGTAGCTACTGAAGAAGTAACACCAGTCACATTTGGTTTTGGTGCTACAGATAACAAGGTTGATGAAACTCAATCTCATATTGACAAGCAGTTGCCGAATGCTCCTGTTGAACCTGAGGTTATTGCAGAACCAGAAAGTCAAAGTTCTGAAGTCATCATTACGTCAACGAATGCTGATCGTTTCATCACGTCAGAAACAGAAAAATTTGACCTGGGTGATGCACTAGCAGATTCAGCTACTTCAACTAATCAGCCAGCGCCAGCCTATAACGATGCATTGGTAGATAATATTGATGATAACAATCCTTTGATTGCTAACATCGATGATCCAGAACCACAAAATCCTGTTGTTGCCAATGTTGACGATACTGAGCCGCAAGCTTCAAAACCATTGTTGGATGATGTTGCTATCTCAGACACTATCGATTTGGCGGCTATTGCCTCAACAGTGGCAGGGGTAACTGGAGCAAAAGCTGACGAAGAAAAGACAACACCAAAGTGTCTATGGCAGTTAATCGCCCATCTGCAGAAGACAGAATCTCTTCAGAGTCTATTTCACCATCGCATAAGAGTGCCTTTGATGGTGATATTCCAGTTTACCGTCGTAAAGGTGTTGTTATCGGTGCTCTAGCAGTTCTTGCTTTAGCTATTATTGGTGGTAGCTATGCTCTTTATAAAGGAACACATAGCCAATCGGCAAAAACAACAAGCACAGCTTCTTCAGCAGTGACGTCATCATCAAGCAAGGACACGGCAGCTGCTGATAATAAGGCCTTCGAAGAAATGTATAAGAATTTCTTCACAGATGATGAGCAAACAAAACTCGCTAATGATCAATTTGGTAAGCTATCAGATTTGGAAAAACTGCTCAAGAAATTGGAGAAAACCAAGTATTATGATGCAGCTAAGAAAAAATATGATAACTTGAAGAAACAAATTGAAGCTGTACAAAAGATTAACAGTCAGTTTGAGTCAGATGCTCTGGTAGATGGTAGCTATAATGCCTCTATCGCTGTTAAATCCGATGCCAACTTTAATAATCTGCCAGAAAGTGTAACAACAACTGGAAATGCGAGTCTTGATAGCACTATCCAAGAAGCGATTAAGGGTGGTAAGACTCAGCTTGAAGAAAAAGCTAAGGCTGCGAGCGCAACATCTGCAGCGACAGCTGCTGATAGCGCCAATACTGCTAGTCCTGCTGCACCTTCAGGTGATAACACGTCTGGAGCAGCTTCTACTGGTGGTGGTGCGGCTGCATCAAATACATCTGGAGCGCAAAATGGAGCAGCTAACTCAGCAGGTTCAACAGGTTCAGCTGGTGCGACTGGAGGAACTACTGGTGGCTCAGCTGCAGCTTCAACAGTTGTAACACGCGGAATCACAAATTATAACCCATCAATCCTTCAACGTGACCGCTCACGTGTGCCTTATAATGCAAACGTAGTAGCAGATACAAGTAACCCAGCTTGGACTTGGGCTGATGGTGTTCTTGATAAGATTATTGAAACATCACACTCACGTGGTTACTTCTCAGGAGATAACTTCATCCTTGAACCAGTTAACATCATCAATGGTAATGGTTACTACAACTTGTACCTTCCAGATGGAACTTACCTCTTCAGTATCAACTGTAAGACAGGTTATTATGTTGGTAATGGTTCAGGTCACTCAGATAAACTTGATTACGAATAATAATCTGCGACACTCCTTCGGGAGTGTTTTTTGTTTTATCTTGGTGAAGGCCTAGTTTATAAGGATTTTGTGCTATAATAGAGGGATAAGATAGGGGTGAATACTATGGCAAAATTGATGCCGGGTAGAGTCCGTAATGAGGGTATTGAACTTTTTGAAAAGGATCTCATTACCATTCATCAGGTCTCAGAAACTCAGTTGGATACAACAGTTGACCAACATCATTTAATTTATGCACTCAATGATTCTGAAATCACGTGTGACTGTGATTATTTCGCTCAAAAAGGCTATTGTCCCCATTTGGCAGCGGTTGAGTATTATCTAAAAAATGATAAAGAAGGCCAGCGTCTCTTGGCAGAACTGGAAGAGGAACAAGAATCCTCTCAAGGCCAAGAGCGAGGTCACTCTTTTGGTGGTTTATTTTTAGAAGGGCTTTCCCTGAATGAAGATGATACCGTTAGATATAGCTTGATGGTAGAGGGAGAGGAATCTACCTTTGGTTCAGAGATTTGGTGGAGTATACGTTTACGTCGCTTACCAGATGAACGTTCTTATGTTATTCGAGATATTCCTGCCTTCCTCAAACTTGTAGAGGCTGAAGGTTATTATCAGATAGGTAAGAACTACTATGAACCCCTATCACTTATTCAATTTGACCAGGCTTCACAGGCATTTTTAGACTTCCTAGGACGGATGATTCCAGATGAAGCCAAGACTAATTTAGACTTTATTTTACCGAATAATGCACGTCACCTTTGTCTCCCCTTACGGTTTTTTTGAGGAAGGTTTGAGACGGATGCAAGATTTGGATGGCTTTAGGTTTGAATGGGAAGGAACCGAATATCGCCAACTTTTGGTCGAGGATTTGACTGCTGATGCTCAGCTCTTCTCGTTTGATATTTGTGTCGAGCCCAAGATGATTGAATTGACTGTCGCTGAGAAGAATAGTCAGGCGTTTTTTAATAATCGTATTCTCTTTTATCAAGGTGTTTTTTATCGTCTGAATCGAAAACAACAAAAACTTTTGGTTGGCTTACGCTCTCTTCCAATCGGAAGTGATTTGAATAAGCACGTCAGCTTTAATCTCGATGAACAAGCCATCTTGGCTGCTAGTCTTTTTGATTTTAGGACTATGGGGCCAGTTAAGGCACCAAAAGCTTTTAATATCAAGGATTTCACACCGAGATTTCGCTTTGATCTGAAAGGTGACAGTAAGATTATTCTTACATTAGCCTTTGATTTTGATGGTTTCTTGGTACATGATCGCCAAGAGTTGAGTCATTTAGGATTTACCAGTAACTATCGTCATGAGCAGGCTGTTTTTCGTTTGATGTCTAAGCATGGATTCACCCCTGATTTTCAGTCATCTAAACGATTAAGTAGCAGTCAAGAGCTCTATGATTTCTTTACAAATACTCTACCAGATTTTGAAAATGCAGGAACGGTTCTGATTGGACAGGAGTTACGTGACTTACGGGTTGAGCAGAGTCCACAGGTTCAGGTAGAGCGTCAGGGAAATTTATTAGATATTTCCTTTGATTTTTCAAGTCTTGACGACGAAGATGTGGATCATGCTTTAGCAGCCTTGATGGAAAGCTCGCCCTATTTTATCAATCGTAGTGGTCAGTTGATTGTTTTTGACGAAGCGACGCATCGTATTAGTGAGAGTCTCAAAACTCTGAGAGCTCGTTACTCAGGAAAAGGTCACCTAGAACTCAATCAATTAACTGCCTATCAATTGATGGATGCTCTTTCAGAAAGTGATTCTGTTCGTTTTTCAAAAGATTTCCAACTCTTAACGCAACATTTGAGTAAGCCAGAGACCTTTGATTTGCCAACCTATAAGGTAGAAGCTGGCCTTCGTCCCTACCAGGAAAAGAGGTGTTCAGTGGCTATCGATGTTGCATCACTATGGTTTTGGCGGTATCTTGGCCGATGATATGGGGTTGGGGAAAACTTTGCAAACTATTGCCTATCTCTCTGCACATTTAGAAGAAGGACAACGAGTTTTGGTTTTGTCACCATCAAGCCTGATTTACAATTGGCAGGATGAGTTTAAAAAGTTTGCCCCTCAGTTAGATGTAGCGGTTTCTTATGGACTCAAGCCAAAACGTGATGACATCATTGCTGAAGACCACCAGATTATTATTACAAGCTACGCTTCCTTCCGTCAGGATTTTGATGCCTACAAGGCTGGTAAATATGACTATCTCATTCTCGATGAGGCTCAGGTCATGAAGAATACACAGACAAAGATTGCCCAATATCTACGTGATTTTTCTGTTCCACATTGCTTAGCACTATCTGGAACGCCTATTGAAAATCATTTGTTGGAGATTTGGTCTATTTTCCAGATTATTCTACCAGGACTTTTACCAGCTAAGAAAACGTTTCTTAAGTTAACACCTAAGGAAGTGGCTAGGTATATTTCCCCCTTTATTCTAAGACGTAAAAAAGAGGAGGTCCTTCCTGATCTCCCAGATTTGATTGAAATCACTCATCAAAGTGAATTGTCAGATGCTCAAAGGCTATCTATTTAGCACAATTACAACAGATGCAACAAGGATTAATTTCAGCAAGTGATCAGGAAATCAACCGTCGTAAGGTGGAAATCTTGTCAGGAATTACCCGCTTACGACAAATCTGTGATACCCCAGCTCTCTTTATGGACTATGCGGGAGATAGCGGAAAATTAGATAGCCTTAGAGAGTTGCTTAGCCAAATTAAGGAATCAGACCATCGTGTCCTTATCTTCTCACAATTTCGTGGAATGTTAGATATTACAGAGGGGCTCTTACAAGAATTAGGGATTTCCTCATATAAGCTAACAGGGTCAACGCCATCTGATAGTCGTCAAGAGATGACCAGAGCCTTCAATCAAGGAAGTCGAGATGCCTTTTTGATTTCTCTGAAAGCAGGAGGAGTGGGACTGAATCTAACTGGTGCTGATACGGTAATTCTGATTGACCTTTGGTGGAATCCAGCGGTAGAAATGCAGGCTATTAGTCGTGCTCACCGTATAGGTCAGGAACAAAATGTCGAAGTTTACCGTTTGATTACAAGAGGGACTATTGAAGAGAAAATTCTTGAGCTTCAAGAAGGTAAGAAAAACCTCGTCACAACAGTATTGGATGGCAATGAAAGCCGTGCCAGCATGACAGTAGAGGATATTAAAGAAATTCTTGGTATTGCAATATCTTAATTTGTTATATTTGATATTGGAATACTAAAATATAAAAATGCTACTAGGCAAATCTTTTGAATTAGGCTATAATAGGATATTGCAAGACGTATCTTCCCATTCCCGATTATTTATATTAAGATACGCATCATCTCGAAAATGAAAGGAAGTCTTTTATGCATCGCCAAAGACGACAATTTCCGCTGATTCCAGACGGGGAACCTTGCTTGCAAGAACCGGTCTCTATGCGCCTATACGAAAATGAAGATTTAATCACAAATATCCGTGGCCCTTACCAAGATAAGGACTACAATGATTTGTTGCCGAACTATGATTTCTTGTCAGCTAAGCCTAGCAATCGTAAGCAGGCTCCAAAACGAGTGGAGACACAAGAAGCTGGCATGACTTATGCTGAGGAAGCCCGTGAAAAGGCTAAGCGTGATGTACGTGAGAAACGCCAAAAATTCCTCCGCCAAGAAGTTCAACAAACCAAACATACTAATAGCCGTCAACTGACTGCTAAGCCTAAGGTAGAAGCTAAACCAAGCTTTGAGGCCACTGTTGAGCCAGCTGCTGTAACAACGGATAAAGGACCAGTGACAGCCTCTATCTTGGGAGCTCCTGTAAGTGCTATCAAGCGAACTTTAGCGCCTAATGGGAAGCACTCAAAGATCCATCACTTGGCAAATCGTCTGCAACAAGATTCTTACATCTTGGCAGAAGTGGCCCCAACCTATCAACAGCCTAGTAACCCATCTCGTAAGAACGTCAAGAAAAATAGCTATGACTTCTTGAAACGTAGCCAGGTTTATAATTACCCAGAACGTCAAACTTACCGTGAACACCGAGTTGCTCAAGAATTAAATTTGACGCATTTAGAAGACGCAAACTAATCGCAGTGCGATTGTAAGGAGAAACTATGTCAAAAAAACTTATCATTTTATTGGAATTAAAGGATCTGGTATGTCAGCTTTGGCTTTGATGCTCCACCAAATGGGACACAAGGTTCAAGGTTCAGATGTGGAAAAAAATATTACTTCACTCAACGTGGTCTTGAGCAAGCAGGTATTCCCTATCCTTCCTTTCGATGAAAAAAACATCACAGAAGATGTTGAATTGATTGCTGGAAATGCCTTTCGTGAAGATAACAACGTTGAAGTTGCTTATGCAATTAAAAATGGCTACAGCTTTAAGCGTTACCACGAGTTCTTGGGTCACTTCATGGATCAATTCACTAGCTTTGGTGTGGCAGGTGCACATGGTAAGACTTCTACAACAGGTCTCTTGTCACATGTTATGAAAAATATCACCGACACGTCATACCTTATTGGTGACGGAACTGGACGAGGTTCTGCTAATGCGCAATACTTTGTCTTTGAGTCTGATGAATATGAACGTCATTTCATGCCATACCACCCAGCATACTCAATCATCACTAACATTGACTTTGACCATCCTGATTACTTTACAAGTATCGATGATGTGTTCTCTGCCTTTGATGACTATGCTAAGCAAGTGCAAAAAGGACTCTTTGTTTACGGTGAGGATCCACACCTTCGTAAGATTACAGCCAATGCGCCAATCTATTACTATGGTTTCGAAGAAAATGATGACTTTATAGCAACAGACATTGTGCGTACAACGACAGGGTCTAATTTCAAGGTGAAACATGATGGACAAATCCTTGGAGAATTCCATGTGCCAGCCTATGGTCGTCACAATATCTTGAATGCAACTGCGGTTATTGGGAACCTCTATGTAGCTGGTTTTGACATGGACTTGGTTGCGGAACACCTTAAAACTTTCTCAGGTGTTAAACGCCGTTTCACAGAGAAAATTATCAGTGGTACTGTTGTCATCGATGACTTTGCCCACCATCCAACTGAAATTATTGCAACGCTTGATGCAGCACGTCAAAAGTACCCATCTAAAGAGATTGTTGCTATTTTCCAACCACATACCTTCACACGTACCATCGCCCTTCTTGATGAATTTGCTGAAGCTTTGAGTGAAGCAGATGCTGTTTATTTGGCGCAAATTTACGGTTCAGCGCGTGAGGTTGACCATGGTGATGTTAAGGTTGAAGATCTTGCTGCTAAGATCAATAAACCTGCCAAAGTGGTTACAGTTGAAAATGTCTCACCTCTCCTTGACCATGACAATGCTGTTTATGTCTTTATGGGAGCTGGGGACATCCAACTTTACGAACGCTCGTTCGAAGAGCTCCTAGCAAGCTTGCAAACACACATGTAATATATTAAGGGCTGTAGCGATTTCGCTCAGCTCTTTCTCTTAATAGAAAGGAATTTGATATGCTTATTCGACATGCCCGAAAGGATGATTGGGCTGATGTTGTTCGTATCGAACAAGAAAATTTTTCGCCTGAAGAGGCTGCAACTCCAGAGGCTATTGCAGAGCGTTTAGAGACGATTTGTGATACCTTTCTAATTGCTGAAATTGATGGCGTTGTAGCTGGTTACATCGAAGGACCTGTGATTGCGGAACGTTATCTCACAGATGACCTGTTCCATAAAGTGGCTCCTAATGCTAGTCAAGGAGGTTTTATTGCAGTGACTAGTTTGTCTATCTCCAAAGACTTTAAAGGGCAAGGTATTGGAACAGCCTTGATTGCAGCGCTTAAAGATCTGGCTATTGCTCAAAAACGCCAAGGTATTAGTTTGACTTGTCATGATTACTTGATTGCTTACTATGAGATCAATGGTTTCACTGATGAGGGAGAATCGGAATCAAATCATGGTGGAAGCTCTTGGTATAATATGGTCTGGGAGAACCCAGAAACCCATTGATTTCAGTGTTACGTTACTGTGACAAAGGACCAATTGATTTGCATTAACTGACTTTTTTTAAGATATAATGGCGTTTGTTACTATAGAGGAGGTATGCCTTGACGGACAAGTTTAATGAACACTCGGAAGCTTCTGAAGATAGCCTAAGCTTTCAAAAGATCAGATTCTCCGAGACTTACAAGAAGCGACACGGCTCCGTTCTCTTCGTGAGGAGGAGCATAATAAAAAGTGCAACTATGCCCGAGACACCACTTTCAACGTCAGCTGAGAGCGCTACAACTCGTAGTGATTCAGCGTCTAATAAAGTAAGTAACCAAGATTTTAGTTCACATTCTGTTTCTCACAGTGTCTTTGCTAAATCTATGACTTCTGAGACAGCCCGAGATTCTCAACAAGATAGTCTTGGCTTGTTTTCAGATTCTCAAGCGGAGTCTTTAGTATCTGATGCTCATTCAAACCTAGCGTCTATTCCTAAAGAGCCAATTGAGGAGGAGAAAAAGGTAAATATTCCTCAAGAGACTGAAACGTCGAAACGCCGTTTTAAACGTCCAGTTTGGGAGACTAGTCTTAACGAAGCATCTGAAGAGGAGTATATTCCTGCAGATGTGGCTAAGGAGCTCATTGAAGCTAAGTCTAACGAAGCTATTTATACAGACCCTAAAGAATTGGAGGCCAAATTGACCTCAGAACGTCAAAAAGAAGCATTCTTGCAGGAACATCATGCAACAAGTGACCAAGCTTCGCAAGAAAAGGTTCAATCAGAGCTAGTAGCTGATGGTAATGAGGATGATGAGAGTATTGCTCTAGAACCCTCTGGAAAGCCTAAGAAAAAGAAAGGCAAGAAAGTGAAGAAGAAAAAGTCTTCACCAAAAGATGGTAAACAGGCTGACATTGTCGACGAAGAGCCGATTTCACGTTCTAACCGAAATCACAAACGCAATAAAAATAACCGCCGTGCTGGGAAAATTGCAAGAAATATTATTATCTTCTTGCTTCTTATCTTGTCAGTAGCGACATTCTTTGGTTATCGTTATGTTAGTGATGCTGTTGGCGCAAAAGATGTTAATTCAACTAAGTTTGTTAGTGTTGAAATTCCCGAAAATTCAGGTAGCAGTTATATTGGCCAACTCTTGGAATCAGCTGGTGTTATTAAGTCTGGTAAGGTCTTTAATTACTATACCAAGTTTAAGAACATCTCAAATCTGAAAAGTGGTTATTACAACCTTCAGGCTAGCATGACCATGGATGAAATTATTGAGGCACTCCAGAAAAAAGGTAGTGATAAACCTCAAGAGCCATCTCTTGGTACGGTCTTAGTCAAAGAAGGATATACCATCGATCAAATTGCCAAGGCAGTTGAGGTTAATTCTTCAGCTAAAAAAGGCAAAAATCATCAACTGGACTTAAGGCGAAAGATTTCTTGAAATTGATGAAGGATGATGCTTTCATTACTAAGATGAAAGCGAAGTATCCAACCTTGTTGGCAAACCTTCCGAATTCTACGGATGCTAAGTATGTCCTAGAGGGTTACCTGTTCCCAGCGACTTATAACATTCATGATGATACGACGGTGGAGTCTTTGGCAGAGGAAATGTTGTCAACGATGGACACCTACCTATCACCTTACTATGCGACGATTTCATCTAGTGGACACAATGTTAATGAGATTTTGACCCTAGCTTCTCTTGTTGAAAAAGAAGGAGCTACAGATGACGACCGTAAAAATATTGCTAGCGTCTTCTATAATCGTCTAAACTCAGACATGGCTCTACAAAGTAATATCGCAGTTCTTTATGCTCTTGGAAAACTAGGTCAGGAAACGACCTTGAAAGAAGATGCAACTATTGACACAAACATTGACTCCCCTTATAATGATTATGTTCATAAGGGGTTGATACCAGGTCCTGTGGATAGTCCTAGTCTGTCTGCGATTGAAGCGGTTATCAATCCACCATCTACCAAGTACATGTACTTTGTGGCAGATGTAACCACTGGTAATGTCTATTTTGCTGAAAGCTATGAAGAGCATCAGCATAACGTTGAAACTTACATTAACAGCAAACTAAAAGATAAATAGTCTGATTGGCTCATTAAAACCAAGCAAACGAATAGTGATTTTGATGATGCAGCCAACGGCTCAAAAAATAGAAAAGAGAAAAAAATGGCAGAAAAAACATATGTAATGACACAAGCAGAGAAAGAACAACTTGAAGCGGAATTGGAGGAGTACAAACTCGTCCGTCGTCCAGAAGTTGTAGAACGTATTAAGATTGCACGTTCTTATGGTGACCTTTCAGAAAACTCTGAGTATGAAGCAGCCAAAGACGAGCAAGCCTTTGTTGAAGGACAAATTCAGATTCTTGAAACAAAAATTCGTTATGCAGAAATCGTTGATAGTGATGCTGTTGCTAATGACGAGGTTGCAATTGGTAAAACTGTTGTTGTTCAAGAAGTTGGTACAAACGACAAAGATACTTATCATATCGTTGGGGCAGCCGGTGCTGACATCTTCTCAGGTAAGATTTCAAATGAAAGCCCAATTGCTCAAGCTTTGATTGGTAAGAAAGTTGGCGACAAAGTCGCTATCGAATCACCAGCAGGTAGCTACTCTGTAGAAATCCTTAGTGTAGAAAAACAGCCTAAGTGACTGTTGGCGTTAAAGTGTCTAATATTTGAAACTAGTGGGAGTGAGACAAAGCAGTTGTTCTGTCTCACTCCCTTTTTGGTTGCCGGCGCTAGTAGGAGTTAGGCTAGTCTGAATTAATCTATAAGAAAAGCACTCTTGGCAAATGCCAAGAGTGCTTTGTAGCTTATTTACGATTTTGCTTACCGGCGTTACGGTTTTTCTTTGGTTTACTTGCAATTGCTTGAGTATTTTTTGGTGTTACATCTTTACGCTTGATTGGTGTAGTACGAGGTGCTTTTGGAGGGTTCTTTTTGAACTCTTCAGCAACTTTTTCTTTCAAGCGAGGTTTGATGATGTAGTTGGTAATCAACTGTTGGATAATAGAGAAGATACCACCAACGAACCAGTAGAGGATTACGGCTGCAGGTGAGCTGATACCAAAGAAAATCATCATAATCGGCATACTGTACATCGTCGCTGCCATTTGTTTACGTTGCTCTTCAGGAACTTGTTGAATAGACAACCAAGATTGGAAGTAGTAAAGAGCTGCGATGATGATAATCAATGGGAAGTCACGGTGACCAAGGTTAAACCAGAGGAAGTTATCTTGGAGTACACCAGGAGTGTAACGTGCTGCGTAGTAGAGTGCTGAGAAGAATGGGAACTGAATCAATAGAGGAAGACAGCCGACACCACCCATCAAGCTTAGACCGTTTTCACGCTGAGCTTGCATGAGTTCAGACTGGGCAGCCATTTTTTCTTCTTGAGTTTCAGCGTTACGCAAACGTTCGTTGATTGGTTCCAAGATAGGCGCAAGGTACTCACGTTTTGCTGATTGGTAGGCTGCGCTACGAGATTGGTGAAGACCAAGTGGTAAGATAATCAAACGAACAATGATGGTAACAAAGATAATACCAAGACCAAAGCCGAGACCAAGATTATCTGCGAAGTAGGTGATGACGTGGCTCATAGGGCGACCAAGGAGGTTCCAGACCCAACCAGTAGGATTACCAGACTTATCAAGGCTCACACATCCTGATAGGAAGAAAAGCATGCTGGCAGCAAGCCCCATCAGGGCTAGACGTTTTTGATTTTTATTCACAATATCATTCCTTTTGTTTTTTAGTTATACTTGTCTATTTTACCTTTTTTTAAGAAAGAGAACAAGCTAAAAACGGTGGCTTCCTCTTAATTAGCCATCCGAAAATCGCTGTAATTTGAGAAGTTTGCCATGGTCACATCGACATAGGTTACTTTAGACCATTTTGAAGGTCCTTTTCGAACTTCTTGAATAAATTTAGCTAACTTAGCAGGATTATCTGACTGAGCTAGGATTTCAACAGTTCCGTCGTCATTATTCCAAACCCGACCGTATATTTCTCCAATATCTAGTGCTAGAGCATAGGTTGAATAACGAAAACCAACACCTTGGACTCTACCTGAGACTAATAATCGTACTTTTTGCATGGTCCATGACCTCCTTTTGAAAGCTCTTTCCTTTAGTATAATCCTTGCTATAAAGTCGGTCAAGTCCAAGATTTATCAAGGAATTTCTGCTATAATGAGTGTATGGAAATCATTCAATCAAAGCAAAATGCTAGCATTAAGTCTGCTAGAAAATTATTGCAGCGCAAGCACCGTAAAACTAGTTATCTTTTAGAAGGATGGCATCTTTTTGAGGAAGCAAAGGCAAGTGGTGCCGATATTCTTCAAGTTTTCGTGCTTGAGGAAATGGCTGATCGTGTGGCTAATATGGCTAAGGTTAAGTTGGTTAGTCCGGAGGTGCTCAAGGAGCTCTGTGAAACTCAGACCCCCCAAGGGATTGTGGCAGAAGTTGCTAAACAATCTCAAGCCTTGCCAGAACCTCTCTCAGGGAAGTACCTTCTCTTGGAGGATGTTCAGGATCCTGGCAATGTAGGAACAATGATTCGCACAGCAGATGCCGCAGGTTATGATGGAGTCTTTTTGTCAGACAGATCAGCTGATATTTATAATCAGAAGACCTTGCGTTCTATGCAGGGAAGTCATTTCCATCTTCCAATCTATCGTGGACCTATTCTTGACATGGTTGAGGCTTGCAAAAAGCAAGGGGTACCCGTCTTGGCAACGACACTTTCCGATGTCTCTGTTGACTATAAAGCAGTTAAGACAGATGGCAATTTCGCTTTAGTGATGGGAAATGAGGGGCAAGGAATTAGTCAGGATATGGCTAAGTCTGCTGACCAACTCGTACATATTAGCATGCCAGGTCAGGCGGAGAGTCTGAATGTTGCTGTTGCAGCAGGAATTCTCATGTTTAGTCTCTAGGTCTCAAGGATGATTTTAGGAGAAAACAACTGACTTTTAAAGTAATTTTAAGGACTAGTGGTATAATTAAGAAGCATTAGAAACATTAATGAGGTATTATTATGAAACGACCAGAAGATGATAAAGAATTCATGGAAGTTGTGGGACATTTGATTTCACACCCACGTTTTCAAAAATTGGATGGGATTGTACAGCACCATCATTCGACACGTTTAGAACACTCGGTTAATGTTAGTTACACCAGCTATAAGATTGCTAAAAAATTTGGCTGGGATGCCAAGAGTACTGCTCGAGGCGGTCTCTTACATGATTTTTTCTATTATGATTGGCGAGTGACTAAATTTAATAAAAGTCATGCTTGGGTACACCCACGTATTGCTGTTCGTAATGCCAGAAAGCTTGTTAATCTAAACAAAAAAGAAGAGGATATTATCCTCAAGCATATGTGGGGAGCAACGATTGCACCGCCGAAGTATAAGGAATCTTATATTGTTACTATGGTGGATAAGTATTGGGCGGTTAAAGAAGCGGCGACACCCTTACGAAACCGAATCAAAAATCGTAAGTTTTTCCGTCGTAAGACCCTACAAAGCCACCACCAATAATTCATTATTTTTAGGAGATAACTATGGAATCAAATGCAATTTATACGACTAGTGATGCGGGCTTAAGCCGCTTTTTCGGAAAGATTTATGGCCTTGTTGGTATGGGAGTGGGACTTTCAGCAGTCATTTCTTATCTGATGCTCTTCCCTCTCTCTCATGTTTTTGTCAATATTCTCATGAATTATTCTTGGGTTTACATGGCAGCCCTCTTTTTAGAGTTTGGTTTGGTCTTTTTGGCTAGCGGTGCTGCACGAAGAAATACACCTGCAGCCCTACCTTTATTTTTGGTTTATTCCGCTTTGAATGGATTTACACTTAGTTTTATCATCGTTCAATACACGCAAGCTATAGTTTTTCAAGCTTTCCTTAGCACTGCCATTGTTTTCTTTATCATGGCCCTTATCGGAGTTAGCATTAAGCGAGATCTATCAGGCATGGCTAAGTTCCTTATGGCAGCCTTGATTGGGATTATTGTGGCTAGCTTGATTAATATTTTCTTTGCAAGTAGCATGATGAGTTTTGTGATTAGTATTGTATCAATTCTCATTTTCTCTGGTTTAATTGCCTACGATAACCAGTTGATTAAAAAGGTTTACTACGGTGCCAATGGTCAAGTCACAGATGGATGGGCAGTTTCTATGGCACTTAGTCTTTACTTGGATTTCATTAACTTATTCTTGAATATCTTGCGACTCTTTGCTAGACGTAATTAGTAAAAAAATCAGCCATCTGGCTGATTTTTTTAATGTCTAATAGTTTTTTGTAATTGTCCCTTGCTGACCTGTGTAAGCGTAGAAGAGAGGATAGTACTCCCATTTTCCGACATAGCTATCTTTATCTGGGAAGGCCCACTTGTCGTCTTTTTTAGTAAGCTCGACTGAGTAATTATCAAAGATATTAGTTCCTTCTGTCTTTGGTGCTGATGGGCTTACTTCTTTGATTGAATTTGGTAGGTAAGTTTCCATGTAGTATTGTCTTGTTAGTTGGTCGACATTTCCAGCGTTGGCACCATTGCTTTGTAGGTAGTTTTTAAGGTCATCTGTGAGATTTGGGTGATTAGCACCGTAGGCATCGTCTGCAGCTTTCATACTGATAGTTGACATGCTGACGTTAAACTCTGCTTTATCTTTAGCGACGATAATGTTATCAACAGTGTAGCTACCGCGTTCACGGTTAGCAGTTTGGACCCAACCAAAAACTTTTGGAATTTCATCACCAGTTGGTTTGATATGATCAGTTTCATTATAGCTGTATTGAAGGCTATCTGAGAAATATTGGTTAAGTTCACCCTTGGCTTTATCCAAGTCATTAGAAACAAATTTACTGTAGTCTTTGCTTTCACCACCTAGAAGAACTGCATTGAAATAAGCGTCAATAGCCTTTTTAACATTGGTAGTTGTTTTACCATCGAAATCTTTTAGGCTAGTAGAAACTGTTTGTCCCTCTGTTTTTTCATCTTTTGATTCAAAATAGAGTTTATAGCTTTCGTCGTTGTTAACTTCGAAAAAGAGTGAGACAGTCTTGTAGTCGTCAGCTTCAAGCTTTCCAAAGTCATCTGTAGCGTCCTCTACGTTCTTATTTTTATTGAAGAGAGTAGGTAGGTCGCCCTTGTCGAGCTTGCTTGCTGTGACTTTCTTACCATCTTTATCTTTGAGGTAGAATTGTTTAGCAGATGTTTTGAGCTCATTTTCCATATCTTCCGAAGTATTCTCGAGTTTGAATGAAACTTCGACTAGGGTTTGGTCATCCTTGAGCTTGAGGTCGCTTCCTGACATATAGACAATATCGTTAACAGAAAGCTTGGCATCAAGTTTTGGCTTGGCACATGCTGAGAGCGTTAAGATGGCTGCTAGAGCAAGAGCCCCAGAGTAAAGATATTTTTTCATAAATAATCCCCCATTATTTTATTTAGGTTATAGGTCTATTGTATCATGAAATATGCCTTGAGATTATTAGAAAATTGGGTTTCAAGCCTTTTCTTATGCTATAATAGGATTACTATTGTAAAAAATGGAGAATCAAATGACAAAAACACCTTTTATTACGGCTGATAAACTTGAACAAATCACTGCAGAATTTCCAACACCTTTCCATCTTTACGATGAAAAAGGTATTCGTGAAACAGCGCGTGCAGTTAACGCAGCCTTTTCGTGGAATCCAGGTTTTAAAGAATTCTTTGCTGTAAAAGCTACACCTAATCCAGCAATCCTCAAAATCTTGAAGGAAGAAGGGTGTGGCGTCGATTGTGCGACCGATACAGAGCTTGTCATGAGTAAGAAAATTGGTTTTGATAGTAGCGCCATTAGCTTTACGTCTAATGATACACGTGCAGAAGAGTTTGTTTACGCTCGTGATATTAATGCGACAATTAACCTTGATGCTTACGAAGATATCTTTTTCTTGCAAGAGGCTGCAGGACTTCCTGAAACCCTTTCTTTGCGCTTTAACCCAGGGGGCGTCTTCTCTCTCGGTACTGATATCATGGATCATCCTGAAGAATCAAAATTTGGGATGACTAAGGAACAGCTCTTCAAAGGCTATGCTTACCTTAAAGAAAAAGGAGTGAAATCATTCGGCTTGCATGCTTTCTTAGCATCAAATACAGTAACGAATGAGTATTACCCAACCTTGGCTGCTCAACTGTTTGAATTGGCGGTAGAAATCAAGAATGAACTTGGTGTTAGTCTTGACTTTATCAACTTATCAGGTGGTGTTGGAGTGGACTACACACCAGCCAATAAACAAAATGATATTGCCGTTATCGGTGAAGGGGTTCATGCTAAATTTGATGAAATCCTTGTTCCGAATGGTCTTGGACATATCAGTATTTACACTGAACTTGGGCGTTTCATGACAGCACCTCATGGCCTTGTCGTTACTAAGGTTCTTCATATTAAGGACACTTATCGTCGCTATGTTGGTGTAGATGCTTCTGCGGTTAACTTGCTCCGTCCAGCTATGTACGATGCCTACCATCACATCACGAATATGACTAATCCAGATGGTGATATTCAAGTAGTTGATGTGACAGGCTCGCTTTGTGAAAATAATGATAAGTTTGCTAAGAACCGTGAATTGCCAGAAGCTCGTATTGGAGATACCTTGGTTATCCACGATACAGGTGCTCATGGTTTCTCAATGGGTTACAACTATAACGGACGTCTTCGTTCTGCAGAAATTCTCTACCAAGAAGATGGCACAGCTCGTATGATTCGTCGTGCAGAGACGATGAATGATTACTTTGCCACTCTTGATGGTTTTGATTTTGATATTTAACAAAAAAATAAGCTAGGCCTTAAAGGCTCTAGCTTATTTTACTTTAATGATGACAGCTTCAAGAATGATATCGGCTAACTCCTCAGGGGATTCGATACAGCCTTCTTTGAGCCATAGTGTTAAAATGGTAACAATGGTGCTAACATAAACTTCCAATGAATATTTGGCAGGGATATGATAGCTTTGTTCCATGAGCTCTGTAACATTTTCAATATCAGAGTTAAGGATAGTCTCGATAATGAATTCACGAATCATCTCATTGATGTTTGGAATGTGTGTCATCAAGGTGAGACAGAGTTTTTGATTTTCCTTAAGATATCGTAGCATTTCAGTGACAACACCCTCTTGGTAGGTCATGTCTTCCTGAAGAATACTTGAGATTTTATCTAAAATCTTTGAGAAGGTTGTTTCAACCAAATCTTCCTTATTTGAATAGTAGTAGTAGAAGGTCGGTCTGCTGAGATTTGCCTTCTTGATGATATCTGTGATGCTGATTTGTTCGAGTGAACTCTCCTCTAAGAGTTCAATAAATGCGTTGACAATTTTTCGTTCGGAAATAGTTGCTTCCTTGAGCATAAATAAACCCCTTTATATAAACATAATAATAATTCCACAACCTATATAATAACCTATTTTTGTTCTAGAAATCTTACAAGTCCTTTACAGTTGTAAGTGAAAAATACTGAAAGTCTCATTTTATCGGTATTTTAAACGAAAAAACTATTTTTCTAGACGTTTTTAAGAATCAACGTCTTATTTGTCAGTAGGGGCCATTTTTGCTATAATATAAGGTAAATCAACGTTATAGGAGAATTGAATTTATGAACACCGTCCTTTGGATTATTCTTGTTTTTGTAGCCCTTTTGGGTGGTTTTTATGGAGGCGCATATTTTGCCCGCAAACAAATGGAGAAAGAATTGGCTGAAAATCCTCGTTTGAATGTGGACGCTGTTCGTACCATGATGTCAGCTGCGGGTCAAAAACCAAATGAAGCAAAAGTGCGTCAAACATATAACCAAATTATCAAACAACAAAAACAAGCACTTGCAGATAGCAAGAAAAAGAAAAAATAATGGTGGGGAGCTGGGACGTGAATCTCAGCTTTTTACATGTAACCTAGGGGATAAGGAGGCAAGATGGATAATCGACCTATAGGATTTTTAGATTCTGGTGTCGGAGGACTGACGGTGGTACGTGAACTTAAACGTCAGTTGCCTCACGAGTCTATTGTTTATATTGGTGACTCTGCTAGGGCACCGTATGGTCCTAGACCGGCAGAACAAATTAGACAGTATACCTGGCAGTTGGTTAAATTCCTTCTGACCAAAGATGTAAAGATGATTGTTATTGCCTGTAATACGGCAACAGCAGTAGTTTGGGAGGAAATCAAAGGAGCCCTGGATATCCCAGTGCTAGGTGTGGTTTTGCCTGGTTCTAGTGCGGCTATTAAGTCTAGCCAATCGGGTCATATTGGTGTCATTGGGACTCCAATGACGATTGCCTCTAACATCTATGAACAAAAAATTAAGCATTTGGCACCACAAATGAATGTCTTGAGTTTATCTTGTCCTCGCTTTGCCCCTATTGTTGAATCCAATGAAATTAACTCAAGTGTGGCTAAAAAAATTGTTTATGAAAGCATGGCACCTTTAGTCGGTAAGGTAGATACCTTGGTTTTGGGTTGCACCCATTACCCACTTTTACGTCCCATCATCCAAAATGTTATGGGGCCAAGTGTCAAGCTAATTGATAGCGGAGCTGAAACAGTTCGTGATGTTTCTGTTTTGCTCAATTATTTTGAGATTAATCGTAGCCGTGAAGTCGAAGACAAGACGGAAGAATATTACACCACGGCTAGTGTGCTTGGTTTTAAAGAAATCGCAGAACAATGGCTAGGTGAAGAAGTTGCTGTCCAACATGTCGATTTGGACAAGGAGTTAGAAAATGACTAAATCAATTTTTGAATATAAAGACGAACAAGACTGGTATTTGGCTAGTTTTGGAAATTACAATCACTTGACTTGTTTTGGTGGTGATGAGGCCTATGAGCAATTTGTTGACTTTTTCCAAGCTTTGACTAACGTTTTGGCTGTTAGTGGCTTTCAGTTACATATTGCGAAACATTCTTCAGACCTTCGCTTGGTATCCTTTATTTTGGATTGCTTGAAAGAGGAAACTGGTCGTGACCTAGCTGTTACGCAACATCAAGGGGCTTTGGTAGTTAGTGAAGCAGATAAGCTTGTCTATGTGCATGTGCCTAGAGAAGGTGTTGCCTTGAGTGATTTCTTTGGTTCTGATAATAAATCAGACTTTGGTGATGTCCTATTGATTGCGACACGCAATGAAGGAAAAACCAAGGAATTTCGTAAACTATTTGGAATCTAGGCATTAAGGTAGAGAATCTTAATGATTATCCAGATCTTCCTGAAGTTGCCGAAACGGGTATGACCTTTGAAGAAAATGCACGCTTGAAGGCGGAAACCATTTCTGAATTAACTGGTAAAATGGTCCTCTCAGATGACTCTGGTTTGCAGGTAGATGTTCTTGGAGGTTTACCAGGAGTTTGGTCTGCGCGCTTTGCTGGTCCTGATGCTACGGATGCTGAAAATAATGCTAAATTATTGCACGAGCTGGCTATGGTGCTTGATGATAGCAAACGTACTGCGAACTTCCATACAACCCTAGTTGTTGCGGCCCCTGGACGTGATAGTTTGGTTGTTGATGCCGACTGGAAGGGTTATATTGGCCGAGAACCGAAAGGTGACAATGGTTTTGGTTATGATCCACTCTTTTTAGTTGGTAATACGGGTAAAACGGCAGCAGAGCTTTCTGCAGAAGAGAAAAATGAACAATCTCACCGTGGACAAGCTGTTAAGAAACTTATGGAGGTCTTCCCAGCATGGCAGAACAAACAATAATCGTAATGAGCGACTCCCATGGAGAACGTGATATTATAGTAGATATAAAAATCGTTATCAAGGGAAGGTAGATGCTATTTTCCACAACGGAGATTCTGAGTTAGAATCAAGTGATCCTGTTTGGGACGGTATCCATGTGGTTCGTGGTAACTGTGATTATGATTCAGGTTATCCAGAACGTTTGGTCGTTAAACTTGGTGATGTGATTATTGCACAAACACATGGTCATCTTTATGGCATTAATTTTACCTGGGACAAGTTAGATCTTTGGGCGCAACAAGAGGATGCAGATATTTGTCTCTATGGCCACTTGCATGCGGCAGCAGCTTGGCGAAATGGTAAGACAGTGTTTATCAACCCAGGTTCTGTTTCGCAGCCACGTGGGCCTATCCATGAGAAACTTTATGCTAAGGTGATTATAAACAGTGCAAAAATTCGTGTAGAATATTACACACGTGACCATGAACTTTATTCAGAACTTACACAGGAATTTGAACGATGATTGCTAAAGAATTTGAAGATTTTTTGTTGGCTCATTTAGATAATTATTTAATTCCATCAGATCAGGTTGCTATTTTTATTGATAGTCACAACGCTGATCATGTGGTCTTGCTTTTGACAAGCAATGGTTATTCGCGCGTTCCCGTTTTGACTAAGGATAAGCACTATCTTGGGACCATATCTTTGACAGATATTAAGCGTTATCAAGATGAACATAACTTGCAAGAGTGGGAGATGGTTAACCGTGATATCGGGCCGATGACATCAGATGTCGTGGAAACAGTGGAAGATAATGCCAATCTAAATGAGGTAATGCATAAGCTAGTTAATAATCCTTTCCTTCCTGTGGTTGACAGCCAAGGTATTTTCAAAGGAATTATCACACGAAAATCGATTCTAAAGGCGGTTAATAGCCTCTTACATGACTTTACACATGACTATATCATCATTCCAAAAACAACTGACAACTCAGATCACTGATTTTCTGGCTACTAAGATCATTTCGGAGAGTTCAAAGCAAGCTTATGCTTATGATCTTAAGCAGTTTGCAACATCGATTTCAGGACAAATTGATCAAACCAGTCTTAAGCTCTATGAAAACCAACTGAAGGAATGGAAGCCATCTGTACAAAAGCGTAAGCGCTCTGCGGTCAATCAATTTTTGCTATACCTCTATCAAAAGGGTGAATTAGAGAAATTTTTCAAACTATCAGAGAAGGTTACGATACCTTCTCAGGAGGATAAGTTGCGAATACTGGATCTTTCATCGCTTTATGAGGGGCGTGAAGGGGTTGGTAAGCTGGCTTGTCTGCTGATTCTAGAGTTGGGGCTCTTACCTTCAGAGATTTTGGAGTTGGACTGGGCCGATATTGACTTGGATTTTGGTGTTGTAACTGTGGCCAAGGGAAGCACTAAGCGTGTTCTCAGACTTGAAGCAGATGTGAAACAGTATTTGTTGGCTATTAAAGATGTGAACAGTCAGGGCTTGCTTTGGGTAAGGTATATACTCGACAATGGCTGTATAAGCAAATCCAGACTTATGTTAGTGACTGTGGCTTATCGAATGTAACCGCTCAAGTCTTGCGTCAGCAATTTATTCTTATACAAATTGAAAAGGGAACGGGCGCCTTTGAACTTGCTCGTTTACTGGGACTAAAAAGTCCAGTGACCTTGGAGAAATACTATAAAATCTAATGGATATTAAGTTAAAAGATTTTGAGGGGCCACTGGATTTGTTGCTCCATCTGGTTTCTAAGTATGAGGTAGATATTTACGATGTCCCCATTGTTGAGGTTATTGAGCAATACTTGGCTTATTTGGCAACCTTGCAAGCCATGAAGCTTGAAGTTGCTGGGGAATATATGCTTATGGCTAGTCAGCTCATGCTGATTAAGAGTCGTAAGCTTCTGCCGACAGTGGTGGAAGCTGAGCCAGAAGCAGATGATCCAGAACTAGAGCTCTTGAGTCAGTTGGAAGAATATGCACGCTTCAAAGCAGCTAGTCAAGAGTTGGCTAAGCAGCATGAAGTGCGGGCTCAGTATTTTTCAAAACCAAAAGTTGAATTAGTTTATGAAGATGTGACGCTGAATCAGGATAAGACCATTCAAGACATTTTCTTGGCTTTTTCAAAAATCATGACTGAAAAGCAAGAAGAAATTCGGCGAAACCACACGACCATTGCGCGTGACGATTATAAAATTGAAGACATGATGCTGATTATTGAGGAAGCATTTGGCTCAAAAAATGAGCTATATCTGGATGAACTTTTCACAGATGCTAAAGATATGAATCAAGTAATCACCCTCTTTTTGGCAACTCTTGAATTGATTAAGGTACATCGCATATCAGTACAACAGGCAACAATTTGGCACAATCACACTAAGAAAGGAATGGACGAATGAGTAGTCACTTAGCACGATTAGAAGCTTTACTTTTTGTGGCTGGTGAAGATGGTCTTAGTCTACGTACTATGGCACAGCTTTTGGAAATGCCAGTGACGGGTCTGACTCAGTCTTTGGAGAAATTACAAGCTAAGTACGAGGCAGATGAGGATTCAGCTCTGTGTTTATTGGAATCATCAAATACCTATAAGTTAGTGACTAAACCAGATTTTGCAAGTCTCCTTCGTGACTATTCTAAAACGCCTATTAACCAGAGTTTATCACGAGCGAGTCTTGAGGTCCTCTCTATAGTTGCGTATAAACAGCCCATTACTCGCGCTGAAGTCGATGACATTAGAGGTGTTAATTCTAGTGGCGCTATTGCTAAACTTCAGGCCTTTGATCTTATTCAAGAGGTTGGTAAAAAGGATGCTGTCGGTCGTCCTAACCTATATGCGACTACTGATTATTTCCTAGACTATATGGGTATTAACAGTTTAGACGAGCTTGTGGCGATTGATCAACTAGAACTTGAAGATCAAGAAACGAGTCTCTTTAGGGAAGATGCTTCAGAGGAGCTTGAGGACTTTGACAATTAAGAGTAAACCTTGTTGAAACTAATCATTAAAAATAAAGAAACATAGCAGAGATGCTAGGTAGAAAGGATATAGCTTAAGCTGTAGAAAAAGAATGCGAATTAATAAATATATTGCCCACGCTGGTGTGGCCAGCCGTCGTAAGGCTGAGGAACTGATTAAAGAGGGTCGTGTGACCCTAAATGGTAAGACCGTTACGGAACTGGCAACAATTGTCAAAAATGGTGATATTGTAGAGGTAAATGGTAGCCCAATTTATAATGAAGAGAAGGTCTATTATCTTCTTAATAAACCACGAGGGGTTATTTCTTCGGTATCTGATGAGAAAAATCGTAAGACGGTGATTGACCTCATGCCCCACGTTAAGGAACGTATCTATCCTGTTGGTCGTCTTGACTGGGATACGACGGGGCTTCTTATTTTGACTAATGATGGTGACTTTACCGATAAGATGATTCACCCACGTAATGAGATTGACAAGGTTTATTTGGCGCGTGTCAAAGGTATCGCGACCAAGGAGAACCTTCGTCCTTTGACTCGTGGTGTTGTCATTGATGGTAAGAAAACAAAACCAGCACGTTACAATATTATCAAAGTAGACCATGAAAAGAACCGTTCAGTTGTTGAATTGACAATTCATGAAGGGCGTAACCACCAGGTTAAGAAAATGTTTGAATCAGTGGGCTTGCTTGTTGATAAGTTGTCACGTACGCGTTTTGGTACCCTTGATTTAACAGGGCTTCGCCCAGGTGAATCACGCCGTCTGAATAAGAAAGAAATCAGTCAGCTTCATAACGCTGCTGTCAATAAGGTTAAATAATGAAAAGATTTCTGATTGCCTTAGTAAGGGCTTATCAGAGATGGATTTCTCCACTATTTCCACCCTCTTGCCGTTTTCGTCCAACTTGTTCGGTTTATATGATCCAAGCAATAGAAATGCACGGTTTAAAGGGAGTTCTTATGGGAGTTGCCCGTATCTTAAGATGTCACCCTTTATCAGAGACTGGCGATGATCCGGTGCCAGATTATTTTAGTCTAAAACGTAATAAAACTCCTTTGGATAAATGAATCCAAAGGAGTTTTTCTATGCTTAAGTTTTTGACCAAGTTTTTGGCAGGAAGAGGAGTAGTAAAGGATAAATTTCCAAACGTCCTGCAATCATAGCAAATCCCATGATGAGCTTAGACAAAGGACTGAAAATAGCAAAGCTATCACTCGTTCCAAGTAAAGGTCCAATATTGTTAAAGGTTGAAGCAGCAGCGCTTGTCACAATCAAGAGGTCTTGATTATCCAGTGATAAAACAGTGACTAAACTTAGTATAATGAGTACATATACAGCTAGATATTTAAGAACACTGTGTTGTGTTTCTTTATCAATAACACTTCCATTGATATGAAGTGACAGGATACGATTAGGATAGAGACTAGCTAGGGTTTGATTTCGTGCAATCTTAGCAATAATCATAGCACGGATAACCTTGAAACCACCGGCAGTAGAACCTGCTGATCCCCCGATAAACATCAGGAGGAGTAGGATATACTGAGAAAAGAGTGGCCATTTGGTAATATCCGTTAGACCAAAACCGGTTGTTGTGATGATATTTGACACTTCGAAAAATGAGTATTTGAAAGAGTCAGCCAAATTGTGGTAAATTCCAAAAATATTGAGGATAATCAAACCAGTTGAAATAGCCACAATCGCAAAGTAGGTACGTAGTTCTTCATCTTGGAAGAAAAACTTGATTTTACGAAGGAGGATATAGAAATAAAGGTTGAAGTTAACCCCAAAGAGTAGGGTACCAACAGTAACCACATAGGTAATCAGATCGCTGTGGTAGTGGGCAATAGAGTCATTATAGACAGCAAATCCCCCAGTACCTGCGCCCCCCATAGCAGTGATGATACTATCAAAGATTGGCATACCGCAAAGCCAGAGAATAACAGCAAATAACAAACATAGTCAGATAGATGATGTAAAGAATCTGAGCTGTATTTTTGAGCTTGGCAACGACTTTACCAAATACTGGACCAGGCACCTCTGCACGCATAACCTCATGGTGACCATTTTTACTGTTGTTCATGATGGCTAGGGCAAAGACCAATACCCCCATCCCTCCAATCAAGTGGGCGAAGCTTCGCCAGAAAAGTAGGGAGTGGGTAAGTACTCCAGTATCTGTGAGAATAGTAGCCCCCGTGGTTGTGAAACCAGAGCTCATCTCGAAAAAGGCATCAATGACACTTGGGATCTGACCAGCAAAGACGAAGGGCAATCCTCCAAAGAAAGACCAGAGCACCCAACAGAGGGCTACAATAAGCATTCCTTCTTTGGTGTAAATATGGTAGTTCTTCGGTTTAAAGAGAGTACCAAGCACCCCGAGAAAGAAGAGAATCCCCATCGTACCCAAGATGCTGGCAAATACTTTAGCATCTTCTTGATAAATAAGAGCGACGATAAGTGGCACAACCAAGAGAGCAGCCTCAATCAGTAGGAGCTTGGCAATAAGAAAACGGACAATAGATCGATTCATGGTGGCTTACCTCTTCAACAAGTCGTAAATGTGAGTTACATTTTGTAAGAGTGTAACGACCACGATTTTATCCCCAATAGCGAGTCTGTCTTCTCCTGTTGGGAAAATAGATTTTCCATTGCGGATAATAGCAGCGATAAGGACACCGTTAGCAAGTTCAAGCTCAGAAAGTTTCTTTCCGGCGATTTTGTTATTTTCCTTAATTTGGAATTGCAAGGTTTCGATACGACCATTAGCCACATGGTGAAGGGCATCAAGACTAGAGTCTTTGGCATTAAAACGCCCGCGTACAAAGTGCATTACAGTGTCAACAGCGATACTCTTAGGAGTGACAATTGTTGTTGTCTCACGTGGATCGATAATCTCTAAGAGACTAGTACGGTTAACCTTAGTAATATTCTTGTGAATACCAAGGCTTTCGAGGAACATAGAGGTAATGATATTTTCCTCATCTACTCCAGTTAGGGTAGCTACGGCATCATAACTGGCTGCACTTTCCTCGAGAAGAAGGTCTTTAGCAGTACCGTCACCTAAGATAACAGAAACTTCAGGGAAGACCTGACTAAAGGTTTGCGCACGGTCCATTTTTTGCTCAATCAATTTGACCTTAATACGATTGTTTTTCAAGATATTGAGCAAGTAGTAGGAGATGCGCCCAGCACCAATCAACAAAAGTTTTTTGATGCTTTTTGGCTTGATGTAACTGTGGAAAAGTGCCATATCAACACGTTTACCAGTGACATAAATCTTATCCCCAATTTGCATGGTAGCATTTCCATCTGGAATGATGAGTTCACCCTGACGGTGAATCGTACAAACTAGAATATTACCGAATTTCCTACGGAATTGTTCCATTGTCATACCAGATAATTGGCTATTTTCAGTAACTTTAAATGCCATAAGAATAACGCGTCCATTAGCAAAAGTTTCAACTGATAGGGCGTTTGGAAATTCAACTGTATTGGCAATATAGCGAGCTGTTAAAAGTTCAGGGTTAACTACTAATGAGAATCCAAGAAAGTTTTTGTCTTTGAAATAAGCATTAGAGTATTCTGGGTTACGTACGCGAACAACAGTTTCTTTGGCACCCATTTGTTTAGCCAGAACTGCTGAAATCATGTTCACTTCATCTTTATCAGTCATCGCGATAAAGACGTCACAGTTGCTAACTTCGGCTTGTTCCAAAATTTTAAAATTAGCTCCATTTCCAGCAAAGCCCATAACATCATAGCGTTTGCTGAGGCGTTTGAGGACCTCTTCCTTTTCTTCAATTAAAATAACATCGTGCTTCTCTTCAACAAGAGAACGACAGAGTGCGGTACCGACCTTACCGGCACCTACGACAATAATACGCATGAGTTACCTCCAAATAATCATTACTATGATACTCTATTTTAGCGGAAAAATCACCCTTTTCAGCTAGCTTTATCAACTATTCCTATTTAAGTGAATAAAGGTAAAATTTTTCTTTAAATTGTCTTGACTTTTAGACCAGAAGTGCTAAAATATATTCAAAGATTCGTTATTTTAAATCTAACCTGTCATGATTTAAGCTAATGAACGTCCACAACCATGTCGTCTGCTGAGCTTGACTCCGGGCGACATGGTATTTTTTATGTCTAGGAGAATTGAGATGTCACGTAATCATATTGTCTTGTTTGAACCTCGTATTCCACAAAACACCGGAAATATTGCACGTACCTGTGCAGCGACTAATAGCCCTCTTCATATCATCCGTCCTATGGGCTTTCCAATTGATGACAAGAAAATGAAACGTGCAGGTTTAGACTACTGGGATAAGCTTGACATCACTTATTATGACAATTTGGCAGATTTCATGTCTAAAAATCAAGAGGGTCGTTTGCATTTAGTCACGAAATTTGCGGAAAAGACTTATTCAGAAGAGGCCTATGCCGATGGTGAGGACCACTATTTTATGTTTGGTCGTGAGGATACAGGCCTACCTGAAGATTTTATGCGTGAGCATCCTGAAAAAGCTATTCGTATTCCGATGAATGATGAACATGTGCGTAGTCTAAATGTGTCCAATACTGTTTGTATGATTGTTTACGAAGCGCTTCGCCAGCAACAATTTGAGGGGCTAGAGCTGAGTCACCGTTATCAGCATGATAAATTAAAATAGATACTTCATTTTGTTTTGAAAGAATAATTATAGTCATTGACTATCAACAGATTAGAAATCCATAATTTGAAAACCTTGTCACCAAGGTTTTTTTATGTTATCCTTAAAAGGTCTTCAGGGCAGGGTGAAACTCCCGACCGGCGGTGATTCTTTGGATAAGTCCGCGAGCGCAAGCTGATGAGGTGTGATTCCTCAACCGACAGTACAGTCTGGATGGAAGAAGACCAGTCTTTTTGCGTAGGCTTTTTTTGGCATGGGCAAATCCATTGGGAACTTCTTTCAAATTGTTAAAATTTGGAGGAATTTTTTTATGACAAATACACGTAAATTGGCTTACATTGCCATTTTATCCGCAGTTTCATTCTTGTTGCTTTATTTTTCATTTCCATTGATTCCAGCAGCAGATTTTTTGAAGGTTGATTTTTCAATCCTTCCTGTTCTTATTGCCTTGGTTATCTTTGATTTTAAGAGTGCCATTGGTGTTCTCTTGCTTCGTTCATTGTTGAAGCTCTTGCTAAACAATGGTGGACCAGGATCAATGATTGGACTTCCTATGAATTTTGTTGCTCTAGGCGTCTTTGTTTGGGGCCTAAGCTATTTTTGGAAGAAAAATCAAACAAGCAAGAATTATATTCTTGGTTCTGTTGTAGGAACTGTCTTGCTTACAGTTGTTATGGTTATTCTTAACTATATTTATGCAGTACCACTCTATGCTAAATTTGCCAACTTTGATATTGCGCAATTTATAGGTCTCTATAAATACCTTTTCGCTATGGTAGTACCTTTCAATTTACTTGAAGGTTTGATTTTTGCGCTAGCCTTTGCTTTGATTTATGCTCCACTTAAGTCTATTCTAGTAAAATTATAAATATGAAACACAAACACACACATTATACTTATGCTTCTTTTGCCTTATTGTTATTTGTTGCTCTCGGTTATATGGTTAAGTTCTATCCTGAAGCCTTGACAGGATTTGATAGCAACATTCAAACTTGGGTTCGAGGAGGCTTACCAGCAGGATTGACACGCTTTTTTTAAAAACTATTACCATGCTTGGGAATACGCCTGTACAGGCTATTATTGCAATCGTAGCAGTCATCTTGCTTTATCTACGTCAGTATAAATCAGAAGCTATCTTTGTGGGAGCCAGTGGGCTTCTCGCTAGTATCTTGATTGTAAGTTTGAAGTATATTTATCAGCGTCAGCGCCCATCAATTACGCATTTAGTGCATGCTAGTGGTTATTCTTTCCCTAGTGGTCATTCTTTGGGAACTTTTTATGATTCTTGGAGCAATTGCCATTGTCCTTGCTCAGCGTTTGGAGAAAAAAAGAATCTAAAAATAGTAGTTTATGCTATTACTGGGCTTCTGATTTTCCTTGTTGGACTTTCGCGTATTTATGTGGGTGTTCATTATCCAACAGATGTTTTAGCTGGCTTTACCTTAGCCTTTGGGTTGCTTAATGCGATTTATCCAACTTATGACCGCATTCGCTTTGAATGGCGATTCCAAAGTAAACAGAAATAAAAAAACATGTAGTTTTGAACTGCATGTTTTTTGATACAAAGGAAGGTCTTTCCTATATAAAATGTATAAAAATAGCTTATTTTCACTATTGTTCTGTTAAAAATGCATTAACTGTATATTAATTATATTATAATTATGATATAATGTTTTTAAAATTTCGAAATAAAGGAGTGTCTCTTGAACATAAAAGACAGCATTGGAATAAGAATCAAAACTGAGCGTGAACGCCAGCAGATGTCACGTGAAGTGCTATGTTTAGATGGTGCGGAATTGACTGTTCGTCAGTTAATTCGCATTGAAAAAGGGGAGTCGCTCCCGTCTTTGGATAAATTATCTTATATTGCAAAACGTCTAGGAAAAAATATGACCGATTTATTGGATCATGACAGAATTGAGATTCCTGACACATACTATGAGATGAAAAATCGATTAATAAAGTATCCTTCCTATGGAGATAAGGAGAGAGTGAAACAAAAACTGGAACTTATCGAAGAAGTGTATGAGAATTTTTTTGATATTCTTCCAGAAGAAGAATTATTAACTTTAGATATTTTGGAAAATATACTGAGTTTCACTAGCTGGGAGGAGAGTCCCAAGGTTGAAGAAATATATGAGGATTTATTCGAACAGGTCAAAAAGAAGAAGAAATTTTCAACTAATGATTTATTAGTTATTGATTATTATCTCTATCATCTTTATGGAAGAAAGCAGTATGATAAAAAACTCTTTGATAGAATTGTTGATAGAGTCTTGAGACAGGAAATCCCGACAGATGATGCCTACAATATTGCTTTATTTAATGATTTGATGGCTATTGCTGCTTTAAAGATTTTTCATAAGTCCTTCTCAGATTTTTTAGTAGTTGTAGATAAAGCTTTGGCTGTTATAGAGAAATCACAGTTTCATAGTTATAAACCAGGTGTCTATATTTTAGAGGCTAAATATGAACTTCTGCATAAACAAAACAAGAAAAAAGCTGCAGAGAATTATGATAAGGCTATAATGTTCGCCTCTGTTTTAGAAGATTCGGTTTTGGAAGAAAAAATTAGGGAAGAGAAAGCAGCAGATGGTTTATAGAAATGGTGGTGACATAAATGTCACTACTTTTTTAATGGTTAAATGTTTATCATATAGTTAATAAAAATATTAAGGAGTCGAATTTTGAAGAACTTAAAAAAATTTTTAGTATTACTTATCGCAGTAGCACCTTTCTTTATCAATTATTATTAATAAGGAGTCACCATGTCAAAATATCCATATATTTCACAGGTTGATCAGCGTGATTGTGGTGTCGCTGCCTTGGCCATGATTCTTAAACACTATGGTTCATCTTATAGTTTAGCTTATTTGCGAGAGTTGGCTCAGACTTCTCGTGAAGGTACTTCTGCGCTTGGTTTGGTGGAAGCGGCCAAGCAGTTGGGTCTTGAAACTCAGGCTATTCGTGCGGATTTAGACTTGTTTAAACAAGAAAACCTATCTTATCCTTTTATTGTACATGTGGTTAAAGAAGGTGGGCTGCAACATTATTATACGGTGTTTGGTCAAATCAAGGGGCAGCTTGTTATTGGTGATCCAGATCCTAGCAAGAAGGTCATTAAAATGCCCTTAGAGGAATTTTCCAAAGAGTGGACGGGAGTTGCTCTCTTTTTTGTTCCAGGAGAAGCCTATACTAAATACAAAGAAGATGTATCTGGACTTCTTTCATTTTTACCAATTTTGTTTCGTCGTAAGGGTTTGATTGCAGTTATTGTCTTGCTGAGTTTTCTAGTGACCCTTGTTAATATTATTGGTTCTTATTATTTGCAAGCTATTATCGACCGCTTGATTCCTCAGGGGGCCTATAATCTTCTGACCATGATTTCGCTAGGCTTATGTATCTCTTATCTTGCTCAACAAGTTTTTACTTTTTTCAAAGATTATCTTCTACATCGATTGGGTAATTACCTGTCCATTGCTGTCATTCTTCCTTATATCAAGCATGTCCTTTTCTTGCCTATTAGTTTCTTTAGTTCACGTCGTACTGGTGAAATCACGTCACGTTTTGGAGATGCTAACACTATTATTGATGCTCTAGCTTCAACGATTTTATCGATTTTCCTAGATGTGACCATTGTGATGACTCTAGCTGTGGCTCTTATTGTACAAAATCAGTCACTTTTTTTGATGACTCTCACGGTAGTTCCTCTTTATGTTTTAATCATTGTGGCATTCTATAAGCTTTTTGAAAAGGAAAATTATCAATTGATGGAGGCAAATAGTCAGGTTAATACCGCTGTTATTGATGATTTGCGAGGTATTGAAACTTTAAAATCCTTGAGGGTTGAGGAAAGACGCTATCGGGAAATTGAGGTGAAATTCCATGACTATTTGAAGAAGTCTTTGTCTAAGGCCAAGTGGCAATTAACGCAGGATGGGTTAAAGACAGGGGTTCAGTTAGTTTCTAATGTCTTTATCCTCTGGTATGGGGCACAATTGGTCATGGAAGGGCAACTATCTGCAGGTCAGTTGATTACCTATAATATGTTGTTGAATTATTTTACAACTCCTTTAATTAATATCATCAATCTCCAATCTAAAATTCAGCAAGCCAAAGTCGCCAATAATCGTCTTCAAGAAGTTTATGTTGTGGACAAGGAAGAAAAAGGAAAACTTAAAGAGTTATCTTTTAAACAACTTGCTTTTAAAGGAGTCAGTCACCGTTTTAGTTATCAGCAAGAGACTCTTAGTAAGATTGATTTAACGATTTATAAGGGTGAGAAAATCGCCCTCATGGGTAAAAGTGGATCTGGAAAAACGACCTTAGCTAAAATGTTGTCAGGTTATTATACGAAATCTAGTGGTCATGTAATCCTAGATAAAGATGCTATTAGCCATGCGGAGTTGCGTCAAATGGTGACTTACGTTCCCCAGCAGACCTATGTGTTTACGGGAACCATTTTAGAAAATCTGCTATTAGGATTTGAAGGAGAAGTTGACGAGAAAAAACTTCTTAAAGTTTGCCAACAAGCTGATATCTTAGAGGATATTCAAAAAATGCCACTAGGCTTTCAGACCCAAGTATCTGAAGATGGAGGTCTGTCTGGCGGTCAAAAACAAAGATTAGCTATAGCAAGGGCTCTATTGTCCAAACAACCAATCTTGATTTTTGATGAAGCTACAAGTGGTCTCGATAGTGATACTGAAAGCAGGGTCATGGCTAACCTTGCTAAGATTAAACGAACAATGATTTTTATTGCTCACCGCAATAGTGTACGTCAACATGTCAGTCGTGTAGTGACCATGGTGAGTGGCCAGATTGAGTCAGACAGTCCTAATTTCAATCCATTCCAGTTTATTTAAAATAATCTTCCTATTATATATGTAGAAAACTTAAGAAGTCTAAATTTTCACATCTTGCACCTATCTTATTAATATAGTATACTGGTAGCAGACTATTAAGAGGTGTAAACATGTTAGAGGCATATAAAAATTTTTGGTTAGGCTATCTCGATTTTTATGGTCGTACAAAACGACCAGACTATTGGTGGGTTGTCTTGATTAATGGAATTATCGGTAGTTTGATTTTTCCTACTGATGGACTTACTTGGGGAAACAAGAGCTGCTGGCTTTACATTGACAGCTTTTCATTCTATTTATAGCAGCAACGGCGCTTCCTACAATTTCTATTCAGATTCGTCGTCTGCGTGATGCCAATTTCAATGTTGCTTGGATTGTATTAAAAGCAACTCCATTAACAGTAGCTCTTTGGGTGATGTATGCCTTTCCCACAAGAGATTCAAAAATAATTCCAATATAAAAAAAGGGTGAAACTAGTTAATCTAGTTCCACTCTTTTTTTCTTATAAAATTAAAAGCTACCTAAGAGGCTAACCAAGGTGAAGCTGATAGTTGCATAAAAATACAGCGAGAGGGGTTGCCTGGATAGGCTTATAAAGTCTAATAAGTGTTAGGACACACCAAATAAAAGAGTACTGTGACAAACCAACCTGATAGTAAGCGACGTGGCGTTACACCATAGAGTGCTATATAAACTCCAAAGAGTTTCCAGCCGGCGATAAGGGCAAAGAGGCTAGCAAAAGTAAAGAGTAGGGTACTCAACAAACGAAGCCCCTTATGGGTGAAGAAGTTTTCTTTAGAAAAAATATAAAGTCCAGCTAGGATTCCCAAGTTAAGGGTAGAGACTCGAACTAATTGCCAGAAGCCCTGAACAGCAATATGTGAGGCTTGATGGGCTGGAATGTTGACTTGGTTGAGAGAAAGGAGTTCTCCCATTTGACTAGTGGCAGTTAATATGAATAGGGCATAAGTAAGGCAGAGGCTTCCGAGTACGATATAAGCTGCTACTTTTGGAAACTGACGGGTTGTTTTAAGACGGCCTTCAAATCGTTTTTGACTAAGTGGCTTTTCTTTTGCCAAATAGGTTGCAATGAGTTGAGCAAAAAGTCCTAGAGCCAGAGGGATACTGGTTATTAAACGAGAGAACAATAATCCGTTATCCTTGAAGGTGATAGTGAAATCAAGTAGAGTAGCGAGTGTCTGGAAGAACTGTTGCCAGAGTTGTCCGAAAGCAGGCAAGACCTGACTAAGCTGACTAGCAGCGAATACAGTCAGTACCAAGGCAATCATGATACTAATGAGAATCATCCATTTGTGGTTCTGAACTGCATGTTTCTTCTTCAGAGAGCTCTTGTTTAGGTGTTGTTTTATAGAGTAGTGTCCAGGCTCCGATAAAGAAATATTTCAGTGGGAAGATGCAGCTAGTGTATATGAGGTCTAGCCAAACCATAATTCCCAAACGGTCTTGACTACTTTGTCCAGTACGTGCCATTAAGTAAAGGAGGATACTCGCATGAAGGCAAAGAATCTGAGCGCTCCCCCAGTTGTCGTGCAGACCCCAAAGACTAATTTGTAAACCTTGTAGTAGACTAGTGACCATAAATATTACCGATTCAAGTCGCATTCCCTTTGCTTTTCCACCTAATAGACGGCAGCCCAGTTCAATCGTACTTATCAAGACAACGGTTGCTGGAAAGGCAAAGGAAAAATGGGTCAAGTAAGTGACATATAGGAAGCAGGCCACGAGACAGGCGACAATCAGTCCCTTAATTTTCCAAATGTCTTTTGGTGAAAAATATTCCAAGAGTTTCTTGGTTTTGGTTTGAAGACTAGTCTTTTCGTCGGAATATTCCTGGGAGACTGGCTGTAAATTAGTAGTATAGTCATTTGTTTCCATCATAATTCTCCTTTTGGATGTTAGTCCAAAAAAGACTTTATCATAAAAAACGTTCATCTTTGTCACCCAACTGTAAAATTACTAAAAATAGGTCTATGGACTTAGGTCTGGAGAATGAGTTGGAAAAATAGGCGAGAAAAAAATATAATGCTCACATTGGATGATAGATTGTACGGACTATATTGTCAGAAACAGTCAAATACTAAAGGAAGCTTTTTATAGATTAACTGTTTATTTATCTGGGATTAAGCAAAGGACTCCTATTGAGAATTACCAAATGTAATGTCATTTTTTGACACCACATGTTAGCTTGACTAATATGTAAATGTTGCAAAATTTCTGAAAATTCGTTGACATGTGTTGTCAAAGTAGTATGATATTAACATAAAAAACTTAGGAGGTTCTTATGTTAGGTGTCATCCTACTCTATGTTGGTATGGTTTTGATGAGTAATGGACTCCATCGTTTAGAGGGTATTCCTGATAAGTCAAATGTTGTCATGAATATCTTTACGGGTGGTTTGGGGTTGATTCTCAACATTATTGTCATTGCTTATGGAGCTTGTACAGGGCAAGGCGCTGAATGGTTTTATGGTAGCGCCACTGGCCTTTTATTTGCCTTCACCTACCTTTACTCAGCTATCAATACGATTTTCGATTTTGATCAACGTTTGTATGGGTGGTTTAGTTTATTTGTGGCGATTAATACGCTACCAGCAGGGATTCTTTGCTTAACATCTGGATACGGTGGTAATGCTTGGTATGGTATTATTTGGTTCTTGTGGGGTATTCTATGGCTAACTGCCTTTATTGAAATTAACCTTAAGAAGCACCTAGGGAAATTTGTCCCTTACCTAGCTATTTTTGAAGGAATTGTAACAGCTTGGATTCCAGGGCTTTTGATGCTTTGGGGCAAGTGGTAAGCATTGATTTAAGGAGGAAAAACGATGCAATTGACAATGCGTGAGCAGGAAAAAATGATGATTAGCCTTGCGGCTATGATTGCTCAACGACGTAAAGATAAAGGAATCAAATTGAATCATCCAGAAGCAGTTGCTTTGATTACAGACTATGTGCTTGAAGGTGCAAGAGAAGGTAAAACTGTTGCCCAATTGATGGATGAAGCTCGCAATCTTTTAACACGTGAAGATGTTATGGAAGGTATTGCGGAAATGATTCCAATGATTCAAGTTGAAGCTACTTTTACGGACAGTACAAAACTGGTTACTGTTCATGATCCTATTCAGTAAGGAGAAATGTAATGATTCCAGGTGAATACCATGTGGCGAGTGAGCCAATTGATTATAACGGTGGTTACGAAGCCATTAGTCTTGAAGTGAAAAATGTGGGTGACCGTGCTGCTCAAGTGGGCTCTCACTACCATTTTTATGAAGCAAACGAAGCTGGTCTTCAGTTTGATCGTGAAAAGGCGCGAGGCAAACGTCTAGATATTCCAGCAGGTACAGCCATTCGTTTTGAGCCAGGTGAAACGAAAACAGTACAACTTATTGACTTTGGAGGGAAACGTCGTATTTTTGGTTTCAATAACAAGGTCAATGGTTTCTTAGACTAGAAAGAGGACAAATCGATGAGTTTTAAAATGGATCGTGAAGAGTATGCTCAACACTACGGACCAACTGTAGGTGATAGCGTACGTCTTGGAGATACCAATCTTTTTGCAGCCATTGAAAAAGACTTTACTGTTTATGGACAGGAATCTAAGTTTGGTGGCGGTAAAGTTTTGCGTGATGGTATGGGTGTTAGTGCTACGGAAACACGTGACAATCCATCAGTTGTTGACACCATTATTACAGGTGCAACCATCATTGACTATACAGGTATTATTAAAGCAGATATCGGTATTCGTGATGGTAAGATTGTTGCTATCGGTCGCGGTGGTAACCCAGATACAATGGACAATGTGGACTTTGTTGTGGGTGCTAGTACAGAAGCCATTGCTGCTGAAGGTTTGATTGTGACTGCTGGTGGTATTGACCTTCACGTGCACTATATTTCTGCCGACCTTCCTGAATTTGGTTTGGATAACGGGATTACTACCCTCTTTGGTGGTGGTACTGGTCCTGCTGATGGAAGTAATGCAACAACATGTACACCAGGTAAATTCCATATTACTCGTATGTTGCAAGCTGTTGATGATATGCCTGCTAACTTTGGTTTCCTTGCCAAAGGTGTTGGTTCTGAGACTGAAGTGGTTGAAGAGCAAATTAAGGCCGGTGCAGCAGGAATTAAGACACACGAGGACTGGGGTGCGACTTACGCAGGAATTGATAATTCCCTTAAAGTTGCGGATAAATACGATGTTTCTTTTGCGGTCCACACTGACTCTTTGAATGAGGGTGGATTTATGGAAAATACTTTGGAATCCTTCCAAGGTCGTACCGTTCATACCTTCCACACCGAAGGTTCAGGTGGTGGACATGCTCCAGATATCATGGTCTTTGCTGGTAAGGAAAATATTTTGCCATCATCAACTAACCCAACTAACCCATACACTACAAATGCTATTGGTGAGTTGTTAGATATGGTTATGGTTTGCCACCACTTGGATCCAAAAATTCCAGAAGACGTCTCTTTTGCTGAATCACGTGTACGTAAACAAACAGTGGCTGCAGAAGACGTTCTTCATGATATGGGTGCCCTTAGTATCATGACTTCAGATGCCATGGCTATGGGACGTGTCGGTGAAGTAGCCATGCGTTGTTGGCAACTAGCTGATAAGATGAAAGCTCAGCGTGGTCCGCTTGAAGGGGATTCAGAGTTTAACGATAATAACCGTATCAAACGTTACGTGGCTAAATATACAATTAACCCTGCTATCACTAACGGTATTGCAGACTATATCGGATCTGTAGAAGTTGGTAAATTTGCAGATTTGGTTATCTGGGAACCAGCACAATTTGGTGCAAAACCTAAGTTGGTGCTTAAGGGTGGTATGTTAACTTATGGTGTTATGGGTGACGCTGGTTCAAGTCTTCCAACACCTCAACCACGTATCATGCGTAAATTATATGGTGCTTACGGTCAAGCGGTTCATGAAACAAATCTTACATTTGTCTCTCAATACGCTTATGATCACGGTATCAAAGAAGAAATTGGTTTGAATAAGATTGTTCTTCCTGTTAAGAATACGCGTAACTTGACTAAGCGTGATATGAAGCTTAATGACTACGCTCCAAAAACAATCCGTATCGATCCACAGACCTTTGATGTCTTTATTGATGATGAGTTGGTTACTTGTGAACCAATCCATACGACATCATTGTCTCAACGTTATTTCTTGTTCTAAGGAAGACGCTATATAAATGAGGCTGGAATTTTTCCTCCAACCTCTTTTGTATTTTATAGCCATAACGTTTTTAGCGCTTAATTAAGTTGCTATATGAGTTTGATGCTAGATTTTTAAAATGTAATAGAAAAGGAAAAAGTATGATTTTTACAAAAGTAGACGCTCTTGTTAAAGATATCGATGTGGACAAATACCATATTGAAACAGTCATTCTTTCGAGTGATGACCTTAACAAAAAAATTATTCGTGTGAAGAGTGATCACGGGAATGAATTTGGTATTCGTCTTGATAAGGGACAAAAATTGCAAAATGGCTCTGCCTTTTTATCGATGATCACCATGTCCTAGCTATTGGTGTTGAGTCACAGGATTTGATTGTCATCTCACCTAAAGATATGGATGAAATGGGAATCACAGCTCATATTCTTGGGAATACTCATAAACCGATTGAGGTGAAAGATGCCAAGATTTATTTAGAGGTTGACCCAGTTGTAGAGCAAGTCTTGACTCAAAAAGAGATTGCCTACACGATTGAAGAAGTGGTCCTTGATAAGCCCCTACGCCATGTGAATTTAACTGCCCATGAACATTAATCCTTTTGCTAATGTGTCTTTGCAAGATTATCTTGAAATTGTGCAAATTGTCGATTCAACCTTTCCAATTGGATCGTTTAACCACTCTTTTGGGATGGAAAATTATCTGCGCGAAGACACTGTAACAGATGATAAAGGTTACGAAGAGTGGCAAGAAGCCTATTTAGCTAGTCAGTTTAAATATGGTGAAGGTCTTGTAATCAAACTGGTTTATGATGCTATGGCTACAGACAACTTAGAGCAGGTTTGGCATTATGATAAGGTCTTGACAGTTTCGACGCAAGCGCGTGAAACAAGACAGGGGACTAAAATGATTGCTAAACAAATGCTTCGACTCATTCAAAGGCTTCATGCTATTCCGGTATTGGATGACTATCAGTCCAAAATACGTAAGGGTGAGGTCTTCGGCAATCCAGCTATTGTCTTTGCGCTCTATGTGTTTAACAAGGGCTTGGGATGTAGTGAAGCCATTGCACTTTATGGCTATAGCGTGATTTCGACGATGGTTCAAAATGCTGTTCGTGCCATTCCACTTGGACAGTTTGCTGGACAAGAGATTGTTTTACGTAGCTTTTCGCAATTAGAAAAAATGACACAGGAAATTCAAGAACTGGACGCGTCCTACCTTGGGGCCAATACGCCTGGTCTTGAATTAGCTCAGATGAAACATGAAACACAGGTATTCCGCCTATTCATGTCCTAAAATATCAACAAGGTTGAGAGGAAAAAACAATGACAAAACGTACTGTAATTATTGGAGTTGGTGGACCTGTTGGTTCAGGTAAAACTCTTTTACTTGAGCGTCTTACACGACGTATGTCCGACTTAAATTTAGCAGTTATTACTAACGATATCTATACAAAAGAAGATGCTCTTTTCTTGGCTAAAAATTCAAGCTTAGATGAAGACCGTATCATTGGTGTAGAAACTGGTGGATGTCCTCATACTGCGATTCGTGAGGATGCTTCTATGAACTTTGAAGCGATTGAAACTCTTCAAGAGCGCTTTAACCATGATTTGGATGTTATTTTCCTTGAAAGTGGTGGGGATAACTTGGCTGCGACCTTCAGTCCTGATTTGGTTGATTTCACCATTTATATTATTGACGTTGCTCAGGGTGAAAAAATTCCACGTAAGGCTGGTCAAGGGATGATTAAGAGTGATTTGTTCTTGATCAATAAGACTGACCTTGCACCTTATGTTGGAGCTAACCTAGATCGTATGCGTGAAGATACCCTTCATTTCCGTAACGAAGATTCTTTCATTTTCACAAATTTGAATAATGATGACAATGTTAAGGAAGTGGAAGAATGGATTCGTAAGAATTTCCTACTAGAGGACTTGTAAGATGACACAAGTATACGATGGCTTTGTCCATCTTGGATTTTCAAACCGAAATGGTCGTACAATTTCCCACAAGAAATACCAAGAAGGTAACTCTCGAGTGTCAGCGGATAATTCAGATGCCAATGGTGTTCCTTACTATTTCCTAATTAATATGGGTGGGGGCTTTGTCGAGGGTGAGCAGTATCAAGTGACCATTGATGTTAATAAAGATGCTCATGCCTTGGTAACAACCCAAACACCTACCTATGTTTACAAGTGTGAAAGAGGACAGTTGACGCAACAACATACGTCCATCACACTTGAAGAAAATAGCTATTTGGAGTACATGGCTGATGAAGTTATTCCCTATTTGAAATCACGCTATTTCCAAACAAGTCGTATTGATATGGACAAGTCTGCCCACTTGATTTATTCAGATGGTGTGACGGCAGGTTGGTCTCATGAGGATTTGCCGTTTCAATACCATTATTTCGTAATTTGACACAAATCTACCAAGATAATGAGCTTGTTTATAGCGATCAGACCCTCTTAGAGCCTCAGAAACAAGATATGTTTAAACTTGGTTATTTTGAAGGCTGGCGTAATTATAATAGTTTGGTAATGGTGTCACCAAATATTGACGAGGCTTTTGTTAAGGCTTTGCAGAAGCACTTAGAAGATCTGAATTTAGAGTCTGATTTTGCTATTTCATCCTTAGATATCCCAGGTCTGGTGTTACGTATCTTAGGAAAAACTGCTGAGGATAATCGTCGCGTCATTTATGCCTGTGCAGACTATTTTAGACAAGAAATACATGGATTAACCCCTTTGAATTTGAGAAAAAATGATATGAGGAGATAAAAAATGCATATTCCTGAAAATTACCTAAGCCCTACGACTTGTGCGGCAATGGGGGCAGTTATGTTGCCTATTTGGTATAAGGCTGTCAAGGAAGTAAAGGTTAAAGTTGATACGGATAAAAAAACGATTCCTATGTTGGGAATCGGGACTTCCTTGTCCTTCCTTATCATGATGTTTAATCTTCCAGCCCCAGGTGGAACTAGTGCCCATGCTGTTGGAGCAGTGCTAATTGCTATATTGTTAGGGCCTTGGGCCTCCTGTTTAGCAGTTAGTGTGGCCCTGGCTATGCAGGCCTTGCTCTTTGGTGATGGTGGAATCTTGGCCTTTGGTGCTAACGCCTTTTGTATGGCCGTTGTTATGCCATTTGTAGGTTATGCTGTTTATAAACTCTTGAATAAGTGGACAAAGAACAGGATAATTGCCAGCTTTTTTGGAGGTTATATTGGGATTGTAGCTGCGGCTCTGACTGTTGCAGTTTTATTAGGAATTCAGCCTATTCTCTTTAAAGATAGCAGTGGTAATCCGCTTTACAATCCATACCCTTTGAGAGTGACACTTCCAGTAATGGGCTTGACTCACCTCCTCATCGGTTTGGTAGAAGGATTCTTCACAGCTGGTGTTCAAGAATTCATTGAACGTTTGAATATTGATAATACTCAGGAACTAACGACTAAAAAACTACGTCCGTTATTGCTCTTTATCCTAGCCTTGATTATCCTAACACCACTTGGTTTATTGGCGACGGGAACAGCTTTTGCGGAATGGGATGTCAAAGAGTTGGTGGAAAAATTGGCTCATTATCATGTGGAAGCCCAAGCGCCAAAAGGAATGTTGAATGGTTTCTCATTCAATGCTCTCTTCCCAGATTATAGTATTGCAGGTATTCCAGAAGTCTTGGGTTATGTCTTGAGCGCTGCTTCTGCTGTTTTGATTTTCTTCATCCTCTATCGCTTGATTTTCGGTAGAAAGGTTGAAAAATGATTCTGCCAGATTGGATGTCGGAAGAGCGCCCGGTAGTCACTAAAGTCGGTAGAAATAACTTTCTTATCCGGAATCGTCACCATCTGGAAGCTCTTCTTCAAAAGTTTGAAACGCCTCCTTTAAAAGTAGCATCAGTCTTTCATCCAACTGCTAAGGTTTTACTTCTCTTTTTCTTACTTATTTCAGTAGGAATTAGCCGAAATCTCACAGTTTTGTGGATTCTAGCCTTGTTTTTAGGAGCTGGAGTGGCTTTTCTGCCACATTCTATTTTAGTAAGAACCTTGAAAAAGACCGTAGTGTTGTTGATTTTTCCTTTAGTTCTTTATCTACCACATCTCTTACTTAGCGGAGGTCAATCGCTCTTTCTCTTTAGACTTCCTTTGATTGCTGTAGCCATTGCTTATTATTCAGAGACGAGTACAATAAGTGAGATGTTAGCGGCATTAAAAGGATTGCATTTTCCTGATCTTGTTCTGCTCCAGTTAGATATCACCATAAAATATATCGATGTCTTTGGAAAACAATTAATGGATTTGCTCAAAGGGATTGAAGCACGAAGCTTTGGTGGCAATCATCGTTTCCGGATTGGAAGTAATATCTGGGGGGATTTTATACCTTAAAGCTATTCGCTATGGTGAGGAACTGACTCAAGCCATGGAAGCACGTTGCTTTGTTGGTGAGTATGTCAAGTCATCACAGTCATTCACATGGAAGGATTGGCTGGCCTTGATAAGTCTAGTAGCAGTGATTTTAGGACAGATTCTGTTAGGAGGATGAGATGTTTCAATTGAAACAAGTGGCCTGTGCCTATGAACAAAAAAAGGTCTTTACTGGTCTTGATTTGGAGATTAGACAAGGACAATATGTGATGTTGATGGGGGAAAATGGGACTGGGAAATCAAGTCTTATCAGTTTATTAACTGGCTTCAAGCAGGAAGAATCTGGTCGCATTCTTTTCTTAGGGAAGGACCTCAAAGAATGGCTGAAGGACAAACGTCAAAAACGAGATTTTTATAGTCGCCTCGGAATCCTCTTTCAGGATGTGGATAGTCAGTTATTTAATAGTACTGTCTATGATGAGATTGCTTTTGGTCCTCGCCAGCTAGGTCTAACCGAAGAAGAAGTCTCACAGCGCGTTCAAGACACGCTATCCCTGCTTAAAATTGAAGATTTAAGAGATCGCGTTCCCTATCAACTGTCTGGTGGAGAAAAGAAGAAAGTGGCTTTTGCCAGTATCATGGTAACTAATCCAGATGTGTATATTCTTGATGAACCCTTCAATAATCTTTCTAAAGAATATGAAGAATTTTTTAGGGAACTTCTACATGACCTTCATTCAGCTGGAAAGACTATTATCATGTCTGCTCACCACTTCAAGCACCTTCATCATGAAAAGGCTGATGTTCTTCTTTTCGAAGATGGCAAAGCTGATTTCTTTCCTGCCCAGGAAGTGCTCAGTAACCAGCAAGTAGTTGAGCGTTTGTCACATTATTAATAAGGATAAGTAGGAAATCGTTCTAGGTTTCCTACTTTTTTCTTTGTCAAACAATTGATATTTTTAGGTGATAGTATTTTCTTATCACCTTGATTATGTTTAAGTATTAGTTAAGCTTAGTGAATTCTGTTACAATAAAAACAATCAATCTCAAAGGAGAGTATTATGAAACTTAAAAAAATTCTTGGAATTACGAGTGTAGCCATTGCTTCAGTAGCATTGCTTGCTGCATGTTCATCTAAATCATCAAAAGAAGCATCTAAATCTTCAGGTGCTAAAGAAACAATTAACTTTGCCACAGTTGGGACAACAGCACCGTTCTCATATGAAGAAAACGGTGAATTGACTGGTTACGATGTGGAAGTGGCTAAAGCAGTCTTCAAGGACTCTGACAAATATGAAGTGAAATTCCAAAAAACAGAATGGTCTTCAGTCTTCACAGGTCTTGACTCAGCTAAATACCAAATGGCTGGGAACAATATCTCTTATTCAGAAGAACGTGACCAAAAATACCTCTTCTCATATCCAATTGGTACCACACCAGCTGTTTTGACTGTTCCAAAAGATAGTAATATTAAGAAATATGATGATATTGCTGGACACTCAACGCAGGTTGTTCAAGGGACATCGACAGCGACACAATTAACTGAATTTAACGATAAACATTCAGACAAGCCAGTTGAACTTAACTACACAAATGAAAATATTACACAAATGTTGACAAGTTTGAATGAAGGCAAGTACGACTTCAAGATCTTTGATGCACCAACTGTTAATGCAATCATCAAAAACAATAAATTGAGCAACTTGAAGACGATTGAACTTAAATCTGATCAACAACCATACATCTACTTCTTGTTCGCAGATAACCAAAAAGATCTTCAAACATTTGTAAACAAACGTTTGGAAGAACTCCAAAAAGATGGTACTTTGGCTAAGTTGGCTGAAAAATTCCTTGGAAATAAAGATTATATTCCAACTAAAGATGCTTTGAAAGTTCCTAGTAAAAAATAATAAGGAAGGCTGGGAGTGATTCTCAGCTTTTTCATATAATTAAAATCTAGGGCGAGTTATAGTTAAAAACTATAGATATATACAATTATAAACAATTTGATACAATTCTCATCCTATGGGATAATAATTTTATACTTAAAACAATTAAAGGGAGTTCGTTATGAAACTTAAAAAAATTCTCGGAATTACAGGATTGGCAGTCGCTTCAACAGTAGCTTTGGCTGCTTGTGGTGCTGGTGGTAATAAATCAGCTAAAGATGATAAAACTTTGACAGTTGGTATCATGACTTTGGATGATACAACTGAGCCATTGTGGGATAAAGTCAAAGAATTGGCTAAAGACAAGGGTGTTACTATCGAGTTGAAAGAGTTCACAGACTACAACCAACCAAATGAAGCCCTTAAAAACGGTGAAATCGATGTTAATGCTTTCCAACACATTTATTTCTTGAACAACTGGAACAAAGAAAATAAAGGTGATGTTGTTGCGGCAGCTGACACACTTCTTAGCCCAATCCACCTTTTCTCAGGTACTGAAAACGGAAAAGCTAAGTATAAAGATGTTAAAGAGCTTCCAGAAGGAGCTACAATCTCAGTACCTAACGATGGTACAAACGAAAGCCGTGCTTTGACACTTCTTCAAACAGCTGGTTTGATTAAGTTGGATGTTAAAGATGGTGAATTGGCAACTATCAAGAACATTTCTGAGAATCCAAAGAAATTGGACATCAAAGAAATCTCAGCTGAACAAGCTGCCCAAACGCTTTCATCAGTAGATGCAGCGGTTGTTAATAACTCATACGCACAACAACAAAACGTTAACTATGATACAACTCTCTTCCAAGAAGAACCAAGTCAAGATTTGAAAGATTGGGTTAACGTCATTGCAGCTAATAAAGATTGGGAAAAATCAAATAAAGCTGATGCTATCAAGACTTTGATTAAAGCATACCAAAACGATGAAGTAGCACAAATCATCTATGATGCATCTAACAAGGTTGACCTTCCAGCATGGAAAGGTGCCCCAACACAAGATCAATTGAAAGCTAATTCAAAGAAATAAGCTAAAGACAGAGGGCGTGTGAGAGCACGCCATTTTGTCGTGTATGAAGGAGACGATTTGATGGCATTTTCAAGTGAAGAAGAGCAGTTACGAAAATTTCGTAACGATGAAATTGCTCAGCACTATTTTGAAGTCTTGCGGACTTTGATTTCTAAAAAATCTATTTTTGCTCAAAATATTGGTCTCTATGACGTGGCTGCTTACCTTGGTGAGATTTTCTCTGGTGTTGGTGCAGAGGTGACAATTGACGAGACCTATACGGCACCATTTGTCTTGGCAAAATTCAAGAGTCCAAATCCAGATGCGAAAACAATTATTTTCTATCAACACTATGATACGGTTCCTGCGGATAATGATCAGCCATGGACAGATGAACCTTTCCGTCTGACAGTTCGTAAGGGCTACATGTATGGTCGTGGTGTTGATGATGATAAGGGGCATATTACAGCTCGTTTGACAGCCCTGCGGAAATATATTCGAGAGGTTGGCGACCTTCCTGTAAATATTACGTTTATGATGGAAGGGGCTGAAGAATCTGCATCAACTGACCTTGAAAAATATTTGGAAAAATACCGAGATGACCTTCTTCCAGCAGACCTATTGGTTTGGGAGCAAGGAAATCGAAATAGTAAAGGTCAATTGGAAATCACAGGGGGCAACAAGGGGATTATTACCTTTGACTTGTCTGTCGAGAGTGCTGATGTTGATATCCACTCTAAATTTGGTGCAGTGATTGAATCGGCTTCGTGGTACTTGCTCAACGCTATCTCAAGCATGAGAGATGATCAGGGACGTATCCTTATCGACGGTATCTATGAAAAGATTGTCCAACCAAACGAACGAGAGATGGATCTTATTGAAACTTATGCCATTGAAAATGCAGATAGTCTTCGTAAGATTTACGGCTTAAAACTACCCATTTTAGAAAGTGACCGCCGAGCTTTCTTAAAAACTTACTATTTTGAACCTGCCCTTTCCATTGAAGGCATTTCAACAGGTTATCAGGGGCAAGGGGTTAAGACTATCTTACCAGCCCAAGCCAGAGCTAAGATGGAGATGCGTTTGGTCCCTGGCTTGACGCCTGAGTACGTTTTGGAGTGTATCAAGGCACACCTCAAAAAAGAAGGATTTGACCGTATCAAGGTGACCTTCACTCTTGGTGAAGAAAGTTATCGTAGTGATATGTCTGATCCGGCTATTGTCAATGTTATTGAGTTAGCAAAAGGCTTTTATGAAGAGGGCGTTGCTGTGCTTCCAACGGCAGCAGGTACAGGGCCTATGCATATGATTCATCAGGCTTTGGGTGTTCCTATGGCAGCATTTGGTATAGGGAATGCTAACAGTCGTGACCATGGTGGGGATGAAAATGTTAGCTTAGCAGATTACTACACCCACATTGAACTAATTAAGGAGTTAATTGCAAGTTATGAGTAATGTCATTATTGATTTGAAAAATATTGATATCACCTTTACGCAGAAACGCCGCACTATTCAAGCGGTTAAGGATGTGTCTATCCAGATTGAAAAAGGTGATATTTACGGAATTGTTGGTTATTCAGGGGCTGGTAAATCTACCCTTGTGCGTGCGATCAATCTTTTGCAAGTGCCTACAGCTGGTAAAATCACTATCGGTAAAGATGTGACTTTTGCAGATGGTAAGGTCCAATTGTCGACAAAAGAATTGCGTCAGAAACGTCAAACGATTGGGATGATTTTTCAACACTTTAACCTTATGGCTCAAAAGACGGCTTATGAAAATGTAGCCTTTGCCCTTCGTCATTCTAAACTAAGCAATGAAGAGAAAGACAAAAAAATTCGCGGTCTTTTGGAATTGGTTGATTTGGCTGATCGTGCTGAAACTATCCTGCACAATTATCAGGTGGTCAAAAACAACGTGTAGCGATTGCCCGTGCCTTGGCTAATGATCCTGAAATCTTGATTTCAGATGAGTCTACATCAGCTCTTGACCCTAAAACAACTAAGCAAATTCTTTCACTATTGCAGGATTTGAATAAAAAACTTGGGTTGACAGTGGTTATGATCACCCACGAAATGCAAATTGTTAAAGATATTTGTAACCGTGTTGCCGTTATGCAAAATGGTCAACTTTTGGAAGAGGGCAGTGTACTTGATATCTTCTCAAATCCTCAAGAAGATTTGACACAAGAATTTATTGAAACTGCAGCAGGGATTGAAGATGCCTTGGCTAAGATTAATGCACAACCTTTGGTGAAAAACTTACCAAGCTCAGCCCTTCTCGTTCAACTTAAATATGCTGGTTCTTCAACAGATGAGCCACTCTTGACCGAAATTTTCAAAGAGTACGGAGTTTCAAGTAACATCCTTTATGGTAACGTTGAGATTCTAGGTGATACTCCTGTTGGTGAATTGGTCGTTGTCTTGGATGGTGAAGCGGATCAGGTTCTTGCTGCTCAAAAAGCGATTGAAAATGCAGGTGTCAGCTTGCAAGTACTTAAGAAAGGAGCCCAATAATGTCAGATTGGATTCAACAAAACTTTCCAGATATTTATCGTATCGGTATGCAGGGGGTTAACTCTTGGCCAGACGCCATCTATGCGACTCTCTACATGACGGTTATTTCCTTCATCATTGGGGGACTTCTTGGTCTTGTTATGGGGCTCTTCTTGGTATTGACAGGTCCTCGTGGAGTTATTGAAAATAAATTTGTTTTCCAAATCTTGGATAAAATCACTTCAATCTTCCGTGCCATTCCTTTCATTATCCTCTTGGCGATTTTGAAAGGATTCACTTACTTTATCGTGGGGACTAACCTCGGTATGACAGCGGCCTTGGTTCCATTGTCAGCTGCAACCTTCCCATTCTTTGCACGTCAAGTACAGGTGGTGCTTGCAGATCTTGACCGTGGCGTTATTGAAGCAGCACAAGCTAGTGGTGCAACACTTTGGGATACGATTAAGGTTTACCTTAGTGAAGGTCTACCTGAGTTGGTTCGTGTATCAACCGTAACTCTGATTTCCCTAGTCGGTGAGACTGCAATGGCCGGTGCTATCGGTGCCGGTGGTCTTGGTTACATCGCCATCTATTATGGATATAACCGTTCTAGTACATCAGTTACCATTTTGGCAACTTTTTTGATTTTGATTTTGATTTTCCTTATCCAATTCTTGGGTGATTTCTTGACTCGTAAATTGAGTCATAAATAGGATTTGAGAGCCTGTTTGCTACAGGCTTTTCTCATGTCTTGACGATTTCAGATATTTATCATAGTATGGAAGCTATCGAATGCTTATGGTTAAGCTAACCATAAAAAAGGAGTTAATGAGTTATGAAACGTTTTATTTCAACTTGGAATAGGACCAGTCTAATTAAGCGTATTGCCATTGGTGTGGTAGTGGGTGCTGTGCTTGGTTTGCTTGTTCCTAAGTTTACGGTTATTGGTCTCTTAGGAGACATGTTTGTTGGTGGTTTGAAGGCAATTGCCCCACTTTTGGTCTTTGCCTTGGTTGCCAATGCCCTTTCCCAAACGCGAGAAGGTCAACAAAGTAACATGAAGACAGTTATTGTTCTTTATCTCTTTGGGACCTTTGCGGCTGCTTTGACGGCAGTTATTTCTCACTATATTTTTCCAATTTCTTTGAAGTTGGGAGCAGCTGCAGCGACTAAAGCGACAGCACCTCAAGGTGTGGGAGAAGTCTTTAAAGATTTATTGCTTAAGATGGTGGATAACCCTGTCAATGCCTTGGCTCAAGCTAACTATATTGGTGTTTTGGTATGGGCAGTTGTCTTTGGTTTTGCCATGCGAGCAGCTAGCAATCACACGAAGGATTTGCTTAATACCTTGGCAGAAGTGACTTCACAAATCGTTCGTTGGATTATCAACTTGGCCCCATTTGGTATCCTTGGTCTTGTCTTTAATACTATTTCTGAGAATGGTGTTGGTGTTTTGGCAGATTATGGGGTCCTAATCCTTGTTTTAGTGGGAACAATGGCCTTTGTTGCCTTGGTTGTTAATCCAATCATTGCTTTTGTGATGATGGGCAAAAATCCTTTCCCACTAGTTTTCCGTTGTTTGAAAGACTCTGGGATTACAGCCTTCTTTACTCGCTCGTCAGCAGCCAATATTCCAGTTAACCTTCAACTTTGTAAGGATCTTGGTTTGAATCCTGATACCTATTCGGTTTCTATCCCTTTGGGGTCAACTATTAATATGGCTGGAGCAGCCGTGACAATCAATGTCTTAACGCTTGCTGCAGTAACGACTTTGGGAATTCAGGTCGACTTTGCGACAGCACTCATTCTTAGTGTGGTTTCAGCTATTTCTGCTTGTGGTGCCTCAGGTATTGCTGGAGGATCCCTCCTATTAGTGCCAGTAGCATGTAGCCTCTTTGGTATCTCAAATGATTTGGCCATGCAGGTTGTCGGTGTCGGCTTTATCGTAGGTGTCATCCAAGACTCCTGTGAAACAGCCCTTAACTCTTCAACAGACGTTCTCTTTACAGCAGTAGCAGAAAAGAGCCGTTGGAAGAAAGCATAGCTAATTGTATAAGGTCGGCCTATTTGGCTGGCTTTTTGATTTTAGAGAAAACATAGTCAAAGACTATAGCTAGCTCAAGGATCTATCATCTTTAAAAAGCCCATAAAATATGGTAAAATAAACCGTTCAAAGAGAAAAAGTGAAACATTTATGACTAATAATTTATTGGTGCTTCAATCAGACTTTGGTTTGGTTGATGGTGCTGTTTCGGCCATGATTGGTGTGGCCCTTCAGGAAGAACCTAGTTTGGGAGTTCATCATCTGACACATGAGATTACCCCCTACAACACTTTTGAGGCTTCTTATCGTCTGTTTCAGACCGTTGAATACTGGCCTGAGGGGACAACCTTTGTTTCGGTAGTTGATCCGGGTGTAGGTTTCTCACGTAAAAGTGTGGTTGCCTTAACAAAGACGGGGCAATATATCGTCACACCAGATAACGGGACACTTTCTTATATCAAAAAGGTTGTTGGTATCGTGGCTGTTCGTGAGATTTCAGAGGTTGAGAATCGTCGTAGCAATACAGAACTTTCTTATACCTTCCATGGTCGTGATGTTTATGCCTATACAGGGGCTAAATTAGCTTCTGGTCATATCAGTTTTGAAGAAGTCGGTCCTGAGTTACCTGTGGACAAAATTCTAGAACTTCCAGTGGTTGAAACCATCATAGAGGATAATTTAGTTCGTGGTGCGATTGACATTTTGGATGTCCGTTTTGGCTCTCTTTGGACCTCTATCACACGTGATGATTTTTACGCTTTAGACCCAAACTTTGGTGACCGCTTTGAAGTAACCATCTTTAACAATGATATGTTGGTTTATCAAAATCAGGTTACCTATGGAAAATCATTTGCGGATGTTCGTATTGGTCAACCAATTATTTATATCAATTCCCTCTATCGTGTCGGTTTAGCCATTAACCAAGTGTCTTTTGCCAAGGCATATAATATTGGTGTAGGCTCTAACTGGCACATTGAAATTAAACGTTTAGGAGATTAAAGTAAGATTATGAAGAATAATTCAATTCGTACAGTAGTTGCGACAGGTATTGGTGCAGCACTCTTTATTATCATTGGTATGTTTGTTAATATTCCTATTTTTGGGAACACTAGCATCCAACTTCAGTATGCTGTTCAAGCACTATTCTCAGTTGTTTTTGGGCCTATTACAGGTTTCTTTATGGGCTTTATTGGGCATGCGCTTAAAGATGGCATTCAATACGGAAATATCTCATGGGCTTGGGTACTTGCAAGTGCTATTACAGGTCTTGTGATTGGTCTATTTAGTAAAAAATATGACGTCACAACTGGCAAGTTCTCTTTGATGAGTATGATTTGGTTTAACCTAGTACAAGCATTGGCCCTCCTTATTGCCTATGGTATCGTTACTCCTATTGGTGATAGACTCCAATTTGCACAAGCCTGGTCATACCTTTATGCACAAAGTTTGTAGCTGGCGTAGCTAACTTTATTACAATTGCAATTGGAGGAACCCTCCTTCTTGCAATCTATGCTAGCTCACGTACACAATCTGGTAGTCTTACCAAAGACTAGCATGAATCATAGGAGAGTGGGACTGTCAGTTTGTTTTGATACCTCCTCTCTTTTTTAGTAGAAACATGGATAAATACATTAGTTTTAATCAGTTTACATTTCAATATGATGCGCAAGCAGAAGCGATGCTTAAAGATATCAGCTTTGATATTGCCAAGGGCGAGAAAGTCCTAATCTTAGGTCCTTCTGGTAGTGGAAAGTCGACTCTAGCTCAGTGTCTCAATGGTATCATACCTAATATTCATAAAGGTCAGGCACAAGGCCAGGTAAGGATAGATGGTCAGGATATTTTTAAGCAATCTATCTATGATAAGTCACAGTTGGTATCGACGGTATTGCAGGATCCGGATGGTCAGTTTATTGGCCTAACTGTAGCCGAGGATTTGGCTTTTGCTTTGGAGAATGATTGTGCTGATCAAAGTGAGATGAAAGATAAGGTAGCCCTCTGGGCTGAGCGTCTAGACTTGACCTCTCTTTTGAATCACCGCCCTCAAGATTTATCAGGTGGCCAAAAGCAACGAGTCAGTTTGGCTGGTGTCTTGATTGATGAGAGTCCTATTCTTTTATTTGATGAGCCTCTGGCAAATTTAGATCCTAAATCAGGACAGGAAACCATTGATCTCATTGATAAGATCCACAAGGAGGTGGGAGCTACGACGATTATTATTGAACATCGCCTAGAAGATGTTCTTTATCGTCCCGTTGACCGCATTTTACTGGTCAATGAAGGAGAGCTCATCTTTAATGGTAGCCCAGATGAGCTTTTATCGAGTACGCTCTTGCTAGAAAATGGGATTCGCGAACCTCTATATGTGACGGTTTTACGTCAGTTGGGATTTGACACAAGGAGTGCACAAAATCTTAGTCAATTAGATGCTTTAGACCTATCTGACCTTGCTCTGCCAGACAGAGTTTTGAAGGATAAAAAAGACAGTTCGAGTGACTCTATTTTGAAGGTTGAGGGGCTTAGCGTTTCCTATGGAGATAATCCAGCAATCATAGAGGATCTGTCCTTTAGCTTGAAAAAAGGTGAGCGACTAGCGATTGTCGGTAAAAATGGGGCTGGGAAGTCGACGCTTGCCAAGGCTCTATGCGGTTTTGTCCCTAGTCAAGGGAAATTAACTTACGAGGGTCAGGATATTAGTCAGGATAGCATTGCCGAGCGTTCAGAACGTATAGGCTTTGTTTTGCAAAACCCAAATCAGATGATTAGCCAAACTATGATTTTTGATGAGGTCGCTCTTGGTTTGCGTTTGCGAGGTATTGAAGAGGCTGAGGTTGAAGAGCGTGTTCATGAGGTCTTGAAGACTTGTGGTCTCTATAGTTTTCGTAAATGGCCCATTTCTGCGCTTTCCTTTGGTCAGAAAAAGCGCGTGACCATTGCGTCTATCTTAGTTTTGAAACCTGAAATCATTATCTTGGATGAGCCAACGGCTGGTCAAGATTACAAGACTTACACAGATATCATGAATTTCTTGGACAGTCTTCAAAAGCAAGGTCATACGATTGTGATGATTACTCATGACATGCAGCTCATGTTGGAATATAGCGATCGTTGTCTCGTTGTGGTTGAGGGTGAATCATTGCAGACGACAAGCCTGTTACAATTCTTAATCAGAAGGATTTACTAGAGTCAGCTAATCTCAAGCAGACCTCTCTTTATACTTTGGGTCAGAAATTGTCAAGTGATCCAGTAGAAGTAACCCAGTATTATATCGAAAAAGGAGGCCCTAATGTCTAATCGTTTAATTGGTTATCAGTCAGGTCAAGGTTTCCTCTATGATTTGTCTGGGGCAAGTAAGATGCTTTTCTTTATCTTGGTTTCAGTTGCCTGTATGGCAACCTATGACCCACGCTTTATCCTAGCGGTAGGCTTACTTTCCATTTATCTCTTTTATTTGGCTAAGATTCGTTGGCGAGATATTTCTTTTGTTGTTAAGATTATTGGATCCATTGCCCTCTTTAATTTACTTATGGTCTACCTTTTCGCACCTGGTTATGGTGAAGAAATTTACGGGGCAAAGACAGTTCTTATTGAAGGCTGGGGGCGTTTCTATCTAACCAGTCAGGAGCTTTTTTACCTTGCAAATCTATTGCTTAAGTATTTTTCAACGGTCCCTCTTGCCATTCTTTTTCTTATGACCACTCATCCGAGTCAGTTTGCGGCTAGTCTTAATCAGATTGGAATTCCTTATAAATTTGCCTATTCCGTTAGTTTAACCTTGCGTTATATTCCAGATGTCCAAGAAGAATTCTTTACGATTCGTAAGGCTCAAGAGGCTCGTGGTTTGGATTTGTCGCAAAAGTCGGGATTGGTCAAACGTATTCGCGGGAATCTCCAAATTGTTCTTCCACTAATTTTTTCATCTCTCGAACGAATTGATACCATATCGACAGCTATGGAGCTACGTCGATTTGGTCGCTATAAAAACGTACCTGGTATGTGCATAAATCTTTGATGAAACAAGATTACCTTGTCATCGTGTCAGCTATTCTTTTATTGGGGATTAGTATAGGCTTAATCTTCCTCAATCATGGTCGTTTTTACAATCCATGGGGATGATATTCTTGGCTTTTAGTAAAAGTATGCTATTAAGCACAACTAAAAACGTGCCAGTCTTGTCTAGATGAACGAGATTGGAACGTTTTTTGTTATTTTAAATATCCTAAATAATCAAATTTTTCTAGTGTTCGATTGTCAGCGACAACTAGTATGATCCCTTCATCAGGTAGTTTCTTACTTGGGTCAAAGTGGGTGTTTAACTTGCCACTTTTCTCATCTCTAAAACCAATAACATTGACGTTATAATTTTGTCTTAGATTTAAAGTATGCAAGGACTTTCCAGCCCATTCACTAGGAATTTTAAGTTCAATTAAAGCTACATCGTCCTCTAAATGAAAAACATTTGATATGTTATAGCGGAGGATATTTGAAGCCAATTCTTTTGCTGTGCTACGTTCAGGAGTGATGACCCAGTTAGCACCCATTCCGTAAAGGACTTCCTCATAATTGTTATTCATAGCTTTGGCAATAATATTCTTAATACCAAGTTTTTTGCACTGCAAGAGCGCTAGCGCAGACGATTCTAGGTGTTCTCCAGTTGCAATAATGACTGAGTCGCAAGTATCGATACCAGCAGAACGTAGAAATTCAATGTCAGTAATGTCGCCAACAGCAGCCTTGGTCACCTGATCAGCAAGGGAATCAATTGTTGTAGCATTATTATCTAAGGCAATAACATCTTGTCCAAAAGAAGAGAGTTCGGTTGCAATAGTTTGTCCAAAGATTCCCAAACCAAGGACCCCAATAATTTGTGTTTTCATATAAAATCCTTTCAGAATATTGTCAATTAATAAAATAGTTTAGCCGACTGAAATGTCAGTTGGGGCATAAGAGATATGTTTTTCTTTTTTGGTCATCAAGCTCAAGAGAACAGTGATAGGTCCGACACGGCCAATGAACATCAGAGCCATGATAACGAGGCGTCCTAGGGTATTTAGATTAGGGGTCAAATCCATTGAAACACCAACGGTAGCAATGGCTGACACACTCTCAAAAAGTAGGCCTAGTGGTGAGAGAGTAGGATTAGTTTCCAGCAAAATAACATAGCCGACAAAGAGCATTGTTAGGAAAAAGAGTATAACTGTGAATGCTTGCAAAATGGTTTTGTTAGATATAATACGGTTTCGAAAAACCACGCTTGAGTTACCAGATAGCTCTGACTTAAAAAGTAGGAACATAATAGAGGCAGTTGTCACCTTGATACCACCCGCAGTTCCTCCAGGACCACCCCCAATAATCATTTGAATCATAAAAAGAAGATTTGTGGAGAAATCTGCATTGGTATAGGAAATAGTTGCAAGCCAGCGGTACGCATGGTTACAGTCTGAAAGAAACTTACCAGAAGTTGTTGCCAGACATTGAGAGTACCGATTGTCTTAGAGTTATCCATTTCCAGTAACCAAGCAAGTAGTGTTCCTCCTAATAGGAGACAACCTGTGCTTATAAGCACAAGACGGCTTTGATTACTGAAAGGTCTCCAAGCTAATTTCCAATTCCTTGGACGATCTTTAATATAACGTCTTATTAGTTGAATCAAATCAATCCAAACTGCAAATCCCAAGCTTCCAGACATGATGAGAAAAGCTACAGCAAGGTTAATGGTTGGATTGGTTGCATAATCTTGTAAACTGTTAGAACCTAAGTTATCAAATCCAGCATTACAAAAGGCAGAGACAGCTAGAAAGAGACTATTAAAGATGCCATGACCAAGTCCAAAACGAGGAATGAAGTCAGTCATAATCACGAGTGCTGCTAAAGCTTCAATAGAAAAAGTTATTTTATAGACCTTAAAAAGATAGGCCTTCAAATCTTTTTGGTTATCCCTACTAAGTGCGGATTGAAGGAGATCTTGATCGCTCAGTCCTAATTTATTTTTAAGGGTATAGGTACTAAAGGCTATAAGAGAGACTAGTCCAAGTCCTCCCGTCTGCATGAGAAGCATAGAGAGAATTTGACCAAGACCATTGTATGCCTTACTGACCGGGACAACAGAAAGTCCAGTTACACAGACCATTGACACAGTATTGAAGAGATGGTCTAGGTAGCTTGTTTCTGGACTGTTAGCATAGTGGCTTATGGGAAGGCTAAGTAAAATACTCCCCACTATAATGACAAAGACAAAGCTGAGCACAAGCTTTTGCGTGACAGAAAGACGATTTATCAATGAAAACCTCCGAGTTATCATAAGAACAAATAATAATCCAAGGAGCAAGAAACATCCTTGGATAAATGTTATAACGGCTTCTTGTTAGGCATCCCAGCACGACGTGGGTACTTATTTGGGGTTTCTTTTTTCTTATCGACAATGGTGATATTACGGCCATCCCCATTTGGCAGTTTATAGTTCTCGTTGAGAACAGGCTTGGCAAAAAGCAAGTTCAGGGCATTTTTAGCATCGGCTAGCTCTTCGTCGGCTGCTGCAGCTTTAAGTGCAATAAGCTGCCCACCAACTTTTAAGAAAGGAATGGTCAATTCTGAGAGAATCTGCATGCGTGCAACAGCACGGGCAGTTACAATATCAAACTGAGCACGGAAGGTCTTGTCTTGTCCAAAATCCTCTGCACGTCCATGATAGAAGTGAACACCGCTGAGCTCAAGTTCATCGGCCAAGAGATTAAGGAAATTGATGCGTTTATTAAGAGAGTCAATGATAGTCACATCAAGCTCAGGGCAAGGATTTTCATAGGGAGACTTGGAAATCCAGCTCCAGCTCCGATATCGAGAAGTCGAATAGTCTGATTTTTAATATGTCCTTGGAGAACAGGAGCTAGGGAATCGTAGAAATGTTTGAGGTAGACCTCGTCTCTTTCTGTGATTGCAGTAAGATTGATCTTTTCGTTCCATTCTACCAAGAGCTCAAAGTAGCGTTGGAATTGGTCTTTTTGTTTTTGGCTGAGATCGAACCCTAGTTCTTTCAAAGCCTTGTAAAAATCTTCAGGTGTCATTTTATATTCCTTTTATCTAGTTTCAATGCTCTTATTTTACCATAATTAAGAGCTTTCATCTAACGCTATAAAACAGATGGAAACTTGGTCTGAATAAGTTTCTCATTAGCTGTGAAAAAAGTTCTAAGTTTAAGAAATATGTAATATTAAAGGTGTTATTTTTTCTTAAAAATTTGATATAATACTAATTAAGTCTAAAATCATAATCATGCTCTTTAATGAAAAGTGAATGTGGGGGATTATGGTCTTGTGGATTGAAAATAGATCCCTATGGGAAAATTTAATTTGAGGATTAAAAATGATTTATCTTTCAGAAGTTAGAAAGTCTCCAGAAGGGCTCGCCTTTAACGAAGCACCTTCTTTGTTGGAGTCTATTAAAGAACGCTATGATCAAGTTTTAAATCTTGAACAGATTCAAGCAAGTGGGCAGGTAGCCTATGACAATGGTTTGTACCTTTTGGATTATCAACTTAGCTATGATATTACCTTGCCATCTAGCCGTTCACTTGAACCTGTGACCCTTAGTTTTAACTATCCGGTTTCAGAAACCTTTATACAAGAGGCAGATGCTGCTCTTCAAAAAGAATTAGTCGAAGAAAATCTAGTTCTTATCTTGGATGGGGATACCATTAATCTTGATGAGAGTATTCTAGATAATATTCTTCTTAATATTCCTTTGAGAGTACTAACACCTGAGGAAGAATCAGGACAAATTTCGCTCTCTGGGAATGACTGGGAAGTCTTGTCAGAAGAGGACTTTGCCGCACTTCAACAGGAGAAAAAAGAGGCAAGTAATCCCTTTGCCCAATTGAACGGTCTTTTTGATGAAAATTAATTCAAAAAAACAAACTAAAAATGTTTGACAATTTTAAAAATCTATATTATTATATCATTAGAAGTTAATTTTCGGATTTATTCATTGGGTAAATCTACAGACTTTTTAAGGGAAATGGAAGTCAAAAAATTTTAAGAAAGTGGTAAATACTTATTATGAGCAAACGCATTTTGATTGTTGAAGATGAGAAAAACCTTGCTCGTTTTGTCTCTCTTGAACTTCAACACGAAGGATACGACGTTGTGACAGCAGACAACGGACGCGAAGGACTTGAAATGGCACTCGAGAAAGATTTCGATCTTATTCTCTTGGACCTTATGTTGCCTGAGATGGACGGTTTTGAAGTAACACGTCGTCTCCAACAAGAAAAAGATACTTATATTATGATGATGACAGCTCGCGATTCAATCATGGACATTGTTGCTGGTTTGGACCGCGGTGCTGATGACTATATTGTAAAACCATTTGCGATTGAAGAATTGTTGGCACGTATCCGTGCAACCTTCCGTCGCCAAGATATCGAAGCTGCTAAGAATGCACCAGCAAAAGCATCAACTTATCGTGATTTGAAATTAGATGTTCAAAACCGTACAGTTGTTCGTGGTGATGAAGCAATTCCATTGACAAAACGTGAGTTTGATTTGTTGAACACACTTTTGAGCAATATGAACCAAGTGATGACCCGTGAGGAACTCTTGCTTCAAGTTTGGAAATATGATGACGCCATCGAAACAAACGTGGTAGATGTTTATATTCGTTACTTGCGTGGAAAAATCGATGTTCCAGGTAAGGAATCATATATTCAAACAGTACGAGGAATGGGTTACGTTATCCGTGAAAAATGAGTAAATTACAAGATAAATTATTTGGTAAAGTAACCATTAGAAAAAAGTTGACCATGACAACTGCTGTGGTCTTCTTTCTTGTATTGTCGATGTTCACTCTGGTTGTTGTTTTCTCAGCCAATACGCTACTTTTGCAACGTGAACGTCAAAATGTAAACACTACAATCTCAAAAGTTGTTACTTATATCGAAAAGGACTGGGACTCCGACGAAGAGTTGAGTCCAGAACCGCTTTTAGCGGCCCTTTATTCGCCGAAAAATATCTATGCATCGATCATTAATGGTGTGCTTTCCGAAAAGCACTCTTTGGATGGTCAAGTTGCGATTTCTAATAAATTATATTCTAACCAATCTGTTTTTGTTTATGACAAAAAGGGAACGTTTATCTTTACTTCTGAGGAGAACACAGACTCGCCTCCAGGTATGTCCGAGGTAAACAAACTGAAGTCAGTTTCCTATAAAGGGAAGCGTGGTTTCTTGTTGCAAGTTCCAATCTACGGTAAAGATAAAAAGACCATCGTTGGTTATGCCCAAATTTTCCATGATTTGGAATTCTATTATGCTCTTAAAGAGCGTTTGATTTTCTTATTGATTTTCCTAGAAGTGGGGATGACGGTCCTAGTTATCGCAGCAACTGTAGTTGTCTTGACATCTATTCTTCGTCCGATGAGACAGTTGCACGAAACGATGGGAGTTATCACCGATTCGCCAAGTGATTTGGAACTTCGTTCTAAGATTGAAAGTCACGATGAAATTGGTGATTTGGCGGTTAACTTTAACCGTATGATGGATAAAATCCAAGAAAATAATCAGATGCAGATGCGTTTCTTGAGTGACGTCAGTCATGAATTACGTACGCCGATTGCGGTTATTAAGGGGCATATGGACCTCTTGCAACGTTGGGGTAAAAATGACCCTGAGATTCTTGAGGAAAGTCTTGAGGCTGCCAGTCACGAGGCCAACCGTATGACGATTATGATTAATGATATGTTGGATTCTATCCGTGTCAAAGGATCATTTGAAAATCACAGAAACGATACTTGTGATTTGAATTCTTCAATCCGTACGGTTATTGGTAACTTCCGTGTCTTGCATGAAGATTACCAATTCTATCTCAATGATTTTGAGAGTTCAGAGCGCCCTGCACAGATTTACAGCCAACACTTTGAACAGGCGATTACGATTTTGATTGATAATGCGGTCAAGTATTCTCCTGTTAACAAGGAAATCCAGGTTACAATTAAGGCTCTGGAAGATGAAATGTTGGTACAAGTACAAGATAATGGTGAAGGGATCTCTAAAGAAGATATTGAGCATATCTTTGAGCGCTTCTATCGTTCAGATAAGGCACGTAACCGTACGACAACGCAATCTGGTGTTGGTATTGGTTTGTCAATCCTTTACCAAATTGTGGAAGCTTATCGTTGTCGTATCGATGTTAGTTCTGAACTTGGTGTTGGAACACGTTTCGACCTTTACATTCCATTTGCGGATGGAGGAACGACGACACCTCAGCTTGAGCTTTAAATCAATTTATAAGAGACTTAAAGTGATTCTTGGTCATGAGCACGCCTCGTTTAGGGCGTGCTTTTTATGTGTTTTTATGGTAAAATAGAGTACCGAATTTCAAAGATTGGTGGTGAAGTGCATGCGTTGTCCAAAATGTCAACATAATAAATCTAGTGTTATCGATAGCCGTCAGGCAGAGGATGGGAATACCATTCGTCGTCGTCGTGAGTGTGATTCTTGTCATGCTCGTTTTACAACATTTGAGCGTGTGGAGGAAGTTCCACTTTTGGTTGTCAAAAAAGACGGTACTCGTGAACAATTCTCTCGCGATAAGATTTTCAATGGTATCTTGATGAGTGCTCAGAAGCGTCCGGTTTCTAGTGAGGATATCGAAAATGCCATCACCCGTATTGAGCAAAACATTCGTCGTAACCATGATGGAGAGGTTGATAGTGATGTCATTGGGAATTTAGTGATGAAAGAACTTGCTGACCTTGATGAAATTACTTATGTACGTTTTGCCAGTGTCTACCGTTCTTTCAAAGATGTTGATGAGATTGAAGAGTTGCTTCAAGAAATCACCAAAACTGTACGTGCGAAAAAAGAGTCTAAAAAATGAGACCTATTGAAGAATTTGTCTATGTTGGCAATCAGGTTATCGTTCCCGATCAGGCAAGTTTGATGCGTTGCTATTATCCCATTATTGGGGGTGAGGGCTACGCTCTCTACCAGTATTTCGTGGCTTTTTATGACAATGGTAATCACCGCCATAAGTTTGCGGCTATTCTGAACCATCTTAACTTTGGAATGCAGCCCCTTCAGGAAGCACTGGCGGTTCTGACAGCAGTAGATCTCTTGGCCTTTTACCACTCACCTCAAGGGTTTTATGTTATAGAGCTTAAGTCTCCCTTATCAATTGAGCAGTTTCTAAAACATGCTGTTTATAGTTCGCTTCTCGAGCAAAAGATTAGTGAACCAGCAGTAGATGCTTTGAAACCGGCAGGTCTACAAGGCTTGCAAGATTTATCTAAACGTTTTTCGGATGTCTTTACCGATGAGCGTTTGGCTCAAAAATCTGTGTCTGAAATCAAGCCCAAAAATTCATTTGATTTAAGCAGTTTCAGGAATCGTATGCAGGCTGATGGACTTGTATTTACAGATGAAAAGACAGATGTGCCAGAAATCTATAAATTGTCTGAAACTCATGGCATGAATTGGTATGATACCTATCTCTTAGCGAAAAAGACAGCCGTGAACCACCAGATTATTGTCAAGCGTATGCAGGTGCAATTAGAGCAGGCTCAAGCTCAAACATTGGGTGGTGATTCTGCTTTGACGGAGACGGAGAAAAAGATTCTTAAAGCGGTTAGGTCCGAAAAGCCTATAGATTACTTGCAAAGTGCTAAAGGGCCAAGCGGGACTGTGACTAATTCTGAGAAGCAAATTCTCACGGATTTGGCACAAAGAGGCTTTATGGATGAGGTCATTAACCTCATGGTTGCCTACAGTTTGGGACGGACACGTTCGACGAATGTGAATCGAGAGTATATCTCTAAACTTGCCAACGATTTTGCCTTTAAGAACATCGTCACTGCTGAACAGGGGCTTTTAGCTTTGCGTAGTGGTTACGACAAGAAATCACAGCAAGCAAAAGCTGATTCTAAGAAGAAAACAAATGTGCCGAGCTGGAGTAATCCAGATTATGATAATCAAACCAGTCAGGCTGATCAGGCCAAGTTGGATGAAATTAGACGTCGGGCTTTGGCAAAACTAGAAAAAGGAAAGGAGTAGCCTATGGAAAGAGTTGGACAAACCCTAAACCGAACAGGGCATCATGGGTCTGGCAATGCGACAGATTTAACGAAGCAAATTTTGGCGGATCCAAGAGTGGCTAGCTTTATTCAAGAGCATAGCCTAAGCCAGGATGAAATCAAACGTAGTCTTCCTAAGTTTAATCAATTCCTAGTGGAATGCCGTAAGGTCAAAGAAGGTGATGCCTCGTATATTGCCAAAGGGTATGAACCGATTCTGACCATGAATGAAGGTTACGCTGATGTCACCTATAAGGAGACGCGTCAGCTCAAGGAGCAACAAGAACAACAGGCTATTGCTAAACGGATTAACTTGGTGAGTCTGCCTCAGTCTTATCGTAAGATTACCTTTGCGGACATTGCTCTAGATGATGTGGCTCGTGTTGATACCTTTGAGAGTCTCGTGGATTTTGTGGCGAATTACCCTAGTCCAGACCAGAAAGGCCTCTACATTTACGGAGACATGGGGGTTGGAAAATCCTTCATGTTGGCTGCTATGGCCCATGAACTTTCCGAAACCAAGAAGGTTGCGACGACCATTATTCATTACCCATCATTTACTATTGATGTTAAAAATGGAATCAAGGATGGTTCTGTCAAGGAACAAATTGATGCTGTCAAACAGGCAGAAGTTTTAGTTCTAGATGATATCGGTGCAGAACAATTCTCTTCTTGGATTAGGGATGATGTTTTGCAAGTTATCCTCCAGCATCGCATGATTGAGGAGTTGCCTACCTTCTTTACGTCTAACTATAGTTTTGCGGATCTAGAAGCTAAGCTATCCAATGGACGCCAAGGAGACGAGACTTGGCAGGCCAAACGTGTGATGGAGCGTATTCGTTTTCTTGCCAAAGAGGTTCACTTGAAGGGTGTTAATCGCCGCTAAGTTGAATCTAATAATGATAAAGAATAAGAGAGTTTGCTTCCTTTGGTGGAAGTGAGACTGCTAAATGAAGAAAGGAATCCCTATTTTTATCAGGGACTTAAACATATGACATTACCTACAGTTGCTATCGTGGGTCGCCCAAACGTTGGGAAATCGACCCTATTTAACCGAATTGCGGGTGAACGTATCTCTATCGTCGAAGACGTTGAAGGGGTAACACGTGACCGTATTTATACCTCTGCTGAATGGCTTAACCGTCAGTTTAGCTTAATTGATACAGGTGGTATCGATGATGTCGATGCACCATTTATGGAACAAATTAAGCACCAAGCTGACATTGCCATGACTGAAGCTGACGTTATTGTCTTTGTCGTTTCAGGTAAGGAAGGCGTGACAGATGCGGACGAGTACGTTGCTCGCATTCTCTATAAGACCAACAAGCCAGTTATCTTGGCGGTAAATAAAGTGGATAACCCTGAGATGCGTGCAGATATCTATGATTTTTATTCTCTAGGTCTTGGTGATCCTTATCCAGTTTCATCTGTTCACGGTATCGGTACAGGGGATGTTCTAGACGCTATCGTTGAAAACCTCCCGACAGAAGTTGAAGAAGAAAATCCAGATATCATCCGTTTCAGTTTGATTGGACGTCCAAACGTCGGAAAATCAAGCTTGATTAACGCCATTTTGGGCGAGGACCGAGTGATTGCTAGTCCGATTGCTGGTACGACTCGAGATGCCATTGATACAAACTTTGTGGACAGTGAAGGTCAAGAGTATACCATGATTGACACTGCTGGTATGCGTAAATCTGGTAAGGTTTATGAAAACACAGAAAAATACTCTGTCATGCGTTCAATGCGTGCCATTGACCGTTCTGATATCGTCCTTATGGTTATCAATGCCGAAGAAGGTATCCGTGAGTATGATAAGCGTATTGCTGGTTTTGCCCATGAAGCTGGTAAAGGGATTATCATCGTAGTTAACAAATGGGATACGATTAAGAAAGACAATCATACCGTTGCTAACTGGGAAGCAGATATCCGTGATCAGTTCCAATTTTTGAGCTATGCACCAATTATCTTGTATCGGCTGAGACGAAACAACGTCTTAACAAGTTGCCGGAGATGATTAAACGCATCAGTGAGAGTCAAAATCGTCGTATTTCATCAGCTGTCTTGAATGATGTTATCATGGATGCCATTGCCATCAACCCAACACCAACTGACAAAGGAAAACGCCTTAAGATTTTCTACGGCACACAAGTTTCGGTTAAACCACCAACATTTGTTATCTTTGTCAATGAAGAAGAGCTTATGCACTTCTCATATATGCGTTTCTTGGAAAATCAAATTCGTCAGGCCTTTGGTTTTGAAGGAACACCAATTCATTTGATTGCTCGTAAACGTAAATAAAAAAGAGACCAACCGGAATAGAATTGTTATGGGTTGGTCTTTTATCATTGTAAGGAGAAAACGATGTTAGAAAATATTCAATCTTATTTGTCAAAACAGGGAGTTAAGTATATCAAACCTGAAAAAGCCGGTCCACATAAGGAAGAGATGGAAGATCTCAAGGCACTTGGTCAAGCAGCTCGTAAGGAGATGCAGACTTTAGCAAAACTTTTAGAGGAGCGTTTGGCACCCTTTAAGATGGATCGTGTCAGTAATTGGGCCAATCAGGCACAAATATGTCGGCCACACTTTTGGTGCTATTACAGGGCTCCTGAGGATAGTTTAGACGATGTTGCCATGGCGATTCGACTTTATGGTCAGCCTGAAAAATGGGGGATTTCAGTAGAAGTTAGCTTTGTCGAACGGAAAAAATCAGATACTACTCTAACTAAGCAACATAAGGTCCTAGACTTACCGATTGCACCCCCTCTATACTATTTTGCTCAGGAAAATGGTGTCAGTCATCGTGTGGAAGGAACTGAAGAAAATCGTCAGATGCTTAAAGAAGCAGTTAGAGATGGTCGTGTTCGTAAGGTGTTAGTCAAGTATGATGTGACAGTGACTGCTAGTGAAACAATGGAAGAGTTGGTAGAAGAGCTTGCTGATGGATTTGATAAGTTGAAACCCTATTTTGAGAAAGCTAATAAAAACTAAAAAATCTCCAGGTTCTTTCTGGAGATTTTCCTTGTTATTTTGGTGAAATCACTTCAGCACCACCCATGTAAGGACGAAGAGCTTCAGGGATAGTTACTGAACCATCTTCGTTTTGGTAGTTTTCAAGGATAGCGGCTACTGTACGTCCAACAGCAAGTCCTGAACCGTTAAGAGTGTGAAGAAGTTTTACTTTACCATCGGCTTCGTCACGGTAACGGATTTGTGCACGACGGGCTTGGAAATCTTCTGTGTTTGAACATGAAGAAATTTCGCGGTAAGTATTTTGTGCTGGAATCCAAACTTCCAAGTCGTAAGTTTTCGCAGCTGAGAATCCCATATCGCCAGTACACAAAGTGATGACACGGTATGGCAAGTTAAGTTTTTGAAGAATGTTTTCAGCGTTAACTACCATTTTTTCCAATTCATCATAAGAGTCTTCAGGTTTTGAGAATTTGACCATTTCAACCTTATGGAATTGGTGAAGACGAATCAAACCACGTGTGTCACGACCAGCTGAACCAGCTTCTGAACGGAATGAAGGGCTCATAGCTGTGAAGTAGATTGGCAATTCTTTACCATCAAGGATTTCACCACGGTAGTAGTTTGTCAAAGGAACTTCGGCTGTTGGAATAAGGACATAGTCAGTACCGTCAAGCTCGAAAGTATCTTCTTTGAATTTTGGATATTGACCAGTACCGAACATTGAGTCGTGGTTAACCATGTAAGGTGTGATCATCTCAGTGTAACCTTCTTTAGCGTGCTCATCCAACATGAAGTTGTAGATTGCACGTTCCAATTTTGCTCCAAGGCCTTTGTAGAAAAGGAAACGAGAACCAGTGACTTTAGCACCACGTTCCCAATCTAGGATACCAAGGTCTTCCCCAAGATCCCAGTGTGCTTTAACTTCAAAATCAAAGTCACGAGGTGTTCCCCAACGACGAACTTCTACATTTTCATCTTCGTCAGCGCCTACAGGAACAGAGTCATTTGGTGTGTTTGGAAGTGTCACAACGATGGCGTTAAGCTTTTCATCGATAGCAGCAAGTTCTGCATCGATTTCCTTAATTTCTGCAGAGACTTTTTGCATTGCTGAGATTTGTTTGGAAGCATCTTCTTTGTTACGCTTAGCTTGAGCGATACCATCTGAAGCAATGTTACGTTGAGCTTTGAGTTCTTCAGATTTGATAAGAAGTTCACGACGTTTAACATCAAGCTCTTTAAGTTCATTTAAAGTTTCAGCAGCGACACCACGTGTAGCCAATTTTTCGGCAAGGGCATCGAAGTCGTTACGAATACGTTTTACATCTAACATAAGTTCCTCCAAAAAGTAAAACACTCCAGTGAAAGTGTTGGAGTGACATAGGCCACGGTTCCATCCAACTTCACAGGAGTGCACTTGTTTATGTTTTTAATTATTAGAAACGGTAGAATTTCGTAGGTTAACCCTACCTGCTCGCAGCAACCGCAGGCTTTCTGTAAGGGTCTAGCTAGTACTTATCCGTCTGTTATATTATACAAAAATTATGATTTTTTGGCAAATAAACCTTTGAGTCGAGCCCCAATAGTTTGAATGAGAGTTGGTAGCTTGACGACTTTTTCATTGCCAAGGTGTTCCCTAGCAATTTTTAGAATCTTCCCAGAATCTTTAGAAGCAAAGAGGAATTTGCTCTTATCTGTTAAAACCTCAAAGTGGCGGCTAATTCTCTTTCCTGAGACATTAGCTCCAATTTGAGTGATGCTGGTCCATGGAATTTGAATGTATTGCTCAACATTGACATCAGGGTAGAATTCTAGAGCTACATCTCCGATGAGAAATTTACCGACCTTACCTCCGATAGCCATGTAGGAAACGCCTGTTGTATGCAGTTCAACTGTTTTATTTAATGATTGTGCCATATCTATCTCGCTTTTTGATTGTAGTACCTTTATTATAGCATAAGAAAAGAGTTCAGCTTGGCTAAACTCTTACCCTTTTTATTACATAATTTTGAAGAAGCTTGCAATGATACCAACTACAAAGAGTCCAATAATGATTGTGATTGGTGAAACTTTCTTCTTAAGCAACCACATACATGCGAAAGTAAGGAGAAGTCCCATCAAACCTGGAATCAATGAATCCAATTGTTTTTGTAGGGTATCGACTTGAATCTTATCAAAGCTAAGTTTGTCGTTGACTTGACCAAGGATAGTCTTAAGTTGGTCACCGCTAACATTGCCTTTAGGCCATTCGATATAGGCACCTTTAGACAAAACTTTACCTGGAAGGTTTACAGTGAAGACGATAGATACCCAACGTTCAACAAGGACAGCCAAGATGAACATACCAAGGATTGATGCCCCTTTAGTAATATCTTTCAAGATACCACCAGACATGTCTTTTGTGATTTCTGAACCTGCTTTGTAACCAAGTTCTTGAGTGTACCACAAGAAGGCCATACGGATAAGGTTCCAACCGATGAAGAAGATAAGTGGACCAGCGATGTTACCAGCTTGTGCCAATGATGCACCGAGGGCACCAAGGATAGGACGAACTGTGAACCAGAAGACAGGGTCACCGATACCGGCAAGAGGTCCCATCATACCGATTTTAACCCCTTGGATAGCAGCATCTTCGATGTCAGTACCGTTAGCTTTTTCTTCTTCAAGAGCCAAGGTAACACCCATAATAGGAGCAGCTACGTAAGGGTGGGTATTGAAGAATTCCAAGTGACGTTTAAGAGCTGCGGCTTGGTCTTCTTTGTTAGTGTAGAGTTTTTTGATAGCAGGAATGAGTGAGTAAGCCCAACCCAAGTTTTGCATACGTTCATAGTTCCATGAACCTTGCAAGAATTGTGAGCGCCACCAAACCTTTTTACGATCTGCTTGAGATAATTGAATTTTTTCAGCCATGAGAGCACCCCTTCCTAGTAGTCTTCCAAGATATCGCCGATTGGGTCGCCTGAACCAGATGAAGTTCCGCCACCATTTCCGCCACCTTGTTTAGAAAGGTTGAGGTAGATGAAGGCGATAGCGACACCGATAGCACCAAGAGCGATAAGTGTCAATTGGCTAATTGCTGCGAAAGCAAAACCGATGGCGAAGAATGGCCAAACTTCACGAGTTGCCATCATGTTGATAACCATGGCGTAACCAACGGCTACGACCATACCACCACCGACAACCATACCGTGGTTGAGCCAGTCAGGCATCAATCCAAGGGCATGTTGAACAGATTGTGCTGGGATAGCAAGAAGAAGGGCAGCTGGCACAGCGATACGCAAACCTTGAAGAAGGAGGGCGAGGTAGTGTGCACGTTCAACACCAGCGATGTTTCCGCTTTCTGCTGCTTTATCTGCAGCGTGAACAAGGGCAACAGATGCTGTACGAACAAGCATAGTTAGGAAGAGACCGGCAACCGCAAGTGGGATAGCTGTTGCAGTCGCAACACCGATACCTTCAGTTGTGAAGTTACCACCTTTAACCAAAATAATGGCAGCAGCAACAGAGGCAAGGGCAGCGTCAGGAGCGACAGCGGCACCGATATTAGCCCAAGCAAGGGCAATCATTTGAAGAGAACCACCAAGCATGATACCTGCAGTGAGGTTACCTGTAGCAGCACCGATGAGGGTACATGCAACAAGTGGTTGGTGGAATTGGAATTGGTCAAGGATACCTTCAAGACCAGCAAGGAAGGCAACAACTACGACCAAAATTGCAGAAATAATTGACATATCTGACATGGTAATAATTCCTTTTCTATTGAGTTGTGATTAGCTGAGATGATCAGCTAATTTATCCGAATGAAGGTTATTGAACGTTAGCTTTTTTGATAAGGTCGAACAAATCTTTCTTAGAATCATTTGGTACCTTACGGACGTCGAATTCAACGCCAAGGTCACGCAATTTTTCGAAGCAAGCAACATCGTCTTTGTCCATAGACAAAACGTTGTTAACCATTGTTTTACCAGTTGAGTGAGCCATAGAACCAACGTTAAGTTCTTTGATTGGCACGCCACCTTCGATAGCACGAAGTGCGTCTTGAACCGTTTCGAACAAGATAAGTGCGTGTGTGTTACCAAAGCGAGGGTCCTTAGAAGCATCAATCAATTTTTGAATTGGAACAACGTTTGCTTTAACCCCATTTGGTGCTGCTTGTTTGATCAATTCTTTACGAAGCTCATCTTTAGCAACGTCGTCTGAAGCAACAATGATACGGTCTGCTTTAGAAGCAGGTGTCCAGTTAGTTGCTACCTGACCATGCAAGAGACGTGTGTCCAAACGTGCCAAGTTAATCTTGAGCTTACCATCTCCGATAACTGTCCCTTCTGGGATAGCTCCTTGAGGTGCAGCGGCTTCTACAGGAGCTGCTGTTGTTTCCTCAGCTGGATTAAGCTCCTCTGGAAGTGCCTTGATACCACCCTTAGCTTCCTTGATGATATTAGCAGCAACTTGCTCTGCAGTAGCGTTAGCATCCATCATACGTTCAGTGTATGCTTGGATTAGCATTGGCAAGTTAAGTCCTGTGATGATAGCAATCTTGCGATCTGGATTTTCTCCAGCAATTCGGCTAGCTTGGTTAAATGGTGAACCAGACCAAAGGTCAGCCAAAACAAGAATTTCATCATCAGCATCGAATTGTGCAATGGCGTCGTTGAAGTGAGCGTACAAATCATCAGGACCTTCACTTGGCATGAAAGTTACGACTTGAACTTTCTCTTGGTCTCCAAAAATCATAGAGCCTGATTGGTGGATCCCTTCAGCGAACTTACCATGGCTGGCAATAATAATACCGATACCCATTCGTGTTCTCCTCCTTATAAATTATTATTTCCTAGGCTTAAAAAGACTATCTCCGATTTTTTTCAAGACGCTAAAAAAAGCGTCTCTCAATCTTTTTAAACATAAGAAATCAAGAACAATTATATTGTAAAACGCTTTCACGTAAATGTCAATAGCTAGTGAGATAAAATTTCAAAAGAAGTCAATTTCTTTCAAAAATGAGCAAAATATTATAAAAAGATTGCCCAACTATTAGATTGGACAATCTTTTTATAATATTCGGAGATTATTTCTTCTTGACAATGAGTCGGAAAAGATTCTTAAAGCCTTGTTTGAGAACAACGATGAAGCTAGGTGCTTTTCTTAAACTTTCTCGAGGAATTCTTTTTTGAATTTCTTTCAAAGTTATTCGGCTTTTTCGACTGGCAAAACGGAAACGTCCATTTTGCTTAGTACGGATTTCAAAGCGTGGGATGAATTTACCACCGAAGTAGACATCGGCAATCACATAAGTGATTTCATCCCAAGGAATTTGAACGTAGTCTTGTAACTTCGTATCATTGTAAAATTCGAAAGCCTTATCTCCGACCATGATATTTCCGTAAATAGGCCCTTCACGAAACCAAGTTCCCTTAGTTGTGTGAGCCATTTCGGTATTGAGCGATTTAACCATACCTTGCTCCGATTAGAGTACACCAATAATGTGGAGCACAATAGCTAGAACAAAGATACCCAAAATGATAACGATTGGAGAAACTTTTCTCTTAAGAAGGTACATACAGAGGAAAGTCAAACCAAGGGCAGCAAGACCAGGAATCAATTGGTTCAAGTTATCTTGCAATGTTGTTACCTTGTTGGCTTCGAGTGATTTACCAGCAGCTTGTTCTAGGAAGGCTGCTTTAACACCGGCAATACCTTTTGGAAGTTTATCCCAATCGATATAAGCACCTTCTTGTTGTTTAACAACAGAGACAACTGGTGTGAAGGTAATGCTTACCCAACGTTGGATAAGAGAACCGATAACGAACATCCCCATCATTGATGCGCCACGAGTTACTTGTTGGAGAAGGTTACCTGACAAGTCGTCTGTAATCGCAGTACCAGCACGGTAACCAAATTCTTGAGTATACCATTTAACAGCGGCAACCATAACGTTCCAGAGAACGAAGAAGACGATTGGGCCTAGGACGTTACCTGAAACAGCCAAACCTGCTCCTAGTGAAAGGAAGATTGGACGAAGGGTAAACCAGAAGAGAGGGTCACCGGCACCTGCAAGAGGTCCCATCATACCGACCTTAACCCCTGAGATAGCCGCATCATCGATCTCAGCACCGTTGGCACGTTCTTCTTCCAAGGCAAGCGTAACCCCAAAGATTGGGTTGGCCATGAAAGGTTGTGTATTGAAGAATTCCAAGTGACGCTTAAGCGCAGCAGCACGGTCTTCTTTAGTTTGATAAAGTTTTTTGATTGCAGGAATAAGGGTGTAAGCCACACCACCATTTTGCATACGTTCATAGTTGAATGAAGCTAAAAGGAAGTATGAGCGCAAGAAAGCTTTGAAACGATCTGCTTTTGTTAATTTAATTTTTGAATCAGCCATTTTCTTTCCTCCTAATTAAAAGTCTTCCAGAATTTCACCGAGGGGATCACCTGATCCTCCATCATTTGAAGAACCATTTGAACCACTAGCTTCAAGCGCAAGGTACATAACGGCAAGACAGAGGCCGATGATACCCAAGCTAATCAAGGTCAATTCTTTGAGGGCAGCCAAAGCAAACCAAGGAAGAAGAATGGCCAAACTTCACGACTAGACATCATGTTGATAACCATGGCATAACCAACGGCTACAACCATACCACCACCGATTGTCATACCTGATTTTAACCATTCAGGCATAGCTTCAAGACCAGATTGTACGAGGTGAGCAGGAATCAAGAGCAAGAGGAGGGCAGGGATAGCAACACGGAGACCTTGGAGGGCCATACCGATAAAGTGCCATCTTTCAACACCAGCGATATCAGCAGCTTCTGCACGGCTATCCATAATATGAGCGATGAAGACAGTTGCTGTACGGACAACCATTGTCAAGGCAAGACCGGCAACAGCCAAAGGCACCGCAAGGGCGATGGCAGGACCAATCCCTTTAGTTCCTTGACCACCCAAGATAAGGATGATTGTAGAAGCTACAGCGGCAAGTGAGGCATCTGGTGCCATGGCAGCACCAACGTTAGCCCATCCCATAGTGATCAACTGTAAGCTACCACCCAACATTACGCCGAGTTCGAGATGACCAGTAACAAGACCGATAAGGGAACAAGCCACAACTGGTTGGTATGTTTCGATTTGGTCGTTAACTGAGCTACAACCGATGATGAAAGCAACAATTACGACTAAAATAATTTGTACTAAACTCATTTATGCATCCTCCAAAATTATTTCTTCTCTGCTAATTTAGTTTCAGCTGACTTAATCAAGGCATCAACGTTTGCTGGGCTATCACTTGGTACCCCACGAACGTCAAATTTGACACCCAATGATTGCAACTCTTTGATAGCATCCACATCTGTTTGGTCAAATGAAAGAGCTTTAGTAACATTGACTTTTCCTTCTTTATAAGCTGAAGAACCAAGGTTGATTTCTTTAACATCAACACCTGCTTTAACAGCAGCAAGAGCATCTTCAACAGATTCAAAGAGAAGCATAGCACGTGTATCACCAAAACGTGGGTCATTGTTTGCTTTAACCATGTTTTTAATTGGGATAACGTGAACTTGAACACCAGATGGAGCGGCTTGTTTAATCATGTTTGTACGAAGTTTATCATGACAAACAGTGTCTGAAACAACGATGATACGGTCTGGGTGAGTTGAGTGAGTCCAACCAGTCGCAACCTGACCGTGGAGGAGACGTGTGTCAACACGAGCCAAAACGTATTTGATTTTTCCATCACCAAGTACTGTTCCTTCAGGAATGGTACCCTTAGGAATAGAAGGTTTAGCGTCTGCTGGTTTAGTGTCTTCTTCAGGAATAAGGCCTTCTGGAAGGACTTTAACGCCTTCTTTTGTTTCCTTATAAATGTTAGCGACAATCTCTTCAACCCCAGCATCAGGAGCTACCATACGTTCCGTATATGCTTGGATAAGCATTGGTAAGTTGAGTCCTGTCACGATAACCATCTTGCGATCAGGATTTTCTTCCTTAATTCGGCTTGCCTGGTTAAATGGTGATCCAGACCAAAGGTCTGCAAGGACTAGAATTTCGTCGTCAGCGTCAAATTGAGCAATGGCATCTTTGAAGTGAGCGTACAAGTCGTCAGGACCTTCATTTGGCATGAAAGTAACCACTTGAACTTTCTCTTGTTCACCAAAAATCATAGAACCTGATTGGTGAATACCTTCAGCGAATTTACCATGGCTAGCAATAATAATACCGATACCCATTAGTGTTCTTCCTCCTTTTATATATTGTTTCTTAGGAATAGAAAAATGATTATTGGTATTAGCATTCATGACATGAAAATGACAACAATATTTTTTTAGTCCCTCGAAAATTAGAACACTCTAATTATAGAACGTTACCATGAATTTGTCAATGGTTTTCGTAACAAAAGTGTCATATAATTGAAAAAAACATCAAATTATTGCAAATATACTTTTTTTTCAGACAATAAGTGTTAAGTATAGTTTTAAGCTATATCTAACTAGGGGGAATAGGATTAAGAAAAATGAGATAAAAGCTTGTAATAGCTGGTGTTGGCTGCTATAATTTCTTCAATTAACTATTTAAGGTTAAATCTATAAGAAAAGAGGGCCTCCTTATGTCAGATTTACTAAGTATTTATAATGAATTGCAATCTAAGAAATGGGTTGACTTGACCCACAAAATTAATGCGGAAAGTCCACATTTCCCAGCCCTTCCTGCTTTGAAACAAGAAGACCTTTTCACATTAAAAGATGGTTTCCATGTTCAAAAATTTACAGTAGTTGGTCAATACGGAACGCATATTGATGCACCGATTCACTTTGTAGAAGGTGGTCGTTGGTTGGATGAGATTGCTCTCAAAGATCTTCTTTTACCACTCTATGTTATCGACAAGTCTAAAGAAGTTGCTGCCAATCCAAACTTTATTTTGAGCAAACAAGATATCTTAGACTTTGAAGCAGAATATGGACAAATTACTGAAGGGGCCTTTGTCGCTTTTCGTAGTGATTGGTCGAAGCTTTGGCCAGATCAAGATGCTATGCGCAACCTTGATGAAAATGGGGTTCAACAGAGTCCAGGGTGGAGCCGTGAAGCTCTAGAATTCTTGATTTATGAACGTAAGGTTAAGGCTGTCGGTCACGAGACTTTTGATACAGATGCTGGCATTCCAGCAGCAGAACATGGCTTGGTAAACGAATACTACCTCTTGGAACAAAACATTTATCAGGTAGAAGTTTTGAATCAATTGGATCAAGTTCCAGCCGTTGGTGCTTTGATTTCGATTGCATTTCCTCACTGGGACAAGGCGACAGGCTCCCCAGTTCGTGCAGTGGCTATTTTACCTTAATCATAAGAAAAAACACCGAAGAAATTTTCGGTGTCTTTTGTTATTTATAAGAAGAGTTCCTGGAGTTTGCGAGCAACGCCATCCTCTTCATTAGTCCACTCAATTTGTTCGTTAGCGTGGGGGAGAAGAACAGAGCTAGCATTCTTCATGGCATAACCAGTTTTAGCAAGTTCCAACATCTCTGTGTCGTTGTGTTCGTCTCCAAAAGCAATCAGATCATCCGTTGATTTGCGCATGGCCTTAAGTAAGTAGTTTAGGGCGTAGGCCTTGTTTATGCCTTTAGGCGAAAATTCCAAGATATTAAGCGGGCCACCCCAAGAATCAACTTCAATTTCTTCCTTGAAGTCCTTCTTGATGTCATCGGCAAGTTGGTACTTATCCTCATGACGAGTTTGCATAAGGAGAGCGTTAGGGTTGCGCGTGATTTTAGTTGGTTCTAAACGCATAGCCTCAATAATTTTATCAACACCAAAGAGTTGTGGTTGAATACGCTCTGGGTGATTCATAGTGATATAGAAGTGTTTTCGATATTCACTAGCCAGAAAATCCATCTCTAACTCATCATGACGTTGTAAGAGGCTAATCAGATATTTCTTATCTAATTTAACCGAATGCTCATAAGCCCAGTCTTGGTCTGGAAGATTGGTCAAAGAGCCGTTGAAGGTGATGAGTGGTGTTTCTAACCCTAGTGTTTTGTAATGGTCAATAGCCATACGATAAGGACGACCTGTAGCAATAACAACTTGGTGTCCTTTATTTTGTACATCTTTAATCGTTTTTTGTGTGAATTCTGAAATAGTTCCATCTGGGCGCAAGAGCGTTCCATCAAGATCTAGTGCAATCAATTTTTTTGTCATGTTCCTATTATAGCAAAAATCTGTCCTTTGTTGGTGATTAAGAAAGAGCTTTCTAAGAACGTTCGGTTTTTCATAAGAAAAGTCTCAGGAAATAAACCTTGCACCGTCAAATAATTTCATGTAGAATAGTAATGTTGCATTCTACATGAGAATGTTCCGAAATTATTCGGATTTTGACAATATTTTTTATTAAGGAGTCTAAACTTTCATGGAAAAGTTTTTCAAATTGAAAGAACATGGTACTGACGTCCGTACAGAAGTGACTGCCGGATTGACAACTTTCTTTGCCATGTCTTACATCCTCTTTGTTAACCCAGCGATGTTGGCTCAGACAGGAATGCCTGCACAAGGTGTTTTCTTAGCAACAATTATTGGTGCGGTTGCAGGGACGTTGATGATGGCATTTTATGCTAACCTACCATACGCCCAAGCGCCTGGTATGGGGCTTAATGCCTTCTTCACCTACACAGTGGTTTTTCTTTGGGTTACACTTGGCAAGAGGCCTTAGCAATGGTCTTTCTATGTGGTGTTATTTCATTGATCATCACAGTAACTAAAGTACGTAAGATGATTATTGAGTCTATTCCAACAGCCCTCAAATCTGCGATTTCAGCAGGTATCGGTGTTTTCCTTGCATATGTGGGAATTAAAAATGCTGGTTTCTTGAAATTCTCAATTAATCCTCATACCTACACTGTAGCAGGTAAAGGTGCTGACATGGCCAAGGCGTCAATTACAGCTTCATCGTCAGCTACACCAGGTTTGGTTGCTTTCAATAATCCAACTGTAATTGTAGGTTTGATTGGTCTTGCGATTGCGATTTTCTTTATTGTTAAAGGTATTCGTGGTGGTGTTCTTCTTTCAATCCTCGTAACGACTATCATTGCTATTTTTGCTGGTGTCGTTGATCTTGGAAGCATTGACTGGCACGCAGCTAGCTTGACATCATCTATTAAAGATCTTGGTCAGGTCTTTGGTGCAGCGCTTGGATCTAAGGGATTGGGATCACTCTTTGCAGACGTTTCTCGTTTGCCTGGTGTCTTTATGGCTATTCTTGCCTTTTCATTGACTGATATCTTCGATACTATCGGTACCTTGATCGGTACTGGTGAGAAGGTTGGTATCATTGCTTCAACAGGTGATAACAACGAATCAAAGCTCTTGACCGTGCTCTTTACTCTGACCTTGTTGGTACAAGTATTGGTGCCATTGCAGGGACTTCAAATGTTACAACTTACGTTGAATCTGCAGCAGGTATTGGTGCTGGTGGACGTACTGGTTTGACAGCTCTTGTGGTTGCTGTACTCTTTGCCATCTCTAGTTTCTTTAGTCCAGTGGTATCAATCGTTCCTAATGCTGCCACAGCGCCTATCCTTATTATTGTAGGTGTTATGATGCTCTCTAACCTTAAGAGTGTCGATTGGGAAGATTTGTCTGAAGCTATTCCTGCCTTCTTCACTTCTATTTTCATGGGATTCTCATATAGTATTACCTATGGTATCGCAGCTGGTTTCCTTACTTATACTTTGGTCAAAATCGTCAAAGGTCAAGCTAAGGATGTCCACTTTATTATGTGGATTTTGGATATCTTGTTTATCCTTAACTTCATCAGTATGGCTGTGTTCTAAAGCTTGAAAGTTAAAAGTCTGTATATTTGTCAGGCTTTTTCTTTTGCGATTTTATCTGGGGAATGTGAGAGAGTTTTTTTGATTAACTTTCAAATCTATAGTAAGTTTTACAAAACGATTTCTAATCTATGAGTGATTGATGTGGTTAAAATAAATTGAAGATTAAAATACATATCTTAACTTCTTACTTAAATGATTCAATATTTATAAGTTTCTACTGTATTTTTACAGTGGATTCTAGTCCATATTTTTATTTTTTGATATAATGAAAACATGATTTACAGTCAAAATGAAGAAGAATTGATTAGTATCGGCCAAAAGCTAGGTCGACTGCTCGATTCTGGAGATATAATTGTTCTCTCAGGGGATCTGGGAGCTGGCAAAACGACCTTGACTAAGGGAATTGCCAAAGGTTTGGATATTTCACAGATGATAAAGAGTCCAACGTATACTATTGTAAGGGAGTATGAGGGGCGACTGCCACTCTATCATTTAGATGTCTACCGCATTGGTGATGATCCAGATTCTATTGATTTAGATGATTTTCTGTATGGTGAAGGTGTGACAATCATCGAGTGGGGTGAGCTCCTAGATGAGAGTCTGTTAGGGGATTATCTCCTAATTTCGATATCTCATCATGGAGATGGACGTCAGTTGCTTTTTGAATCTTTCGGTCCTAGAAGTAAGGAGATTCAGGAGGAAATGATAAATGGCTGAGCAAGAATTAGTCATTGAGGAAGCTCAAAGAGAGGATGCTGCCTCTCTAGCTCGTTTACTAGAGACTGTAGCCTTAGAATCGGATTTTCTAGCACAAGATGATAGAAGTTCTATACTGAGTGCTGAACAGTTAGCCACTTATATTGAAAGTCATCAGCATAGGCTTAATGAGATTTGTTTGGTGGCGAAATTGGGTCATGAGGTCATAGGTGTTTGTAATGTTACCTCGGATCAAGATACTAAGACCAGTCATATTGGTGACGTATTTATTGCGGTTTCTAAACCCTACTGGGGGAATGGTGTTGGCCAGTTTCTTATGGAAACAATGATTGACTGGGCAGATCATACACCAACTATCCGCCGCTTAGAGTTGACGGTTCAAGCACGTAATAAACGGGCGGTTCATCTCTATCAAAAATTCGGATTTGACATTGAAGGCACTAAGAAACGTGGTGCAAGAACTAAAAATGGAGAATTTCTAGATGTTTACCTTATGGCTAAACTCATAGATTAGGAAAAAACATGAAACTTGGACGAAAAATTTTATTGATGTTGTTGGCGATTTTTGCAACGACAGTAGTAGCTGCTGGTATTTACCTAACGACAACTTATAATTACGCCACAGGCGAATTGTCAAAAACGTTTAGGGCTTCTAAAGCAACTTCAGGGAATAGTAAGGCTATTCAACAGACTAAGCCTATAACTATTCTCTTGATGGGGGTAGATACAGGATCCAAAGAACGTAAGGAAACCTGGGAAGGAAACTCTGATACCATGATTTTGGTAACAGTGAACCCTAAGACTAAGAAACAACCATGACCAGTTTGGAACGTGACCTTTTGACAGATATTGAGGGGTCGGGTGAAGCAAAACTAAATTCAGCATATGCTGAGGGTGGTGCTGACTTGGCTATTTCAACCATTCAAAAGGTTTTAGATATTGATATTGACTATTATGCACTGATTAATATGCAGGGTATGATTGATTTGGTAGATGCTGTTGGTGGTATTGAGGTAACGAATCATTTTGATTTTCCAATTTCGATTGCAGAAAATGAACCTGAATTTCAGGCAAAAGTTGAGCCCGGAACCCATAAAATCAATGGTGAGCAAGCTTTAGTCTATTCACGTATGCGTTACGATGACCCTGATGGTGACTATGGTCGCCAAAAACGTCAACGTGAGGTTATTCAAAAAGTTGTAGCTAAGCTCTTGAAGATGGACTCTATTGGTTCTTACAAGAAAATTTTGTCGGCTGTAAGTTCAAATGTTCAAACCAGTATCGATCTTGGTGATACCAATACTTTGCGTAGCTTGATGGGTTATAGTGATGCCCTTAAAAATATTAAGTCATACCAATTGGCTGGTTCGGATGCCATGATCAATGGAGGAAGCTATCAAGTAGCCTCCACTGAGGATATTCTTAAGGTGCAAAATCGTATTAAGAAGGAAGTCGGTAAGAAGAAAGTTTCTGAATCTAATCTTAAGACTAGTTTGGTTCTCTATGGTTCTGGTAGCTCTAACTATGGCTCAGATGATTTTGTTAATTCCAAAGGAAGTGCGGCTTCGAGTGAGGCATCTTCAAATTATGAGGGCGGGACATCTGAGGCAGCTGGTGGTGGGTCAGTAAGTACCTACAATGGAGGTACTACCTATAGCAATAACTATAGTGAAAACACCGGTAATTATGTTCAGGAACAAGGTACGACAACCCCTACATACAATAATAATGGATCGGGTGTGACTACTTATAGCACTGTTCCAGCGACGCAATAAATAAGGTTGGGTGATTCCCAACCTTTTTGCTTAGAATTGATAGCAATATGGTTATTCCTTGCAATGGCTTTTGAGCTATGCTATAATATAGGAAAATAACGAAAGAGAGGCGGAGTAGAAACTTCGTCTCTTGTGTGTGTAAGGAGGTCATAATGTCGCAAAAAATTATTGATCTCGTGACGGCAGTCGTAGCTCCAGCTATTCCTGAGCCATACGAACTGGTCGATATCGAGTACGAAAAGCTTGGCGGTGACTATGTCTTGTCAGTTTTGATTGATAAGCCAGGAGGTATTACTGTAGAAGATACTGCAGACTTGACTGAAATTATCAGTCCCCTCTTGGATACTATTCAGCCTGATCCTTTCCCGGATCAATACATGCTGGAAGTTTCTAGTCCAGGGTTAGAGCGTCCCTTAAAAACCAAAGAAGCTTTGACAAATGCTGTTGGTCAATATATCAATGTTAGTCTTTACAAGGCTATTGATAAGATCAAGATTTTCCAAGGTGACTTGGTGGCCTTTGATGGGGAAACCCTAACAATTGATTACCTTGATAAGACTCGCCATAAAACTGTTGAGATTCCCTATCAAACAGTTGCTAAAGCTCGTTTGGCAGTCAAACTCTAAAACTCTTAGTGTAAATAAAGAAAGGATGCCAGTTTTAGCCTTTAGAGGCTAAAACAACAAAGAATATGAGCAAAGAAATGCTAGAAGCCTTCCGTGTCTTGGAAGAAGAAAACACATTAACAAGGAAGATATCATCGATGCTGTGGTTGAATCGCTTAAGTCAGCCTACAAGCGTCGTTATGGTCAGTCAGAATCAGCTGTAGTTGAATTCAATGAAAAAACAGGTGATTTTCAAGTTTATACTGTTCGTGAAGTTGTAGACGAAGTCTTTGATAGTCGTTTGGAAATTAGCTTGAAAGATGCCCTTGCTATCAGCTCTGCTTACGAGCTTGGTGACAAGATTCGTTTTGAAGAGTCAGTCGATGAATTTGGCCGTGTTGCAGCGCAATCTGCCAAACAAACCATTATGGAAAAGATGCGCAAGCAGATGCGTGAAATCACTTATAATGACTATAAGCAACATGAAGGTGAAATCATGCAAGGAACAGTTGAACGCTTTGACCAACGTTTCATTTATGTCAATCTTGGAACGCTCGAAGCTCAATTGTCACGCCAAGACCAAATTCCTGGCGAAAGCTTTAAGTCACACGACGTCATCGATGTTTATGTTTATAAAGTTGAAAACAACCCTAAAGGTGTTAACGTCTTTGTAAGCCGTAGCCATCCAGAATTCATCAAACGTATCATGGAACAAGAAATTCCTGAAGTATTTGATGGAACTGTAGAAATCATGAGCGTGTCTCGTGAAGCTGGTGATCGTACCAAAGTTGCTGTTCGTAGTCATAACCCTAACGTTGATGCTATTGGTACTATTGTTGGTCGTGGTGGAAGTAACATCAAGAAAGTTGTCAGCCGTTTCCACCCAACACGTTTGGATGCTAAGACGGGAATTGAAGTTCCTGTTGAGGAAAATATTGACGTTATTCAATGGGTTGAAGATCCAGCTGAATTTATCTACAATGCTATTGCACCGGCTGAAGTGGACTATGTTCTCTTTGACGAAGATGATAGCAAACGTGCGACAGTAGTTGTACCAGATAACAAATTATCTCTTGCAATTGGTCGTCGTGGACAAAACGTTCGTTTGGCAGCTCATTTGACTGGTTACCGTATTGACATCAAGTCAGCTTCTGAATATGAAGCACTCGAAGCTGAAAAAGCTGAGGCTGCTACTGAGGAAGTTGTTGACGAGATTGTTGCAGAAGATGCTACACCTGTTGAAGTCACAACAGAAGAAGTAATTGAAACAACAGAAGCAGAATAAGAAGAACATAGAGGTGTTTGATGGCTAAAACACGAAAAATACCTTTACGCAAATCAGTTGTCTCAGGAGAAATCATTGATAAACGTGATTTGCTCCGCATTGTAAAAACTAAAGATGGTGAGATTTTCATTGATCCAACAGGAAAGAAAAATGGCCGAGGTGCTTACATTAAATTAGATAATGAAGAAGCTCTCCAAGCTAAAAAGAAATGTGCTTTTAACCATAGTTTCTCCATGGATGTTCCTGAAAGTTTTTATGATGAACTCATTGCTTATGTGGATCACAAGGTCAAAAGAAGAGAGTTAGGTCTTGAATAACACAGAAAAATTGTCAAATATGTTGGGACTAGCACAAAGAGCTGGAAAGCTTATTTCTGGCGAGGAACTTGTCATTAAGGCGGTTCAATCAGGGCAGGCGAGACTAGTTTTTCTTGCCAATGATGCTGGTAGTAACGTGACTAAAAAGACGACTGATAAATGTAACTACTATAATATAGAAGTCTCCACAGTGTTTAACGCACTGGAATTAAGCATGGCTATTGGTAAACCAAGAAAAACGGTTGCTGTAGTTGATGCTGGATTTTCAAAGAAAATGAGGACTCTTATGGACTAAAGAATAGGAGGACATCACGTGTCAAAGAAACGATTATATGAAATCGCAAAAGAGGTTGGTGTAGAGAGCAAAGTTGTTGTTGCAAAAGCTCAAGAGCTTGGTCTTTCTGTGAAGAGCCACTCCTCATCAGTTGAAGAAGCTGATGCTAATCGTATCACTTCAAGTTTAAAAGGGGGAGCTGTTAAGGCTGAAAGTAAGCCAGCTTCCAAAGTGGCACCTGCTCCTAAAGAGGAAAAGGTAGCGCCTAAGGTTGTTGAGGCTCCTGCTTCGAAACCAACTCCTGCTAAGAAGTCTCCAAAGGCTGAGGCAAAGGAAACACCCGCGACTCCAAAGAAACCACAAAGCCGTAACTTTTAAGGCAGAACGTGAAGCGCGTGCCAAGGCAGAAGCAGAACGTCGTCAAAATGGCGGAGGCCGTGACAACCGTAATCGTAACCGAAAATCAACAAGGAAACGATCAAGGTAAACGTCAGAATAATGATCGTCGCAACCAAAATGGAAATGGTCAAGGAAACCGTAACAATGGAAACCGCGATAACAATAGTAATCGTGACCGTAATTTCAAGGTAAACAGCGCAATGATCAAGGTCGAAATAAACGTAACGATGCTGTCCGCAACAATCAGGCAGGTCCACGTATTGACTTTAAAGCGCGTGCAGCAGCCTTGAAAGCAGAGCAAAATGCAGAATATTCACGTCAAAGTGAAACACGCTTCCGTGAAGAAAAAGCTGCAGAGCAACGCCGTGCGAAAGAGCAAGAAAAGGCAAGAAAAGAAAAACAACAGGCTGACGTCGCTGCTCAAAAAGCAGTTGCTGAAGCTAAGCCAGCTCCAAAACCAGCACCGGCTGCTCAACCAGCTCCAGCTGCACAAGCACAAGATACACGTCGTAAAAAGGCACGTCCAGATAAATCACGTGATAATCGTCGCGAGAATGAAGATGGACCTAAGCAAACAAGAAATAATAAGTGGAATAATCAAAACCAAGTGAGAAATCAACGAAATAGTAACTGGAATAAAAACAAAAATAAAAAAGGTAAAAATAACCGTGGTAATTCAGCTCCAAAACCAGTAACAGAGCGTAAATTCCATGAATTACCAAAAGAATTTGAATACACTGAAGGTATGACGGTTGCAGAAATCGCAAAACGTATTAAACGTGAGCCAGCTGAAATCGTTAAGAAACTCTTCATGATGGGTGTTATGGCAACTCAAAACCAATCTCTTGATGGGGATACTATTGAGTTGTTGATGGTTGACTACGGTATTGAAGCAACCAAGAAAGAAGAAGTCGATAATGCTGATATCGAACGTTTCTTTGTTGACGAAGACTACCTCAATAAAGATGCTATGGTAGAACGTGCACCAGTTGTTACTATCATGGGACACGTTGACCATGGTAAAACAACCCTTCTTGATACCCTTCGTAACTCACGTGTTGCGACTGGAGAAGCTGGTGGTATCACACAGCATATTGGTGCCTACCAAATTGAAGAGGGTGGTAAGAAAATCACCTTCCTTGATACTCCAGGACACGCGGCCTTTACATCTATGCGTGCCCGTGGTGCTTCTGTTACAGATATTACTATCTTGATTGTCGCTGCGGATGACGGTGTTATGCCACAAACTATTGAAGCCATCAACCACTCTAAGGCTGCTGGTGTTCCAATCATTGTTGCGATTAACAAGATTGATAAACCAGGTGCTAACCCAGAGCGTGTAATCGGTGAATTGGCAGAGCATGGCGTTATCTCAACAGCATGGGGTGGGCGATAGCGAATTCGTTGAAATTTCAGCGAAGTTTGGTCAAAATATTGAAGAATTGCTTGAAACAGTTCTTCTTGTGGCTGAAGTGGAAGAACTTAAAGCTGACCCAACAGTTCGTGCCATCGGTACCGTTATTGAAGCGCGTTTGGATAAAGGTAAAGGTGCGGTTGCAACCCTCCTTGTTCAACAAGGTACTTTGCATGTTCAAGACCCAATCGTTGTTGGTAATACCTTCGGACGTGTCCGTGCTATGACCAATGACCTTGGTCGTCGTATTAAGACTGCAGCACCATCAACACCAGTTTCAATTACTGGTTTGAACGAAGCGCCTATGGCGGGTGACCATTTTGCCGTTTATGAAGATGAAAAAGCAGCTCGTGCAGCCGGTGAAGAACGTGCCAAACGTGCCCTTATGAAACAACGTCAACAAACACATCGTGTTAGTCTTGATAACCTCTTTGATACCCTTAAAGCTGGTGAATTGAAGACTGTTAATGTTATCATCAAGGCGGACGTACAAGGTTCTGTTGAAGCCTTGGCAGCATCACTTCTTAAGATTGATGTTGAGGGTGTTCGTGTTAATGTTGTTCACTCAGCAGTAGGTGCTATCAACGAATCTGATATTACTCTTGCGGAAGCTTCAGATGCTGTTGTTATCGGATTTAACGTTCGTCCTACACCACAAGCACGTCAACAAGCGGAAACTGATGAAGTTGAAATTCGTCTTCACAGCATCATCTACAAGGTTATCGAAGAAATCGAAGATGCCATGAAAGGGATGCTTGATCCTGAATTTGAAGAAAAAGTCATTGGTGAAGCTATTATCCGTGAAACCTTCAAAGTTTCTAAAGTCGGAACAATCGGTGGGTTCATGGTTACTAGTGGTAAAATCACTCGTGATTCAAGTGCCCGTGTGATTCGTGATGGTGTCGTTATTTTTGATGGTAAATTGGCAAGCTTGAAACACTTTAAAGATGACGTTAAAGAAGTCGGAAACGCTCAAGAGGGTGGTTTGATGATTGAAAACTATAACGATATTAAAGTTGATGACGTTATCGAAGCTTACATTATGGAAGAAATTAAACGTTAATTTTGTTAGCTTTTAAGAAAGCTTACTTAGGAGACAAAGCTAGGTCATCTGGCCTGGCTTTTGTTCCATCATAATAAGAGAGAAAGGATAAGACTATGGGAAATTCATTTCGTGTAGACCGTGTTGGTATGGAAATCAAACGTGAGGTCAATGAAATTCTTCAAAAGAAAGTTCGTGACCCACGTGTGCAAGATGTCACTATCACAGATGTACAGATGCTTGGTGATTTGTCAGCTGCTAAGATTTTTTACACCATTCATTCAACCTTGGCCTCAGATAACCAAAAAGCACAAACTGGTCTTGAAAAGGCTACTGGGACAATCAAGCGTGAACTTGGTAAAAAATTGACTATGTATAAGATTCCGGATTTGACCTTTATTAAAGATGAGTCTATCGAATACGGTAATAAAATTGATGAAATGCTTCGTAATTTGGAGCGTAAAGACTAAGAAAAAATTCCTGTCAGTTATGGCAGGAATTTTGCGTTATAATAGAATAAAAAGGAGGACTTCAATGAAAGTAACGGTCTATTTGGGTGCTAATATGGGTGATAATCCTAGCTTTAAGAAAGCAACAATTGCCTTGGGTCAGTGGATTGCTAAAAATGGGCATACCCTAGTCTATGGTGGCAGTAGGATGGGACTTATGGGAGTTCTTGGTGATACGGTTTTGGAAAATGGTGGACAGGCTCATGGCATTATGCCACAATTCCTCAAAGATAGGGAGATAGCTTATGAGGGGTTAACCTCAATGACCATAGTAGAAACTATGGCAGAACGAAAGACTGCCATGCTAGAGCAAGGAGATCTCTTTATCGCCCTTCCAGGAGGTTTAGGGACACTGGAAGAAATCTCTGAAGCTATTGCAGCTGCTCGAGTCGGTAAGTTGGACAAACCCTGTGTTTTCTTCAATCTCAATGGCTATTATGATGCTATGAAAACGATGTTAGATACCATGGTTGCTCATGATTTTTTGGAGGCTGAAACAGCAGCAAAATTCCTCTTTACAGATGATTTTTCAGAAATTGCAGCTTTTGTCCAGTCTTATGAACCACCTCAATTGAGACGTTATCGGTAACTTTATATGATAGGTTAGCTCTCTAAGTTTAAAAGGAGAGCTTTTTTGATGGAGAGACGTTAGTAATTATTTTTTTCTTTTAAATTTCAGAAAATTAACTAAAAAAACCTTAACAAAAATGGTGGATTTGTATATAATAGTGTTTGTAAATTTAATCATTTAACAAATTTTCCTCATCATCTGTGAGTAATATCCATGAATACTTAGTACCCCACTTGGTTAGGAAAACTTTGCCAATCATTTATTTTTATGGGGAATGTGGGATATAGGATGAAATGGAAGGAATGATAAGTATGTCTATTATGGTTAAACATGTGAGTTTTGATGACTATCAAAAAACACAGACAAACTATAAAGATGCCAACTTTTTACAGTCAGCTGAGATGGCTAAGCTTCAGCTAAGCCGTAATCATATCGGAGAAGTAGAGGCTCTGGTTTTTGAAAGGGATGGCCTGCGGATAGGTCAAGCCATCGTTGTCTATAGAAGAAGCTTTCGTATCTTTAGAAAAGCTCTCTTGTTTCATGGACCCTTGCTAGATTACAATTCTATAGCTGATTTGACAGACCTTCTAGAGGCCTTGATACTCTACTTAAAAAAGAAAAATATTGCATCACTTTCTATCCATCCCTATCTTACCGATTTTATTAGGAATGAAGAACTTGAAATCATTGAAGAAGAAAAGGCTGATGAGGTCTCCAAGGTATTTGAAAAATTAGGTTTTGAGCAGTATTTAGATCCAGAACAGGCTCTAGTTGTTAATCAGATGTTTGTAAAACCAATTGATACCTTTACGACTTCTGATGAGATGCTCGCAGCTTTTTCACCATCTTTGAAGCGAGATTTAAAAAAATTCACTGCTTTGCATGTCAAAGTTGAAGAACTACGTGAGGACAATCTCAATCAGTTTTATGACATCCTAGTTCGGACAGCAGAGAGAAAAGGATTTTCAGTTCATCCATTGACCTATTTCCAAGATTTGAAGAGGAACTTTGGAGAATCTGCAAAGTTTATGTTGGCTTATTTGGATTGTCCAGCTTATTTGGCTTATCTTGATGAGAATATTAAATCTTTTGAAGCTAAGATTCAGGCTTTAAAAGATGGCCCACAGAAAAAACGAACCAAGGGTCAGATTGCGGATGCCGAAGATCAGCTTAGAAGTTACTATAAACGTTTAGAGCAATTTAAGACCTACCAAGTCACTGGTGACAAATTACCTCTTTCGGCCTATCTTTTTATGGATTATGGTTCAGAAATTGTCAGCTTTTACGGTGGGAATGATGAAGCCTACCTTAATTTTGGTGGAGCAGTCCTTCTTCGTTGGGAAATGCTACAATATGCTAAGTGTGAGGGAAAAGAGCGGTTTAATTTTTATGGGACAATCGAAACTGAAGCGGCAAGTACTGGAAAAGGCAATTTTAACTTCAAGCGTCAGTTTGGTGGGCAATTAGAGACTCTTGTTGGCTCTTTTGATAAAACCCTAAATCCTTTCTATGATATTTTTAAGAAAACACTAGGTAAAGACTAGTTCCTTGTATAGAAAAAAGTCAATTGAGGTTAAATTCATTACCTCAATTGACTTTTTTTAGTTTACAAATATTTTTTAGCGACTTCAATATCGCCAGCATAGTTATCGCGTTTACCATTTACGATCTGGAAGGCATCGGCACCTTTACCGGCAATAACCACAGCGTCTTTAGAGTCTGTAGTCTCAGACATTGCTGTTTTGATTGCTTCCTCTCGATCGACAATGATACGAACCTCGCGACTGATGTGACTAGCAATTTCCTGACAGATAGCAAGAGGATCCTCCTTGTTAGGATCATCGGCTGTTAGGATGACATCAACATCAGGGTAGGTATTGAGGACATGTCCAAAGTCTTTACGACGGCTTTCACCCTTATTTCCTGGAGCCCCTAGAATTAGACTAATACGACCATCTTGATGGCTGGTTACGACTTGTAAGAGCTTATCTAGGCTATCTCCATTGTGAGCATAGTCAACAAATGTCTTAGCCCCATTAGTTTGGGTTAGAACCTCCATACGCCCTGGAACAGAGGTTTGAGCGATTCCTTCCTTGATGTCTTGAAGGCTAGCTCCGAGACGTAGGCAGGCCAGACCAGCAGCCATAGCATTGTCCTGGTTAAAGTCACCGATAAGTTGGATATCATAGTCACCGGCTAATTTCCCACTTGCCTTAAAGCTAAAACCAGAGCCATGTTTAACAGCGTTGTCGGAGTTTTTACCATAGAAGTCATGCTCTTTATCCACAACTTCCTCAGCGATAAAATCAAAGTGATCCATACCGCTATTAACAATAACAACTCGACTGTTTTCCAAGAGAAGACGCTTATGGTAGAAGTAGTCTTCAAAGGTTGGGTGTTCAATAGGCCCAATATGGTCTGGGCTGATGTTAAGAAAGACACCTACATCAAAAGTCAGTCCATAGACACGCTTAGTCAGATAGGCTTGACTTGAGACTTCCATAATCAGATGGGTCATGCCATTAGCAACAGCTTCAGCCATCATACGGAAAAGGTCCAAACTCTCAGGTGTTGTTAAGGTAGACTTGAAGAAGTTTTTTCCGTCTAGTGTCGTGTTCATGGTTGAAAGCATAGCAGGTTTATGACTTTGCTTGAGAATATTGAAGGCAAAGTAGGCTGCTGTTGTTTTCCCTTTTGTCCCAGTGAAAGCCAGCAATTTAAGCTTGTCTTGAGGGTATTGGTAGAAGGCCTGAGCAACGAGGCTCATAGCCTGCTTAATATCTGATACGATAATGGCAGGTATTCCCACTTGATAATCTTTCTCAGCCACGTAGAAACGCAAGCCAGCTTTGACAGCATTCTCTAAAAATTCAGGCTTGAAAGCAGCTCCTTTGGCAAAGAAGAGGGACGATGGTGTGACATCACGACTATCATAAGAAAGATGATCAAAAGTCACCCCAGTCCATGAATAGTAGTAGTTGTCTTGGTCGATAATATCTCTAAAATTATGGTCCTTTTTAAGAACCTCTAGAACTTGTTCAATAGTAATCATAGTTCCTATTTTAGCCTTAATGTTCTTGTTTTACAAGTCACAGCCAAAAGTTTATAATAAACTAGATTATATTTATTCTCTAGAAAGAAAGTTATGACTGAAACTAAAACTGATACACAGCAGCAGCAGATGCTAAGAGGGACGGCATGGATGACAGCATCCAATATTATCAGTCGTCTATTGGGGGCACTCTACATTATTCCTTGGTATGCTTGGATGGGTAAACAAGGTGACCAAGCCAATGCCCTTTTTGGTCAAGGGTATAATATTTATGCTCTTTTCCTCTTGATTTCAACAGCGGGTATTCCAGTCGCCATTGCCAAACAGGTGTCTAAATACAACACTCTTGGAAAAATGGAGACGAGTTTCTTCTTACTCAAGCGTATCTTGTATTACATGATTGGTCTCGGACTGATCTTTGGCGTTTTCATGTACTTTGCTTCGCCGTGGATGTCTTACCTTTCTGGGGGAGACGAGGATCTGGTTCGCGTCATGCGTAGTCTTTCTTGGGCAGTTGTTATTTTCCCATCCATGTCTGTTTTACGAGGCTTTTTCCAAGGCTTTAACAACATGAAACCTTATGCCTTGAGTCAGATTGCGGAACAGATTATCCGTGTTATTTGGATGCTGTTGGCGACCTTCTTCATCATGAAAATTGGGACAGGCGATTATGTGACAGCAGTTGTCCAATCGACTTTTGCCGCTTTTATCGGTATGTTGGCTAGTTATGGGGTGCTTTTCTTCTACCTTTGGAAGGAGGGTAAACTCAAGAGTCTTTTTGGCAAGCAGGCTGTTCATCCGGATATCAATCCAACTGCAATTGTTATTGAAACCTTTAAGGAAGCCATTCCTTTCATTATTACTGGGTCAGCAGTTCAACTTTCCAGTTGATTGACCAATGGACCTTTATCCGTACTATGGAGAAGTTTACAAGCTATAGCAACAGTCAGCTTCAGGTTCTCTATGCTTACTTGTCTTCAAACCCAAGTAAGATTACTATGATTTTGATTGCTGTAGCTATCTCCATTGCTGGGGTTGGGATTCCACTCTTGACTGAAAATATGGTTAAGAAGGATCTTAGGGGAGCAGCTAAACTGATTATTAATAACTTACAGTTGCTTTTGCTCTTTATTGTTCCTGCCATTGTAGGATCAGTGATTTTAGCTAAACCACTTTATACAGTCTTTTATGGTGCGCCAGATAGTCAGGCCCACTTGCTCTTTGTAGCCAGTCTGATTCAAGTTATTTTCTTGGCCTTGTATAGCGTTTTAGCACCAATGCTTCAGGCAATCTTTGAAACCCGCAAAGCTATCAACTATTTTGCGATTGGGGTTTTAGTTAAGGCTATTCTACAGCTGCCATTGATTATTTTCTTAGGAGCCCTTGGCCCGGTTATTTCAACAGCCATCGGTTTAGGTGTTCCAATTGCTCTCATGTATAATCACCTCCACACTGTTACGCACTTTAGTCGTAAGACAGTGTTTAGAAAAGCCTTGCTCATCTGTATCCTTACGGTACTCATGGCTATTCCAGTTGCGATCTTCTATTGGTTGTTCCAGTTTGTATTGTCACCAACAAGCCGTATGGGTAGTGTGATTTACTTGGTCATTGGAGGAGGCCTTGGAATCGGTGTCTACGGCGTTCTTGCTCTTGTAACTCGTATGGCTGACCAACTACTTGGTGCCCGAGCTGCTAGTCTGCGTGCTAAATTACATATTAAATAAAATCTAAACCAAGTCATGTGGCTTGGTTTTTTTCTTTTCAACCTTTTCTGAAAAAGGAGTATAATAGGGGTGAAAAAATGAAATCGTTTTAATGATTTAGAATCGAGGAAAGGATTATGGTTGATTCTAGACAAGAACATATAAAATTAGGGACCTATCCTCCCGAACAAGTTTACCAAGTCTTGCAGACAAGCCCTCAGGGTTTGAGCTCACAAGAGGTTAAGGAGAGGCAGGCGACGTATGGCCCTAACCAATTGAAGGAAAGTAAGAAGGAGCCTATTTGGCTGACCTTTTTCAGACATTTTACTAGTCTTATGGCACTCTTATTGTGGGGTGGTGGCTTTATCGCCATGCTTTCTCATAGTTTAGAGTTGGGGATTGCAATTTGGTTGGTCAACATTATTAATGGTCTCTTTAGCTTTATTCAAGAATATAGGGCGAGTCAGGCTACGGCAGCTCTTAATAAGCTTCTTCCATCCTATGCGCGAGTTCTTCGTGATGGTAAGGAGGATAAGATTCTAGCTCAGGACTTGGTGCCAGGTGACTTGGTTTTCATTGAAGAAGGAGACCGTATTTCTGCAGATGGACGCTTGGTCGCTGTGACAGATTTGCAGGTTAACCAGTCTGCCCTCACTGGTGAGTCTAATCCTATTTATAAGTCAGATCAAGCAGATTTGACTCCCGACAAGACTGAGTTAGAGTATGACAATATGGTATTTGCAGGGACTACTGTCTCTTCTGGTTCTGGACATTTTATAGTATCTGCTATCGGGATGAAAACTGAGTTTGGACAGATTGCGGATTTGACACAGAATCTTGCTCAGGAAAAGAGTCCCCTTCAGAAAGAATTAGACCATTTGACTAAACAGATTTCAGTTATTGCGGTGTCTGTAGGTCTCTTCTTTATGGTGGCAGCGACTCTATTTGTCCATCAGCCTTTGTCTCAAGCCTTTATTTTTGCATTGGGGATGATTGTGGCCTTTATTCCTGAAGGACTTCTTCCCACAGTTACTCTATCTTTAGCCATGGCCGTTCAGCGCATGGCTAAGGACCATGCTTTGGTTAAGAAACTGTCTTCGGTTGAGACGTTGGGAGCAACTTCTGTTATTTGTTCGGATAAAACAGGGACTTTGACGCAAAATGCCATGACGGTTAACCATCTGTGGACTTTGTCAGACAGTTATGAGGTAACTGGGCTAGGTTATGCATCAGAAGGACAGATTGAGCAGGAAGGACGACCTATTTCTCTTGAAGACAATGAGCTTCTTAATCGTTTGGTACGATTCTCTCATTTGGCTAGTAATGCTCAAGTTGTGGCCCCTAGTGCTGATAATCCCAATTTTACAATTTTAGGTGATCCAACTGAGGCTTGTCTTAATGTTCTCGCCGAAAAAGCAGGAATTAATTTAAATGACAATCATACTTGGGCCCCTCGCCTCAAGGAAATCCCCTTTGATTCTGATCGTAAACGGATGACAACAGTGCATAAGCTTGAGTTAGGATTAGATGGCAGTCAGCATATTTCTATCACCAAAGGTGCTCCGAAAGAAGTGATGGAGCTTTGCTCAGACTATTATGATAATCAAGGAATGATTAAATCATTGACAGCTACTGAGCGTCAGGCTATCCTTGCGGCCAACGACCAGTTTGCCCGAGACGGTTTACGTGTTTTAGCTGTGGCCTATAGACCTTTAGACAGTGAGCATATTGGAGAAGACAAATGGACATGCAGACCTTGGAGGACAATATGGTCTTTCTAGGCTTGGTTGCCATGAGTGATCCGCCACGTCAGGGTGTGCGTGAAGCCATTGAAAAATGCCATAGAGCTAGTATTCGTATTATCATGGTGACAGGTGATTATGGTTTGACAGCTCTTAGCATTGCTAAGAAAATCGGAATTGTACAAGGAGACGATGCGCGTGTTGTTTCAGGCCTTGAACTAGCTGGTATGGATGACAATCAGCTTAAAGAAGCTCTTAAAGGCGAAATCGTTTTTGCTCGTGTGGCTCCTGAACAAAAATACCGTGTGGTCAATGCCCTTCAAGAGCTTGGTGAAGTTGTCGCTGTTACTGGTGATGGTGTTAATGACGCCCCTGCCCTTAAAAAAGCTGATATCGGTGTAGCTATGGGGGTATCAGGAACTGATGTTGCCAAGGAATCTGCAGATATGATCTTAACAGATGATCATTTTGCTTCTATTGTTCATGCTGTCGAAGAAGGTCGTGCAGTTTATAGAAATATTCAAAAATTCCTGACTTATATTTTTAATTCCAACACGCCAGAAGCCGTACCCTCTGCTTTCTTCTTGTTCTCTTTGGGACGCATACCTCTTCCCTTAACGGTTATGCAAATCCTAGCTATTGACTTGGGGACAGATATGGTACCTGCTTTGGGATTGGGGGTTGAACCACCTGAAGAGGGCGTTATGGATAGACCGCCAAGACGTCTTTCAGATCGCTTGCTCAATCGACAATTATTGATTAAAGCTTTTGTCTGGTATGGACTGATTGAAGCAGCCTTAGCTATGGGGGCTTTCTTCCTTAATTATTGGGTTAATCAAGGTAATTTAAACCATTTGGCCAGCTCAGGTCCTCTTTATCGAGAGGCAACCACTATGACCTTAGGTGCTATTATCTTTACCCAAATTGGTATGGCTATGAATAGTCGTAAAGGTAGAGGGTCTATATTCCAAGTTAATCCATTTGCTAATCGTATTATTAGCTTAGGGATTGTTTTAGAAATTGTCCTCTTTATCCTCCTGTCTTACGTGCCTTTCTTCCACACGTTATTTAACACTGCACCTATTGGACTTGATGATTGGCTCTATTTACTTGCTTGTCCGTTTGTTATTATGGCTTTGGAAGAAATCAGATATCGCTTATTTGATAAAAAGTAAGTCAGTGGCATACCTTAGATTGAAGCAAGACTTTTAAATCATTTCTTAGCGCCTGAAACGATAATGTTTCAGGCACTTTTTGATGCTTGAAAACCTACTTTCGAAAATCTCAAAAATTGGGCTTATTTTAAATTAGAGTCAGTATCTATCTGTCTTTTTAGGTTATAGAAATAAACTATAACTAACTATCAAGAATCCGTATGATGAACTTACCATTATTTTCAGAAAATAGTGATAAAATAGAGGTCATAGATATGGAGCATATCCACTTTACCATGTAGAAAGGGCACATTATGACACAAGAATATCAATTAGAAACCGTTTTGGCACACGCAGGAATCAATTCGGATGAAGCAACAGGAGCCTTGGCTTCACCAATTCATTTTTCAACAACTTACCAACATCCAGAATTTGGCCATTCTACTGGTTTTGACTATACACGAACTAAAAATCCAACACGCGCAACAGTGGAAAAAACACTTGCAGCTATTGAAAAAGCAGATTATGCTATTGCGACAAGTTCAGGGATGAGCGCCATTGTTTTGGCCTTTGAAATTTTCCCAGTAGGCAGTAAGGTTGTAGCTGCACGTGACCTTTACGGAGGTTCTTTCCGTTGGTTTAATGACAAGGAAAAAGAAGGGCGTTTCTTTTTTGAATACACTAATACAGAAGACGAGATGATTGCGGCTATTACAGAAGATACCGATATTGTCTACATCGAAACACCGACAAACCCACTTATGATTGAGTTTGATATTGAAAAAGTGGCCAAAATTGCTCATGACAAGGGTGCGGTGGTGATTGTTGATAATACTTTCTATAGCCCAATCTATCAAACCCCGATTACTCAAGGTGCTGACATCGTTGTACATTCAGCTACTAAATATCTATCAGGGCATAATGATGTTTTGGCTGGTGTTGTTGTGACCAGCAACCAAGAATTCTACGATAAACTTTATTATAACCTCAATACTACTGGTCCTACCTTGTCACCATTTGATAGCTATATGCTCATGCGTGGTCTTAAAACCTTAAAACTTCGAATGGAGGCATCGACAGCCAATGCTCAAGAAGTTGTAGCTTTCTTAGAAAGTCACCAGCTGTTAAGGAAGTCCTCTATCCAGGCAAGGGTGGTATGATTTCCTTCAAAGTGGCTAATCAAGACAAGATTCCTACCATTATCAATTCTCTAAAGGTCTTTACCTTTGCGGAGAGTCTAGGTGGTGTCGAAAGCTTGATTACCTACCCAACGACACAAACCCACGCAGATATTCCAGGTGATGTGCGTGCTTCCTATGGTTTGACAGACGACTTGCTTCGTCTTTCAATTGGTATTGAAGCAGCACAAGATTTGATTGCTGACTTGGAAAATGCCCTTAGTCTTTAAGGAGTTATCTATGACACGTTATGATTTTACAACACAACCAAATCGCTTGGATCAAAATACCATGAAATGGCACGAAGCCGAAAGTAATCCAGAACTACTTGAGCTTTGGGTTGCTGATATGGACTTCCTACCTGTTCCTGAGATTAGGGATGCAGTTATCAACTATGCTGAGACACATATTTTTGGTTATCCTTATCCAAGTGAAGAGCTTTATCAGTCCATCATTAATTGGGAAAAAAATCAACACGGTTACGTCGTTGATAAAGAGAGTATTGTTCTCATTGAAGGTGTTGTTCCAGCCATTTCAACAGCTATTCAAGCCTTTACCAAAGAAGGTGATGCTGTTCTCATCAACACACCAGTTTATCCGCCTTTTGCTCGTTCGGTCCGTTTGAATAATCGTCAGTTGATTGAAAATAGTCTTGTTAAGGTTAATGGCCATTTCGAAATTGATTTGAACAGTTGGAACGTGATATCGTCGAGAATGATGTTAAACTTTATGTTTTCTGTAGTCCACATAACCCAGGTGGGCGTGTCTGGACTAAAGAAGAATTGACTAAGGTAGCAGATTTGTGCCAGAAACATGGTGTCCTCTTGGTATCTGATGAAATCCACCAAGACTTAGCCCTATATGGGAATAAGCACATCTCTATGAATACTATTTCAGATGCTTACAAGGACTTTACCTTGGTGCTTAGTTCGGCTACTAAAACCTTTAATATTGCTGGGACCAAAAACAGTTTTACTATCATTGAGAATGAAGACTTACGTAAAGCCTTTAAACAAAAGCAATTGGCAAATAATCAACATGAAATTCCAACCATTGGATTGATTACCACCCAAGCAGCTCTGACCTATGGGCAACCTTGGTTAGAGGAATTGAAGACTGTCTTTGAAACTAATATTGACCTTTTAACCAAGGAACTTAGTGAAAAGACTAATATCAAGGTCATGAAACCTGAGGGAACTTACTTGGTATGGCTTGATTTTTCAGCCTATGATCAAGACCATAATGAGCTTGGACGTTTGCTTAAAGAAGAAGCCAAGGTAGTGCTAAATGACGGTATTACTTTTGGTTCTGAAGGAGAAAAACATTTCCGCTTTAACGTAGCTACGCCAACTACAGTTGTTGCAGAAGGAGTTAAACGTCTCGTTTCTGTCTTTGGAAAATAATAAAAGTGATGCGAACAGCATCACTTTTATTATTGTTATGAGTGTACATCGTAGATTTTCAAGTTTAATAGAAGATCTTTCTGAGTGGAGAAGACCTTGACATCCTGCCTGCCAGAGGTATTAAATCTGGCTAGAGTGTAGGTTTGACCATTGGGGAAGAAATTTCCAAGCTACGATTATCTGTAATAAGCGTTATAGTGATATTATCAGTTTCCTTATAGTGACTGTCAGCTTTATAACCTTGACCGTTACCCAAGAGACCATCGTAATAGTAAGAAGAGGCAGTTTGACTACCATCCATGCTGTTATTCAGTTCAGCAGCATAGGCAGAGACCTGATAGGTACCACTTGTTATTTGGTAGGCGATTTTAACGTAATCAGAGCCTTGCCAGATATCAATGTAGATATAGCCTCCTTCTTTCTTAATATTTGAAAAATGCAGTTGGTAATACCCCGCACTATTTTTTTCAGCAAGGTCAAGAAGGCCATTAGCATTCTGATTGTGACTTTTATCAATCCAAGGTTTTCTATTGTCACTGGTGAGTGGCCTTTGACTCGAAATGTTGCCGTTTTGATTTTTGAGGGTTAATTGTTCATTTTTATAGAGGGGAGCGGACTGAATAATACCGTCCTTATCCAGTTGTAGCTGTCTGGGTGTAGCGTAAAAACCGATAGTTTTTAGAAAATCACTCTTGGCCTCTTGGTCACTGTGAATGCCTGACGTGAAGTAGTTCCAATTACCAACCCAGCCAAGACTGATAAGGTTATGATTGCTTTCTTCGATTCGATTGCTTCCAGTGAAGTTAGCGCCATAATAGTCTGAGCCTTGATCTAAGCGTTTTGTTCCTGTATCTGCAATAAATAAGCCGTTACCATCTAAATGCCCTACAGTATAGTAGGTTCCAGTTGTTTCGCCTGAAGCTGTATCCTTAGCTCCAAAAAAGAGAACTTGCTTGTCCTGACCGTCAGTTGTTGTCATTGTTTTGAGAACGGGACACTCGATAGGAGCATTGTCCTGCCAGTTACGCCCCTTAAAAAATGTTTCAGGTAGGATTTTGGAGTCTCCCTTGCTATCTGCTTTGGTCCAGTTGATACCATCTTGAGATTGATAAACACCTAAGGCGTTACCTTCAGCGACATACATGAGTAATTTGTCTTTGAAGTGGAAGACATAAGGATCGCGGAAATCTTTACCGTTATAGGATTGTTCCTTTGTCAATAAAGGTTTACCATCTTTTAGGGAATTAGTAAAGCTAGCTCCCTTGTCATTTGATGCACTAGCATAGATTGCCTGGCTTCCATCATCCATGAGTCCAGTAAAATAGGCGACAGGTTCTTCGTTTTGGATACCAGAAATCCCCTGACTATCTGTGACTACACTACCTGTCCAAGCAGAATGCCACCCCTCTTTAGGGTCACCACCCTTTGCTGGTATAGCAGTCTCTTGTTTACTATAGGTGATAAAATCTTTAGTCGTTGTATGTGTCCAATCTTGACCGTTGGGTCCAAAAGGGTCAGTAGCCCCATCCACAGAGTGTAGAAAATAGATATCATAGTAATTTTTTTCTTGATTCCACACGATAGTCTGTAGGTCGTTAGACCATCCTTTATGAGATGCTAGATGAAAGGTTTGACTCACAGAAACCTTATTTGTTTTTTGGGAAGGATTGTTAGCGTTCTCATTTTTTATTATAAAAACAAAAAATAAAATTAAAAAAACGAGAGCTAAAATTAGAGGTGAATATTTTGATTCCATATAGTGATATTTCCTGATAAAATTACTTATTTTGTAGTTATTATTTTAACAAAAAAATAGTTTTTTACAAAAAATATCAATTTGTCATTAAAAAAAGATTGGAATTTAGATTAAAAAATGATAGAATAAAACATGTAAAAACCTAAAAGGAGAGTTTTATATGGATAGTACAGTTAATTCACAGTCAAATACAGTAGCACCAAAGCAAGCAGAGTGCAAAAAGATGCGTTATAGCATCCGTAAGGTTGCCGCAGTAGGGGCAACATCAGCACTTGTTGGTACCTTGGCATTTTTAGGTGCCACTCAGGTAAAGCTGATCAAGTTACAGAAACAGCACCAGCTGTAGCTACTGCGACAGCAACACCAGAAACAAGCACAGCATCTCTAACGGTAGCCAGTGAAACAGCAACAAGTGTGGCAACTTCAGAAGCAGTTGAATCTTCAGTTGCACATTCAGAGGTTACAACTACACCAGTTACAGAGACACAACCAAGCAACACAACTCCATCAGTAGTCGAAGAAAAGGCGTCTAGCACAGTAGTGACATCTTCATCAGATGCAACAACACCTTCATCAACAGTTGCTGCGGTTTCTGCTCCAGCTCATACATCAGAGGCTGCAGTAGAAGCACCAACTTCAACAGCAAGCTCAGAAACAGCTGATACACATACTGAAGTAGCCCTTAAACCTACTGAAAACAGCGCTGCTAATGCAAACCTTAGCAAACTTAACGGTCGTATCAAGTCTATTGTTGAAGATAATATGACCTCAGATCAAATCGTTGCCTTGACTGAGGAAGAAATTAAAGCACTTAATAAAGTTGACTTTAGCGATGATGCTATCAAGGGTACAGGTACTAGCTTGACTTACCGTAACTTGAAAGATATCGTTGCTAGCTTCTTGAAGCAAGACAGCAAATTGGCAGTTCCTTACTTTAAAGCAGATACAATCATCAATATGCCTGCTTTCAACACTGTTGATGCCCAAACGATGAAAAAAGAAGAAATCGACGTTTGGGATTCTTGGCCAGTCCAAGATGCTGAGTCAGGTGTAGTAAGCAACTGGAACGGTTATCAGTTGGTTATCTCAATGGCCGGTGCACCAAATAAAAACTCAAACCACATTTACTTGCTCTATAGTAAATACGGAGATAATGACTTTACGCATTGGAAAAATGCGGGTCCAATCTTTGGTTATAATGCCCTTGAAGATGACCAACAATGGTCAGTTCAGCGACGGTAAACTCTGACGGTAGTATCCAACTTTACTACACTAAGAATGATACTAGTGGCGGTAAATTGAACTGGCAACAATTGGCTAGTGCTACACTTAACCTAGCTGTTGAAAACGACGAAGTTGTTATTAAGTCAGTTGAAAATGACCACATTCTCTTTGGTGGGGATAACTATCATTATCAAAGTTATCCAAAATTCATGAGTACTTTCAACGATGACCACAACCACGATGGAAATCCAGACCGTACAGATAACTACTGTCTTCGTGACCCACACATCATTGAAGATAACGGTAGCCGCTACCTTATTTTCGAATCAAATACAGGTGACGAAAACTACCAAGGCGAAAAACAAATCTACAACTGGTCAAACTATGGAGGAGATGACGCCTTTAACCTTAAGTCATTCCTCAATATTGTCAATAATAAACACCTTTATAACCTTGCTTCATGGGCAAATGGTTCTATTGGTATCTTGAAACTTGACGACAATGAGAAAAATCCATCTGTAGCTGAACTTTACACACCACTTGTTACTAGCCACTTGGTTACTGATGAAGTAGAACGTCCAAGTGTTGTTAAGATGGGTAACAAGTATTACCTCTTCACTGCTTCACGTATCAATAAATCTACGGATGCTGAAGGTACTGTAGCAGCGCGTGAAGCTGTCGGTGATGACGTTGTCATGCTCGGATTCGTATCAGATAGCCTCCGTGGAGAATATCGTCCACTTAATGGCTCAGGTGTGGTTTTGACAGCCTCTGTACCAGCTGACTGGCGTACATCTACCTATTCTTACTATGCGGTTCCTGTTGAAGGCTCATCAGATACTCTTTTGGTAACTTCTTACATGACTAACCGTGGTGGAATTGCCGGTGCTGAGAATAAATCAACGTGGGCTCCAAGCTTCCTTATCAAGATGAATGCAGATGATACTACAGAAGTTCTTCCTAAGATGACGAATCAAGGTGACTGGATTTGGGATAAATCTAGTGAAAGCTTGGTACACGTAGGCGATCAAAACAGTGCTAAATTGCCAAACGAGGACTTTAATGTAGATTATTATGCGGTATCGGGTTATGGTCTTAAACCACATACTTATCCTACAGTTGATGGTTCAACAGGCGTTTCTGAAGCTCACGGTGTCTTGACTGTAACTGTTAAAGATGGTAAAGACAAGAAGGCAGATAAGCCAGAAACACCAGTAAGTCCAACAGAAGGTAATCATTCTGTTGATGATAAGTCTAACAAACCAGATACACCTTCTAAACCAGCAGACAATAATCAACCATCAACTAATAAAGAAGATAAACCAGCAACGCCGACGAATCCAGATTCTCCAGTTCGTAATCCGTTCCCTTATTTCACAGATCGCCCATCTAATGATAATAATTCATCAGATGATCATCATGTAGAGGTTCCTGCGAAACCTTCAACAGAGGGTTCTGTGGGTGACCGTCGTCCAGTAGCTCAAGCTACAGAGATTGCGTCACCAGTACCAGAGGCTATTGTAGCAACTGGACCAACTGTTTCAACGACTCCTGTTAAAGAAGAGTCTGTCACTGAAACAGAAGCTCCAAAACCAGCGAAGTCTGAAGAGGAAGTTCAGTCTCACGGAGTCGCTAAAGCTGATGAAGTAACTAAGTCTGATGAGTCAAGTAAAGACAACAATACTAAAGTTGCTGCCAAACTTGCTACGACTCCTAAGACACCAAGTGATTCAGAAGGTTCAAAGAGCAACATTCTTTCAATCTTGGCGACTATCTTTGCAGCAATTGCAAGTCTAGCTCTTCTTGGCTATGGTTTGGTCACAGGAAAGATTCATTTGCCTAAAAAATAATCCTTTTCAAAAACGTTTGCAGTAAAGCAAGCGTTTTTTTTGCCTTTTTGATATAATGGAGTGAGTATAAAGCAAAGGAAGAAACTATTATGGGTAAATTTCAAGTTATTTCACATCCACTGATTCAACATAAACTTTCAATCCTCCGTCGTGAGGATACTTCTACTAAGGACTTCCGTGAGCTAGTTAATGAAATTGCTATGCTCATGGGTTACGAAGTGTCTCGTGACCTTCCTCTCGAAGAGGTTGAAATTCAAACACCAATTACCAAAACTGTACAAAAACAACTTTCTGGTAAGAAATTGGCGATTGTTCCAATTCTTCGTGCGGGTATTGGTATGGTCGATGGTTCCTTAGCCTTGTACCAGCAGCTAAAGTTGGTCATATTGGTATGTATCGTGACGAGGAAACTCTTGAGCCGGTTGAGTACTTGGTTAAATTACCAGAAGACATTGATCAACGTCAGATTTTTGTAGTAGACCCTATGCTTGCGACTGGTGGTTCAGCAATCTTGGCAGTAGACTCACTTAAAAAACGTGGTGCAGCTAATATCAAGTTTGTTTGCTTAGTTGCAGCACCAGAAGGTGTCAAAAAATTGCAAGATGCTCACCCAGATATCGATATCTACACAGCATCTTTGGATGAGAAACTTAATGAAAACGGTTATATTGTTCCAGGTCTTGGAGATGCAGGTGACCGTCTCTTTGGTACAAAATAAGTTGAAAAGGGAAAATTTCCCTTTTTTTACTAGATTAATAAGTTTTAAGTGAGATTGGTTTAGGGAATTTTAGCACTCTTTCAGAAAGAGTGCTAAGAATGATGTTTTTTATTTGACCTAATTTGACTAAAATCATATAATAGCATCAAGACAATATTAAAAGGAGGATTCATATGATTCCTGTAGTAATTGAACAAACATCACGCGGTGAGCGTTCTTATGATATTTACTCACGTTTGCTCAAGGATCGTATCATCATGTTAACAGGTCCTGTTGAAGATAATATGGCAAACTCAATTATCGCCCAACTCTTGTTCTTGGATGCTCAAGACAATACAAAAGATATCTATCTTTATGTTAATACACCAGGTGGATCCGTTTCGGCAGGTCTTGCCATTGTTGATACAATGAACTTCATCAAGTCTGATGTTCAGACTATCGTTATGGGGATGGCAGCATCTATGGGAACAATTATCGCTTCAAGCGGTACAAAAGGTAAACGTTTCATGTTGCCGAATGCAGAGTACATGATTCACCAACCAATGGGTGGTACTGGTGGCGGTACGCAACAAACAGACATGGCTATCGCAGCTGAACACTTGCTCAAGACACGTAATAACTTGGAGCAAATCTTAGCAGATAATTCTGGACAACCAATTGAAAAGGTTCATGTAGACGCTGAACGTGACAATTGGATGAGTGCTCAAGAAACGCTTGAATATGGTTTCATCGATGAAATCATGGCTAATAACCAATTAAAATAAACTGAGCTTGTCTTAAATAAAAGTCAGATGCAAATCGGTTGTATAAGGACCGTTTCATCTGGCTTTTTGTGTTATAATAGAAAACATGTTAATAATCAATGAGGAGTTGCTTGCGATTGATCAAGCTATAGAGTATCTTGTTTCGTATTTTCTAAAGCTACCTGAGGTAGAGAATTATCGTTTAAAACGCCAGAAATTCGAAAATGATAGAGAACTTCAAGAGCAACTCTTTGCATTTCAAAAATTAAAGGATAGCTATGATACTGCTAAGGCGTATGAGGCTTTTAGACCAGATGTGAGAGAGTTGAAACGTCAGGTTTTGCGAATGAAGCGTCAAATTGATTTAAACGAGGTGGTTATTGGCTATCGTCGGGCAGAGTTCGATTTACAGACCATTTTAGCCAATCTTGGTGAGGAGATTGCCCAAGCTGTTTCAGACCAGATTTTTATTGATACTGGGCTACCTCTTGCCCCTCATAAACCACATCATAAAAAGGGAGACACTAACATAAAGGAGAAGATGAGTCATGATTAAGCGTCAAGGCATTATTGTTTATTTATACTACAATAGAGACTTACGTAAATTGCCAAGTTTGGGGATGTTGTCTACCATTCTTATAAGATGCGTTATGTGCACCTTTATGTAGATGAGGACAAGGTCGAGGATATTTTGAAAGAGCTCGATGGAATGAAAGCAGTGAAAAAAGTTCTGCCTTCTTACTATTCTGATATTGATATGGACTTTGTAGGTAGTCTGGAACGTTACGACACCTCAGTCCCTGAACCGTTTAAGAACTTTTCTCTTTAATAAGAGAAAAGTTTTTTTCTTTTTAAAGAGTTATTCTTAAAGTAATGGAAACGATTACTGTCGCTAAAGCTTAGTTTTGTGTAGTTGACAATTGTCTGATAATTCTGTAAGCTATAAGATGGACTTTTTTAAGAAAATATTAAGGAGAAATCTTATGTCTAAAAAGATCACACTTATTGTGTTAGCCTTTTTTGCTTCCGTTTTCTTGGTTGCCTGTGGCAAGTCACCAGATGTGACTGCTAATGCCAATGGTACTAAGATTGGCGATACAATCAAAATTGGTGTTAACATGGAGTTGACAGGTGCCGTTGCAGCCTATGGTAAGGCGGAGCAGAATGGTATTAAGTTGGCTGTTGACGAAATTAACAAAGCTGGTGGCGTCGATGGCAAAAAGCTTGAGCTTGTCACAAAAGATAATAAATCTGAAAATGCTGAAGCTTCAACATCTTCAACGAACTTGGCTATTCAGAATAATGTAAATGCTATCGTTGGTCCAGCGACATCAGGTGCTGTTGCTGCGGCTAGCCTCGTATCACAAAAACAGGGGTTCCTTTGCTGACACCTTCAGGTACGCAGGATGACCTTACGGTAGATGCTAATGGTACGAAGAAATTCGTTTTCCGTACAACCTTCAAGGATAGTTACCAAGGTAAAGTTTTGGCAGCTTATTCTTACAATAATTTGAATGCTAAGAAAGTAGTTCTCTACTATGATAATGCTTCAGATTATGCCAAAGGTATTGCGGATGAATTTAAGCGTGAATATAAAGGTCAAATCGTTACTGAAGCTACCTTTGCTTCAGGGGACAAGGACTATCAGTCAGCCTTGACAAAATTTAAAGACCTTGATTATGATGCTATTGTAATGCCAGGTTACTATACTGAGACTGGTATTATCACTAAACAAGCACGTGACCTTGGAATTGATAAACCAATCCTTGGACCTGACGGATTTAGTGATGCGAAATTTACTGAGCTTGCAGGTAAAAAGAATGCGTCAAACGTCTACTATGTATCAGGATATTCAACAAATGTTGCTCTTTCTGACAAGGCATCAGGTTTCATTAAAGCATATAAGAAAGCTTATAACACTGACCCAAATATGTTTGCTGCTCTAGCTTACGATTCTGTTTATATGATTGCAGAAGCATCAAAAGGTGCGAAAACATCAGTTGATATTGCCGATAACTTAGCACATTTGAAAAACTTTGTCGGGGTTACAGGTAAAATGACGATTGATAAGGATCATAACCCTATTAAAGCAGCTCTTATGGTTAAAAGAGATAATGGTGAAGAGGTTTCAGCGGAAGCCGTTGAAATTGAAAAATAATCTGTTATCTATACTAAAAATGAACTAGAAAGTTTGGTTATATATGTTTTTTGAACAACTTCCCCAACAACTAGTCAATGGTATCATCTTGGGTAGTATCTATGCCTTACTTGCCCTTGGATATACCATGGTTTATGGGATTATCAAATTGATTAACTTTGCTCATGGAGACATCTATATGATGGGTGCCTTCGTTGGTTACTATGCGATTAATAGCCTTGGAATGAATTTCTGGGTTGCCCTTGTCTTTGCTATGCTTGTCTGTGCGATTTTAGGGGTTGTCATTGAGTTCTTGGCTTATCGCCCACTCCGTAATTCGACACGTATTTCTGCCTTGATTACGGCTATTGGTGTCTCATTCTTCCTTGAGTACATCATGGTTCTCTTTGTAGGTGCAGATACACGTTCATTCCCTCAAAAGATTGCAATTAAGACTTATCATCTTGGATCAATCTCTGTAACAAATGTGCAATTGCTTATCTTGGTAGTTGCCCTTGTCCTTATGGTTGCTCTTCAATTGATTGTTAAAAAGACTAAGATGGGTAAAGCTATGCGTGCCGTATCTGTAGACAGTGATGCCGCTGAATTGATGGGTATTAATGTTAATAATACTATCAGCTTCACTTTTGCTCTTGGATCATCACTAGCAGGGGCAGCGGGTGTCCTTATTGGTCTTTACTATAACTCTATCGAACCTCTTATGGGTATGACACCAGGTATTAAAGCCTTTGTTGCTGCCGTTCTTGGTGGTATCGGTATTATCCCTGGTGCAGCACTTGGTGGATTTGTTATCGGTATTTTGGAGACATTATCAACTGCAATTGGTTTGTCAAGTTACCGTGATGCCATCGTTTATGGTGTCTTGATCGTTATCCTTTTGGTTCGCCCAGCGGGTATCCTCGGTAAAAATGTGAAAGAGAAGGTGTAAGACATGAAGAAAAATCTAAAAGTAAACCTTATTTGGTTTGGTCTTATCATTGGGCTCTTCCTTATCTTGAAAGGTCTTGAACTTTCAGGTATCATGAACCTTTACTATATCCAAATCTTAATGGGGATTGGAATCTCAATCCTTATGGGACTTGGTACTAACTTGGTTCTTGGTTTCTCAGGGCAATTTACACTTGGGCAAGCTGGTTTCATGGCAATTGGTGCCTATTCATCAGCTATCATCACTGGCATGATGCCAACATATGACGGTTTCTACCTCTCAATGGTTGTCGGTGTCATCATCGCAGCTATTGTTGCCCTTATCTTTGGTCTACCTACCCTTCGTTTGAAAGGTGACTACCTTGCCATTGCAACTCTTGGTATGGCTGAAATCATCCGTATCATTATCGTTAATGGTGGTGAATTGACTAATGGTGCTGCTGGTTTGACAGGTATCCTTCCTTATACAAGTTGGCCTGTAATTTATTTCTTTGTGGTAATCATTACAATTTTGGTGCTTAATTTCTTACGTTCAGCAACTGGACGTCAAGCAATCACTCTTCGTGAAGATGAAATTGCTGCTGAGTCAATGGGTGTTAATGTCACAAAAATGAAGGTTCTTATCTTTGTTATTGGTGCCATGATTTCAGCGATTGCTGGTTCACTTTATGTCAGCTACATCGGTACAGTTGTGCCAAAAGATTTCACTATCATGAAATCAATTGATTACCTTATCATTGCCGTTCTTGGTGGTCTTGGATCAATCACAGGTACTATCATTGCTGCTGTTGTTCTTGGTATTATCAACATGTTCCTACAAAATGTTTCAAACCTTCGTATGATTATTTACGCCTTGGCTTTGATTCTTGTAATGCTCTTCCGTCCAGGTGGACTTCTTGGAACAAAAGAACTCTATCTCTCAAAATTCTTCAATAAATCTAAGGAGGGCAAATAAAATGGCACTTCTTGAAGTTAAAAATCTGACTAAAAACTTCGGTGGTTTGACTGCCGTTGGTGATGTTTCAATGGAACTCAATGAAGGTGAGTTGGTTGGGCTTATCGGACCAAATGGCGCTGGTAAAACAACCTTGTTTAACCTTTTGACAGGTGTCTATGAGCCAAGTGAAGGGACTGTTATACTTGATGGTACAGTCCTAAACGGTAAAGCACCTTATAAAATCGCTTCACTCGGTTTGTCACGTACTTTCCAAAATATCCGTCTTTTCAAAGACATGACTGTACTTGAAAACGTTCTTGTTGGTTTATCAAATAAGCAACCTTCAAATTTCTTTGCATCTCTTTTGCGTTTGCCTAAGTACTATTCAAGTGAAGAAGAGTTAAAAGCAAAAGCTATGAAACTGTTGGCTATCTTCAACTTGGATGGTGAGGCAGATACACTTGCGAAAAACTTGGCTTACGGACAACAACGTCATTTGGAGATTGTTCGTGCACTTGCAACAGAACCAAAAATTCTTTTCCTTGATGAACCAGCTGCGGGTATGAACCCACAAGAAACAGCTGAATTGACTGCTCATATTCGTCAAATTCAAAAAGACTTCGGAATTACCATCATCTTGATTGAGCACGATATGAGTTTGGTCATGGATGTTACTGAGCGTATCTATGTTTTGGAATATGGACGCTTGATTGCCGAAGGAACACCTGATGAAATTAAGAATAACAAACGCGTTATTGAAGCTTACTTGGGAGGTGAAGCATAATGGCAATGTTGAAAGTTGAAAATCTCTCAATTAAATATGGATCGATCGAAGCTGTAAAAAACGTCAGCTTTGAAGTTAATGAAGGTGAAGTCGTAACTCTTATCGGAGCTAACGGTGCAGGTAAGACATCAATTCTTCGTACCATCTCAGGTCTTGTTCGTCCAACTGAGGGAACCATTTCTTATCTTGGAAACGACATCCACAAAACACCAGCACGTAAGATTGTTGCCGAAGGTTTGGCTCAAGTACCTGAGGGACGTCATGTATTTGCAGGATTAACCGTAATGGAAAATCTTGAAATGGGAGCTTTCCTTCATACAAATAAAGAAGAGAACGCAGCTCTCTTGAAAAAAGTCTTCCAACGTTTCCCACGTCTAGAAGAACGTAAGAATCAAGATGCAGCGACACTTTCTGGTGGTGAGCAACAAATGCTTGCAATGGGTCGTGCCCTTATGAGTCGTCCAAAACTTTTGCTTTTGGATGAACCTTCAATGGGACTTGCTCCAATCTTTATTCAAGAAATTTTTGATATTATCGAAGATATTAAGGCGCAAGGAACTACAGTTCTTTTGATTGAACAAAATGCCAATAAGGCTTTGTCAATTGCTGATCGCGGTTATGTTCTTGAAACTGGTAAAGTAGTTCTTTCAGGTACTGGTGAAGAACTTCTTGCATCAGATGAAGTTCGTAAAGCCTATCTTGGAGGATAAGAAAAAGCGCCCGAGGGCGTTTTTCTATCGTCTTATGCTGATTGTAAAATACTAATTTTTCAGTAAAATATTGCAATCGGTTTCAATTAGTGTGGTATAATACAAGTAAGAAATCATTCGGAGGAAAATGAAACATGGCAGTAAAAGATTTTATGACGAAACGTGTAGTTTATGTCTCACCAGAAACAACAGTTGCAGCAGCTGCAGATATTATGCGTGATAAAGGTTTGCGCCGTTTGCCAGTAATTGAACACGATAAACTTGTTGGGCTTGTTACAGAAGGTACAATGGCGGAGGCCTCACCATCAAAAGCAACAAGCTTGTCAATTTATGAAATGAATTATCTCCTTAATAAGACAAAAGTAGGAGATATCATGATCAAGAATGTCCTTACTGTTTCCAAATATGCTAGCCTTGAGGATGCAATCTATATCATGCTTCAAAATAAGGTTGGAGTCCTTCCAGTTGTGGACAATGACCAAATTTCAGGAATTATCACAGATAAAGATGTCTTTCGTGCTTTCTTGGAAATTTCTGGTTATGGTCAAGCTGGAATTCGTATTGGGTTGGAAGTTACAGATACTCCACGTGTTTTGGAAAAAATTGCGAACCTTATTGCTAGTGAGAATCTCAACATCGAACGTACAATTGTTGCCCCTAAAAATGACACTGTACTTCGTGTTGAACTTCAAGTTGAAGGAGAGATTGGGATTGAACAACTCAAGAAGGTTTTTGTAGAAGCAGGATTTACAGTTACTGAAATTGCAGAAACAGAAGCAAAAGAGTTAGACTAATAACAAGGATAAAAAAACAGAAAGTTTGTAGGAACAGTTCAGTGGAAATGAGATTAAAATCCTTACTTTTTCTAGTAATTGATGAACTACAGGCTTAACTTTATACAATAAAAAGAGGCTAGAGCATTATGCTCCAGCTTCTTTTTTATTAGTCTTGAAAATCGTAAAGTGTTGTAGAGAGGTAGCGCTCACCATTGTCAGGCAAGAGTGTCAAGACTTTTTTGCCTTCGCCAAGCTCAGCGGCAACCTTTAGGGCAGCAGCAATAGCAGCACCTGATGAGATACCAGCTAGGAAACCTTCTTGGCTACCCAATGTACGTGATGTTGCGATAGCTTCATCAGAAGGAATACGCACAACACTGTCATATGATTTTGTATCCAATGTGTCAGGAATGAAACCAGTTGAGATACCTTGGATTTGTGTGGTCCTGGTTTATCACCATTCAAGACAGCAGATTCGTCAGCTTCGATACCATAAACCTTGATATTTGGATTGGCAGCCTTAAGGGTTTTTGAAACACCTGAAATAGTACCACCAGTACCGATACCAGCAACAAAAGCATCCAAACCTTCTGCACCAAAATCTTCAAGAATTTCTTGGCCAGTTGTAGCCGCATGAACAGCTGGGTTTGATGGGTTAGCAAATTGAAGAGGTACCCAACCATTGCGTTCAGCAGCAACTTCTTTAGCCTTAGCAATTGCACCCTTCATTCCTTCGCTACCAGGAGTCAAAACAAGCTCAGCTCCATAAGCTTGGATGATTTTACGACGTTCAACACTCATTGTATCAGGCATTACGATAACAACTTTATAGCCTTTAGCAGCACCGACCCAAGCAAGACCGATACCAGTGTTACCTGAAGTTGGTTCAACAATGGTATCACCAGGTTTAATCGTACCAGCCTTTTCAGCATCTTCAATCATACGAAGAGCAATACGGTCTTTTACTGAAGAACCAGGGTTGAATGCTTCGAGTTTAACGTAAACATCTGCTGATCCTTCTGGAACAATAGAGTTAAGTTTAATAACAGGTGTTTTTCCAACAAGTTCGGTAATTGAGTTGTAAATTGTCATATTTAAAATCCTCTTAATCTTTGATTGATGGTTCTAAGTATACGACGGTAGGGCCAACTTGTAAAATACATCTTCTTTATCACTGTGATAACGTTTGACTATCAGATAGGAATTTCAACGATTTTCTTTCCAGATTTTTCATAAGTAACTTTCCCTTGATAGAATTCGGTTAGTTCCTGACCGAGTCTTTCAATCTCAGACTCTTCGACAAATAAAGTAGTAGAAACATCTGATAAGAAAGTTGTATCAAATTCTTGGAGTCCTTCTTTTTCAAGGAAGTTGGAAAAGACTTGGTATTGAGAGTAGGTTAACTCTACGGTTAGTCCTGTTAATTCCTTGACTTCAACTCGGCCAATCTCTTCAATAGCATGAGCAACGCTACCAGAGTAAGCTCGGATAAGACCACCTGCCCCAAGCTTGATTCCTCCAAATAACGAGTCACAACTGCTACGACATTAGTAAGACCTTGTTTTTCTAGAACAGTAAGCATAGGAACCCCAGCTGTTCCAGAAGGTTCACCATCATCACTGGAACGCTTAATTTGGCCATCATCACCAACGATTATTGCAGAGCAAGAATGATTGGCCTTGTGATGCTGTTTCTTAATCTGAGCGATATATTCTCTTCCTTCTTCCTCACGGCTGATACGTTTCAAGTGACAAATAAAACGAGATTTTTTTATTTCTTCTTCAACGATTCCATCGTTGGCAATAGTTTTGTAATCCATAAAAAAATTTTATCATAAAAAGATGAATTCAAACATATTTTCGAATAGAAAGATATGGTACCTAAAGAATATTATGGACGACTATTTACGAAAGAGCAGTTGCCAGTGAACTATCACCCAGAGGCTTTAACATTAGAAGGTATGATAAAGGTCGATAAACAACTTAGATGTAAAAGATGTTACAGTTGGATAGAGGAAGATTGGCAATTACCGGGAGGTCAGTATTATTGTAGAGCATGTATTGTCTTTGGTAGAAACCAAGAAGGAAAAGAACTTTATTATTTTCCTTCCAAAACATCAGAAATTGAATTTCCTGTTTTGAAGTGGTTTGGAGAACTGACTCCCTATCAAGCTAAGGTCTCAGAGAAACTTTTGAGAACTTATCAAAAACAGAAAGATAGTCTCGTACATGCTGTGACCGGTGCTGGTAAGACAGAAATGATTTATAACATCGTTGCCTATGTTCTGGAAAATAAAGGTCATGTAGCTATCGCAAGTCCTCGGGTTGATGTTTGTCGAGAACTATTTCTACGTATGAAAAGGGATTTTACTTGTAGTATTTCCCTGCTTCATGCTGAGAGTGAACCATATGATGGTAGTCCGCTTGTAATAGCTACCACACATCAACTACTAAAGTTTTACCAGAGTTTTGACTTAGTTATTGTAGATGAAGTAGACGCATATCCCTTTGTAGGAAATGTCATGTTAAATCATGCTGTAGAACAGGCGAAGACCGAAACCGGTCGATTTATTTACTTAACAGCGACTTCAACATTATCTTTAGAAGAGCAAGTTCGACTTGGGACTTTAGAAAAGCATCACCTTGCTAGACGTTTCCATGGAAATCCTTTAGTACTTCCTAAATTCTTCTGGCAGGGCAGATTACAAAAATCTCTGACAAGAGGCAAGCTTCCAAGACCTCTTCTTTATCAGATTAAAAAGCAACGTAAATCAAAATTTCCTCTATTAATCTTCTTTCCAAATATAGCGATAGGTGAAAAGTTTACAAGTATTCTACAAAAATATCTTCCAGATGAAAAAATGGCCTTTGTTTCCTCAAAAAGCGAGAAGCGTTCAACTATCGTAGAGAAGTTCCGAAAAAAAGAACTGTCTATCTTAGTGACAACAACTATCCTCGAACGTGGTGTAACCTTTCCACAAGTAGATGTTTTTGTTTGTATGGCAAATCATCACTTATATACTAGTTCGAGTCTTATTCAGATTGGAGGAAGAGTTGGAAGATCACCAGATAGACCGACAGGAAAGCTTTATTTCTTTCATGAAGGACTATCCAAATCAATGCTTCGGTGTCGAGAAGAGATAAAGGTTATGAATAAAAAAGGAGGGTTTAACAATGAAGTGTCTGCTATGTAATGATTGGATTGAATCACTACCAAAATTAAGAGAACTCATTATGTTTAACCAAAGAAAAGAGTACTCTTGCCGATCATGTAAACATCAGTTTAAAAACCTCTCAAAAGAAAGATGTCAAAATTGTAATAAAGAGTTATATGGAGATGCTTGTATTGATTGTAAACTTTGGATGAAAAAAGGCTATATTCCTAAGCACCTTGCTATTTATCGATATGAGGAAAATATGAAAGAGTATTTTAGTCGCTATAAATTTATGGGAGACTATTGTCTTAGAAAAATATTTCAACAAGATATTAAAAACAACTTAAAACCATTTTTGAAGAAAGGTTATACCATAGTGCCAGTCCCATTATCGGAAGAACGCTTGGCAGAAAGAGGATTCAACCAAGTTGAGGGATTGATAGAGGGAATTCCCTATCGGGATATCTTTGAGAAAAGAGATATTGAGAAGCAATCCTCAAAAACACGCGAGGAGCGTCTAAGTCAAGATAATGCCTTCTGTCTCAAGGAAGGTATAAATCTACCAGATAAGATTATTATAGTGGATGATATCTATACAACGGGTTCCACTTTATATCAGATGGTTCAACTGTTAGAAGGTATAGGTATTAAAGAAGTTTTGACCTTTTCACTAGCTAGATAATAAAAATCCTTGCAAATTTTCATGAAAAGGATATAATAAAGATAAAGAAAACGCTAACAAGCGAGAAAGAGGTCTTTTATGATTAAATATAGTATCCGTGGCGAAAACATCGAAGTAACTGAAGCACTTCGTGACTATGTTGAAAGTAAACTTAGCAAAGTTGAAAAATACTTCAACGAAGACCAAGAATTGAATGCACGTGTAAATCTTAAGGTTTATCGCGAAAAGACAGCTAAAGTAGAGGTTACTATTCCAACAGGTTCTGTAACACTAAGAGCAGAAGATGTTTCGCAAGATATGTATGGTTCTATTGACCTAGTGGTTGATAAGATTGAAAGACAAATCCGTAAAAACAAAACAAAAATTGCACGTAAGCATCGTGAAAAAGTTCCAACAGGAGAAGTATTCTCAGCTGATTTTAATAACGAACAAGTTGAAGAAGCACCAGCTGTTGAAGTTGTAAGAACTAAAAACATTGAGTTGAAACCAATGGATGTTGAAGAAGCCATCCTTCAAATGGAATTGTTGGGTCATGACTTCTTTATCTATACTGATAGCGAAGATCATACAACTAATGTTCTCTATAAACGAGAAGACGGTAACTACGGTCTGATTGAAGCTAAATAATAAAAAAGGAAGTAGGTTGAGAAACGTGCTTCCTTTATTTTTTTCAAAAATCTATTGACAAGTATTGATTTGGGTGATAAGATATAAAAGTTGTCTTAACTGACTTGCCACAAACTTGAAAAGGTTCCAAAACTTTAAAAAAGTTATTGACAAGACAGGCCAGAGATGATATTATAAATAAGCTGTTTCGCGAGAGATAGCAGACACGAGAAGTAAAAAAACTTCAAAAAAGTGTTGACAAGGTATTCTAGATTTGCTAGAATATAGAAGTTGTCTTAAGAGAGACAAAGACCTTTGAGAACTGAATAAGAAACCAAGTGCAGGGTTATGATAGAAGAATTATAACCTGTCAATTTACAAGAATAAATCGTCAGACGACGGTAATGAGTTAACGCTCGAACAATTATTAAAATTTTTAATGAGAGTTTGATCCTGGCTCAGGACGAACGCTGGCGGCGTGCCTAATACATGCAAGTAGAACGCTGAAGAGAGGAGCTTGCTCTTCTTGGATGAGTTGCGAACGGGTGAGTAACGCGTAGGTAACCTGCCTTGTAGCGGGGGATAACTATTGGAAACGATAGCTAATACCGCATAACAATGGATGACACATGTCATTTATTTGAAAGGGGCAATTGCTCCACTACAAGATGGACCTGCGTTGTATTAGCTAGTAGGTGAGGTAACGGCTCACCTAGCGACGATACATAGCCGACCTGAGAGGGTGATCGGCCACACTGGGACTGAGACACGGCCCAGACTCCTACGGGAGGCAGCAGTAGGGAATCTTCGGCAATGGGGGCAACCCTGACCGAGCAACGCCGCGTGAGTGAAGAAGGTTTTCGGATCGTAAAGCTCTGTTGTAAGTCAAGAACGAGTGTGAGAGTGGAAAGTTCACACTGTGACGGTAGCTTACCAGAAAGGGACGGCTAACTACGTGCCAGCAGCCGCGGTAATACGTAGGTCCCGAGCGTTGTCCGGATTTATTGGGCGTAAAGCGAGCGCAGGCGGTTTGATAAGTCTGAAGTTAAAGGCTGTGGCTCAACCATAGTTCGCTTTGGAAACTGTCAAACTTGAGTGCAGAAGGGGAGAGTGGAATTCCATGTGTAGCGGTGAAATGCGTAGATATATGGAGGAACACCGGTGGCGAAAGCGGCTCTCTGGTCTGTAACTGACGCTGAGGCTCGAAAGCGTGGGGAGCGAACAGGATTAGATACCCTGGTAGTCCACGCCGTAAACGATGAGTGCTAGGTGTTGGATCCTTTCCGGGATTCAGTGCCGCAGCTAACGCATTAAGCACTCCGCCTGGGGAGTACGACCGCAAGGTTGAAACTCAAAGGAATTGACGGGGGCCCGCACAAGCGGTGGAGCATGTGGTTTAATTCGAAGCAACGCGAAGAACCTTACCAGGTCTTGACATCCCGATGCTATTTCTAGAGATAGAAAGTTACTTCGGTACATCGGTGACAGGTGGTGCATGGTTGTCGTCAGCTCGTGTCGTGAGATGTTGGGTTAAGTCCCGCAACGAGCGCAACCCCTATTGTTAGTTGCCATCATTCAGTTGGGCACTCTAGCGAGACTGCCGGTAATAAACCGGAGGAAGGTGGGGATGACGTCAAATCATCATGCCCCTTATGACCTGGGCTACACACGTGCTACAATGGTTGGTACAACGAGTTGCGAGTCGGTGACGGCAAGCTAATCTCTTAAAGCCAATCTCAGTTCGGATTGTAGGCTGCAACTCGCCTACATGAAGTCGGAATCGCTAGTAATCGCGGATCAGCACGCCGCGGTGAATACGTTCCCGGGCCTTGTACACACCGCCCGTCACACCACGAGAGTTTGTAACACCCGAAGTCGGTGAGGTAACCTTTTGGAGCCAGCCGCCTAAGGTGGGATAGATGATTGGGGTGAAGTCGTAACAAGGTAGCCGTATCGGAAGGTGCGGCTGGATCACCTCCTTTCTAAGGAAAAACGGAATGTACTTGAGTTTCTTATTTAGTTTTGAGAGGTCTTGTGGGGCCTTAGCTCAGCTGGGAGAGCGCCTGCTTTGCACGCAGGAGGTCAGCGGTTCGATCCCGCTAGGCTCCATTGAATCGAAAGATTCAAGTATTGTCCATTGAAAATTGAATATCTATATCAAATTCCATATGTAATTAAATACATATAGATAGTAACAAGAAAATAAACCGAAACGCTGTGAATATTTAATGAGTTAGGTCGAAAGACCAAAATAAGGTTAAGTTAATAAGGGCGCACGGTGGATGCCTTGGCACTAGAAGCCGATGAAGGACGTGACTAACGACGAAATGCTTTGGGGAGCTGTAAGTGAGCAATGATCCAGAGATGTCCGAATGGGGGAACCCGGCAGGTAATGCCTGTCACTCATTACTGTTAAGGTAATGTAGAGGAAGACGCAGTGAACTGAAACATCTAAGTAGCTGCAGGAAGAGAAAGCAAAGCGATTGCCTTAGTAGCGGCGAGCGAAACGGCAAGAGGGCAAACCGAAGAGTTTACTCTTCGGGGTTGTAGGACTGCAACGTGGACTTAAAGATTATAGAAGAACTACCTGGGAAGGTAGGCCAAAGAGAGTAATAGCCTCGTATTCGAAATAGTCTTTATACCTAGCAGTATCCTGAGTACGGCGAGACACGAGAAATCTCGTCGGAATCTGGGAGGACCATCTCCCAACCCTAAATACTCTCTAGTGACCGATAGTGAACCAGTACCGTGAGGGAAAGGTGAAAAGCACCCCGGGAGGGGAGTGAAATAGAACCTGAAACCGTGTGCCTACAACAAGTTCGAGCCCGTTAATGGGTGAGAGCGTGCCTTTTGTAGAATGAACCGGCGAGTTACGATATGATGCGAGGTTAAGTTGAAGAGACGGAGCCGTAGGGAAACCGAGTCTTAATAGGGCGCATTAGTATCATGTCGTAGACCCGAAACCATGTGACCTACCCATGAGCAGGTTGAAGGTGAGGTAAAACTCACTGGAGGACCGAACCAGGGCACGTTGAAAAGTGCTTGGATGACTTGTGGGTAGCGGAGAAATTCCAAACGAACTTGGAGATAGCTGGTTCTCTCCGAAATAGCTTTAGGGCTAGCGTCGATGTTAAGTCTCTTGGAGGTAGAGCACTGTTTGGGTGAGGGGTCCATCCCGGATTACCAATCTCAGATAAACTCCGAATGCCAACGAGATATAATCGGCAGTCAGACTGCGAGTGCTAAGATCCGTAGTCGAAAGGGAAACAGCCCAGACCACCAGCTAAGGTCCCAAAATATATGTTAAGTGGAAAAGGATGTGGGGTTGCACAGACAACTAGGATGTTAGCTTAGAAGCAGCTATTCATTCAAAGAGTGCGTAATAGCTCACTAGTCGAGTGACCCTGCGCCGAAAATGTACCGGGGCTAAAACATATTACCGAAGCTGTGGATACCTTTATAGGTATGGTAGGAGAGCGTTCTATGTGCGAAGAAGGTGTACCGTGAGGAGTGCTGGAGCGCATAGAAGTGAGAATGCCGGTATGAGTAGCGAAAGACAGGTGAGAATCCTGTCCACCGTAAGACTAAGGTTTCCAGGGGAAGGCTCGTCCGCCCTGGGTTAGTCGGGACCTAAGGAGAGACCGAAAGGTGTATCCGATGGACAACAGGTTGATATTCCTGTACTAGAGTATATAGTGATGGAGGGACGCAGTAGGCTAACTAAACCAGACGATTGGAAGTGTCTGGCCAAGCAGTGAGGTGTGATATGAGTCAAATGCTTATATCTATAACATTGAGCTGTGATGGGGAGCGAAGTTTAGTAGCGAAGTTAGTGATGTCACACTGCCGAGAAAAACTTCTAGCGTTAATTATACTCTACCCGTACCGCAAACCGACACAGGTAGTCGAGGCGAGTAGCCTCAGGTGAGCGAGAGAACTCTCGTTAAGGAACTCGGCAAAATGGCCCCGTAACTTCGGGAGAAGGGGCGCTGACTTATGGTCAGCCGCAGTGAATAGGCCCAAGCAACTGTTTATCAAAAACACAGCTCTCTGCTAAATCGTAAGATGATGTATAGGGGGTGACGCCTGCCCGGTGCTGGAAGGTTAAGAGGAGTGCTTAGCAATAGCGAAGGTATGAATTGAAGCCCCAGTAAACGGCGGCCGTAACTATAACGGTCCTAAGGTAGCGAAATTCCTTGTCGGGTAAGTTCCGACCCGCACGAAAGGCGTAATGATTTGGGCACTGTCTCAACGAGAGACTCGGTGAAATTTTAGTACCTGTGAAGATGCAGGTTACCCGCGACAGGACGGAAAGACCCCATGGAGCTTTACTGCAGTTTGATATTGAGTATCTGTACCACATGTACAGGATAGGTAGGAGCCTATGACCTCGGGACGCCAGTTTCGAGTGAGGCGTTGTTGGGATACTACCCTTGTGTTATGGCTACTCTAACCCAGATAGGTTATCCCTATCGGAGACAGTGTCTGACGGGCAGTTTGACTGGGGCGGTCGCCTCCTAAAAGGTAACGGAGGCGCCCAAAGGTTCCCTCAGAATGGTTGGAAATCATTCGCAGAGTGTAAAGGTATAAGGGAGCTTGACTGCGAGAGCTACAACTCGAGCAGGGACGAAAGTCGGGCTTAGTGATCCGGTGGTTCCGCATGGAAGGGCCATCGCTCAACGGATAAAAGCTACCCTGGGGATAACAGGCTTATCTCCCCCAAGAGTTCACATCGACGGGGAGGTTTGGCACCTCGATGTCGGCTCGTCGCATCCTGGGGCTGTAGTCGGTCCCAAGGGTTGGGCTGTTCGCCCATTAAAGCGGCACGCGAGCTGGGTTCAGAACGTCGTGAGACAGTTCGGTCCCTATCCGTCGCGGGCGTAGGAAATTTGAGAGGATCTGCTCCTAGTACGAGAGGACCAGAGTGGACTTACCGCTGGTGTACCAGTTGTTCTGCCAAGAGCATCGCTGGGTAGCTATGTAGGGAAGGGATAAACGCTGAAAGCATCTAAGTGTGAAGCCTACCTCAAGATGAGATTTCCCATGATTTTATATCAGTAAGAGCCCTGAGAGATGATCAGGTTGATAGGTTAGAAGTGAAAGTGTGGTGACACATGTAGCGGACTAATACTAATAGCTCGAGGACTTATCCAAAGAAAGTAACTGAGACATATTGACAACGATTTGGTTTCTTGATACAGTATAGATATTCAATTTTGAGTTGAGAATACTCAGAGTTAAGTGATGATAGCCTAGGAGATACACCTGTTCCCATGCCGAACACAGAAGTTAAGCCCTAGTACGCCTGATGTAGTTGGGGGTTGCCCCCTGTTAGATACGGTAGTCGCTTAGCGCAAAGGGAGTTTAGCTCAGCTGGGAGAGCATCTGCCTTACAAGCAGAGGGTCAGCGGTTCGATCCCGTTAACTCCCATAGGTCCCGTGGTGTAGCGGTTATCACGTCGCCCTGTCACGGCGAAGATCGCGGGTTCGATTCCCGTCGGGACCGTTCAAGTAGAAATATTTGAGACTCGTTAGCTCAGTTGGTAGAGCAATTGACTTTTAATCAATGGGTCACTGGTTCGAGCCCAGTACGGGTCATATATGCGGGTGTGGCGGAATTGGCAGACGCACCAGATTTAGGATCTGGCGCTTAACGGCGTGGGGGTTCAAGTCCCTTCACCCGCATTAGAAAAGTTAGCCGGCTTAGCTCAGTTGGTAGAGCATCTGATTTGTAATCAGAGGGTCGCGTGTTCAAGTCATGTAGCCGGCATAAAGATGGTCCGTTGGTCAAGGGGTTAAGACACCGCCTTTTCACGGCGGTAACACGGGTTCGAATCCCGTACGGACTATATTTTCGAGTAACTTAGGTTACTCTTTTTATTTTGTTTCTTTTTTTTATATGTTATAATAACTTATAATACTATTTTTGAGGTGAATTTATGTCTAAAGTTTTTGTTTTTGGTCATCAAAACCCTGATTCTGATGCGATTGGGTCTTCTTATGGATACGCTTATTTGAAACGTCAACTTGGCGTTGATGCTGAAGCCGTTGCTTTAGGTACTCCTAACGAAGAAACTGCTTTCGTTCTTGATTATTTTGGTGTTGAGGCACCACGAGTTGTTGAATCAGCTTTGTCAGAGGGAGTTAAGCAAGTAATTCTTACAGACCATAATGAGTTTCAACAATCTATTTCAGATATTAAGGATGTTGAGGTCATTGAGGTAGTAGACCATCACCGTGTGGCTAACTTTGAAACCGCTAATCCATTAATGATGCGATTGGAGCCTGTTGGATCAGCTTCTTCAATTGTTTATCGTATGTTCAAAGAAAACAATGTTGAAGTTCCTAAGGAAGTGGCTGGTTTGCTTTTGTCAGGTTTGATTTCGGATACTCTTCTCCTTAAATCTCCAACTACACATGCTTCAGATCCTGCAGTTGCAGCTGAACTTGCAGAAATTGCTGGAGTTAATTTGGAAGAATATGGACTTGCTATGCTTAAAGCTGGTACTAATCTTTCTTCTAAATCTGCTGAAGAACTTATTGATATTGATGCCAAAACTTTTGAATTGAATGGCAATCAAGTTCGTGTTGCACAAGTTAATACAGTTGATATTTCCGATGTTCTTTCTCGTCAAGAGGAAATCGAAGAAGCTATTAATAACTCAATTAAAGCAATGGATACTCTGACTTTGTCTTAATGATTACTGATATCCTTAATTCAAATTCAGAAATTCTTGCACTTGGTTCAAATACTGATAATGTTGAAAAAGCCTTTGATTTTGTTTTAGAAAATAATCATGCTTTCCTTGAAGGTGCCGTTTCTCGTAAGAAACAAGTAGTACCACAGTTGACTGAAAGCTTTAATGCATAAAATTAGGCCGTCAGGCCTTTTTTTAGTGGTCTGATTAATGGTATAATACTTCTTATGATAATACAATTTAACCCAAACAAACTATGTAAGCAAGCTTTTTTTATGGAAATAGTGAATTATCTATATCTTAATCAGCCTGTGACCCTGAGAGCAATAAAAAGGGAGTTTCCTTTTCAAAAGAATATAGATAAATTAATTGAGGAGTTTGTAAAAGCAGGCTATATTGAACGATTTGAGAAACGTTACCGTTTATTAATTAGTCTTGTGTCGGATTCTTCTAAAATTGACTTAGACCAGCATTTTTTTATTAATGATGATTCTTCTTGTTATTTAGAACTATTAAATCGTAGTTTTGTTACTGAGATATCTAATTCTACTAATGATGTTGTTATTATCGAACAAACGGGTATCACGAGAGACGAACTTACGATTTCAAATTATTTCTATAAATTAAGAGAAAATCTACCATTATCTGAAGAGCAGAATAGATTATATGACAAATTAGGGGATGTTAATCCTGAATACTTTTTGAAACATGTAACGACTTTTCTATTAAAATACATAAGGAAGGAGTATGTACTTCAAAAGAGGAGGAATATTTTTGTTGATGCTTTAGAATTATTAGGGTATCTTATTCAAGTAGAAGAAGGTCGTTATCTTTTGAATATGGACTTAGATTCCGAAGCATTAGTTTTTAGTGCAAAAAAAGACTAGTATTATTACTAGTCTTTTTTATGACAACTTTAACGATTCCTTAGTTCAAGATAACGTTTGTACCAGATGTTAACATAAGATTGTGAAAATGGCCCCTTACCATTGTTAATCCAATCTACCAAGATTTTAACATGTTCCTTTAAGATATAGTCAATATCAGGAGAGTAATGCATTTCTTTTTTATGTGTTTCATACTCATCTACATCTAGCAATTTTTTTTCACCATCAGCGAAGACCTTGACATCTAGGTCGTAGTCAATATATTTTAGTGCTTCTTGGTCCAAAATATATGGACTAGCTAAATTGCAGTAGTAGGAAATGCCGTTATCCCTAATCATGGCTATAATATTAAACCAGTATTTTTTGTGGAAATAAACAATAGCAGGTTCACGTGTTACCCATCGTCTTCCGTCTGCTTCAGTAACGAGGGTGTGGTCGTTAACGCCAATAACAGCATTCTCAGTTGTCTTTAGTACCATAGTATCGCGCCAAGTACGGTGCAAACTACCATCATGCTTATAACTTTGAATTGTGATAAAGTCGCCTTCTTTTGGTAATTTCATGGCGTCCTCTTTCTACAATAAGGGTTATCCCCACTATTGTATCATAATTTTGTGAAAAGAGGGGAAATTCCTATAAATATTCTCTTAGAGCGGATGCTATGGCATCAAAGTCATAACCTTTTCTGGCTAAAGATTGTGTCAAGCGCTGCTTAAGTTCATAACCGTCGTATTTTTTACTAAATTTTTGATATTGCTTATCTATTTCTTTATAAAGGAGAGCTTGTTCAGTTTCTTCATCTGCTTCAAGTTCTAGATGATCGATTGCTAGTTTACTTTCTTGAAATGAAAAACCTTTATTGATAAGGCTTTGAGTTAATTTATCTTTTAGGGCTTTAGATGGTAGTTTTCCCTGATATTTTCGTAACAGTTTTGCAGCTACTCTAATGGCTATTTCTGAGAAATCAAATTGACTTAAAACATCGTCAATGATCGATTTGTTACAACCTTTTTGAAGCCATTTTTGCTTCAGCACATAGGCTCCTTTATCGCCTGAATTCAGATTTTGTTGAGCTAGACTTTCTAGGAGTTTGTAATCATCAATCCAGTGATCTCTTTTTAGATTATCAATAATTTTTGGAATTATATGAGGGTTTATTTCATGTTTAAAAAGGTAATCTTTTACCTCTTTCTCAGTACGTTGTTTAAAGGAAATAAAATAGAGAGCTAAGTTTTTACCATGAGAGAACTGAGCAAAGGATTTAATATTCTCAAGTTGATTTTTGTCCAGTATCATTTCTTTTGTCAACATATATTTAACGATGGTATCTTCTGTAACGTAGAGACTCTCTTTTTTGTCTATCTCAAGGAGATAAAGTCTCTTTTTCTTCTCGATTTTTGTGATTTTCATAGTTATTATTATATCAAAATGTTAGAATGGTAGTATGAATTTACAAGTGAAACAGCGTATCCCGCTTAAGATAAAACGCATGGGAATCAATGGCGAAGGCATTGGTTTTTATAAGAAAACTCTAGTTTTTGTGCCAGGGGCTTTGAAGGGTGAGGAAGTATTCTGTCAGGTTGTTTCTGTTAAGAGAAACTTTGTTCAGGCCAAATTATTAAAGATTAATAAACCTTCTAAGTTTCGTGTTGAACCTGCATGTAGTATTTATGAAGACTGTGGCGGTTGCCAGTTAATGCATCTTCGTTATGATAAGCAATTAGAGTTTAAAACTGACTTATTAGGACAAGCCTTGAAGAAGTTTAAACCGGCTAATTTTGAGTCATATGACATTCGTCCAACAATAGGGATGGAGCAACCACAACATTACCGAGCTAAACTACAATTTCAAACCCGTTCTTTTGGTGGTTCAGTCAAAGCTGGTTTATTTGCGGAAGGGAGTCATCGCCTCATTAATATTGATGATTGCCTAGTTCAGGATGAGCTAACTCAAGTCATCATGAATAAGGTGACAAATTTGTTAGATAAATACAGGTTGCCAATTTATAATGAGCGTAAAATTTCTGGAATTCGGACCGTTATGATACGACGTGCTTTGGGTTCAAATCAGGTCCAGTTGATTTTTGTAACCTCTAAATCAGTTTCTTTCACTAAATTAGTTAAGGAATTGACGGAAAGTTTTCCAGAGATTGTAACTATTGCTGTCAATTATAATTATTCGAAATCTAGCGAGATTTATGGTCAAGAGACGGAAATTCTTTGGGGGCAAGACACTATTCAAGAAGAGGTACTGGACTATAGCTTTGCTCTCTCTCCTCGTGCATTTTACCAGTTGAATCCTCAACAAACAGAGGTACTCTATGGTCAGGCCGTTGAAGCTTTGGATGTAGGTAAGGCTGAACACCTTATTGATGCTTATTGTGGGGTTGGTACTATTGGACTTGCTTTTGCAAATAAGGTAAAGAGTATTCGAGGTATGGATATTATTCCTGAGGCTATTGAGGATGCTAGGAAGAATGCCAAATCACTTGGACTGGGAAATGCTCACTATGAGGTGGGTAAAGCAGAAGATATCATTCCACGTTGGTACAAGGAAGGTTATCGAGCAGATGCTCTTATTGTGGATCCCCCTAGAACTGGTTTAGATGATAAGCTACTTAAAACGATACTGGACTACACTCCTGAAAAAATGGTATATGTTTCATGTAATGTATCTACTTTGGCTAGAGACCTAGTTTCTTTGGCTAAAGTTTATGATGTTAATTATATCCAGTCAGTAGATATGTTTCCTCATACGGCTCGAACAGAAGCAGTTGTGAAGCTAACTAAGAAAATGTGATAAAACCTAACATAAAAAACAAGAAATTTTCAAAATTGTTGGAAAATTTCTTTATTTTTCTGAAAAATAGGAGTATAATAGGCTTATCGATTTTTTAAAGGAGGAGCGTATGAAAAAGAGCTTCATTCATCAACAAGAGGAAATTTCTTTTGTGAAGAATACTTTTACACAGTATTTGATTGATAAACTTGACGTCGTTGAAGTGCAAGGGCCTATTTTGAGTAAGGTCGGGGATGGTATGCAGGATAATTTGAGCGGTATTGAGAATCCTGTAACTGTTAATGTACTTCAGATTCCAGACGCGACATACGAAGTTGTTCACTCATTAGCAAAATGGAAACGCCATACTTTGGCTCGTTTTGGTTTCAATGAAGGTGAAGGGCTCGTGGTTAATATGAAGGCTCTTCGTCCAGATGAAGATTCATTGGATGCAACGCACTCTGTTTACGTTGACCAATGGGACTGGGAAAAAGTTATTCCTGACGGACATCGTAATATCGCTTATTTGAAAGAAACTGTTGAAACCATTTATAAGGTCATTCGTTTGACTGAGCTAGCAGTTGAAGCACGTTACGATATTGAAGCAATTTTACCTAAGAAAATTACCTTCATCCATTCAGAAGAGCTTGTTGAGAAGTACCCTGATTTGACACCAAAAGAGCGTGAAGATGCTATTACCAAGGAATATGGTGCTGTATTCTTGATTGGTATCGGTGGTGTTCTTCCTGATGGAAAACCACATGATGGTCGTGCACCTGACTATGATGACTGGACAACTGAGTCTGAGAATGGTTACCATGGTTTGAATGGAGATATCTTGGTTTGGAATGAACAATTAGGACATGCTTTTGAATTGTCATCAATGGGTATTCGTGTTGATGAAGATGCCCTTAAACGTCAGGTTGAAATTACTGGCGACCAAGATCGTTTGAAATTGGATTGGCACCAAGCTTTGTTACATGGCCTTTTCCCACTAACAATTGGTGGAGGTATTGGTCAATCACGTATGGCTATGTTCTTGCTTCGTAAGAAACATATTGGTGAGGTTCAAACTTCAGTTTGGCCAGATGCCGTTCGTGAAAGTTACGAAAACATCTTGTAAAAAAAGCACTAACGAAAGTTAGTGTTTTTTGGTTTGCAATAGCTATGCATAATTGATTAATGAATTGGCTATTGGAGTAGATATGATAAGAGCTGGCTTAGTTTTTCTCATAAAGAAAAAACCTTTCCCTGAAGGAGATAGGTTTTTAGATTAGTCGTCACTACGGAAAAAGGCATCATAAAGAGCTCTGACGGCTGCTTTTTCTTGCTCAGTTTCAATTACAAACATAACAGAAACCTCACTAGAACCTTGAGAAATCATTTCTAGGTTAATATGTTTTTCAGAGAGCGCTTTAGCTGCTGTCGCTGTAACACCGATGTGGTCTTTCATATTTTCACCAACAATCATGAGAATTGAAAGGCCATGTTCAATTTCAACTTCATCAACACCGAGTTCACGAGTCAAGTATGAAAGGATTTCTTGTTCTTTGATTGGGGTAAGTTCACGTTCTCGAATAATGATTGAAAGATCATCGATTCCAGAAGGCATGTGTTCCCAACGGATGTTTAAATCTTCCAAGATTTGAAGCACCTTACGTCCAAAACCGACCTCACGGTTCATAAGGTATTTGCTCATATTAATACTTACAAATTTGTCATCACTAGCAATACCAACGACAGGAACTGTTGCACCCTTGTGCTCAAGAATAATACGAGTACCAGGATGAGATGGGTTATTTGTGTTTTTAATAACGAGTGGAATCTTACCACGATAGGCAGGGAGGAGGGCTTCATCATGAAGTACAGAGAAGCCAGCATAAGCCAATTCACGCATTTCTTTGTAAGTCAACTCTGGAATTGAATGTGGTTCATGGACAACCCCAGGATGGGCTGCGAAAATACCATCTACATCCGTAAAGTTTTCGTATAAATCAGCTTTCACACCCGCTGCAACGATAGATCCTGTGATATCAGAGCCTCCACGCGAGAAAGTACAAATTTGATTATCAGGGGTAACACCAAAGAAACCAGGGATTACAAGAACCTCATCTGATTCACGAAGCTCCTCCAACTTGTCATAGGCTCCTGGAAGGATACGAGCATTCCCAGGTTCGCTTGAGACAAAAATACCAGCTTGGCGAGGGTGAACGTAACGTGCTTCAATACCGTTATTACGGAAATATTCTGCGATTAATTTTGCGTTATTATCTTCCCCTGCAGCTAGGAAAGTATCATAAAGGAAATCATTGTCTTCAATAGGAAGAGTGGCAAGATCGTTGATAGATTTAGCAATCTTCGCCATTTCTGTTGATTTGAAGCCTAGCTCATCGACCATAGCTTGATAGCGGTTAATAATCCATTCTTGGTCAGCTTTGACATCAGCACCTTTTGTGTAGTGTTTATAGTATTTAATCAAGGCGTCTGTGACTTTGGTATCTTCATCGTTACGTTTACCTGGGGCAGAGACAACGACAAAGCGACGTTCAGGGTCAGATTTTACAATGTTTAAGACTTTTTCTAATTGTGTGGCTGAAGCAAGCGAGCTTCCACCGAATTTGATGACTTTCATAGTTACTCCAAAAATTTTAAATTACTCTACAATTATAGCAAAATTCTGACAATTTGTCACATTGTTTTTAAAAGCGAGTAAGATTTAGAATGATTATGGTACAATAAAGTAAGAAAGAGGAGGATATCCCGTGGTAGAGGCAATTATTTTTGATATGGATGGTGTCCTTTTTGACACTGAAAAATATTATTATGATCGACGTGCAAGTTTCTTAGCTCAAAAGGGAATTTCAATCGACCATTTACCCCCGTCTTTCTTTATAGGTGGAAATACTAAGCAAGTTTGGGAAAATATTCTCAGAGATGACTATGATAACTGGGATGTGCCAACTTTACAAGAAGAGTATAATGCCTATAAACAAGACAACCCCTTACCCTACAAAGAATTAATCTTTCCTGATGTTTTGAAAGTCTTGAATGAAGTGAAATCTCGAGGGCTGAAAATAGGTTTGGCTTCTAGCTCAGTGAAGGCAGATATCCTTAGAGCTTTGGAGGAAATCATTTGGATGGTTTCTTTGATGTGGTTCTTTCAGGAGAAGAATTTAAAGAGAGTAAACCCAATCCAGAGATTTATCTGACAGCATTGAAGCATTTGAACGTGGAAGCAAATCAGGCTTTGATTATCGAAGATAGCGAAAAGGGGATTGCTGCTGGCGTTGCTGCTGGCGTTGAGGTCTGGGCCATAAAAGATAATCGTTTTGGCATGGATCAGGGAGCAGCCAAAGGTTTGTTGGATAACCTCATAGATGTTTTGGACTTATTGGAGTAACAGAGACACCGAGTTGTAGAGCTCGGTGTTTTGATATATCAAATTAAAAAACTCTAAGTTTCTGTTGACCTTTAGGTGGACTATGGTATACTAGAAAATAATGATGAATGATTTGATAATCAAATTATCTATTCATCAAATAAAATTGTATAAAAACATAAAGAACATGCGGTTTTCATATAGGAACTAGTTATCGGAGGAATGTAAAAAATGGCTTACGAAACAATTCTTTATAGTGTTGAAGAGGGAGTAGCAACTTTGACACTTAATCGTCCAGAAGTGCAAAATGGATTTAATATTCCAGTTTGTGATGAAATTATGGCTGCAATTGAAGAAGCTAATCAAGATGCGTCAGTAAAATTCTTGGTAATCAATGCTAATGGGAAAGTCTTTTCTGTTGGTGGAGACCTTGATCAAATGCAAAAAGCGGTTGCTGTAGATGATGTGCAGTCTTTGGTTCGTATTGCTGAGCAGGTAAATGAAATTTCATTTGCTCTTAAAAAATTGCCTAAGCCAGTTATTATGGTTGTTGATGGACCTTGTGCTGGTGCTGCAGCTAACTTAGCTGTTGCAGCAGACTTTACGATTGCATCTGATAAGGCTAAATTCATCCAAGCTTTTGTAGGTGTTGGTTTGGCACCTGACGCTGGAGGTCTTTACCTTTTGACACGTTCAATTGGTATCAACCGTGCGACTCAAATTACCATGACAGGAGAGCCAGTATCAGCTGAAAAAGCCTTGGACTGGGGAATTGCCTATAAGGTTGTCGAATCAGAAAAACTTGAAAAAACAGTTAGTCAGCTGATTAAAAAATTGAACCGTTCTTCAGTGAACTCCTTCAAAGCTATTAAAGAAATGGTTTGGGAATCTGAATTTGCAGGATGGGAAAATTATGCTAAGTTGGAACTTGACTTGCAAAAATCTCTTGCCTTTACAGAGGACTTCAAGGAAGGGGTTCGTGCTTATAGTGAGCGACGTCGACCTAAATTCCAAGGGAAATAACCACATTTTCTAAAAGAAAAACTAAAGTTTTTTAATCGGGCTTGCGAATTTAGTTTGAGTCTGATATAATTTGAAAGTCAAAGTTTTATTGAAAGGAGTCTGGTGTGAATTACGACAAAATTGATGGCTATCTTGTTGATATTTTTAATAACGTAGTTATTATCGAAGAAGCAAGTTTGAAGAATTCAAAGTTTAACGATGTTTCCCTCAAGGAAATGCATACCATTGATGTGATCGGTACACATCCAGATACGACACCAAGTGCAGTAGCTAAAGAACTCATGCTAACGCTTGGTACTGTAACAACTTCTCTCAATAAACTTGAAAAGAAAGGTTATATTGTCCGTACGCGTTCATCAGTTGACCGTCGTGTGGTCCATTTATCGCTTTCTAAAAAGGGTCGTTTGGTATATCGTCTTCACCGTCGTTTTCATAAATCAATGGTGATGAGGATTACAGAAGGCTTTAACGACGAGGAATTGAAGGTTATGAGCAAGGGATTGGAAAATCTCCACGCCTTTCTTGAGGAGTTGAAATAATGGCATTTGCAAAAATTAGTCAGGTTGCCCATTATGCACCTGCTCAGGTCGTGACTAATGATGACCTATCAAAAATCATGGATACTAGCGACGAGTGGATTCGCTCACGCACAGGTATTCAGGAACGTCGCATCTCATTGAATGAGAACACGAGTGATTTAGCCACCAATGTTGCTCATCAGCTATTAGAAAAATCAGGATTATCGCCAGAGGAGCTAGACTTTGTTTTAGTTGCAACGATTTCTCCGGATAGCAATATGCCATCAGTGGCAGCCCTTGTTCAAGGAGCTGTCGGAGCTGTAAATGCATTTGCTTTTGACATTACTGCGGCATGTAGTGGTTTTGTTTTTGCTTTAGCAACTGCAGAAAAATTGATTCGTTCAGGTGTTTACAAAAAAGGTTTAGTTATTGGTGCGGAAGTCCTTTCTAAAACTTTAGACTGGTCTGACCGTACAACAGCTGTCCTCTTTGGAGATGGTGCTGGCGGAGTCCTTTTGGAAGAAACTGAAGAAGAACATTTCTTCGGAGAATCTTTAAATACCGATGGTAGCAAGGGTGGTCTTGAGTCAGGAGCCTCTGCAGTTATCTCGCCTTATTCAGATGAGTCTGATCAGCCTAATCCCTATATGCAAATGGATGGGAAAGCGATCTTTGATTTTGCCGTTAAGACAGTTTCAAAGAGCATTAAGGCCTTGGTTGAAGAAAAAGGTGAACCTGATTACTTCCTGCTTCATCAAGCTAACATTCGTATTTTGGATATTATGGCTAAGAAATCGATGTCAGTCGTGATAAATTCTTGGCAAACATGATGTCTTACGGTAATACCAGTGCGGCAAGTATCCCGATTTTGCTTTCTGAAAACGTGGCAAATGGGACCTTAAAATTAGACAGCGGTCAAACAATTCTTTTATCAGGTTTTGGTGGGGGTTTGACATGGGGCAGTCTTATTGTTAAAATCTAGTTATATAAATTATGCACCAGCATAGATTATAAGAAATATATTTATCTTAAAGGAGAAATTAAAATGGCAGTATTTGAAAAAGTACAAGAAATCATCGTTGAAGAACTTGGGAAAGATGCAGAAGAAGTAAAAGTAGAAACTACTTTTGACGAACTTGATGCTGACTCACTTGATGTATTCCAAGTTATCTCAGAAATCGAAGATGAATTCGATATCCAAATCGAAACTGAAGAAGGTCTTAACACTGTTGGTGACCTTGTTGCTTACGTAGAAGAAAAAACTAAATAAGCAGGACATAGAGAATATTCTTATTTGGGATATTCTCCTTTGTTTATACAATTACTTTGATTATTAAACTATTTATTTGATTAGAAAATCGAAAAAAAGGTGAAAAATGAAATCTCGTATTACAGAACAGTTAGGAATTAAATATCCAATCTTCCAAGGTGGTATGGCTTGGGTCGCTGATGGTGATCTAGCAGGTGCCGTTTCAAATGCTGGTGGACTCGGAATTATTGGTGGTGGTAATGCCCCTAAAGAAGTGGTAAAAGCTAATATCGATAGAGTGAAACAAATCACTGACAAACCATTCGGTGTTAATATCATGCTTTTGTCACCATTTGCAGATGACATCGTCGACCTCGTTATCGAAGAGGGCGTTAAGGTTGTTACAACAGGTGCCGGAAACCCAGGTAAATATATGGAGCGTTTCCACGAAGCTGGAATTACAGTAATCCCAGTTATTCCATCGGTAGCACTTGCTAAACGTATGGAAAAACTTGGAGCGGATGCTGTTGTCGCAGAAGGTATGGAAGCTGGTGGTCACGTCGGTAAATTGACAACTATGGCACTTGTTCGCCAAGTTGCTGATGCGGTATCTATCCCAGTTATTGGAGCTGGTGGTGTTGCTGATGGACGTGGTATGGCTGCTGTTCTTATGCTTGGAGCAGAAGCTGTTCAGGTTGGTACGCGTTTCGCTGTTGCTAAGGAATCTAATGCTCACCAAAACTTCAAAGATAAGATTTTGAAGGCTAAAGATATCGATACTGTTATTTCAGCTTCAGTTGTTGGACACCCAGTTCGTGCGATTAAGAATAAATTGGCTACAGAATATAACCAAGCTGAAAAAGATTTCTTGGCTGGTAAGAAAACTCAAGAGGAAATTGAAGAACTTGGTGCAGGTGCCCTTCGTAACGCGGTAGTTGATGGAGATGTGGAATATGGTTCAGTCATGGCTGGACAAATTGCAGGTCTTGTTCGTAAAGAAGAAACATGTGCAGAAATCTTGGAAGACCTTTACACAGGTGCTGCCAAGGTGATTAAAGAAGAAGCTGCTCGTTGGGCAGATGTAAACGTCTAAAAAACGTCGAAAGGATTAGGATAGTGACAAAACGTGCGTTCTTATTTGCTGGTCAAGGGGCTCAGAAATTGGGCATGGCGAGCGATTTGTATGCGACTTATCCCGTTGTCAAAGAGACATTTGATACGGCTAGTCGTATTCTAGGTTATGATTTGCGTGAATTGATTGATTCTAACGAAGAAAAACTTAATCAGACACGCTATACTCAACCAGCTATTTTGACAACGTCAGTAGCCATTTATCGCCTTTTGGCAGAAAATGGTATCACTCCTGATATTGTTGCCGGTCTCTCTTTGGGTGAATATTCTGCCCTAGTTGCGGCTGGAGCACTCTCATTTGAGGATGCGGTAGCCTTGGTTGCTAAACGTGGAGAATTCATGGAAACAGCTGCTCCTGCTGGAAGTGGGAAAATGGTTGCAGTCATGAATACAGATCCAAGTTTGATTGAAGAAATCTGTCAAAAAGCATCTGAGAAGGGTGTAGTAACGCCTGCTAACTATAATACTCCAGCACAAATTGTTATTGGTGGTGAAGTTGAGGCTGTTGATTATGCTGTGGAATTGCTTAAAGAAGCTGGTGCTAAACGTCTGATTCCTCTTAATGTTTCAGGACCATTCCATACAGCTTTACTTGAATCAGCTAGTCAAAAATTGGTAGCAGAACTTGAGAAAGTGTCATTCAATGACTTTACGCTTCCTTTAGTAGGTAATACTGAGGCTCAACTCATGAAGTCAGAAGACGTCAAAGCACTTTTGGCTCGTCAGGTGATGGAACCTGTACGTTTTTATGATTCGATTGCCACTATCCAAGAATTTGGTGTAGATGAAGTAATTGAGATTGGTCCAGGAAAAGTCTTGTCAGGCTTCTTGAAGAAAATTGATAAAACCTTACCAACTCATAATGTTGAAGATCAAGCTAGTCTTGATGCCCTTCTTAATGTTTAAAACGAGGTAAACATGGAACTTAAGAATAAAAATGTTTTTGTAACAGGTTCAACACGTGGAATTGGATTAGCTGTGGCACACAAATTTGCTAGTCTTGGTGCCAATGTTGTTCTAAATGGACGTTCTGAAATCTCTGAGGACTTGCTTGCACAGTTTGCAGATTATGGTGTAACTGTTGTAGGTATCTCAGGTGATATTTCTAACAGTGAAGATGCTAAACGTATGGTAGCTGAAGCTATTGAAAAGCTTGGTAGTGTTGATGTGCTAGTTAATAATGCTGGTATCACTAACGATAAGTTGATGTTGAAGATGAGTGAAGAAGATTTTGAACGTGTCTTGAAAAATCAACTTGACTGGTGCTTTCAATATGACACAGGCTGTCTTGAAAACCAATGTCTAAGGCTCGTCAAGGTGCCATCATCAATATGTCATCTGTTGTAGGTCTTATGGGGAATATTGGTCAAGCTAACTATGCGGCTTCAAAAGCTGGTTTGATTGGTTTCACTAAATCAGTAGCGCGTGAAGTTGCGGCCCGTGGTGTCCGTGTCAATGCTATCGCTCCTGGTTTCATTGAATCAGATATGACTGACGCTATTCCAGAGAAAATGAAAGATGCTATGATTGCTCAAGTACCAATGAAACGTATTGGTCAAGCAGAAGAAGTGGCTGAAGTTGCAGCATTCTTGGCTAGTCAAGAATATCTCACAGGTCAAACCATCGCTATTGATGGTGGTATGACCATGCAATAATTGATTTTCAATATCAAAAATCATTTACTAGAATATCCATCCGACAAAAGGAGAATATATATGTCTACAAATCGTGTTGTTGTTACAGGTTACGGCGTGACCTCACCAATCGGTAATACACCAGAAGAATTTTGGAACAGTCTTCATGACGGTAAAATTGGTATTAAGCCAATTACTAAGTTTGATGCTTCTGAAATTCCAGTCTTTAACGCTGGTGAAATCCAAGATTTCCCGTTCGATAAATACTTTGTGAAAAAAGATACTAATCGTATGGACACTTACTCACTTTATGCGATTTATGCTGCTATGGAAGCTCTTGAAACTTCAGGACTTAACATGGAAGAAGAAGATCGTGATCGTGTAGGTGTTATCGTGTCATCTGGTATCGGTGGTCTCCAAGAACTTGAAGATCAAATCATCCGTATGCACGAACGTGGTATGAAACGTATCAAACCAATGTTTATCCCTAAAGCACTCTCAAACATGGGTGCTGGTAACATTGCTCTTAAAATTGGTGCTCAAGGGGTATGTAAATCAGTGACAACTGCTTGTGCGTCTGCCAATGATGCAATCGGTGAGGCCTTCCGTGAAATTAAATTCGGTTTGCATGATGTTGTCTTGGCTGGTGGTGCTGAAGCTTCAATCACTAAGATTGGTATCGGTGGTTTCAATGCTCTTACAGCACTTTCAACAACAGAGGATCCAGAACGTTCATCAATTCCATTTGATAAAGACCGTAATGGTTTTGTTATGGGTGAAGGTGCAGGGGTTCTCGTTATCGAAAGCTTGGAACATGCTCAAAAACGTGGTGCTAACATCTTGGCTGAGATTGTTGGTTACGGATCAAACTGTGATGCCTACCACATGACAACACCAACTCCAGACGGTTCTGGTGCTGCTAAAGCAATTAAATTGGCTATCAATGAAGCTGGTATCAAACCTGAAGATGTTGATTATGTTAATGCTCACGGGACATCAACACCTGCCAATGAAAAAGGTGAAAGTGGTGCCATTGTTTCTGTACTTGGTAAAGATGTACCAGTTTCATCTACTAAATCATTTACAGGTCACTTGCTAGGTGCTGCTGGTGCGGTTGAGGCTATTGCAACAATCGAAGCTATTCGTCATAGCTATGTACCGAAAACTGCTGGTACAAAAGAATTGTCTGACTACATCGAAGCTAATGTTGTTTATGGTGAAGGTCAAGAAGCTGATATTGAGTACGCAATTTCAAATACTTTCGGTTTTGGTGGACACAATGCTGTTCTTGCCTTTAAACGTTGGGAGGCTTAATTCATGAATATTTCTGAAATCAAAGATTTGTTGGCTCAATTTGATGCATCAACTTTGCGTGAATTTTCATACAAAAACAATGGTGAAGAATTGAACTTGAGCAAAAATCAAACAAGTTCAGTAACAGCTGCCCCAGTAGCTCCTACAGTTGAAGTAGTTGCGCCAGCTCCTCAGGCTCCGGTTGCTCCAGTAGCAGCACCTGCTGCTGTTGAAACTCCAGCAACACCAGTTGAAGAAGCTTCTGCACCAGCTCAAGCTGCTGAAGGAGAAGTGGTTGAAAGTCCACTTGTCGGTGTGGCTTACTTGTCTCCATCACCTGAAAAACCAGCCTTTGTTTCTGTTGGTGACACTGTTAAGAAAGGTCAAACTCTTCTTATCGTTGAAGCGATGAAGGTTATGAATGAAGTGCCAGCGCCTAAAGATGGTGTTATTACTGAGATCTTGGTAGCGAATGAAGAAGTTGTTGACTATGGAAAAGGATTGGTACGCATCAAATGACAATTGATATTAATGCTATTCGTGAAGCTTTACCACACCGTTATCCAATGCTTTTGGTTGACCGTGTGCTAGAAGTTTCAGAAGACGAAATCACAGCTATTAAAAATGTAACGATCAATGAACCTTTCTTTAATGGACATTTTCCTCAATACCCAGTTATGCCTGGCGTTCTTATCATGGAAGCTCTTGCGCAAACAGCTGGTGTTCTTGAATTGTCTAAACCTGAAAATAAGGGCAAATTAGTTTTTTACGCAGGTATGGATAAGGTTAAATTTAAAAAACAAGTGGTTCCTGGTGACCAACTTGTTATGACAGCTAAGTTTGTTAAACGTCGTGGAACAATTGCTGTTGTTGAAGCTAAGGCTGAAGTCGATGGTAAACTTGCTGCATCAGGTACTTTGACTTTTGCTATTGGAAGCTAATGTTTTGTGAAAATCCTTCTGGCGACAGTCGGAAAGGATTTTTCTTTAGACATTGGTTTATCACATAGAAAGGAAATCAACACAGACTATCAAAAAATGTCTGATGTTATCTTGTTTTATGTTTAAAAAATTATTGATTGCCAATCGTGGTGAAATTGCAGTGCGTATTATCCGTGCAGCGCGTGAATTGGGTATCCAAACGGTTGCTATTTATTCTGAAGCAGATAAGGATTCTCTCCATACTATGCTTGCTGATGAAGCTATTTGTATCGGGCCTGCAAAATCAACGGATTCTTATTTGAATATGAATCGTGTCCTATCAGCTGCTATTGTGACTGAGGCTCAAGCTATTCATCAGGGTTTGGTTTCTTGAGTGAAAACTCTAAATTTGCCACTCTCTGTGAAGAAATGAACATCAAGTTTATTGGTCCTTCAGGCGAAGTCATGGACAAGATGGGTGACAAAATCAATGCCCGTGCTGAAATGATTAAGGCTAATGTCCCTGTAATTCCTGGTTCAGATGGTGAAGTCTTTACAGCTGAGGAGGCTTTGGAAGTTGCCAACCGTCTTGGTTACCCAGTGATGCTTAAGGCTTCTGCTGGTGGTGGCGGTAAGGGGATTCGTAAGGTTAACACTGAAGAAGAGTTAGCTCCCGCTTTCGAATCTGCGTCACAAGAAGCTAAAGCAGCCTTTGGTAATGGGGCGATGTATATTGAAAAAGTTATTTACCCAGCTCGTCATATCGAGGTTCAAATTTTGGGAGATAGCTACGGTAACATTGTTCACCTAGGTGAGCGTGATTGCTCTCTTCAACGTAATAACCAAAAGGTCTTGGAAGAATCACCTTCAGTTGCTATTGGTAAGACTCTTCGTCACGAAATTGGTTCAGCGGCCGTCCGTGCTGCTAAGGCTGTTAATTATGAAAATGCGGGTACTATTGAGTTTCTTCTTGATGAAAAAACAGGTCAGTTCTATTTCATGGAAATGAATACCCGTGTTCAGGTTGAGCACCCAGTTACAGAATTTGTAAGTGGTGTGGATATTGTTAAAGAACAAATCCGTATTGCCGCAGGTGAAAAACTCTCTGTGACCCAAGAAGATATTGAAATCAAGGGACATGCTATTGAGTGTCGTATCAATGCAGAAAATCCTAAGTTCAACTTTGCACCTAGTCCAGGGAAAATTAGCAACCTCTACCTACCTAGTGGTGGCGTTGGTCTCCGTGTAGACAGTGCAGTTTATCCTGGCTATACTATTCCACCTTACTATGATTCAATGATTGCTAAATCATTGTTCATGGAGAAAATCGATTTGAGGCACTCATGAAGATGCAACGTGCCCTTTACGAGCTCGAAATCGATGGTGTTGTGACTAATGCTGACTTCCAGTTGGATTTGATTTCGGATCGTAGCGTTATCGCTGGGGATTATGATACTTCCTTCTTGATGGAGACCTTCCTACCAGATTATCAGAATCGTGAGGAATAAAGTTTATGGGATTATTTGATCGAAAAGAAAAGTATATCCGTATCAATCCTAACCGTTCTGTACGTAATGGGGTTGATCACCAAGTGCCAGAAGTTCCAGATGAACTTTTTGCCAAATGTCCTGGTTGTAAACAAGCTATTTATCAAAAGGACTTGGGACAAGCTAAAATCTGTCCAAATTGTTCTTATACCTTCCGTATTTCCGCTAAAGAACGTCTCGATTTAACGGTTGATGAGGGTTCTTTCCAGGAACTTTTTACAGGAATTGAAACCAAAAATCCATTGAATTTCCCAGGTTATATGGAGAAATTAGCGGCAACCAAGGAAAAAACGGGTCTTGATGAAGCAGTTGTGACAGGCGTTGCAACTATCAAGGGACAAAGAACAGCCTTAGCTATTATGGATTCTAACTTTATCATGGCTTCAATGGGAACTGTTGTTGGTGAAAAAATCACCCAGCTCTTTGAACATGCGATTGAAAAAAAACTTCCAGTTGTTATTTTTACAGCATCTGGTGGTGCCCGTATGCAAGAAGGAATCATGAGTTTGATGCAGATGGCCAAGATTTCAGCCGCTGTAAAACGTCATTCGAATGCTGGCTTGTTGTATTTGACTGTATTGACAGATCCAACAACTGGTGGAGTTACAGCAAGTTTCGCCATGGAAGGTGATATCATCTTAGCTGAGCCACAAACCTTGATTGGTTTCGCAGGTCGTCGTGTTATTGAAAACACAGTTCGCGAAACTTTGCCAGATGATTTCCAAAAGGCTGAGTTCCTTCAAGAACATGGTTTTGTTGATGCCATTGTTAAACGTACAGAGTTGGCTGATACCATTGCCACACTCTTATCATTCCATGGAGGTGTTCAATGAGCGACGTAGCACGTATTTTAAAAAGAAGCGCGTGACCAAGGCCGTTTAACTGCTTTGGACTTTGCCCAAGGAATCTTCGATGACTTTTATCGAACTTCATGGCGACCGTAATTTCCGTGACGATGGTGCCATTATTGGTGGTATTGGTCGTTTAAATGGCCAAGCGGTTACTGTAGTGGGTATCCAAAAAAAGGTAGAAACCTACAAGATAACCTTAACCGTAACTTTGGGCAACCTCATCCAGAGGGCTATCGTAAGGCTCTTCGCCTCATGAAACAGGCTGAAAAAGTTTGGACGTCCAGTTGTTACCTTTATCAATACTGCAGGTGCTTATCCTGGTGTTGGGAGCAGAGGAACGTGGACAAGGTGAGGCAATTGCGCGTAACCTTATGGAAATGAGTGATCTTAAGGTGCCAATTATTGCCATCATCATTGGTGAAGGTGGTTCGGGAGGAGCTCTTGCCTTGGCGGTAGCCGATAAGGTTTGGATGCTTGAAAAATACCATCTACTCTATCTTGAGTCCGGAAGGGTTTGCGACTATTCTCTGGAAAGATGGCTCACGTTCAGAAGAGGCAGCAGAGTTGATGAAGATTACATCAGGCGAGTTGCTTAATATGGGAATCGTTGATAAGGTGATTCCAGAACGTGGTTACTTTACAAGTGAAATTATAGAAGCAATTAAGACAGCAATTGTAGATGAGTTGGCAGAATTAAGCCAATTATCAACAGAGGACTTGCTTGAAGCGCGTTATCAACGTTTTAGAAAATACTAAAAAACATTGGGATATATCCCAATGTTTTTTAAACGGTATGACGTTCGAAGGCTTGGTCTGAGATACCTTGTTCGAGGATAAGTTTAGCCCATTCCTTAGCTGAATGAAGACTGTGATCCTTGTAGTTACCACAAGATTCAATGGTAGTTCCTGGAACATCTTCCCATGTAATCTCGTTAGCAATAGCTTCAAGACTAGATTTGATAACTTTAGCAATTTCTGTTGGATCTTGTTTACCCCACATAATCATATGGAAGCCTGTACGGCAACCAAATGGTGAGCAATCAATAAGTCCATCGATACGTTGACGGATCAGTTTAGCGAGTAGGTGTTCGATAGTGTGAAGACCACCTGTGTCAATACTATTTTCATTAGGTTGAATCAAACGGATATCAAAGTTTGTGATGATATCTCCTTTAGGTCCAACTTCCTCTGAAATAAGACGGACATAAGGTGCTTTTACAATGGTATGATCAAGTTCAAAACTTTCAACAGTAACGTCTTTTGGCATGGTAATACCTCCCTATTCTAATAGAGTTATGATACCACAAAATCAGTTTAAAGTTCTAGTATTTATTTGAGTAATACCACTGTTATTGATTAGAATAAGCAAACCCCTTGAAAATAAAGGGTTTGTAACTGCTAATTCATATTCTAATTTCAATTTGCTTACCTTTTTGCTTACTTTTAGATAGATTTTAGTGCTTTCTCATAAAATGACGTCGCTTTTTTTGCGTTCTCTTTGGATAAGTGACTGTATGTGTCCATAGTCATTGAAAGAGTAGAATGTCCTAGGCGGTGTTGCAACTCCTTATAAGGAATACCTGAATTAAGGAGCAAACTAGCATGAGTATGTCGAAAGCCGTGGAAACCTATGTTATTTACCCCAGCTTTTTTAAAATGCGTCCTAAGTCGGCTCGATACTGCTTTATAATTTGGATAGGCATTGATGAAATCAGAGAATACCACTGTTTCAGTCCTGCCTAGTTTCCAAGCCTCTTGAGTTTGCTTGCGTTGGTATCTTTTCAGCATGGTTGCGGTTTGCTGATCTATGTCTATATCTCGGTAACCAGCTTTAGACTTTGGACTGTTTACTTCCTTTCTATAATTTAAAGTCTTTGTTATATGGACAACCGAATTATCAAGGTCAATATCAGACCATGAGAGAGCTAAAGCCTCGTTAATACGGCAACCAGTGGCAAGTAAGAACTTATATAGCGTGATATCATAATAAGTTTTATATTTAGAGTTATCCAAGCTATCAAGGTAGGTAAGAAACTGTTTTAGCTCGTCATTATTGAAATGCTTAACTTTGGCTTTCTTATCCTTTTGAGTGTTTCGAGGCAAAACAACGTTATTGGCTGGGTTTGTGGGAATGACTTGTAAAATCACTCCATACTGTAATATACGCTTGTTAAGGGTGTGAATTTTGCCGTAATGAAGATAAGCACCAACTTCACCAGTATTTGTGCTGTTTGCCAGCTTATTCATAGTGGACTGAATGAGTGGGGTGGTCAGCTTATCTAATTTAAAGCCACCAAACAACGGTAAAACATGGTTGTTTAAAAGCACTTTTTGTGTGTTTCTTGTATTAGCTTTAACTGTATTTTTGTAGCTATCCCACCATGAAATAGCTAACTCCTCGTATGTTTCTATTACTACTTCTTTGTAACGTGTTGAGCCATTGGCTTTAAAATCAAATTGCGCTTGTTGGGCTTTGGTCTTGAGTTCTTTCTTTGTCCTAGCGGTTACTTTAGTTGTAACTTTCTTACCAGTGATTACATCAACACCAAGATAGACATTAGCACGATAGACGGTTGACCCGTCTTTTTTCTTTATCTCATTAATTTTCATGATAAACCTTTCTAAACATCAGCAGGCAAGCCATATTATGTCGGGTTTAGATTGGTTTATGTATATGGTTAAATGATTAGTCTTTTTGTCTATATAGGCTTACGACTTTGATGATGGTAACCTTACTAATCTAGGTAGTCGCGTTCTCCATACGCTGATTGTAAGACTTTCAAGAGTTTTTCGGTTTTTTCTTTAGATTTTGTTTCATCATAGATATAACCGTGGATTTGCTCCTCTAAATCGTTTCTAGCAAACTCATTGCCAAAAACTAATGAGTAATCATCAATTATTTGTTTTGATTCGTCATTATCAGAAAAAATCAAATCGGTAAAGTGTCTGCCTCTTGGGGTGGCATTATTGAGATTGGCAGCCTGCACCATAGAAAATAGAGACAAAATTTCATCATCGCTGATAAAGATAATGTTATCACGGAAAAATGTAACGAAATCTTTAAACATTCTTTCTTGTTTTTCTTTGTCGTATCTCTCTCTAGAGTGTACTACGGTCAACCTCTCTTCAGGTTCCATTACAATTTCGTCATCATATCTTTTGGGATTATTACTGTACCCCAACAGATATCCAACGCTTACCCCGAAGTAGTCAGCTAGTTGCTGGGCTTTGTCTGCCTTAATTGTATGTTTTTCATTTTCCCAGTTAGAAATGGTTAATTTTGTTGTTTCCATTTCTTGGGCTAACTCTTGTTGAGTTAAGCCTTTATCTTTTCGTAACTTTTTTAAATTATTCATTTACTTTACCTTACCTTACTTTCAGAATAAATTATATAGAATTGTAGATAAAAAGTAAACAAAAAGTTTAAAAAAACTATATTTTCTATGTTTTTTCGGTTGACAATGAATAGAAAACTATATATAATACAAATCGAGATATGGAAAACTATATCTTCAGAAAGGAGTAAACAACATGACGAAATTAAAAGGTTATCGAGTAATGTTAGGTAAGACTCAGCGTGATATGGCAAAAGAACTAAATATTTCTGTTCAGTCATATAACAATAAAGAGACTGGGAAAACTGCATTTAACGACAAGCAAAGACTAGCTATAAAATCTATGGTTGCTGAAATCAAACCCGATGTCACTATTGATGAATTATTTTATTAGGAACGAGAGCAACAAAAAAGGCTCAGCAGTCGCCAAACTCACAAGCCTTTAACTATCCACAACTAAAACGCAACACACTGGCAGGCAAGCCATATTATGTCGGGTTTTAGAACACTTATAAAGATACCTCAATTATACCATGAATTGCTGGTATCGCATACCCCTACTTAGAGCGCTACCTCTTAAAAATGGATAAAGCATCACAGAAAAAAATCTATAACCAGTGAAAAATGAATTGAGGTAAAGAAAATGAGTAAAAAAACAAAGAATAACACAATAACAGTAAGACAAAGCAAAAACCTAGGCACTGACCTAACTAATATCATGTCTGGTTTACAAGCACTACGCCACCACGCTAACACTCTTATGATCGCAAAGCACGCAGGGGCAGATAATGGGTTACTACGCCTTGAAACAGATAAGTTTCTTGAAACAGTCTTTGATATGGCAGAAATTTATTCTAACGACCTAGACAGAATTGCTTTTTACCTACTCGAGTGCGACAACCCAGAGGAATTAAGAGCATACGAGGCAGAGGAAAAAGGAGAGTAAATCATGGCTAATGAATTAAATTTATCAGCTAGCCAGTTTATTGTCCTAGCTATCATTTTAATGCTTGCCCTAACTGTTTTATGGCTTAAAAAAAGCTATTTTCAACTTGATATAGAGCCTAAAACCGACACCGTGACAGATAACACCGCGCGCAACGTAGGCAAACGCTACGGGGCTTATATTCAATCACAAGGCAAGTATAACAACTAGAAAGAGGAATATCATGACAGAAATTATTGACCTTTTTGGACGGAATAAAGAGCTAGAAACACTAAGCGCAACTCTAGTTACAATTACGGATATGGAAGATACGGATACGGACGTTGTTCCAGAAATTGTCGAGATCATTAAGCATCTACTGGATATCATTAAAACACAACAACAATCTATAGAGAACTTAGCTTGCATAGCGGAGAAAATAATACAACTAGAAAGAGGTATGAATGAAAAAAAATAGACTACAAGAGGCAGAAATGGCAGTTTTAGCAATCCTAAAGAAAGGAAGTGCTAACGCTACGACTGGTGGAGAGATAGCCACTATTACGGGTTACAACTCCCGTCTAGTATCTAGTGCAATCAGTGACCTAGTTATTCGCTATGGTGTTCCTATTATTGGTGCTAGGGTTGGTATTCGTAACGGTTACTATATCGCAGAAACCAAAGAGGAACTATTAGAGGGGCTTGTATCCCTTAAAAACCAAGTAAAGAACGAGCAGAAAAGGCTCGACGTTCTAATGTCTATTGAAGACGTGACTGCATACGAGAAAACACTAGAAAGGGGACACTATGCAAGTATTCAGTGAAGAATACCAAAAAGAGCTTGCCCAAGGGGTTATATCGGTACTAGATAAAGCTCTAGAGGGCTATTCTAAGCTCGATAAACACCAGTTAGGGTTAATCACTGCCCAGCAAGCTATGGATGAGCTAGGTCTTAAATATAATACCCTAAGACGTTGGGAAGAGGCAGGGCTTAAACGCTATCAGCCACCAGTAGAAGACACGCGCAAGGTTTATTATCGAATCAGTGATATTCTAGCTTTTCTGGGCGTGTATAACTAGAAAGAGGGGGCTAAATATGCCTATTTATGAAAGCAAAGGGTTTGGGAATGATTTGCATTTTTTAAATAAACCAGCTTTTGAGTTTATTGCAAATTTTAGACCTAGAACAGTCCCCAAAGGTGCAAATATAGACGATTTTAAGCGCAGTTCAGCCCCCTACTGTATTACTGGCAAGGTGAAACAAGACGAGAACGGCAACTACAAACGCAATAACGCTAGTTTGGTTTATCGTGACTTGATTTTCTTGGACTATGACGAGCTAGAGGCTAACATAGACTTTCCTAGCGTTGTTGAGAACACCTTACATGGCTATTCTTATATCATTTATCCAACTATTAAGCACACAAAAGAAAAGCCACGTTATAGGCTTGTGGTAAAGCCTAGCGACGCAATGAATGAGAGAACTTATAGGCAGACTGTCCAAGAGATAGCAGGCAAAATCGGGCTACCTTTCGACAGTACAAGCCTAACATGGTCGCAGTTACAAGGTTTACCAGTAACCACTGGAGACCCTGCTGATTATGACAAGATTGTAAATAGAGGGCGTGATTATCCCGTAGCAAATACAGTTACGGCTAGTCAGAAACCACACTATCGCACACCACGCCAAAGCGGTAATAAAACAATCACCATGCGCGTGATTGATACACTATTACATGGCTTTGGTGACGAGGGCGGGCGTAATGTTGCGGTAACTAGGTTTGTAGGTCTATTGCTTTCGAAGTGGGTTGATGCTGACGTAGCCACTGCCTATGAGCTAACAACCATAGCTAATGGCGTTACAGATAACCCTTTACCAGAGCAAGAACTGGAACGGACTTTTGAAAGTATTGTTAAGTCAGAAATTAGAAAGAGAGGTGTCAATGGAAATTAATATTGAGGAATTGCAAGAGCAACTTAACGAAAGCAAGGCTATTGAGCCACCTAAGTCTATGAAAGAGTTACTAGACCGTATCTATCAAGCTGGTGAGCTATGGCGCTCAGAAAATAAATACTTAGTTAACGAGGGAAAAAAGAATGAGAAAACAGTCATCCCGCTTCCTAGTATCTTTACCGTAGCTAAAGAGTTGAGTAAAATCGTAACATTTACGTTTATTACCAAATCTAACACTGCTGATAATAGCTTGCTCTATCTGTATAATCTCGACGAGGGTATCTATACCGCTAGCGCAGACGAATTCAATGTTTTGTGTAAGACGTTTGATAGCAGAATAAAGCCAAACGATTGGAAACAAATCAAAATGATGGTACGTACCATGACGAAGATAAGAAAACCACTAGAAAGTGCTAACTTAGTACCAGTACAGAATGGTATCTTAGACTTGAAAAACAAACAACTACGACCATTTGATCCTAAGTATATTATCACCAGTAAGATAGCCACTGCTTACAATCCGCCTAAGTTTACCCCTAAGGATAGAGAGGGTAAGACGTTTGATGATTGGTTAAGTTCTATTGCTTGTGGCGATAGTGAGTTAATAACCCTCTTTTGGCAAATTATCCTAGAGGCTATCAACCCAAACTATACTCGTAACAAGTTCGCTATTTTCTATGGTGACGGTAACAATGGTAAAGGAACATTTCAGCGCTTGCTTATCAATCTAATCGGTGAAAGTAACGTGTCAGCTTTGAAACCTGCACAATTTAGTGACAAGCATAACTTAGAAACGCTTGTGGGTAAGGTATGTAACATTGGAGATGAAGCACCTAATGAATACTTGAAAAACCCGTCTGACCTAATGAGTATCACCAGCGGTGACACTGTACTTGTTAACCCAAAAGGAAGACCAGCCTTTGAAGCGACTTTCAAGCTCTTTAACATCTTTTCGGGAAACTATATCCCTAATGGCGGTAACAAAACCAACGGCTGGTATCGTCGTATTATGATTGTTCCTTTTAATGCAGATTTTAACGGTCAAATCGAAAAGCCTTGGATTAAGAACGAGTTCCTAGCAGATAAAGACGTTTTAGAATACGTTTTATATAAAGCCGTCAACCAAGAGCCATTCACTCATTTTATTGAGCCTAAGGCGGTCAAAGACTTATTAGAGCAGTATCAAGAAGATAATGATTATTTACTTGATTTTCTAAAAAGTGAATACATCCCTAACGGCTGGCATGAATTAGAAATTGTACCAGTCTTTCTAGCCACGAAACGCCTAAGAGAGTATGCCGAAGATATGGGAATACAAAAGCCGAATTTATACGGTGCAGGGAAAGAAATCGCTAGAAACCTACGAAACTTAACACCACACAGCTATTTTGTTAAAAGGGCAAGGGCGAAAGCGGGTGATATCAAAACTTTAGACCCTAATGGATTTGATGCAAAAAAACTAAATAAAGCACAACACTCAATCGTAAAAGAGGAATAATGTTACCTTGTTCCCTTGTTGTTACATAGTTTTCACAACAATGTAACACCCTTAAACCCTTGATGCATAAGGGGTTAGACCTATTCTGTTACTTTGTTACCTTCTTTATAAGGTTTATAATATAGATAGATATATGATGATAGTTATATATATAAGAGAATAGAAAAAAGAAGGTAACAAGGGAACAACACCCCTCAAATCCTTGCTACTATTGGTCTTGTATATGTTACCAACAATGTAACAAAAGGGAACAACAAGGGAACAAATCGCAAAAGTTTACATAATTTATCTTAAAACAAGAAAGAGAGACTAAAAATGACTGAAACCCACTACCTAGAACAAGCGGAAAAAGACAGACTGGAACTTGAACAGCACCGCTTAAATTATATGGCTGATGATACACCTATTGAGCCTAGCGATATTCCTAAACTAATGGAAATAGCTAAAAAGTTACGAGCAGAGGATACCAGTCTGAACATTTATGAACTGTATAAGCACCCAGAAGCGCGTGCTAAACTATTCTCGCAGATAACTGAAGCTTGTTATATGGCTTTGAGTGCAACACCGACACAAGCCCAAAGAGTGGCATTTTGCGACTATCTAGAACAGCAATACGAAAACACCTTAAAGAAAATGATTGCCAGCACAGACAAACAGGCACTAGGGGAGTTACTAGATTTGTTAGAGCTACCAGCAGAGATAGAAAGCCAGTTTATCCGAGATATGGCAGTCAGTGGGATACTAGCCGAAGATTGAACAGAAATGAAGCGCTTGGGTTATCTGAGCGCTTTTGACTAGTATAAAAAGAGGATAGATCATGGAACTTATGGCAATCAATGAAAAGCAGACAATTAAGAACGCTAAAAAGAAACTAGGTGAATACCCACGCTGGCGAGAGATAGCACACGATAGCGCTGAGCAACGTATAACGGCAAATTATACCTTTGAGCCACGTTCTAAGAACAATAACCGTAGCAACATTGTTGAAACACTAGCCCTAAGACGAATGAATGCCATAAATGAGCTGGAAGCTATTGAGGAAGCACACAGAAATATCATTGATGAACGATATAGGGTTATTATCTATCGCCGTTTCTTACAATCTCCACCAGCACCAAACTGGGCTATTGGTCAAGAGTTGGGCTACGCTAAAACAAGATTCCAAGAGCTAGTTAACCTTGCTTGTCTAGCTTTTGCTGAAAATTATCGAAATGGTGAATTGGTTGATTTGCTTGAATAGTTGGGTTGTCTATATATAAGGCGAGGTATCAAAGTGATAGAAATTAAATTAAAGGCGTTTATAGACGTTCTCAAAGCTAATAACCTCACTAAGTCTAAGCTATTACACGGCAAAACAAGGGTAATTCTAGACCTAGATAGCTTATTTATGATTTATGGCGGTCAAGAAATCGACGTTAAACGACAATCAATGAACTATGGTGGCTATCGCTATTATTTATATTGCCCTAACTGTGGAGAGGCTAGAACGAGCTTATATTGGTATTGCGAAGCCTTATCATGTCGAAAGTGTCTAGGGTTGCATAATAGAACATTAAACCGAAGTAAGACTGACTGTGTTTATTATTGGGAGCAGGCAGTTAAAGAAGCTCAAAAGATAGTGACTGGATATGAAGCAAAGGACTACATAACTCCCGATTTTCCCGATAAGCCAAAAGGAATGCACTGGAAAACCTATTACAAGCATCGAGCTAAGTATTATCAATACTGGCGCAAAGGTGAGGACTTATGGTTAAGTGGGATTAAACTATGATATGATCTTGATTTTTCGTAACGTTTCGAAATTTCACTACAATGGGGAATTTGGGAACACTCTTAATGCGACAACGTTGTCGTATTTGATAAAGCTCTTAAATTCGACTACGTGGTCTAATTTGGAAAAGGTTATTAAATTTGTGTACGTCCTCAATTTTTCTAGTTACTCTTTGCCATAGAGTGGAGAACGTTCTTAACCCCTCTATAACGTCCTTAACACTTCCTAAACAAAGAATAGTCCGATAACATTCGGGCTATTTTTAAATGCACCCCGCCCTATATTGCCGTCTGGAGAGCCACGACAAGGTGTTGTCTTACATCACGCGCAATTTTTTCCAGTTTTTTATAGGGTGTCTATACCAATTTATAGAAATCATTGGATACAAATAAAAAAGCTCATCACGAAGGATATTTGAACAAGGAAATATTTATATAGAATTTTTTTAAATAAAGTTATTGCATAATTTATTCTAACCTGATAGAATTTAATAAAGATGACAAACCCCCCACATCCTTTTATGGACAGATACGTTCTGACGTGGGGCTTTTTTTATAACTTTAGGAGGTTCAATGAAAGCACCCATAGCTTTGTCATGGCAAGAACAGTTAGACCTATTCAAAAGTAGGGGTATGAAAGTTACTGATAACGATATTGATAAAATAAAGAATATCAGTTATTATCGACTTAAAGAGTTTGCAAGACCTTTATCTACCATCTCGAAAAAAGATGGTGTAACTTCTATTTCATACAATGGAGTAGAATTTAAAGAGGTGCTTACTCGCTATTATCAAGATAAAAATCTTAGAATTTATTTACTTCACGCCATTGAGAAAATAGAGGTTTCAATAAAAACGAGAATTTCGTATGTACTAGGTAAAAAGTACGGGGCTTTTGGGTATTTGAATTTTTCTTCATGGTCAAATCGTAAAAAATATACAAAGTTTCAAATTGAAAAAGAGCAATTTTCGATAAAGAAAAGATTGTCAAAAATAGTTAAGCTTAGTCAATCTTCTGAGTTAAATAATAAACTAAATACAGATCCTGATGGTTTTCCATCAGTTTGGCTCGGGATTGACTTGTTAATGTTTGGAGATATTGTAAAAATCCTCGATATTATGAGTGAATCTAATTTGGAATCAATATCCTCATACTATAAATGTAGCAACGAAGAACTTGTTGCATGGATGAAATGCCTTAATTTTATAAGGAATATATGTGCTCACAATTCGAATCTAGTTGATATAAAGTTAACAACTAAACCTAAAACCCGTAAATATTGGAATCGATATCTATATATTATTGAGAGCACTAAGAACGATACGATTATAAAAAAACCGACCAATCGACTTTCCGTTGTAATAATAATAATTGTCGAACTTGTAAATCAAATAAATCCCAAATATAATTGGCATGATATTCAAAAAAGTATACGAAATCTTTGTAAAAATAACGATGAGCGTGCTCTATTATTAGGATTCAACTCTTTAGAATCCGCTAAAAATATAACATCATCTATTAAAGATAAAAAAGCTTAGTTTATAGTAAGCTTTTTTAGTATCTTTTATTTAATCTGAGATATAACACAGTTCTATTTTTTTGTATCAATTACGAATAGTAATAGTATAGGAAAGGAGAATAATATAATGCTAACCTATGATGAATTTAAAGAGGCTATGGACAAGGGTTTTATTAAAGGTGATACTGTCCAGATTGTCCGTAAGAATGGTAAGATCCATGACTACGTTTTAGACGGTGAACGAGTTGAGCCACACGAAATATTGAGTTTAGAAAAAGTATCGGATATAATAAAGGAACTAGGCGAGGACAACTAAAAAAGCACCTTGCTGGTGCTAGTTTCTTGCCTGCTAAACTCGTAAATTGATTGATACCCTAACGGGTGTTTTTTTGCTTTCCTTTTTGCTAACTTTCGAGGTAAGCAAACGGCAACTTATGGGGTATGAATTACTAAAATAGCTCACAAAATCGCTTTGTTCTCACTCTAATAAAACCAATGAAAAAGGTGCAGGTATTCATTTGAGAATTCGCTATAATTATGATACACTAGAAGACGGTTTTCTTTAGGGAAACCTTAGAAAAGTTGAGGTAAAGACATGATAAACATGATAATTTTAGTTGTCTTTGCACTCATTGGTTTAGTCGTTGGATATTTAGCAATTTCTATTAAACTTAGCAAAGCTAAGGAACAAGCAGAAACTACCTTGCTAAAGGCAGAACAAGACGCTGTGAACCTTCGCAGTCAGGCGGAACATGATGCAGATCATCTGCGAGTGACTGCTGAACGCGAAAGTAAGGCTCAACGTAAAGAGTTCTTGTTAGAAGCAAAAGAGGAAGCTAGAAAATATCGAGAAGATATTGAAAAAGAATTCAAATCTGAACGTCAAGAGCTTAAACAGATGGAAAATCGTTTAACAGAACGTGCAACCAGCCTTGATCGTAAGGATGAAAATCTATCAAGTAAAGAACTTGCCCTCGAGAAGAAAGAGCAGAGTCTTGCTGACAAATCTAAACATCTTAATGAGCGTGAAGAGAATGTGACTCAGTTGGAGGCTGAGAAGCAAGCTGAACTTGAACGTGTTGGTCAGATGACCATTGCAGAAGCGCGTGAGGTAATCTTAACGGAGACTGAGAATAATCTGACTCATGAGATTGCAACACGTATCAAAGATGCAGAAGCACAGGTTAAAGATACTGTTGATAAGAAAGCCAAAAACGTGTTGGCGCAAGCTATGCAACGCTTGGCTGGAGATTATGTTACTGAACAAACAGTAACTACTGTTCACCTTCCAGATGACAATATGAAAGGGTCGTATCATTGGACGTGAGGGGCGTAACATCCGTACGCTTGAAAGTCTAACAGGTATTGACGTTATTATTGATGACACTCCAGAAGTGGTTGTCCTTTCTGGTTTTGATCCCGTTCGTCGTGAAATTGCACGTATGACTCTCGAAGCCTTGATTAAGGATGGTCGCATCCATCCGGCTCGTATTGAAGAGTTGGTTGAGAAGAGCCGTCAGGAAATGGATAACCGTATCCGTGAATATGGTGAGGAGGCAGCCTACGAAATTGGTGCTATGAATCTTCACCCTGATTTGATCAAGATTATGGGACGCTTGCAGTTCCGTACGTCGTATGGTCAAAACGTACTTCGTCACTCAGTTGAAGTTGGTAAACTAGCAGGTATCATGGCTGGTGAATTGGGTGAAAATGTTGCCCTCGCTCGTCGTGCTGGTTTCCTTCACGATATGGGGAAAGCCATTGACAAAGAAGTTGAAGGTAGCCACGTAGAGATTGGTGCTGAGTTTGCACGTAAGTACAAAGAACATCCAGTTGTGGTTAACGCTATTGCCAGCCACCATGGTGATGTAGAACCTGAGAGCGTCATTGCAGTTATTGTAGCTGCAGCAGATGCTTTGAGTTCGGCTCGTCCAGGGGCTCGTAATGAATCTGTTGAGAATTATGTCAAACGCCTTCGTGATTTGGAAGAAATTGCATCAAGCTTTGACGGTGTTCAAACAAGCTTCGCCCTTCAAGCTGGTCGTGAGATTCGTATTATGGTTCATCCAAACAAAATCTCAGATGATGAAGTTACGATCTTGTCTCACAAGGTACGTGAACAAATTGAGAAGAATTTGGATTACCCAGGAAATATTAAGGTTACAGTCATTCGTGAATTCCGTGCGGTTGACTATGCCAAATAAGATAAGAGGGCCGCAAGGCTTTTTTATTTTGCACTTGATACTGAAAGGTTGTATTCTTTTTGAAAATGTAAGAACTTTCTTATCAAATTGCGTCATTTTGGTAGATTAGTGTTTTGTAATGAAATATTTTGATTTTTTTTGACTGATTTTTAGTTGACAGTTATTAAAAATTGAGTATAATAGATTTCTGTAAACGATTACAGAAGGAGAGATTATGCTAAAGTCTGAACGTAAGCAGATTATCTTGTCTCAGTTGAAACAAGATGGTTTTGTCACTTTGGAAAACCTAACTGTTTTGTTAAGTGATACTTCCGAGTCGACGATTCGTCGCGACTTGGACGAGTTAGCGGCAGATGGCCAACTTAAACGTGTTCATGGTGGTGCTGAAAGCATTCATGGTCTAAAGGAAGAAATTGCCAATAGTCAAAAAGCTATTAGAAACGTTAAAGAAAAGGCTCAGTTAGCTGGTTATGCTGTCGATTTGATTAAGGAAGGTGATGTCGTCTTTCTTGAGGCTAGTACAACAAATGAACTTTTGATTCCACATTTGGCCAATCGTCAGGTAACGGTTGTGACTAATTCTATCCATCATGCGGTTAAGTTGGTAGATCTTGGTGTTAGCACTAGGATTGTTGGAGGAAAGGTTAAACATTCAACAGATGCCTCTATTGGAAGTACTGCTCAAGAGCAAATCAGACAACTGAATTTTGATTGTGCTTTCATTGGTGCTAATGGCGTTGATGCTAATTATTTCACCACACCAGACATGGAAGAGGCAGTTATTAAACGGACGGTTATAGCTAATGCGCAAAAAGCCTATGTTCTAGCTGATGCCTCTAAACTTGGTCAGATTACCTATGCTAAGGTAGCTGAGGTCGAGAAAAGTAACCATAATTACAAACGCTTCGGAAGAAGAGCTCCTAAAAGAATTGAAAAGAGAAAACGAGGGTTATTGAAGTATGATTTATACTGTAACGCTGAATCCATCAATCGACTTTATTGTTCGTATCGATAAAGTAGAGATTGGTGAAGTTAACCGTATGGAGAGTGATGATAAGTTCGCTGGCGGTAAGGGCATTAATGTTAGTCGTATTTTGCAACGTTTAGGTGTTGATAATACTGCAACGGGCTTCATCGGTGGTTTTACAGGACGTTTTGTGACAGATGGTTTGGATGCAGAGGGCATTAAAACCAAGTTTGTAGCTGTGGATCAAGACACACGTATTAATGTTAAAATCAAGGCTGACCAAGAAACTGAAATTAACGGTGCAGGACCTGTCATTAATGAGTACCAATTGGCTGAATTGGAAGCAGTTCTTTCAAGTGTAAGTGCTGATGATGTGGTTGTTTTTGCTGGATCAGCACCAAGCAATCTTGGAAACAAGGTCTATAACAAATTGATTCCACTAGTGCGTGAAACGGGTGCACAGGTTGTCTGTGACTTTGAAGGTCAAACCTTGCTTGCTTCCTTGGCTTACCAACCACTCTTGGTTAAACCAAATAACCATGAGTTAGAAGCTATTTTCAATGTCAAACTTAATGGTTTGGCTGATGTTGAAAAATATGCGCGTGAAATCCTTGCTAAGGGTGCACAGAACGTTATCATCTCAATGGCAGGTGATGGAGCTCTGCTGGTCACACCAGAGGCTGCTTACTTTTGCTAAACCAATCAAGGGAACAGTTAAAAACTCTGTTGGTGCGGGTGACTCGATGGTTGCTGGTTTTACTGGTGAGTTTGTTAAATCGGGTGATCCAATTGAGGCCCTCAAGTGGGGAGTAGCGTGTGGAACATCTACAGCTTTCTCAGATGATTTAGCGACAATTGAATTTATTAAAGAAACATACAATAAAGTAGAGGTAGAAAAACTATGAAAATTCAGGATTTACTGAACAAAAAAGTAATGTTGCTTGACCTTCAAGCTACTACAAAAGAAGCTGCTATCGATGAAATGATTAACAGCTTGGTTGACAATGGTGTTGTGACTGACTTTGATGTTTTCAAAGCAGGTATTATGGCTCGTGAAGCACAAACATCAACTGGTTTGGGTGATGGAATCGCTATGCCACACAGCAAAAATGCTGCAGTAAAAGAAGCAACAGTACTTTTTGCTAAATCTAATAAAGGTGTAGATTACGAATCACTTGATGGTCAACCTACAGACCTCTTCTTTATGATTGCTGCTCCAGAGGGAGCAAATGACACTCACTTGGCAGCCCTTGCTGAGTTGTCAAAATACCTTATGCAAGATGGTTTTGCAGATCGTTTGCGTAAGGTGACTTCTCCAGATGAAGTGATTGCTGCTTTCAATACGGGTGAAGAAGAAGCACAGGCTGAGGAAGCTAAGAAAGCACAAGCTGTTAAAGAAGCAGCTTCAAGCGATAAACCACTTATCGTAGCCGTAACAGCTTGTACAACTGGTATTGCTCACACTTACATGGCTGAAGAATCACTAATTAAACAGGTGAAGAAATGGGAGTCAATGTTCGTGTTGAAACTAACGGTGCTTCAGGTGTCGGAACACCTTTGACTGCTGAAGAAATCAGTAAGGCTGTAGGTGTTATCGTAGCAGCAGACAAGGCAGTTGAAACAGCACGTTTCGATGGTAAAAAATTGCTTTCTAAACCAGTCGCTGCAGGTATTCGTCAACCTCAAGAATTAATCCAAAACATCTTGGATGGAAAAGCTGAAGTTTTCCACGCTGAAAATGCTGGAGCTGTTCAAGAATCAAGTGAGAAATTGAGCCTTGGTGGTGCCTTCTATAAACACTTGATGAGTGGGGTATCACAAATGCTTCCATTCGTTATCGGTGGTGGTATCATGATTGCGCTTGCCTTCTTGCTTGACCAAATCATGGGTGTTCCTAAAGATCAATTGTCACAACTTGGTTCTTACCATGAAATTGCTGCTCAATTCAAGACAATTGGTGGCGCTGCTTTTGGCTTCATGCTTCCAGTACTTGCAGGTTACATTGCTTACTCTATCGCTGAAAAACCAGGTTTGGTATCAGGTTTCGTAGCTGGTGCTATTGCTTCAAGTGGTGCAGCCTTTGGTGGTGTTCCATTTGCTTCAGGTGGTAAAGCAACCCTTGCCCTTGCTGGCGTATCTTCAGGTTTCCTTGGAGCTCTTGTTGGTGGTTTCCTTGCAGGTGGTGTTATCCTCGTTCTTCGTAAACTCTTGGCAGGGTATTCCACGTGCCCTTGAAGGAATCCGTTCTATCTTGCTCTTGCCACTTCTAGGTGTATTTGCTACTGGTTTCTTGATGTTGGCAGTAAATATCCCAATGGCAGCAATCAATACTGGTCTTAATAACTTCTTGTCAAGCTTGTCAGGAAGCTCAGCCGTACTACTTGGTCTCCTTGTTGGTGGTATGATGGCAGTGGATATGGGTGGACCAGTCAACAAAGCAGCTTATGTCTTTGGTACAGGTACTCTCGCAGCAACAGTAACTTCAGGCGGTTCAGTTGTTATGGCAGCAGTTATGGCGGCTGGTATGGTTCCTCCGTTGGCAGTATTTGTAGCAACACTCTTGTTTAAAGATAAATTCACTGAAGAAGAACGCAACTCTGGTTTGACAAACATCGTTATGGGACTTTCATTCATCACTGAAGGTGCGATCCCATTTGGTGCAGCTGACCCAGCACGCGCTATCCCAAGCTTTATCGTCGGTTCAGCTCTTACAGGTGCTCTTGTAGGTATGGCAGGAATCAAATTGATGGCACCACACGGAGGTATCTTCGTTATCGCCCTCACATCAAATGCCCTTCTCTACCTTCTCTTCATCTTGATTGGTGCTGTGGTATCAGGTATCCTCTTCGGATTCCTCCGCAAACCACTTGATAAATAAGATATGACAAAACAATCTCGTTGTGACGGGGTTGTTTTTTGTGTCGTAGCAGATTTTTGTCAGGGTACCTATTTTATGATAAAGTATAGGCAGAAATGGCTTATCTAGTAGCTAATACGCTGTATAAAGAAACATAAGAGGTAAAATATGGTAAAAGAATACGATTATATTGTCATTGGTGGTGGTTCTGGTGGTATTGCCAGTGCCAATCGTGCTGCCATGCATGGTGCTAAGGTTATTCTCTTTGAAGGAAAAGAGGTCGGTGGTACCTGTGTCAATGTAGGTTGTGTGCCTAAAAAGGTCATGTGGTATGGTGCTCAGGTTGCTGAAACCCTGCACCGTTATGCAGGCGAGTATGGTTTTGATGTGACAATTAATAAGTTTGATTTTGCAACGCTTAAGGCCAATCGTCAGGCTTATATTGACCGTATCCATGGTTCTTATGAGCGTGGTTTTGATAACAATGGCGTTGAACGTGTATACGAGTATGCAAGATTTGTTGACCCTCATACGGTTGAAGTAGCGGGTGAGCGTTATACAGCACCCCATATCCTTATTGCGACTGGTGGTCACGCCCTTTATCCAAACATTCCAGGTAGTGAATATGGGATTACCTCCGATGGTTTCTTTGAGCTAGATGAGGTGCCAAAACGTACAGCTGTTATTGGTGCTGGCTACATCGCCGTTGAGGTTGCTGGTGTTCTCAATGCTCTTGGAAGTGATACACACCTCTTTGTGCGTAAAGATCGTCCATTGCGTACCTTTGATAAGGATATCGTTGATGTTTTAGTTGATGAAATGGCTAAATCTGGTCCAACCCTCCATACGCATGCTAATGCGACAGAGGTAGTGAAGAATGCAGATGATTCCTTAACCATTAGTTTTGATAATGGAGAGACGATTACAGTTGATTGCCTCATCTGGGCTATTGGACGCGCAGCCAACACCTCTGGTTTTGGTCTTGAAAAGACAGGTGTTAAATTGACTGAAAAAGGAACAATCTATTCGGATGAGTTTGAAAATACATCTGTTCCTGGAATCTATGCCCTTGGCGATGTGACTGGTAAACTTGATTTGACACCAGTTGCAGTCAAGGCTGGACGTCAATTGTCAGAGCGACTCTTCAACAATAAAGCTGATGCTAAGCTTGATTACACTGATGTAGCCACTGTGGTCTTTAGCCATCCAGTTATTGGTTCTGTTGGCTTGACTGAAGAAAAAGCAATCGCTAAATATGGTCCAGAGAATATTAAGGTTTATAAATCTAGTTTCACACCAATGTATACGGCCCTTGGAGACAATCGTCAGCCTTCAACCATGAAATTAGTAACGCTTGGTGACGATGAAAAAATCATTGGTCTTCACGGTATTGGCTATGGTGTTGATGAGATGATTCAAGGTTTCTCTGTGGCCATTAAGATGGGAGCAACTAAGGCTGATTTTGATAATACGGTTGCCATTCACCCAACAGGTTCAGAAGAATTTGTGACGATGAGATAGAAAAGTGAAGTCTGTTAACCGAGAGTTTCAGACCTTTCTTTGTGTCTGAATGGCTTCAATTGAAAGTAATCGCAAGGGAATTCCCTTGCGAATTTCCATAGCCTTTTTGGCTATGGAAACCATCCATCCAACAGGTTCAGAAGAATTTGTAACGATGCGATAGAAAAGTGAAGTCTGTTAACCGAGAGTTTCAGACTTTTTCTTTGTGTTCAAATAGCAGCCTACACTTTGTGTAAAACTATAGATTGTCTAAATAAAAAAAGGCCTTCAGGCCTTTCTTTCGTTAATTAAGTGGTTTCTTACTTCTGAGATAAAGTAAAGAGATCCAGTGACAACAAATAGGTCATCAGAATTTGCTGATTCAGCTTGTGCTAACCAGTCTCTATAGTCGGCTGCACGTTTGAAGTCTTTGGGATAGTCATCCAAGGGCAGTGCCTCAAAAAAGTCAAAGCTGGTTACCGTTATATCATAATCTTTCAATTCCTCTAGTAAGTCTGCCAAAGGCTTTCGTCTAAGTCCTGCAAAGAGGATGTGTACCCTACGATTAGCGAAGTTATCTTTTAGTACCTGCTTTAAGCTGGCAATTCCTTGAGGGTTATGAGCACCATCTAGATAAATGTTATTTCCTATCCACTCACTACGACCAGGCCAATGCGTCTCTTCAATCCCTTCTTGGATGCTCTTATCGGTAATCTTAGAAAATGTTTGAGCTAGGAGATGGGCAGCAGTGACAGCTAGCCCAGCATTGTTTTCTTGATGCTGCCCTAACATTGGAAGTTTAAGATTTGGACTTTCCCAATGGTCATAAGAAATTTGGATCGTTTGATTGTCTTTCGGAAGCAGCTGAATTTTCCTATCAATGATAGCTAAAGGTGCTTGTAGGTCATGTGATTTTTGGTTGAAGAAATGTTCAACTTCTGCAGAGACACGCCCAAGTAAGATAGGTGTGTTTTCTCGCATGACGCCTGCTTTATGATTGGCAATGTCCAAAAGGCTATCGCCCAAGGTCTCAGTGTGATCAAAGCCAATCGAAGTACAGATGACAAGCTCTGGCGAAAGAACATTGGTCGAATCAAGTCGTCCACCAATCCCAGCTTCAATGATAGCCATATCAACCTGTTTAAGGTCGAAGTAGAGGAACATGAGTAAGGTGACCAATTCAAATTCCGTTGGTCGCTCAAAATCAGTGTGCTCTTCTAAATCATCGAGTAGAACCTGAGCTTTCGCAACAAGGCTAATCAAAGTCCTTATCAGGAATTTCTGTGCCGTTAATGCTAATACGTTCGTTGAAGCGAGTGATATAAGGGGAGGTGAAAGTCCCGACCTGATAGCCTGACTTTGTTAGGATATTTTGTAGGTAGCTAGTTGTTGATCCCTTACCGTTGGTCCCGACAATATGTACCGTTGGATAGTGAGTCTGAGGATTTCCAGCTTGTTTCAAGAGCCAACGCATACGTTCGAGTTGAGGGCGACGTCCATTGCCCTTGAAAGAATGGATAAAATTTAGAGTTTCTGTATAGTTCATAGGATTATAGAAAAAAGGCAGGGTTTCCTAGCCTTTTATATGTCTTAGTTAGAAGCGGCATCACCAGTTGTTGCGCCACCAGTAGTCGCATTGCCAGATGTTGTATCTGCAGTAGCTACTGATGAAGAGGTAGTCGTATTGCCACCCGTTGTTGTATCTGCAGATGACGAATAGGTGTTAGTTCCTGCTTGGCTACTTGTTTCTGTTTCTGAATCAGTCGCATTGCCATAACTAGATGAGGTAGCACTTGATTCTTGAGTCTTATTATTGCCTTCTTTGATGACTACAGTTGATTGATTGGCTGATGAATCAGAAGTGTCCTTATTTTTAGAGGCTGTGAAATTCATGATGGTGATTGAAGCCACGATGATTGACAAAATTGTCCCGACGGCAGTGAGGACTTTTTGGAAGGCAGTGAAGCCTTTTGTAACGTGTTCAGTCACATTTGGGGCAGATTTTTTTTCTTCTTTTGATGAATGATTACGGCGTGAGTAATTTTCAGACATGATGCTCTCCTTAAAAATATTTCGTACTTTCTATTATATGATTTTCTCGCAAAAATTGCTAAAAAAATTATGCTATAATAAATAGTAAATAAAAATCGAGGAAAAATCATGATTTATTTTGATAATTCGGCCACGACGGTGCCTTATCCAGAGGCACTTAGAACCTATCAAGAAGTGGCTACTAAAATTTTTGGGAACCCATCCAGCCTACACCAATTAGGAACATCTGCGACACGTATTTTGGAGGCTTCTCGTAAGCAAGTTGCGGAACTCATTGGAAAATCAGCCGATGAGATTTTCTTTACGTCTGGAGGAACCGAAGGTGATAACTGGGTCATCAAAGGTGTAGCTTTTGAAAAAGAGCCTTACGGCAAACACATCATTGTTTCTGATATTGAACACCCAGCGGTAAAAGAATCTGCCAAATGGCTTTCAGAGCATGGTTTCGAGGTATCTTATGCACCAGTAAATGAGCAAGGATTTGTGGATGTTGAAGCTCTTGCTGGATTATTACGCCCCGACACAATCTTGGTTTCGGTTATGGCTGTTAATAATGAAATTGGATCAATCCAACCTATTCAAGCCATTTCAGATCTTTTGGCTAATGAGCCTACGGTATCTTTCCATGTGGATGCTGTTCAGGCTATTGGGAAGATTCCAGTATCGTCCTATTTAACTGACCGTGTAGATTTTGCGACATTTTCTGGTCACAAGTTTCATGCTGTTCGTGGTGTCGGTTTTGTCTACAAAAAGGCAGGGAAAAAGATTACGCCACTCTTAACCGGTGGTGGTCAAGAAAAAGATTTTCGTTCAACGACTGAAAATGTTGCTGGGATTGCGAGTATGGCCAAGGCCTTGCGCTTGGTAACTGACAAAGAGGAATTTTCTCTTCCTAAAATTGCCAAGATGAAAAAGATTATCTTTGACGAATTGGCTAAGTACGAGGATATTACTATTTTCTCAGGTAAGGGTGAAGACTTTGCTCCCAATATTTTGACCTTTGGAATCAAGGGTGTTCGAGGTGAAGTTATTGTCCACGCTTTGAAGAGCATCAAATCTATATTTCAACGACATCAGCATGTTCATCTAAGGCGGGGAAACCAGCGGGAACCCTTATTTCTATGGGTGTACCGACTAAGTTAGCTCAAACAGCTGTTCGTATCAGTCTTGATGATGACAATGATATGGGACAGGTGGAACAGTTCCTCACGATTTTCAAGCAGGTCTACGCCAAGACACAAAAAGTGAGATAGCAAGATTTAATCGACTAAACAATAAAACTAAATTCGAATTTAAAAGGAAAAGGAATGACACTAACATATTCAGAAATTATGGTTCGCTATGGTGAATTGTCTACTAAGGGCAAGAACCGTATGCGCTTTATCAATAAACTTAGAAATAATATTAAAGATGTCCTATCCATCTATCCAGAAGTTAAAGTGACTTTTGATCGAGACCGTGGACATATCTACCTCAATGATACAGACTACGAGCCAGTAGCAGAGTCTTTGAAGCAAATTTTTGGTATTCAAGCCTTTAGTCCTGTTTACAAGTTTGAAAAAGATGTCGAGGTTTTGAAAAAAGCTGTTCAAGACATTATGACTGGACTCTATCGTGATGGTCTTACTTTTAAAGTAACTGCTAAACGTAGTGACCATGACTTTGTTCTCGACAGTCGTGAGCTCAATCTTACTTTAGGAAATGCAGTTTTTGATGTATTGCCTGACATTAAGGCTCAGATGAAGGGACCAGATGTCAATCTTAAGGTAGAAATTCGTGCCGAGGCGGCTTATATTTCTCACGAGGAAATCAAAGGAGCAGGCGGTCTACCTGTAGGTACTGCTGGTAAAGGAATGCTCATGCTTTCAGGTGGGATTGATTCGCCAGTGGCAGGCTATCTTGCCCTTAAACGTGGCGTAGATATTGAAGCTGTCCACTTTGCAAGTCCTCCTTACACTAGCCCTGGAGCTCTTAAAAAGGCTCAAGATTTGACCCGTAAGTTGACTAAATTTGGTGGTAATATTCAGTTCATCGAAGTACCATTTACTGAAATTCAAGAGGAAATCAAAGAAAAAGCGCCAGAAGCTTATTTGATGACCCTGACCCGTCGCTTTATGATGCGTATTACTGACCGCATTCGTGAAGAACGCCGAGGCCTTGTGATTATCAACGGTGAGAGTCTTGGTCAGGTTGCCAGTCAGACTATGGAGTCTATGCAGGCGATTAATGCTGTCACATGTACGCCAGTGATTCGCCAGTTGTCACTATGGACAAGTTGGAAATCATTGATTTGGCACAAAAAATTGATACCTTTGACATTTCCATCCAACCTTTTGAGGATTGCTGTACTATCTTTGCACCTGACCGTCCAAAAACTAATCCAAAAATCAAAAATGTCGAACAATATGAACGTCGTATGGATGTTGACGCCTTGGTTGAACGTGCGGTTGCAGGAATCATGGTAACTGAAATCACACCTATTGAAGAGGCGCAAGACGAAGTGGATACACTTATCGAAGACTTGCTCTAGTCTAGGAGGATACAGTACTAACATAGTAGTGCTTAGCTGCTACTAGAGTTAGGTATGTCGAAAAAGAAATGTCGATGTTGAACTTTTACCCAGAAAGGAAAATACATGACTGTTTATAACATCAATTTAGGAATCGGTTGGGCATCAAGTGGTGTTGAGTACGCCCAGGCCTATCGTTCTACAATTTTCAAAAACACAGGTATTAAGGCCAAATTTGTCTTTATGGATATGTTCTTGCAGGACAATCTTTCTGATTTGACCCGTAACATGGGGTTTGCGGATGAAGACATCATCTGGCTCTACAGCTATTTTACAGACCTAAAAATTGCTCCAACGACCTATACTGTCAAGGATTTGGAAAAGGAAATTCCTTATGACATCACGCGTCGTGAGATTAATGGTAAAGTGGTTAAGCTTTTTTGTGCCAAGGAAGATATCTTCTATGCAGCCTACTTGCGTAAAGAGGGTGAAGACATCGTTCACCGTGTGGAAAAAGTATCGCGTGGTTGCTTAATCCGTAAAGATTTTTACTCTTACACTAAGATGTTCACGGAGTACTACACACCGGTAGACAATAAGGCTCACCTCTATCAACGCCGTTTCTTTAATGAAGATGGTAGTGTTGCCTATGATGAAATTGTTGATGGTAAGGATAGTGTCTTCCGTTTTCCAGATAAGATTTTGTCATCTAAGCATGAATTTATCGCCTACTTCATGTCTCAACTTGGTCTAACTGACCAAGATACCGTCATCTTGGACCGTGCAACTGGTACCGGGACAGGCTGTTTTCCGTAACACCAAACCTGCTAAGCTTGGGGTTGTGGTCCATGCAGAGCACTTTTAGTGAAAAATGCTGTGACAGACAAGACTATTTTTATGGAATAACTTTTACGAGTACCAATTCAGCAATGCAGATAAGGTTGATTTCTTTATCACAGCGACAGAACGCCAACGTAGCATTATGCTAGATCAGTTCAATAAATACACACCATTTACACCTCATATCGTAACCATCCCTGTGGGAAGTGTGGATAAACTGAGAAAGCCTGAAGGAGAGCGTAAACCATTCTCAATCATCACAGCCTCACGTTTGGCCAATGAAAAACACGTGGACTGGTTGGCCAAGGCTGTTGTTAAGGCTAAAGAAAGTCTGCCACAAGTAAACTTTGATATCTATGGAACAGGTGCTGAAGAAGCCAAACTTAAGGCCATTATCGAGGAAAATCAAGCTCAGGATTATATCCACCTTAAAGGTCACCAAGACTTGACAGAAGTCTACAAGGACTACGAACTTTACCTATCAGGTTCTAAGAGTGAAGGGTTTGGTTTGACACTTCTAGAAGCCGTGGGATCTGGTCTAGGTATGATTGGTTTTGATGTTCGTTATGGGAACCAAACCTTTATCAAGGATAATGAAAATGGCTACCTCATCCCTCGTTTTGAAAAAGATGATGAGCCTGCTATCGTAGCTGCTTTGGCAGAGAAAATTGTAGCCTTTTTCAATCGCTCAGATTTGGATCATGTTCATCAAGTTTCTTATGATATTGCCAAAGGCTTTTTGACAGAGGAAATCGAGCAGAAGTGGCTTAACTTAGTAAAGGAGATGACTAGTCATGATTAATTTATTTGAAAACTATAGTCAGGGTAGTTGGGATCTCCATTACTCACTGATTGTCGCTGGCTATGTGAATACAACAGTTTGTCTTTCAGATGATGGCTTTCTGCCTAGTGATGTGACCTCACCCTACCTTTATTTCACTGGTTTTGACAAGGTTCAAGGTTCCGCACTTTACTTTAATCAGGTCCCTGTGCCTGACTACTGGGAAATTATAGGAACGAATAGCAATGCGGAAATCTTCCGTTTTGACAAAAAACGTGGTCATATTCATTATGCGCATCCTGCTCACCAACGTCTGGTTAAAGCTGTTGACTGGTATGATGAATCAGGACGCCTGCGCGTGACTGATCGCTACAATAACAAGGGTTACCGTTTCTCACAAACAACCTATAATGTTAAGCAAGAAGCGACCATTACGAGCTATTTCACTCCAGACAACAAGGAAGTTATCGTCATCAACCATTTGACTAAAGACGTTATCTTGAATTGGAAAGACAAGGTCTACATTTTCAAAAATAAATCTGAATTTGTAGTCTTCTATCTTAAAGAAGCTGGTTATGATTTGAGTCGTATTCTATACAACTCATTGGCGACACCTTTCTTGACAACTATGAATCTTCCAAATTCTGGTCAAGACGTTCTCTTCTGGCAAGAGCCTATCACTGATTCAGTTCCTGGGAATATGCGTCTGCTTCTTGAGAGCAACCATCGTCAGACTAAGATTGTTGTACAAGATTACACAGCTTATACGAATCTTCTAAAGTTGGTTAGTCCAGAGCAGGCTTCTCGCGTGGCCTTCCTTGGCTTCATGTATCCATTTGCCCGTCAGAACAACTTCCAAATCAAGCGCTTATCTTGACCAATTCAGATCAGATTGAACATTTGGAAAGCATTGTCAGTGAAGTGCCTACCATGCACTATCATGTTGGGGCAATCACAGAAATGTCAAGCCGCTTGATGGATTTGGCTAAATATAGTAATGTTAGCCTTTACCCTAATATTACAACAGAGCAGGTTAAGCGTCTTTATAAGGAAGCTGATTTCTACTTGGATATTAACCATCAAAATGAAATCTTGTCAGCGACACGTGCTGCCTTTGAAAATAACTTGCTTATCCTTGCCTTTACGAACACTAGCCATGGTCCTGAGTATACCGCGCCAAGTAATATCTTCTCACCAATGAATGCTGGGCAATTTAAGCAAACACTTAAAGAAGCCTTGGGCAACCGTGACTTCCTTAGTCACTTGCTTGATCGCCAACGTGAGCATGCTCATGTAGCAACACCAGAAGATTATAAGAAGGTTATTGGTTAGGAAAATGACATTAGAGGTTCGTAACATTTATCCTCTGACACCAACATTTAAGAAGGTCGCTTCGCTTTATGAAGCGGCTTTTCCTGTGGAGGAGCGTCTCCCACTCTGGCAATTGTCTTGGAACAGCTTGAAAAGAGGACAATCTTTCTTGGCATATTTTGATAGGGAAGTTTTCATTGGTCTGACCTATAGCATTTATACTGAAAACCTGGTCTACCTACTTTTTCTTGCAGTTGAGGAAAGTAAACAATCTCAGGGATATGGCAGTCAGATTTTGGCACAAGTTAAGAAAGAAGCAGGGGTACGACCGTGTGTGCTTACGATTGAACCCATGGATGAGAAGGATGCTTCTAACCGGAATCAGCGCTTAAAACGTTTAGCATTTTATGAGCGAAATGGCTATCAGCTATTGAATCACTTCTATTTCGAAGGGACTGAACGCTATCAAATTTTGACAACGGATAGGAGCCTTTGTTTAGCTGATTTGGAGCAGGATTTATCTAAGACCTTCTTAGGAAATATGGTATAAGGGTTGAGTAGGGGAATCATTACTTGGTTAAAGGTCAATGAGCAGAATAAGAATAATCAAAATAACTTTTTCTCTTGTCATTAGAGGGAAAAAATGATAGAATTGTAACGTTGACTAAATGCACGTCCTGTGCAACCGCACGACTACTGTTTCCAAGTGGGTTCGTCCCCGCAGTACTAGGCGAGTCTTCACAGAGGGAAACCTCAGACACATTAAAAATTTTAATAGGAGGTGCATCATGAGCACATACGCAATCATCAAAACTGGTGGAAAACAAGTTAAAGTTGAAGTAGGTCAAGCAATCTACGTTGAAAAAATCAACGCTGAAGCAGGATCAGAAGTAACTTTTAACGAAGTTGTTCTTGTCGGTGGTGATAAAACTGTAGTAGGTACTCCAGTTGTTGAGGGAGCTACTGTTGTCGGAACTATCGAAAAACAAGGTAAACAAAAGAAAGTTGTTACTTTCAAATACAAACCTAAAAAAGGTAGCCACCGTAAACAAGGTCACCGTCAACCTTATACAAAAGTTGTTATCAACGCTATCAACGCGTAAGTTAGCGACTAATCACTAAGAAAGGACACAATCTTATGTTGAAAACTCTTGAAAACTTGCAACTTTTCGCCCACAAAAAAGGTGGGGGTTCTACTTCCAATGGTCGTGATTCACAAGCTAAACGTCTTGGTGCTAAAGCAGCTGATGGACAAACTGTATCAGGTGGATCAATCCTTTACCGTCAACGCGGTACACACATCTACCCAGGTGTAAACGTAGGCCGTGGTGGTGACGATACACTCTTCGCTAAAGTTGAAGGTGTTGTACGTTTCGAACGTAAAGGTCGCGACAAAAAACAAGTATCTGTATACCCAGTTGCTAAATAATTAAGCTAAAGTCTGCACTTTTGTGTAGGCTTTTCTTTATGAAAGAAGGAGAATTCCATGCCTTTAAATCACTACCAACAAGAAGTGGGGCCAAGTCTAGCGGATGCTAGTCCAGGTAAGATGCCAGATGTTGCCCTATTAGAAGGCCGTTATTGCAGCGTTGAACATTTGACAGTGGCAGAGCATTATAAGGATATTTTAGACTTTTATTTTACTAATCAGATTCTTTCTGATTGGACCTATATGTATGCGGAGCCTTTTGAATCTGAAGAAGCTGTACGTCAGTGTTTGGAGGATTATGAGCAATCCCGATAACCCTTATTTCTTTGCCATCAGGGATAAGGCTTCAGGTAAGGTTCTGGGAACCTTTTCACTTATGGCTATTACTCCAAAAAATCGTAGTGTTGAGATGGGACGGGTGATTTTGGCACCTGCTTTACAAAAGACTCGAGCAGCCACAGAAGCTCAATACCTGCTTATGAAATATGTCTTTGAAGATCTTAACTATCGTCGTTATGAGTGGAAATGTGATAGTCTCAACCGTCCTTCTGCCAATGCTGCCATGCGTTTAGGGTTTACCTATGAGGGGCGTTTTCGTAACCATGCTATCTATAAGGGACGTAGCCGTGATACGGACTGGTTCTCGATTATTGATAGTGAGTGGCCGGCACTTAAGAAACGATTTGAGAATTGGCTAGCTCCTGAGAATTTTGATGAAAAGGGACAGCAGAAACATTCTTTAAGAGACTGTTAGCTGGCAATATAAGGGCTCTCTTCTGATGAAGGAGCCTTATTTTAGTAGTCTTAGTCCTAAATCAAAGCTCCTACTTTTCTAGTGATTATTATCGCTGTCAAAATCAGTCTAAATACTCATTTTTCTGTCAATAATATTCCCATAATAAAGCATATTTATGCTATAATAAAGAGTAATTGTATCAAGGAGAATATGACTAATGGATTTAATTCGCGAAAAAGTATTTGTTAACCGTTACCACTATGATGTTCGTAACCATGAGTGGGAAAAAGAGAATGGTGTTCCTAAAACAAATGTTGAAGTAACTTTCCAGTTGCACAATAAAGATGAAGAAGCTAACAATACGTCTGTTGTAGCTGTTTTGCAATTTATGATTGTCCGTGATGAGTTTGTTATCTCAGGGATTGTTTCTCAAATGGACCACATTCAAAACCGTATCGTCAATGAACCAAAAGACTTCTCACAAGAAGAAGCAGAAGCCTTGGCTGCACCGCTCTTGGATACGCTTCAACGTTTGACTTATGAAGTAACTGAAATTGCCTTGGATCGTCCAGGTATCAATTTGGAGTTCTAAGATGTCTCTTGCAGTTATTACGGATTCATCGGTTAATCTCCCTGCTGAAATTCAGGGTCATGCTGATGTTTATGTTTTAGATATTCCGGTCATCATTGAGGGGCAGCCTTTTGTTGAAGGAAAAAACTTGGATGTCAATCAGTTTTATGCTCAAATGGCAAACTTTGAGGAACTGCTCAAGACGTCGCAACCTAATCTAGCTGACTTGGATAACTTGCTTATGGAGTTTGAGGAGAAAGGTTATACCCATGTCGTTGGGCTTTTCCTTTCTTCAGGAATCTCTGGTTTTTGGGCCAATAGTCAGTTTTTGATTGAGGACCATGCCAAGTTGAAGATTGCTTTTCCTGATACAAAAATCACAGCAGCTCCTATGGGAACCATGGTGAGAAACGTTTTGCATTGGTCAGCTCAAGGGATGTCTTTTGAGAACATTTTGAAGAAGCTTGAGGAACAGGTTGATCAAACGACGGCTTATATTCTTGTGGATGATCTTAATCATCTGGTTAAAGGTGGTCGTTTGTCGAATGGTTCGGCGATTTTAGGAAATCTTTTGTCTATCAAACCTATTTTGAATTTTAATGACGAAGGAAAAATCGTTGTTTTTGAAAAGGTGCGTACAGAGAAGAAAGCTGTGAAACGTTTGGTTGCTCTAGCTGAGGAAAATCGTGAAATGGAACTTAGTATTCTTCACACGAATGCTCCTGAAAAAGCTGAAGATTTTAAAAAGGCAGCTAGAAGCAGAGGGAATTAGCGTTTCAACAGTGGTATCCTTATGTGCTGTAATTGCGACACACTTGGGTGAAGGAGCGCTAGTACTAGGTCTAACACCTAAAGTTTACCAAATAAGTACTATCCATCTGGGATGGGGCTTGTCTATGATTAAGATCAATAGAGAGGAAAAATAACATGTCTATTAAAGTTATTGTTGCTGGATTTAAAGGAAGAATGGGTTCAACTGCGGTTGAAATGGTCAAGGGAGATGACGAATTGACTTTGGCTGCCTTGCTTGACCCATTTGCGACAGAAAAAGAAGTGGACGGTGTTCCTGTCTTCACAGATAAAGCGGATTTGGTTGGCTTTGACGCAGATGTCTGGGTGGATTTCACTATGCCAGCTGTTGCCTATGAAAATACTCGTTTTGCTTTGGAGAATGGTTTTGCACCAGTTGTGGGTACCACAGGATTTACTGAAGCACAAATTCAGGAATTGACAGACCTTTCTAAAGACAAATCTATTGGTGGTTTGATTGCACCTAACTTTGCTATTGGTGCTATCCTTCTTATGAAGTTTGCGGCAGAAGCTAGTAAATATTTCCCAGATCTTGAAATCATTGAGCTTCACCATGACAAGAAAAAAGATGCGCCTTCAGGTACAGCGGTGAAAACAGCTGAACTTATCCGTGAGGTTCGCGAAACAAAACGTCAAGGTGCTGAGGATGAGGTGGAAACACTTGCTGGAGCACGTGGTGCTGAGTTTGATGGTTTCCGTATTCACAGTGTACGTTTGCCAGGACTTGTGGCTCACCAAGAGGTTATCTTTGGTGCCCAAGGAGAAGGCTTTGACCTTGCGTCATGATTCTTATGATCGTATTTCCTTTATGGGTGGGGTTAACCTCGGTATTAAAGAAGTGGTTAAACGTGCTCAGCTTGTTTATGGTTTGGAACATTTACTATGAGATTAAGTTATTTGCCTTCTGAGTTTCAGAAGGCTTTACCAATATTAGAGAAGATTAAGGCTGCGGGTTTTGAGGCTTACTTTGTTGGTGGTTCGGTACGTGATGCCCTTCTTAACCGTCCCATTCATGATGTAGACATTGCTTCATCTTCATATCCTGAGGAGACCAAACAGATTTTCGAGCGTACGGTGGATATCGGTATTGAGCATGGGACCGTTTTGGTCTTGGAAAATGGCGGTGAGTATGAGGTGACGACCTTCCGAACAGAGGACGTCTATGTAGATTACCGTCGTCCGTCTAGCGTGTCCTTTGTGCGTTCATTGGAAGAAGATCTCAAGCGTCGTGATTTTACAGTCAATGCTTTTGCTCTCAATGAAAATGCTGAGATTATCGATAAGTTCGATGGTCTTGCTGATTTGGACAACCGTGTTTTGAGGGCTGTTGGTAAGGCTGAGGAACGCTTTAACGAGGATGCTCTTCGTATCATGCGAGGGCTACGTTTTGCCGCGAGTTTAGACTTTGATATCGAAGAAAAAACTTTTCAGGCTATGACCAGCCATGGCCCGCTTCTGGAAAAGATTTCGATTGAGCGAAGTTTCATCGAGTTCGATAAGTTGCTTTTGGCCCCACATTGGAAAAAGGGAATCAAGGCGCTTCTAGCGACTAAGGCTTATCAGTACCTTCCGGATTTTCAAGAAACTGCTGAAGAATGGCAGTCTTTTGTGGCAGACTATGTGGAGGACTTTAGATTTACAAGTTCTGAACAGGCTTGGGCGGCAACTCTTTTGGCTCTCAAGCATGATAATCCACGCTCTTTCCTTAAAAAATGGAAGACGTCTGTTAATTTCCAAAAGACAGTTCAGTCCTTGATTGAGATTTTCAATTTCCGTTTGGAGAGAGCCGTGACTAAACAAGATGTTTATCAGTATGGTAAAGAGCTCTTAGAGGCGGCTGAGACTTTGAGGCAGGCCCAGGGCTTGGACGTTGATTATGAGCGTATTGTCGATTTGGATGGTCAGTTGCTCATCCATGATAAGCACGAAATCGTTGTGAATGGTGGCACACTGATGAAGGAGCTAGGATTCAAACCTGGTCCGGACCTTGGACGTACACTTAAAGCCATTGAAAATGCCATCGTTGATGGGAAACTAGCTAATGACAAGGAAGCCATTATGGCCTTTGTTCAAGCGATGAAATAAGTCTAGTGACGTTATAAAAATAAAACACCGCTACAGAGCATGCGTAGGATCCGTAGCGGTGTTATTTGTAAGAAGGAAGTAAGATGTCAGATTTTATTGTTGAAAAATTAACCAAGTCCGTTGGAGACAAGACGGTTTTTAAAGAGATTTCATTTATTATCCATGATTTGGATCGTATTGGGATTATTGGTGTCAATGGGACAGGTAAGACAACCTTGCTAGATGTTGTCTCTGAGCGTATTGGTTTTGATGGTGATGTGTCACCTTTCACTAAGGCTAATGGCTATAAGATTGCTTATTTGACTCAGGAGCCAGAATTTGATGATAGCAAGACAGTGCTTGATACGGTCTTGTCATCAGACCTTCGTGAGATGGCTTGATTCGTGAATATGAAACCCTTATGGCAGATTATTCTGAGGAGAATCAGGCTCGCTTGGAGAAGGTTATGGCTGAGATGGATAGTCTAGATGCTTGGTCCATTGAGAGCGAGGTTAAGACAGTCTTGTCTAAGTTGGGATTGTCAGATCTCTCGCAAAAGGTCGGGGACCTCTCAGGTGGTCTTCGTCGTCGTGTGCAGTTGGCTCAGGTTCTCTTAAATGATGCAGATCTCCTGCTCTTGGATGAGCCAACCAACCATTTGGATATTGATACTATTGCTTGGTTGACGAATTTTCTCAAGTCTTCTAAAAAAACGGTACTCTTTATTACCCACGACCGTTATTTCTTGGACAATGTAGCCACACGTATCTTTGAGTTAGACCAGGCTAATCTGATTGAATATCAAGGGAATTATCAAGACTATGTGCGTCTAAAGGCCGAACAAGATGAACGAGATGCAGCAGCCCTTCACAAGAAAAAGCAACTCTATAAGCAGGAGTTGGCATGGATGCGAACGCAACCACAGGCACGTGCGACTAAACAACAAGCTCGTATCAATCGCTTTAAGGATCTTAAGGGTGAGGTTCACCAAACGGTCAATAATGAGGATCTTGAAATTAACTTTGAGACCAGCCGTATTGGTAAGAAGGTAGTGAACTTCGAGCATGTCGATTTCGCTTATGAAGATGGCAAGCAAATTCTCAGTGATTTCAATCTTATCATGCAAAATCGTGATCGTATCGGTATTGTTGGGGATAATGGTGTCGGGAAATCGACCTTGCTCAATCTGATTAATGGTGACCTTGTGCCTACAGCTGGTGTCCTAGATATTGGTGAGACGGTACGTATTGGTTATTTCTCACAGCAAATTAAAGATATGGATGAGAGCAAGCGTGTCATTAACTACTTGCAAGAAGTTGCAGATGAAGTTAAGACAACGGTTGGAACAACCAGTATCACAGAGCTCTTGGAGCAATTCCTTTTCCCTCGTTCTACCCATGGGACACAGATTGCCAAGCTCTCTGGTGGGGAAAAGAAACGTCTTTATCTACTTAAGATTCTGATTGAAAAGCCCAACGTTCTGCTCTTGGATGAGCCGACAAATGATTTGGACATTGCAACTTTGACGGTTTTGGAAAACTTCCTTAATGGTTTTGGCGGCCCTGTCGTTACCGTAAGTCACGACCGCTATTTCTTGGACAAGGTAGCTAACAAGATTCTAGCCTTTGAAGAGGGTGGTGTTCGAGAGTTCTTTGGTAACTACACAGACTACCTTGATGAAAAAGCCTTCTTACAAGAGCAATCAGCCCTCCTCGAGAAGGAAAAAGAGCAAGCTAGCGTTAAAGTTGAGAAAGTTAAAGAAGACAAAAAACGCATGAGCTACTTTGAAAAACAAGAGTGGGCGACCATCGAGGACGAGATTGCTGACCTTGAAGCCAAAATCGAAGAGATTGAAGCAGCTATGCTTGAAAATGCTAGCGATTATGGACAGTTAGCTACCCTTCAACGTGATTTGGATGCTGCTAACGAAACCTTACTTGAAAAGTATGAACGTTATGAGTATTTGAGTGAGCTAGAAGGATAAGCTCTTTAGTAATCAAAGTATGACAAAAGCCTTGCAAATGTTGAACTGCAAGGCTTTTTTATTTATCTTACGAAAACCACTAGCTGTGCTAGTGGTTCCGAAAAGCTTTTAGCGATGTATCAAAAAAAGTCCCCCTAAAGTGTTATATTAGATAAGGTTTCCCGACCACTAACTAATATACTAAAGGAGGACCCCTGATGAGACAGGATAATAATAGTTTAGCACATACTACATGGAATTGTAAGTATCATATTGTTTTCGCCCCAAAATATAGACGTCAGATAATCTATGGGAAATACAAAGCAAGTATTGGTCAAATCTTACGGTTATTATGTGAAAGAAAAGGCGTTGAAATTCATGAAGCAGAAGCTTGCCCAGATCATATTCACATGTTAGTGAGTATACCACCGAAACTAAGTATTTCTTCATTTATGGGATATTTAAAGGGTAAAAGTAGCTTAATGATATTCGACCGACACGCAAATTTAAAGTATAAATATGGGAATCGCAAATTTTGGTGTCGAGGGTTTTATGTTGATACGGTTGGGCGAAATCAGAAGCGAATTGAAGAATATATTCGTAATCAATTACAAGAAGACGTGGTAGCAGATCAGCTTAGTCTGTTTGAGGAGTATGATCCGTTTACAGGTGAGAAGAATAAAAGAAAGTAATCTTAAAGAGACCCGCTAGACGGGTCAGCTAGCAAAGGTGGTGCTGAAGGGAAACCATTCGGTAGGCCTTTAGGCCTCGGCCGGTAGCAGAGGCTTTCAGCCGAAGAGCAAGCCACCCGTTCTCACGGGTGGTTTTGACTATGTTTATGTAGTGTCTGGTTTCTTTCTACCACAAGCGGAATGAAAAGGAGAGGACTGAAACACCTGTAAAGATAATTAAGGAAGCTACCAAGCGCCCAATAAGAAAGGCTGAGAAAAACGGAGCACTAAAGAGCAAGAGCCCAAATACCAGACAAATCAAGGCGATTGACAGGGCAGGTTGTCCTGAGAAGCCGAATTGACGTTGGCGATAAGCTTGAAAAGCCTTGTGTAAAGGCTGAGACAAGAAGCCACCAAGCGATAATGGTTACAGCTACACCTGAGAGCACCCAGGCTGATGTTGATAGCAAAATAATCCCAAAAACAATGGAAATGATACTCTGAAGCAGTTGGAAGAAGGAGCGGTTTTCGTTATCTCGTTTAAAATAAACCATGAGACTTGAAACACCAGATATGAGCATCACTAGGGCAAACAGCCAACCAACGATGGCAAGAAGGTTTGTAGGATTAGCGAAGAAAAAGACACCCAAGAGTGTAATGAGAATTCCACTAATCAATGTAAAACTTTTCATAGGATACCTCTTATTAATTTTTCTTAATACTACTATGTAAGTATCAAATTGTCAAACAAAGACCTAATTTAGAGTGGCTTGATGTGATAAGTGTAGGTGGCAGCCTTTCTGGTTCTCGTAGCTACCTGACGACCGGTTTTTTGGAAGAGGTGTTTAAAGCGGCGCAAGAAATTTGTGGAATCCATCTTGAGGTAGTCTTCATTAAAGGTACCAAAAAGTTGACGGTAGGTGGTCAAGGTGTTTTCCTCGGGCATAATGGAAAGGATAGTTGGATAGTATTCGAGTCGTCCCTTGATACGTTCCATAGCTGTTAAGAGAATTTCCCAGTGGTCAAAGGCGAGGTCATCGTGTGACAGCTGTCTTTCGCCATCAACAAGTTGCAGTTGACCGTCTACCATGGTGATGTCTAACCAATGCGTAGACGCTGCATCGTCGGCAGCCTTTTCCACTTGAATATCATTAAAAGGTCATGAAAGCAGAGATAAGCCACTGTGATGGTCCACATTCGAGGATCCCGATAAGGTGTTCCCACTGTAATGAGTTGCTCAATGTGATCAGGGTTGAGTTTAACGGATGTTTCCTCCTGAACTTCGCGACAGACAGCTAGATTGAGATCCTCTTGCTCCTGAACGAAGCCACCACTGAGGGCGTATTTTCCCCATGAAGGGATGGTTTTTTCGCTTGATAAGTAAGGTTTGGACTCTTCCTTCATAATAGCGGAAGATGACCGAGTCAACGGTCACTGAGGGTTTAACGTACTTATCCATTTCTTCTTGGCGATAGATGTCCAAAAATTCCTTTTCACTACCAGAGTTTTCGAAGGTTTTAGTCATAGGTTTCCTCCTTTATTTATTGTAAGTTCAAATGATGATTGCTTTACATCAGTCTTCTAAATCTCTATGTGTAAACGCTCCTTGATTGCTTTTTTAGCATTGTGGTAGTTGTCCGCAAAGAAGCTGTCGCTATTACTATTTTCCCCTAAAATAACGATTTTATCCTTAAATGGTGATAGGAGGTCTAAGAGGTGCTGGGTAAACCAGTCACGTGTTTGATTATCAGCCATAGTCATGTCACGGAAACCATCATCTACATAGTTTGATTTTGGCAGGATCACAAAAATCAAATCCCACTTTTCACGGGCCTGGGTTACCTGATAGAGGCGATCCAACATGTCGAACTCTTCTTGGGAGATATTTTCTTTCAAATAGTAGTCAATATAGACCTTAGTGACTGTTGAATTGGTGTCCGCAAAGATAAGTCCTGAGTGTTGCCCTTTGTCAATGATATCAGAGGTCTGGGCATATTGATCTGTTAGGAGGTGAATATAGTCGTTGGTATCTAACTCGTCATCTCGTACATTATACTTTTCTTGATATTCCCTAGCATATTCCAGAGAGCAGGGAGCATTGTAAGTGCGGGCCAAATCCTTAACAAGAGTAGTCTTTCCACCGCTAGCAGAGCCCACAACAAGGACCTTGCGCGTAAAGTGGCGACGGAAAGGCTTGGTGATAAAACGCCAATTTTCCATCGGATTGTCTCGAATCTCAGTAGCAGAGATATTGATAATAGACCGTTCGATGAGTTCTACCTGAGCTTGAGGGTAATAGCGATTGAGCTCAGTCACATACTCTGGCTCTCCAACATAGAAGGTAATCTTTTCAGGATCATCCGTATTCTTAGCGATAAGCTCTTTGACACGATTAACCCAAGGCACCCAGCCCTCAGGATAGGCTGGCATCCCAGCTTCGTCTAGTTTATCCACAACGACTAATTCATCATCATAGAAGACTTCTCGAACATAACGGAAACGTCGATTGAGTGATAGGCCTGCGCGTGTCCCACGATCTTCTTGTGTGTTGCTGCCACTTACGATGACGAGCACATTGTCATTAGCACGTTTTGCCTTGGTAATGAGGTCAACGTGTCCAACGTGCATTGGAGCGAAAGTTCCAAAAACAATGCCGATGCGCTTTCCTGATAATTGTTTTCTTTTCATAAAAAATGATCCTTTTTGAGATTTAGTAAAATTACTAAATTAATGATAACATAGTTGGGAATCTTTGTAAATGTAAAAATAGTAAATTTACTAAATTATTTTTAACCCATTTTGGTCTTAAAGTTCAAAAAAGTTTAAAAAATTTTGGAGAAAAACTAGAAAAATGGAATCCGCTTACATTGTTGAATTGATAACATTTTAGGATTAACTAAAAAAAGAGAGGTCACTTGCTATGTCACAAAACCTAACATAAAAATCAAAAAAATAGCAGAAAATACTTGACAAGAAGATTCTGAAAATTTATACTATTCATGTAATTAAATTACTAAGGTAATTATTTGAAAGGAAACATTGATATGACAACAGGTAAAGAGTACGTTGCTAGCGTTTTTGAAAAAGTGAAAGCTCAAAATGGCCATGAGGCTGAGTTCCTTCAAGCAGTTGAAGAAGTTTTCGATTCACTTGTTCCTGTCTTCGATAAATATCCTAAATATATTGAAGAAAACCTTTTGGAACGTTTGGTTGAACCAGAACGTATCGTTTCATTCCGTGTGCCATGGGTTGACGATAAAGGACAAGTACAAGTAAACCGTGGTTTCCGTGTACAATTCTCATCAGCTATTGGTCCTTACAAAGGTGGTCTTCGTTTCCACCCATCAGTAAACCAATCAATCATCAAATTCCTTGGTTTCGAACAAATCTTTAAAAACTCATTGACTGGTCAACCAATCGGTGGTGGTAAAGGTGGATCAAACTTCGATCCTAAAGGTAAATCAGATAACGAAATCATGCGTTTCTGCCAAAGCTTCATGACTGAATTGAGCAAACACATTGGTGCAGATACAGACGTACCTGCAGGTGATATCGGTGTTGGTGGACGTGAAATTGGTTACCTCTACGGCCAATACAAACGTCTTCGTAACGAGTACACAGGTGTTCTTACTGGTAAAGGTTTGAACTGGGGTGGATCACTTGCTCGTACAGAAGCAACTGGTTACGGTGCTGTTTACTTTGCAGAACAAATGCTTAATGCACGTGGTGAAAACTTTAACGGTAAAACAGCAGTTGTTTCAGGTGCCGGTAACGTTGCCATCTACGCTATTGAAAAATTGCAAAGCCTTGGTGCTAAAGCGGTAACATGTTCTGACTCATCTGGTTTTGTTTATGATCCAGACGGAATCGACGTTGACTTGTTGAAAGAAATCAAAGAAGTTAAACGTGAACGTATCGTTAAATATGCAGAAGCTCGTCCAAATGCAACCTTCACACCTGCTGGTGGTGAAAAGACAGTTTGGTCAGTTAAAGCTGACTTGGCATTCCCATGTGCAACTCAAAATGAATTGGATGAAACAGATGCAGAAACACTTGTAGCAAATGGTGTATTGGCTGTTTCAGAAGGTGCTAACATGCCTTCAACTTTGGGAGCTATTGATGTCTTCCTTAAAGCTGGTGTATCATTTGGTCCTGCCAAAGCTGCTAACGCTGGTGGTGTTGCTGTATCAGCTCTTGAGATGGCACAAAATAGCCAACGTACACAATGGACATTCGAAGAAGTTGATGCTAAACTCTACGATATCATGAAAGGTATCTACGAAAATGCTGCAACAGCTGCTAAAGAATTTGGTCATGAAGGTAACCTTGTTGTAGGTGCCAACATCGCTGGATTCCTTAAAGTTGCAGATGCTATGTCAGCACAAGGTATCGTTTAATTGATAGACTATTACCAATAGCCTCTCAATAAAATAAGAAAAGAAGCCTGCGGGTTTCTTTTTTTGTTTAGACAGACTTAGGAGGAAGAGGAGATTTGTCCTTTTTTGGTATAATGAGCTAGTAAGAAATCTCTTTCTAGAGTAAATTTTGATGAATTAGAATACGAGAGGAGTAATCGTGAGTCTTGGAAAGGATCCCTGTGGGGCAAAAGAAAAGAAGTATACTAATCAGACAGTCATTCTAATCAGTTTCTTGATCAGCATAGTGTCAATACTGCCTATGTTCTTTTTTAGGGACAAGCTTTATGGTGATGATATTGTTTTTCACATTAACCGACTGTTATCCTTGGATACTGTCTGGAAGAGTCCTATCAATTTTACAACTAACGGAGGGACCGGACAATTAATCAATACCTTTTATCCCTGGTTAACCTATTATCCTATTTTTATAATCTATAAGCTGACTCAGTCAGTCTTTGTAGCCTGGATGAGTTTTCAATTTCTTGTTCGCTTTGTAACTTGTTTGCTTAGTTTTTACGGATTACGTTTATTGAACTATTCTGATAAACAGGTGATGGTATTTGCTACCTTTTATCTCTTTTCGGGTTATTTCTTGCACAATTCTTATTACCGGGCAGCTGTTGGCGAAACGCTGGCTATGATTTTTTTACCTCTAGTTTTCGTTGGCGTTCGTTTGATAACATTTGGAGATTACAAGAAATGGTGGGTTTTGACTCTTGGCATGCTTGGTTTAGTCTATTCCCATGTCTTATCTGTCCTTTTGGCTTCTCTTATGATTTTCATAGCAGTGGTAGCTAGTTTTGGGATTTGGGATAATAAAAAAGAACGTATTCTAGGATTTCTTAAGGCCACTCTTGTCACTCTTAGTATGTCTCTAGCTTTCTTTGTTCCTATGATAGAGCAATTCAAGTATGTCAATCTACGAACGACTTTTAAACCACTCCTATCAAAAGCTGCCTTAAGTCTGGCAGACAACTGGGAGTTGATTCTAAAAAGTGATTTAAGGACTCCATCAGTTAATCTTCTCTATCTCTTGGGTCTAGTGCTAAGCCTAATCTTTGCTAAGCGTTTTGTGAAGGATAAGGAAGCTAGAATTTACCTTTTTATTTCTTTTGTTTTGGCTTTTTTAACTTTGAATAGTTTTCCTTGGCAGTTATTACAGGAGAGTCCAGTGTCCAACCTTCAATTTCCTTGGAGATTATGGAGTTTTGCCTTGCTTTTCTTCAGCTTAGCCTTGGCTAATGTCTTAGAAAATATTTCTATGAAGGCAGCGATGTTGTTTGTCTTGTTGGGTCTTTGTCTGAATATGTTTCAGATTGTTACTGTCCAAGATAAGATGACTAAAGCCAAGAATATATTGCCAAGCAATACAAAAGTCACGAGAGAAATGCTAGCTAAGGGAACTTATAAAAATATAAATGGCGATTACACCAATAAAGAAGTGCCCTTTGGCTTTGTCTTTGACAAACATCTTTTCTTGGATAATCAGGAAATTAAGTCAACCATCAACCGTTCTCCAAATGAGCTAGCACTTACAGTAAACAACGAGTCAAAAGAAGCTAAGATCTTGTCGCTACCAGTTTTCTACTACAAAGGACAAGAAGCGAGAATTGATGGGAAGCGAGTAACTACTTACTTAGCTAAGGAAAAGAATCCAACTAATCTAGTCCTACCATCAGGTAAGCATGGTGTCGTTTTGACCTATAGCTATACCCCAGTTGCCAAATTGGCAATGGGTGTTTCAACTATTAGTCTTTTGGCGTTTATTGGTTATTTGTATAGAGTGAAGAAAGATGACTAAAAAGAAGCCTGCGGGTTTCTTTTTTTGTCTGTTTTACTAGAGGGTAGGCCTTTTGATATAATAGGTCAAGATCATTAATATGAAATTGAAAACCTTTGGTTTCGATAAAAGAAGGGTATATGATTTCATAGTTTAGATAAGAAAAGGGAGTAAATAGATGATAAAAACTATCGTAAAGGATGTCTTTTTCCTTGGACAAAAATCGACAGAAGCGACTAAAGAAGACCTCTATTTGGCTAAAGATTTACGTGATACACTGGAGTTTCATAAGGATGCCTGTGTGGGTATGGCTGCCAATATGATTGGCATTAAAAAGCGTGTTATTATCGTCAATATCGGTTTTGTTAATCTAGTTATGTTTAATCCTATTTTAGTCAGCAAGTCCTCACCTTTTCAAACAGAGGAGTCTTGTTTGTCATTAGAGGGAAGTCGTCCAACAAAACGTTATGAGTCGATTGAGGTTGCTTATTTAGATGAACAATGGATGCCTAAACAGTTAAGTTTTTCTGGCATGCCAGCCCAAATTATTCAACATGAATTGGATCATCTGGAGGGGATTATTATTTAGATAGCCTAGCCCAAGTGGGCTAGGTTTTTGAGTTCAAAGCCTTAATAATCATAGTTATGGGAGTGAGAGTGGAAAGCAATTTTCTTTCTCACTCTTTTTAGTTCTCATAAGAACTTTTTTCTTGACATTAGTTCTCATAAGAACTAAAATAGTTTCCATGAGAATTATTCAAGGAGGGACTTGCGATGCATGGAAAAGATACTTTTAGTGAATTCAGAGAATTCATCAATACTATGGAATCTCGCGTGCAAGAGTTAGGAAAGGTCCATGGGGTTGAGCATTTAGCTGGCCCTCAAGGATTTGCTGTCAAGTATTTGTCTGACAATCAAGATAAAGAAATCTTTATCAAAGACATTGAAAAAAGACTATGTATTTCTAAATCAGTGGCTAGTAATTTGGTCAAACGAATGGAAAAAAATGGTTTTGTTGAGTTGGTGACATCGGACAAGGATAAACGCTACAAGTATGTTCATCTGACAGACTTAGGTAAAAAGAAAGCTCGAGATGTCAAACATTTTCGAGAGGCCATCCATGAACAGCTGTTAGAAGGTATTTCCAAAGAAGATGCTGAAACAGCCTTTCGTGTCTTTCACCAAATTCGTATGAATTTAGAAAAAAATAAGGAGTAACTTATGTTTAAAATTTTTAAACGTTTGACGACAAAAGAGTTAATCATGATTGTCTTAGCGGTGATTTTTGTTTGCCTGAACGTCTATCTAAACTTGAAAATTCCAGACTATATGTCTGATATTACGACACTCTTATCAACTAAGGGAACTAAAGCGTCGGATATTTTTGCCTGGAATACAGATGCCCCAGGGATGCGAATGCTTTTAATGTCGTTTGCAGGCTTTATGGCCTCTGTAGTTGTTGGTTTCTTAGCTGCCAGAACAGCGGCAAGTTTTACCACCCGTCTTCGTGATGATATCTTCCATCAGGTTCTAGATTTTTCGGATGCAGAGATCAAGAAATTCTCAATTCCTAGTCTTTTGACCCGTACGACAAATGATATTACCCAATTGCAGATGGTACTTACCATGGGGTTACAGGTTATTACACAGGGGCCTATCATGGCCATTTGGGCGATTACAAAGATTGCCGATAAAAATGGAAATTGGCTCCTTGCCTTGCTTGTCGCTGTGGCAGTGATTGCCATTCTCATGCTCTTCCTCTTGATTATGGTTATGCCTAAGCAACGCTTGATTCAAACTCTGACCGATAAACTGAATAGCGTAACACGTGAATCTCTTACAGGAATTCGTGTGGTTCGTGCCTATAACGCCGAAAGTTACCAAGAGGAGAAATTTGAAAAGGCCAATACTGATTTGACCCAAAACAATCTCTTTATCGGTCGTTCTTTTGCCTTACTGACACCGGTGATGACTGCTGTATCAAGTGGTTTGACACTGGCTATTTATTGGATTGGTGCGCATTTGATTGAAGATGTTAAGATTCCAACAGATCCAACTAAGATTGCTGGTGCCATGGAAAATAAGGTCCATCTCTTCTCAGACATGGTGGTTTATTCATCTTATGCCATGCAGGTTGTTATGGGATTCATGATGATGATTGTTGTTTTCTTCCTTCTTCCACGTGCAGTTGTAGCAGCTGGTCGTATCAATGAAGTTCTAGATACGCAATCTTCAGTCTCTTATCCTGAAAATAGTTCTGAAAAGCCTAAAGAAGTGGGTACTGTCGAATTTGATGATGTTTCCTTCCGTTATTCTGAAACTTCAGAGCCTGTTTTGGAGCATGTTAGCTTCAAAGCTAAAAAAGGTGACACGGTGGCCTTTATTGGTTCGACTGGATCTGGTAAATCAACGCTTGTCAACCTTATCCCACGTTTTTATGATGCCACGCAAGGAACGATCAAGGTTGACGGTGTCGATGTGCGACATTATGACCATGAAACCTTGCACAATATAGTCGGTTATATTCCACAGAAGGCAGTGCTTTTCTCAGGTGATATCACGTCAAATATGACGATGGGAACGAGCAATAACAGTCCTCTTGATGATGCTAAGATTTGGGAAGCCCTCGAATTGGCTCAAGGAAAAGACTTTGTTGAAAATAAAGAAGGTCAACTTAAAGCAGAAGTTGCCCAAGCTGGGTCTAACTTCTCAGGTGGACAGAAGCAACGTTTGGCTATTGCGCGTGCCTTGGCACGTAAGCCTGAAATCTTGATTTTCGATGATTCCTTCTCAGCCTTGGACTATAAGACCGATCGTAAGTTACGTCAAGAATTGGCTGAAAAAACACAAGATATGACCAAGTTGATTGTTGCTCAACGTATTTCTACTATTATGGATGCGGACCAAATCTTGGTACTTGATCAAGGTAAGGTCGTTGGTCAAGGAACTCACAAGGAACTCTTGGCAAATAATGAGGTTTACCAAGAAATTGCCTATTCACAATTGTCTAAGGAGGAGTTAGAAAATGGAAAATAAGCCAAAAACATCATCCTATAAACGCTTAAAACCCTATATTAAAGGTTTCCAAATTCCGTTTGTCCTTGCGATTTTTGGAGCAATTATTTCAGCGGTCATTACAGTTATTGGACCAGATAAGCTTAAAGAAATTACCAATACTATTACTGAAGGTATTACACCTACAAAAATGGGGACGATTCCAGGTATTGATTTGGACAAGGTAGCAAGTATTGCTATGACCTTGGCTGTTCTCTATGCCATTTCAGCGATTGTGGGTTACTTACAAAGCTTTACCGTTGCGACAGTTACACAACGCTTTTCGCAACGTTTCCGTACAGCTATCCAAAAGAAAATCAATAGTGTCCCTCTTAATTATTTTGATAGTCACTCTCAAGGGGATACCCTCTCTCGTGTGACTAATGACGTTGACCTTTTGGGACAATCGCTTAGTCAAGGTTTAGGTACCTTGATTACTTCAAGTGTTCTCTTGGTGGCAGCCATTATTATGATGTTCTACTCAAATGTCACTATGGCTTTCACTGCGATTGGTTCAGTCTTGATAGGGTTTGTTCTGGTAGCCTTCATCATGGGCTTCTCACAACCCCTTTTCAAACGCCAACAAGAAAATTTGGCTAATATTAATGGTTATATTGAAGAAATCTACACGGGTCAAGCAGTCGTAACGAGTTACAATGCTGCTCAAGAAAGCAGTCAGGCTTTCAAGGGGACTTAATGATAAACTCTATAAATCGATGTGGCAATCACAGTTTATCTCAGGTATTATGATGCCACTTATGATTTTCATTGGGAACTTTGGTTATGTTATGGTCTGTCTTGTGGGTGCTATCAAAGTTATTGATGGTAGCTTGACGATTGGTGATGTGGTAGCCTTCATGACCTATGTTCGTATCTTCTCACAACCTCTTTCTCAAATTGCACAAGGGATTACACAACTCCAATCAGCTACTGCAGCCATTGGTCGTATCTTTGAATTTTTGGAAGAAAAAGATATGGACGACGAGTCAGCTAAGAGAGCTGAGTTGACAGATACTAAAGGTCAAGTTGTCTTTGATCATGTTTCCTTTGGTTATACTCCTGAAAAAACTATTATTCATGACTTTTCAGCTCTTGCTAAGCCGGGTCAAAAGATTGCGATTGTTGGTCCAACGGGTGCTGGTAAGACGACTATTGTTAACCTGCTTATGAAGTTCTATAACATCGACCAAGGTCGTATCACCATTGACGGTGTCGATACGAATGACATGAAGCGTGAAACCGTTCATGACCAATTCTCAATGGTGCTTCAAGACACTTGGCTCTTTGAAGGTACTATTCGTGATAATTTGATTTACAACCAAGAGAATATTTCTGATGAGCAAGTTATTGCTGCAGCTAAGGCTGTCGGTGTTCACCACTTCATCACCACACTTCCAAAGGGTTATGATACTTATTTGGATGATTCTGTGACCTTATCAGTTGGTCAGAAACAGCTCTTGACCATTGCACGTGCGCTTCTTAAGGATGCCCCTCTCCTTATCTTGGATGAAGCGACATCATCAGTTGACACCCGAACAGAAGAGTTGATTCAAAAAGCTATGGACAAGCTTATGGAAGGGCGGACTTCCTTTGTTATTGCCCACCGCTTATCAACCATTCGAAATGCTGACCTTATCCTTGTGATGAAAGATGGTAACATTATTGAACAGGGCAATCATGATGAGCTCATGGCAGCAGATGGTTTCTATGCTGATCTTTATAATAGTCAATTTACAGAAGAAGTTGCCTAAACTTTTCTTATAAAATTATAAGATTTTACAAAAATCTATAGAACGTATGACTGTCAGTCATGCGTTTTGTGTTATACTGAAAAAAACAGACAGATTAGGAGATTATGATGCAATATCGCAAAGCAAGACTAGACGAAGTTCAGGAAGTTGCACAAGTATGTGCAGATGCCTTTGAAGATTACCCCTATCTTTCAATGATTGCCAGTAATTTAAAGAATCCTGAACAGTATAAGGAATTTGTCTTAGCCTTGCAGGAAATGTTGGTGCGTTTGGCGATTAAACAGGACTCATGTTTGGTGGCTGAAAAGGACGGTCGCATTGTTGCGGCAGCTATTTTACAGCATCAGACGATTTCTATGCTTAATTATCTTCAGAACGGAGCGACCAAGCTTTTCAGTTTTATAAGCATCACTAAGTTGTTCAAGTATTTTAACTTTGTTGAAGAGTCCGAAAGACATCTGGAAGATTCTGCAGAATACGACTGGTACTTGATGATGTTGGCGGTGACTCCAGATTATCAAAGAAAAGGGATAGGGAGTCGTTTCTTGCTTGAAGGGGTTGAAGCTTTTGTGCGTAGTACAGGAGGTCACAGTCTTGGTTTGATTACCAATCGTGATTACAATGTACCTTTCTACGAGAAAAATGGCTACAAACAATGTGGTTATAAGGTTTTGACCTATGAAACACACAAACTAGGTAACTGGCCTTTTGTCAAATCACTTGATGCATAGCCTTGTGCTATTTTAACTTAGATAAGCAAAATGAAATCTGGCTTCGGCTGGATTTTTTTCTTAGCTTTAGAGTCCTTCTTGTCTGGCTCAGTCCTTATTTTTAAGCCTAACTATGCTATAATTAGGAGACGCTATTAGAGGAGGTTTATATGTCAACTCCAAGTATTTATGGGGAATATGCTCAGTATCTCCCCAAGATTTTACAAGAAATAACAGACCCGATTATTGCGGCTAATATTACTAGCAAAAAAGAAACAGGCTTTAAACTCTATGAACATTTTATTTCACGAATCAAAGAAAGCGATTCTATGCGTGAAAAGTGTCGTAGGAAAAATTTGCCTGAAACCAGCCAATCTGCTCTCAAGGAAATTCGTGACAGTATTGGAATTCGAATTGTTTGTGGCTTTGTCGATGATATTTACAAAACTATCGATGTCATCAAGGCTATCCCTAGCGTTTCTATCTATAACGAGAAAGATTACATTTTAAATGCTAAGCCCAATGGCTATCGTTCTTACCATCTCATTTTGGAAATCGAAACCGAGTTTCCAGATGTGCTAGGAAATGAGAGAGGAACCTATTTTGTTGAGGTTCAGCTTCGGACCATCGCTCAGGATTCCTGGGCCAGTTTGGAGCATCAGATGAAGTACAAGCACGACATCAAGAATCCAGAAATGATTACCCGTGAGCTTAAGCGCTGTGCGGATGAATTAGCTTCATGTGATTTGACCATGCAGACCATCCGTAACTTAATTCAAGAAGGAGGGGACTAGAATGGCTTTAAAAATTCTACTAGCTGAGGATGAAGAGGCTCTTTCTCGAGTTTACAAGGCAGCCCTAGAGCATCAAGGTTATGAGGTGGATCAGGCCTTTAATGGGCAAGAGGCTGTTGATTTAGCTGCACAAAATGCCTATCATGTGATGATCATGGATATTATGATGCCCATTAAAACAGGTATTGAGGCCCTGAAAGAGATTCGCTCCTCTGGAGATAGGACGCATGTCATTATGTTGACAGCTATGGCTGAAATTGATGATCGTGTGACCGGGCTTGATGCTGGGGCAGACGATTACTTGACCAAGCCAATCTCCCTTAAAGAACTTTTGGCTCGTCTGCGCTCATTAGAACGTCGTGTGAGTGAGAGCTTCACTGCCAAAATTTTGACTCTTGGTTCTGTTCGTTTGGACCAAGAAGAGCAGGAGTTGGTAGCTGGGAACGCCATTCGACTTTCAAGCAGAGAGACCAAGTTAATGGCCCACTTCATGCTCAATCCTGCCAAGAAATTAACGACTGAGCACCTTTTAAGACTATCTGGGAGGATGAGGAAGATGTGGACGAGTCGATTGTCTGGGTCTATATTTCCTATCTGCGTCAGAAATTGCAAGCCATCCAGGCTGACATCAGCATTCTTGGTGAAAAAGGAGGCGACTTTTGCCTTCTCACCAATTAGAGAGGAGTAGCTCATGTTTAGACGTTTACGACTTCAATTTATTACGATTGCTTCCCTGGCTATCCTCTTTATCTTGGTCTTTACGGTGGGAATCATCAATACTGTGAGGTCCTTTCAGACGGAGCAGGAAATTAGTAAGGTTCTCAACACACTTACAGAAAATAATGGTAGTTTCGGAAAAACGAAAAAAATTGAGACCAATCAAGGGCGTGAAATTCCATCAGATAGTTTTCGTTTTTTCAGCGTGACCTTGTCTGGTGATAAAGTGGTCAGTCAGGACACCAGTCATACTTCCTTGATAAATGATGAAGAGGCCGCTACTTATGCCCGAGCAGCTAGCCGAATGACGAGTACTCTTGGAACCATTAGAGAAAAAAATATTAATCTCAGTTATCAGGTTAGTAAAGTTAGCAAAAATAAGATCCTTGTGGTCTTTCTGGACACGACCTCTTATTATAATTCTTCCCAAGCCTTGTTAAGTCTTTCTATCCTTTTATCAATGTTTGGCTTTATCTTTTTGTCATCATTGTCAGTGCCTTATCAGGAATTGTCATTCGTCCCTTCATTCGAAACTACGAAAAGCAGCGACGTTTTATTACCAATGCAGGTCATGAATTAAAGACACCATTGGCTATTATTTCTGCCAATACGGAGCTACAAGAACTCATGACTGGAGAGAACGAATGGACCAAGTCGACGAACGACCAGGTGGCACGTTTGACTACTCTAATCAATTCTCTGGTAGCTCTATCCCGTCTGGAGGAGCAGCCGGACATTGTTCTTCAAGATGTGGATTTTTCCTATATTACGGAGGATGCTGCAGAGGACTTTAAGGGGCCTGTTATCCGAGACGGTAAATCGTTTGTCATGGATATTACTCCAGGGATTCATGTTAAGGCAGAGGAGAAGTCTCTCTTTGAACTTGTGACCTTGCTTGTGGATAATGCTAACAAGTATTGTGATCCAGAAGGGACGGTTACTGTAAGGCTTTGTCAGATTGGTAGGACGCGAAAGCGGGCTCGTCTAGAAGTGTCTAATACTTATAAAGAAGGCAAGTCTGTTGACTATAGTAAGTTTTTCGAACGTTTTTACCGTACAGAAGAATCCCATAATAATAAAGAACATAAGGGATTTGGTATTGGTCTGTCTATGGCACAAAGTATGGTCAAATTATTTAAGGGACGTCTCTTTGCTTCCTACAAAAATGATACCATTACTTTTACAGTCATCTTGTAAAGATATTTTTTAAATATTTGACTAGGTTAAAACCCTAATTTATGATAAAATAGTAAGGATGAAGATTTAGTATTTTCTTTGCAAAAAAGAAACCATTTTCCTATCCTAATCATAAAAAGGAGATGCTCGAATGAGACCCCTTAACCACCTTAAAAGGCTGGTAATGGATGACTTAGGAAAGATAAATCTCAGCTAAGAATCAAATCATAAAACAAAATAGTTAATAGGGAGAAATCATGGCAGAACCAAAATACAAACGTGTCCTCATTAAACTTTCAGGTGAAGCTTTGGCTGGTGAACGAGGTGTTGGGATTGATCTTCCAACTGTCCAAGCTATGGCTAAGGAAATTGCTGAAGTAGCGGATTCAGGTATTCAAATTGCTTTAGTTATTGGTGGTGGTAACCTCTGGCGTGGCGAACCTGCTGCTGAAGCAGGAATGGATCGTGTTCAAGCAGACTATACTGGAATGCTTGGAACAACGATGAACGCCCTTGTTATGGCTGATAGTCTGAAACAACTCGGTGTTGATACACGTGTTCAAACAGCGATTGATATGAAGTCTGTAGCGGAGCCTTATATCCGTGGTCGTGCCCTTCGTCACCTTGAAAAAGGCCGTATCGTTATCTTTGCAGCAGGTATTGGTTCACCATACTTCTCAACAGATACAACAGCGGCTCTTCGTGCAGCTGAAATCGAAGCTGATGCTATTCTTATGGCTAAAAACGGTGTTGATGGTGTCTACAATGACGACCCTCGTAAAAACGCTGATGCTGTTAAGTTTGACGAGTTGACACACGTGGAAGTTATTAAACGTGGTTTGAAAATCATGGATGCCACAGCTTCTACCCTCTCAATGGATAATGACATTGACCTTGTTGTCTTCAACATGAACGAACCAGGAAACATCAAACGTGTTATCTTTGGTGAACAAATTGGAACAACTGTATCTAACAAAGCAGAATCACACAAATAAGAAAGAGAGAATTTATGACAAACGCAATTATTGAAAAAGCAAAAGAACGTTTCGCCCACTCACATGAGTCATTGGCCCGTGAATTTGGATCTATCCGTGCAGGTCGTGCCAATGCATCACTTCTTGACCGCATCACTGTAGAATACTATGGTGCCCCAACACCACTTAATCAATTGGCTTCAATCACTGTTCCTGAAGCACGTGTCCTTTTGATTTCACCATTTGATAAAGGTTCAATCGCTGATATCGAACGTGCTATCAACGAATCTGACCTTGGAATCAACCCAGCTAACGATGGTTCTGTTGTACGCTTGGTTATCCCAGCACTTACAGAAGAAACACGTAAAGAGTTGGCTAAAGAAGTGAAAAAAGTCGGTGAAAATGCTAAAATCGCTATCCGTAACATCCGTCGTGATGCTATGGATGAAGCTAAGAAGCAAGAAAAAGACAAAGAAATCACAGAAGATCAATTGAAAGCTTTGGAAAAAGATATCCAAAAAGCAACTGATGACGCTGTTAAGAAGATTGACAGCATGACAGCAGAAAAGGAAAAAGAACTCCTTACTGTTTAATCAATAGAAAAATAAGGAGAGTGGGACAGAAGCAAAAGAGCATGGACTATGTTAGCTTCCTTGTCCGACTCTCTTTTTAGAGGAAAAAGATGAATACATTACTTGGAACGATCATTACTGCCCTAGTAATTGATGAAAATGATAAATTTTACTTTGTACAAAAGGACGGTGTGACTTTTGCTTTATCTAAAGAAGAAGGAGAACACGCTATTGGTGACATGGTGACAGGCTTCGCCTATACAGATAGCAAGCAAAAATCACGTCTGACTCAAAAGGAAATCAAGGTAACTCGCGATTCTTATGATTGGGGAGAGGTCACTGAAGTTCGTAAGGATTTGGGTGTCTTTGTAGACGTAGGAATTCCAGATAAGGAGATTGTTGTCTCTCTCGATGTTTTGCCAGAACTCAAAGAGCTTTGGCCTAAGAAGGGGGATAAACTCTACATCAAACTCGATGTTGACAAAAAAGACCGTATTTGGGGACTTCCTGCCGAACCTGAGGTCTTTCAACGTATGGCTGGACCTGCTTACGATAATATGCAAAACCAAAAATGGCCAGCCATTGCCTACCGTCTCAAACTGTCAGGAACTTTTGTTTATCTGCCAGAGAATAACATGCTTGGTTTCATCCATCCATCAGAACGTTATGCAGAGCCACGTTTAGGTCAGGTCCTTGAAGCGCGTGTGATTGGGTTCAGAGAAGTTGACCGAACCCTCAATCTTTCTCTTAAACCACGTTCTTTTGAAATGCTCGAAAATGATGCTCAGATGATTTTGACCTATTTAGAGAGCAATGGTGGCTTTATGACGCTTAATGACAAGTCATCACCAGCAGATATCAAGGCAACCTTCGGTATTTCTAAGGGTCAATTTAAGAAAGCTCTAGGTGGTCTGATGAAGGCTAAAAAAATCAAACAAGATCAGTTTGGAACAGAATTAATCGATTAGGAGAAGGCATGAGAAAATCCTTTTATACTTGGCTGATGGCCCAGCGTAATCCCAAATCCAATGAACCAGTAGCAATCTTGGCTGATTTGGCTTTTGAAGATTCAACCTTCCCGAAGCATACCGATGACTTTGAAGAAGTCAGTCGTTACTTGGAAGATCAAGCTAGCTTTTCCTTTAATCTAGGGCAGTTTGACCAGATTTGGGAAGATTATCTAGCCCATTAATAGTGACTAAGTTTACGATAAGCATAATGACTTTTAGCATTTTCTTTAAAAAGTAATTACCATTTGAAACGGGATGAATTGTTACAATTTTTTACAAATATATCAGCTTTTTTTCAATAAATTAGGCTTGTTACAACTAGTTGGTAATTGCTTTAAAGTGCAGTAAATCACCTCTCTTTTGACAAAAAGTGTGGTATTATTGTAGAAGTTAAAATTGTTAAAAAGGAATGAATTATACATGTTATCAAAATCTAAAACAACAAAGGCTCTTCTTTACTCGACCGCAGCACTTTCACTTTTTGCTGCAAGTCACGTACATGCCGATGAAACTTCAAACTGGGCAGCACGTTCAGTAGATCAAATCAAAGCAGATATCGCTGTAAGTGATAACCAACAAACTTATACAGTTCAATACGGTGATACTTTGGGAAGTATCGCTGAAGCAATGGGTATCGATGTGAACGTTTTGGCTAACATCAATCAAATCACAAACATTGATTTGATTTACCCTGGAACAGTCTTGACAACAACATACAATGCTGATAATCAAGCTGTCTCTGTTAGAGTTGAAACTCCAGCTTCAGAAACATCAACTACACCTGTGGTTGCAGAAGCTAATTTGACAACTAACGAAGTGACTGTAAATGGTCAATCTGTAGTTGCAGCGGACTTGACAGCTCCAGTTGACACAGTAAGCACAACAGCTACTCAAGCACCTGCTACAGAAGAATCAACTCAAGCTGTTTCAGAAGTAACAGAAGCTATCGCATCAGCATCAGAAGCACCAGCATACGCAGAAACTGAACAACCAGTTGTTGATGCTATTGATCATGTAACTGCGTCAGCAGAGGCTACACCTGAAGCAGAAACTACTCCAGCTGCTGAAACACCAGCACAACCTGAAGTAAAAGAAGAAGCACCAGCAGCAACGTCAGAAGCGTCTTCAGAAGCACCAGCAACTTCAGAGGCACCAGCAGCACAACCAGCTGCAGAGCCAGCAGCAACATCAGAAGCTGCCTCAGAAGCACCAGCAGCATCAGAGGCGCCAGCAGAACAGCCAGCGGTAGAACCAGCAGCAACATCAGAAGTAGCATCAGAGGCACCAGCGGCTTCAGAGGCACCAGCAGCACAACCTGCATCAACAAATACACTTCCAACGGATCCACACCTTCAACCACAAGCTGAAGCTTTCCGTCAAGATGTAGCAGCACAATTCGGTCTTACTGATATCGGTGGTTACCGTGAAGGTGATCCACAAGACCATGGTCAAGGACTTGCCGTTGACGTTATGGTACCAGTTGGTTCAGAAGTTGGTAATCAAGTTGCTCAATATGCAGTAGACAATATCTCAAATGCAGGTATCTCATATGTCATCTACAGACAACAATTCTACGCACCAGTAGATAATATCTACGGACCAGCCAACACTTGGAACCAAATGCCTGACCGTGGTAGCGTTACTGAAAACCACTATGACCACGTTCACGTGTCATTCAACGCATAATTAAGAATTACAAAAAGTCACGCTTGGCGTGATTTTTTTGATATAATGGATAAAAATACTTAAGAAAGAGGAACTCTATTTGCAAGAGTATTCTGTTGAAATTACCCTAAATCATCCAGATGATGTCTTGGCGCTTTTTGGGACCAATGAGCGCCATCTAAAACTTATCGAAGAAACCTAAATGTTATCATTCATGCTCGAACAGAGCGTGTGCAGATTCTTGGGGATGACGAAGAAAGTGTCGAATTGGCCCGTTTGACCATTCAAGCTCTCCTTGTTTTAGTGGAGCGTGGGATGCTAGTCAACACCTCAGATGTTGTTGCAGCCTTGACCATGGCTCAAGATGGTTCGATTGATAAGTTTGTTGCTTTATATGAAGAAGAGATTATCAAGGACAATAGCGGTAAGCCTATCCGAGTGAAGACCTTGGGGCAAAAGGTTTATGTTGATAGTATTAAAAGCCATGATGTGGTCTTTGGGATTGGTCCAGCTGGTACAGGTAAAACCTTTTTAGCGGTCACTCTTGCAGTTACAGCTCTTAAACGTGGTCAAGTTAAACGTATAGTTCTGACACGTCCAGCAGTTGAGGCAGGAGAGAGCCTTGGTTTCTTACCTGGTGATCTCAAGGAAAAGGTAGATCCTTACCTTCGTCCCGTCTATGATGCCCTCTATCAAATTCTTGGTAAGGAGCAAACGACTCGCCTTATGGAACGTGAAATTATTGAGATTGCCCCTCTTGCTTATATGCGTGGTCGTACCCTCGAAGATGCCTTTGTTATCCTTGATGAAGCGCAAAATACAACCATCATGCAGATGAAGATGTTCTTGACTCGTCTTGGGTTTAATTCTAAGATGATTGTCAATGGAGATATGAGCCAGATTGACCTTCCACGTCGTGTTAAATCTGGTCTTGTCGATGCCATGGAGAAATTGAAGGGAATCAAGGCTATTGATTTTGTTCACTTTTCTGCTAGCGATGTCGTACGTCACCCAGTTGTAGCTGATATCATTAATGCTTATGAAAAAGATGCACCTAAGTTTGATCTTGAGAAAAAATCAGAAGAATCAGACCAGGCTAAAGAAGTAGTATCAGGATTGACCGAATACCCAGTCATTGGTGCTGAGGATCTTAAAAAGTAAATAGATGAAAAGAGGTTTGAGAGTATGAGTTCTCAACCTCTTTTTCTTTGGTAGTCAAGTCACAGATTTCCTCTCTATTTTTGGTAAAATAGTATTAAAGAGTAGGCTAATATGAAGGGGAGAGGTATGACTAAGGCAAAAAAATGGAAGATTGGGATTATTGTTTTTCTAGGACTTGTTGCGACAGTTTTGATTGCCATAGGAGAGGGAAGATTTTGGAAGTATCAACAGAACTATATTCCAGATGGTACCTATCAGATGGTAAAATATGAGACGCCTTGGGGAAAACATAAGGAATTAATCGATAATATGCCCGAATATGAGAATGGAGACTTATTTTTAAAAGACTTTATGGATGTGAAAGACATGAAAGCTCAATATTATTCTTATTCTGTTGGTGATGGAGAGCTTGATGTTGATCTATTAGAACACGATGAAAAGCTACCACAGACTTTTGATCCACGCACAGGGACTTTGAAACAGGATTTAACACCCTCAGAATATGGGAATAAGGTTCATTCTAATCTTCAAAAGTTCAATAAAGACGGTGGTCAATTTAGAAAATGGCGAGAGATTTCTACTAGTGAGTGTGTTGAAGATTATAAAAGAATGTTGAAACGAAAACGTACTTATGAGAAAAGACCTAAAGGCTTCGCAATAAATGTTTATGATACGAACGGAAATATTTCTTCTCGAAGAGTTTTTGAGCGTTTGAGTTCGAGTGAGGCAGAGGACCTTCATTTAGATTACGAAGGTGCATATAAATTTGTAAAAGAGAGTAGATTTGATTGGCAAACGGAAAGTGATTTTCTTATCTGGCGTTGAACTACTTACCGACCAAGTACCTCTTTACTATCGAGAATCATAGCCAAATGTTTTATTAAAAAACCTTACAGTCTTTATGATAATTGTCAAATACTATTTCACCATTTATTTTGGTACAATAGAACGGTAGACCAATAAAAAAGGAGATTATTATGAACCAGCAAGAGTGGATTGAGTACTTTGAATTAGTCAACGGTCGCAAACCAACTCCCGCAGAGTTAGCTCAAGCTCAAGCAGCAGGCGAGTTTATCCTTGAACGACCTAATGTCTTTGGCTCAAATGGACAAGTGACGGAGCAAAGACCGATTAAGCCAGCTGAACCTGTGATAACGATGACACAGCAGCCTCAGTTTGCCCAAACAACAGCAACCTTCCAACAAGTCGTACCTGCTAAAAAAGGTATGTCTAAGAAAACTAAGATTATTTTGGCATCAGTCTTGGGTGCTGTGGCAGTGATTTTACTTTCTGTTGGTGGCTATTCATTATGGCGTTATCAGTCAGGTAAGATTGCGGATGGAACATATGAGGTAGTGGCCTATTCTTATCGTGATGAAGATAAAGATAAGATGGTAAATGCTTTCGATGAATTTGATGATGTCTACTCCTTTGTAGAAGTAAAAAATAATAGATCTAGATACTATTCTTATCTCGAGGACAATAAATCACCTTATGTTAGCTTGTTAGAGTATGAACATGAAATCCCTCAGCAGTTCGATCCATGGAATAAAACTCAGACAGAAGTTTTAACAGTTGAAGAGCTTGAATCTACAGTCAAAGACTTCATGAAAGATATGTCTAAGGATTATTCTTTTTACACTAAAGACGCTACAAAAGAAGCCGTTAAAGAATCTGTAAAATCTTACAAGAAATCTCTCAAAGAAAAACGAACTTACGTCAAGAAAGGTAACGAGTATACGCTATCTACTTATGACAAGGATGGAGAGCTTCAATCCCGTGTTACTTATAAGCGTATGAGTAAGGGGGATGCTGAGGAGCGTTGGGATGATTATAAGGATGCAATTAAAGATTATAAGAAAGAATTGAAGACTTATAGTGATCAGTACGACGAGTATAAGGATTACTTTAATTATGGTTATGGAGGTGACTACGGTTATGGTTACAGCGATGACTATGGTAGTGGTTCTAAATCAGGCTCTGACGATAGTAAAAGCAGCAAAAAAGGCATTGATAAAATTTAATCCCCCTATTTCATAACAAGATGAAGTGGTACAAGAAGGAGAGCTAAAACTCCAGTCTGGTACCGCTTTTCTTTTTATGAAAATAGTCAAATAGCTTTGGAGTCTTTTTTCTGGTAGAATGGAAATATCAATGAAAAAGGGGACTTTTATGAACGAAAAAGAGTGGTTAGATTATTTCGAAACAATCAATAATCGCAAGCCGACAGAGGAAGAAATCCAACAAGCAAAAGCTAATGGGGAATTTATTTCTCAAGAGTCTAATAACGAGGGTGCTAATCTACAGCAAGCTCAGTTGAGTGACCAAGTGACACAAGCCGTTTCACAAGTTGCTCCTGCTGAGACAGGCTTGTCTAAGAAAGCTAAAATTATTATTGCTTCTGTAGTGGGGGCGATTGTCCTAGTGGTGCTTTCATTTGGTGGCTATGCATTTATGCACCTGCAAAGCGGTAAAATACCTGAAGGAACCTATCTCCTTGAAACTTATCGCTTTTACCATAAAGATAAGAAGAAAATGGTTGATGGTATGGAATCTTTCAAGGAAAGTGGCCTAGAGGCTCATGATTTTGTTAAAGTCAAAGGGAACAATGTTAAATTTTATTTTTATACCTTAGCTGGCGGGAACAATCTGGTTGACTTTACAGACTATGATACTGACGAAGCATACCGTCCAGATACTTGGTCTAGAACGCTTAAACCAACCATGTCACTATCTGAATATACCAAAGTCATTGACCAAGCGGTAGATAATCAATACAAAATAAGTGAATATCGAACTAAGGCTGATAACGATGAAAGTAAAAAGATTTACGTTAAATCCTACAAAGAATCTCTTGAAGAAACCGTTCGATACAAGGTTAAGGGTGATAAATTAATCGTCACTACTTATAATAAGAAAGGCAAACTTACAGAAGAAAGAAGCTTCAGACGCCTATCAAAGGATGACTTGAAGAAATTAGACTACGACTATGAACGTGATGTTAGAGCTGATAAAAAGCGCTTTCAAAACTAGTAATGTTTAAAACCAGCTAGGCTGGTTTTTTTAGTGTCCAAAACGTGCTATAATAAGATGTTATATCATCAGTGTTAGCCCATTTGTTAACACATGAAAGGAAATTAAAATGACAAAAACATTCTACATCACAACACCTATCTATTACCCATCTGGTAAATTACATATTGGTTCTGCTTATACAACTATTGCTTGTGACGTCTTGGCACGTTACAAACGTATGATGAACTATGATGTCTTCTACCTTACTGGGCTTGATGAACACGGCCAAAAGATTCAACAAAAGGCTGAAGAAGCAGGAATCACACCACAAGAGTATGTGGACGGTATGGCTGTTGGTGTTAAGGACCTCTGGCAACTTTTGGATATCTCATACGATAAATTCATCCGTACGACTGATGATTACCATGAAAAAGTTGTTGCTCAAGTTTTTGAGCGTCTCTTGGAACAAGGGGATATCTACCTTGGTGAATACTCAGGTTGGTACTCAGTTTCAGATGAAGAATTCTTCACTGAAAGTCAGTTGGCAGAAGTTTACCGTGATGAGCAAGGTAATGTCATTGGTGGGGTAGCTCCATCAGGACATGAAGTAGAGTTGGTTTCTGAAGAATCATATTTCTTTAAACTCAGCAACTACGCAGACCGTTTGACTGCCTTCTTTAAAGAACACCCAGAATTTATCCAACCTGATGGTCGTATGAATGAAATGCTTAAAAACTTCATCGAGCCAGGCTTGGAAGATTTGGCTGTGTCACGTACAACCTTCACTTGGGGAGTAAAAGTACCGTCAGATCCAAAACACGTGGTTTATGTGTGGATTGATGCTCTTATCAACTATATTACTGCCCTTGGTTATGGTCAGGATGAGCATGGTAACTTTGATTTGTTCTGGCAAAATGATGAAAACCACGAAATTATCCACATGATTGGTAAGGATATTCTTCGTTTCCACTCAATCTACTGGCCAATCATCCTTATGGCTCTTGATTTGCCATTGCCTACACGTCTTGTTGCCCACGGTTGGTTCGTCATGAAAGACGGTAAGATGTCTAAGTCTAAAGGAAATGTGATCTATCCAGAAATGTTGGTAGAGCGTTTTGGTCTTGATCCACTCCGTTACTACCTCATGCGTAGTCTTCCTGTCGGTTCAGATGGTACCTTCACACCAGAAGACTATGTGGCTCGTATCAACTACGAGTTGGCTAACGACCTTGGGAACCTCCTCAACCGTACAGTTGCCATGATTAACAAGTATTTCGGTGGTCAAGTGCCTGCCTATGTTGAGAACGTTACAGACTTTGATGCTGATTTGGCTAAGGTTGTGACTGAAAATATTGAAGAATTCCATAAACAAATGAATGCTGTAGATTTCCCACGTGCCTTGGACGCCGTTTGGAACATCATTTCACGTACCAATAAGTATATTGATGAAACAGCTCCTTGGGTACTTGCCAAAGAGGATGGTGACAAGGAACAATTGGCAGCGGTTATGGCTCACTTGGCGGCTAGCCTTCGTGTGGTAGCTCACCTCATCCAACCATTCATGATGACAACTTCAAATGCCATTATGGAACAACTTGGATTGCCAGTAGTATTTGACCTTGAAAATCTTGAACTTTCTGGCTTCCCAGAAAATGTGACAGTCGTTTCAAAAGGAACTCCAATCTTCCCACGTCTTGACATGGACGAAGAAATTGCCTACATCCAATCTCAAATGAACGCAGACAAACCTCAAGAGAAAGAATGGAACCCAGAAGAGGTCGAACTTAAGTCTGAAAAAGACCAAATCAAATTTGACGACTTTGACAAGGTTGAAATCCGTGTCGCTGAAGTTAAAGAAGTGGAAAAAGTCGAAGGTTCAGACAAATTGCTTCGCTTCCGTCTTGACGCTGGCGACGGAGAAGACCGCCAAATCCTCTCAGGTATCGCTAAATTCTATCCAAATGAACAAGAATTGGTCGGCAAAAAACTCCAAATCGTGGCTAACCTTAAACCACGTAAGATGATGAAGAAATATGTCAGCCAAGGTATGATTCTTTCCGCAGAGCATGATGGCAAACTCACTGTCTTGACAGTAGATCCAGCTGTTCCAAATGGAAGTGTGATTGGGTAAAATATCATATAAAAACAGTTTTCCAATTCGTAGAATTGCTAAACTGTTTTTTTACTAATCTTCGGTTGTGAGTAAAGCGCTTGAAACACATCTAAGTCTAGCACTTAGGAGTTCTGATTCCTTAAAACTGAAAATTATTTACTGGAGAATGTCACCTAAGCTCCGTCACTACTTAAGGAAAGTCTCAAGAGGACCTAGTGTATAAGAAAAACGAGTTCAGTCGAACTCGTTTTTTTATACACTATATTTCAATAAATGCTTAATGCGTTCCACGCTTTCATCAGGTCCATAGGCATCTGGGTATCGGTCTAGTTTACTGATAGCATCAAGATCTGCTTGGTCTAGGTGGAAGTCAAAACTATTAAAGTTTTCCTTCATTCGTTCGATATGAGTACTTTTAGGAATGGTCAGAATGCCTTGTTGGGTTTGCCATCTGAGGATGACCTGAGCGACTGTCTTGCCATGTTTTTCAGCAATAGCAGTCAGAGTTGGGTCCTGAAAAATACCATCCTCTCCTCTATGAAAAGGAGCCCAGGCTTGCGTTAGGGTGCCAAATTCCTTATCAGCTTTCTGGATCAGTTTGTGTTGTTTATAGGGATGCAACTCGATTTGATTGACTGCTGGAATGACCGGTGTTTGCAAGGCAAAATCCGCCAAACGCCCTGTTGAGAAGTTAGAAACACCAATGGCTCTAATAAGTTCTTCATGCTTAAGCTCAATCATAGCACGCCAGGCACCATGTAAGTCGCCAAAAGGTTGATGAATCAAATATAAATCAAGATAGTCAGTATCTAGTTTGCGAAGTGTTTCTTTTAGGGCTAATTTGGTATCTTCGTAGCCAAGCTGGCTAATCCAGGCTTTACTAGTCAGGAAAATATCCTCGCGAGGGATACCAGATGCCTTAATAGCACGTCCCACGGCTTCCTCATTTCGATAAAGACTAGCAGTATCAATCAATCGAAAGCCTACAGAAAGAGCATCTTCAACGGCTTTTTGACATTCTTTTTGATCGAAAATTTGCCAGACACCAAAACCAAGTACGGGTATTTTGATGCCATTATTAAGTGTTTGAAATTCCATTTTCTTCTCCTTAGTGGTGGGGTAGTAAGCTATCCTGAATTTCCTCGATAAATGCTTGAATAATTGCGGATTGTTTCTGTTTATTATTGGTCACAAAACCCAAGGTGTGCTTTGGACTGTTCTTCAGTGGAAGTAAAACAATTTGGTCCTTAATGAAACTATTAACAATACCGAGGCCAGAAGCGTAACTATCTGAGGCACAGAGTAAATTCATGACACTGCCTCGGTCATTACTGTAAATCACTTGTTGGTCAGGCAGAACCTCGAGAGGATCTTCGTCAAAATGGATTCCAGAGCTTTCTTGACGAAAGCGGACCTGTGGGTATCCCTCTAAATCTTTGAGGTTGAGGGATTTTTTAGTGAGCTAGGGGATGTTGGCGACCTAAGAAAATCTTAGTTTCAAACTCTCCAAGTGGGGTGAAAGTCAGATCCATGTGTTGGAAACTGCGTTCTAGGATATGGTCGTTGTCTTCATCTAGATAAATAATCCCCAGGTCACTTTCGAAGCTCTCAACGCTTTTGAGAATCTTCCTAGTCGTTGTTTCAATCAGTTGAAATTCTTGATAATCACTACGAAAACGTTGGGCAATGTGAGCCATTGGAAGTGATAAGAAATCGTAGTGGTGACTGGCAACAGTGAATGATTTCTTGAATGATTTACGGTAACGTCCTTCTAGGAGATCTAACTCTCCAAGAATACGTTTGGCGTATTTGAGAAAATCATGACCGTCATCAGTTAGTTTAGCTCCTGTATTGGAACGTTCAAAGAGTTGGACACCAAGTTCTTCCTCTAAGTCACGGATGGATGCTGAGAGATTAGGCTGAGTCAAAAAGAGTTTTTTAGCAGCCTTACTAAAAGACCCTGTTTCAGCGATAGTCTGAACATAGCGACATTGTTGAAAATTCATAAGCATCCCCTTTGAAAAATATGATTGTAGGTCATATTATAACAAAATGAGAAGTCTAAAATCAGCAAAATTCTGATAGGAATAGATGAAGACCTGATATGAAATTTCTATGATTAAATCGTTTTAGGAGTAATTATGGAAATTGAGATAAGTCGTAAGAAAGCAGTTCTGATAAATGAAAAAACTGCATCCACAGGTTAGACACCAAAAATCTAACTTATGGGATGCAGTTTGAAATATTAATCATTAAGATATCTAATGGCTTTCAATTTTTTAGGACGAATAAGGAAGAGTCCTAGGGCAATTAAAGGTAGCCAGAAAATGAAATGCCAGATACTTGTAGCTGGAGCAGCCTGTGTCGATTGTGAGAGAAGGACACTGGCAAAATCAACCAAACAGTGCAGAATAATAGTCCACCAGAGGCTACCAGTACGTAGGTAAATAGCAGCAAAGAATATTCCTATAGCTGTCGCATAATAAACCTGGAACAAGGTAGCATTCAAGGGCTGATGAGTGAGGTTTCCAAGATGGGCCAAAGTCCAAAAGATAAGGCAGACAAGAGAAACGACTCCTAAAACCTGTTTTGAAGATCTAATACCATCTTGGAAGGCGAGTTTAAGGAAAAGTCCACGAAAAAAATATTCCTCAAAAAAACCCGGCTCCTAAGGCAATAACCAAGGCAGTTCCTATCATGTGAGGTGCTTTACTGATCCCCAAAAAGCAACCGCAGAAACATAGAAGAAATCTGCCAAAAGAAGAAACCAACAAACCCCTAAGGTTTCAGACCAACTTATCTTTTTAGTCGATTTGATCTTTAATCCAAGGCGTCTCTGTACGAGGAAATAGTATAGACACATAAGGCCAAGCGTTTTAATGAGATAAGCTATATTCTCAGGCAGAGGCCTAAGAATCAAACGAAGTACAAGGTTTCGCTAAATATAAATACTAATCCCCAAGAAGGATCAGCAATCTCATTTCTTTTTTTGTCATTGAAAAGTCCCCCAACTTTCTTAACATTTTTTTCAAGCATACGACGAAAAACGACTTTAAAGTCAAGGACTTGAAGGTGTTTTTTTATGTGTTTTTTTAGTTATGAAGAGGCCAGTTCTTGATGACCTGTTTCTAATAGGAAAGCCTATTCTATCGTTGAAACAGTTTATTATGAGAAAAAAATGAACAGCTGTAAGAAAGTAATAAGTGAAAACTCTGTAAAATCCTTACGAATTATAATTAATTGTAAAGAAATGATTAAATTATAACAAAAGTGTGTCAAATTTTAAAAACATGTAGCAAATATATAATATTTTTTTCAGAAAGCTATTGCCAAATTTTGAAAATCACGGTAGTATATTAAACGGTGAAGAAAATAGGTTAATAAAATGTTAACCAAGAAGGAGAAAGTGTAAATGAAAGTCAATCCATTTAAAACAACATTGTATTCAAGCGTATTGCTTGCAGGACTCGCGGCTACAAGCGTAGCAGCTGCGGATGAAGCTAAAGATGTAACAGCAACTACTGATACTGATGCAACCGTATCAAATACGGCTGCAGAATCAAGTGCTAATCTTGTTAAAACAACAGGTGATGCAGCAGTTGTTACTACAGTACCTGGAACAGAAGAAAAAACTACTACTGAAACAGATACTACTGTAAAAACAACAACTAAAGCTATTGCTGAAGTTTCAAATCCTGACTTCGATAACGCTGTTGAAGCTGCAACAACGACTGCAGCAGCATCAAAAGATTCTGCTGATGTTAAAGCTGTCCAAGATCAAGCAGCTAAAGATGCTCAAGAAGCTTCAAATACAGTTGTTTCTGAAAATAAATTGACTCGTGAAGAAGCTGATGCAGCTCTTACATCTGCAAAAGCAAATGTTGTTGCAACAGGGGGATTCACAGCTACAGAAGAAGCAGGTGTTAAACACACTAGCGTTGAAGCTGCTAACAATGACAACAAAGTTCAAACAACAGCTTTGACAACTGCGGTTTCAGAATATAAACAAAAACTTGCAGATTACAAGACACAATTGGATAAATACTACCAAGACGTTCTTGCTTATGCTGCTTGGGAAAAATCATACAAAGAGTACACTGGTGGAACAACAGCTCGTCTTTTGACAAAAGGCTTGGCTGAAAATGCTACTGGCTTGATCTATAAAACAGAATCTGATGCTACTATGACTGTTGAAAACTCAGCAGGTTCTGTTGACTACTTGGATAAAACAATCCAATCAGGTCACTCAGTAGATGAAATCCTTGAACAATTCAACACATCTCGTTACATTCCAAGTGACTTTAGTGCAGCTAACGGTACACAATACACTATCAATGCTGACGGTGAATACACTGAAGATGTATGGTTGAAGATGGCTACGGGTCAAACATTGACTGTAACATACAACAACCTAAACGGAACATCATTCAATGGTACTCCAGTTAAGAAAAATTGTTGCAACTTACACTTTGGTAGAAACACCAAGTACAGATGGTTCAGCCATTGTTAAGTTGTACCACGATCCAACTAAGACACTTTTCATTGGTTCACAAACTGACGACACTAACAAAAAAACTTCACGTTAAGATGAACTTGAACTTCTTTGATTCTGAGTCATCAGTGACACCACTTGATTTGTCTAAGAACGGTTCAGTTTTGAGTATCTCTTCACTTAACCACTGGAACACTGAGCTTGGAAACCACATTGAAAAAAAGTTGGTTTGAATGGTAATGAATACGTTCAAATTCCTGGTTCATCTATCACTTTGCATGAGGATGGTTATGCTTATGCAACAAACGATAACGAATTTGTGGCTAACGGTTCACGCTTTAACAGTGATCCCAACAGTGGATCCAACAACTGGTGAAGTCACAGATGAAGGTTGGGATGCGATTAACTCAGACGGAACACCTCGTACGAAGAATGCCTACTATGGTGCTGCTGCAACAATCTTCAAGGGTGAACCAATGGACTTTCATCGTAAGTGGAAATAACCTTAATGTTCCAACTCGCTTACTGGTTCGCAACTAGACTCAACAGTAGTTGTTCCTGAATTGCCAGAAGAACCAAACAAACCAGTTCTTCCAAATACTGTTTCAGCAAAAGTTACTTACCACAAAAACTTTGTATCTGTTGAAGAAACAACTGAGAAACCAAAACCTCAAGTACCAACAACTCCAACAGAACCTACACCAGGTAAACCTGTAACACCAACATCAGTACCTGTAAAAGAAGAAGCTCCAGCTCTTCCAGCTACTGGTGAAAAATCAACAGTAGCTTCTGCAGCAGCAGGTGCAGCTATGGTGACATCAGCTTTGGCCTTGTTCGGTATCTCAACTTACAAACGTAAACACTAAGATAATACATAAAAAAGCTAGGAAAATTTCCTAGTTTTTTTAGTTTGGAAAATCAAGTTAACCAGAAATAATAAAGATGAAATTTTCTGACATTTACTGGAATTACTTGATTTAGACTGAAAAAAGAAAAATAGATATACATTTTCTAATTTTTTCAAAATCGCAACTAAAGCCTATATTATAAGCTTTTCTCTATAGTTAACTATGTGTAAAATAAGGGTGTAAATATTATTTTCAAAAAATATGAAATAAATTAATTGACAAAAAATTATAATACAGTATAATAGATTGTGTTAGGAAGAGTTTGTTTTTTTGGCAGGGTGACTCCCTAGTCAAAAAGGACTAGCTTGGAATCTGGAATTCTAAGTTATCAAATTCCAATGTTTCATTGTGATGATTTAAAAAAGAGAAGATTTAAACAGCAAAAAATTAGATTAATCGATTTAAAACATCAGCATCATCGTAGCGGGAGCTAGCGGTATTTTTAATCCGTGTAGAGCAAACGACAGATTCAAAAACAGCAGAATCGGTAGAGACTAATCGTCAAAAGCGAAGAGGGAAAGAAAATAAAGCAGTAACTGCTAATATACCTATCAGAAGGTGGACTAAACCTAATGACTGATAGGTGGTATGTTTTGAGAGTGGCATTTTTAGCCAATACTCTTCTAGAAAATAGTATCTTGTAAGCAGTGCGACGTTCTGCGTAAAGAAGCTAGAGGGAAAGTTCTTCAGATTGACTGACTATCAATCACAAGATACTCTTAACTAGAAACCATTTTGGACCAACACGGTTTTGCGTTTGTTGGTATTGAACTGCACCTAGGGAAATGGTGGTTCAATGTTAGTAAATAAAGACTTTAACTTGTAAAAGTCTAAAAATTGTTTTATCTCATTATCAACTCAAGGATTAAGCTTTTATTGGGATTGCGGAACAAAAGGGTGATAAGCATATTGGGATGATGCTTCAGTGACGGAATTTGACCAGATGTTTGTGAGAGCATCTGTCTATGCTACATTAGCTATTTTTAATGGTTATGTGGGATAGAAACTGTTTTCAAAATCCTGATTCCTAGGAAAATTGGGGGATTTTCCTTGAAGAATTGAGATTGTTGAAAAGAGATCAAATGGACTGAGCGGCACTTGTATCCCAAGGTAAGCAATACACCTATAAACCTAAGTTTCCATACAGCAGGGAGCAAGTTTCAGTTTGAATGGGGGACGCATCTAGAGTAATCTAGATGTTTTTTTATTTTGTGAATTCTTTTACGAATAAGTAAGAGAGTGCACAAAGGAGAGAGTCATGTTAATTGCAAAAAATCAGGAGGGGAAGCTCGTTTCAGCTCTAGAAACCAGTTTGCAACGTAAGGAATCCTATAGCTGTCCTGGTTGCCAGGGAGTTGTCCTTCTGAAACATGGCCAGGTAATGTGTCCACATTTTGCTCATAAGTCTTTGCAAGATTGTCAGTTCTTCTCGGAGAATGAATCGGCCCAACATTTATCCCTTAAGGCAGCTTTGTATAAATCTTTGGTTAATCATGGTGAAAAAGTAAGTATTGAAAAGGTTTTGTCTGAGATGGGGCAAATTGCAGATTTATTTGTTGGCGATTCCCTGGCTCTAGAAGTTCAGTGTTCTCGGTTATCTCAGCAACGTTTGAGAGAGAGGACATGTGCCTATCACCAAGCAGGTTACGAAGTGCGTTGGCTTTTGGGTGAGGAACTCTGGTTGAATGGACGTTTAACAGACCTACAGCGGGACTTTCTCTATTTTACGGCTAAGATTGGATTTCACCTATGGGAGCTTGATTGGAAGCGTGAGGAAATTAGACTTAAGTATCTCATCTATGAGGATATTTTTGGGAAAGTCTATTATTTAACTAAGGCTTGGCCGTTAACCGAAAATCTCATGACAGTTTTACGTTTTCCTTATCAAGCAGAGCAGGTTGAGACTTATCAAGTAACTCAGCGAAAGAAGGTCTCACATGTGATTCAACGAGAATTAATTGGGAAAAATCCAAGGTGGATGAGAAGGCAGGAAAAAGCCTATCTTAAGGGAATGAATTTGTTATGCCTGTCTGATCAGGATTTTTTTCCACAAGTGAGATTTCCAGAATCTAAGCAGGGTTTTGTACAAATTAGACAGTCACTTGAAGGTTTTGAAAAGCTTTTTATGCAATATTATCGAAAAAGGCATTTTTCTTATCGACAAACTCTCTACCCTCCCACCTTTTATGCTAAAATAGTAAAGAATAGATACAATTAAGGAGAATATTATGTCAGACAATCGTGCTCATTTAGAAGAGAAATACACATGGGATTTGACGACCATTTTTGCGACAGATGCAGATTGGGAGACTGAGTATGAAAGCACTGTTCAGGATTTGAAGAAGGCTAGTGCTTATGCAGGTCATCTCTTAGATTCTGCTAAGAACTTGCTTGAGGCAACAGAACTTTATATGAGCCTTATGCGTCGCTTGGAGAAAATCTATGTCTATGCGTCAATGAAAAATGACCAAGACACAACAGTAGGGCTTTACCAAGAGTATCAAGCTAAGGCCTCAAACCTTTACTCACAGTTGAGTGAAGCCTTTGCTTACTTTGAGCCTGAATTTATGGCCTTGGATGATAAGAAATTAGCTGAGTTTAAAGAACAAGAGCCAGGTCTTGGACTTTATGACCACTATTTCGAACGCCTTTTGGCAAACAAGGACCACGTTCTTTCTCAAGAAGCTGAGGAGCTCTTGGCAGCAGCAGGTGATATCTTCAACGGTCCAACGGATACCTTCAATGTCTTGGATAATGCTGATATCCTCTTCCCATGGGTATCAGATGGTCAAGGGGATGTGGTTGAGTTGACACATGGTAACTTTATCACCCTCATGGAATCTAAGGACCGTGACATTCGTAAGGGAGCTTATGAAGCGATGTATGGGACCTACGAGCAGTTCCAACATACTTATGCACAAACACTCCAAGGCGTTGTCAAGGTTCACAATTACCAAGCCAAAGTTCGTCACTATAATTCAGCACGTCATGCAGCACTTGCAGCTAACTTTATTCCAGAAAGTGTTTATGATTCACTCTTGGAATCAGTGAACAAGCATTTGCCACTTTTGCATCGTTACCTTGATTTGCGTAAGAAGGTCTTGGGGCTTGACGAGCTTAAGATGTATGATGTCTATACACCACTTTCTGAGACTGAAACTGCTCTTACTTATGAAGAATCCCTCAAGAAAGCAGAAGAAGTCTTGGCAATCTTTGGTGAAGAGTATAGTAAAGGGGTTCATGCAGCCTTTACGGAACGTTGGATTGACGTTCACCCTAACAAAGGAAAACGTTCAGGTGCTTACTCAGGTGGTGCCTATGATACCAATGCTTTCATGCTTTTGAACTGGCAAGATACTTTGGACAATCTCTTTACCTTGGTTCACGAGACTGGTCATAGTTTGCATTCAACGTTCACACGTCAGACTCAACCATATGTTTACGGAGATTACCCAATCTTCTTGGCGGAAATTGCGTCTACAACCAATGAAAATATCTTGACAGAAACGCTTCTTAAAGAGGTCAAAGATGACAAGACACGTTTTGCTATTCTTAACCACTATTTGGATGGTTTCAAGGGAACTGTCTTCCGTCAAACACAATTTGCAGAGTTTGAACATGCTATCCATGAAGCAGATGCATCTGGTCAAATCTTGACAGCCGACTTCATGAATAAGCTTTACGCAGATCTCAATGAGAAATACTATAATCTCAAAGCTGAAGATAACTACGAAATTCAGTTTGAGTGGGAACGTATTCCGCATTTCTACATGAATTACTATGTCTACCAATACGCTACAGGGTTTGCGGCAGCAAGCTACTTGGCTGAAAAAATTGTTCATGGTACTGAAGAAGATAAGGAAGCTTACCTTACTTACCTTAAGGCGGGAAGCTCAGACTATCCTTTGGAAGTCATCAAGAAAGCTGGGGTTGATATGACCAATACCGACTACTTGGATGCGGCCTTTAAAGTCTTTGAAGACCGTCTTGTTGAATTGGAAGCCTTGGTTGAAAAAGGTGTTCACCTTTCGTAAAAAGAAGTCACTATAAGAGAGAATCATTCTGAATCAGGATGATTCTTTTTATGTTAAAAAACGAACGTTTACTAGAGTATAAGTTCTAATTGATTTGGAAATGAGTTAGCGAGCATATTTATAGCCCCTAGTTTATATTAATGATAGACTAAAAACCTAACGTTTTATATTTTATAAGTTAACAATGTTCAGAAATAGAAAGTAGGTTTTTGTGAAAACAACCAATCGTTATCTTGTAGCAACGTGTGGTGTCTTACTCCATCTCATGTTGGGGTCTACCTATGCTTGGAGTATCTACCGTAATCCTATTATGGCCCAGACTGGCTGGGATCAGTCCTCAGTTTCATTTGCCTTCTCACTAGCTATCTTTTGTCTTGGTCTTTCTGCAGCTTTTATGGGGCGTCTGGTTGAAATTTGGTCCTAGAGTGACTGGGAGTATGTCGGCTGTTCTCTATGCTGGGGGAAATATTCTGACAGGGGTTGCCATTGCTCATGGAGAGCTGTGGATGCTTTATCTTGGTTATGGTATTCTTGGTGGTCTAGGACTGGGTGTGGGTTATATTACGCCTGTTTCAACTATTATTAAGTGGTTTCCTGATAAGCGTGGCCTTGCGACTGGCCTTGCCATTATGGGCTTTGGCTTTGCCTCGCTGTTAACCAGTCCCATTGCTCAATATCTGATTCAGGCACGTGGTGTTGAGCAGACCTTTTATATCTTGGGAGTTGTTTATTTTGTTGTTATGCTTTTTGTCTCGCAATTCATTAAACGACCAAGTGTAGAGGAAGCACAACTGTTGACTGACAAGAGTCCAAACCGTCAAGCTGCTGATTTAAGTAAAGGGGTTACGGCTAATGAGGCCCTGAAATCGTCAACTTTCTACTGGTTATGGCTTATCTTGTTTATCAATATTTCATGTGGCTTAGCCCTTGTCTCTGCTATTTCTCCAATGGCTCAAGATATGGTCGGGATGTCAGCGGAATCAGCGGCGGTTGTTGTAGGTGTTATGGGAATCTTTAATGGTTTTGGTCGCCTTCTGTGGGCAGGCTTGTCGGATTATATTGGGCGTCCGAAGACCTTTATTCTCCTCTTTGTGGTTAATATTGTTATGGCCGTCCTCCTAATTGTCCTGCAAGTGCCACTTGTCTTTGTGGTTGCGATGGCTGTTCTGATGACTTGCTACGGGGCAGGATTCTCCTTGATTCCTCCCTACCTTAGCGATATCTTTGGGGCAAAGGAGTTGGCTAGCCTTCATGGTTATATTTTGACTGCCTGGGCGATGGCGGCCTTAGTGGGGCCAATGCTCTTGTCGGTAACCTACGAATTGACAAAATCATACCAGATGACCTTGCTTGTTTTCATCGCTCTTTACGTGGTGGCTTTGGTCATTGCTTACCTCTTGAAAAAGAGGGGGTTACGTCAAGTAGCCTAATGATGACGATTTGATTTATAGATAAGAAAAATCTCTAGCACTCGCTAGGGATTTTTTATATAATAAAACACATGGTTAAATCATATAGTAAAAACGCAAATCACAACATGCGACGTCCTGTAGTCAACAAGGATATCGTGGACTACATGCGAACGCATCTTCAGGAAAATAAAGGGCATTTGGCTGAACTGGAGGCCTTTGCTCGTAAGGAGAATATTCCAATTATCCAGCACGAGGTTGTTGCTTATTTCCGATTTTTATTGCAGACCTTGCAGCCTAAGAAAATCCTTGAGGTAGGAACAGCTATTGGATTTTCAGCCCTTCTTATGGCTGAGTATGCACCTGATGCTCAGATTACGACGGTTGATCGTAATGAAGAAATGATTGGCTTTGCCAAGGAAAATCTAGCCAAGTATGACAGTCGCAAACAAATTACCTTGGTCGAAGGAGATGCAGCAGAAGTTTTGCAAGATTTGGACACTGATTATGATTTTGTCTTTATGGACTCAGCCAAGTCTAAATATATCGCCTTTCTGCCTGAAATCCTAAAACGTCTCAAGGTAGGTGGTGTCATCGTCTTTGATGATATCTTCCAAGGTGGGGACATTGCCAAAGACATCATGGAAGTTCGTCGTGGTCAGCGTACGATTTACCGTGGCTTGCATCGTCTTTTCGATGCGACCTTAGATAACCCTGGTTTGACTGCTAGTTTGGTCCCTATGAGTGACGGACTTCTTATGCTTCGGAAAAATTCTGAAAATATTATCTTACCAGATTAAGCATTATTTAAGTAAGTGTGGTATAATAGCAGAGATATTGACAATTTAAGGAGTAAATAGAATGGCTAAAGAAAATGAAAATCTTGAGTCAACAGAAGAAACTGTTGAAGAGGTTGTAGCAGACAAAGACGCAGAACAAGAGCATCTTGATCGCCAAAAAGAAGAAGAGGAAAGCATCGCCCTCGCCAGTGAAAAAGCGAAAGAAAAAGCTAAACGTGCTAAAACTAAAAAGACACGTGATGCTGGTAAACCAAGCTCAGGTGGTCGCTTCCTTGGAGGTCTTGCCCTTGTAGCTGTTTCAGCTCTCGTTGGTGCAGGTGCTATGTATGTTTCTCTAGGTAACAAAACAACTGAAGAAACAACTTTGGTATCTATGAAAGGTGATACTGTTACTGTTGGTGATGTTTTTGATTCACTTAAAGGTAGCAGCCAAACACAACAAAGTGTTTTGAGTGCAACTTTGCAAAAGGCTCTTGAAAAAGAATATGGTAGCAAAGTCAGCAAAGAAGACGTTGACAAAGCTTATAAGCAAGCTTCAGAACAATACGGAGATCAATTCTCACAAGTACTTGCAGCCTATGGTCAAACAGAAGAGTCATACCGTAATCAAATCCGTACACAAAAATTGGTTGAGTATGCTGTTAACCAAGCCGCGCAGAAAGATTTGACGGAAGCAAATTACAAGGCTGCCTATGATAACTACACACCAAATACAGAGGTGCAAGTGGTTTCAACTACTGATAAAGCAGTGGCAGATAAAGTAGACTCTGAAGCTAAGGCAGAAGGAGCAGATTTCTCACAAGTAGCTAAAGATAACAGCTTGGAAGTGACTTCTAAGACAGTTAACTCAGCTTCTCAAGACTTCCCAGCAGATGTTTTGACAGCAGCCTTCAAACAAGATGCTAATGCCGTTTCTGACGTAGTGACTGTTTCAAACAGCTCAACTGGTGCTGCGACTTACTACATCGTCAAAACTGTTTCAAAATCTGAGAAAAATGCAGATTGGAAAAACTATAAGGATGATTTGACTAAGGTTATCATCAATGGTAAGAAAGCTGATACTAACTTCACTAACTCAGTGATTGCTAAGGTCCTTAAGAAATATAATGTTAAAGTTGTAGACAAGGCCTTTAGCGCAATTCTTGACCAGTATGTGACTGGTTCTGGAGCTTCATCAAGTTCATCATCAAGCTCTAGCAAATAATTCATAAGATAGAGTTGATAATGCTATTATCAGCTTGACCTAAGACCTAAAACACGTTAAAATGGAGAGTGGCTGAAAGTTCTAATATCATGACATTTTTAGCCTTCCCTTTGAGATTGGTAATCATCGCTTCTGATACAGAAAAATGGCGGTCGCTGCGAGCCATGGACGAATCTGGTTACTTGCTACTCAAAGTTCACAATTAAAGACAAATAAGAATGACAAGTTCATTGAATGAAGGTGGTACCGCGGTTCACGTCGCCCTTCGTTTAGTGGTCTTGTCTTTTATTCTTTGGGTATTTTCTGAATGAAATGTATGGCAATATTGGAGGTAGCGTATGAAAACCTATTTTGTCAAACAGAAGTTTCGATTGGGTGGTGAACGCTTTGATATCAAGGATGATCAAGGTAGAGTTGCCTATCAGGTTGAAGGATCCTTTTTCAAGATTCCAAAGACCTTTACAATTTTTGGTGAGGATGGTCGTGAGATTAGTCATATCACCAAGGAACCGCTTAGTCTCTTGCCTAAGTTTACAGTAGACTTGCAGGATGGTTCGAGTTTTTACATTCGAAAGAAATTAACCTTTCTTCGTGATAAGTATGATGTCGATAATCTTGGCTTGCGAATAGAGGGTAATATTTGGGACTTGGATTTTCAACTGCTTAATAGTCAAAATCAGGTGGTTGCTAAAATTGAGAAAGAGCTCTTTCATCTGACATCGACTTATACAGTTACTGTTTATGAAAATACTTACACCGATTTAGCCATTTCCCCTGTGTGTCGCTATTGACTATGTGGAAATGCTCGAGAATAGCTCAAAATAAGAAACAATTAATTAAGGAGAAACAATGAAACAACTTACTTCAGCACAAATTCGTCAAATGTGGCTTGATTTCTGGAAATCAAAAGGTCACGCTGTTGAACCGTCAGCTAACTTGGTTCCAGTTAACGATCCAACCCTTCTTTGGATTAACTCAGGGGTTGCCACTTTGAAGAAATACTTTGATGGCTCTGTGATTCCTGAAAATCCACGTATCACCAACTCACAAAAGGCTATCCGTACCAACGATATCGAAAACGTTGGTAAGACAGCTCGTCACCACACAATGTTTGAAATGCTTGGTAACTTCTCAGTTGGTGACTACTTCCGTGACGAAGCTATCGAATGGGGTTATGAGCTTTTGACAAGCCCAGAGTGGTTTGATTTTCCAAAAGACAAACTTTACATGACTTACTATCCAGATGATAAAGATTCGTACAACCGCTGGATTGCTTGCGGTGTTGAACCAAGTCATTTGATTCCAATTGAAGATAACTTCTGGGAAATCGGTGCTGGACCTTCAGGACCAGATACTGAGATTTTCTTTGACCGTGGTGAAGACTTTGACCCTGATAATATCGGTATCCGTTTGCTTGAAGAAGATATTGAAAACGACCGTTACATTGAAATTTGGAACATCGTTTTGTCACAATTCAACGCAGATCCAGCTGTTCCACGTTCAGAATATAAAGAACTTCCTAATAAAAACATTGATACGGGCGCAGGTCTTGAACGTCTTGTAGCCGTAATGCAAGGGGCTAAAACAAACTTTGAAACAGACCTCTTCATGCCTATCATTCGTGAAATCGAAAAAATGTCTGGTAAAACTTACGATCCAGATGGTGACACAATGAGCTTCAAGGTCATCGCTGACCACATCCGTTCATTGGCATTTGCCATTGGTGATGGTGCCCTTCCAGGTAATGAAGGTCGTGGTTACGTCCTTCGTCGTCTTCTCCGTCGTGCCGTAATGCACGGCCGTCGTCTCGGCATTTCTGATGCTTTCTTGTACAAACTTGTTCCAACTGTTGGTCAAATCATGGAAAGCTATTACCCAGAAGTTCTTGAGAAGAAAGACTTTATCGAAAAAATCGTTAAACGTGAAGAAGAAACTTTTGCACGTACCATCGATGCAGGTTCAAGCATGCTTGACGAGCTTCTTGCTAGCCTTAAGAAATCTGGTAAAGATACGCTTGAAGGTAAAGATATCTTTAAACTTTACGATACTTATGGATTCCCAGTGGAATTGACAGAAGAGTTGGCTGAAGATGAAGGCTTCAAGATTGACCATGAAGGTTTCAAAGCTGCCATGAAAGAACAACAAGAACGTGCGCGTGCTAGCGTGGTTAAAGGTGGTTCTATGGGTATGCAAAATGAAACCCTCGCTAATATCACTGAACCATCTGAGTTCTTGTATGAAGCTGAAACTGCCGAAAGCCGTTTGAGCGTAATCGTTGCTGACGATGCTCGTCATGATAGTGTAAATTCTGGTCAAGCACTCCTTGTCTTTGAACAAACACCATTCTACGCTGAAATGGGTGGACAAGTAGCAGACCACGGTACGATCTCAGATGCAGCTGGTACAGTCGTTGCGCGTGTTGTTGACGTTCAACGTGCACCAAATGGACAAGCCCTTCACACTGTTGAGGTTGAAGGTGAACTTGTTGTAGGTGCTAACTACAAACTTGAAATTGACCACACACGTCGTCACCGTGTTATGAAGAACCACACAGCGACTCACCTCTTGCATGCTGCCCTTCATAATATCGTTGGTGATCATGCTGTTCAAGCTGGTTCTCTTAATGAACAAGAATTCTTGCGTTTCGACTTCACTCACTTCGAGGCTGTAACTCCAGAAGAATTGCGTGCTATCGAAGAACAAGTCAACGAAGAAATCTGGAAAGCCACTCCAGTAACAACTATTGAAACAGACATTGACACTGCTAAATCAATGGGAGCTATGGCCCTCTTTGGTGAAAAATATGGTAAGAATGTTCGTGTCGTTTCAATCGGTGATTACTCTGTTGAGCTTTGTGGTGGTACGCACGTTGCCAACACTGCTGAAATCGGTATGTTCAAGATTGTCAAAGAAGAAGGTATCGGTTCAGGAACACGTCGTATCTTGGCAGTGACATCACGTGAAGCTTACCTTGCTTACCGTGAAGAAGAAGATGCCCTTAAAGCAATCGCAGCAACACTTAAGGCACCACAATTGAAAGAAGTACCTAACAAGGTTGCTAGCCTTCAAGAGCAGTTGCATGCCCTTCAAAAAGAAATGCTGCTCTTAAAGAAAAAGCAGCAGCTGCAGCAGCTGGTGATGTCTTCAAAGACGTTAAAGAAGCTAACGGTGTTCGTTACATCGCTAGCCAAGTGGAAGTTTCTGACGCAGGTGCTCTTCGTACCTTTGCTGACCAATGGAAACAAGCAGATTACTCTGACGTCCTTGTCCTTGCAGCTCACATTGGCGAAAAAGTTAATGTTCTTGTAGCAAGCAAGTCTAAAGATGTTCACGCAGGTAATGTTATCAAGGTTCTCGCACCAATCGTATCAGGTCGTGGTGGTGGTAAACCAGATATGGCCATGGCCGGTGGTAGCGATGCCAATGGTATCCAAGATCTTCTTTCAGCAGTAGCAGAACAGCTTTAAGATGTGATACAATAAAAGAAACTTGAAAAGGTAGGATGAAAATCCTATCTTTTTTAATAGATTCACATTTTTTGGGGGATTATGGAAGATAAAAATGTTAGGGATTTTAACGATGTGCTTATATTCATAATTACAGTCTTTTTCTCGTTTTGTTTTTCACTGATGTATATTGAGTGGCAAAATTCTTATAATCAACAAACTGACCGCTATTTAAATGGTTATGCTTATGTGACAGGTTTCAGTTCGGTTGATGCCTATGTGAAATTAACAGATCCTGATGTTCTAGCTGTCCAATCAACTGGCAATATCCAATATTCCGATAACTATATGATGTCTCAAAACTATCGTTATCATGATTCTTTAAAAAACACAGAGAAAACATCTCAAAAGGATAATCAATATTATCGTCTATCTATATATGATGTTAATGACACTAGTAATCAACCGATTGAGGTAGACCTTTTTAAGTTTGTACCGGAGTTAAAGAAAGGTAAAGAGATTAGAAATCTTAAAGCAAAGCTTTATGAAGAGAATCAGAAAGCCTATGTTCTTGTTACTTTTGAAGGCACAAAGGTAGGGCAAAATCGTGAGCCTGCTTATACTTTTGAGGTTTCAAAAGATGATAAAACATTAAAGCAAGTAAGCAATTTTTCAGACACTAGTCTTTATGATATCGATACTATCCCAAAAGATACTATCCCAAAACAGGAACAAAGTGTAAAAGGCTATTTACCTCAGACTATTGGGATTATCAATAATCTTGGTAATAATCTTTTATCTAATGTTCATACTTTAGATTCGGGACGTGTTGCTATTAGTGTTGGGGCTTTTGATGGTACATCGAGAACGATTTATGACCAAAATTCTAAACTTCTAGAGATGGCTAAAAATGATAGTTATCAATTGGTAGTTACAGATAGTTTTTGTAATGATCAGGCAAAGACCCAAAGTCTTTTGGATTTATACAAAGAAGATGGTAAGACTAGTTTTGTAGACGGCTTGGTAGCTAAAGCAGATACAACAATTGATGGACAAGAACACCTCTTGTCAAATTTTCAGGATTTTGACAGATGGATATATCGAAACGTCAGCTTGACAAGAAAAGAGTTTAAATCTCGAGAGGATGTTCAAGCCATTTTATATGATCCGAATTCAACCTTGCTTCCGATTGGTGTTAACGCCTTAGATAATAGTCTCGTAATTTACGATTTAGCTTCAGGGCCTTTATATAGTTTTTATACTTATAGTATAGGTTCTGAAACAAGTAAACTAAAGAAAAGTATCGAACTAATTCAAAATTGGAGAGCTGGTTTTAAGGAGAATGAGGTCGTTAAGGAATTGTATTATGAGCAATACTATAGGAGTGACTACAGCCCCTATATAGAACGTATTGATACTGCAAATGCGAACCAAGAACCCAAACAAATCTTATTTATGCAAGAGAGTATTTTTGAATTGCTTCAATCAAATCCCTTTGAAAATGCGATGAAAGAGGGTAAAGATGCTTTCAACCGTATTATTAATGAAGGAGCACCTGTTGGTCTGTATTCCATTCTTGATGTACCTAGGGATGCTATTGATAATGAATCGTTTAACATTAGTCCAGATATGGTACAAAGGGGTTATCTTTTAGGTACAACTCCAAGTAATCAAGCGAAAGAAAAATATGGCATTAACGAATTTGAAGGTCCGAGAACACAGGCAGTGTCTAATAGTATGTCTTTTGTTCAAAATGGTAAGGCCATAACAGTAATAATACCAAGGGAGGAAGAGTAGATGGCTTTAATTAAAGAGCTTTTCAAAGATAAAGTGAGAATCGTGATTATTCTTCTAGGAGCATTACTTGGCTTCTATCTTGCTTATAGGCACAAACCCATAGAGTCATATTCACATAAAATTGAAACCATTAAGAGATCCACTCCTCTTCGAGATATTCGAACGGTTCAGGACAATGTACTGTATCTTCCTGAAAATCAAAATTATGTCGCCTTGACTAAAGATTATCTGATACTATTTGATGAATACTACCATAGGGGTGAAGATATTAGGGATAACTATGACATCACTGATAAGGATTACTACAAGGTGATGATTTATAACCCTTTTAACACCAAGAAGATTTACAAAAAATGGGATGTCTTGAAAATCTTACGAAAGGATTTTCCTGAAGAATATGTTAGTGATCTGGATCTTGACAAGGATATCAGTGGGAAAAGTTATCTTATCGTAACTACTTTGATTACTAATTCTGGTGGAGAACGTGATAGAATTGGCCGACGAAGGGTCTTTGATTTTGAGACTGGCAAGTTCGTGACGGGAGTTGCTATTCAAGGTGGAGTAGATAAAGATGATAAACAGATTTACAAACGAGACTATTTTAGTAAATCGCTAAATGAAAGATTAGATTATTATGGACTTCGTATTCGGAATAGATCTAATGCAGTATTTCTAGAGTTGTCTGACCCAAATACTTTTAGAATTAGGGAATTAAACATCAGTTCCAATAAAGAACTTATGACAATTCTGAACAAGGAAGTTTCTGGAGAGTTGATCTTCTTTGGAGATGATGCTCTAGAGCAGGTTTCTCATTTGCTAGCTAAGCCAGATCAGACGGATATGCTTAGTGGAACAAAACTTTCAGCTTCTGAGTCAAAGGATGGACAAGAGCATGATATCGCTTCGCTTCAAGACTATAATACCTGGGCAGAGTAAAAACATTATTGAAGAGCTGAACTTTCAGCTCTTTTTTCATGCTTAAAAAAGTTTAGTAATAATATTGAAATAATTGTAAAAAATATTTCAAAGGGGTATAATAGAAATATGAAAACGGTTCCAATTTTTATCAAACAGCCTAGAAAGTGAGAGTGATCAAAATGAGAAAGGCATATGTTTTTAAGGAACGTCAACGTTACTCAATACGTAAATATTCTTTTGGAGCTGCATCAGTCTTAATTGGTGCGAGCTTGATGCTTGGTGGACATGCTTTGGCTCAGGAACAAGCCAACAGCGCAAGTTCCAGCAAGGATTATGAAGTTTTTGTAAATAATTCTGAACCACTTCAAATCGACCAGGCAACTTCAGAAGCTGTTACCGATGTCCTCAATCAACCAGCTTCAAGATCTGAAGCACCAAGACCTAAGCTTGTCAGCAGTGAAGTTGCTTCTTCTGAAGCTAGTAGTGTAGTAGCTAGCGAGGCTGCTTCTTTGGAAGTACCGGCAGAGGTTGCTCATTCTGCATCTGCTGTCGCTTCTGTTTCTAAATCAGAAGTGGCTAATCCACGTTCTGAAGTGTCATCAGTAGCTAGCTCTGAAGCAGCAAGTGAGACTAACCGTTCAGCAAGTTCAGAAGTAGCAGAAACTAGAGTTACTGACCGTGAAGCTGTAGATACTCCTCAACCTGGTGTGGATGGTCCTGTGACTGCTGATGGTTCTCTTGATATCCCATCAAACGGTACTTTCTATTTCCGTCGTACAACTGAAATTCGTACAGCGCCTATCATGGATATCAAACCTACCTTTGTCTTTAGTGCAGGCGACCATGTTATATATGATAAGGTCTTGAAGAGAGACAATCATCAATGGATTTCTTACATTGGCTACGACTATGAACGCTACTACGCTGATATCGCAGCATTGAAGGCTGAAAACACTAATAGCACCACTGAAGCAACTAGAGATGAAGTCATCCCTGAACGTGGTACTTATTACTTCACTAAACCTGCAGATGTGAAGAACCAACCTAGCTTGACTGCCAAGACTGAGTTCAATTTTGATCCGGGCATGTCAGTCAACTATGATAGATCTTTGCTTGCGGACAACCACCGTTGGATTTCTTATGTGTCCTACAATGGTACTCGTCGTTACGTTGACCTAGGTGCCGCTGCAGAGGCTGTAGCTAAACCAAGAGGCGATATCGCTATTGAAAGTCATGACAATGGTGACTTTAGTGTAGTTATCAGTAATGTTTCAGACCAAAACGGTATCCTTGGGGTATCTGTACCAATCTGGTCTGAAAAGAATGGTCAAGATGATATCATCTGGTACAATGCGACTCGTCTTAACAATGGTAACTACAAGGTTAACGTCAGTCTAACTGACCACAAGAATGAACGTGGTCTCTACAATGTTCATCTTTACTATGTTGAAACTAATGGTAAATTAGTTGGTGTGGGCGGCACAACTTACACAGTTCCTGCTAAGGTTGAAGAAACTCATACAACTACTAGCTATAGCCTTCCTGATGCAGGAACTTACACCTTCAAAGAACGCTCTAGCATTAAGGCAGAACCTCGTGTGGCAAGTCCAGAGTTAGCCTACTACGATGCTGGTATGTCAGTCAACTACGACAAGATTGTCAGTGGTGATGGTTACCAATGGCTTTCTTACCTCAGCTACAATGGCAACCGCCGTTATGTAGCTGTGGCAAAACTTGCTCAACAAGAAAGCAAACCAAGTGGCACTATCAGTATTGAAAACCTCTCTAACCTTGGTTTCGATGTTCATATCACCAATGTTTCTGGTGGTGACAAGGCTATCCAAGGCGTGAGTGTTCCAGTTTGGACATCCAAAGACGGCCAAGATGATCTTGTATGGCACCAAGCTAGCAGACAAAGTGATGGTAGCTATAAGGTTCGTATCAATGTTAGTGACCATAAGTCTGAAGCAGGCGAATACATTGTCCATCTCTACTATGTTCAAGACGGTAAGATGGTAGGTATCGGAGGCACTAGCACAACTGTTCCAGTTCAAAATGCAACCCGCCACAACCTTCCAGCTTCAGGTTCATATACCTTTACCGCTCGTACTGGCATCAAGACTCAACCTTTGGTAGCCAACCCAGATATTAGTTATTACGATTCAGGCATGTCAGTCAACTATGATAAGGTTGTCAATAATGATGGCTATACATGGATTTCTTACCTCAGCTATTCAGGACATCGTTTCTATGTGGCTATCGCACCAACGAGTGTGACTAAACCTGTAGAACAACCTGTTCAACCAAGCACACCATCATCTGGTACTTATACTTTCAAGGAACGCTCTAGCATTAAAGCAGAACCAAGTGTAGCGAGTCCAGAGTTGGCCTACTATGATGCTGGTATGTCTGTTAACTATGACAAATTGGTGACTGCAGATGGTCATACATGGCTCTCTTATGTTAGCCATGGAGGCAACCGTCGTTACATTGCCATTGATGGTAAGGCAACAGCAGTTACTCAACCAGCAAGTCCAAGCCTAGCTGCGACTGGTACTTATACCTTTACAAAACCTAGCTCTATCAAGGCTCAACCAAGTGTTGCTAGTCCAGAGTTAGCCTACTATGATAAAGGCATGTCCGTTCGCTATGACAAAGTCCTTACAGCTGATGGCTACACCTGGTTGTCTTATGTAACCTTTAGTGGTGCAAGACGCTATGTGGATATTTCTTAAGAGTTGTAACATCACTCTCTTTTGAGGGTGGTGTTTTTTTAGTTTCAAGAGTTGAATCAATATATTGTTCAATATGTTTTAGAAGCATTTGCTGTAAATTAGCGAAAGTTGTAAAATCAAGGTGAAAGTATAGGATTCGTTCTATGAGTAACTAGCATCTTAAGTTATAGAATAAGGATGTTGTAATAGAGGTGTTCAATTATGTTAGATATTTTTGTTTTAGAAGAAGATTATTTTCAACAAGCTCGTCTTGAGGATGCTATCCATAAGTCTAAACAAATATATATTTTAAGAATTGGGAAGGTCGATTTATACGATAAACCCAATCAATTATTAGAGTGTATTACGGAAAGGGGTTCGCACTTACTGTTTTTTCTAGATATTGCAACTGATAGTGATATCGAAGGGGGAATATTGGTTGCTCAACAGATACGTGAGCGAGATCCTTATGCTAGTATTGTTTTCATCACAGCACATCCCGAACTCCTACCATCAACCTTTCAGTATCGCTTAGCTGCACTTGATTTTATTGACAAGAATTTGCCTGATATTGAATATGAAGATAGGATTATTTCTGATATTGGATTAGCACTTTCTAAAAATGGTCTGAGCCAAATAGAGTGTGCTTTTACTATAGATACAAAGAATGCAACTATACAAGTTCCTTTTCATAAGATACTCTATTTTGAAACATCTCCAACAGTTCATAAGGTGATTCTTCATACAACAGAAGAGCAAATTGAGTTCTATGGTCAATTGTCAAAAATTGTGAAACAAGATTGCAGACTATATAAATGTCATAAATCATTTGTTGTAAATCCCGAAAACATTGTGAGATTGGACAAAGAATTAGGTGTTATTTATTTTGAAAACGGAGAGTCATGCTTGGTTTCAAAAGCTAAACAAAAAGAGATTGTTGCTAAGATGCTTGTTCCAAAAAACATGGCAGTTTGATGTATATAGTATTTTTGTTTTAAAATCTTATTTTCTGATTACGACGAAAAAACGACTGTTTATGACTTCAATGAAAAATTTAGCTGTTTTTGTATTATAATAACCTAGTAAATTATCAAAAAAGGAATCTCACTCATGAAAAATACAAGTAAACTCATTGGTTTAGTATTAGCCCTTATCGTAGTTATCCTCGCTATCTTTTTGGTGACTAAATTTAACAGCCATGAATCAGCGCGTGTTAGCACAAGTAGTAGCCCAGCTAAAACGGTTAAGAAATCATCTTCAAGCTCAAGCAAAGCTGTTAAGAAGGATAAGAAATCAGGTCAATCATCATCTTCAGAAGTTTCAAATGAAGAAAATGACAATCAGGCTTCAGCAGTATCACCTAAAGCTTCTTCTCAATCCCAAGCAGGAACTACAGATGGTGGACAAGTGGCTGAATCTACAACACCAGCTTCTCAAGTTGGAGGAGTTGAAGGTGGTCGAGGTGCTTGGACAGCAACTTCTGGGACATTGACACTTGATGAGGAAACACCTGTATATGCTGCACCAGATAAAGATAGCGGAGCAGTTTCTACACTTCCTGCCGGAGATGTTGACTGGGATAAATATGAAATTTTACCTGATGGAAACTGGTATAGTTTTGTTAAGAATGGCCAACGTTATTATATTTCATATTCAGATGTAGGACATTGATAAATGATTAAAAAGAAAACATGATAACTCGCATAAAGTTATCATGTTTTTTATGTATCGCTTTCCTTTTTCTAACAAAATTACGAATAAATAAGTATGGTTTGCTTCGGCTTTCGATTATGACGAAAATCGGACAGTTTATGATTTAAGTGGGAACAAATCAAATAAATTTGGTATACTAATGGACAGGTGAGAAATATTTAGTAATATTCTGTAAAATACTTGTAATATTTGTCGCCGAGTGTTACAATCAACCAGTAACATTAATTCGATAGAGAGAAATAATAATATGAAACGAGAAAAATTTTTACACGAACAACAACGTTTTTCCATTCGTAAATATTCATTTGGGGCAGCATCAGTTCTTTTAGGAGCTAGTTTGGTCTTTGCAGGTCAAGCTTTGGCTGATGAGCATCATGAGGTTTCAACACCTTCAAATGCTTCTGTGTTTGCTACCTCAGATAGTGATGCTGTGACCGCAGCTGATATTTTCAGTGGCGTAGCAACTAATGGAGTGACATCAAGTGAGAAAGCTAGTCAAGTCTCAACAACTAGTGAAACTGCTACTAGCGAGGCTACAAGTGAAGTGAGTACTAGTACCTCACAAGCAACAGATAAAACTTCTGAATCAACAGCTGCCAGCTCAGAAGCAACAAGTGGAACAAATGCTTCATCTGAAAAAGCCACTAACCTTGCTGTATCTGCCTTAACGAGAGCAGCTGTCAATACTAGTTTGGTGAGCCAACCAGCTACAACTACAGACAGCGACCTTCCAAGCCAAGGAACTTATGTCTACAAGGAACGTACAGAGGTTAAGAATCAACCTAAGGTATCTGCCAAGGCTGAATTTTATGTAAATCCAGGGGATAGCGTCCTTTACGATCAAGTCGTGACAGCTGATGGCTACCAATGGATTAGCTACAAATCATACTTTGGTGTGCGTCGTTATGCGCCAGTGAAACCAGTGGCAGCTGGTAGTGGTAACGGTAATAGTGGTAATGGGGATGGCAAACCTTCTAATGGCGCTCAAGCCACAACAGGTGCTTTGGATATCCCAGCGACAGGAACTTACTACTTTACACGTGACACAGATATTAAGAAGGAACCAAAAGCAGACCTCAAACCTACTTTTGTTTTCGGTAAGGGTGACCATGTCATCTATGATAAAGTTTTGACAGCTGATAATCACCAATGGATTTCTTACCTTGGTTATGACTATGTTCGCTACTATGCAGATGTTGCGACTTTGACACCTGCCAAAGCTGAAACACCAACTGTTAAACCAACAGAAACTAATCAAGCAAAACCAGAAACTACTGGTGCTGAAAAGCTTCCAGCAAGTGGGACTTATAATGTGACGCGTAGCTTGAATGTTAAAAATGAACCTAAGGCTTCTGCAGAAACACTTTATACCTTGGAAAGGCTACAAAGTGAACTATGACAAGGTATTGACTGCGGATAACCATCAATGGATTTCTTATATTAGTTACAGTGGTACACGTCGTTATGTGGATATTGCGGCTTTGAAAACTACTGAGTCTAAGCCACAAGAAAACCGTGTTTCTGGTACTCTTACCATTAACAACCAAACCTCTACTGGTTTTGATGTTGTTGTTACTAATGTTTCAGGTGGTGGCAAAGAAGTTAAAGAAGTGCGTGTCCCAATCTGGTCAGATAAGAATGGTCAAGATGACCTCACATGGTATCATGCTGACAAACAATCAGACGGTAGCTACAAGGTTCATGTAGATACAGCCAGCCATAAGGGCGATGCTGGTACTTATTCTGTGCATCTTTACTATATGTTAGACGGCAAGAGAACCTATATTACTGAAACAAAAGCAACGGTCCCTCAATCTGTCGAATCTCAAGTGACAGGGAAATTGACTATCAGCAACCAAACGTCTAATGGCTTTGATGTTGTCGTAACCAATGTTTCAGGTGGCGGCAAAGAAGTTAAAGAAGTTCGTGTCCCAATTTGGTCAGATAAGAATGGCCAAGACGACCTTACATGGTATCATGCTGATAAACAGTCAGATGGAAGCTACAAGGTTCATGTAGACACAGCCAGCCATAAGGGCGATGCCGGTACTTATTCCGTTCATCTTTACTATATGTTGAATGGCAAGAGAACTTATATTACTGAAACAAAGGCAACGGTCCCTCAAGCTACGGAATCTCAAGTTACAGGGAAATTGACCATCAGCAACCAAACCTCTAATGGCTTTGATGTTGTTGTAACCAATGTTTCAGGTGGCGGCAAAGAAGTTAAAGAAGTGCGTGTCCCAATTTGGTCAGATAAGAATGGCCAAGACGACCTTACATGGTACCATGCCGACAAACAATCAGATGGAAGCTACAAGGTTCATGTAGACACAGCCAGCCATAAGGGCGATGCTGGTACATATTCTGTTCATCTTTACTATATGTTGAATGGTAAGAGAACCTATATTACAGAAACTAAAGCTACAGTCCCTCAAGTCACTGAATCTCAAGTAACTGGAAAATTGACAAATAACGGTTCTTACTACAGCGTTCGTGGTAAATACGATGATATTATCATTGTTAATAAGAAACATGGTCTTTCTAAGGACTATAACCCAGGTGAAAATCCTACAGCTAAGGCAGCTTTTGTTCGTCTTCGTGACGATATGATTAACCAAGGTTTGAATGTTGGACGTTCATACAGTGGTTTCCGTTCTTATGACTATCAAAAGACTCTTTACGACAACTATGTTAGCCGTGATGGTCAGGCAGCTGCGGACCGTTACTCAGCTCGTCCTGGATATAGCGAACACCAAACTGGATTGGTCTTTGATTTGACCGATAAATCTGGTAATTTGCTTGAAGATTCACGTGCTAGCCAATGGCTTAAAGACAATGCACATAACTATGGCTTTATCGTGCGTTTCCAAGCAGGTAAAGAAGCTTCAACTGGCTACATGCCAGAAGCATGGCACATCCGCTATGTGGGTAAAGAAGCTAAAGACATCCACGACTCAGGTTTGAGTTTGGAAGAATACTTCGGTATCGAAGGTGGCGATTATACTGCTAGCAGCAAACCAGCTGAAAGCAAACCAGCTGAAAGCAAACCAGCTGAAAGCAAACCAGCCACTATAGGTACTATCAACCTTCCAGCGACAGGAACTTATACCTTCACAGGTCGTGCATCAATTAAGGCAGAAGCTAAAGTTTCAAGCCCAGAATTAGCCTACTATGACAAGGGTATGAGTGTAAACTACGATAAGGTTCTCACAGCCGATGGCCGTCAATGGCTTTCATATGTAACAGCAAGTGGTGCTCGTCGTTATGTTGACATTGCAGCAGCCAAGGCAGAGGCTAAGCCAGAAGTTAAACCAGTTGCTAAACCAGCGGATAAACCAAGTCTCCCTGAATCAGGAACTTATACCTTCACAGGTCGTGCGTCAATCAAGGCAGAAGCTAAAGTTTCAAGCCCAGAATTAGCCTACTATGACAAGGGTATGACTGTTAACTATGATAAGGTTCTCACAGCCGATGGTCGTCAATGGCTTTCATATGTAACCGCAAGTGGTGCTCGTCGTTACGTTGATATTGCAACAGTTAAAGCGACAGAAACCAAGCCAGAAGTCAAACCAGTTGCTAAGCCAGCGGATAAACCAAGTCTGCCAGAATCAGGCACTTATACCTTCACAAGTCGTGCGTCAATCAAGGCAGAAGCCAAGGTTTCAAGCCCAGAATTGGCTTACTATGACAAGGGCATGACTGTTAACTATGATAAGGTTCTCACAGCCGATGGCCGTCAATGGCTTTCATATGTGACAACAAGTGGTGCTCGTCGTTACGTTGATATTGCAGCGGCTAAGCCAGAAGCAAGTCAACCAGCCGCAAAACCAAGTCTCCCAGAGTCAGGTCGTTATACCTTCACAAGTCGTGCGTCAATTAAGGCAGAAGCTAAGGTTTCAAGTCCAGAGTTGGCCTACTATGACAAAGGCATGAGTGTTAACTATGACAAAGTTTTGACAGCAGATGGTCACACATGGCTCTCATACATGACAGTGAGCGGTGCTCGTCGTTACGTTGATATTGCTTAATGAAGTAATGAATCAGGTTGGACAATGTGTCCAGCCTTTTTTGATAGCCTTTCTTTATCATGAGATTGAATTTTTCAATTTTTGTGACGTCTTTTGGAGTGCTATAATGGTTAATATAGAATCGAGGTTACTATGAAAATCGCATTGGTACAGATGAATGTTGCCCACGGACAGTCTGTGGAAAATAAAAAACACGTGAAAGAGATGTTGGAAAGGGCTCTTGATGACAATCCCGATGTCATTGTGCTTCCTGAAATGTGGAATACAGGCTATGCTTTAGATGAACTGAATGGGCTTGCAGACAAGGAAGGTTTGGACTCTCAAGAACTCTTGTCTCATTTTGCTAGGAAACATGCTGTGGCTATTATCGGAGGGTCCGTTGCTATTGAGAAGGACGGCAAATTCTACAACACGACCTACGTCTACAATAAGTCTGGGGACCTAATCAATACCTACAGCAAGGTCCATCTCTTTGGCCTCATGGCAGAGGACCAGTACATGTCTGCTGGGTCTTCGGAGTCTGTATTTGAGCTTGATGCTGTGACAGCTGCTAGTGTCATTTGTTATGATATTCGTTTTCCTGAATGGGTGCGAACACAGATGGCACAAGGGGCCAAGGTACTTTTTGTGGTAGCGCAGTGGCCAGAACCTCGTGTGCAGCAATGGGAGATTTTGTTAAAGGCGCGTGCGGTTGAAAATCAAGCTTTTGTAGTTGCTGTTAATCGTGTCGGAACAGGACCAGACGATGTCTTTTCAGGGCATTCTATGGTTATCGATCCACTTGGAAATGTGGTCTTAGAATCCAAGGAGCATGAGGAGGGCATTTTTACGGCCGATATTAATCTTGAAGAGGTAGATAAGGTTCGAGGTCAGATTCCTGTTTTTGAGGATCGTCGCACGGACTTGTATCATTAAGGAGCGTTTATGTTATTTGAAGAATCGGACTTATTGAAGGCATTGCCAGAACAGTTTTTTGCAGGTTTGGTTGCTAAGGTTAATGCCAAGGTGGCGGAAGGAGCAGATGTTATCAATCTCGGTCAAGGCAATCCCGACCAACCGACCTATGACCATATTGTTGAGGCGCTGTGTCTTTCAGCGAAAAATCCTGCTAGCCATAAGTATTCACAGTTTCGAGGCAATCGTCCCTTAAGGAAGCAGCTGCTAGTTTTTACAAGAAACATTATGGGGTCGATTTGGATTCCGAGCGTGAGATTTGTGTCATGGGTGGAGCTAAAATTGGACTAGTGGAATTGCCTCTAGCTTTGATGAATCCTGGCGACCTCTTGCTCTTGCCTGACCCAGGTTATCCAGATTACTTGTCAGGAGTGAGTTTAGGCCGTGTGACCTATGAAACCTTTCCTTTGACGGCTGAAAATGATTTCTTGCCAGATCTGGATGCCATTCCAGAGGAGACAGCTCGCCGTGCTAAGTTTATCTATATCAATTATCCGAATAATCCTACGGGGGCTGTGGCGACTAAGGCCTTTTATGAAAAGTTAGTTGCTTGGGCGAAAACTTACGAAGTAGGAGTGGTGAGTGATTTAGCCTATGGAGCTTTGGGTTATCAGGGCTATGAGAATCCTAGCTTCTTGTCAACGCCTGGTGCTAAAGATGTGGGCATTGAGTTCTATACTTTCTCAAAAACTTTTAATATGGCTGGTTGGCGTTTGGCCTTTTCGGCTGGGAATGACCAGATGATTGAAGCCTTAAATCTGATTCAAGACCATCTTTTTGTGGGAATCTTTCCTGCCTTGCAGGAGGCTGGGATTGCAGCCCTCTTAAATCCTAATTCTGAGGAGGCTGTTGCTCAACTTAATGCGACTTATGATAGCCGTCGAGATGCTTTTGTCCAGGCAGCTGCTAAGATTGGCTGGCAGGCCTTCCCATCCAGAGGTTCTTTCTATGCTTGGATGCCTGTGCCAGAGGGTTACACCAGTGAGAGTTTTGCGGATCTTTTGCTTGAGAAGGCCCATGTTGCTGTGGCACCAGGGAAAGGATTTGGTCCTGCGGGTGACGCTTATGTTCGCATTGGGCTTTTGGTAGAGCCAGAACGTTTGGTTGAAGCAGTCAATCGTATTGCAAACTTGCATTTATTTAATAACTAGATAGTAATCGTGAAAACAAGTAGTTGAAAAAGACTGCTTGTTTTTTCATATTAATTCCATGTTTCTCTTGACAAATGAATAAAAATACAATAAACTAGTTACATATTTATACAAAAGGAGTGCATAAATGAAAGTTTCAATCGTTGGTATCACTGGTTATAGTGGTTTAGAGTTAGTTAAAATTTTGAATAATCATAAAAAAGTGGAACTTGTTTCTATTCACGCAACCAAGGAAGTGGGCCGACGATTGTCTGATGTGTATCCCTATCTGACAGGTGTTTGTGATTTAGAAATTGAAGCTTATGATGCGGAAAAAATTATGGAAAAGGCAGATTTGGTTTTCTTTGCCACACCTTCAGGAGTTGCTAGTTCGCTAGCAGAGGAATTTGTTCAAGCTGATTTTCCTATTATTGATTTATCTGGGGACCATCGCTTGCCGGCAGATGTTTATCAAGAATGGTATAAAAAATCACCTGCCAACCAGAGTGTTTTGAATAAATTTACATACGCATTATCAGAATATACAGATGTGAAGGGCAAGAAATTTATTGCTAATCCTGGATGCTATGCAACAGCAACAGAGTTGGCCCTGATTCCTTTGGTGGCTGCTGGCCTGATTGAGACGGATAGTGTCATTGTGGATGCCAAGTCTGGTTTAACTGGTGCGGGTAAGGCTTTGAGTGAGTCTAGTCATTTTGTCAATGTTCATGATAATTACGTGACTTATAAACTCAATCATCATCAGCATATTCCTGAGATTGTTCAAACCTTGCAGAACTTTAATCCGGAAATGCCTGAGATTCAGTTTTCAACGTCGCTGTTACCAGTTAATCGTGGAATCATGGCTACGGTTTATTGTAAGTTGAAGAAGGACGTGACTGTAGCTGATGTGGCTTCAGCATTCACAAAGGCTTATAGCGATAAACCCTTTGTACGTGTTCAAGACAGCTTGCCAGAACTGCACAACGTTATCGGATCGAATTTTACAGATATTGGCTTTGCCTATAATGAAAAAACCAATGTTCTGACAGTTATTTCGGTTATTGATAATCTGCTTAAAGGAGCAGCTGGACAGGCAGTGCAAAATCTCAACCTCATGCAGGGGTGGGATGAGACGGAAGGTCTGCTTATGACACCGTCATACTTGTAGATGTAAGCATAGAGTTAGGAGAAAAAATATGAAAGTCATTGAAGGAACAATTGCTAGTCCGCTGGGATTCTCAGCAGATGGGCTACATGCAGGATTTAAAAAGAGAAAAATGGACTTTGGTTGGATTGTCTCTGAAAAACCAGCTAGTGTTGCAGGTGTTTACACGACCAATAAGGTGATTGCAGCTCCTCTAATTGTGACCAAGACCTCAGTTAAAAAGGCTGGGAAAATGAAAGCTATCGTTGTTAACTCAGGTGTAGCCAATTCTTGTACAGGAACTCAAGGTTTGGAGGATGCCTACACCATGCAGGAGTGGACCGCTGAAAAGCTAGGTGTTGAACCAGATTTGGTTGGTGTAGCTTCTACAGGGATTATCGGTGAGTTGCTACCAATGGATACCTTGAAAATGGTCTTTCCAAGATAGTGGTTAATGGGAATGCGGATGATTTTGCCAAGGCAATTTTGACGACTGATACAGCGACTAAGACTATTGCTGTGACAGAAACCTTTGGACGTGATGTGGTCACAATGGCTGGTGTCGCTAAGGGCTCAGGTATGATTCACCCTAATATGGCGACCATGCTAGGATTTATCACTTGTGATGCTAATATTTCTAGTGACACCCTTCAATTGGCTTTGAGTCAAAATGTGGAAAAGACCTTTAATCAGATTACAGTTGACGGAGATACATCAACCAATGATATGGTTCTTGTCATGTCAAATGGCTGTACCCTCAATGAAGAGATTCTGCCAGATACACCTGAGTTCGATAAATTTTCGAAGATGTTGAATTTCGTGATGCAAGAGTTGGCTAAGAAAATTGCTAAGGATGGTGAAGGTGCCAATAAACTCATCCAAGTTGATGTGGTCAATGCCCCTAATGCCCTTGATGCACGTATGATGGCCAAATCTGTTGTCGGTTCAAGCCTAGTTAAAACAGCTATCTTTGGTGAAGATCCTAACTGGGGACGTATTTTAGCTGCTGTTGGCTATGCTGGTGTGGATGTTCCTGTAGATAATGTTGATATTATGATTGGCGGTCTGCCAGTTATGTTGGCCTCTAGTCCTGTTTCCTTTGATGATGAAGAAATGAAAGACATTATGCATGATGATGAAGTCACTATAACGGTAGATCTTCATGCTGGACATGAAAAAGGAACTGCATGGGGGTGTGATCTTTCCTACGATTACGTTAAGATTAATGCCCTCTACCATACTTAAGTTATCTATGATTAAGGAGTTAACTGATGACTACTGAATATATTGTAATCAAGATTGGTGGAGTAGCCAGTAAGCAGCTAACTCCTGAGATATTGGCTAAACTGTCCGAATGGCAGCAGGCTGGTCAAAAAATTGTTATTGTCCATGGGGGCGGTTTTGCTATTAATCAGCTGATGGAGGAGAATCATATTCCAATTCACAAGGTCAATGGTCTTCGTGTGACGGGGCAGTCAGATATGGCTTTGATCAAAGAAGCCTTGGTTGACATGGTTGGGAAAAACTTAGCGGGTGAGTTGACAACTGCTGGTTTGCCAGCCTACCAGCTTGTAGATGAATTGCCAGACCTTGTCCATGCTGATTTCTTAGATCACGAGACCTATGGTTTTGTGGGTGAAGTCAAAAGCATCACTAATCAAACTCTAGTGAGCCTCCTATCTCAAGATAAACTTCCCTTGATTCCTAGTCTAGGCTATAGTGAGCAGGGGGATTTGCTCAATATTAATGCCGATTACCTTGCTAGAGCAGTGGCGATTAGTCTAGGAGCTAAAAAACTTATCCTTATGACAGATGTCAAGGGTGTTTTGGAAAATGGTCAGGTTTGGAACAGCTGAATTTTGTGGACGTTCAGAAAAAAATAGATTCAGGCGTGATAACTGGAGGCATGATTCCTAAAATTCAAAGTGCTGTTCAGACAGTTCAAGCTGGTGTCGAGCAGGTCATTATTGGTGATAACCTGACAGACGGTACCATAATCAAGGAGTAAGAGATGACAAAACTATTTTCAAATTATAAACGGGCAGCGATTGATTTTGCTTCGGCCCAGGGCAATTATTTGACGGATACAGATGGCAAGACCTACTTGGATTTTTCATCAGGTATCGGGGTAACCAATCTGGGTTACCATCCCCATGTCAATCAGGCTTTGACAGAACAGGTGGGGAAGATTTTGCACCAGCCTAATCTTTATCACAATCAGTTGCAAGAAGATGTTGCTGACCTTTTAATTGGTGACAAGGACTATCTGGCCTTTTTCTGTAACAGTGGTGCAGAGGCCAATGAGGCAGCCATCAAAATCGCCCGTAAGGCTTCAGGTAAACAAGAAATCATTACCTTCCAAAATTCCTTCCATGGTCGAACGTTTGGATCTATGTCTGCCACTGGTCAGGATAAAATCAAACAAGGTTTTGGTGAAGGTGTGCCCCACTTTAGCTATGCTATTTTCAATGACATAGACAGTGTCAAGGCCCTAGCTAGTGAAGAAACTGCAGCTATTATGCTGGAGTTGGTTCAAGGGGAATCAGGTGTGCAACCTGCGGATAAGGACTTTATTAAGGATTTATCTGATTATTGTAAGGAGACAGGTATTTACCTCATTGTAGATGAGGTTCAGACAGGAATTGGTCGTACTGGTAAGCTTTATGCTTATGAGCACTACGATATTGAACCAGATATCTTTACTCTGGCCAAAGGCTTGGCTAATGGGGTACCAGTTGGAGCCATGCTTGCCAAGTCCTCTCTTGGGACAGCTTTTTCTTACGGAAGTCATGGCTCTACCTTTGGAGGAAATAAACTAGCCATGGCGGCGGCCAAGGCTACGCTTGAAGTTATGTTGGCTCCAGGTTTTCTGGATACTGCTCTTGAAAATGGAAACAAGCTACAAGCACAATTGCAGTCAGCTTTATCTGATAAAGAGACAGTTACCAATGTACGTGGTTTGGGCTATATGATTGGGGTTGAGACCACTGGTGATTTGGGAGAATTGGTTCAGGCAGCTAGAGATAAGGGATTGATTGTCTTAACTGCAGGGACAAATGTGATTCGTCTTTTGCCACCAATCACCCTAAGTGATACTGAAATCGAAAAGGGTGTGGCTATCCTATCAGAAATATTTGACTAGAACATAAAAATCACTTGATTCTTGAATCAAGTGATTTCTTTTACTTATTGTCAGTAGCAATCTCGCTGAGAAGTCCTTTAGCTGTTGTTGTTGGCAGAATACGGACACGATTAAGTGAGAGGAGACCATCCTTGACACTAGCTAGCCCTTCGTTAGTTGTCAGTCCTAACTTGTATGTTTTCTTAGCTAGGTCCAGTGTCGTTTGATTGTAGCGACCTGATGGGTAGGCAATGGTATTGACCTTGGTATTGAGTTTGTTTTCAAGGAAGTCAATAGAATCCGTTAATTCAACCTTTTGTGTTGCCTTGTCAGTGGCTGATAAATCGGGGTGGTTAACCGTATGAGACTGGAAGCTCATGCCGTGCGCCATCATTTCTTTCATCTGCTTGACGGTAAGATTTCCAGCATTTCCCTTCTTAACAAAGCCAGTGATCACATTGTTGGTTGCCTTAGCCTTGTATTTTTTGAGAATCGGATAGGCAATCGTATAGAAATCTTCGTTACCATCATCAAAGGTCAGCCAAACAACCTTCTTAGCAGGCAAGGCATTTTCGGTGAAGGCTTTATAGGCTTCTTCAGGCGTTAGGAAATAGTAGCCTGCCTTAGCCAAGGCCTTGATTTGTGCCTCGAAGAGGTCTGGGTCAACGATAAGGTTGGCGTTAGAAGCTTCAGATGGATCCATGACGTGTACAGCATGATACATCAGGATAGGGATTTGGACAGGCTCGTCATAGGTCTTCCATTTAGCTGTACTCGTAGATTGGCTTGTTTGGGTTTCTTTTTGGCTATTTCCAGACTGGTTTGGTCGGTTTAACATAAAAACTGCCAGTAAGCCAAGGAGAACTAGGTTTAGTAAAAGCAGAAGAAGGTTCAGTTTCTTTCTGTTAGCGTTAGTTGATTTTTTCTTTTGAGAAGTCATTGTATCCCCTTTCAAATAGGTCTAGCTATTATTCTAACAAAAATGGAGTGGAAATGCACAGAATTTTCAGTAAAAAAGAATACTTAGCTCCTTAAATGGCAACAATATTCTGTCAATTCCGATAGAAATATGGTACAATTAAAAAAATGTATGTTTTTAAGGAGAAATCGTAAATGTCTATTAAAATTGGATTGCTTGGCTTTGGTACAGTAGCTAGCGGTATTCCTTTCCTTTTGAAGGAAAATGGTGAAAAGGTTCTTGCAGCCTCACGTGACCAACTCGAAATTGCGAAGGTTTTGGTTAAAGATGACGAGGAAAAAAATCGTCTTATCGCTGCAGGCAACGACTACAATTTTGTCACAAATGTTGACGAAATCCTTAACGATGACGAGATTCAAATCGTTGTCGAATTGATGGGGCGTATCGAGCCAGCTCGTACCTTCATCACAAAAGCGCTTGAAGCAGGTAAAAATGTCGTTTCTGCCAACAAGGACTTGATTGCAACTCACGGCAAAGAGTTGATTTCTCTTGCCCAAGATAAGGGCGTGGCTTTCTACTATGAAGCTGCCGTTGCTGGTGGTATTCCAATTTTGCGTACTTTGGCTAATTCTTTGACATCTGACAAGGTGACACGTATTCTCGGTGTGCTCAACGGAACATCTAACTTTATGATGACTAAGATGGTTGACGAAGGTTGGTCATATGAGGATGCTCTTAAGACTGCCCAAGAACTTGGTTATGCTGAAAGTGATCCAACAAACGACGTTGAAGGTATTGATGCTGCTTATAAAGCTGTTATCCTTAGCCAATTTGGTTTTGGTGCCACAATTGATTTCGACGATGTGACTCACAAGGGGATTACAAACATCTCTACTGATGATGTAGCTGTCGCTCAAGAATTGGGCTATGTCATCAAATTGGTTGGTGATGTGCGTGAAGTAGAATCAGGTATCTCAGCAGAAGTATCACCGACATTCTTGCCAAAAAATCACCCACTTGCTAGCGTCAACGATGTTATGAATGCAGTCTTTGTTGAATCTATCGGTATTGGCGAATCAATGTACTACGGTCCAGGTGCTGGTCAAAAACCAACAGCAACATCTGTTTTAGCAGACATTATCCGTATTGCTCGTCGTCTTTCAGATGGCAATGTTGGGAAACCATTCAACGAGTTCCGTCGTGACTTGCCATTGGCTAATCCAGCGGACGTTAAGAGCAACTACTACTTTGCTCTTGATACGCCAGACGAAAAAGGTAAAATCCTTCACTTGTCTGAAATCTTCAACTCAGAAGATATTTCATTTGAACAAGTCTTGCAACAAAAAGCAAATGGTACGACAGCTCGTATCGTTGTGATTACACATGCTATGTCTAAAACACAACTTAAAGCTGTTACTGAAAAACTTGAAGCAGCAGAAGATTTCACAGTTGTTAACACATTGAAAGTTTTGTCTAACTAATTGATAAGCCCATACTGGTGCGTATAAGAAAGGTATTCAAGGAGAAAAGTCGCTGATGGCTTTCCTCCTTTTGGTGTATTATTATGAAAATTACTGTTCCAGCAACATCTGCCAATATTGGTCCAGGTTTTGACTCTGTGGGTGTTGCCGTTTCTAAATATTTGACAATCGAGGTGCTTGAACCAGCAGATGCATGGCATATCGAACACGATTTGGGCGATATTCCCTCAGATGAAAATAACCTCCTCATTTCAACAGCCTTACAAGTGAAGTCTGATTTGCAGCTCATAAATTGGTGATGACATCAGATATTCCCTTGGCGCGTGGTCTCGGTTCTTCAAGTTCTGTTATTGTCGCAGGAATCGAGTTGGCTAATCAATTGGCAGACTTGCAGCTCTCAGACGATGATAAACTTGATATTGCGACCAAAATTGAAGGTCACCCGGACAATGTTGCCCCAGCTATTTTTGGGAATCTTGTTGTGGCCTCTTATGTGGACGAACATGTTAATAGCATTGTTACAGAGTTTCCAGAGTGTGCCTTTGTAGCCTTCATTCCGAGCTATGAACTTAAGACGTCTGATTCACGTGGGGTGCTTCCAAGTGACTTGTCTTACAAAGAAGCTGTAGCTGCATCATCTATTGCCAACGTTGCCATTGCTGCCCTCTTTGCAGGTGATTTGGTTAAGGCGGGACGTGCTATCCAAGGAGACATGTTCCACGAACGCTACCGTCAAAAACTGGTTAAAGAATTTGCGACTATTAAAGAATTGTCAGGCCAATACAGTGCTTATGCGACCTATCTCTCAGGCGCTGGCCCAACAGTTATGACCTTGACGCCAAATGATCAGGCTGAAGCTCTTAAAACTGCAATAGATGGTCTTGGCTTAGATGGTGAAACCTTCATCCTATCTGTGGATAAAGCAGGTGTTGTCGTTGACTAGAAAAAATCAAGGGCTACTCTTTGGTTTAGCAACCTATATTCAATGGGGATTTTTATCCCTTTTTTGGAAGCTTTTAGCAGGTGTTTCGGCTTATAACACCTTTTCATGGCGAATTGTTTACTGTAGTGACTATGTTGGTTTATGCCCTGGTTGCTAAGCAAAATGCCCGTTTTAAAGATGAGCTAGTCGAACTTTGGCAGGATAAGAAAGTCTTACTTCGCATGCTACTTGCTAGTTTTCTCATAGCAGCTAACTGGTTGATTTATATCTATGCTGTGGGTCATGGGCAAGCGACGCAGGCTAGCCTGGGCTATTACATTATGCCTATTGTTTCTATCTTGTTCGCTCTTATTTTTCTTCGTGAATCTCTGAGCAGAACCATGTGGGCAGCAGTAGTCTTAGCTTTTATAGGAGTCTTAGTTCTTGTTGTCAATACAGGAAAGCTTCCCATGGTTTCTTTGGGGCTAGCTCTGAGCTTTGGTTTCTACGGTCTCATCAAAAAAGGAGTTAGGCTCTCCAGTGACGTAGCCATGCTAGTAGAAAGTGGTTTGCTACTACCTTTTGTAGTCATCTATCTCATTTTCTTTTCTCCAGAATCATTTTCTTCCTATTCGATCATGGAAATGTTTCTCCTAGCCATCTCAGGTGTAGTGACGGCTGTTCCCTTACTTTGCTTCTCGGAAGCAGTCAAAAGGGCACCGCTTAACCTTATCGGTTTCATCCAGTATCTTAATCCTACGATTCAACTTCTCGTAGCCATTCTCATTTTTGGTGAGACGGTCAGCTTTGGAGAATTGAAAGGCTTCCTCTTTATCTGGATAGCCATCCTAGTCTTTGTAACTGGCCAAATAGTAACATTTCGTAGAAGTTCCTGATAGCTATTGGGAACTTTTTATAATGTCGACCTAAAAATGAGCCAAGTTTATCTGACAATTTTAGAACTTTAAGATATAATAGTAGTATTAGATTAAAATAGCGGAGAATTTTATGCGAAAAATGAAAAAGCTAGTGAGCTATCTGATTCTGCTCGCTATCCCAGTTGCCATCGCTGCAGGCCTGTTTATCTTTAACGGTTCAGGTTATCGTTTGTCAGAACAAGATGCAGCCGACATTGCTTACAAAAATGCAGGTGTCAAAACTTCTGAGATTTCTCAATCAACAGTTTCGAAATCACGTTCTGGGCTTCACGGAAGTTATGAGATTAGTTTCACAACGTCAGACAACCATTTTGAGTATACGATTGACGGTCAGTCAGGATCTATTTTGAAACATAAGAGTGACCATCCAACATCTAAGGATGAGGATGATACTCAAAAAAGTGAAGAGCCTAAAGACGAGACTCAACCTAGCGAAAGCAAGGAAGAGACAGCAGTATCTAAAGAAACTGCGCAAACGACAGCTCTTAACCATGCTGGCCTAGCTGAAGGTTCTGTGACCAACTTGAAAACGGACTTGAAGACTGAAGGAGACGGTAAAGTCTACAATATCAGCTTTGATTATGCTGCTAGCGGTCTACGTTATAAATACGCGGTAAATGCTGATTCGGGAGCTATCGTAGCCTATACGACTGAGTATCTCACAGGGGCTGCGACTCCTGCTCAGTAGGTCGCAGATAGAGTGAAAGCTCTCCTTATTATTAAGGAAAATCCTTGCAATTTCTCTGAAATGGTGTAAACTTAAAGTGAAAACGGTAACAGTAGCTGTAGATGTTGCCGTAGAATCAAGGAGGCTTTGACCATGAAAGAATTCCAAGCATTTAAAGACACGCTTAGCAATAAGGCTCTCAAAGCCATTTACGAAGAAAGTAAATTGGAAGTCCAAGACGAAACAACTGAAGGTACAGAAGCCTTCTCACTAGCCTTGGCAACCCAAATGGCTATCAATCTACTCGAAAGCTATGAAAAATGGCTAAAAGAAGAAAGAGCTAAGGAAGAAAAATAAGATGAAATCCTTGTCGGAAGACAGGGATTTTTCTAATAGAAAATAAAGTTATCTAGAATGTAGATTATCTGTCTTGAAATATCTATAATACCATCATTTATGTACTCAAAATAAAATAAATGCTTTTACTTATGATAAACGAGCCATTTCTTGTGAAAAAGGTCTCGATTTTAGCCGACGTTTTGTTACAATGGTTTCAGCAAGTTCCTTAAGAGAGGAGTAGAGAGATGATTTTCTTGGTGGTTAGGATAATTACTATGATGTTAGGGGTTATAGTTACTTACCTGCTATTGTGTTATTTTATTAGTCATACACAGTCCGAACATGTTTTAATAATAGCACATCAAAGACGAGTTGCAGCTGGGAAAAAGCTCAAAGATGTTTGTAGGCTTGAATTAAAAGTTCATAAAGAACATTTTCAGAAGGATTTTGAAGGAAAGTGATGGTGAACTTCATGGAGTTAATTAAATCATTTCTTGTGGCGCCCTATTTTCTTGGGATGATTCTTGGTGGTGTATTTTTAGGGATTTATGTATTGATAGATAAGATTATTAAGAATCCGATAAAAGATATCGATTATTACAAAAAGTTTGTAGAATCTTACAAAGAAGAAGCAGATTTTTATAAAATGTCCTCCGAAGAGTATAAAACGATGGCAATAACTTACCGTAAGAGATATTTGGAAAGCCAAGCAAAGTTAGAACTTGTCATGAAAGGTAATAGTAGCCATTGAAAATTGTGAGGAAAAGTAAGACAGAGGACATACTTTCAAATTCAAAAATCAATAAGATTTCCATCACAATTTCATTTGTCTTGGTCTTAAAATTGTGATAAAATAAGACCATTCAGAGGTGCTTTGAAGCCCATTTGTCACAGGAAGCGGTGGTACTGAGAAATCCGCACAAATGTCAAAGCTGGTTGCTGATGGTCAAATTGAATCAAGAAAGCTGTGAGTGGTTACCACTCAAAACTGGGTGGTACCGCGGATACACATTCGTCCCTGTCATGGATATGGCAGGGATTTTCTATAGCTTTTAAAGAACCAAGACCGAAGGTCGCAGGTGAATTTAGAGATATTGATGCAGACAGAGCGAAAGCGAGGTCTACGTTCCTATCAGAGGAGGGTGACATGAAGCAATCTTTTGAGACCAGTAAATTGTACTATGGTTTTCCAATTTTTATCTTGGGTTACCAGGACCAGACACATGGCTATAATGTGACGACTTGTAGTTCTTCTTATAGTCTAGGAGATTGGCTCGTTATAGGGGTCGGTAGTGAGGAAAATGCGGCAGACCAGATTAAGCATTATCAGAAGTTCACCGTGAATATTCCTGATGAAAGTTTTATGCTGGAGATGGAGCAGGCTGGATTTATTAGTCATCGTGAAAGATTGCTAAACTCGGCATAGATTTTCAACCTTCTGATTTGACACAAGCACCTATCCTGGATGCCTGTCCAGTCGTTCTGGATTGTGAGGTCGACAGAATTATTGAGGAAGATGGTATCTGTCATATCTTTGCTAAGATTATTGAACGACTGGCTGACCCAGAACTCTTGGATGACAAGGGCCATTTTAAAAATGACCGCTTTGCACCGACTTACTTTATGGGAGATGGTCATAAGCGTGTCTATCGCTATCTAGATGATCGAGTCGACCCCATGGGAAGCTTCATCAAGAAAGCGAGGAAGAAGGATGACAAGAGCTGAGTTACCCGAACGAATAGCTGAGAAATTCGGCTTCACCCTTGAAGCTCGCATAAGGGACCGGAAAGATGTTAAGGAAATTGCTGTGACGAGTTGAGGTGTGGCTTGCTTAGGAGTGAGTGGGGGAGATAAATGAATTTGACTATCGAACAAATCGTCTCTATTGTTAGTGCAGTTGGGATAAGCGCAATCGTCAGTGCAATAATTACGTTTGTTCAAAATAACAAAAAGAACAATTTGGATTTTGTTACAAAAGAACGATCAGAATGGAGGAAAAAATTAAAAGAAATATTATCAGAATTAAGTGATGATAATAAAAAGAACCGTGCCATAATCAAGTTGAAATCTGAAATAAATCCATATGGGAAAAATATGGAGTTTAAGAATACCAAGCCGTATTATATGAAAGATGGACATATTTGGGCTTTGCTAGATGGTGAGGATGTTGTTGATGTTGAGAAGTTAGCATTCTATATTGAGTTGCTATTAAAATTTGATTGGGAACGTTCAAAAAGTGAAGTAAGATTTAGACCTATTAAGGCCATAAATCAAGTGATGCAGTGCCTTTTATTTTTTTCATCTATTTATTGTATCTTTGTTGATTTTCCAAATAGCTCAATTGATATCCTACATGTAATAAATTTCTCAATGAGTACTATTGCTGTTATTTTAATTTTATTACAGACACCTGTGACAAATGCCATTGTTTCGAATCCATCTGAAAGCCGAAAAGAAGAAATATGGATATTCTTGCTATTTTATGCTTATCCGTTTATTTGTGTAGTATGGAACCTAATCAATAAATTTAAATTAAATCCGTCTTTTTATATTATTAGTATGCCATTGATTTTGCTGTATGAAGTTTTCTATTTGTATTCATTTTATATTTATGAAGATACCTATATCAGAGAAATAAAGAGATATTTAAGACAAAAAAGTAAAAAATATCAATTAGGAGTCGAGCTTACAAACCAAATAAGAAATAAAGAAGACAGGCTAAATCAGTATGAATATGATACTAGGAGTATCAATTCACTAAATAGACGTTTAAAAAAATTAAAAAGAAAGTTAACAACACGAAATAGACCAGATATGTATATGTTGCACCCTATTTTATTTTGTAAATACAGAAAAAATAGGAAACGAATTGTTAAAGAAGTAAAAAAAATAATTAAGGAGAAAAATTAATGTCTAAAGAACTTTCACCTAAATACAATCCAGCCGAGGTTGAGGCTGGTCGTTACCAAAAATGGCTTGACGAAGATGTTTTCAAGCCTTCTGGCGATAAAAAGGCTAAGCCTTATTCTATCGTTATTCCACCACCAAACGTAACTGGTAAACTTCACCTTGGTCACGCTTGGGATACAACTCTTCAAGATATCATCATCCGTCAAAAACGTATGCAAGGTTTCGATACGCTTTGGCTTCCAGGTATGGACCACGCAGGTATTGCCACTCAAGCTAAGGTTGAAGCGCGTTTGGCTGAAGATGGCATTTCTCGTTATGACCTTGGCCGTGAAAAATTCCTTGATAAAGTTTGGGAATGGAAAGACGAGTATGCCTCAACTATCAAGCAACAATGGGGTAAGATGGGACTCTCTGTAGACTACTCTCGTGAGCGCTTCACCCTTGATGAAGGTTTGTCAAAAGCCGTTCGTAAAGTCTTTGTAGAACTTTACAAAAAAGGCTGGATTTACCGTGGTGAATTTATCATCAACTGGGATCCAAAAGCTCGTACAGCCCTTTCTGATATCGAGGTTATTCACAAGGACGTGGAAGGTGCCTTCTACCACATGAACTATATGTTGGAAGATGGTTCACGTGCCCTTGAAGTGGCAACAACGCGTCCTGAAACCATGTTTGGGGATACTGCCGTAGCGGTTAACCCAAATGACGACCGTTATAAAGACTTGATTGGTAAAAATGTTATCTTGCCAATCTTGAACAAGCCAATCCCAATCGTTGGGGACGAACACGCAGACCCTGAATTCGGTACTGGTGTGGTTAAAATCACTCCTGCCCACGACCCTAATGACTTCTTGGTTGGTCAACGTCATAACTTGCCACAAGTCAACGTCATGAACGATGATGGTACCATGAATGAATTGGCTGGCGAATTCAACGGTATGGACCGCTTTGAAGCTCGTAAGGCTGTTATCAAGAAGTTAGAAGAAATCGGTGCCCTTGTCGAAATTGAAAAAATGACTCACTCAGTTGGTCACTCAGAGCGTACAGGTGTGCCTGTTGAGCCACGCTTGTCTACACAATGGTTTGTTAAGATGGACCAATTGGCGAAAAATGCTATCGCAAACCAAGACACAGACGACAAGGTTGATTTCTACCCACCTCGTTTCAACGATACCTTCCTTCAATGGATGGAAAATGTCCACGACTGGGTAATTTCTCGTCAGCTCTGGTGGGGTCACCAAATCCCTGCTTGGTACAATGCTGAGGGTGAAATGTACGTTGGCGAAGAAGCACCAGAAGGCGACGGATGGAAACAAGACGAAGATGTCTTGGATACTTGGTTCAGTTCTGCCCTCTGGCCATTCTCAACTATGGGCTGGCCTGATGTGGAAGCAGAAGACTTCAAACGTTACTTCCCAACTTCAACCTTGGTAACAGGTTACGATATCATCTTCTTCTGGGTGTCTCGTATGATCTTCCAATCATTGGAATTCACAGGACGCCAACCATTTAAGAACGTCTTGATCCACGGTTTGATCCGTGACGAGCAAGGACGTAAGATGTCTAAGTCACTCGGTAACGGGATTGACCCAATGGATGTTATCGAGAAATATGGTGCTGATGCCCTTCGTTGGTTCCTTTCAAACGGTTCTGCACCAGGCCAAGATGTGCGCTTCTCTTACGAGAAAATGGATGCTTCATGGAACTTCATTAATAAGATTTGGAACATCTCTCGCTATATCCTTATGAACAATGAAGGTTTGACCTTAGATGCGGCGCGTGAAAATGTAGCTAAAGTGGCTGCTGGTCAAGCAGGTAACGTTACAGACCGTTGGATTCTCCACAACCTCAACGAAACCATTGGAAAAGTTACTGAGAACTTTGACAAGTTCGAATTTGGTGTGGCTGGTCACATCCTCTACAACTTCATCTGGGATGAGTTTGCGGACTGGTATGTTGAGTTGACTAAGGAAGTGCTTTACAGCGACAATGAGGACGAAAAAGTCATCACTCGTTCGGTTCTTCTTTACACCTTGGATCAAATCTTGCGTCTCCTTCACCCAATCATGCCATTCGTGACTGAGGAAATCTACGGTCAAATCTCTGAAGGAACTATCGTAACTGCTGAATACCCAGTGGTTCGTCCAGAGTTTGAAAATGAAGAAGCTGCAGCTGGCGTTGAAGCTCTTAAAGACGTGATTCGTTCAGTCCGTAACTCACGTGCAGAAGTGAACGTAGCGCCAAGTAAACCAATCACTATCTTGATCAAGACAAGCGACAGCAAGCTCGATGATTTCTTTAATGATAATGTCAACTACATCAAACGCTTCACAAACCCAGAACACTTGGAAATTGCAGCAGATGTCGAAGTGCCTGACTTGGTTATGTCAAGCATCATTACAGGTGCAGAAATCTACTTGCCACTCGCTGACCTTCTTAATGTCGAAGAAGAATTGGCTCGCCTTGAAAAAGAATTAGCCAAATGGCAAAAAGAACTCGACATGGTTGGTAAGAAACTTAGCAACGAACGCTTCGTAGCCAATGCCAAACCAGAAGTCGTTCAAAAAGAACGCGACAAACAAGAAGATTACCAAGCTAAATACGATGCAACAGTAGTGCGTATTGAAGAAATGAAGAAATTGGTGGGATAGGTAAAGGAAAGTGGAGATAAAGGTGAGAAATGCTAACTAAGATAAATATGATTAGACAACTTGGGAGATTTCAACATATTATTCCTGATAATTTACCAGAAAATGGAAACTTGAAAAAAATTAATTTGATATATGCTCCGAATGGTAGTGGGAAAACGAGTCTATCAATTATTTTCCAATCTATTGCAACTCAAAATGTTGAGTTATTGTATAAAAAAAGAAATAGATTAAGCAATCTAGAACCAGAATTTTTATTAGAATTCGATAATAATAAAGAAGTTTCTTTTAAAAAAGGAACTTTATCAGATATTCATCAAGTTGGTAACAGTATTAGAATCTTTAATTCCTATTTTATTAGTGATAATGTACATGTTTTTAATGTTGAAAAAAATGGATTTTATATTCAAAATATGATTAATGACGATGAGAAAGATCATGTTAATAAAATCAATGAGAAATTGAAAGCGGACTTTAAGGAACGTATTAAAAAGCAACATTACGTAAAAAATTTAAAAAAGCAACAAAAAAGTTCAAAAAAAGAGTCAAAAAAATATCAGAAACTAGAAGGACTTATTACTAAGACAAATTCTATAAAACTACGTGTTCAAAGCAGAATAGATAAAAATCAACAAAAATTACAGAAAATTTATGAACCTTATTTAGATAAAATCGAGTATGCTGTAAATGATATTTTAGATGATTTCAATACTGATTTTTATATCAAGATGTCTAAAATTGTTTATCAAAATATTGGTTTAGAAGAACATAGTGGTAAAGTAATTTTATCTCCAAGATTGATTTTCGATATCATTTTTTCAAATAATTCAGCTTCTCCTTTGTTGGTGAACGATACTGGAGGAAGAGATAGTATTGATTATGTTTTAAGTGATGGGGACAAAAGTGCTCTTACTTTGCTTTGTATATGGCTTTGCTGAAGTTGGAGGGCGCAGAAGAGAAATTAATCTTTGTAGATGATCCCTTTTCTAGTCTTGATTCTGAGCGTCGCTTTATGACTATTCAATATTTAGTGCGGATTTCAGAGGAGGTTGGTCAATTGATTGTTACCTCTCATGACGAAAATTTTTTAGAAGAATTGCAAAATGAGTTAATTAATAATCAGTTTGATAGACATGGCGATATTCTGTGTATGAATATAGAAAAGAGTTCCGATACATATTCGAAATTAATAAAACGGGAAAGCTTCGATTCGAAGGACTCTTTAGTAGTGACATATGATGAATTTAAAGAGTTTCTTCAAATTAAGGGTGAAATTACTGACAAATCAGTACTCCGGGATATTACAATGAAGATTAGACCATTTTTGGAAAGAATTTTAAAAATAAAGTATCCAGAATTTTATGTAGAGGGACAGACGTGGTTGAAAAATTATTTAGAGTTTATAAAGAACTCTAAGACTGATAAAAAATATCATGATTTTCAAAAACTATATCCATATCTAGATGATATAAAGGGGATATTATCTTATACTAGACCGTTTAATCATGATGATGCAAAAGATTCTTTTACAAAATTACGTTTTAAACAGACGAAACAAATGGTTGAGAAAGCATTAAAATTATTTATGGTTATTTAAGTCTTACTCATACTATAGCTATATAAAATAAAAAATTATATAGAAAGCAGGTAAGACATGACAAATTCTGTAAGTTCGAACCAAACCGAGAAGTACAACATTGCAGCTTTCTTCTCAGGCGTTGGGGGGATTGAGTTGGGATTTGAACAGACTAATGAGTTCAGAGTGGTGCATGCCAATGAGTTTGATAAATATGCTCGTCAGACTTATTAGTTAAACTATCCAACCCCTTCTTCAGCTTTCTTTAAGTAACTCAAGCTATACTATAACCATCCTAATAAGTATTGCTGAACTTGGTTCAGTAGCACTCACAGTCCTTGGCTTTAAGTCAGACAGTGTATCTTTCTTTTTTCATAAATCTCCCAAACAAGTCTAATCTCAAAAGGTTAGGCTTGTTTTTATGAAATAAGCAGAAAGTTTTTCATTAAAAGTAAACGTTTGTGTAAGTAAAATGAAAACGTTAGGCAAAGTCAGTGAAAACGTCTAAAAAACCGTCAATTCATTGACTTTCGTGGAAAATAGGACTAAAATAGCAGGGTAAAAATAATTAAAAAGGAGAATTCTACTATGAATCTAACTATCTTAGCCCTCGGTTTGGCCGTTATGGGTGTATCTGTTGGTGAGGGTATCCTCGTTGCCAATATCGCTAAAGCTGCAGCTCGCCAACCTGAGATGTTTAGCAAACTTCAAACATTGATGTTTACTGGTGTTGCCTTTATCGAAGGTACCTTCTTCGTATTGTTTGCCCTTAGCTACATTGTCTAATAGACAAATAAAAGATGAAGGAGGGATGAGCAGTGGAAACTACAAGTAATCCAACCGTCTCATTATTTGGGATTGATTTTGACTTGACTGTCCTTGCCATGTCTCTCTTGACAGTAATTATCGTTTTTGGAGTGGTTTTTTGGTCAAGTCGTAAGATGACCATTAAACCAAAGGGAAAACAAAATGTGCTTGAGTTCATCTATGAGTTTGTGAATAGTACCATTTCTCAAAGTCTTGGGAAATTCACGAAGAATTATAGTTTGCTCTTGTTTGTAATTTTCACCTTTGTTTTTACAGCAAACAACTTAGGTTTGCTTGTGTCTGTAAAAAGTGAGCATTACAATTTTTGGACTTCTCCAACATCGAACTTCGGTGTTACTATCACTCTTTCTTTGATTATTACCCTCATTAGTCATATTGAGGGGATCCGTAAAAAAGGGTTTAAAGGCTATCTAAAGGGCTACCTTTCACCATACCCAGCTATGCTCCCAATGAACATTTTGGAACAATTAACCAACCTTGCTTCATTGGCCTTGCGTTTGTTTGGTAACATTTATTCTGGTGAGGTACTTACTGGCTTGATTCTTCAATTGGTGACCTGGTCTGCTTTTGCAGCACCTGTATCCTTTGCTTTGAACCTTGTCTGGGTTGCCTTTTCAGCCTTTATCGGCTTTATCCAAGCCTATGTCTTTATTATCCTAAGTTCAAACTATATTGGTGATAAAGTCAACGAAGAATAATTAAGAAAGGGAGAAATGAAATGTCAATACTTATTAATAGTACGACACTTGGTAATATCATTATCACACTCGGCTCAGTTTTTCTCTTGTATTACCTCATCCGTAAATTCGCATGGGATCAAATTACAGGAATCTTTGCTGCTCGTGAAAAGAAAATTGCCACAGATATTGATAGTGCTGAAAATGCTCGTCAAGAAGCAGAACGCTTGGCACAAACGTCAAGATGAGTTGGCAGGTGCTCGCACTGAGGCAGCTCAAATTATTGATGGGGCCAAGGAAACTGGTAAAACTCAAGAATCAAAAATCATTGCAGAAGCACATGATGAAGCTAAACGCTTGAAAGAAAAAGCAAATCAAGACATCGCCCAAAGCCGTGTGGAAGCACTTGCTGGCGTTAAAGGTGAAGTTGCAGACTTGACTGTCCTCTTGGCGGAAAAAGTTATGAAACAAAACCTTGATGCTAAAGCGCAATCTGACTTGATTGATAGCTATCTTGATCAATTAGGAGATGCTTAATGGATAAGAAAACACAAGCTCTTGTTGAGCAGTATGCCAGAAGCCTGGTAGAAGTCGCTTTTGAACAAGACGCCGTGTCAACAATCCAAGAAGAAGTAAGGCAAATCCTAACAGTTTTTGCTGAAACAAATCTAAAAACCTTCTTGTCGCAGGAAAATGTGACAAGTGAAGCTAAAAAAGAAAGTTTGAGCTTGTTTCAAGAGTCTTGTTCAGTGTATATGAACAATTTTCTTGAGGTAATCTTACTCAATGACCGTGCCAACATTCTCTATGATGTGTTGAAATTGGTCCTTGAGCTCTTTGACCAAGAAGACAATACTTACGATGTCACAGTGACATCAGCAAGTCCCTTGTCTGAGGAACAAAAAGCCCGACTTTTGGCGATTGTTTCACAAAAATTTGAGATTAAGACACGTCGTTTAGTAGAAAAAATTGATGAGGACCTCATCGGAGGATTCGTCATCAAAGCAAAAAATAAGGTTGTTGACACGTCAATTCGCAGTCAATTGCAAACCTTTAAAACGAATTTGAAATAGAAAGTGGTGTGACTTTTGGCAATTAACGCACAAGAAATTAGCGCTTTAATTAAAAAGCAAATTGAAAACTTCCAGCCAAACTTTGACGTCACTGAAACTGGTGTCGTTACCTATATCGGTGACGGTATCGCACGTGCTCGTGGTCTTGATAATGCCATGAGTGGTGAGTTGCTCGAATTTGAAAATGGTGCCTATGGTATGGCCCAAAACCTTGAATCTAATGATGTCGGTATCATTATCTTGGGGGATTTCGTAGCAATTCGTGAAGGCGATATTGTTAAACGTACTGGAAAAATCATGGAAGTTCCAGTTGGTGAAGCCCTTATTGGTCGTGTAGTAAACCCACTTGGGCAACCAGTTGATGGTCTTGGTGACATCGAAACAACAGGTTTCCGTCCAGTTGAAACACCTGCTCCAGGTGTTATGCAACGTAAATCAGTTTCTGAGCCATTGCAAACTGGTCTTAAGGCAATCGATGCCTTGGTTCCAATTGGACGTGGTCAACGTGAGTTGGTCATCGGAGACCGCCAAACTGGTAAAACTTCAGTAGCCATTGATGCGATCTTGAACCAAAAAGGTCAAGATATGATCTGTATCTATGTGGCTATTGGTCAAAAAGAATCAACAGTTCGTACACAAGTAGAAACTCTCCGTAAACATGGTGCTCTTGATTACACAATCGTTGTGACTGCCTCAGCATCACAACCATCACCATTGCTTTACATCGCGCCTTACGCTGGTGTTGCAATGGCTGAAGAGTTCATGTATAACGGAAACACGTCTTGATTGTTTATGATGATTTGTCTAAACAAGCCGTGGCCTATCGTGAACTTTCATTGCTTCTCCGTCGTCCACCAGGTCGTGAAGCCTACCCAGGGGATGTCTTCTATCTCCACTCACGTCTTTTGGAACGTTCAGCTAAAGTTTCAGATGATCTTGGTGGTGGTTCAATTACTGCCTTGCCAATCATCCAAACGCAAGCCGGAGATATCTCAGCTTATATCGCAACAAACGTTATCTCAATCACAGATGGACAAATCTTCTTGCAAGAAAACTTGTTTAACTCAGGTATTCGTCCAGCCATTGATGCGGGTTCTTCCGTATCACGTGTAGGTGGATCAGCGCAAATTAAAGCGATGAAGAAGGTTGCTGGTACACTTCGTCTTGACTTGGCTTCATATCGTGAACTTGAAGCCTTTACGCAATTTGGTTCAGATTTGGATGCTGCGACTCAAGCAAAATTGAACCGTGGTCGTCGTACAATCGAAGTTTTGAAACAACCGCTTCATAAACCACTTCCAGTTGAGAAACAAGTTGTTATCCTTTACGCTTTGACACATGGTTTCTTAGATAGTGTTCCGGTTGATCAAATCTTGGATTTTGAAGAAGCACTCTATGACTACTTTGATAGTCACCATGAGGATATCTTTGAAACTATTCGTACAACTAAGGATCTTCCTGAGGAATCTGTACTTAATGAAGCTATCCAAGCTTTCAAAGATCAGTCAGAATACAAATAGAAATAGGGAGGACAGCATATGGCAGGCTCTCTAAGAGAAATCCAAGCAAAGATTGCTTCAACTAAGAAAACGAGTCAAATCACAGGAGCCATGCAGATGGTTTCTGCCTCAAAATTGACACGTTCTGAGCAAGCTGCTAAAGATTTCCAAATCTATGCCTCAAAAATTAGACAGATCACAACAGATCTTCTACATTCAGAATTGATTAATGGTTCGTCAAATCCAATGTTGGATGCACGCCCAGTTCGTAAGACAGGTTACATTGTCATTACTTCAGATAAAGGACTTGTTGGAGGTTATAACTCAACAATTCTTAAAGCTGTGTTGGACATGATTAAACGTGACCATGATTCTGAAGATGAATATGCTATCATTTCTATTGGTGGAACAGGTTCAGATTTCTTCAAGGCTCGTAACATGAATGTTGCTTTTGAACTTCGTGGCCTTGAAGATCAACCTAGTTTTGATCAAGTCGGAAATCATTTCTAAAGCTGTAGGAATGTATCAAAATGAACTTTTTGATGAACTCTATGTGTGCTATAATCACCATGTTAACAGTTTGTCTAGCGAAGTTCGTGTGGAACAAATGCTTCCTATCGCTGATTTGGATCCCAATGAATCAGAAGGTCATGTGTTGACCAAGTTTGAATTGGAACCAGATCGTGACACTATTTTGGATCAACTCTTACCACAATATGCGGAGAGTCTTATCTACGGTGCTATCGTAGATGCCAAAACAGCTGAGCACGCAGCTGGTATGACTGCAATGCAGACAGCCACTGATAATGCTAAGAATGTGATTAACGATTTGACAATCCAATATAACCGTGCGCGTCAAGCTGCCATCACTCAGGAAATTACTGAAATTGTTGGTGGTGCAAGTGCACTTGAATAGCTAGAGATTTGTCTTAATTAGACACACATGAAAAAGGGATGATTGTCATCCAAAAAACTATCATAAGGAGAAAACAATGAGCTCAGGCAAAATTGCTCAGGTTGTTGGTCCTGTTGTAGACGTAGCGTTTGCAGCCGGTGATAAACTCCCTGAGATTAACAATGCATTGGTCGTTTATACTGATGAACAAAGTCTAAACGTATCGTGCTCGAAGTAGCTCTTGAACTTGGAGAAGGTGTGGTTCGTACCATTGCCATGGAATCTACTGATGGATTGACTCGTGGACTAGAAGTTCTGGACACTGGTCGTCCAATCAGCGTTCCTGTTGGTAAAGATACCCTTGGACGTGTCTTTAACGTTCTTGGTGATACCATTGACTTGGAAGCACCTTTTGCAGACGATGCAGAGCGTGAACCAATTCACAAAAAAGCACCAACTTTCGATGAATTGTCAACATCTACTGAAATCCTTGAAACAGGGATTAAAGTTATCGACTTGCTTGCCCCTTACCTTAAGGGTGGTAAAGTCGGACTCTTCGGTGGTGCCGGTGTTGGTAAAACCGTTCTTATTCAAGAGTTGATTCACAACATTGCCCAAGAGCACGGTGGTATTTCCGTGTTTACAGGTGTTGGTGAACGTACACGTGAAGGTAATGACCTTTACTGGGAAATGAAAGAATCTGGCGTTATCGAGAAAACAGCCATGGTCTTCGGTCAAATGAATGAACCACCTGGAGCACGTATGCGTGTTGCCCTTACTGGTTTGACAATTGCGGAATACTTCCGTGATGTCGAAGGTCAAGACGTGCTTCTCTTCATCGATAACATCTTCCGTTTCACTCAAGCAGGTTCTGAGGTTTCTGCCCTTCTTGGTCGTATGCCATCAGCCGTTGGTTACCAACCTACACTTGCTACTGAAATGGGTCAATTGCAAGAACGTATCACATCAACTAAAAAAGGTTCTGTTACATCAATCCAAGCCATCTACGTTCCGGCCGATGACTATACTGACCCAGCGCCAGCTACAGCATTTGCTCACTTGGATTCAACAACCAACCTTGAACGTAAGTTGACACAAATGGGTATTTACCCAGCCGTTGACCCATTGGCATCAAGCTCACGTGCCCTCTCACCTGAAATTGTTGGTGAAGAACACTATGCTGTTGCTACTGAGGTTCAACGTGTGCTTCAACGTTACCGTGAATTGCAAGATATTATCGCTATCCTTGGTATGGATGAATTGTCAGACGAAGAAAAAACATTGGTTGGACGTGCTCGTCGTATCCAATTCTTCTTGTCACAAAACTTCAACGTTGCTGAACAGTTTACAGGTCAACCAGGTTCTTATGTTCCAGTTGCTGAAACCGTTCGTAGCTTTAAGGAAATCCTTGAAGGTAAATATGACAATCTTCCAGAAGATGCCTTCCGTAGCGTAGGTCCAATTGAGGATGTAGTAGCTAAAGCTAAAGCTATGGGCTACTAATGAGGTGAAGATATGGCACAAATGACCGTACAAGTGGTAACTCCGGATGGTCTGAAATATGACCACCATGCCAGCTTTATCCACGCGGTTACTAAAGATGGTCAAATTGGTATCTTGCCAGGCCATATTAACTTGATTGCGCCACTTGAAGTGGATGAACTCAAGGTTCGTCGTGTGGATGACGAGAGTCACGTCGATTGGATTGCCGTAAACGGTGGTATCATCGAAGTTAAAGATGATTTTATTACTATCGTTGCCGATTCAGCAGAACGTGAACGCGACATTGACGTTTCTCGTGCCGAACGTGCCAAGCAACGTGCCGAACGTGACTTGGAAGAAGCAACTAAATCTGACCGTATTGATGAAGTTCAACGTGCTCAGGTTGCTCTCCGTCGAGCACTTAATCGTATCAGTGTCGGTACAAAATAAGACAAAAAAAACGAGACTTTGGTCCCGTTTTTTATTTGTCGTAAAAGAAAAAATGAGAAGTAGCAAAGTTATCAAAGAAAGCTCATTGTAAAACCTATCTGAAGGTAAGATAAAAAATCAGATTTCCAGTCCTGAAAACGGTTAATTTAGCTTTTACTTTAGTTTAAGGTATCAAAGTGTTATAATATAAGCTGTTAGCTTTATATTTTAAGAGAAAATGTAGAGTAACGTAATAGAAAGTATGAGTTTTTTAAAGATATGAAAATTGAAAAGAAGCATCTTTTAGATTACACCATCTTGATACCTTATTTAATCTTATCCATAGTTGGTTTAATAGTAGTGTATTCAACAACAAGTGCTCGTTTAGTAGCCTTGGGAGCCAATCCCTTCGCATCTGTTATAAACCAAGGAGCCTTTTGGTTGGTATCCTTGTTCTCTATTTTTTTCATCTACCGACTGAAATTGAACTTTCTCAGGAAAGATAAGCTTTTGGGTGTTGTTATTGCCTTTGAGATTTTACTTTTGGTCATTGCCAAATTTTTCACCAGGGAAATTAATGGTGCCAATGGTTGGATTGTGCTTGGTCCCTTGTCTTTCCAACCAGCGGAGTACCTTAAGATCATTGTTGTCTGGTTTTTGGCACACACTTTCAAAAAAACAGTCTGCTATAGAACGTTATGACTACCAAGCCTTGACGAAGAATAGATGGATTCCTAGGAATGGTAAGGAACTTAATGACTGGCGTGTTTATTTGCTTGTAATGATTGGTTTGGTTGCTATCCAACCTGACTTGGGTAATGCGGCTATCATTGTGTTGACTACGGTAGTTATGTTTTCAATTTCTGGTGTTGGCTACCGTTGGTTCACGGCCTTATTTGCAGGCATTGTAGGGATTTCATCAGCCTTCCTTGGTTTAATTGCCTTGGTTGGGGTTCAAACCATGGCTAAGGTACCTATCTTCGGTTATGTTGCCAAGCGTTTCGCAGCATATTTTAATCCGTTCAAGGATTTGACTGGATCTGGTCTCCAGCTATCTCATTCTTACTATGCTATGAGTAATGGGGGCTGGTTCGGTCTTGGACTTGGAAATTCGATTGAAAAAACTGGTTATCTCCCAGAAGCTACAACAGACTTTGTGTTTTCAATTGTAATTGAAGAGTTAGGTCTTATCGGAGCTGGCTTGATTCTGGCCCTCCTCTTTTTCCTCATTCTTCGTATTATGATAGTGGGAGTCAAGGCACGAAATCCTTTTAACTCTATGATGGCATTGGGTGTAGGTGCCTTAATGCTAATGCAGGTCTTCGTTAACATCGGAGGAATCTCAGGGCTGATTCCATCAACAGGGGTTACCTTCCCCTTCCTTTCGCAAGGAGGTAACTCTCTTTTAGTGACTTCAGTTGGGATAGCCTTTGTCTTGAACATCGCTGCTAATGAAAAGCGTGATAATATTGTTCAAGCGATTGAGGATGAGTTATCTCAGACTCAAGAATTGGAAAATCAAGATGAAAAAATCGTACCTTTAAGAAGAAGTCGTTAATACGGCTTCTTTTTTCGTTAGATGGTGTTAGGCAGTAGTATGAAGATAGTGAAAGCTAATAGGAGCAGTAGAAATAGAATTATTGAAAGGAATATTTGTAATTACTCTAAAGAAAAACTGAAAACTATATAAAATACTTGCAATTCTATGACATTTTGATAGAATAGTAGAGTAAAGTTAGACTGTATTGCCTACTGTCTATCTATAAAATATATTTTATTGGAGGCTTTTCCTAAATGGCAAAAGAAAAATACGATCGTAGTAAACCACACGTTAACATTGGTACAATCGGACACGTTGACCACGGTAAAACTACTTTGACAGCTGCTATCACAACTGTATTGGCTCGTCGTCTTCCTAGCGCAGTTAACACACCAAAAGACTACGCTTCAATCGACGCTGCTCCAGAAGAACGTGAACGCGGTATCACAATCAACACTGCACACGTTGAGTATGAAACTGAGAAACGTCACTACGCTCACATCGACGCGCCAGGACACGCGGACTACGTTAAAAACATGATCACTGGTGCCGCTCAAATGGACGGTGCGATCCTTGTAGTAGCATCTACTGACGGACCAATGCCACAAACTCGTGAGCACATCCTTCTTTCACGTCAGGTTGGTGTTAAACACCTTATCGTCTTCATGAACAAAGTTGACTTGGTTGACGATGAAGAATTGCTTGAATTGGTTGAAATGGAAATCCGTGACCTTCTTTCAGAATACGATTTCCCAGGTGATGACATTCCAGTTATCCAAGGTTCAGCTCTTAAAGCTCTTGAAGGTGATTCTAAATACGAAGACATCATCATGGACTTGATGAACACTGTTGACGAATACATTCCAGAACCAGAACGTGACACTGACAAACCATTGTTGCTTCCAGTCGAAGACGTATTCTCAATCACTGGTCGTGGTACTGTTGCTTCAGGACGTATCGACCGTGGTGTTGTTCGTGTCAATGACGAAGTTGAAATCGTTGGTCTTAAAGAAAAAATCCAAAAAGCAGTTGTTACTGGTGTTGAAATGTTCCGTAAACAACTTGACGAAGGTATTGCCGGAGATAACGTCGGTGTCCTTCTTCGTGGTATCCAACGTGATGAAATCGAACGTGGTCAAGTATTGGCTGCACCTGGTTCAATCAACCCACACACTAAATTCAAAGGTGAAGTTTACATCCTTTCTAAAGAAGAAGGTGGACGTCACACTCCATTCTTCAACAACTACCGTCCACAGTTCTACTTCCGTACAACTGACGTAACAGGTTCAATCGAACTTCCTGCAGGTACTGAAATGGTTATGCCTGGTGATAACGTGACTATCGACGTTGAGTTGATCCACCCAATCGCCGTTGAAAAAGGTACAACATTCTCTATCCGTGAAGGTGGACGTACTGTTGGTTCAGGTATCGTATCTGAAATCGAAGCTTAATTAATATTAAGTTCCCAATACAATTATTCGTCAGACAATAATTGAGAGAGTCGAGTTTACTCGGCTCTTTTTGGTGTTTAAAAATACATGTGATTCTATACTTTTAAACTGTTTAAGGTCCTTAAGCTAAGTTTTGATAGTGAAAAAAAGTCATAAAGCAAGTCGAGTTTTCGGAATTTTCCTAAAATCCTAGTAATAGTAAGGGATTTGTGATAAAATAAACGAGTAAATAAATAAAAGAAGAGGTATGTGAAATGTCACGTAAACCATTTATCGCTGGTAACTGGAAAATGAACAAAAATCCAGAAGAAGCAAAAGCATTCGTTGAAGCTGTAGCATCAAAACTTCCTTCATCAGATCTTGTTGAAGCTGGTATCGCAGCTCCTGCAGTTGACTTGACAGCTGTACTTGCCGCTGCTAAAGGTTCAAACCTTAAAGTTGCTGCACAAAACACTTACTTTGAAAATGCTGGTGCCTTCACTGGTGAAACTAGCCCACAAGTTTTGAAAGAAATCGGTACTGACTACGTTGTTATCGGTCACTCAGAACGTCGTGACTACTTCCACGAAACTGATGAAGACATTAACAAAAAAGCAAAAGCAATCTTTGCTAACGGTATGCTTCCAATCATCTGTTGTGGTGAATCACTTGAAACTTACGAAGCTGGTAAAGCAGCAGAATTCGTAGGTGCTCAAGTTTCAGCTGCTCTTGCTGGATTGACTGCAGAACAAGTAGCTTCAACAGTAATCGCATACGAACCAATCTGGGCTATCGGAACTGGTAAATCAGCTTCACAAGACGACGCACAAAAAATGTGTAAAGTTGTTCGTGACGTTGTAGCTGCTGACTTTGGTCAAGAAGTTGCTGACAAAGTACGTGTTCAATACGGTGGATCAGTTAAACCTGAAAACGTTGCTGAATACATGGCTTGTCCAGACGTTGACGGAGCTCTTGTAGGTGGTGCATCACTTGAAGCTGAAAGCTTCTTGGCATTGCTTGACTTCGTTAAATAATTTTACATAAAGTCGGGGTTTCCCTCGGCTTTTTTTCTTCTTTTGATGAATAGATTTAATAATAGCTTGGGATAATACAAATGCTATTGGTTTGTAAAAACGAACGCTTTAGGTCCTGTATTTTATAGGTTTAGGGTTTCACAAATAGAATTGGATTGCCCAAAGAGATAGATAATATGCTATAATTAAAATAGTATAACTAGAGCTCAGATGCTAATAGCCTGTATGCTCCGCATTTTTTTCCAAAAAGGAGAGTTAGAATCATGACTTTTGATGCAATTGACCAAATGGCGGTCAGCACTATTCGTTCGCTTTCGATCGAGGCAATTCAAGCCGCGAATTCTGGGCACCCAGGTCTTCCTATGGGTGCAGCGCCAATGGCTTATGTGCTTTGGAACCATGTGATGAATGTTAATCCAAAGACTAGCCGTAACTGGACAAACCGTGACCGTTTTGTTCTTTCTGCAGGTCATGGTTCTGCCTGCTTTATAGTCTATTGCACCTTTCTGGCTATGATGTGACAATGGACGACTTGAAGAATTTCCGTCAATGGGGCTCTAAGACTCCAGGTCACCCTGAAGTTAACCATACTGATGGTGTTGAAGCAACATCAGGTCCTCTTGGTCAAGGGATTGCTAATGCTGTTGGTATGGCCATGGCTGAAGCGCATTTGGCTGCTAAATTCAACAAACCTGGTTTTGATATTGTTGACCATTATACTTATGCCCTACATGGCGATGGTTGTTTGATGGAAGGTGTTTCTCAAGAAGCTGCCAGTCTTGCTGGTCACCTTAAACTTGGTAAGTTGGTACTTCTTTACGATTCAAATGATATCTCACTTGATGGACCAACTTCAATGGCTTTCACAGAAGATGTTAAGGCTAAGTTTGAAGCTTATGGTTGGCAACACATTCTTGTCAAAGATGGTAATGATTTGGAAGCTATTGCTAAAGCCATCGAAGAAGCTAAGGCTGAGACAGATAAACCATCTATCATTGAAGTTAAGACAATCATTGGTTATGGAGCTGAGGGACAAGGAACATCAGCTGTCCACGGTGCTCCAATCGGTCAAGATGGCATTGATCACGCAAAAGGTGTTTACGGTTATGATGCACCGGCATTTACAGTTCCAGATGAAGTTGCTCGTCGTTTCGAAGTTGGTATTAAATTCCGTGGTGAAGCTGCTGAAAATGCTTGGCAAACTAAATTTGCAGAATATGAAACTGCTTACCCAGAATTGGCTGCTGAATACAAGGCTGCCTTTGCAAATGAACCTGTACACGTTGACTTGAATGCTCATGAATTGGGTTCAGCAGTAGCTAGCCGTGTATCAAGCCAACAAGCTATCCAACAGATTTCTGAACAAGTTCCTTCATTCTGGGGAGGTTCAGCAGACCTTTCAGCTTCTAACAATACTATGGTTAAGGCTGAGTCTGATTTCCAAGCAGACAACTATGCTGGACGTAATATTTGGTTTGGTGTGCGTGAGTTTGCTATGGCAGCAGCTATGAATGGTATTGCTCTTCATGGTGGTACTCGTGTTTATGGTGGTACTTTCTTCGTCTTCTCAAACTACTTGCTTCCAGCAGTACGTATGGCAGCTCTTCAAAACTTGCCAGTAACTTATGTTATGACACACGACTCAGTAGCAGTTGGTGAAGATGGACCTACTCACGAACCAATCGAACAATTGGCAAGTGTGCGTTCAATGCCTAATCTTAACGTTATCCGTCCTGCAGATGGTAATGAAACTAATGCTGCGTGGAAACGTGCCTTGGCTGAGACTGAACGTCCAACAATGCTAGTTTTGACACGTCAAAACTTGCCAGTCCTTGACGGTACAGCTGAAAATGCTGAAGCTGGTGTTAATAAAGGGGCTTACATCATCTCAGAAGCTAAAGGTGATCTTGATGGTATCATCATTGCGACTGGTTCTGAAGTGAAATTGGCTCTTGATACTCAAGCAGCTCTTGAAGCTGAAGGCGTGCATGTCCGTGTTGTTTCAATGCCATCACAAAATCTCTTTGATGAACAAGATGCTGCATATAAAGAAGAAGTTCTTCCAGCAGCTGTGACAAAACGTTTGGCTATCGAAGCTGGAACTAGCTTTGGTTGGGGCAAATACGTTGGTCTTGCAGGTAAAACACTTACTATTGATACTTGGGGCGCCTCAGCACCTGGTGACCGTATCTTTAAAGAATATGGTTTCACTGTTGAAAATGCCAGTCAACTTTACAAATCATTGTAAGAAAAGAAAGAGCTTGGTTAGTCCAAGTTCTTTTTTTGTAAATGTTATACAGAACTTGACTTTTTAGGGCATAGTGTTAGAATGACTGTGTCAGCCGATTTAGCTCAGTTGGTAGAGCAACGCACTCGTAACGCGTAGGTCACAGGTTCGAAACCTGCAATCGGCATGGTCAGAGGTATTCAGATAGAAACAGGGTTTTTTAGAAACCTCTGTTTTCTTTTGTCCTTGATTGTTCTTTTAAGCTAAAATTTGATAAAATAGAAGATGAAAAAAAATAAAGGAAGTATCATGTCAAAAGGGTTATTAATCTCAATCGAAGGGCCAGATGGTGCTGGAAAGACTACAGTTTTGGAGGCTCTTTTACCACGTTTAAGAGAGGTTTATCCAGCTCAGGTTGTGACGACACGTGAACCAGGAGGAGTAGCTATTGCAGAGCAAATCCGTGAGGTTATTCTGGATGTAGATAATACGGCTATGGATGCTAAGACAGAGCTCTTGCTCTATATTGCTGCTCGCCGTCAACATCTGGTTGAGAAGGTTTTGCCAGAGCTTGAAAAGGGCAATATGGTCATCATGGATCGCTTTATTGATTCATCAGTTGCCTATCAAGGTACTGGTCGTGGCTTGGATCAGGATGAGATTGCCTGGTTAAATGCCTATGCGACTGATGGGTATAAACCTGATGTGACCCTATTGTTTGATGTGGATTCTGAGACTGGTTTGGCCCGCATTGCAGCTAGCAGCGAACGTGAAGTCAATCGGTTGGATTTAGAGAAACTTGACCTACATCAGCGTGTACGTCAAGGTTATTTAGATTTAGCACAGGCTGAACCAGAACGTATCAAGCTAATCGATGCTTCACAGGATTTTGAGGATGTTGTAGAGCAAGCTTGGAATGTAATTAAAGACTATTTATAAGGAGCAAGATGAAGTTAGCTGAAAGTCAAAGCAAACTATTTGAAGAGTTTTCACAAATTATCAGAGAAAATCGTTTGAGTCATGCTTATTTGTTTTCGGGTGATTTTGGAAGTCTCGACATGGCTATTTGGCTAGCACAGAGTCGGTTTTGTCTGACTCCTGAGGATGGTCTACCTTGTGGCCACTGTCGTCCCTGTCGCTTGATTGCACAGGGGGACTTTTCTGATGTTAAATTAGTAGAGCCACAAGGACAGATTATTAAGACGGACACGATTCGTCAGTTGACTAGAGAGTTTAGTCAATCGAGTTTTGAGGGGCAGGCTCAGGTTTTTATCATTCGGGATGCAGATAAGATGCACGTCAATGCTGCTAATAGTCTATTAAAGTTTATTGAAGAGCCTCAAAGTCAGATTTATATTTTTCTTTTGACAGCTGATGATAGTCGTATGTTACCGACGATTAAAAGCCGAGCTCAACTCTTTTATTTTCCAAAGAATCGGGCTTATCTGGAAGAGTTGTTGCAGAAGGAGGGTTTGTTGCTGACACAAGCCAAAGTGTTGGCGGACTTTGCTAAAGATGATGTTCAGGCTTTAGACTTAGCTAAAGATAATAAGATTCTTGATCTGATTACTACAGTAGAGCGTTTCACACAGTCCCTGCTATCTAATCAAGATCTGCTTTATTTGGACGTTGCAAAACTGGCTGTCCAGTGTAGTGAAAAGTCGGAACAAGAGATGGTCTGGGCTTTTTTAACTTATCAATTGGGGAAGGATATACAAAATCCACAAGCAAGGCGATGGCTAGACTTAGTTTATGAGGCACGAAAAATGTGGCTAGCTAATGTCAGCTTTCAAAATGTAATGGAGTATATGGTATTATCATGACAGAAGTCATTGGAATAAAATTTGAAGAAACTGGAGCAGTAGAATACGTTGTTCCTGATAAAAATTACGCCAAAGATGACTTTGTAGTCGTTTTGGAGAAAAAAGATACGCGCCTAGCCCAGGTTGTCATGGAAAACACTGATTTTCCTGAGCTTAGTTTGCCTGCGGATTTGAATCGGGTTGAAGGATTGGCAGGAGAGAAAGATTTTGCTAGATATGAGGAAAATCTTTTGAAGGCTGAAAAGAGTATGGGAGTAGTGGCTGAATTAATTGCTCAAAATCAGCTAGATATGAAGGTGGTTGATATTGTCTTTCCGCTAAATAACTCTTATGTGTTAATCAGTTTTGTAGCTGAAAAAAGAGTCGATTTTCGTCAGTTACTCAAAGATCTGGCTTCTTACTTTAAGACACGTATTGAGTTGCGTCAAATTTCAAGTCGTGAGGAATCAAAAATCTATGGCGGCTTAGGACCTTGTGGACGGGCACTTTGTTGTTCTAGTTTTTTGGGTGAATTCCCACCAGTATCGATTAAGATGGCTAAAAATCAGAGTTTATCTTTGAATTCTGGTAAGATGAATGGGGTCTGTGGTCGACTTATGTGTTGTCTCAGTTATGAAGATGACTTTTACCGAGATAGCAAGGCTAGTTATCCTGATTTGGGTGATGAAATTGAAACCAAGGATGGCACGGGTCAGGTCGTTGCCATTGATGTGATTGCAGGGACCATTAAGGTTGTATTTGAAAAAGGGCGTGCGCCCCTAACTTATGGAGTGGAGGAAGTTCAGCTAAATGGAAAAGCGTGAATTGTATGATAAATTCGAGGAATTATCACAAAATTTGATGTCTATGTTGGCAGAAGTGGAAGCAATTAAGGCGAACTTCTCAGGGATTCTGGATGAAAATACGGCCCTCAAGTTGGAAAACGACAAGTTACGTGAGCACTTGAGTCAAGTGGTTCAGGAGGAGACAGGGACTAAAATGTCTCATGGTAAGGTGAACCTCGAGGCTATTTACGATGATGGGTTCCATATTTGTCCAGATTTTTATGGCCAACGTCGTGATAATAATGAAGCTTGTGGCTTCTGTGCAGAATTGTTGTACGGAGACTAAATATGCAGGTTCAAAAGAGTTTTAAGGGGCAATCTAGCTACGGTACCCTCTATCTGGTTCCCACTCCTATTGGGAATTTGCAGGATATGACTTTTCGTAGTGTGCAAATCCTGAAAGAGGTGGATCTTATTTGTGCGGAGGACACGCGCAATACGGGTCTCTTACTCAAGCATTTTGAGATTGAAACCAAGCAGTATTCTTTTCATGAGCACAATGCCTATGAGAAAATTCCAGATTTACTGGAGCGTTTGAAGTCAGGTCTTTCTTTGGCTCAGGTTTCTGATGCGGGTATGCCTTCCATTTCGGATCCTGGGCATGATTTGGTCAAAGCCGCCATTGCTGAGGATATTCCTGTGGTGGCCTTACCGGGAGCATCAGCTGGTATTACAGCCTTGATTGCTAGTGGTTTAGCACCCCAACCTCATATTTTTTATGGCTTCCTGCCTCGTAAAAAGGGACAGCAGATTGATTTCTTCAAGGAAAAAGTATCTTATCCTGAGACACAGATTTTTTACGAGTCACCATACCGTGTGGCGGATACCCTTGAAAATATGCATGAGGTCTATGGCAATCGTCAAGTAACGCTAGTTCGAGAATTAACCAAGCTTTATGAAGAGTACCAGCGAGGGTCAATTTCAGAAATTTTAGATTATATTGATAGTAATCCTCTCAAGGGAGAATGTTTACTGATTGTGGCTGGAGCTTCTGAAAATGATAGGGAAGAAAATCTAACATCAGATGTTACGCCAGTGGAGGCTGTTGAAACTTTAATTGATTCTGGTATGAAACCTAATCAGGCTATAAAAACCATTGCTAAAGAGCGAAATTAACAGACAAGAGCTTTATAACCTCTTCCATGGGGTTTAAGAGGCTCTTTTTTTGTGGCGACACAAGATGTCAGAAAAGAAAGAATTATCAAAAAATTCTATAAATACGCTTGTTTATCTCATGTTTTTGTGTTATATTATCTGACATAAAATAATTTGTGAATTGGAGTGGTTTCATGGATACAGGTAGCAGTGCCTTTATATTGATTTGTTCAGCCATGGTCTGTTTGATGACACCGGCCTTGGCCTTCTTCTATGGTGGGCTCGGACGTCGTAAGAATGTTATCAATACCATGATGATGTCTGTTCTTCCCTTAGCTATAGCTTCTCTCTTGTGGATTGTTGCTGGCTACTCGCTTTCTTTTGGCGGTCATGGGAATATCTTCGGTAATTTCAGTCACCTTTTTTTAAATGGCGTGTCTGAAACTGCCTCAAGTCGTGGTCTAACCATTCCTGATATGCTGTTTGCTGCTTTTCAGATGATGTTTTCGATTATCTGTGTGGCGATTTTGACGGGTTCAGTGGTAGGAAGGATGCGCTTTACACCTTTAGCTATTTTTGTTGTCTTTTGGTTGCTTCTTGTCTACTATCCATTTGCACATATGGTTTGGGACGAAGGGCTCCTTGCTAAATGGGGGACAATTGACTTCGCAGGTGGTGATGTGGTTCATATTACCTCTGGTGTATCAGCCTTGGTTTTGGCAATCGTTGTTGGTAAACGTCGTGATTTTGGCATTTTAGAACACCGTCCTCATAATGTTCCTTTTGTTCTATTGGGAGCGGGTCTCTTATGGTTTGGTTGGTTTGGTTTCAATGCAGGCTCAGCCTTGGCTGCTAATGGCTTGGCAGTTCACGCGCTAGTAACCACCCATGTTTCAGCTGCTGCAGCCATGTTTTCATGGTTGGCAATTGAAAAACATGTCACAGGACATCCATCCTTGGTTGGTGGTTCAACCGGTTTGGTGGCAGGACTGGTTGCAATCACACCTGGAGCAGGTTTTGTTTCAATTTGGAGTGCCATTCTAATTGGTCTTATGGTTAGTCCGATTTGTTTCTATGCTATTTCTGTCTTGAAGAAACGTTTTGCCTATGATGATGCTTTGGATGCTTTTGGTTGCCACGGTGTTGGAGGTATCTTTGGTGGTTTGGCTACTGCGATTTTTACGACACCAGATTTAGCCCTAGATAAGGCCAATATTGGCTTGATTTATGGAAAGGCCCATCTCTTTATTGTGACCATTTTGGCTATTGTCTTTACAGCTATTTGGTCTGCTCTTGTGACCTATGGTATTATTAAAGTAATTGCTCATTATATGCCTTTGCGTGTTAGTGACCGTGATGAAGCTATTGGTCTTGATGACTGTGAACACAAAGAGACAGCCTATCCAACCTTTATGGGCTTAGATTCGTAGGAGAATACAGATGAAAAAAGTAGAAGCGATTATTCGTTCGGATAAATTGGAAGATTTGAAATGCCTTGACTGGTAGTGGCTTGGCCAAGGGGATGACTGTAAGTCAAGTTCTGGGTTACGGTAATCAACGTGGCTTTGCAGAGTTTGTTCGTGGACAGCGCATTGTTCCTACCTTATTAGCTAAGGTTAAGGTTGAAATTGTAGTTAAGGATATGGCGGTTGACGAAGTTGTTGATGTCATTCGGAGCGCCGTGGCGACAGGAGAAGTTGGTGATGGGAAGATTTTTATTGTTCCTATTGATGATGTTATCCGCATTCGTACTGGTGAACGTGGTGGAGACGCCATTTAATATAATGAAGGCTTAAACCGGTTGGTTTGGGTCTTTTTTAGTGAATTTTGATATACTTAGAGGAGTTAGTATGATTGAGGGGGTGACCAATTGGCAAAAGGAAAAAAGAAAAGTAAGTCTAAAGCTAGACCTAAGAAAACTAAAAAGAAACAGAAGTCTTTCCTGCTCTTTCCTAAATTTTTCCAAAAGTGGAGTCTGATTTTTATTGGCCTATTTGCCTTATTGGGACTCCTAGCTAGTTTGAATTTTCCAAAGTTGACTATGGAAAAAAACATGACATCTACAGATGAGAAGACGGTTGCTTTTATTGCCGAGATTGGCGAGACGTCGCGCTATTTGGCAGCTAGAAACGACCTTTATGCATCTGTCATGATTGCTCAGGCCATCTTGGAATCTGACTCTGGACAATCCAGTTTGAGTCAGAAGCCGTCCTATAACTTCTTTGGGATTAAGGGGGACTACAATGGTCAAAGTGTGACCCTACCGACCTGGGAGGATGATGGTAAGGGCAATCCTTACTATATTGATGCGGCTTTTCGTTCTTATGGTTCTGTTGAAAATTCTTTACAGGACTATGTGGATTTCCTTGAGGGAAGCTACTATGTAGGGGTGCACCGTTCCAATACTAAGAATTATAAGGATGCGACGGCAGCCCTAACGGGGGTCTACGCTACGGACACAACCTATGGAGACAAATTAAACAGCATCATTGAACAATATCAGTTAACCATTTATGACACTTATTAGGGTTGAAGGAGAGTAAAATGAATCAGAACCAAGTGAAACTCATTGCAATAGATATGGACGGGACGCTCTTAAATAGCCAAAAAGAGATTCCTGTAGAGAATATTAAGGCTATTCAAGAAGCAGCTGCGGCAGGTATCAAAATTGTCCTTTGTACAGGTCGCCCACGTTCGGGGATTCTTCCTCATTTTGAGAAATTAGGACTGAGTGAAGAAGAGTATATTATCATGAACAATGGTTGCTCTACTTATGAAACTAAAAATTGGAAGTTGCTGCAATATGAAAGTTTATCTCGCCCTGAAATGGAAGAACTCTTGCAGGCTTGCGAAGACTTTCCAGAGGTGGCTCTAACCTTGACTGGAGAAAAGACTTACTATGTTGTGGGCGATGAGGTGCCTGAGTTAGTAGCTTATGATGCTGGCACTGTCTTCACAGAAGCGAAAGCTAGGAGTTTGGAAGAAATCTTTGCGGAAGGGCAAGTGATTTTCCAAGCTATGTATATGGCAGATTCTGAACCTTTGGACGCCTTCCAAAACGCCGTGCAAGATGGACTTAGTCAGAGCTATAGTACAGTTCGTAGTCAAGACTATATCTTTGAAATTATGCCACAAGGGGCAACAAAGGCTAGCGGGCTTAAACATTTAGCAGAAAAGCTTGAAATTGCCCCAAATCAAATCATGGCTCTGGGCGATGCTGCTAATGACCTTGAAATGCTTCAATTCGTCGGTCAAAGCGTTGCCATGGGTAATGCGAGTGACGACATTAAGGCTTTGTGTAAGTATGTGACTTTGACAAATGACGAGGCAGGTGTGGCACACGCCATTCGTACTTGGGCTCTATAAGAAAAAGACCTTTAGCTTTATTGTTTGCTAAAGGTTTTTCGATTTCTGATAATGGCAATGAGAGTAGTAAGTGTGATAGTGACATCAGTGATGGCAGCTGGGTAAGCCTGAATGGTCAAATCGTAAATTAGCCAAAGTAACATATTTTCAATAATGACCCAGCGAAGCCACTGAAGGTTTGGTGTGGCAGCAATAGCTAGGCTATAGGAAACTGAAGAGATGATAGGTAAATAACCAATAATCCCAAGTTGATTGAGATAGGTTCCGACGATGATTTGAATAATGATGAGGATGGTCAAGATAGTCTTGGTCATCTTCTTTTTGACCATCAGGCTATTACGTATGATGGAAATACTAATGGTTAAAGCACCGGTATAGCCTCCGAGAAGCAGGTTGGCAATAGCAGTAAAAATATAGTCGGTAATTTGCCAGACCAGCATTTTATGTTTTGATTTTGCAAAAGAGGATATGGCGACACAGAGAGCTCCGATGGCTGAGAATACTTGTGCTAGAAGATAGATTGTCATGGTATAACTTTCAATTTTTGTCTCCATTATATCACAAGGATTCAAGAGATTTTCATCTCATTTTTAGAATTTACAGCCCTAATATGTTAGCGTTTACATTAGAAAATGATATAATAAAAGTGTAGAAAAGATTGTTCCCTTAATAGTAGAGAGAACCCGATGTTGCCTTGTAACATAGGTCCTTTCTTTACTTTTTACGATAGACTAGAAATGAGGAAATAATTATGAAAAACAAATTTTCCCAAGCAATCGTGCTTTCCATGGTTACCCTTTCCTCAGTGGTTTTGTTGACAGCCTGTTCCAGCCATAAGGAATCGAGTTCAGCAGATAAGACGCCTAAGAGCAGCCAGGTGACCTCATCAAGTAAGGCTAAAACATCCAGTAAAGATAGCGGTAAGACTAGCAAATCTAGTGCTAAGGTCAAGGAATCTTCGGGTTCAAAGACGGAGTCTTCAAGCACGCAAAGTAGTCAAAAGGCTTCTGTCCCAAGTTCGAGTAGTAGTCAGGCTCAGTCATCATCTTCAAAGAGTTCATCAGTTCCCTCAAGTAGCCAGTCCCAAGCACCTAAATCATCAAACGAGAGCCAATCTTCAGCCAGTCAATCTCAAGTGCCAAAGAGCTCAAGTGATAGCCAAGCTTCAAGTAGCCAATCTAGCAGCCAAGCTCAATCTAAAACGGATACGCAAGTAACCACCGTGGATATGGATGTGAGTGCTGTAGCGCGTGGTCAGTTTGATAGTATTGCTGGTACTTGGAAGTCCAGTGATGGCAGTCGTCTGGTCTTTAATAACACTAGTCTAGTAGGAGATATCACTGCCCAAGGTCAAGCGACAGTTCACAATTATGTGCACCCGAAAGATAATTATCAAGAAGGCTCAGGTAAGTATGATGCCACTCTTTCAAGAGATAGGGGTGACACCTCTGGTATTGTTGGCGATATTAGTTTTGTTTCTAAAAAGGCAGCTATTTCTGGTCCTAGCTATGAACAAGATACCATTCAAGTAACCAGTACTGGTGGAACAAAGGTCTACTTTAAAGAATCAGACAATGTGACGCTACCTAAAGATGTGACAGTTACTGACAATCAACTTCCAATTGATGGTGGTATAGCAGAATCTGGCAGTTACACGCTTACCAAACGCACAGTTGTCAAAAATACTCCTAGTGATACAGCTCCAGTTGAATTTTACTTAGAAGCAGGCGATAAGATTAACTTTGATATGAAGGTTACTCAAGACGGTCATAGTTGGATTTCTTACATCAGCTATAGTGGTGTTCGCCGTTATGTTCAAGTGGATTAAATAAGATATCTAGAAAGGTCAGAATTTCTTCTGATCTTTCTATTATTTTGTGGAAAAAGCCTTGTCTATTCCCTAATAAATCGATACAATAGAAAGGTCGGTTTAACCGAAAATTTTTAAATAATGAGGACAAAAATGTGTCAGTAAATTGGCAAGATATTGCGTTTTCTTTCCTCGGTGGTTTGGGGCTTTTCCTCTTTAGTATCAAGTATATGGGAGATGGTCTTCAACAAGCAGCCGGAGATAAGTTGCGCTTTTACATCGATAAGTATACCAGCAACCCGTTTTTAGGGGTTTTGATTGGTATTGTCATGACGGCCTTGATTCAATCGAGTTCAGGGGTTACCGTTATTGTCGTCGGTCTGGTTTCGGCAGGGCTTTTGAGTCTTCGTCAGGCTATTGGTATTGTCATGGGGGCAAACATCGGTACAACCGTAACTTCCTTCATGATTGGTTTCAAGCTAGGTGATTATGCCCTTCCAGTGCTTTTCCTGGGGGCTGCGTTTCTCTTCTTTACAAGCAATAAGAAGCTCAATAACCTAGGACGTATCTTGTTTGGTGTAGGGGGGGATTTTCTTTGCCCTTAACCTTATGGGAGATGCGGTTGAACCTTTGAAGTCAGTTACAGCCTTTAAAGATTACCTGGCAACCTTGGGTGATCGCCCAGTCATGGGGGTTATCATCGGTGCTGGCTTGACCATGTTGATTCAGTCGTCAGCAGCGACCATCGGTATTCTTCAGAGCCTCTACTCAGGTGGTTTGCTTGATCTGCAAGGTGCCCTTCCAATCCTCTTTGGGGATAATATCGGGACGACTATCACAGCAGTTCTAGCTGCTCTTGGTTCAAACATTGCAGCTAAACGTGTGGCAGGAGCTCACGTACTGTTCAACGTTATTGGAACGGTCTTGTGTTTGGTTCTCCTGGTACCATTTACAGCCTTGATTCAATGGTTTAAGTCTGTGCTTGGATTGACACCTGAGATGACCATCGCCTTTGCTCACGGTACTTTTAACATCGCAAATACTATTGTTCAATTCCCATTCATCGGACTCTTGGCTTACCTTGTGACTAAGATTATTCCTGGTGAAGATGAGATTAACAAGTACGAAGCACTCTACTTGGACCGTTTGCTTATCACACAAGCACCAGCTATCGCCCTTGGTAATGCTAAGAAAGAATTGGTGCACTTGGCATCGTACGCCATCCAGTCTTTGGAAGCTTCCTATGCTTTCTTTGCTAAGGGAGATGAAAAATACTTCGATAAGGTTGAGAAGTATGAAACAGCAGTTAATAGTATTGACGAAGAGTTGACAACTTATTTGATTGACATCTCTAACGAATCTCTAAGTGTTTCTGAAAATGAAGTGTTGGCAAGTGTGCTTGACTCTGTTCGTGACTTGGAGCGTATTGGTGACCTTGCAGTTGCAAGTGCAAACCTTTCACAACACATTCATAATAAGGGAATTGAATTCTCTGATACTGCCAAGGCTGAGCTTGCGGATGTTTACAACCGTACTCACCGTATCGCCCTTGATAGTATTCGTGTTGTTGTAGATGATGACAAGGTACTTGCAGGTCAAGTCATCCTTCGTCATGAAGAGTTGGAAAAACTTGAAAAACAATTGCGTAAAACACATACCAAACGTCTTAACAATGGTGAATGTACTGCGCAAGCAGGTATCAACTATGTTGATTACCTCTCACATTACACACGTATCGCAGACCATGCGATTAATCTTGTTGAAAAGGTTACAGAAGGTGTGATTTAATAGAGAAAGTCGAGAAAATTTCTCGGCTTTTTTGATATAATGAAAGCGTATTAAGAATATAGAAAAATGATGAGAGGTGGTCCTATGACCTATTATATTTCAGCCAAACGTTTTTACTTTGAGAATAAAATCAAGGAAGGTGGCTACCTAGCGGTTATGGATGGCCATTTCGGTGACTGGACAGAAAAGGTACCAGAAGGTGCAGAAGTACTGGATTACGGTAATTATCAGATTGCTCCGGGTCTTGTAGATACTCATATTCATGGATTTGCGGGTTATGATGTCATGGATAATTCTGAGGAAAGTCTTCTAGGTATGAGTCAAGCCTTGCTTTCAGCAGGTGTGACCTCCTTCTTACCGACAGCCCTAACAGCCCCATTTGAAGAGTTGAAGGCTATTTGCCAAACAACAGCTAGTACGGTTGGTAAGGAAACTGGTGCCAAAATTCAAGGGCTCTTCTTTGAAGGACCTTATTTCACTGAGACCTATAAGGGGGCTCAAAATCCTAAATACATGGGCAATCCAAGTGTGGAACAATTGAAGGCATGGCAGGAGGCGGCTCAAGGGAAATTGATTAAATTGGCTCTTGCCCCTGAACGTGAGGGAGTAGCTGAATTTATCCAAGAAGCGACCAAGCAAGGCGTGATAATTGCTCTAGGTCATTCTAATGCTACTTATGAAGAAGCCATGGAGGCAGTGGAAGCCGGGGCATCCGTTTGGGTCCACGTCTATAACGGAATGCGTGGCTTTACACACCGTGAGCCTGGTATGGTTGGTGCAGCCTTCGATAGTCCAGAGACCATTGGTGAGCTGATTGCAGATGGTCATCACGCGGTCCCTGCAGCTTGTAAGGTTCTTATCAAGCAAAAGACACCTCAAGGAGTTGCCCTTATTACGGACTGTATGTCAGCGGGGGGCTGTCCGGACGGCGACTATATGTTAGGCGAACTTCCTGTTATTGTTGAAAATGGTACCGCCCGCCTCAAAGAAGGTGGTAATCTAGCTGGATCTATCTTACAACTTAAAGACGGTGTCAAACATGTGGTTGATTGGGGACTTGTGACAGTTGCTCAAGCCTTACAAATGGCCACTAGTGTTCCAGCTAAATCGGTTGGGCTTGAAAATATTTGCGGAAGCCTAAAAGTAGGTCTACCAGCTGATTTTATCGTCTTAGATGATTCCTTGGACTTACAGGCAACATATGTTGATGGGCAAAAAGGTTGGGAAAAATAAGAGAATAAGTAGCACTTTCTTATGAAGGTGCTGTTTTTAATTGATTTTTACAAAGGTGTTAGAGTAGTGTAAAATAGAAATACTTTATATTTTACAGGAGGTAATATGTCAAAACGTATTTGGAGCATTGCCCTGGCCTATGTCGGTGTAATGATTGGCGCAGGGGTATCTTCAGGACAGGACCTCCTACAGTATTTTGTTAGTTTTGGAGCCTGGGGACTGATAGGTGTTATAGTTCTAGGAATTTTGCATGTTGGCTTTGGGCGACTCATGATTGCTCTGGGAAGTTATTACCGCTCAGATGATCATTCGGTAGTCCTGGCAGAAATCAGTCATCCTGTGATTTACCGTATTTGGATATCGCTTTGATTATCACTTGTTTCCTGTTTGGTTTTGTGATGACAGCAGGTGCAGGGGCTAACCTAAACCAGCAGTTCGGCTTTCCGATTTGGGTAGGTGCTTTCCTTTGTACAGCTCTGACTATCTTTGTGAGTTTCCTAGATTTCAAAAAAATCATCGGTGTTATTGGGGTTTTTACCCCTATGATTTTGATTATGATTGCCATGATATTCGTGACCAATGTTTTAGGACGTCACTGGGATTTTGCTGAGATGGATAAGGTGTCGCAAACCATTCAATCTCCTTTTCCGAGTATTTGGCTGTCTGTGGTTAACTATTTTGCTGTTTGTGTCATGTCAGCCATAGCCATGGCCTTTGTCATGGGTGGCTCTATTCTCAAAATCAATGAAGCTGAAAAGAGTGGGGCCTGGGGAGGATTTATGGTTGGTGTGATTTTCTTCGTCACGACCTTGATTCTCTTTGCTAACAGTGATAAAATTGCCAGCTCAGATGTTCCTATGTTGGCTATTGCTAAGGAAGTGAACCCTATCTTTGCGACACTCTACGCCTTAGTCATCTTTGGCTTGATTTTTAATACCGTCTTTAGTCTCTATTATGCCCTTGGTAAACGCTTCTCAGCAGGTAGTGATAAACGCTTCAAGTTCTTTGTGGTTGCATTTGCCCTTGCTGGTTTCGCTATTTCCTTCATGGGCTTCCGTCAATTGGTAGCGGTTATGTATCCTATTATCGGTTATTTGGGAATGCTGATGTTGGTCGTGCTAGTTGTGGCTAGCTACCGCAAAAAAGCCAAAATTCGTAAGGAAAAGGAAATTCGAAATCATCTCTTGTCTATCGTTGAGAAAGCTTATGATCAAGATCAAGACTTGACCCATCAGGACAAGAAAAAAGCCGAAGAACTTCGAGAAGCCTCAATTATTGATAATGACATTCTCCATGAAGATTCCCATGCACATGTTCGTCAGGAAATGGGAATCAGTAAGAAGGATTAGAATTTTATTTTACAAGTTTCTCTATTTCTGCTATAATACTGACAAGAAAGAAGGGCTTATGGCGTTTTTTTCTAGCGAGCTTGGGATAGTGAAAGCCAAGTAGAGCAAAGTAAGCAAGTGGCGCTTTCTCTCAGCAATGAGCTGAAGACAAACAGATAAAATGAAGTAATAATTAGGGTGGAACCGCGTTTCTGACGCCCCTAGGTCAAACGACTTAGGAGCAGAGACACGGTTCTTTTTGTATCCTGAGTCACAAGAAACTTTATGAATAAGGAGTAAATAATGTCTAAAAAAATTGACTTTCCACTGCGTCAGTGGTAGAGACCTCCTTATAGTCGGATCTGCCCCACGCTCAGCACTAGGGTGCCTGAGCTAAACGCAGTACTAACTCGTCTTGCCTCGTAAAATCGACGAGGCAGACTCGTGTCGCAAGAAATCATTTAAATCAAGGAGTATTTAATGTCTAAGAAATTAACATTTCAAGAAATTATTTTGACTTTGCAACAATACTGGAATGACCAGGGTTGTATGCTCATGCAGGCTTATGATAACGAGAAGGGTGCGGGAACAATGAGTCCTTACACTTTCCTTCGTGCCATTGGTCCTGAGCCATGGAATGCAGCTTATGTAGAGCCATCTCGTCGTCCAGCTGACGGTCGTTACGGGGAAAACCCAAACCGTCTTTACCAACACCACCAATTCCAAGTGGTTATGAAACCATCACCATCAAACATCCAGGAGCTCTACCTTGAGTCATTGGAAAAATTGGGGATCAATCCATTGGAACACGATATCCGCTTCGTTGAAGATAACTGGGAAAACCCATCAACTGGTTCAGCTGGTCTTGGTTGGGAAGTTTGGCTTGACGGTATGGAAATCACTCAGTTCACCTACTTCCAACAAGTTGGTGGATTGGCAACTGGTCCGGTAACTTCTGAGGTCACTTATGGATTGGAACGTTTGGCTTCTTACATCCAAGAAGTAGACTCAGTTTATGATATCGAGTGGGCCCCAGGCGTTAAGTACGGAGAAATCTTCCTTCAACCAGAATATGAACACTCAAAATACAGCTTTGAAGTTTCTGACCAAGATATGCTTCTTGAAAACTTCGAAAAATTTGAAAAAGAAGCAGGGCGTGCTTTGGAATTGGGTCTTGTTCACCCGGCCTATGATTACGTTTTGAAATGTTCACACACCTTCAATTTGCTAGATGCTCGTGGAGCGGTATCCGTTACAGAACGTGCCGGTTACATTGCCCGCATCCGTAACTTGGCCCGTGTCGTAGCCAAAACCTTCGTTGCAGAACGTAAGAAACTTGGTTACCCACTTCTCGACGAAGCCACACGCGCAAAACTCCTAGCAGAAGAGGAAGAATAAAAAAGAGTTACAAGAATGGAAAATGGGCAAACAAAGTGAGCCCACATGGTTACCCAGAGGCAAGTCGAAGACTTGCTAAAGGGATAGGCACTGCCGTAATGGTATATGGGGATTTTTGAAACGTTAGATTCAAAAATCAGTTAGCTAAATCCACTTTGATGAGACTGTTGGAAATCGCTGTCAAGGAGACAGAAGATTTCCCTACAGCCTCACAAAGTTAGTTAGCAACGTCCCCAGTACCTAAGGCGCCTATCAAAAAGAAGAATTTTGTAAAGGAAAAAACATGACAAAAAACTTATTAGTAGAACTTGGACTTGAAGAGTTGCCAGCCTACGTTGTCACACCAAGTGAAAAACAACTCGGTGAGAAAATGGCAGCCTTCTTGGATGACAACCGTCTTTCATACGAAAGCATTCAAACCTTCTCAACACCACGTCGTTTGGCAGTCCGTGTGATTGGTTTGGCTGATCAACAATCTGATTTGACCGAAGATTTTAAAGGACCTTCTAAGAAAATCGCCTTGGATGCAGATGGAAACTTCTCAAAAGCGGCTCAAGGATTCGTCCGTGGGAAAGGTTTGACTGTTGATGATATCGAATTCCGTGAAGTCAAAGGTGAAGAGTACGTTTATGTCACTAAGCATGAAGCTGGAAAACCAGCTAAAGAAGTCTTGGCTGGCGTTCCAGAAGTACTTGCTTCATTGACCTTCCCTGTCAGCATGCACTGGGCTAACAACACATTTGAATACATTCGCCCAGTTCACACCTTGACAGTTCTTTTGGGCGACGAAGCGCTTGACCTTGATTTCTTGGATATCAAGTCAGGTCGTGTGAGCCGTGGACACCGTTTCCTTGGACATGAAGTGGAAATCACCAATGCGGATTCTTATGAAGAAGACCTTCGTACCGTTTACGTGATTGCGGATAGCAAAGAACGTGAAAACATGATTCGTGAGCAAATCAAAGCTATCGAAGCAGAACAAGGTGTTCAAGTTCAAATCGAAGAAGGACTTTTGAATGAAGTCTTGAACTTGGTCGAATACCCAACTGCCTTCATGGGAAGTTTTGATACTAAGTATTTGGATGTTCCAGAAGAAGTTTTGGTGACCTCAATGGAAACGCACCAACGTTACTTTGTTGTACGTGACCTTGATGGTAAACTTAAACCAAACTTCATCTCAGTCCGTAATGGTAACGCTGAGCATTTGGAAAATGTTATCCGAGGAAATGAAAAAGTATTGGTTGCACGTCTTGAAGATGGTGAATTCTTCTGGCGTGAAGACCAAAAACTTAAGATTGAAGACCTCGTTGCTAAATTGGCGAACGTAACCTTCCATGAAAAAATTGGTTCTCTTTCAGAACACATGGCCCGTGCTGGTGTTATTGCAGCGTCATTGGCTGAGCAAGCTGGTTTGACTGCAGAAGAAACGGCAGCCGTCGCTCGTGCAGCTGAAATCTACAAATTTGACCTCTTGACGGGTATGGTCGGAGAGTTTGATGAATTGCAAGGGATTATGGGTGAAAAATACGCCCTCCTTGCAGGTGAAGATGCTTCGGTTGCGACAGCTATCCGTGAGCACTACCTTCCTGATTCAGCAGACGGAGCCCTTCCAGAGACTAAGGTTGGTGCTATCCTTGCGCTTGCAGATAAATTGGATACCCTCCTTTCATTCTTCTCAGTTGGCTTGATTCCATCAGGTTCCAATGACCCTTATGCGCTTCGTCGTGCAACACAAGGGATTGTTCGTATCTTGGATGCCTTTGGCTGGCATATCCCTATGGATGAGTTGATCGACAGCCTTTACGCCCTTTCATTTGATAGTCTTTCATATGACAATCAAGCAGAAGTCATCAACTTCATCAAAGCGCGTGTGGACAAGATGATGGGACGCACACCAAAAGATATCAAAGAAGCCGTTCTTGCTGGTTCAAACTTTGTCGTGGCTGATATGCTTGAAGCAGCTAATGCCCTCTCAGAAGCTGCTAAGGCTGATGGTTACAAAGCAGCTGTTGAATCACTCTCTCGTGCCTTCAACTTGGCAGAAAAAGCAGATGCTTCAGTAGCAGTCGATGCTAGTCTCTTTGAAAATGATCAAGAAAAAGCTCTTGCCCAAGCAGCAGAAAATCTTGAATTGACAGGTTCAGCTAGTGATAAATTGGCACAGCTATTTGCTCTTAGTCCAGTCATCGATGCCTTCTTTGACAATACCATGGTGATGGCAGAGGATGAAGCTGTTAAAAACAACCGTTTGGCCCTTCTTGCAGGTCTTGTGTCTAAAGCTAATGCTGTTGCAGCCTTCAACCAATTGAATACAAAATAGAGGTGAAAAGGAATGGATCCTAAAAAAATTGCTCGTATCAATGAGCTTGCTAAAGAAAAAAACAGAAGGTTTGACTCCAGAAGAAGCAGTGGAGCAAGCAAAGCTTCGTGAAGAATACATTGAGGGCTATCGTCGCTCAGTTCGTCACCATATCGAAGGAATTAAAGTGGTTGACGAAGAGGGTAACGATGTGACACCTGAAAAACTACGTCAAATACAACGTGAAAAAGGTTTGCATGGCCGTAGTCTCGATGATCCTGAATCATAATAACGATGAACAAGGGTTTGGAATGTTTCCAAGCCCTTGTTTTGAAGCATAAAATTCTGAATATTCTGTATAAATTTGACCAATTATTTCAAAAATGGTAAAATATAAGTTATGTTAAAAATGGCATGATTCAGTGAGTTGTGCTAAATAGAATTGGAGTGAAAAAAATGTCGCAAAAGCAACATCATAAAGACGACGACAACCAGACTGAGAATGGGATGGTGCGTGGTCTTCAAAACCGTCACGTCCAGCTGATTGCCATCGCTGGTACGATCGGTACAGGTCTCTTCCTCGGGGCAGGTCGTTCCCTCTCCCTAACAGGACCTTCAATCATCTTAGTATATATACTGACTGGTATTTTCATGTATCTTATGATGCGAGCAATCGGTGAGATGCTCTATATGGATCCTGACCAACACACCTTTATCAACTTTATTACCAAATACCTTGGTAAGGGCTGGGGATTCTTCTCGGGTTGGTCTTACTGGGTATCACTTATTTTCCTTGGAATGGCAGAAATTACGGCCGTATCAACTTATGTCCAATATTGGTTCCCAAGTTGGCCTGCCTGGCAGATTCAGATTGTCTTCTTGCTTATCCTGAGCTCGGTTAACCTGATTGCGGTTAAGATTTTCGGGGAAGTTGAGTTTTGGTTTGGGATGATCAAGATTATCACCATTCTTGCTCTTATCGCAACAGGTATCTTCATGGTAGCAACCAACTTTGAAACGCCTGCTGGACATGCTAGCCTTGCCAATATTACACACGGCTTCCAGATGTTTCCTAAAGGTTGGGTAAGCTTTGTTATGACCTTCCAAATGGTCTTCTTTGCCTATCAAGCCATCGAATTTGTAGGGATTACAACTTCTGAGACAGCGAATCCACGTAAGGTCTTACCAAAGGCAATAAAGGAGATTCCGATTCGTATTGTCATCTTCTATGTGGGTGCCCTCATTGCCCTCATGGCTATCTTCCCATGGCAAAAACTTCCAGTTAATGAATCACCGTTCGTAACGGTCTTCCAAATGGCTGGTATCAAGTGGGCAGCAGCCTTCATTAACTTTGTTGTCTTGACAGCAGCGGCTTCATCATTGAACTCAACACTTTACTCTACAGGTCGTCACCTCTTCCAAATTGCTAAGGAAACACCAAATAGTAAAGTCATGAAAGCTTTGAAGCTAGATACTTTGTCACGTAATGGTATTCCTTCACGTGCCATCATTGTTTCAGCCATTGTGGTATGTGTTTCAGCCTTCATCAATGTCTTGCCTGGTGTATCTGATGCCTTTGCTTTGATTACCGCATCATCATCAGGGGTCTACATCGCTATCTATATCTTGACCATGCTTGCTCATCTCAAGTACCGTAAATCTCAAGAGTTCATGGCAGATGGCTTCCTTATGCCAGCCTACAAGATTCTCAATCCATTGACTATCCTTTTCTTCATCTTCGTCTTTGTTTGTCTCTTCTTGCAAAAGTCAACAGTTGTCGGAGCTATTGGAGCAGCCATCTGGATTGTCGTATTTAGTATCTATAGTAACTGGAAACACAGTAAATAAATCAATTTAGCTCACCTTTATGGTGAGTTTTTTGTTGCAAAAAAAGGACACAAGGTGTCCCAGTTATTAGTTATGCAATACTTTCTTGGTTTCCGTGGTGAAAGAAGCCACCTAAGAGGCCTTTGCTACGATGAAAAATAGCAGGCTTATGATCGTTGTGTGAACGACCATTAACATCAAGTTTAGCCCATTCAAGAGCCTGGTAGGCATTTCGGTCTGAAACTGTAGATGTCCCAATATAGCTATAAATACCTGCCTGAGCAAGAATAAACCCTTGTAGTTGACGAATATGCTCATCATTGAGTGCTTCAGAAAAATGGATTTTAACTGTCTTATAAGTCAAGGATTGGACAGACTCAACGATAGGTGATTCTGCTAGGAGGTGCAAAAGTTCTAGATGCTTAGTAAAGTACTTATCATAGTCCATTGGAAGAATGATAGTATGGGCAATCCAATCTTCCAAGTTGGCTTTGGCTTTCTTACTGAGACCTTTTGCTGTGATACTGAGATTATCTATATTGAAAGGAAGCTGGTCGATGTGAGCAGTGTTCGAACCATATGCCTTTCTGAAAAGCGGTGTACTTGATAGAATATGTCCAGTAGGGGAAATAATAGCCAAGGCAGTTTCCTTGGTTTGGTAACCAAGCTTGTGGCATTCCATGCTAGCGTATGTATCTTTAAATTCAATAATTGCTCTTGTTTTCATCGTGTAACTCTCCTTTCTGTTAGTTTATAAACTAACAATAGTTTATCATGACTTATACTCTTGGTCAAGAATTTACCTCGAAAAACAAAAAACAATTATGTAAGGGCTTGCAAAAATGTTTGGACTCTGATAAGATAGAACCATAGCAAAAGGATTGTTACTGGTCAGCAGGCAAAACCTAGATAAATACGAAAAACTAATGGGAGTAGTGTATGCTCATCCCAATTGGTTCTTGGTATTTATTTAGGTTTTTTTCGTTGAAAAAGCCTCAAAGAAAACTAGGATCCTAGACAAGAAAGGAGCCCCTATGGCTAAATATACTGAATTAGCTGAGGACATTATCAAACACGTTGGTGGCAAGGAAAATGTCAATAACTTGAAACACTGTGTGACACGTTTGCGCTTTGATTTAAAGATGAATCTAAAGCAGATGATGACTACCTTAAGAACCGTGACGGCGTTGTTACTGTTGTTAAGGCAGGTGGACAATATCAGGTAGTTATCGGTAACCATGTGCCTGATGTTTATGCGGAGGTCCTCCAGGTTGGTGGTCTTCCAGCAGGTGGAAGTCTTGATCTTGATGAGGGAGATGCACCAAAGGGTAATCTCTTTGACCGCTTTGTATCTTTGGTATCAAGTATTTTCCAACCTTTCCTTGGTCCATTGGCTGCGGCCGGGATTATCAAAGGGGTAGTCGCTATCATGGCGGCATGTGGCCTGTCAGCTGCGACAAGTCCTATGTATGTTATCTTGAATGCGGCGGGGGATGGTTTCTTCCAGTTCTTGCCAATCTTGATTGCCTTGACATCAGCTCGTCGTTTCAAGGTTAATGAGTTTACAGCTATTGCGGTTGCAGGAGCACTTGTTTATCCTGATATTGCTACGCTAGTGACAGCTCTTCAAAAGGCAGGTCAAGGTCATGTTCTAGGGGTTATTCCGTTTACGCTTCCTGCAGGGGGTTACCTCTCAACAGTAATGCCTTCTATCTTGGCAATCTGGGTGGCTTCTTACATTCAAAAATTCTTTACTAAGATTACTCCAGATGTCATTAAAGTCTTCGTAGTACCTTTCTTTACATTGCTCATTACGGTACCATTAACATTCTTGGTGGTGGGACCAATTGCCAATGCTTTCTCTGATGGATTGACAAGTCTTTTCCAAGCAATCATGAACTTTAGTCCGATTGTCTTTGGTCTTGTACTTGGTATCCTATGGCAAGTCTTGGTTATGTTCGGGAATGCACTGGGCGCTTGTTCCCCTTGCTATCTTAGATGTGGCAACAAACGGAAGTTCTACGATTCTTTCAGCAGCTATCCTTCCATGTTTCACGCAAACAGGTGTATTGGGGGCTATCATGCTTAAGACGAAAGAAGAAAAAGTCCGTACCATCTCTATGCCAGCCTTCATTTCATCTATTTTTGGGGTGACAGAACCTGCTATCTATGGGGTAACCCTTCCAATGAAAACGCCATTCTACATTTCATGTGGTGTTTCAGGACTTATGGGGGCTGCCATGATGGCCTTAGATATTAAGATGTATTCAATGGGTGGTCTGGGTGTATTTGTCTTCCCAAGCCTTATTGGGCCTGACGGTAACCTTTCTAAAGTTATCTTTGCCATTATTATTGCCATTGTGGGTGCTCTTGTATCCTTCCTTATCCAACTCTTTGCACCAGTACCAACTCTTTACGGTGGTGGGGCAGCTAAGGTTGAGGAAAAAGCTGAAGAAGCTGCACCTGCTCCTAAGGAAATTCAACAAGAAATTATTGCGAGCCCACTTATCGGGAATATTGTCCCACTTGACCAAGTTCCTGACCAAGTCTTTGCCTCAGGAGCTATGGGTAAGGGTATCGCTATTGACCCTACCGATGGGGTAGTGGTCGCACCAGCTAAGGCAACGGTTAATTTAGTCTTCCCTACTGGTCATGCGATTGGTTTGACAACTGAAAATGGTGCAGAGCTTCTCATTCATATTGGTATGGACACTGTTTCTCTTGCTGGTAAAGGATTCAAGACCTATGTGGAAGCAGGTCAAGTTGTAGAAGCAGGACAAACTTATCGAATTTGACCTAGCAACTATCCGAGAGGCAAAATTACCAGTCATCACACCAGTCATTGTGACCAATACGGCTGACTTTGATGATGTCTTAACGACTAAAGAAGCTCGTGTTAACACTGGTGATTATCTCCTTACCGCTGTTAAATAAAAAAGAAATCCGAGAATCAACTTCTCGGATTTTTGTTTATTTGAATTTGTAGTCTTTAACGACTTCAACGGAATTAACCGTTACATTCTCTTTTGGTTTACTGTTGTCATCGACTTCAAGGTTAGCGATGGTATCAACGACATCCATGCCTTTGATGACTTGTCCAAAGACAGTATATTTGGTATCACCAGCTGGGTAACCACCTTTTTTGTAGGCGTCAATGATAGGTTTTGGATAGCCAGCATTTCCTAGTTGCTTGCTTTGATCGTCCTTGTTTTGAACAATGTAGAATTGGCTGCCGTTTGAATTCTTAGCACCAGTATTGGCCATGGCAAGTGCGCCACGGATGTTGTAGAGGAATGGTGTAGGCTCAACAGCGAAACCTTTCTTCCAGATAGATTCTCCGCCAGTACCGTCACCCTTAGGGTCGCCACTTTGAATCATGAAGTCCTTGATGACACGGTGGAAGGTAAGACCATCATAGTATTTGTCCTTTGCATGTTTCAAGAAGTTTTCAGAAGCCTTTGGAGCAAGTGTAGGGAAGAGTTTGACTGTGATATCACCCTTTGAAGTGTGGAGGATAACTTCAGCTTCGTCCTTACCAACCTTGTCTGACAACTGTGGAAAGGCATCTTTTCCAGATTTTTGGGCTTTTTCTAATTGTTTAGTGAATATCTTATTATCAACATAAGCATCTCCACGAACGGCGCGTGCGATGTTCTCACGAAAGGCAAAACCTAGGCCTGCGATAACAAGTACAATAATTAATGGAATGTACTTTTTAATGTTTTTCATATATAACTCCTTTGGTGCATTATACCTACTATTGTAGCAGAAAAAAACCTTTTGGGAAACGGTTAACAGAGGTCTTTAAATATGGTAGAATGGAACTATCAACAAGAAAATGAACATGGGACTAGATATAGGGAAAGGTTGCCTCAGGCTAAAAAGTGAGGGCTGACTTTTGGAAGGACGCATGCTACTTGCTCTTATCAGAGATAGGTGTCTAAATTCTAACTATAGAAAACTTCGCTAAGCTGAAGGGGCCTCTTGTTTGGATTTCTTGAAAAAAGGAGATTTTTATGTCAACTAAAGCAGAATGGGCTGAACTCTTTGAGTCGGTACACGGGCGTAAGCCTAGCCCCCAAGAATTTTTGGATGCTAAAGCAGCTGACTTTGATACAAGTGCTTTGGCTGCTCAAGCAGCATCTGTAGAAGCACCAGCTAATGAACCTGTCGCTGAAGAAGTAGCTCCAGAACCAGTTGCTACTGAAGAAGTCACAGAACAAGATGACATCGCAGATGTAGCTGAAACAGCTGAGGATGCCGTCGCAGAACAAGCAAGCAGTGAATCACCATTTGGTGCAGAAGCTTTCTCAGAAGCACCTGTGCAACAACCAACACCACAATTTGATTCAAGCATGTTTGAAAAGGCACCTATCTCATCAGCTCAAGGATTTGGAACAGTTCCTAATCCAGCAGCAGCTGGCTCAGCAGATAAACCTCTTTTCAATCTTATCTTGCCAATCGTTGCGATTGCACTTTCAGTAATCTTTGCAGTCTTGGCATGGTTTGTAGGTCCTGCTTGGCTCTTCATCATCTTGACAGTCCTCGCAGTTGCGGTGGCAGTTGTTTCACTTGTCTTTAGCCTTAAATCAAGCAAGAAATTGCTTTCAATCATTGCAACAGGTGTTGCTGGTCTCATGCTCTTTGTGTCTATTGGTGGTTTGATTTTCCAAATCTCTCAAAACGCTAGTGATAACACAAGCTCAAGCAAGACATCAAAAGTTGCTGATAAAGACGATGATGCTGACAAGAAAAATGATGACAGCGATTCAAAATCTGACTCTAAATCTGATTCAAAAGGTGATAGCACTGACGTCAACGATTACATTGACAAAAATGCTAAATTTGACTGGAATGAATCTAAGTTCCAGAAATTGAAAGTCGGTAAAGATACCGTTAAGTCTATCATCAAGACTTATGGTAAGGCTTCTGATGCACAAATCTCTGGCGATGAGATGAAGTTGAACTACTCTGGTAAAGACTATGGTGAAAGTGTTTACCTAACCTTTACGAAACAATATGATGGTACATTTATCTTGTCATATGCTTCAGGTAGATTCCCTCAAGATAAGGTAGAAGTTGATAAGTCTTATAAAGCTGACTGGACAAAGAACAGTTTGATGCTCTCAATAAGGGGGATTACACTGATCCATCAAACGGTACAAAACTTGAAGATGTCGTTAAGGATCACCCTAAAGCTTCAAGTGCAGAATACACGATTTCAACATCTCGTCAAGGTGAATTCAAAAAAGAAATGACTATTTCTTATAGTGATTATAAGGCTGAAGATGGCAAACTCAAGAGTGTTTACTTGTCATTTGATACCAAAGAAGGTGAAGATACATTCTACCTTACTTATAAATCAGGTCCAGATGAGGATTAATTAAGGGACAGGAGGGGAAACCTTCCTGTTTTTTCTTGATAAAAGGAGAAAGCTATTGAAATTCTTAAATTATACATTCGAGCAAAGCCAGTCTCTTGTTACTAAGGAGACCGTAGACAAGCTCAATCAAAAAGGGAGCTGGAAACGATTTATTGGCTTGTTAATCACTTCAATTGTTATTTATTTCTTCTCCATTGCTATGCCCATGTTTATAAAAGGATTGACGCTTGATCAAAATCCAACATTTTCTTGGATTCAGTGGCCAGTCATTCTCTTGTATGTAGTCATGTATCTGATCTATCTTTTCTTTTCAATAAAGTACAGAAGAAGCCCGATGAAACTAAAATTCTGCACCTACTTTTATATGGTCGTCTTACTCGCTATCTTTACAGTATGTGCTGGTATAATGATGATGACACGACGAAATATTGTCAGTATACTATCAGGGGCTATGTTTCTTCTATCCATTTATTACTTGATTCGAACGGTTCCCCGTAAACTGAAAGAAGCTGTTGAAAGTCAGACAGAGTTTAGCCCCATGATAGCTCTCGTAACTGAAAAGATTTCAGATGGTTTGGTCTTTTTAGGTGGAACGGGGATTACAGCTGGGCTGGTACTGTTTGACCGCTCTACCGGGAGCAACATCAGAGGGAGTATCGATGCAATGTTGATGCCTATCATGCCTGCCATTTTTGTCTTTGCGACTTATGTCTTTTCCATTGATTTGCTAAGAGGTTATTACCTCTTCAAATACTCTGAGCAATATAGAGAACAATTTGGCTACTCAGCTAAGGACTGGTATGGAGAGAAGTCGAAGGAGTATAGGAGGATGCTGGGGTAAGTTGTGGTTAAAGTAATGTATGAAATTGATGGCAAAATGCTTGAAGTTAAAACAATTTTAAACCGTATTGGATGATAAAATGGAAAAACAAATTAATGAAAAAATTCGTGAGATTGCTCAGAGTGTTAATGAAGAGGGGAAAAATGAGTATATCTACAATCTCTATATTCCAAAGCAATATAATTTTCCTAATAATACTGAAATTATAGATATTGAAAAAATAATTGAACAAATTAAAGGGAATCTTCCAAATCAAGGGGTAATCTTAAATGACTAACATAACATTTTCACAAGTTCAAAAGAGTTTCACAAGAAGTTGGTGTTAGACATTCCTGATTTTCAAGCGGATTCAGGTGAAATCTTCTCCATCGTTGGTGGCAATGGTGCCGGTAAGTCGACTTTTATCAAGCTCTTGGCAGGGATTTTTTTGCAGGATAAGGGCGAGGTTCGTGTGTATGGCGTTTCTAATCGCTCCAAGAAAATCCACTCGCTGGTCAAGTTTGTCTTGGAGAGCGGGCAGGGGTTGTACAGTTATTTGACAGCTATGGAGAATCTCCAATATTTTCTAAGCTTGAATGGGATTGCCTTGTCTCATATCAAGGCAGAGGTGGATGTCTTGTGTGACCAGCTGGCTTTTACCCCTTATAAGGACACGCTGGTTTCAGAACTGTCCCAGGGCAACCGTCAAAAATTGACCTTAATCTTAGCCTTGGTGCAAAAACCGAAAGTACTCTGTTTGGATGAGCCGACCAATGGGCTAGATTTGCTGGCAAAAAAACAGCTGATGACTCTTTTGCAGGATTATGCTCGTCACCATCAAGCCAGTATTTTTATCACCAGTCATGATGCTAGTTTTATCGAGAAGGTCAGCACTCGGGTGGTGGTAATTCAGGAGGGGCGGCTTTATCGTGAAGGAACCTTTGAGGAGATTTTTGGTAATGTCCACCAGCATGAAGTCTATCACTTGCTGTTAGATAAGAGTACAGAAAGTGTACTGAAACAAAGATTCCCTGAGCTGGACTACAAGGTCCTTGACGGTGGGATTTCGGTAGAGACCAGAAATCCAGACCTTTATCGGCTATTGCTGGAAGAAACAGAAGTCTTGCAGTTCACCCGAGAACCTGCCTCTTTGGAAGATTTGCTTTATGAGGTGCTCAAATGATGCTAGCAGCTATTGGGCGAGAGTTTAGTCGCCAACTCAGTGAATACAAACAGTTCAAAGTCAATCTTCTCTTTGCCAATCTGGGAATTTTCTTTCTAATTACGGGTTTTCTGACCTATTTTGACAGCCAGCAAGATACTTTTTGAGCTGTTTATCTTGCTTTTTTTACTTGGTATTTTTTTCTAGCCACAGTATCACCCATCCAACCTATTTTATCGAGGATGAGATTGCAGACCGCACCATTATCAACGTGATTCAGAGTCGTCGGAGCATCTTTGGCATGCTTTTTTTATCAAAAATTATCGTACAGATTTTGTTGGACTTGGTCAAGGCCATTCCTTTGTTTTGCTTGGTTGCCTTGGTTCAGCAGATTGCCTTTCCTACTGACTGGGTCGTTACATTTGTTACCTTTCTTCTGTCCTTTGTGGTTATTGCGTCCCTTTATGGTCTAGGGCTTTCTCTTTGCCAGTTTTTTTCCTTTGTCTTTACAAAAATTTCCAGTATTACTAGCCTCCTTGCTTACGGGATTCTCTTTTTGGTTGGTTTTCAGGAACAATCGAGTCATTTGATTGCTACTTTAACTCGTTTCTTGCCTTTTCATCTCTTGGTGATTTTTATCCGCCAACCAAGTTGGTTCGTTCTTTTATTATTACTGGGATACGGTTTGATTTACTGGCTATTGGGTTACTTGTGCTTTCAAACTTGTTTGACCTATGCCAAAAAGAAGGGAAGTTTGTTCCATGTATAATGAAGTGAAGCGATTTTATCTCTTTCGCAGGAGACGCTGGGCGGATACCCTGTTTGACACCCTCTACCACGTCATTTTCATTCTTGGTTTTTATAGCCTTTTGAGGGGAAATTCTGACTTTCAGTTGTCCTATTTCTATTATTATTTCATCTTGACCCATGTGGTTTCCTTGGGAAATGAAGAGTTGGAGTACGAGATTCGGTCTGGGCAATCTTTTGGCACCCAGTATGCTTTGCAATCAGTGTATAGAATTTACCTGCAACGAGCAGTGGTTTACTTTGTTTGGTTGTCTTTGATCTTCTGGATTGCTCTGCTTTTGATTCATCAGGGTTTACCAACTCACTTTTCTTTGAAGGTCATCAGTTTCCAAGTACTGCTCGTGGTACTGATTGGTTTCCTGATTTTCCTCGGCTATTATCTTGTCATGATTCGACTGACCATCCGCTTCCAACGGATTTCAGTCTTGGTAGATTTTCTAAACACCGTGCTCTTATTCTACTCCGGACTCGTCTTTCCAGTGGTGAGTTTTGGGAATTTTAAGAAATTATTTGATGGGATTATAAGAAATTAAGGATTCTTTTTCAATACAGAGTCCTTTTTCTATTGAGATTTTCTCTTAATTCCTATCCTCTGAGACGGTGAAGGTGATATACTCCCACTTACAGTGGACAGTGAAAATGCTATAATTCACTAGAAGTGAATGGCACCCCAAAAGTGTGACAGAGAAAATCAAACTTTAGGACTTTAGGGTGCAGTTTTTTTCGACTTTCGTCTATTTTCATGAGATGCTTTGTTCCTTAAGCACATCAGGCAGTCTCAAAAAATTTTCTCCTATATCCGACCTTATTTTCATAAGACGAGATTAAAGTATGATAAAATAAAGAAAAAGAGATAAAGGAGTCAGCTATGGCAACTAGAGAAGAATGGGTGCGTCACTTTGAGGACGTCAATGGACGTAAACCAAGTCCTGAGGAGTTTATGGAAGCTAAGAAAGAGGGCTTTGTCATTGCTTCGGAGGAACCAAGTGCCCAAGTGTCTGAGCAGGTTGAGGCTCAGCAGGTGGATAACTCTGAAGCTACTGAAGAGGTGACAGCTGACTCAGTAGCAGATACGCAACCAGATGAAGCTCAGGTGGCATTAGAGGAGGAAGCTCCTAAGCCAATGCCTGAGTTGAATATGGAGAAAGAGCAAGAAAAAGAAACTCCAAGGCAAGTCAGATACCTTTGGAAAACCCTTATTACAAACCAAAGGTAACCAAGAACAATGCTTTTGTTAATATTGCTTTGCCGATTATTATCCTAGTTTTGGGGATTCTATTCGTCATTTTGTCTTGGACGCTTCCTTTCGGTTTTGTCTTTACTTTCCTTGCTTTCTTCCTTATCATTCTAGCTATTGTGACTTTGGTCTTTGAGTCTGAAGTCGACACGCAAGGCACTTTCTATTATTGCCCTAGTCATGTCAATCATCTTCTTCATGACTTCGCTTGCTGGAGCAGGCTATCAAGCAGTGAAATTTGTCATGAACCATGCTGAGCAGTTCCAAAGTGACGGTCACGATAGAGCTTATCTGTACATCGATGAGAATTATAAGTTTGACTGGACTGAGGATCAGTTTAAGGAGTTGAAGGTTGGTACTTTGACATTGGACGAGGTCTTGGATGCTCACGGTAAGGCGACTGATGCCGAGTATAGTGATGCTTACGAGGAAGATAAACCAGATTTGCTAGATCTTACCTATAGAAAAGAAAACACAGATGGAAACAACTATGTTCGTTTGACTTTTGAGATAAAAGACGATGTTTATGTTTTGAAATCTGCCTCAGCAACCTTCGACTATGATAAGGTCAAAGAAGTCGATGACTATCATAGCAACTGGACAAAAGATGACTATGAAAAGTTGTCTGTAGGTACACAAGCTGATTTGCTCAAGGGGACACGACTTTCTGAGGTGGTTGAAAAACACCCAGAGGCTAGCTTCACTTATCATGAAATGACACAAACTGAACAAGGCGATCTCACTCAGTCAGTGAGTCTTAGCTACCGTGATTATAATCCAGAAAGTGGTAAGGTAGATGCTGTTCGTTTGACCTTTGACTATGACAAACGTGAAAACGAGTACTTCTTGACAGACAAATCAGACGAATAAGACTACTTTTTAATTAATTCAAGCTCAGGGTTGCCTGGGCTTTTTAGTATCAACAAAAAGAGGATAAAATCTGGTATAATAGGAGTGATTGATTTTTCAAGAAAGAAGTGTCACACATGAACATACAACAACTACGTTATGTCGTAGCCATTGCTAACAGCGGAACCTTCCGTGAGGCAGCCAGCAAGCTCTTTGTGAGTCAGCCTAGCCTTTCGGTGGCTATCAAGGATTTGGAGCAAGAGCTGAATTTCCAAATTTTCACCCGTACAACGACGGGGGCTGTCTTGACCAGTCAGGGTATGACCTTTTATGAGCGTGCACTTGAGGTGGTACGCAGTTTTGATAGTTTTGAAAATCGCTATCTCAATGCTTCTGAAAAGGGCAACCAGTTTTCGATTGCCAGTCAGCACTATGACTTTTTACCACCTTTGATTACGACTTTTTCAGAGCGTTACCCTGATTACAAGGATTTCCGTATCTTTGAGTCTACGACCATTCAGATTTTGGATGAGTAGCCAAGGGGCACAGTGAGATTGGGATTATCTATTTGAATCGTCAAAATAGCAAGGGAATTCAGCAAAATATGGACAAGCTTGGGCTTGAGGCCATTGATTTGATTCCGTTTAAAACGCACATTTATCTCTGTAAGGGCCATCCTCTGGCTAAAAAAGAAAGTCTTGTCATGGAGGACTTGGCGGCCTTGCCTACAGTGCGTTTCACTCAGGAGAAGGACGAGTATCTTTACTATTCTGAAAACTTTGTGGATACGTCAGATTCGTCTCTGATGTTTAACGTGACAGACCGTGCGACCTTGAACGGTATCTTGGAACGTACGGATGCCTATGCGACGGGATCTGGTTTCTTGGATGCACAAAGTGTGAACGGGATTACGGTTATTCCGCTTGAGGATAATTTGGATAACAAGATGGTTTATGTCCGTCGTAAGGGGATTAACTTGTCGTCTTGTGCTCTCAAGTTTGTCAATGTTATGTTTGACTACTTTGATACATACAAACCATAGGAGGACTTATGCGTAAGGTTGCGATTCCTTTGGCTATTCTGGCTCTGATTGGTTTGGATCAGTGGGTTAAGCATTGGGTTGTGGCAAATATTGCCCTTAACCAAGTTATCAAGGCTATTCCTGGACTTTTCAGCTTGACCTATCTACAGAACCGTGGTGCTGCCTTTTCGATTTTACAGGATCAGAAATATTTCTTTGTGATTTTGACAGTTCTAGTGATTGGTGCGGCTATGGTTTATCTGATTAAAAATTACCAGAAGAGTCTTTGGCTGGTGCTATCTTTGGTTCTAATCATCTCAGGTGGTATTGGCAACTTTATTGACCGTGTGCACTTGGGTTACGTGGTTGATATGGTTCAGCTTGATTTTATTGATTTTGCAATATTTAACGTGGCAGACTCCTATCTAACGGTGGGCGTACTGCTCTTGATTTTAATCTTATGGAAAGAGGAAAATGGAAGTCATCATTAAAGAGGCGGGAAGCCGTCTGGACAAGGCCCTGGCAGATTTGACAGAATTGTCACGTAGTCAGGCCAATGAAGCGATTAAGGCTGGAACGGTCTTAGTTAATGGTAAGTCGGCAAAGGCCAAGTATGCGGTTAAAGAGGGTGATGTCATCACCTATGAATTGCCAGAAGAAGAGGTCTTGGAATACAAGGCCGAAGATATTCCTTTGGATATTATCTACGAAGATGCGGATGTGGCAGTGGTTAACAAACCTCAAGGCATGGTGGTCCATCCTTCAGCTGGTCACACGTCTGGTACCTTGGTCAATGCCCTTATGTATCATGTCAAGGACCTTTCGTCTATCAACGGTGTGGTTCGTCCAGGGATTGTCCACCGTATTGATAAGGATACGTCTGGCCTCCTTATGATTGCTAAGAACGACAAGGCTCACAATGCTTTGGCGGCTGAGCTTAAGGATAAGAAGTCCCTTCGCAAGTATGTGGCTATCGTGCATGGCAATCTGCCTAACGATCGAGGCGTGATTGAGTCTCCGATTGGGCGCTCAGACAAGGATCGCAAGAAGCAGGCAGTTACAGCTAAAGGAAAACCTGCAGTGACACGATTTACCGTTCTTGAACGTTTTGGCAACTATACCTTGGTAGAGTTGCAGCTGGAAACAGGTCGCACGCACCAGATTCGTGTGCACATGGCTTATATCGGTCACCCGGTGGCGGGAGATCCTCTTTATGGGCCACGCAAGACCCTCAAGGGCCATGGACAATTTCTACATGCTAAGACCCTTGGGTTCACGCATCCTACGACTGGAGAATTGGTCGAATTTACAGCGGAAGAACCTGCTATTTTCAAGGAAACCTTGGATAAGTTGAGAGAAGCGTAACAGTTATCAAACGGATAGTCTTTCTTGGTAGAGGCGTCCGTTTTTTTCTTGTAAAAGAGTCTGAAATTTGCTATAATTTACCTAATTAAATAAGTCCTTTAATCACTGTCCAGAGAGGCAGGCAAGGAGCCATGAGAAGTGTACGGGTGAACTGTACTCATATTTTTGTGTATCTCCTTGTTTTCGAGGGGATTTTTTTGTATTTAGAAAGGTTCTTTTTATGAAGAAAAAAGAGATCGTCGATGACGTAACCATGAAACGTGCTATTACACGTATCACTTATGAGATTATTGAACGTAACAAAAATCTCGACAAGATTGTCTTGGCTGGTATTAAGACACGTGGTGTTTATATTGCACAGCGTATCCAAGAGCGCTTGAAACAGTTGGAAAACCTTGATGTGCCATTGATTGAGCTTGACACTAAAGCTTTCCGTGATGATGTTAAGGCTGAGCAAGACACATCTGTTTTCCCTATTGAAATTGATGGTACAGATGTTATCCTTGTGGATGATGTGCTTTACACAGGTCGTACGATTCGTGCAGCTATTGATAATATCGTTAGCCATGGACGTCCGGCGCGTGTTGGTTTGGCTGTCTTGGTTGACCGTGGTCACCGTGAATTGCCAATCCGTGCGGACTATGTTGGTAAATATCCCAACTAGTGAGTCAGAAGAAATTGAAGTTTTGGTCGCAGAAGTTGATGGCAAAGATAGCGTCAACATTATCGATCCAAGCTAAGTTGACTGACGGATAGGCTTAAACGCCTTTTGTATCTTACTTAACTGAACACGGGCTAAGAGCTGTGTAAAATAGATAAATCTTCCTAGAAGCTAAAGCTTCTGCGTCGGATTTCCTAATTTTACTTTGCTCTTTATACGCCCTCTGTATCTTAATTTTAAGGAGTCCTTTGATATCGTGAATAACGTAAAATATGATGTGAATGATATGCCAAAACCTGGTTTATTGGTTGGTTTGTCATTCCAGCACTTGTTTGCCATGTTTGGTGCGACGGTGCTTGTGCCGATTTTGGTTGGGATTGATCCCGCTATTGCTCTTTTCTCATCTGGTTTGGGAACTTTGGCTCACTTGACGGTGACCAAGTACAAAATTCCAGCTTACATGGGGTCTAGCTTTGCCTATATTGCGGCTATGCAGACACTTATGAAGACTGATGGGATTGCAGCGGTCGCTCAAGGTGCCATGGCTGGTGGTTTAGTTTACTTGCTTGTGGCTCTGATTGTTAAGTATGCGGGTAAAGACTGGATTGATAAGGTCCTTCCACCAATCGTGGTTGGTCCAATTATCATGGTGATTGGTTTGAACCTTGCGGCTAATGCAGTCAATGATGCGACAACTTTAAATAAAAGCTATAGTATCTATGCTCTATTGATTTCGATGGTCACTCTCTTTGCGGTTATCCTCTTTAACATGTATGGCAAGAAGATTGTCGGTGTCATCCCAATTTGCTTGGTTTAGTTGTGGGCTATATTTTCTCAGCGGTTCTTGGTTTGCTGACAGGACATAGTTTTATCAATTTCTCAGAGGTAGCTGCGGCGCATTGGATTCAAGTTCCAAACTTTGATATTCCATTTGTGGATTATAGCTTTAAGCTCTATCCAAGTGCGATTTTGACCATGGCTCCGATTGCCTTTGTGACGATGACTGAACACTTTGGTCACGTCATGGTTCTAAACAGTTTGACTGAGCGTGATTACTTCAAAGATCCAGGGACTCGACCACACCCTTACTGGTGATGGTTTGGCACAGATTATCGCTGGTTTCTTTGGAGCTCCTCCGGTAACTTCTTATGGTGAAAATATTGGGGTTATGGCCCTCAGTAAGGTCTACTCAGTTTACGTTATTGCGGGCGCAGCAGTGATTGCGGTCTTGATGAGCTTTATTGGTAAGCTATCAGCACTCTTGCATTCTATTCCAACTCCTGTATTGGGCGGATTATCTATTGCCCTCTTTGGGGTTATCGCTGCTAGCGGTTTGAAAATTTTAGTTGAACATAAGATTGATTTTGATAATAAAAAGAATCTCTTGATTGCTAGTGTTATCTTGGTATCTGGTATCGGTGGTTTGATGATTGACCTTGGTGGTCTTCAAATTACGGGTGTGGCAAGTTCAACCATTCTTGGTATCTTGCTTTACCAAATTTTGCCAGATCCTAAAAAAGGTAGCAAAGATTAGTCAATCAATTTAAAAGGAAAAACTATGGCGATTGCAGATGGAAAAGTGTCACTGAAACATTTGGTGACAATGGAAACCCTCACGAATGAAGAGGTCTTGGGCCTGATTCGTCGAGGTGGAGATTTTAAAAATGGCAGAGCTGATTTCCAGCTGGATCGACAGTATTTCGCTGCCAATCTCTTTTTTGAAAATTCAACACGAACACATAAGTCCTTTGAAGTGGCTGAGAAAAAACTTGGCCTGGATGTGATTGAGTTCGATGCTGGAACTAGCTCGGTGAACAAGGGTGAGACCCTCTATGATACGATCTTAACCATGTCTGCTTTGGGCGTGGACATCTGTGTGGTCCGCCACTCGGAAGTCGATTACTACAAGCAGTTGATTGATAGTAGAACTATTCAGACCTCTATTGTCAATGGTGGTGATGGTTCAGGGCAACACCCAAGTCAGTGTTTGCTTGACTTGATGACCATTTACGAAGAGTTTGGAACCTTTGAAAATCTTAAGATTTGTATTGCAGGTGATATTACGCATTCGCGTGTCGCTAAGTCAAATATGCAGATTCTCAAGCGTTTGGGAGCTCAGCTTTATTTTGCTGGTCCGGCAGAGTGGTACTCGAATGAGTTTGATGTTTATGGTCAGCATGTGTCCATTGACGACGTCATTGAGGACTTGGATGTTCTCATGTTGCTTCGTGTTCAGCACGAGCGTCATGGGGATGATAAAGGATTTTCAAAAGAAGACTACCATGCTCTCTATGGTTTGACTGAAGAACGTTATGCCAAGTTAGCTGATCAGGCGATTATCATGCACCCTGCTCCGGTTAATCGTGATGTGGAGATTGCTGATAGTCTGGTTGAGGCACCTAAGGCTCGTATCGTTGCTCAGATGCAAAACGGGGTCTTTGTCCGTATGGCAATTATTGAAGCTATTTTAAATGGCAAAGCGTAAACAACGTTAACCGATTCCTGAGAGAATCAGACGAAAAAGAACATGGGCTAAATCTTTGAAAAGAGACATATCTTCCTAGAGGCTGGAGCTTCTCTGTCGGATTTGCTTTTCATTCAGATTTTTAACGCCCTTTGTATCTTAGTGAAAGGAACAATTTACTATAATGGCAAAACGTTTACTTATTTTGGAAGACGGCACTATTTTTGAAGGTCAGGCCTTCGGTGCTGATGTGGATGTGACGGGTGAAATCGTCTTTAATACTGGTATGACAGGTTATCAAGAATCTATCACAGACCAGTCTTACAATGGTCAAATTTTGAGTTTTACTTATCCACTTGTTGGTAACTACGGTGTTAACCGTGACGACTATGAGTCAATTAAGCCAACGACTAAGGGTGTCGTTGTGTCAGAGGCTAGCCGTCGTGCCAGCAACTGGCGTAACCAAATGACCTTGGATGAGTTTTTGAAGGCGAAAAACATCCCTGGTATCTCTGGTATTGATACACGTGCCTTGACTAAGATTATCCGTCAACACGGTACCATGAAAGCCACTTTGGCCAGCCCTGGTGACAGTATCGAGCACTTGCAAGATCAATTGCGTGCGACTGTTTTGCCAACGAATAATATTGAGCAGGTATCAACTAAGACAGCCTACCCAGCACCAGGTGTTGGTAAAAATATCGTTTTGGTTGATTTTGGTCTCAAGCACTCTATCTTGCGTGAGTTTTCAAAACGTGATTGTAACGTGACTGTTGTGCCACATGATATCACTGCTGAAGAAATTCTCCACCTTAATCCAGATGGTGTGATGTTGTCAAATGGTCCAGGTAACCCTGAAGATGTACCATATGCACTTGATATGATTCGCGGCATCCAAGGTAAAATTCCAATCTTTGGTATTTGTATGGGTCACCAGTTGTTTAGTTTGGCTAATGGTGCCAAGGCCTACAAGATGAAGTTCGGTCACCGTGGATTTAACCATGCGGTTCGTGAAATTGCGACTGGTCGTGTTGACTTTACCAGCCAAAACCATGGTTATGCCATTGACCGTGAGTCACTTCCAGATTGCCTCATGGTAACACACGAAGAAATTAACGATAAGTCAGTTGAAGGTGTTCGTCACCGTGACTTCCCTGCATTCTCAGTGCAATTCCATCCAGATGCAGCACCTGGTCCACACGATGCTAGCTATCTCTTTGATGAGTTCTTGGAATTGATTGATGCTTTCCAAGCTGAAAAAAAGCACGTCGTTAATTGCAACTGTCTAGTGACTATAGTGGGGTGTGACTCTTGTTCGCCCCAGTCTACTACCTTATTTAATGACAACCAGAGAGTTGTCAAATAGAAAGGAGAAGATACAGGTTCACGGAAGTGAACACGCCCTAGGACTGTGTGAAAAAGATAAACGGTGACTAGACGCTTAGGGCGTCGTCGTCACGTTTCCTATTTTCACTGGGTCCTTAACGGGCTTTGTATCATAAATTATGCCTAAACGTTCTGATATTAAAAAAATTATGGTTATCGGGTCTGGTCCTATCATCATCGGTCAGGCTGCTGAGTTCGACTACGCTGGTACGCAAGCCTGCTTGGCCTTGAAAGAAGAAGGTTACAGTGTTGTCCTTGTTAACTCTAACCCTGCGACAATCATGACTGATAAAGAAATCGCAGATAAGGTTTACATTGAACCAATTACGCTTGAATTTGTCACACGTATTCTTCGTAAAGAGCGTCCTGATGCTCTCTTGCCAACACTTGGTGGACAAACTGGTTTGAACATGGCAATGGAATTGTCAAAAGCTGGTATTCTTGAAGAGCTTGGAGTAGAGCTTTTGGGGACAAAATTGTCTGCCATCGACCAAGCCGAAGACCGTGACCTCTTCAAACAATTGATGGAAGATTTGGAACAACCTATTCCAGAATCTGAAATCGTCAATACAGTTGAAGAAGCAGTTGCCTTTGCGACAGAAATTGGCTACCCAGTTATCGTTCGTCCTGCCTTTACCCTTGGTGGTACTGGTGGTGGTATGTGTGCCAACGAAGAAGAACTTCGTGAAATCGCTGAAAATGGCTTGAAATTGTCACCAGTAACACAATGTTTGATTGAGCGTTCTATCGCTGGTTTCAAGGAAATCGAATACGAAGTTATGCGTGATGCCGCAGACAATGCTCTTGTGGTATGTAACATGGAAAACTTTGACCCAGTTGGTATCCACACAGGGGACTCAATCGTATTTGCCCCCAACGCAAACCTTGTCAGATATTGAAAACCAAATGCTTCGTGATGCCAGCTTGAAGATTATCCGTGCTCTTAAAATTGAGGGTGGATGTAACGTACAGTTGGCTCTTGACCCACATAGCTTCAAGTACTATGTTATCGAAGTAAACCCACGTGTCTCACGTTCATCAGCCCTTGCCTCAAAAGCAACTGGTTACCCAATCGCCAAATTGGCAGCCAAGATCGCTGTTGGTTTGACACTTGATGAAATGATTAACCCAGTCACTGGTACAACTTATGCCATGTTTGAACCAGCTCTTGACTATGTGGTTGCTAAGATTCCACGTTTCCCATTTGATAAATTTGAACACGGTGAACGTCGCCTTGGTACTCAGATGAAAGCAACAGGTGAAGTTATGGCTATCGGTCGTAACATCGAAGAGTCACTTCTTAAAGCCTGCCGTTCACTTGAAATCGGTGTTTACCACAATGAAATGCCTGAGCTTGCGGATGTCACAGACGACGCCTTGGTTGAAAAGATTGTCAAAGCTCAAGACGACCGTCTCTTCTACCTTTCTGAAGCCATCCGTCGTGGTTACACTATTGAAGAATTGTCAGAGTTGACTAAGATTGATATCTTCTTCCTCGACAAATTGCTCCATATCTTTGAATTGGAACAAGAGTTGGCTACTCACGTAGGCGATGTTGATGTTCTGAAAGAAGCTAAACGTAACGGTTTCTCTGACCGTAAGATTGCTGATCTTTGGAATCAAACAGCTGACCAAGTTCGTGCGACACGTTTGGAAAATAACATTGTTCCTGTCTACAAGATGGTTGATACCTGTGCGGCTGAGTTCGAGTCATCAACACCGTATTTCTACTCAACTTACGAGTGGGAAAATGAATCAATCAAATCTGATAAAGAATCTGTCATTGTTCTTGGTTCAGGTCCTATCCGTATCGGACAAGGGGTTGAGTTCGACTATGCGACAGTTCACTCTGTAAAAGCTATCCAGGCTGCAGGTTACGAAGCTATCATCATGAACTCTAACCCTGAGACAGTTTCAACAGACTTCTCAGTTTCAGATAAACTTTACTTTGAACCATTGACTTTTGAAGACGTGATGAACGTTATCGAATTGGAACAACCTAAGGGTGTCGTGGTTCAGTTTGGTGGACAGACAGCCATCAACTTGGCAGAGCCATTGTCTAAAGCTGGTGTGAAATCTTGGGTACACAGGTTGCTGACCTTGACCGTGCCGAAGACCGTGACCTCTTTGAACAAGCCCTTAAAGATTTGGACATTCCACAACCACCAGGACAAACAGCGACAAACGAAGAAGAAGCGGTTGAAGCAGCTCGTAAGATTGGCTTCCCAGTTCTTGTTCGTCCATCATACGTTTTGGGTGGACGTGCCATGGAAATTGTTGAAAATGAAGAAGACCTTCGTTCTTACATGCGTACAGCCGTTAAGGCAAGTCCAGACCACCCAGTCCTTGTTGATAGCTATATCATCGGACGTGAGTGTGAAGTGGATGCCATCTCTGATGGTAAGGATGTCTTGATTCCAGGTATTATGGAACACATCGAGCGTGCAGGGGTTCACTCAGGGGACTCAATGGCAGTTTACCCACCACAAACCCTTTCTAAGAAAATCCAAGAGACTATCGCTGACTACACTAAACGCTTGGCTATCGGTCTTAACTGTATCGGTATGATGAACATCCAGTTCGTTATTAAGGATGAAACAGTCTATGTTATCGAGGTTAACCCACGTGCTAGTCGTACCGTACCATTCTTGTCTAAGGTGACTGATATCCCAATGGCTCAAGTTGCTACAAACTTGATTCTTGGTAAATCATTGGCTGAGCAAGGTTACAAAGATGGTCTTTACCCAGAAAGTAACCATGTCCATGTCAAAGCACCAGTCTTCTCATTCACAAAATTGGCTAAGGTAGATAGCCTCCTTGGACCTGAAATGAAATCAACTGGTGAAGTTATGGGTACAGATGCGACTCTTGAAAAAGCGCTCTACAAAGCCTTTGAAGCATCTTACCTCCATTTGCCAACCTTTGGTAATGTTATCTTCACTATTCATGATGATACTAAAGAAGAAGCCCTTGACTTGGCTCGTCGTTTCGACGCTATCGGTTATGGTATCTACGCGACTGAAGGAACAGCTAAGTTCTTGAATGAACACGGTGTTCACGCAACGCTTGTTAACAAATTGGGTGAAAATGATGATAACGATATTCCAGCCCTCGTTCGTACAGGTAAAGCGCAAGCTATTATCAATACGGTTGGTAACAAACGTACTTATGACGAAGACGGAGCAGCTATCCGTAGCTCAGCTATTGAAGCTGGAATTCCACTCTTCACAGCGCTTGATACAGCAGATGCTATGGTGCGTGTGCTTGAAAGCCGTAGCTTTACAACAGAAGCTATCTAATCACGAAATAAAGTCTCAGCCTTGCTGGGGCTTTTTTATTGATGACAAAGTTTTCTTTTGAGACTTTTCTTAAGTGATGACGGTCGTCAGCGACCTTCTGCGAAGTTCCATGACTCAGTTTTGAGCCAAAAGTCTCAAAACTTCCGAACGCCTGAAACTAATCGTTTCAGACGTTTTTATCACTGGGAAAAGTCTCGGTATAAGCTTACTAGGTTCGCAAAATCTATTTCATATTTAAAAATAGTTTAATTATGTTCTGAGTCTCAGCCTTGCTGGGGCTTTTTTCTTACACAAATGTAAGCTATCAAATTAAAATGAAAGCTAAGACTATGGTTTTGTTTCCTAAGATTCTGCTATACTAGTAACATGATTATTACCACATCTTTACGTGAAAATGAGACCTTGATTGCGCGTGCCCAAGAATTAGCTCTGGAGCTAGGAGCTGACTACCAGCCTCGTCGCAAGTTATCCTTGGCAAAATGTTTAGAGCGATTTGGAGCTTTTTATCTTCTATATAAGGACAGATTGTCTTTTGTCAATGCGGATGGCAGTGAGCTGTCCTTTCATCCAGATACGGCAGTTCTTCGGATTAAGGCACCACACGATGCTCTAGTTAATCTTTTGGGTTCGTCTTCCAAGTCTATTCTCGACACGACCATGGGTCTGGCTTCCGATAGTCTTGTTATGGCGGCAGCGGGAAATAAGGTGACTGCCCTTGAGAGTCAAGAAGTGATTTTTCAGGTGGTTTCTCGTGGTCTGGCCACGTATCAAACGGATGATAAACAGCTTGAAAAAGCCATGCGTTCTATTAAGACTATTAAGAGCGATAGCTTATCCTTTTTGAAATCTCAGGCTGATCATTCTTTTGACATCATTTATGCCGATCCTATGTTTTCAGAGACTATCAAGGAATCAGAAAATCTACAAGCTATCAAACCTCTAGCTAATGGCAGTCGTCTGACAGAAGAATGGCTAAAAGAAGCTAAACGTGTTGCACGGGAAAAAATTATCATCAAGGCGCATTTTCGAGATACCGTTTTTGAGGAACTAGGGTTTGAACGTCAGATTCGTCCCAATCAAAGCTGCACTATGGTGTCATGGATTTAAGTGAAGGCTATTGACACTGAAAGTTAAAAGTATTACAATTGTTTTATTTATATGATACAAAAGAAAAGAGAGACTTATGCGAAAGAAAATCAGTCCAAAGTTATTTAAAAATAAAAAAAGAGTTTGGATCATTGGAGGAATTGGCTTCCTTGTCCTTTTAGTCCTAGGCTTTAACCTTTTTGCAGGTGGTGGCAAGAATGATAAGGCTTCTGAGTCCCCTACAGCGAGTAAGGTAACTAAGGGGCAACTAGCCTCGTCCACCCTTCTGACTGGCATGGTGAAGGCTGAATCGGAACAGTACGTTTATTTTGACAATACTATTGGACGCAATGCCACTGTGACAGTCTCTGTTGGTGAGGAAGTTAGCGTTGGTCAACAACTGGTCCAATACGACAGCACCTCAGCCCAAGCAGCCTATGATACGGCTAGTCGTGCCTATAATAAGGCAGTTCGTGACCGTAATTATTTCCAACAGTATGGAACAGCTCCTGCGGCTTCGGCACAAACAAGTAGTGATTCGGATGATGATGATTCGACGACTACCGTTAGCCCACAACAGCGTCAGCAAACCGAAGCAAGTAATTACCAAACCTTGCAAGATTATAATGATGCCGTTGCCAACGCAGCATCAGAGCTAGAAAAGGCACAAGACGTCCTCAACCAAACAGTCATTGTTTCAGATGCTAATGGAACAGTCGTAGAGGTTGCGGACTCTGTGGACCCTGCTTCAAAAGAGAGCCAGACCCTAGTACATGTGACCAGTGAAGGCCAATTTGAGATTCAAGGGACCTTAACAGAATATGACATTCCAAATATTTCAGTAGGTCAAAAGGTCAAAATTACTTCCAAAGTATACCCAGATCAAACTTGGACAGGGAAAGTTAGCTACGTTTCCAATTATCCTAAGCAAAATGCCAGTCAGTCAGCGGGTACATCTGGCAATTCAGGACAGACAGGTTCCCAGTATGAATACAAGGTTCAATTGACCAGTCCTATAGGCAAGCTCAAGCAAGGTTTCAATGTATCCCTTGAAGTGACCAAAGATGATGATGCCCTGTTAGTTCCAGTAACTGCTGTGACCAAGAAAGGCTCTGACAACTACGTCTGGGTTTACGATGACGAGAGTCAAAAAATCAAGCAGGTCAAGGTTAAACTTGGCAATGCAGATGCTAAGCAACAAGAAATTGCCTCAGGACTTAAAGAAGGTCAAAAGGTTATTACTAAGGCTGAGAAATCCTTTAAGGATGGCGAGACCCTGAAGGATGTGACAGATGCCGATAGCAAAAAATCAAAAGAGACTAGTGGAGAAGAGGTGAAGTCTAGTGACTAAGCCAGCACTTATGGTCTTAAAAGGCATCACCAAGTCTTTCAAAAATGGTCAGGAGTCCTTGCAGGTCCTTAAGGGGATTGACTTATCAGTTGATGAAGGTGACTTCGTGGCAATCATGGGCCCTTCTGGATCAGGGAAATCAACCCTTATGAATATTATCGGCCTTCTTGATCAACCAACTACAGGTTCCTATCAACTCGAGGGAGAGAATGTAGCTGAGCTCTCTGAAAACCGCTTGGCCAAGGTAAGAAATGACCAGATTGGCTTTATCTTTCAGCAGTTTTTTCTCTTGCCAAAGTTAAGTGCCCAAAAGAATGTAGAGCTTCCCCTGATTTATGCGGGGAAATCTCCACGTGAACGTAAGCAAAGGTCACAACAATTCTTGGAAAAAGTCGGCTTGTCAGACCGCAGCCATCATTTGCCGTCAGAGCTGTCTGGTGGACAGAAGCAAAGGGTGGCTATTGCGCGTGCACTGTCTAACGATCCAGCAATCATTTTGGCGGATGAACCTACGGGTGCGCTTGATACCAAGACAGGAACCCAGATTATGGATCTCTTAACCCAGCTAAACCGAGAAGGGAAGACCATTGTCATGGTTACCCATGAACCTGAGATTGCGGATTATGCCCGACGTAAGATTGTCATCCGTGATGGGGAAATCACCCAAGACACAACGGACAGCGTTCGGATAGACTAGGAGGTAAGAATGGAAAATTGGAAATTTGCTCTTAGTTCTATTCGTTCTCACAAGATGCGGTCCTTCCTGACCATGTTGGGGATTATCATTGGTGTTGCTGCGGTAGTACTTATCATGGGTCTAGGAAATGGGATGCGTCAGAGTGTTACCGATAGTGTGACAGGTGATAAGGATACTGTTCAAGTCTACTATGAAGCCAAGGGTGAGGAGCTAGATCCTGCCTATGCGGACCTGTCACATCCGACCAAACCGGTTAAAGAAGTTTGGTTGGAGCAAGTGGCTAGGCAGACGCCTGGTATCGATAGTTATTTTGTGACCAACAGCCTAACTTCCTCTATCTCCCTCCAGAAAAAGACTGTGAAGAATGTTAATATCACAGGTGCCAGCCAGGGCTACTTTAAAGCTAAAAAGTTAGAGATGTTGACAGGACGTTCCTTGCAAGACAATGATTATAAAAACTTTTCACGAGTCATTGTCATTGATCAGATGGTGGCTAAAAAACTCTTTGAGACGAATGAGGATGCCCTTAACCAAGTGGTTACTATTGGTAACAATGATTATCGTGTGATTGGTGTTTATAAGAATAAAGACACCGCAATCGGTGCCTATGGTGAAATTGGAACAGCTCTTGTGGCCAATACCCAGTTAGCAGCTGAAAATAACACTGATGCTATTGGCCAGATTTTTTTCCATGTGACCGATGTGAAAAATAGTAGTAGTGTCGCTAAGGATGCTGCCAAACGCTTGACCCAGTTGGCCCAAGATGATAACGGGGAGTACAAGGCAGCAGATATGAGCTCGACCTTAGATCAGGTGAACACGATCTTTGGAACCATTACCACCGTTGTCGGAGCTATTGCTGGGATTTCATTATTAGTTGGCGGAATCGGTGTTATGAACATCATGTTGGTTTCGGTAACTGAGCGGACACGAGAGATTGGTCTTCGTAAGGCCTTAGGTGCTACACGTCGTAAAATCTTGACCCAGTTTTTGATTGAGTCGATGGTTCTGACCATTCTGGGAGGTTTGATTGGGCTAGGCTTTGCAGCCCTAGTCGTTGGACCAATTGGGAATGCCATGGACCTTAAAGCGACGGTTTCTCTTGGTGTAGCCATGGGAAGCATAGCCTTCTCAGCAGCTGTAGGGATTATCTTTGGTCTCCTACCGGCTAATAAAGCTTCGAAACTCGATCCTATCGAAGCCCTTAGGTATGATTAGAAATAACCTCTTGAAATCTTTAGATTTTGAGAGGTTTTATGGTCTTCAAAAAAAGATAGAGAAAAAAATAAAAAAAATTGCATTTTTTTCTTGACGTCTGATTTAGGTCATGATACTATAAATAAGGTTTGAAAAAACTGACCTAAGACAGTTGGGGAGCAAGACTCGTAAACATCCAACCGAGGCACAAAACGTAACTATTTTTTTGTAACGTATTGTACTTTCGTGTCTAGGTTTAGGTACGATTTTTTTGTGCCTAGCCCAAAAATAAAAACGGAGGTAAAACTACTAATGAGTGAAGCTATTATTGCTAAGAAAGCTGAACAGGTTGCGATTGTCGCTGAGAAAATGAAAGCTGCAGCATCTATCGTTGTTGTTGACTCTCGTGGACTTACAGTTGACCAAGATACAGTTCTTCGTCGTAATCTTCGTGAATCAGGCGTTGAATTTAAAGTTATCAAAAACTCAATCTTGACTCGTGCAGCTGAAGAAGCAGGTCTTGAAGACCTTAAAGGACTCTTCGTTGGTCCATCTGCAGTAGCATTCTCAAACGAAGATGTTATCGCACCAGCGAAAGTTATTAGCGAATTTGCTAAAGACGCAGAAGCTCTTGAAATCAAAGGTGGTGTTGTTGACGGCGCGTTCACTTCAGTCGAAGAAATCAACGCTCTTGCATCACTTCCAAACAAAGAAGGTATGCTTTCTATGCTCCTTTCTGTACTTCAAGCGCCAGTGCGCAACGTTGCATACGCTGTCAAAGCGGTTGCAGAAAGCAAAGAAGACGGTGCTGCGTAAGCCCATCTTCACAACTCGTAGCCTAAGCTACGTTTAAAAAATTATATTAAAAAACACATTTGGAGGAAATCACAATGGCATTGAACATTGAAAACATTATTGCTGAAATTAAAGAAGCTTCAATCCTTGAATTGAACGACCTTGTAAAAGCTATCGAAGAAGAGTTTGGCGTAACTGCTGCTGCTCCTGTAGCTGCTGCTGCAGCTGGTGCTGCTGACGCTGGTGCTGCTAAAGATTCATTCGACGTTGAATTGACATCTGCAGGCGACAAAAAAGTTGGCGTTATCAAAGTTGTACGTGAAATCACAGGCGAAGGTCTTAAAGAAGCTAAAGCTATCGTTGACGGTGCACCATCAGTTCTTAAAGAAGGTGTTGCTGCAGCTGAAGCTGAAGAAATCAAAGCTAAACTTGAAGAAGCTGGAGCTTCAGTTACTCTTAAATAATAAGGTAACGACTCAAGTCGCTTAATAAAGAAAACCAGGGCATAAGCTCTGGTTTTTTATTGCGATAAGCGATTGATAGAAACTGATAAATTGATTTGTTTCCTGTTAAAAAAATCCTGCCAAAAAAATTATTTGGCAGTTTTTTTGTTTTTTTTCTATTTTAGACTGGTTTTGTTTATTTTTAATATGTGCTGTAATTATTACATATTGGTTTTTACTAATATAAAATATTTTGGGTCATATCTAAATGTTAAGTAGGTATGTCTTAGTCCAGCGCTATTTCGAATAAATAATTTTAGGGAACTATATACCAGTTTACACTAGACACAATATATAGTGCTTACGAGAATATCAAAAAAGGCGAGTTCCAAGCGGAAATCGTCTTTTAGTTTATCTCAATTCATCTGAATGTTCGGTCATGTATTCTGCTAACCATTCCATACCATAGGCTATCTCAAATACTTCCAATATCAATGAAAGGTCTGGTTGAAAACCATATTCTTTGAGCTTGTTGGTAACATCTTTTATGGAACGGATTTTGATTAACTTAATAATATCTCCTGCATCTTGTCTATCCCTATCTCGTCCGCTTTCTAGCTTCATACCAAGAATGTAAGATAATGGCGGTACAAAAACAGTCAAATTTGAATAGCTAAATGCCTTCTCACAGATTGACCGCGGCGGTACTCTATTCATATTGGCAACGTTATTATTCAACCATAATTCTTCAGGTTCGTTCACACCAAAATCATCGCCAACTTTCTCAATAATGCTTCTGATTTTAGCATCTTCTTGATAAAAGGCATCTACATCTTGTGTTCCTCGGAGATTGTAATACTCCAGAACAAAACCACCAACACAGATAATTTCTAGGTCAATATTTTCCTTGGCTAATTCTGTATTGAGAGCCTCAAATAAAACTTTCTTATCCATAGTTACCCTCTCTAAAGAGTTTCAAAATATCTTTTGGCTGACTTTTACGGTTCGCCTGCAAAACGTGTTCTCTTGTGTGTGTGCCTTCTGTTAAAGCATCTTGAAGGGTTATTTTTTGGAAAGGTGTTAAGGTAGGATTTTTCAACAATTGCTCTACATCATCAGTAGTTAGTTTAGTCTCCTCATCTTTAATGACCTTATAAAGATAGCGAAACCACAAATCACCGTCACTTCCAGCATGTTCACTAGCTCTCACCATGTAATCGTACCATGTTGTCATTATTATTCCCCCTCATCTTTTCTAGGGTTATAGTGCATTGCTATCCAAAGTTTTTTGTCAAAATCAGATAACTCTTTTTTCTTCTGATAAATGCAATCGTTCAAATCAGGAAATTTGAGACTGTATTTTTTCTCAAAAAAGCTCTGAAACTCCTCTTTACTTTCTGCAATGTCAACCAAGGCTTCTAACTCTGCCATTTGTTTGGCAATAGCCTTTCTGTCAATTCTCTTTTGACTATCTCCAAGTACGTCATAAACACAACTTTTTGTCAGTTGAGTATAAAAAGAGCGATGTTCAGTAACAAAATCAAAGGAATAGGTCTTATTCCAGAGTTTGGTGTATTTATTGTAAAAACCATCTGAAAGGCTGACCTGATAACCAATCAGCTTACTATCAACTCTACGAGCGATAGACCTTTCCAATTCAAAAATGTAGGTCATGTAATGTGTTAGTAGCCATAAATCAGCTCCCTGTATTTAGTTCGAACACAGGCATTTGAAATCAGGAGATTAAAACGCTCACTATCCGAATAGTCACGAGTATTATAACGAAAAAAACAAATTCATCTACATAGTCTTGAAGATATTTCTTAGACCACGAATGGTAAATTCCTAATACTCCACGTTTCAATCCAGCCCAAAAGCCTTCAATCGTGTTGGTATAAACATCACCTTGAACATACTCACTAATTCCATGATTAACAAAGTCATGATTATACATCTTAGCCACTTTATTATAACCCAGCCATTCATCTGTGTAAAGTTGAGCTGTTTCCTTTACGTATTTGACAATCTGTTCAGTCAATGTTTTCGTCTTTGTATCTGGAACATGATGAGCATTAACTTTACCTTGACGTTGTACCATGCCTACTACAGCAGATTTGTCTTTCAATGAACGCCCTTGAGCATTTTTTTGACTTTTTTTGGAGTTATGACGGTTCTTGTTTTTTTACCACCTATGTAGGTTTCATCAACTTCCACAACATCATCAAGACTATTGTTGTTTTCAGAACTAAAAACACTTACGGATACGTTCCAGCATGAACCAAGCTGTTTTTTGCGTAACACCAATATCTTTTGATAATTGTACAGATGAGATTCCTTTTTTGTGAGAAGTCACAAGCCAAATTGCCATAAACCATTTACGAAGTTCAATTTTAGTATTGTCAAAAAGAGTACCAGTCTTGACATTGAAGTATTTTCCAGTATTTTTACAACGGTATTTGTTACCTTTACATTTGTAGACCTTTGAGGTAGCATCAAAAGGGCTAATAATCACATCGCCCCAAATCATATTTTCTAAATGGTCAATACATGACTGTTCGTCTGGAAAAGCAGATTGTAAATCGAATAATGATTTAAACTCAAACTTCATAACTGGCACTCCTTACTTCTTGATTATATTATATCGAAAATAAGAATGATTGTCAACAAAAATGTAAACTTCTACTATGCAAAAAGCCAGAATTTTGATATAATAGAAGTATCAAAAATAAAGGAAATTAAGCATTATGAACGCAATCACAGCTCACAGCTCACAGCTCACAGCTCACAGCTCACAGCTCACAGCTCACAGCTCACAGCTCACAGCTCACAGCTCACAGCTCACAGCTCACAGCTCACAGCTCACAGCTCACAGCTCACGCTGATTATGTAATCGGGCGTGTTTTTTGTCAAGCTCTAAAACAGGCTTTTTCACATTTTTGTGAGGAAGCCTTTTATGATCCCTACGAAAGTGGGGTAGCATAATGGCTGGCTCACTCCACAACGCTAAAAAAGCCAAAAACGATGAGTTTTATACTCGTTATAAAGATATTGCTGAGGAAATGGGGCATTATAGAGAACACTTTAGAGATAAGGTTATCTACTGTAATTGTGATGACCCAACACAATCAAATTTTTGGCGTTATTTTCATAACAATTTTGCTAGTTTGGGTATTAAAAAACTGATAGCAACACATTTTCAAGAAGATAGCGAACCTTCGTATGCTCTGATTTATGAAGGTGGCGATGACTTCAATATGGAAGCTGGAAATATTGAAACTATTTATGGAGATGATGAGTATACAGCTGGAGATTTCCGGAGCGAGGACAGTATAAACTATCTGAAAGAAGCTGATATTGTTGTGACTAATCCTCCGTTCAGTTTGTTTAGAGAATATATTTCTCAATTAATGGAACATCAAAAAAAATTTATCGTTATCGGAAACAAAAACTCTGTAACATATAAGGAAATTTTTCCACTTATTCAGAATAACCAAATTTGGATTGGTGCTAGAAGTATGAATTCAGACTTTTGGTTGTACGTTCCAGAGGGAGCTGATTATGAAAAATTGGATGAAGATGGAAAAAAAGTAAAGCATATAATGGGTTGTTGGTTTACTAACTTAGATTTGCAAAAAAACGACATGATGGTTTATGGCATGTAGGTGATGTATTTGACCAAACAAAAAGCTCATAAATATTACGAAGGGTTTGAGAGTAAATACCCTAAATACGATAACTACGATGCAATAAATGTAGATAATGTTAAAGACATTCCAATTGATTATGATGGTGTAATGGGAGTACCAATAACTTTTATTAATTATTTCAATCCAACTGAATTCGAGATTATTAAATTCAGAAAAGGAGATGACGATAAAGATTTAACAATAGATGGGAAACCTCCATATTTCAGAATTTTAGTTAGAAATCTAAATCCAATTAGTCGTGATGAAGATAAGGGATATTGATAAAAGGAGAATAAAATGAAAGTAAGAAGATTAAGAGATATACTTGATAGACCATTCACTATCAGAGATTTAGCTAGTGGGTATACCAATAATGATGATGGTGCTACTACTGACGCTGTAAAAGGATATAATGGTAACTTGAATATTCGTCCTTCTTATCAGAGAAATAGCGTATATAACGAAGATAAGAGACAAGCTGTAATTCAAACCGTTTTAGATGAGTGTCCTTTAGGTATTATGTACTGGGTTGATTTAGGAAACGGACAATATGAAGTTCTCGATGGTCAACAACGTATTTTAGCTATTTGTAATTATGTTATGGGGAATTACTCTGTAAATCAAGTAAATTTCCATCCAGTGCTCCTCAACAAGATTTCCCAAATCTTCAGATGAACCTAACTGACTTAGCAGAACAAATTCTTGATTATGAGTTAGACATATATGTTTGTGAAGGAACTGCTTCCGAAAAAATGAAATGGTTTCATGTTATCAATACAGCAGGCGAACCATTAAATGAGCAAGAATTAAGAAACTCTGCTTATACAGGAACTTGGCTTTCTGATGCTAAACAAAGATTTTCAACAAAGACTGGACGTGGCGTTGTACTTGCTGACGAGAATCCGAATAACGATAAAGCAGAACCACTATTAAATGGTAATTGGAATAGACAAGAGTATCTACAAACTGCTATTAAATGGGCTTCACAAAATGATAATGACGATAGTACAAATACAATCGAAGATTATATGTTGAAGCATCAAGGAGATGCAGATGCTTCTGAATTATGGCAAAATTTTTCTGCCATAATTGAATGGGTTCGTGGAAAGTTTATAAGCTATCAAAACAGTTTGAAAGGGATGGATTGGGGAACAATCTACAAAGAGTATCAATTAGGACAGTTAGACAACAATATCATCAAAAATAGTGCTTCTGTCATTAACGAAAAAATTGCAGAGTTGGTAAATGATGATGAAGTCACAACTAAAATGAAAGGGATTTATCAGTACATCATTTACGGAGATTCCAAATATCTCCAACTTAGAGCTTTTGATGATAAAACCATCAAGCAAAAATATGAAGAACAGAGCCATCACTGCGTTTATTGTGTGGATGAAGGAAACAACAGGGAGTATGCTCTAAAGAACTAGCAGGCGACCATATTACACCGTGGTCTTTAGGTGGAAAAAAACTGTCCCTGAAAAATTGCCAACTATTATGTAAAAAAAGCATAACTCTTCAAAAGGGAACAACTATTAAAATTGAAAAGGCGACTTCCAAAACGGAAATCGTCTTTTTTGATATTCTCATAAATACAATATGTTGGTGGTGGTGTAAACTGGTATATAGTTCCCTAATTTTAAAGTAAGAGTAATCCTCATTATGTTCTATATTTATGATTTTTCCTCTTGCAATAACTGTATTTCTTCTCCTATTTTTTATTTGGGAATTGACATGATTCATCATTTATTATCTCCTTATTTTCAATTTTTCTAAATATATTATGTTTGATATTAGTCGTAGAAAAAATACGAGAACTAACCTTTTTATAAATTTTCATTTTCAATAGTCAATTCTTCACAAAGAAAATCTGATTCATTATCTGTTTTAGCATCATATCCAAATAGCAAAGTAGGGGCTGGATCACGTCTTTCACCCTCTAAGTAATCTCATTCGTGTTGTGCAAGTTTTTCATTTAATTCTGTATCATGACGAATAATATTATAAAGACTATCATTTAAAATAGATGCTAAAAATAGAAGATGTTGTCCTTTTATGACGAAAAAACTACAGTTTATGACTTCAATGAAACTTTAGTTGTCTTTATATTATACTAATCTTGTAAATCATAAGAAAAAGGAACGTCAATCATGAAAACAACAACTAAACTCATTGGTATCCTATCAGCTCTTATTGTAGTTATCCTCGCTATCTTCTTAGTGACTAAGTTTAATAGTCATGAGTCGGCACGTGTTAGCTCAAGTAGTAGCTCAGTCAGGACGGTTAAGAAATCATCTTCAAGCTCAAGTAAAGCTGTTAAGAAGGATAAGAAAGCAGCTCAATCATCATCTTCAGCAGTTTCAAGTAAAGAAAATGACAACCAGGCTTCAGCAGTAGTACCTAAAGCTTCTTCTCAAGAACAAGCTCAAGCAGGTACCACAGATGGTAGGCAAGTGGCTGAAGCAACAACACCAGCTTCTCAAGTTGGAGGAGTTGAAGGTGGTCGAGGTGCTTGGACAGCTACTTCTGGAACATTGACACTTGATGAGGAAACCCCTGTATATGCTGCACCAGATAAAGACAGTGAGGTTGTTTCTAAAATGCCTGCAGGTGATGTTGATTGGGATAAATATGAAATTTTACCTGATGGAAACTGGTATAGTTTTGTCAAAGATGGGGAACGTTATTATATTTCATATTCAGATGTAGGGCATTGATAAATGATTAAGAAGTCTTTATAAACCACTTTTCAAGTCTATCAAGGCTTTAAGAAAAACATGAAATAAAAAAGACAGTAACTATTCTGAAGTTACTGTCTTATTTTGGTCTTACGAAAACCACTAGCTATGCTAGTGGTCCCAAAAATTATTAAGCTATGTAGCAAAAAATACTAGAAACAGACTATTCAAATACAAAACCTAAGTCGATTAAAGAGGTTAAAGTTAAAAGTGGAGAATTACTTACAAAATCTGATAGTTTGAGAAAAGAGATGATTTGCACTACGAGTGGTAATCGTAGATTTAGGGTATTTTTCCAATATGCTATTTACATTATGTAACCCAAGACCTCTTCCTTCCCCTTTACTAGAGTACCCCCTAGCAAAAATATGACTAACATCCACTTTTTCTGATTTTATACTATTTTCAACGATAAGTACCAATGAATCATCATTATTTATGAAAACAACAGTCATTCTAGGACTTGTGGCTTTAATGGTGGCTTCAATGGCATTATCACAAAGGATAGAAAGAACAGTTATGAAATCTAGTAATTCTATCCTAAAATTACTAACAGGTTCTTCAATCTCAACAGAAATTGAAATTCCCCTATTTTGTGCCTCAAGTAATTTAGCGGAAAGAATACTTTTGATAGCATCATTCTTAATATTACTAAGTTTAGCAATATCAAACTTACTATCATAGAATTGGTTTGCACTATCTCTAAGTACGCCATTGTAAACAGTTTTAATAGCTTCAATATCTTGATTATCAATTCCTAATTTTAGACTGGTCAAAATATTAATGTAGTCATGACGGAAACTTCTAATTTCCTCATAAAGTGATTCAACATGATGGCTGTAGATAGATAGTTCATTTAGTTGAGTATCTTTTTGATCAATAATTTCCTTCTCTAGTTTTTCTTTTGAAATTGCATTGAGATAGAGTAGCATAACAAAAAACAGAACAATATAAAAGTTATTAATATGTCCTCTCCAGTTATCTGCATCAGCTAATTTGTCTCTATAAATAACCAATATAGAAACTAAGAACATATATACAAACATAGAGATGTTGGTTAGTAATAATAAATACTTGAAATAGTAACGCTTGAAACCTTCTTTTATTTCGTTAAAATCTAACCTAAGAGATTTTACTATGAGTAAATGAAGAGGGAAAACCAGTAATTCAATTAAGATATCATACCAACTTAGTTTGACTTCATTGAAGACAGAGACTCCTAGTAGAGGGAAAACGTAGAATCCTAACATTCTACCTAGCAAGCTTTCAACGATAACGGGGTACAAGCCATAAAAAATATCAAGTGTTTTACTACCATACTTATTTTGATATATGTTATAAGCAATAAAGATAAAAAAGAAAGCAAAGTACCCAACAGGAGGACATATGATGAGGAGTAGAACATACAAAAATGGACCAATAATACACCACAAAGGTTTGATTGGTTGGTTACTAACCTGTTGAAACAGTAACAATGCTACTAATATCTTAGAATAGAACAGCAATAAATTTATAACTATATCCATAGAAACACCTTAGCTTTTCAGAGATTTAACTTTTTCTAGGAGGCCCTTATATTTCGTACGGGAAATGGGACATTCATTATTATTTTCAAACATTACCATTTTCTCTTCTTTATTGATCTTAACGATATTTTCAGGATTAACGATAAATGAACGATGGCATCGATATAGGCGGTCGTCAGCTCGTTCAACTTCTGAAATACTGGCGTAGAACTCCATTCGTTCTTCTTTAGTATGCAAAATAACTTTATGTATTGTTGGAGACGTTTCAAAAAATAAGATATTGTTAAAAGGAACTTGAACTTGAGCCGTAGCTGTTTCAAAAGTAAATGAATCTTGGGCAATAGTAGCACCCATTTTATTCATGGTATATTCAATTGCTAAATGAACACGTTCATAAAAATCTTCATCATCCAAAGCTTTATCGATAAAATCTAGTGCAGCAACTCTATATTTAAAAGTGACTGGCATAAATTCTGAATGTGTTGTTACAAAAACAATTGTTGCATTAGGGTCTTTTTTCCGAATTTCTTTCGCAATGTCTAGCCCCTTTTTTTCTTCTCCTTTAATTTCAATATCTAAAAAGAAAAGTTGATGAGAACCTCTTTCGGTAATCGCATCAAGTAGCTGGCTAGGTTTTCCAAAAATCTCAGGTCCTTTACATTTTAGAGATTTTTTTGCAATAACATCCTTAATAACGGTCTCTATTCGTGTTTGTTGTAAAAAAATTCGTCTTCTAAAATAAAAATATTTAACAATTAGTGTACTCTCCATTCGATAAAATATTTAGTAACTGTATCTTCCTTATCCTAAAACAAAAGACATTGAGATCTTTTCCAAAATTAAAAATTATATGACTTGTTGTTTTAGATAAGAATGATATTATTTAGGGGTAATTAATGCACTTCTATGGCATCTAAATAAAAAAATCCATATTTCTTCTCCAAGTTAATATTGTAAAAAGTAGTGATTGAAATAATAAAAACCGTTATGTCGTAAACAGTCTAGAAACTATCATCATCGGTATATTTTTTTATCGTAGATGACAATAAATGAACCGTTTACGATATTCGACTAATTAAACGATATAACCAAGCTATAATAAAAAAATAGAAATTGGAGGAGAAGTATGCTCAATATTGTAAAAGCACTTTTTGGTTGTTGTTTACTGTAAAAAAAGGTATATAAAAAAATATAAGTTGAAAGTTAAAAATTAGTAATCAATTTAATTCATTAAGAATTACTACAGCAACCAATTGTTTATATTTTATCACACTTACACATGGATGTAACTATGGGAAAAAAGTCAAAAAAATTAGGCGGAGTAACGTTAGTGCACAAATTATTTTATTGATACCAAACATTGATTATAAAAGAATATTCAATGAACATCTCGAACTCTTAGGTGTTATTGATATAAAAAAGTCATTAGCAGGATTTACTAATGACATTAGTGGATATCTAGATTACTTTTTTAATATCGAAAAGGTGCATTAACCTCCCTGTACATGTAATCTGTATTTGAGGTTATTTTTTATCATCCGATTAAATAGTTTTTTTCTATGTTATAACAAGACAAAGCTCAAATCTGAAAACTTTTGAAACAAGGATGTACTTTAATTGTCTTATAATCGCTTTTGCTAGGATGAATCTATCCTAATTTCTGACTCTCTCTCAAAAAAATGCTATGATAAATCTAGGGAGAGTATTATGATGCAAATTAATCTTGAAAATTTAGTTCCCATTTCTGACGGTAACCAAAATTTTTCAAAAGTTGCTCGTATGGTCGACAGCGAAGGTACTGTAGTAATTCTAAAAAATAACAAGCCTAAGTATGTATTGGTAGAATATGACACCTTAATTAAAAATGAACAAGGTGGGACAGAAGTTGCAGAGCGGGTCACAGTCGACGATGTGGCCAACTCTGTTTTGTCTCGTCATTTAGATGCCTTCAAGGAATTAACTAAATGAAGCGACAAAATAGATAATTTAGTGATAGCAAAATAGATAAAAAACCAGGGCATCAGCTCTGGTTTTTTCTATTGCTTTTAATATTTTCATTTGTTAGAATGTAGGTAATGTGCGTGCTTGTCACGCCCTTTTTCTGTGTCTTTTTCGGCTTTGGTGGTTGTCAATAACTATAAAAATCCTAAAGTCATGGTAAATGTTAAAAAGAAAAGGAGAAATTTATGGCTTATATTTGGTCTTATCTCAGACGTTATCCTAAGTGGCTAGCAATGAATTTTACGGCGGCCATTTTATTTGTTATTGCTAACTTGGGTTTGCCGACGGTTCTTGCCAGAATGATTGATGATGGTTTCCAGTGTCTTCTTGATTTTGACGACAAGTCCACAAGCAGGAGCTATTATTTCCTTTGCGGGAGGAGGACATGGCACACCAGCAGAATACGGACATGTGGCTTTCGTCGAAAAACTCTACCCAAATGGCTCATTCCTTATCTCCGAAACCAATTACAATGGCAATCCAAACTACACCTTCCGTAAATTATCTGGAGTGGATAGTAACTTGAGTTTTGCGTATACGACGAAATAAAAAAGGATATGCTAACAATGACTTGATTTGTTAGCATATTGTTTTGGAGGTGATGATATGGATTTGTTAGAGAAACCCGTTTATAATTATATTAAAAATAATCATGGAGTAATAACTTTTCGTGATATGGAAGAGCTTAACTTTTCTTATCAACAACTGAATCAATTAGTCTCAAAAGGGAAAGTGGAATCAATTGAAAGAGGTATCTATCATCTGCCAGATACCTATATCGATGACTATTTTAGTTTACAGTACCGTTTTCCATCCTTAGAAATAGCACTTTGGTTACATGGTCTGTCCCTTACCATTCCATTTGAGCCTGTGATGACTTTTCCTTTCGGGACAAATACGAGGCCAATGAAAGAAGCTGGTGTCAAGCCAATTGTCGCTAGAAAGTATCATGAAATCGGTATTATTAGACTGGAGCGACAGGCTGGACAGTTTATCTCAGTATATGATATGGAACGAACATTAGTGGAGTGTTTGAGAACAGCTTATCATGTCGATATTCAAGTTATTGCTCCAGCTTTTCAAGCTTACTTTAAAAAAGGAGCTGTTGATTATGCCAAGTTGTATCACTATGCACAACTATTTAAAGTAACCGAAAAACTACAATCATATGTGGAGGTCTTGTCGTGAAATTTTCAAATGCTAATAGTTTCAAAGCTAAAATCAAGAATATTGCAAAAGAAAAAGGGATCTCTTTCTCAAAAGATTGGTCAAATATTTGAAGAATACGGTGCGAATATGTTGGATGTATTCGGTTGTTATAAGTATAAATTAAACAATTGTGTTACAATGAAACCATATAGAATATTAAGTTTTCTCAAAAACTTTCTATAACTAAGAACACATAAGGAGGTAAAATGGTGAAGCATTCTAAAATAACAAAAGTTTTTCAGCTTTCACTCGTCATCATATTTATTTTAGTCTTGTTAGGGCTCTTTGTTCCCCAGCAGTTTCAAAATATTAGTTTTTACTTAAAAAATCTCTTAACAACTAGTGTTGGCTGGTTTTACTTGTTATTGGTTACGGGGATTTTAATTTTTTGTGTCTTTTTAATTGTAAGTCCGATAGGGCAGATTCGCTTGGGTAATCCCACGAGTCGGCCAGAGCATTCGACGACGTCATGGATTGCTATGATGTTTTCTGCTGGAATGGGGATTGGTCTGGTCTTTTATGGGGCAGCAGAGCCTTTGAGTCACTTTGCTATCTCGACGCCCAATGCAGAAATAGGCAGTGCGGATGCTCTCGCAGATGCTTTTCGTTTTACTTTTTTTCACTGGGGATTTCATGCTTGGGCGGTCTATGCCCTGGTGGGATTGTCTTTGGCTTATTTTGGCTTTCGTAAACGGGAGAAATATCAGCTCTCAGTCGTCTTTAAGCCTCTTTTTGGAAAATATGCGGACGGACCAATAGCAACCATTATCGATACCATCACCATTATTGCGACAGTGATTGGGGTAGCGACAACGCTCGGCTTTGGTGCCTCACAAATCAATGGTGGTCTCTCCTATGTCTTTGGTATTCCTAATAATAGTCTTGTGCAAGTCATCATTATCATCATTGCGACAATTCTTTTTCTTATTTCTGCCTTATCAGGTTTAGGAAAGGGTGTTAAAATCCTATCTAATACAAACTTGATTTTAGCTATTGTCTTGCTTGCTGGAGTCATAGTTTTGGGGCCAACGGTTAAGATATTTGACACCATGACAGACTCTATCGGCCTTTATTTTCAAAACTTCTTCCGTATGAGTTTTCGGGCGGCGGCTTTTGATGAGACCAAGCGGGCTTGGATTAACCAATGGACCATTTTTTACTGGGCATGGTGGATTTCCTGGTCACCTTTTGTGGGCGTCTTTATTGCCCGTATCTCAAAAGGTCGGACTATTCGCGAATTTTTGACAGTAGTGCTTTTGGCACCAACAGTCCTTAGTTTTATCTGGTTTTCTGCTTTTGGTACCTTATCTACTTCACTACAAGATTCGGGGGTTAATTTGATACGTTTTGCCACAGAAGAAATTCTTTTTGCCTCTTTTAATGAATATCCTCTGGGAAGTGTCCTTTCACTCCTGGCAATTATTTTAGTTTTAACCTTCTTTGTGACCTCGGCGGATTCTGCCACCTATGTTTTGGCCATGTTGTCTGAAGATGGCAATCTAAATCCAAGTAATCGTAAAAAGGTGATTTGGGGTGTCATGCTGGCCTTGATTGCTATTGCACTCATGTTTTCTGGTGGATTGACAGCTTTACAAAATACGCTCATTATTGTCGCTTTTCCATTTTCTATAGTACTAGTGTTGATGATGTGGTCGCTTATGAAAGAGTTATATCACGAAAAAGAGCAAATGGGACTCGCCATTACACCAGACCGATATCCTGAGAAGAATCAACCGTTTAAATCTTATGAGGAAAATTAGGAGGATGGCATGGAGTTAAGAGTGCTTCGTTATTTTATTACTATTGCTGAGGAGGGGAGTATCTCCTAGGCAGCTGAGAAGCTGATGATTACTCAGCCGACACTCAGTCGTCAGTTAAAAGATTTGGAGCAGGAACTTGGTGAACCTCTTTTTATCCGTGAACATATCAAGTCGCTTAATAAAGAAAACCAGGGCATCAGCTCTGGTTTTTTCTATTGCTTTTAATATTTTCATTTGTTAGAATGTAGGTGATGTGCGTGCTTGTCACGCCCTTTTTTCTGTGTCTTTTACGGCTTTAGTGGTTGTAAATAACTATAAAAATCTTAAAGGCATGGTAAATGCTAAAAAGAAAAGGAGAAATTTATGGCTTATATTTGGTCTTATCTCAGACGTTATCCTAAGTGGCTAGCAATGAATTTTACGGCAGCCATTTTATTTGTTATTGCTAACTTGGGTTTGCCGACGGTTCTTGCCAGAATGATTGATGAGGGAATAAACCGTGGTGATGTTGATAAGCTTTACGCTTATGCTTGGGTCATGTTTGGTGTAGTTTTGACTGGGATTGTTGGTCGTATACTTCTGTCCTATGCGGTTGGAAAGTTGACCACTACTATGGTGCAAGTCATGCGTAATGACATTTATGCTAAGCTTCAGGAGTATTCCCACCACGAGTATGAGCAGATAGGGGTATCCTCTTTGGTGACTCGTATTACATCAGATGCTTTTGTGCTTATGCAGTTTGCGGATCAGGTTCTTAAGCTAGGGGTTATCACTCCTTTGATGATGGTTTCCAGTGTCTTTTTGATTTTGACGACAAGTCCATCTTTGGCTTGGATTGTGGCAATCTCCTTACCTTTCCTAGCCGTAGTTGTCTGGTATGTGGCGGTAAAAACGCGTCCGCTTTCTGAAAAGCAACAGGCAACTCTCGACAAGATTAACCAGTATGCTCGTGAAAATCTGACTGGACTTCGTGTCATCAGAGCTTTCGCTAGAGAAGATTTTCAAGAGAAGAAGTTCGCTTCTGAAAATGCTGTCTATGCGGATAATTCAAATAAACTTTTCAAATTGACTGGTTTGACCGAGCCACTTTTTGTGCAAATCATCATCGCTATGATTGTGGCCATTGTTTGGTTTGCTCTTGAGCCATTAGGCTCTGGAAGTTTGGCTATCGGTGACTTGGTTGCCTTTATTGAGTACAGCTTCCATGCACTATTGTCTTTCCTTTTCCTAGCCAACCTCTTTACTATGTATCCTCGTACGGCGGTATCTAGTGAACGTCTGCAGGAAATTATGGATATGCCTATTTCTATCAATCCAAATGAAGATGGCGTGACAGAAACCGAGACTAAGGGATATTTGGAGTTTGACAATGTGACCTTTGCCTATCCTGGTGAAACTGAAAGTCCTGTCTACACAACATTTCTTTCAAGGCAAAACCTGGTGAAACCATTGCCTTTATCGGATCAACGGGTTCAGGAAAATCCTCTCTTGTACAGTTGATTCCACGCTTTTATGATGTAACACTTGGACGCATTCTTGTTGATGGTGTGGATGTCCGTGACTACAATCTTAAGGCTCTTCGTCGTAAGATTGGCTTTATTCCACAAAAAGCCCTACTCTTTACAGGGACTATTGGTGAAAATATCCGTTATGGTAAGGAAAATGCCAGTCATGAAGAATTGAATCAAGCTACTGATGTGGCTCAAGCCAAGGAATTTATCGAAAGTAAGGAAGAACGCTATGATTCTCACTTGGCTGAGGGTGGTAGCAACCTTTCTGGTGGACAGAAGCAGCGTTTGTCAATTGCACGTGCGGTGGTTAAACGTCCTGATCTTTATATCTTTGATGATTCCTTCTCTGCCTTGGACTACAAGACTGATGCGACCTTGCGACGTCGTCTAAAAGAAGTGACTCAAGATGCTACAGTCCTGATTGTAGCCCAACGTGTGGGAACTATCATGGATGCAGACCAGATTATCGTTCTTGATAAGGGTGAAATCGTGGGTCGAGGCCGTCACGAAGAGCTTATGGAAAGCAATGAGATTTATCGTGAAATTGCTAACTCTCAATTGAACCAAAAGAGTCTTACAGAAGACTAGAAGGAGGTCAAAATGAAGAAAAATAAAATGAAAACAAGTCATTCCTCAAGTTTTGGCCGCCTTTGGTCCTACTTGCAGGCTTATCGTTTCCCACTTTACCTAGCCATTTTCTTGAAAATTGTTAGTGTTATCATGAGTGTCCTTGAGCCAGTGGTCATTGGTTTAGCCATTACCGAGTTAACTAAAAATACGCTGGATATCATGAAGGGTGTCGAAGGCGCTCATATTAACGTTTACTATGTTGGTTGGGTTCTAGTTATTTATCTCTTGCGTGGTCTTATTTATGAGTTGGCTGCCTACTATTCCAACTATTTCATGACCAATGCTGTGCAAGCAACGGTTCAAGATATGCGAAATGAGATGACTGAGAAAATCAATCGTACCTCAGTGTCATACTTTGATAAGCACCAGTTTGGGGACCTCTTGGGCCGCTTTACCAGTGACGTCGAGACAGTATCTAATGCCTTGCAGCAGTCATTCTTGCAGGTTGTTAATGCCGTCTTTACTCTAGCCTTGGTTATTGGAACAGTGCTTACCTTAATCTTCAATTGGGAGCTATAGTTGTCATCACTATTCCGATTACATTCTTTGGTGCCCGCTATATCATGAGTAAGTCTCAGCCCTACTTTAAACAGCAGGCTGATGCCCTAGGTACTCTTAATGGTTTTGTTCAGGAAAATCTGACTGGCTTCAATGTGCTTAAGCTATTTGGCCGTGAGGATAGATCTTTGGATGATTTTAAAGAAATCACGGAAGACCTTCAGAAGGTAGGTTTTAAGGCCAATTTCATTTCAGGACTCATGATGCCGGTTCTTAACGGTTTATCTGACTTGACCTATCTCATTGTAGCTGTTTTGGGTGGTCTGCAAGTCTTGGCTGGTCGCTTGACGATTGGTAATATGCAGGCCTTTGTTCAGTACGTTTGGCAGATTAACCAACCTATTCAGAACTTGACTCAGTTGGCTGGACAATTGCAAAGTGCTAAATCTTCTTTAGACCGTATTTTCCAACTGATGGATGAACCAGATGAAGTCAACGATGTTACAGAAGTACTTGATGGAGACTTGACTGGTCAAGTTAGCTTTAAGCATGTGGACTTCCAGTATGTGGCTGATAAACCTTTGATTCGTGACTTTAATCTTGAGGTTAATCCTGGTGAAATGGTGGCTATTGTCGGTCCTACCGGTGCTGGGAAATCAACGATTATCAACCTCCTCATGCGTTTCTATGATGTGACTGCTGGTTCTATTTCGGTTGATGATCATGATATCCGTAACCTGTCTCGTCAGGATTATCGTAAACAGTTTGGTATGGTGCTTCAGGATGCTTGGCTTTTTGAAGGAACTATCAAGGAAAATCTTCGCTTTGGTAATCTTGATGCGACTGACGAAGAAATTGTTGAAGCCGCTAAGGCAGCCAATGTGGACCACTTTATCCGTACACTACCTGGTGGTTACAACATGGAAATGAACCAGGAATCAAGTAACATCTCACTAGGACAAAAGCAACTTTTGACCATTGCGCGTGCGCTTTTGGCTGATCCTAAAATCTTGATTTTGGATGAAGCAACCTCATCGGTTGATACCCGTCTGGAACTCTTGATTCAAAAAGCTATGAAGACCCTCATGCAAGGTCGAACAAGCTTTGTCATTGCCCACCGTCTGTCGACTATTCAAGAAGCAGACAAAATTTTGGTCCTTAAAGATGGTCAAATCATCGAACAAGGGAACCATGAATCCCTCCTCGCAGATAAAGGCTTCTATTACGATTTATATAATAGCCAGTTTGCAGAGAAATAAACAAAAAATCCATCAGTTCATAACTGGTGGATTTTTTCTGAATGTGGAGATCAATAAAAGAGACTTCTCCTATAGGGAAAAGTCTCAAAATCAATATTATTTCTCAGCACGTCGTGTGACAAACATGGCATCTCCGAAACTGAAGAAGCGGTAGCGTTCTTGGACGGCGTGTTTATAGGCATCAAGGACGAATTCACGGCCAGCAAAGGCTGAAACCAACATCACCAAGGTTGATTTTGGAAGGTGGAAGTTGGTTGAAAAGGCATCTACGACTGTGAATTGATAGCCTGGTTTGATAAAGATATTGGTCCAACCTGAGTCGGCTTGGAGTTGACCATCGTATTTGTTGCCGATAGTTTCCAGTGTTCGGATAGAGGTTGTTCCAACTGCAATGACTCGCCCTCCAGCAGCTTTGACGCTATTGAGTGTATCGGCAGCATCTTGGCTGAGGGTGTAAAATTCTGAGTGCATCTCATGTTCGTCGACATTATCGACAGAAACAGGTCGGAAGGTTCCCAGTCCAACGTGGAGAGTGAGGTAGACCAATTTTACGCCTTTAGCTTCAATCTTTTGAAGTAACTCAGGAGTGAAATGGAGGCCAGCTGTTGGAGCAGCGGCAGAGCCATTTTCCTTGGCATAGACCGTTTGGTAACGGTCGCGGTCTTCCAATTTTTCATGGATATAAGGTGGCAATGGCATCTCGCCCAAGCTTTCCAAAACCTCAAGGAAGATACCGTCGTAGTTAAATTCTACGATTCGTCCACCGTGATCTAGTTCCTCAGTAACAGTGGCGGTCAAGCGTCCATCACCAAAACTTACTTTAGCACCTACTTTAAGGCGTTTGGCTGGCTTAGCCAAAACTTCCCATTGATCCCCTTGGGTATTTTTCAAAAGGAGAAATTCCACATGGCCGTGGGTATCAGGCTTTTCACCGTAGAGGCGGGCAGGAAGCACGCGCGTATTGTTCATGACCAAGGCATCGCCAGGGTTAAGCTGGTCAATGATGTGGTCGAAGTGGGTATCAGTCATTTCCTTGGTTACAGGATCAATGACCAAGAGTTTAGAGGCATCACGTTGTTCCAATGGGGTTTGGGCAATCAGTTCCTCTGGTAGTTCAAAATCAAAATCGTTTGTATTCATTTCTTTCCTCGTTTAAAAATTTTCAGCCTTTCTATTATAGCACGATATAGGACGACCGTCATTAAACTTGTTGAGTGAAAGCGCTTGACAAAAAGGTTAAAAAAAGAGATAATAAAGAAAATGGTATATACCAATATTGAGGTGAATAGAATGAAAAAGATTTTAGTTAAGAATCAAGTTGAGGGAGGCCAAGTTGCCTTTGATCTTCTTAAAGAGAGCCTTGCAGCAGGTGCTCAAACATTGGGCTTGGCGACAGGAAGTTCACCTATCGCTCTTTACCAAGAGATGGTTGAAAGCGACGTGGATTTTTCGGAGCTTTACAGCGTCAATTTGGATGAGTACGTCGGACTAGCACCAGACCATGAGCAGAGCTACCATGCCTTTATGAAGGCTCAACTCTTTGATGCTAAGCCATTTAAGGAGAGCTTCTTGCCTGACGGCATGGCTGAGGACTTGGAGCAGGCGGCTAAGGATTACGATGACGTCTTGGCACACCATGCCATTGACCTGCAAATCCTAGGAATCGGAAGTAATGGGCATATTGGTTTTAATGAGCCAGGTACGCCTTTTGATAGTCAAACTCATGTGGTCGACTTGACCGACAGCACCATTGAAGCCAATAGCCGTTTCTTTGCCAGTCGTGACCAAGTCCCTACAAAGGCTATTTCAATGGGAATTGCTTCCATTATGGCTGCTAAGAAGATTATCTTGTTTGCCTATGGCGACAAGAAGGCAGATGCCATTTTCAAGATGGTCAAGGGTCCTGTGACAGAGGAAGTACCAGCTAGTGTCCTACAAAATCATCCAGATGTGACTCTTATCCTAGATGAGGCAGCCGCTGCGAAATTGTAATGCTATCTTTTGAAAAACAATCTTACGAAACTCAGGTTGAGCCATTTAGCGCTCAGCCTTTTTCTTTTGTGAAAAGTCACTTCCAAGCAAATCAATTGCCTAGCCCTCTTTGATAGCGCTATAATAGTTAAGTTGACTTTGACTATCAAACAACAGATATAGATATTTCATAAAGAAAGAGGACATACAATGGCAAAACCTATTCGAGTATTGCTTTATTATAAATACCTTCCCATTGAAAACGCTGAGCAATTTGCGGCTGACCACTTGGCTTTCTGTAAGTCAATCGGTCTGAAAGGACGTATTTTGGTTGCTGACGAGGGAATCAATGGAACGGTTTCTGGGGACTACGAAACCACTCAAAAATACATGGACTACGTTCACAGCCTTCCAGGGATGGAGGACCTTTGGTTCAAGATTGATGAGGAAGAGGAGCAAGCTTTCAAGAAGATGTTTGTTCGCTACAAGAAGGAAATCGTTCACCTTGGCTTAGAGGATGATAATTTTGACAGTGACATCAATCCGCTTGAAACAACGGGTGCTTACTTGTCACCAAAAGAGTTTAAAGACGCCCTTTTAGATGAGGACACTGTTGTCCTCGATACACGTAACGACTATGAGTATGACCTTGGTCATTTCCGTGGAGCCATTCGTCCAGACATTCGTAACTTCCGTGAATTGCCACAATGGGTCCGCGACCATAAAGAAGAGTTCATGGATAAGCGCGTGGTTGTTTACTGTACTGGTGGAGTCCGCTGTGAGAAATTCTCAGGTTGGATGGTCCGTGAAGGCTACAAAGATGTTGGTCAATTGCACGGTGGTATCGCGACTTACGGAAAAGATCCAGAGGTTCAAGGGGAGCTTTGGGATGGTAAGATGTATGTCTTTGACGAGCGTATTGCCGTTGACATCAACCATGTAGACCCTGTCGTTGTCGGTAAGGATTGGTTCGATGGTACGCCTTGCGAACGCTATGTCAACTGCGGTAACCCATTCTGTAACCGTCGTATCCTTGCTTCAGAGGAAAATGAAGACAAATACCTCCGCGGCTGCTCACATGAATGCCGTGTTCACCTACGTAACCGTTATGTCTCTGAAAATGGTTTGAGCCAGGAAGAAGTTATCGAACGTCTTGCGGCAATTGGTGAAAGCTTGGATGTAACACCTGCCTAAGTTTAAAGAGTGAAAAAGCTGAGAGCAATCTCGGCTTTTTATTTTGCAATTTATTTCTAAAATAATGGCACATATATATTGCAACATGACGTCTATCATAATAATCCCTTGGATTCTAGATATCTCATGGCTTGGGCAGTTACTTATATGTTGTATGCTCCCGTTGTTTTCTTTATGAATTGGGCTATCGCTGCATTGGGAAGATATGAGAGAAGTCGTCTTGAAAAACAGCTAGATGATTTGGAGAATGAAGACTAAATAGTGTTAGAATCAGACCATTCTTTTGGGTCTGATTTTATTATGTTATAATGGGTCCTAAAACTAAGGAGGTTACGTATGCTACTAACTGAATTTGATGCGAATAGACAAGCGATTATCAATCCACCAGACCTACACAAACCAATTGAGGGATTTCCAAAAGTAGTCATCTCTTGTTTCAAGAGTGACATTTGCGCGCTTGCTTGAGAATTATGATCATGAAATCATCGCAAGAACCTCCATGGCCAATTTTGAAGTCATTGTCTATGGGATTACGATTGGAGACCAACAGATTGCTGTCTTTAATGCGCCAGTTGGGGCTGCTTCCTGTGTGGGAATTATAGAGGATTTGATTCAATTTGGGATGGAAAAACTCGTTCTCTTTGGGACTTGTGGGGTTTTGGACCAAGATATTGAGGCGACCTCCATCATCATTCCAACAGCTGCTCTTCGCGATGAAGGGACCAGTTACCACTATCTTCCAGCTAGTGATGAGGTGGAAGTGAATAAGGAAAGTCTCCCTCTCTTCCAAGTCTTTCTGGATCATCACAAGGTTTCCTATCAAAAAGGAAAAGTTTGGACGACAGATGCTCCTTACCGGGAAACCATTGACAAGATGAAACGTCGAAAGGAAGCAGGAGCCATCTGTGTGGATATGGAATGTTCGGCAGTGGCTGCCTTAGCAGCCTTTAGGGGCTTTGAGCTCTGCCATTTCTTCTATGCGGCAGACCACCTCTCGGAAGAAAAATGGGATATTCGAACCTTATCAAGTCATGAGGATTTAGATGGCAAGGATCGAGTCGCAGAGTTAGCCATCCAATTTGCGCTCTTATGGGAGAAGACATCTTGAAAAACAGCTAGACGATTTGGAAAATGAAGAATAAATAGTGTTAGAATCAGACCAGGCTTTTGGGTCTGATTTTTTATTGGGATGACATAAAACTCTCTTTTTCAAACTTCTTATTTGTAATCATTCTAAATAACTGCTATAATACTTTTTAGAATGATTCTAAATAAGGAGTAAACAATTGGAAGATAAGAATTTTGCAGAACGTTTAAATATTTTGAGAGCCGGTGTATTAGGTGCCAATGATGGCATTATTTCCATTGCGGGAGTGGTTATCGGTGTGGCTAGTGCGACACCAAACATCTGGTTTATTTTGATTTCTGCCTTGTCAGCGATTTTTGCCGGTGCCTTTTCGATGGCAGGTGGCGAATATGTCAGTGTGTCAACGCAAAAAGATACTGAAGAAGCTGCTATCGCTAAGGAACAAGCCCTCTTGGACCGCTCTCCTGAGGCAGCTAGAGAGAGTTTGTATCAAACCTTCCTCAGTCAGGGGGATTGCGAAACAGCAGCTGAAGTTAAGGTTAATCAAGCCTTCAATAAGAATCCGATTAAGGTCTTAGTTGAGGAAAAATATGGGGTGGATTTGGATGAAATTACGAATCCATGGCATGCTGCCGTCTCTAGTTTCCTGGCCTTTTCAGTTGGTTCCTTGCCACCAGCCCTAGCTATCATGCTGTTCCCAGAGCCTTACCGTATTCCTGTAACAGTGGTCGTGGTTGCCCTTACCTTGCTCTTGACTGGTTATATCAGTGCCAAGCTTGGAAAAGCACCTGTTAAACAAGCGATGTTGCGTAATTTGACAGTAGGACTCTTGACCATGCTTGTGACCTTCTTGGTCGGGCATATCTTCCACGTGAATGTGTAAGTGTTAATAATGTGATAAGTCTATCTTTTAAGGTAGACTTTTTGTTTTATCAAGCGTTCATTTGAGACCTTTCTTCTGTCCTCCTTTTTTAGTCTGCTAGACGACGCTTATCCGTGGTACAATAAGGTTATGCGTTTAGACAAATTATTAGGACAGGCAGGCTATGGTTCTCGAAATCAGGTCAAGAAGCTCATTCGTAGCCGTCAAGTTTATGTGGATGGTATCTTGGCGGATCGAGATAATCTTAATGTGGATGCTAGTCTCCAAACTATCACGGTTTCTGGTAAGGAACTGGAGCATACGCCAGAAGTTTACTATCTCATGAATAAGCCAGCAGGTGTAGTGTCAGCTCGAAAGGACAAGGAACACCAGACAGTCATTGATTTGATTGATCCTGAAGATCAGCGAGACGGTCTCTATCCTGTGGGCCGATTGGATAGAGATACGGAGGGTTTGGTGCTGATTACTAACAATGGGCCTCTGGGCTTTGCCATGCTTCACCCACGCTATCATGTGGCTAAGACTTATTATGTTGAGGTCAATGATATTCTTAGGCCTGATGCACCTGCATTTTTTGAGTCGGGTGTTGTCTTTGAGGATGGTACTGTTTGTAAATCAGCTCAGCTAGAAATTCTAAGTTCTGCGAGTGACAAGAGTAGTGCTCACATTACGATTTCGGAAGGTAAATTTCATCAAGTGAAAAAGATGTTCTTGGCTTATGGGGTCAAGGTGACCTATCTTAAGCGGATTTCTTTTGGAGCGTTTAAGCTTGATGAAGGGCTAGCGGTAGGTTCCTATCGAGCATTAACGGAAGCGGAAAAAGTGATTTTGCGTACTTATTTGGGCTAGTCATTTCTTCTTATTAGGGTATGATAGGAACTTTCAATCTCCTGATAGGTCCATCCTATCACTAGGCTTAATACTGTAAGGCCTATAAGGACGGTCTTTTCTAGGGGTATAAGTAAAACTTATGACATTCTATAAGTTTTTTTAATTTTTCAAGCCTTGTTTCTGGTGGTATGATGGTATCAATTCGATTGAGAACTTAAGTAAGTCAGGGCAATGAGCAGGTCTAATCAGAGAGGGAGGTTCATTATGACAGAAGCATTTTATGATCATTTAGCAAAGACACGTCATCAGATTCACCAACATCCAGAGGTTTCTGAAGAGGAGCATGAGACGACAGTCTTTTTGAAAGGTTATTTGAAAAATCTAGGTATTGAGCCTTTAAATTATCCCTTGAAGACGGGACTCATCGCTGAGATTGGGTCAGGTTATCCGATTATTGCTTTGCGTGCTGATATTGATGCCCTACCGATTAAGGAAAAGACAGGACTTCCTTATGCCAGCAACAATGGGGCTATGCATGCTTGTGGTCATGACTTTCACCAGACCTCTCTGCTTGGAGCTGCTCAGCTTTTAAAAGAAAGAGAAGCAGAGCTTAAGGGGACCGTTCGCTTGATTTTCCAACCAGCCGAGGAAAATTTCCAAGGGGCCTATCAGGTCATTGAAGCGGGTGGTCTTGACGGTGTGTCAGCTATCATCGGTTATCACAATAATCCTCACTTGAAACCGGGTCAGATTGGACTTCGTTCAGGTGCTATCATGGCTGGTGTGGAGCAGTTTAGGGTTGATGTTAAGGGTGTTTCCTCCCATGCAGCTCGTCCTGATTTGGGTGTAGATACGGTCTTGGTTACTACGACCATCATTAACAATTTGCAACAGATTGTGGCTCGTACGGTATCGCCCTTTGAATCAGCAGTATTGTCAGTTACTCATATCGAAGTTGGAAATACTTGGAATGTTCTTCCAGCAGCAGGATTTTTCGAAGGAACGATTCGTACCTTTGAGCCTAAGGTTCGTGAAGATGTCATTGCTCGTTTTGAAAAGGTTGTTCAGGCGACAGCAGACCAGTTCGGTGCTCAAGTTGACATTACTTGGGGCAATTCACCTTACGTGACCTACAATGACCAGACGATCACACCTCTCATCTTTGAAAATTCTAAGGCCTTCGCAGAAGTGATTGCAACCTTGCCATCAACAGGGGGCGAAGACTTTGCGGCTTATCAAAAGGAAATACCAGGTGTCTTTGCCTTTGTTGGCTCAAATGGTGAAAAGAATGCACCAGACTGGCACCATGATGATTTCCTTGTGAAAGATGAGGCCTTGCCAGTAGCTGTGAATTACTATGTGGAAAACGCCCTCTTTCTACTTGACTATTTTAAGGAGCAAGAAAAATAACCCTTCCCTTAATCGGTATTACCAGTAATGAAAAACCTGTCGAAGAAGGAAGTCCCATTTATAGGTGTTCAGTGGCATCCTGAATTTCTCTTGGGACATAAGCAATTAGCAGACCAAGGACTCTTTGATTATTTTGTTAAGAGTTTTAAATAAGGTTTTAGGACTTTAAATTGGTACCACTTTTGAAATCGAAAAGGAGGACGTGCCTAAGAAGAAATATTCTTTTGATCATTTAGTTTACACTTAAGAACCCAGCCGATTGGTTGGGTTCTTTTGTCGTATTTTCGAAGTAAGATTTCAGGACCTAAAAAGGGGTGAGAATTTTTTACTTGCTATTTTTGAGCTTTTTAGATAAAATGAAAGCGTTATCATTTCAAAAAATAGATAGGAAGTGGTTAAGTCATCTTTATGATGTTTTACCTTATAACTTCCGAATAAGGAGAAACGTATGTTAATTGGTATTCCAAAAGAAATCAAAAATAACGAGAACCGTGTGGCTCTAACGCCTGCTGGGGTGCAAAGTCTTGTAGCTAAAGGTCATGAAGTCCTTATTGAAACCAATGCAGGTCTTGGCTCTGGCTTTACGGATGCAGACTACGAAAAACAAGGTGCTAAAATTGTTGCTACTGCTGCTGAAGCATGGGCAGCTGAGCTCGTAGTTAAGGTTAAGGAGCCTCTTGCTGCAGAATATGGCTTCCTTCGTGAAGACCTTTACTCTTTACTTACTTGCACATGGCAGCAGCTCCAGAATTGGCAGATGCTATGGTCAATGCTAAGACAACAGGTGTGGCTTACGAAACCGTACGTAGCCAAGAAGGTCACCTACCACTCTTGGTTCCAATGAGTGAAGTAGCAGGACGGATGGCTGTTCAAATCGGTGCACATTTCTTGACCAAACAAGAAGGTGGCTCTGGTGTTCTCCTAGGTGGTGTGCCTGGAGTTCCTAAAGGTAAAGTCACAATTATTGGTGGTGGTGTCGTAGGGACACATGCAGCTCGTATAGCTCTTGGACTGGGAGCTCAAGTGACTATCCTTGATATCAGTGCCAAACGTTTGTCTGTCCTTGAAGAGGTCTTTGGTAGCCAAATTCAAACACTCATGTCAAATCCGCTCAACATTGAAGCGAGTGTTCGTGATGCTGACGTGGTTATCGGTGCAGTTCTTATCCCAGGGGCAAAAGCACCAAAACTTGTTACTGACCATATGGTTAAACAAATGCGTCCAGGTTCAGTTATTGTGGACGTTGCTGTTGACCAAGGTGGGGTTGTTGAAACTGCGGATCGCGTGACTACTCACGATGAGCCTGTTTATGAAACACATGGTGTTCTACACTATGCTGTTGCCAATATCCCAGGAGCTGTGGCACGTACATCAACCATTGCCCTTACCAATGTCACTTTGCCTTATATCGAAGCCCTTGCAGGAAAAGGATTCAGAAAAGCAATTAACGACGACGAAGGTCTTCGTCAAGGGGTTACAACCTACCAAGGTCATATCACTAGCAAACCAGTTGCAAAGGGCCTAAACAGAGAATATACATCAATTGACGAATTGGCCTAAACAGAGTTATTTATCCTGAATAAAAAGGAGTCGCACCATGATAGGGGGTGACTCCTTTTTTGAGGTCTGAGCAAGAAGTGAACCATTTTTTGCAAGTTGATAGGTGAATGCTCGCAAAGCCTGAAACTGCTGATTTATTTCTAATTTTGGTCTTATTTTATGATATAATGAGTAAACATATTAAGGGCAGTAATGAGCACCTATAATGCTTTTTATTCTTGCTTATCTTTAGGAGGTTTTATCGTGGCCAACCATATTCGTGTGATCACAGCAATTGTTTTCTCTCAACTTCTCGTTCTTTATTTTGGTTTTCGTATGGATGTCTCTTTGACTGAACTGCTAACTACAGTAGCTGTGGCATCCCTGGTTGAGATTATTTATCATGTGAAGCTTGTTCGTAAGATAGGAGCCAATATTTCTTTTGAAACTTTTTGGAAAAACTGTGACCAACTTTTTAGAAAAAACGCTGTGCTGTTGGCTATTTTACTTTGTGACCTGCTTATTTTTAAAGGTGGGGATTTCATGGCCTTCATTCTTTGGCAAGTTACCTTTGTTGTCTTGGTAAGTATTATCATCATGGCATCAAATAATTCACCGGACGCATGATAATACTTAAATTTTGCAATGAAAGAGTTTAGATAATGTTTAGCATTCACAGAAATCATTTGTCATATCAAGGCGTTGACTATGTCACCTTTGGTCAAGGAGATAAGGTTCTCGTTATCATTACGGGATTAAGTTTGCAAGGCTTAAGTGATATGTCTGACCTTGCCATCCACTCGCTATTTTATCGATACGCTAGGGAGTACAAGGTCTATATTTTTGATAGAAAGGACCATATCGAAGAAGGCATTTCTATTGAGAATATGGCTGATGACCTCTACCATTCTTTACAAGAATTACATATTGCTAATGCCTCTATCATAGGCATGTCACAAGGTGGTATGATTGCCCAGCTGTTTGCTATTAAGTATCCTCAAAAGGTGACTAGTCTGGTGTTAGCTCTGACATTCTCTCGAAATAATGATATCAGTAGAGACACCATCGTAGGCTGGATTGAGATGGCTAAAAATGGTGAGATGGCTAAACTCAATAAGGATTCAATGTGTAAAACATTTTCGTCTCCTTTGTTAAAGAAATTATATGTGATTAATAAACTATTCTTGAAGACTGTGAGTGTTGAAAAACAAGAACGATTTGTCCGTTTAGCCAAGTCAATTCTTGAGTTTGATTGTCATAAGTTACTCGATAAAATCACCTGTCCGACTCTTGTCTTGGGAGCTAAAAAAGATTTGGTTCTGGGAGTGGATGGTGCAAGGGAACTTGCAAATAGCATTCCAAATGCTTCCTATTATGAATTTAGCAAACAGGGTCACGCAGCCTTTATTGAAAGTAAGCAATTTAATAAAATTATATTAGAATTTCTGCGAGAAAACACTTAGGCAGTGGACTTATGGAAATCTATTAAAAACAGATGAGAAAGGGGTTGCAATAAAAGCTGTAGCCTCTTTTTATTTCCAGTTCAATTGTGTGCAGTCTGAAAAATTAAATGATAGAATGGCGGTAGATAGGAGGGTACAGAAATGTTAAACTATGATTTGATTGTTATCGGTTTCGGTAAAGCTGGTAAAACTCTGGCTGCTAAGATGAATGCAGCTGGTAAGAAAGTTGCTGTCATCGAGCGCAGTAAAGCGATGTATGGTGGTACTTGCATTAATATTGCTTGTATCCCAACTAAGACTATGATTGTAGCGGCTGAGAAGGGCTGGTCATTCGATGATACCATGAAGGAACGTGGTGCAGTGACTGGTCGTCTTAATGCTAAGAATTATAAAATGTTGGCAGACAATGGCGTTGATGTCATTGATGCAGAGGCACATTTTGTGTCAAATAAGGTTATTGAAGTAGTGGCTGGAGATGACCGCCAAGAGCTAACAGCTGAAACTATTGTCATCAACACAGGTGCCGTGTCTAATGTCTTGCCTATTCCTGGCTTGACAACAACTAAGCATGTTTACGATTCAACTGGTATTCAAACCCTTGAAGCCTTGCCAAAACGTTTGGGTGTCTTAGGTGGTGGTAATATCGGTCTTGAATTTGCTGGCCTTTATAACCGTTTGGGAAGCCAAGTGACTGTTTTGGATGCAGCGACTAGCTTCTTGCCACGTGTAGAGCCTTCTATTGCTAAGTTGGCCAAGGAATACATGGAAGAGGACGGCATTGTCTTTGAGCAAGGTGTTAAAACTTCCGAAGTGAAAAATGACGGTGATGAAGTTGTCGTTGTTACTGACAAAGGCGAGTTCCGTTTTGATGCACTCCTCTATGCGACAGGACGCAAGCCTAATATCGAACCTCTTCACTTGGAAATACTGATATTGCCTTGACTGAACGTGGTGGTATCCAGGTCAATAAACATTTGGAAACAAGTGTTCCTGGTGTCTTTGCAGTGGGTGATGTTAATGGTGGCCTTCAATTTACCTACATCTCACTAGACGATTTCCGTATTGTCTTTAATTACCTAACTGGTGATAACAGCTATAACCTTGAAACACGTGGAGCTGTTCCAACTGCTATGTTCCTCAACCCACCTTTGGCTCAAGTTGGTCTTACTGAAGACCAAGCCAGAGCAGTAGGTGGACCGGTTGCTGTCAAGGAACTTCCAGTTGCTGGCATGCCTCGTGGTCATGTTAATGGTGATTTGCGTGGTGCCTTCAAAGCTGTGGTAAATCCTGAAACTAAGGAAATCTTGGGTGTGACCCTCTTTGGTCAAGAATCTCATGAAATTATCAATCTAATTACCCTAGCTATGAATCATCACATTCCATACACAGATTTAGCTAAACAAATTTTCACTCACCCAACTATGGCTGAGAACCTAAACGATTTGTTTGCGATTTAAAATGAAAAGAGCCGAGAGGCTCTTTTTTTATGTAGAAGAAAAATTTTTCTAAGACTTTCCTTAGGTGAGTACGGTCGTCAGCGACCTTCTTCGAAGTTCCATGACTAATTTTTGAGCCCCTTCACTTTTTCATTTTTAGGCTCAGGCTAAAACAGTTCCCCGAACTGTTTTACTCTCAAAAATTCCGAGTTCCTGAAACTTAATAGTTCCAGGAACTTTTCTCACAGCGGAAAGTCTTGAAGAAAGTAGATCTCAAATAATAGTTTAATCTATTTGATAAATTCTATAGAAATGTTGGGCCATATTGTATTCCAATTTTTCTTCTTTACTCTCTCGTTATAGACCGTTTGTCGTTCTTTATCTGAAAAGTAATGCGGTGTGGGTGATACTCTGAAGTTAATCAAATCGTCTGTTCCAAAAGGAATAAATACCTCTAGTTCCTGATTGTCATTTAGTCTAGCAGCTATAGCAGTACATTTTTCGGGAAATTTTGAAACAGCATCTGTAGAGCTGATATACTTTTCAGTATTAGGACTATGTATATTCATATAATACTGATTTTTTATTTCCCAATTGTATTCAGGATGTCTTCTCTTTATCTGATTCTCTATTTCAACAGTTCGTTCATATGATATATTTTTATCAAAGAAAATGACATCGATATCAGATAAATTGATATTTGAAGATGTATTTCCGGTACTTAAGTAGTCCCAAATATAATTGCGTATAGTTCCAGCACAAAGCCAACAGTCATTTAGTTGGAAAGAGTGGATAATCTTTAATAGTGCCATTAGTTCGGAGTTCTGTTTAATTAGTTTTTCGACATCAATCATTTTAAAACCTCATTGGTATTGTACTAGTTTAAGATAGAAATATCAAATTAGGACCATATCTCTGATGCAAGGCGACACTCTAGGTTAGATGTCGCTTTTTTTGCGCTTTGATGATAAGATAGAAGTGCTATAAGAAAATTCTTTAGATTGGTGCTCTCTGTCTCCTTTGAATGCTTGATTGACCTTGAGTCACCACTAGAATCTGTATGAAAAATCTAGAAAGACACTCGCCTGCAAATTCGTCTGTGAGTGTGTGTAATTTATGACTAAGAAAGTAGGAGTGGGCAAGGCTCACAGTAAGATTATTTTGATGGGGGAGCACTCGGTCGTTTATGGTCATCCTGCCCTTGCCCTCCCTCTTAAGGATATTGAGGTTGTCTGTCAGATTCAGGCGGCTGAGACTCCTTTGACGCTCAAGGCTCAAGATCCCTTAACGACAGCGATTTTTTCAGCGCTTAATTATCTGAAAATCAAGAATCAACCTATCAGCTATGCTATTAAGTCTAGTGTCCCTGAAAAGCGTGGCATGGGGTCGTCTGCGGCTGTAGCCATTGCGGCAATTCGAGCGGTCTTTGATTATTTTGATCAGGAGCTTAGCCAAGAGACCTTGGAAATGCTAGTTCATCAGGCGGAGACCATTGCCCATAGTAAACCTAGTGGTTTAGATGCAAAGACCTGCTTGAGTGACAAAGCCATTAGCTTTACGCGTAATATCGGTTTCAAGGAAATCGAGGTCAATTTAGGTGCCTATCTGGTCATTGCTGATACGGGTATCCATGGAAATACCCGTGAGGCCGTGGAAAAGGTTGAGGCTATTGGTTTAGATGCCTTGTCAGATCTCAACCAACTGGGCGAATTAAGTAAGAAGGCAGAACGTGCCCTCAAAGCCAAGGATCAAAAGCTTCTTGGAAAACTCATGTCTCAAGCCCATAATCACCTTAAATCTTTAGGAGTGTCTTGTGATCTGTCGGATCTTCTAGTAGCAACTGCTCTGGAGCAAGGTGCACTGGGAGCCAAGATGTCAGGTGGAGGATTGGGTGGTTGCATTATTGCCCTAACAAGTACTAAAGACCAAGCCCGAACGATTGCTAAAAAACTTCAAGAAAAAGGAGCCGTAAACACGTGGATAGAAAGCCTGTAAGCGTCAAATCGTACGCAAATATTGCTATTGTCAAATACTGGGGTAAGGCGGATGCGGAGCGTATGATTCCTTCAACCAGTAGTATCTCACTGACTTTGGAAAATATGTATACGGGAACCAAGTTATCTTTTCTGCCTGAGGATGCGACTGGTGATGTCATGTATATCGATGATGAGCTCCAAGGGGAAAAAGAAACAACCAAGGCCAGCAAGGTTTTAGATCTCTTCCGTACTAATCCAAATCAGCATGTCAAAATCGAAACTTGGAACAACATGCCAACAGCAGCGGGTCTATCCTCAAGTTCCTCAGGACTTTCTGCCCTAGTTAAAGCAGCTAACGAGCTCTTCCAAGTCGGAAAAACGCAGTCTGAATTAGCTCAAATTGCCAAGTTTGCTTCAGGTTCGTCATCACGGTCCTTCTTTGGACCATTGGCAGCATGGGACAAGGATAGTGGTGAGGTTTACCCGGTTGAAACAGACCTTAAATTGGCCATGATTATGCTGGTTTTGACAGATCAAAGAAACCCGTATCAAGCCGGGACGGTATGAAATTGTGTACCGAAACATCTACTTCTTTCCCAGAGTGGATTAAACAGTCTGAGCAGGATTACAAGGATATGTTAGACTACCTCAAGGCTAATGATTTCCAAGCAGTCGGTGAGCTCACTGAAGCTAATGCTCTTCGTATGCACCAAACAACAAGTACGGCTAACCCACCATTTTCATATCTAACGGAAGCCTCTTATCAGGCTATGGACAAGGTTAAGGCCCTCCGTGCCTCTGGTGAGCAGTGTTACTTTACTATGGATGCAGGACCAAATGTTAAGGTGCTCTGTCTGGAAGAAGACCTAGACCGCCTAGCAGACCATTTCAGTCAGGACTATCAGGTCATTGTTTCACGCACCAAGGAGTTGCCAGATGCCTAAACAGTCGGTCAATCAGGTCACGGTAAAAACAGGTGGGAAACTCTACATTGCTGGAGAATACTCAGTCTTAACAGCTGGGCAGACAGCCCTAATCCAATTTATTCCTATTTTCATGTCGGCAGAGGTCAAGGAAGCACCAAGCACACAGCTGTCTTCAGATATGTTTGACTATAGTGTGGGCCGTGAGCTAGACGCAAATTATGCCCTTATTCAAGAGGCTTTGAATACTTTTGAAGCCTATTGTGGTGAGAACTTGCCCGCTCTGGACCTTTCCATCACTGGAAAATTAGAACGAGATGGGGTTAAATTTGGTATCGGTTCTTCGGGTTCTGTTGTGGTATTGACCCTCAAGGCCTTGGCAGCAGCCCTTCAGAAAGATTTATCCAAAGACATTCTCTTTAAATTAGCTAGCTACACCCTTCTCAAGCAGGGAGATAATGGTTCTATGGGAGATTTAGCTTGTATCGTATACGAGGATCTGATTTCCTATCGTTCCTTTGACCGTGCAAAAATAGCAGAGCTTATGGACCAAATAACTCTAACAGAGCTTTTGGAAAAAGACTGGGGCTATCGTATCAGTCCTGTAGTGCCAGTTCTCAACGCTCACTTTTTGGTGGGGTGGACCAAGCAAGCTGCTATTTCAAAAGACATGGTTAAAATGGCCAAATCTCGCATATCAAGCAAGTATTTAAGTGAAACAGAAGTTGCCGTCCAAGATGCCCTCAAGGCACTGGAAACAGGAAATAAGAATTTACTTAAGAGCAGCCTTCAAACTGTCAGTGACCAGTTGGAATCACTTAGTCCAGATATTTATGTGGCCAAGCTGAAAAAACTTAAAGAAGCAGAGCAAGGACTCGATGCCATTGCTAAGTCCTCTGGAGCTGGAGGTGGCGACTGTGGTATCGCCTTTGCCTTCGACCAAGCTAGCCGAGCTGCTCTAGTTGAGCGTTGGCAGCAGGAAGGTATAGAGCTTTTGTATGAGGTTTAAGGGTCAGCCAAGTAGATATAATCACGCAAGAAAGTAAAGAAATAACCTATGACAAATCGTAAAGACGATCACATCCGTTATGCCCTTAAGTACCAGTCGCCCTACAATAGTTTTGACGATATGGAACTTATCCACAAGTCTCTACCGACTTATGATTTAGATCAGATTGACTTGTCCACACATTTTGCGGGACGAGATTGGGTCTTTCCTTTTTATATCAATGCCATGACAGGTGGATCTGCCAAAGGTGGCGCTGTCAATCGAAAACTAGCTGAGGTGGCCAGCCGAACAGGTATTCTCATGGTGACGGGTTCCTATAGTGCTGCTCTAAAGGGAGAAACACCGGAATCTTTTGACTATCGTCAAGAGTTTCCAGACTTAGACCTTGCGACCAATATCGGTGTTGATAAGTCTGTGGACCTGGGGATTAAGACGGTGGAAGCTATGAACCCAGTCTTTTTACAGCTCCATGTTAACCTTATGCAGGAGCTTCTCATGCCTGAGGGAGAGCGTATTTTCCATACATGGAAGGAAAATGTGGCGGCTTATGCACAGAAAATAGAGTGCCCACTTGTCCTCAAGGAGGTCGGCTTTGGTATGGATGTGGAAACCATTCGTTACGCCATGTCTCAGGGCATCAAAACTGTGGATATCTCAGGTCGTGGTGGAACTAGCTTTGCCTATATTGAAAATAGTCGAGGTGGCAACCGAAATTACCTCAATGACTGGGGACAAAGCACCGTTCAGACCCTCTTGCAAGCCCAAGACCTTCGTGATAATGTGGAAATCCTAGCCTCTGGTGGCGTGCGAAACCCACTTGATATGGTCAAATGCCTAGTCCTAGGAGCAAAAGGCGTTGGGCTATCACGAACTGTTCTTGAATTGGTAGAACGTTATCCTGTGGATAAGGTTGTGGCTATTGTCAATGGCTGGAAGGATGACCTTCGCCTCATCATGTGTGCCCTTGATTGTCAAACTGTTGATGAGCTCAAATCTGTGGATTACATCTTACATGGTAAGCTACAAGGGACTTATATCAAGCAAAGAAAGTAGGAAAAGAGCCAAGTGCTCTTTTTTAATTTTTAAAGATGATAAAACAATTTCTCTAGACGATGATATTATGGAGACATCATTTTAACACCGGTCAAGGATAAATAATAACATTCTTGATTTGATTTGTTTCTAGCGAGCAAAGCGAGCACTTAACGAGACTTTCCGCTGTGAGAAAAGCTCTAGAAATACTTGTATTTCTAGAACTCGGAATTTTTGAGAGTAAAACAGTTTGGGGAACTGTTTTAGCCTGAGCCTAGAAATTAAAAAGTGAAGGGTCTCAAAAATTAGTCATGGAGCTTCGAAGAAGTACGCTGACGTCCGCACTCACTTAAGGAAAGTCTAAAAAAATCCATTTTACAAAAGAATATCTTACAAAAAAGAGCGGAAGCTCTTTTTTTATTACCCACTCAAGCAAAAAGTAACTTTTCCCCTTGACAAGTCACTGCCTTAGGAGTAATATTGTCAGTGACATACGGTAGGTGAGGCTACCACAAGGATACGGATGACTACCGCAAAGCAGTGGAGACACTACTCGTTGGTCAACAGTCCTGATCGCCAAGGTCAAGACTAAGCTCATTTCATTGCCTTGCGGAGCTAAAGCTTGAACGGTCCATTTTTTGACAGAATCTATTAAAAAATCCACCTCGAGTTTATAGAGTCTTACCTGTATATGGGTAGGACTCTTTTCTTTTGTCCGAGGTCCGCCCACCATTAATAAATTGAAAGGAGAAACCTATGAGACTAATCGACGATCACCCCGAACCGCACCTAACCAGTCAATCGCTGATTAGTGTCTTAGGGACTCCGTAAGTGATTGGCTCCTGATTAAATAAGGAGATTCCAATGTCAACAAATAAAGAAAGACTTATTGCTGCTCTTCAAGAGCCACTTGAAACAACCCTTACTCGCTACAAGACTCATTTGGATGGCTTGAAGGAAGACCAAGTAGAAGAAAACCGTGACCTTTATGGGGAAAATGTCATAACCAAAGGACAAGAGGATTCTATCATCAAAAAGATTTATGAATCTATCATCAATCCCTTTACTGTTATTCTCTTAGTCATTGCTCTGGTTTCCTTTATCACCAATGTCTGGCTTGCTAAACCGGGTGAAGAAGACCCAACGACTTCTATCATCATTGTCACTCTAGTTTTGATATCTGGTGGTATCCGTTTTATTCAAGAACTTCGTAGCGACAAGGCTGCCAGTAATTTGTCTCGCATGATTGTCAATACAGCAACAGTACTTCGAGATGGCAGTGAGCAAGAAATCCCAATTGATGAAATTGTGGTTGGAGATGTGGTCAAACTAAGTGCGGGAGATATGATTCCGGCTGATGTGGTCTTACTAGATTCTCGTGATTTCTTTGTTCAACAGTCTGGCTTGACAGGTGAAAGCGATGCTGTGGAAAAAGCTTGTCTGGCTAAAGCAGATGGTCAAAATCTAGAGAGCCTGCTTGAAAGTGAGAGCCTTGCTTTCATGGGAACTAATGTTATCTCTGGTCGTGCAACAGCCTTGGTTTTAGTTGTTGGTGATGAAACCATGATGGGAGCAATTGAGCAGACCATCAATACTTATGACGAACCAACTTCATTTGAACGTGAGATGAATTCCATTTCTTGGCTCTTGATTCGACTCATGTTGGTTATGGTTCCTGTTGTTTTTGTGATTAACGGTTTAACAGATGGGGACTGGCTTGAAGCCGGCGTCTTTGCCCTTAGTGTGGGAGTCGGTTTGACCCCAGAAATGTTGCCGATGATTATCACAGCCAGTCTTGCCAAGGGTTCTATCATTATGGCCAAGGAAAAGGTGGTCATCAAAAAGCTTAATGCTATTCAAGACCTAGGGGCTATCGATATCCTTTGTACGGATAAGACAGGAACCCTGACTCAGGATGAAATCGTTCTTGAGTACCCTCTTGATATCCATGGTGACCTTGACCTATCAGTACTTCGGAGAGCCTATCTTAATTCTTATTTCCAAACTGGCTTAAAAAATCTTATGGACCGTGCCATTATTAGCCGAACTGAAAGAGAAGCTAAGAAACATGACATCGTTCGTGACCTTGACCAGACCTTCCACAAGATTGATGAGCTACCTTTTGATTTGAACGTCGTCGCATGAGTGTCATTGTTCAAGACACTGATGGATTTGTTAGCATGGTGACAAAAGGTGCCCTTGAAGAAATGCTCTCTGTTTCTAACTATGTGGAATACAAGGGAGACATTATCCCATTGACTGACGATGTTCGTGAGGAAGTCCTTGCGGAAGTTGCACAGTTGAATGAACAAGGTTTGCGTGTTCTCGGTGTTAGCTACAAATCACAGCTTAATGAAAATGACGTCTTTAGTGTCGAAGATGAAAGTGATATGATTTTGACGGGATATCTTGCCTTCCTTGACCCACCAAAACCATCAGCAGCACCTGCTATCAAGGCTTTGGCGGAATATGGTGTGACCACAAAAATTTTGACTGGAGACAATGATAAGGTGACACAGGCTGTCTGTGAAAAAGTTGGTCTAGATGTGACGCACATTCTACTTGGAAGTGATCTTGATACCATGTCAGATCAAGATTTGGCTAAGGCTGTGGAAACGACAACAGTTTTTGCTAAGTTATCCCCAGACCAAAAGGCACGAATTATCCTAAGCCTTAAGGAAAATGGGCATAAGGTAGGCTATATGGGTGATGGTATCAACGATGCCCCATCCATGAAGGTGTCAGATGTGGGGATTTCTGTGGATACAGCTGTTGATATCGCCAAAGAAACTGCAGATGTTATCTTGCTTGATAAGGATCTAATGGTCTTGGAAAAAGGTTTGGTTGAAGGACGGAAGGTATATGCTAATATGACCAAATATATCAAGATGACCGTTTCTTCAAATTTCGGGAATATCTTTTCTCTCCTCTTTGCCAGCATTTTCTTACCATTCCTACCAATGGCACCTGTGCATTTGATTGTCCTAAATCTTGTCTATGATATCTCCTGTATCGCCCTTCCATTTGACAATGTGGACAAGGAATTTCTTAAAGAGCCACATATCTGGGAAGCCAAATCAATCATGCGTTTCATGGCTTGGATAGGACCTATTTCGTCCGTATTTGATATTTTGACATATATCTTGCTCTATTTCATCATTGTGCCAATGATTTTGGGGCATGGCTATGTTCATGGTTCACCAGAAGCAGCAGCCTTTATCATTATTTTCCAAACAGGTTGGTTTATCGAATCTATGTGGTCTCAAACCATGGTTATCCACATGTTACGTTCACCAAAACTACCATTTATTCAAAGTCACCCAGCACTATCAGTTGTTGTGACAACCTTATTTGCTGCTTTCTTTGTGACTTCTCTTCCATACAGTCCATTGGCTGGTTTCTTAAAACTCAGCCATCTAAACGGTCTCTATTTCATTCTCTTGTTTATCATCATTACTTTGTATATGCTTAGTGTTACCTTTGTGAAGCATATCTATATTAAGAAATACAAAGAATGGTTATAGGATAACTATACTTAGAAAAAGAGCATAAGCTCTTTTTTCATTACCGTCCATTCTGCCAAAACTTTTTCATTTATGGTATAATAGGGCGATTATAGATAATCAGAGGCCCTAAAAAACGTTAGTTATGAGGACATCTTTTCTAAGAAATGAGAGACTATGTTTCCAAGGCCCCTTTCTTTCGTTGGCCATCCCAGTGGGAGGTTGAGGTCCTGAGATTTGGGGCTCAAGGCTAAGACCGTCACGAAAGAAATCATCACAAAAAAATATTAAGAAGGAAAAAGAAAATGAGTAATTACGCTATTATCCTTGCTGCGGGTAAAGGAACTCGCATGAAATCAGATCTTCCAAAAGTATTGCACAAGGTTTCAGGCATCACTATGCTTGAGCACGTCTTCCGTGCAGTTTCAGCTATCGAACCAGCTAAAAACGTTACTGTTATTGGTCACAAGGCTGAACTTGTTCGTGAGGTTTTGGATGGTCAATCTGCCTTCACCATGCAAACTGAGCAGTTGGGGACTGGTCACGCAGTAATGATGGCTGAAGAAGAGTTGGCTGGACTGGAAGGGCAAACGCTTGTTATCGCCGGTGACACGCCTTTGATTACTGGTGAAAGCCTTAAAAACCTTATTGATTTCCATGTTAATCACAAAAATGTTGCCACTATCTTGACTGCAACTGCGGACAATCCATTTGGTTATGGTCGTATTATCCGTAACGAAATGGCGAAGTGACTAAGATTGTTGAGCAAAAAGATGCCAACGAATTCGAACAACAGGTCAAAGAAATCAATACAGGGACTTACGTTTTTGATAATAAACGCCTCTTCGAAGCACTTAAAAACATCAACACCAACAATGCTCAAGGGGAATACTATTTGACTGATGTTATTTCTATTTTCCGTGAGAATGGTGAAAAAGTAGGTGCCTTCACTCTTCGTGAATTTGAAGAAAGTCTCGGGGTTAACGACCGTGTTGCCTTGGCTACGGCAGAAGATGTTATGCGTCGTCGCATCAACCAAGCTCACATGGTTAATGGTGTTACTTTCCAAAATCCAAACGCTACTTATATCGATGTCGATGTGGAAATTGATCCAGATGTTGTCATTGAAGCTAATGTAACGCTTAAAGGTAAAACTAAGATTGGTGCAGAATCAGTGCTTACCAATGGGACTTATATTGTTGATTCAACAATCGGTGCTAAAACTGTTATCACTAACTCAATGATCGAGCATTCAGTGCTTGAAAAAGGTGTTACAGTGGGACCATTTGCCCATGTTCGTCCGGATTCACTTCTCAAAGAAGGCGTTCATATCGGTAACTTCGTTGAGGTTAAGGGTTCTACTATCGGTGAAAATACTAAGGCTGGTCACTTGACCTACATTGGTAATGCGGAAGTTGGTTCTGACGTTAACTTTGGTGCAGGGACAATCACTGTAAACTATGATGGTCAACATAAATTCAAGACCCAAATTGCTAATAACGTCTTTATCGGAAGCAATTCAACCTTGATTGCACCGCTTGAAATTGGGGCTAACGCTCTTACAGCGGCTGGTTCAACCATCACAGATGATGTGCCAGCTGACAGCGTAGCCATTGGACGTGGCCGTCAGGTCAATAAAGAAGGCTATGCCATTAAAAAACCTCACCACCCAAGCCAACAAAAGTAGGCTTAAGACTATCTGAGCTAGATTCTCTTGTAGAGTAGAGGTAGCTTAGAATGAGGTCAGAAGTAAAAGGAGTCAATTCATGGAGTTTGAAGAAAAAACACTCAAACGTGAGTCAAAATTTAAGGGACATATTTTTGAAGTTGCAGTAGACGAGGTCCTCTTGCCAGACGGTAAGACGGCTGGTCGTGAACTCATCTTCCACAAGGGAGCAGTAGCCGTTTTAGCGGTTACCCCAGAAGGGAAAATCATTATCGTCAAGCAATACCGTAAGGCTATTGAGGCGGTTTCTTACGAGATTCCTGCGGGTAAGCTGGAAGTCGGTGAAGCTGGCGATGAGATGGCTGCAGCGGCGCGTGAACTTGAAGAGGAGACTCAATACAAGGGTGATCTGGAATTGATTTATGAATTTTACACAGCCATTGGCTTTTGTAATGAGAGAATCAAACTCTATGTAGCGACCAACCTTAAACCTGTGGAAATCCACGTCCACTTGATGATGATGAGTTCCTTGAACTCTATGAATTGACCTATGAAGAGTGTATGGAACTTGTAGCGTCAGGGGCTATCCAGGATGCCAAAACTATCATCGCCCTCCAATACTATGCACTTCATTTCGGAGGAAAATAAGCTATGGGAAAACCACTTTTGACCGACGATATCATTGAGCAGGCCAAGCGTGGGGAAATCGATTTAGAGGAATATCCTTATTATGAGGACTATGAACAAGAGTTCTACGATGAGGATTATGAGGCTGATTACCAGCCTTCTGCCTACAAGAGCCGTCGAATTGAGAATGCCAAACGCAATCAATTTCAACACAAGCTTAATCGCATCCTCTTTTGGGTTGTGGTCCTCTTGATTATTCTCTTCATTGCTGTCTTTTATTTCTAAGAACTCTATGAGTCAGATAGCCCTAGCTACTGATTCAGGAAAGATTACAAGCTGAAAAGGAACTATATGAAAATCGGAATTATCGCTGCCATGGAGCAGGAGTTAGTGCTTCTAGTGGAGCAATTGGAAAATAAGGTTGAAGAAACTGTTCTTGGCAATACCTACTACACAGGACATTTGGGAAAACACGACGTCGTTTTGGTACAATCAGGTGTTGGTAAGGTTATGTCAGCCATATCTGTGGCTGTCTTGGCAGACCATTTTGGCGTTGATGCCCTCATTAACACTGGTTCTGCAGGAGCAGTAGCACCTGGACTTAAAATTGGAGATGTGGTTGTAGCTTCAAATTAGCCTATCACGATGTTGATTTGACATCTTTTGGCTATGACTATGGGCAAATGTCTATGCAACCACTTTACTTTGAAAGTGACTCTACCTTCGTAGAGACTTTCGAAAAGGTCTTGGCTCAGGCTTCCATTGATTCTAAGATTGGGCTTATCGCTACGGGTGATAGCTTCATTGCGGGTCAAGACAAGATTGATGCTATTAAGGGGCATTTTCCAGAAGTCTTGGCTGTAGAGATGGAGGGAGCAGCTATTGCTCAAGCCGCACACAGTGTCAAAAAGCCTTTCATCGTTGTACGTGCCATGAGTGATACAGCTGCTCATGATGCTAACATTACCTTTGATGAATTCATTATTCAGGCGGGGAAACAATCAGCTGCTATCTTGGTTGAGTTTCTCAAAGAACTTGCCTAAAATACATTAAATGAGTGCTTATGCTCATTTTCTTAATTAATTTAAAGATGACTGCTATTCATTTAAGAATGGCAGTTTTTTTCTGCTTTTAGATAAGAAAACCTTCTCATTTTTTAAAGAAAAAATCTGAATTTTAGCATTTTTCAGACGGAAGTTGAATTAAAATTATGGCAATAAAATGAGAAAGAAAAATAATATTAAAAGAGAGACTCCGAAAGAAAGCTTATCATATAAGGGTTTACAAATTTCACTATCTATTGATATCTTAGAAAGCTTTACAAAACCTCCAAAGGGGTAAATAATTATCTTGCAAAGTTCTGAAAATAGTGTATAATTCAGAATGAAAAGGGTTACAAAAATGTTAAGATTTGTAAAAATGGGAGGATAGAATCATGAATAACCGATTCGGTGATTCGAGGCAGCGTTTCTCCATCCGTAAGTTTACGGTGGGCGTTGCTTCGGTCTTACTTTCGTCTGCAGTTTTTGGTGTAAGTACCGCCAAAGCAGATCAAGCTGAAGAGCCTAAAGGCCAACCAGCGACGAGTGTACTTGAGGAAGCCAGTGAGTCTGATGGTGGGGGCCAAAGGACAAGCACTAGTGCCTCAAGTCAAGAAGTGACAGCTGAACCTACCGTTCAAGCAGAAAGTACCAGTGCTATCTCAGTAACTGCTGTTTCTAGTGAAGTTGCGCTTCAAGAGCAAACGGTTGCAAGCTCTGAACAAAAGAGTACATCACAAGATAAGACTAGTGAGGGGCTCAGTGAGAAACCTGTTACAGTCAATGAAACACGAGAAGCTAGCGCTAGCGACCTCGCTGCAGCTAACAATACGAGTTCCACTTCGTCTGATAATTTTGGACTTAAGGTTACCAACCTAAGTCGCCCGATTCCAGCGGATGTCAAGGTGACTAAGACAGGTACTGAAATCACTGTTCAAAATCCTGATGTGGAAATGGAATTTCCGAACGGAAATAGTAAGTACGCTACTAGCAAGGTTGTCTACCACAATATTCCTTTCCCTGATGATATGACTATCAATGAAGGGGATCAGGTCATTTTTAATTTGCCTGAGCAGTTGCGTTTCCGTACTAGCTACGATATCAATGTCTATAATCCAGACAATCAAATTGTAGGTCTGGCTCAAATTGATCCTGAGAAGAATCGTGTCACAACGACCTTTAATAACTATTTCCAAACACATCCCAACAATAAGCTCATGAGTTTGGAGTTGGATACCCTTTATTCTGAAGAAGTAGATGAAGGGGAACATCTTACTCTTGATTTTGAGGGACGTATCATTCATGTTTCAGTGGGTAAAGTGCAATCACCTCCTCCAGGTCAAGAGGTTATTTCTAAGTGGGGTAGTCAAGACAAGCATGATCCTACGCTTTTGAATTGGCAGATGCGTCTCAATTACTCACGACGTCTCCTTAACAACTTGAAACTGGTTGATACTTGGTCTGACAATCAAAGATTTGTGGACGGTTCTTTGCAACTTCGCTACATTGATTCGGCAGATCCTTGGATTGACAAGGGATCAGCTATGGATCTGATTAAGAGTTTCTCTTATGATGATAGCCATTTTGAGCTTAAACTCAATCAGTTGGACCGCATGGTTTATGTTTGGTATCAAACCCGTTTGACACAACCTGTTGAAGAATCAGCTAACCCTGTCAACCGTATTAAACTTCATGCTGATGTTGTTTCCGATTCTTACAAGTCAACTATTCGCTTGGTTGGTGGCCGAGGAGATGCCATCGGAGATAACCTCGCTCATTTCAATCTTGAGCTTGAGAAGGACTTGGCGGGTAGAGACCTCAAGGACAAAGAATTTACCTTCAAATTGGTTGATGTGACTGATAGTGCCAATCCTGTTGACTTAGGGGAAACCACTAATGATGCCAAGGGTAAAATCATCTTTTCAGATCTCTCACTCAGTAAGCCAGGCATCTATCATTATCGTGTGACAGAGGTTCCAGGTAATGATGAAGATGTGGTATATGACAAACTAGAAGCTAATATCACTATTCAGGTTGTTCGTGAAACTGTGGATAATCAAGTTAAATTGGTTGCCAAAGTTGTCTATCCAGAAGATATTATCTTTAATAATAAATTGGTCACTCCAGCTAAAGCTAAAATCGCATTCGGTAAGGAATTGACCAAGGCAGGCGTTAAACAAGATCTAAAAGCAGATCAATTCCAATTTGTTCTCAAAGACCGTTTTGGAAAAGTCCTTGAAACTGTTGGTAATACAGCTGATGGTCAGGTTGCTTTTAGTGAGTTAACCTTTAACAAGGTAGGTACTTACAACTACACTGTTGAAGAGCTTACAGGTAAGGATGACTCGATTGTTTATGACAGCATGAAAGCTGCTGTTTCTATCACGGTAACACGTGATGGCGACGCCCTTGTTTCAACCGTGGTTAATCCTAAAGACACTATCTTTAACAACAAGTTTGTGACTCCAGCTAAGGCCGCTATTCAGTTCAGTAAGGAATTGACTAAGGCAGGTGTCAACCAAACTTTGACTGCTAATGAGTTCCAATTTGTTCTCAAAGATAGTGCCGGTCATATTGTCGAAACAGTTGGTAATACAGCTGATGGTCGTGTTGCCTTTAGTGAACTTCACTTTGATAAGGCAGGAACTTACACTTATACTGTTGAAGAAGTTAAGGGAACTAACGAAGATATCATCTATGATGGTATGAAAGCAACTGTCTGGATTACAGTGACACGAGATGGTGATGCTTTGGTATCAACAGTTGCTAATCCAAAAGATACTGTTTTCAATAACTATGTGAAAGACGTGCAACCAGCTAAGGCCAAATTCGAATTGACCAAGGTTCTTACAGGTCGTAACCTCAAAGATGGTGAGTTTAGTTTCGTTCTCAAGGACGACAAGGGTAATGTTATCCAAACAGTGACCAATAATGCACAAGGAAACATTAGTTTTGAAAATATTGTCTACGACAAACCAGGTGTTTACTACTACACTGTTGAAGAAGTCAAGGGCAATGAAGCTGACGTGGTTTATGATAACATGGTGGCTAAATTCCAGGTGACCGTTACTAAGACTGTAGGTGAAAAGGAAAATCTGCTTGTAGCAGCTGTCCTTCTTCCTTTGGATACAGAATTTAACAATAGTTACATTCCTCCAAAACCTCCTACACCGCCAACACCGCCAACACCGCCAACACCGCCAACACCACCGACACCACCAAGTGTCCCACCTAAACCACCAGTGGTTCCGCCAACACCACCAACTCCGCCTACTCCACCGGTGACTCCAAAACCAGCTAAGCCAGTTCAATCCTCTGAGAAATCAGGACCTCAACTTCCAGAGACTGGTCAAGCTAACGATACTGCCTTGCTTGCCCTTGGTGCGGTAGCAGAAGTGGCAGCAGTCATGGGTGTAGCATATAGCCATCGTCGCCGTAAAGACGTTTAAGATGATGACCTAAAAGATCGAGTATTCTCGATCTTTTTTAGTATTTGGCCGCCTATCTCATTAAATGAGAAATCAAGATAAAGCCAACTGCAAGATGAAATTTCTACTAAATTAAGCTATAATGAAGAGTATGAAAGTTCTACTTTATCTTGAAGGAAAATCGGTTCTTGAAAAATCAGGAATCGGACGGGCTCTCCACCATCAGATGCATGCCTTGGACTTGGCGGGGATTCCCTATACAACGGACATCTTGGGTGATTATGATGTCGTTCATATTAATACTTATGGGCCACGCAGTTTGATGTTGTTGCATGCTGCAAAACGCCGTGGCAAGAAGGTCATCATGCATGGCCATTCGACACGTGAGGACTTTGAGAATTCATTCATCGGTTCTAACCTTTTGGCTCCACTTTTTGGAAAATATTTGGCCCACATGTACCAAAAGGCCGATTACGTGATTACGCCATCTGAGTATTCCAAAAAATTGATTCAGTCTTACGGAGTTACCACACCAATCATTGCTGTTTCAAATGGGATTGATTTGAAAAAATACGGCAAGGATCCACGTAAAGAAGAAGTTTTCCGAGACTACTTTGGTATCAAGGAAGGACAGCCAGTGGTGATTTGTGCGGGGCTTTATTTCCAACGCAAGGGAATTGAAGATTTCGTCAAGGTTGCCGAAAAGATGCCTCATGTTCGTTTTATTTGGTTAGGTAGTATCAGCAAATGGCTGATTCCTAAGAAGATTCGAGACATTGTCAATGGTAAGCATCCTGATAATGTCAGCTTCCCAGGTTATTTCAAGGGAGCCGTCTTCCAGGGGGCTATGAGTGGTGCTAACGCCTTCTTTTTCCCATCATACGAGGAAACAGAAGGGATTGTGGTGCTAGAAGCCTTTGCCAGTCACCAGCATGTGGTTTTACGTGATATTCCTGTTTATGAAGGCTGGGTTGATGACAAATCCGCTTCATTTGGGCACAACGTGGACGAATTTGTAGTAGCCTTGCAAGATATTATCGATGGTAAAGTGGACAAACGTGAAGAAGGCTATAAGGTTGCAGAAAGTCGCTCGATTGATGATGTCGCCCAAAAGCTTGTTGAAGCCTACAAAGAAGTATTGGAGATTTAAATGCGTATCGGATTGTTTACAGATACCTATTTTCCACAGGTATCAGGTGTTGCGACCAGTATTCGCACGCTGAAGACGCAGTTGGAAAAAATGGGACATACAGTCTTTATCTTTACCACCACTGATAGAGATGTTGACCGCTATGAAGACTGGCAGATTGTCCGTATTCCGAGTGTGCCTTTCTTTGCTTTTAAGGATCGCCGTGTAGCTTATCGTGGCTTTTCCAAGGCACTAGAGATTGCCAAACAATATAAGCTTGATATTATTCATACGCAGACAGAGTTTTCATTAGGTCTGCTAGGGATTGCCATTGCACGCGAACTTAGGATTCCTGTTGTGCATACCTACCATACTCAGTATGAAGACTATGTCCGCTATATTGCCAAAGGTATGGTTATCCGTCCAAGTATGGTTAAGTACATTGTTCGTGGCTTTATGAGCGATTTAGATGGAGTCATCTGTCCGAGTGAGATTGTTTATGACCTTTTGCTCAAGTACAAGGTTGCAGCTGAAAAACGTGTCATTCCAACTGGAATTGAACTTGAAAAATTCCAACGTCCAGAGATTACTGAAGATGATGTGGCAGACTTGAGATCCAAGCTTGGTATCGCCTCTGATGAGACCATGTTGTTGAGCCTCTCTCGTGTGTCCTATGAGAAAAACATCCAGGCTGTGCTAGCTGCTCTGCCTTCTGTTTTGGAGGAAGACGACAAGGTGCGTTTGGTTGTGGCTGGCGATGGTCCTTACCTACCAGATCTTAAGTCTCAAGCCAAGAAACTCGGTATTCAGGACAAGGTGGTTTTTACAGGTATGATTGCGCCTAGTGAGACAGCCCTTTATTATAAGGCTGCTGATTTCTTCATTTCGGCATCAACCAGTGAGACTCAGGGCTTGACCTATCTGGAAGCCCTGGCTATCGGTACCCCTGTCATTGCTCATGGAAATCCTTATTTGGATAATGTGATTACAGACCAGATGTTTGGAACCCTCTATTATCAGGATAATGATTTAGCCGGAGCTATTTTGGAAGCAGCCATTGCAACGCCAGAGAAAGACGAGACTAAGTGGGCTGACAAGCTTTATGAAATTTCTGCGGAAAACTTTGGAAAACGTGTCTATGAGTATTACTTGGACCTTACGATTTCTAAGGATTTCCACAATGATTTGAATGGTGAAGACAGTACCATGAAACGCTTGACGCGTATGGTAACTTATTTGCCAACTAAGGCTATTACCTTGCCTGTTAATGGCTCTGTTCGTATCCTCAAAGGATCAGCCAAACAGGTCAAGAAAATCAGAAATATCACGAAACTTTTGGATTAAGAAAGCCACCAGATTTTCCTAGTCAGATAAAATCTTAGATTTGATTAATAAAAGAGATAATTAGCTTGAAAAATTACAGTTTCATGCTATAATAACGCATAGAGACATATCAGTCATGGGAAATCTTTCAGAGAGCGTGTGGTGCTGGAAATCACGCAGAGGACATGATTGGGACTACTCGATTAACTTTTTATGCAAACATAAAACGGTGGCCACGTTAGAGCCAATCAGAGGTGTAGGACAGACTCGTTCTTTGTCGTACATGAACTAAGGTGGAACCACGTTGCGACGTCCTTTTTAGGATGTCGCTTTTTGTATTGTTTGGTATGCTTTACAATTTTTAGAATGTCTAGTTTAGATAGAAAAGCTTTACTTTGTGACTGAATATTTTCTCTTTGATTACTAAAAGGATTGTTTAGAACGGGGTGACACTATCTTTTTAGTTGAGGGAGAATTTTATGGGGTTCAAATATGAAGCTATCAAGGCCTACCTGATTGACCACGGTGTGGATGCTAGTCTTGCTGAGACCATGCACGCTATCTATGCTACTAGGAGAATCGGTAGGTCAACTTTTGAGTATTTCCTAATTGTTTTTACAGAAACAGAGGTTTTGATTATTTCTCTTACTCTTTTAGGAAAATTAGGAGATATTATCGCCAAATTTCCTGAAGAGACGATTAAGTCTTATCAGTTTAAAAAACGCTTGTTTATTGGTTATAAACTTCGCATTTTTCTAAATGATGGCAGGGAGCTAGACTTTAATGTCAACAAGATATTGATTGGAGCGGGTTGGCATAAGACGGAATTGCAAAGCATCCTAGAAACAAACTATTACAACAAAAACATTAAATAGAAAGGAAGAAGGGGCTCATCCTTTAGAGCTCTGACATCTTAATTATGATTAACATTACTTTCCCAGATGGCGCTGTTCGTGAATTCGAATCTGGCGTTACAACTTTTGAAATTGCACAATCTATCAGCAACTCTTTGGCTAAGAAAGCACTTGCTGGTAAATTTAACGGTAAATTGATTGACACAACTCGTGCGATCACTGAAGATGGAAGCATCGAAATCGTGACACCTGATCACGAAGATGCCCTTCCAATCTTGCGTCACTCAGCGGCTCACTTGTTTGCCCAAGCAGCTCGTCGCCTTTTCCCAGATATTCATTTGGGTGTTGGTCCAGCGATCGAAGATGGTTTCTACTACGATACAGACAATGAAGCTGGTCAAATTTCTAACGAAGACCTTCCTCGTATCGAAGAAGAAATGAAGAAAATCGTTAAGGAAAACTTCCCATCAATCCGTGAAGAAGTGACTAAAGACGAAGCGCGTGAAATCTTCAAAAATGACCCATATAAATTGGAATTGATTGAAGAACACTCAGAAGACGAAGGTGGTTTGACTATTTACCGTCAAGGTGAGTATGTTGACCTTTGCCGTGGCCCACACGTGCCATCAACTGGTCGTATCCAAGTCTTCCACCTTTTGAATGTTGCAGGTGCTTACTGGCGTGGAAATAGCGACAATGCTATGATGCAACGTATCTACGGTACAGCTTGGTTCGATAAAAAAAGATCTCAAGGCTTACCTTAAACGCCTTGAAGAAGCTAAAGAACGCGACCACCGTAAACTTGGTAAAGAACTTGATTTGTTCATGATTTCTCAAGAGGTTGGTCAAGGTCTTCCATTCTGGTTGCCAAACGGTGCGACAATCCGTCGTGTCTTGGAACGCTACATCGTGGACAAGGAAGTAGCAGCAGGCTACCAACACGTCTACACTCCACCAATTGCCTCAGTTGAGCTATACAAGACTTCAGGTCACTGGGATCACTACCGTGAAGATATGTTCCCAACAATGGATATGGGAGATGGTGAAGCCTTTGTTCTTCGTCCAATGAACTGTCCTCACCACATCGAAGTTTACAAACACCATGTGCATTCTTACCGCGAATTGCCTATCCGTATCGCTGAAATTGGTATGATGCACCGTTATGAAAAATCAGGTGCCCTTACAGGACTTCAACGTGTGCGTGAAATGTCACTTAATGACGGTCATACTTTCGTAACACCTGAACAAATCAAAGATGAGTTCCAACGTACGCTTCAATTGATTATCGACGTTTACGAAGATTTCAACTTGACTGACTATCGTTTCCGTTTGTCATACCGCGACCCTAAAGATACTCACAAATACTTTGACAATGATGAAATGTGGGAAAATGCTCAAAGCATGTTGAAATCAGCCATGGATGACATGGAACTCGACTACTTTGAAGCAGAAGGTGAAGCTGCCTTCTACGGTCCAAACTTGATATCCAAGTGAAGACTGCCCTTGGTAATGAAGAAACACTTTCTACTATCCAATTGGACTTCTTGCTTCCAGAACGCTTTGACCTTAAATACATCGGAGCTGATGGGGAAGAACACCGTCCAGTTATGATTCACCGTGGGGTTATTTCAACAATGGAACGCTTTACAGCTATCCTTATTGAAAACTATAAAGGAGCCTTCCCAACTTGGTTGGCACCTCAACAAGTAACTGTTATCCCAGTTTCAAATGAAGCCCACACAGATTACGCTTGGGAAGTTGCTAAACAACTTCGTGACCGTGGTATCCGTGTTGAAGTGGATGAACGTAACGAGAAAATGCAATACAAGATTCGTGCGTCTCAAACACAAAAAATCCCTTACCAATTGATTGTTGGTGATAAGGAAATGGAAGACGGAACTGTTAACGTTCGTCGCTATGGACAAAAACAAACACACACTGAAGCTGTGTCAGAATTTGTAGAAAATATCCTTGCTGATATTGCTCGCAAATCACGCCCAGATGCCGAATAAATCAGAAAGTCGGTTAGCTAAGCTAGCTGACTTTTTAGTAGGATAAACCATGCACGTTTTTAGGAAAAGACTTTTATTTCTGCTGGGAGTAGTTCTAGTCTTGTTACTGGCTAGTTTTACTTACCATAGATTGGCCTTGCAAAGAGAGAAGGTTTCTCTCAACCCTATGGGACAAATGGTGTCTGTCAATGGCCATGAAATGAGCATTTTTGTAAAGGGGGAGGGGGCACAAACTCTAGTTTTTCTATCTGGTGCTGGAACAGCCTCTCCCATTCTAGATTTTAAAGACTTGTATGATGGGCTTTCGAAGCAATACAGGATAGTCGTTGTAGAGAGGGCTGGTTATGGTTACAGTGAGGACACATCTAAGTCCCGAGATGTTTCTGAGGTCCTTTCAGAGACGCGGCAAGCCCTAGCCAAGGCCCATGTCTCAGGTCCTTACATTATCCTTTCTCATTCGATGGCCTCCTTAGAGACACTTCTGTGGCAGGAAAAATACCCTAGTGAAGTGAAAGCTATCATTGGTTTAGATTGGGCCCTACCAGAAAGTTATGCTCATTTAAAAATGCACCCTCAGATCTTACGTATGGCTCGTTGGGGAAGTCAATTAGGCTTATTAAGGTATTTACCGAGTCGCTTATATGTGCCTAATGCCAATCTCAGTAGTAGTGACCGCCGCCTCTATCAACGGATAGCCTATCGTCAAATTTTGTCAAAGGCTATGTTAAATGAGAGCCTGTCTGTTAAGGAAAATGCGAAAGGTTACTTCTAGCATTGATTCACAAATTCCAACCTTACTGATGGTCTCGAATGGTGGGGGTACTGGTTTTAGCCAGAAGGACTGGCGGCATTATGCGACTAGCTTTGCAAAGGACCAGAAAAATATCGAAGTGACTTTTTATGATTCTCCGCATTATCTTTATCACTATCAGACCAAAGAGGTAGCAGCAAAGATAGAGGAGTTCATCAAAAAGACGACTGATTAAATTTACATATATTATCGAGGAGAGATGTGATGCTCATTGGTTCAAAAGCCTTTCGAAACTTATGGGAGGACTGGCAAAGGGACTACCAGCCATTGCAAGTACTAAAGCTATTGTTAGCTTATATAGGGATGCCAGAGGATTTATCGGGAGAGCTTGAAGAAACCCAACACCTTTTATCTTATTTTGATCCTGACTTGGCACCGCATGATTCCTTCTGGAAGGATGTCGTTAAATTGGTAGACCTGGCTTTTCCTGGTGATAGTTTGTCTAAGAATGCCTCTATTGAGAGACAAATCCATCAGCTACGTTACCTGATTTCTAGTCAACAGGCCCAGTATGTGCGAACGCATTATAAAAAGCCAGGGATGACAGATAAAGAAGCTTTGGCTGTCTATCTGAGATGGAAGCCTTTCACCATGTTTGATCAGGGACGTTTGCACCAGAAGGTTTCTATCTGTGATGGCAAGGCGGTTTATCCTGATGGGATTCCAAGTGTTAATCTAAAAATTCTTCTCTATAATCGGATTGAGTTTATTCTGGATAGTCAGGGAAACTTTCTCAATGAGGTCGATGCGGAGCAGGTGACCGAGAGTGGAGTGGTTAATGGTGCTAGTTTTAACTACGGTAATTTCAAGCGCCACTGGCAACTGGATGTGGAGCCGGTCCAACCACATGACCCTGATTTCCGTAATCGGATGACCAAGGGCTTTCGTTCACCCAACAAATTGAAAAAACGTTGGGGACAGGAAGTACCTGAACAATTTGATAAATCTTTCTACAATCCAAAAGGCATCTATGCCCAGTCCCATAGGTCTTTGGCAAATGATGTCAAACGCCAAGCCAGACTTTTTCTCGCTCTGGTTTATGGCTATAAACCGGTTCAGAAAAAGCAAACAAAGGAGGTTCATATGTCTAAACAACCACAAAACAATAAAGGAACAGCGGTTCTAGGCTCACTAGTCTTTATGGCCTTATACGCCCTAGGTATTTGGCACAATGCTGTCCGAGGAAATATTCCCTTTCTCATTCTTTGGAGTGTTTTACTCCTTGTTAATGTCAGCTATTTGATTTTCCGCTTGAGAAAATAAAAAAAGAAAGTGATACAGACCTAAATGGTAAGAAATTTAGGTCCGTATCACTTTTTTGTATATTCAATGATGGCTTACCATTTGCTTTCTTCTGGGATAATAATCCAGCAAATGATGTAGAAAAGAAAGCCTGTTCCGAATAAGAAATCGCTGCAGCCCAAATGAGGCGAATAATGACAGGGTCGATATCAAGATATTTAGCGATACCAGAACAAACACCGGCAATGATTTTGTTGTTTGGATCTCGTCTGAGTTCTTTTTTCATATGATTTACCTCCGTATGCCTTATTATACCATAACAACTTGCGGTCTAGTATTAGCTTAAGGAAGCATGAAGTAGACGATACCCAGATATTGGAGTGCTGAAGCCAGCATGATGAAGAGGTGCCAAATCATGTGGAAGTATGGTTTTTTCTTAGCGTAAAAAGCTGCCCCGACCGTGTATGACAATCCTCCGGCAAGCATAAGTCCCCAAAAGGCTGGCCCTGTCTTAGTAACGATAGCTGGAATAATGAAGATAACCAACCATCCCATCATCAGATAGAGGAAGAGGGAGAACTTTTCATTGATTTTTTTAGCAAAGATTTTATAGAGAATACCAAAAATGGTTGTTCCCCATTGGAGGATGATGATGCTATAGCCTAGCCAACCGCCAACCAGTGAGAGGGCAACAGGGGTGTAGCTTCCAGCAATGGCGATATAAATCATGCTGTGGTCAATAATTCTTAGAACCATCTTGTGGGGTGAGTTGTAATCCATAGCATGGTAGATGGCTGAGCTCAAAAACATGAGGAAAAGGCTGATAACGAAAACAGACATTCCGACCGCAGCAGTCATGCCGTAGCCGTTGTTGGCATGAACGGCAGTAATTGGTAGTAAGACTAGCATGGCCACAGCTCCGACGGCGTGTGTCACGCTGTTTGCCACTTCCTCACCAAAGCTAAGTTTTTTACTGAGTTTGAGGTTGGGAGAAGTATTAAAAGTAGCAGTATTAGACATTATTTCCTCCTTCAAGGTCGTTCAAAAGTTGATGAGTAGCTCGGTAACATTGAAGCGTCTGACAGGCTGAGAGTATGACTTGTGGAGCTTCTTGGGGAAACTGACCATTCATACAGGCTACAAAGTCATTGTAGTAGCTCTTTTGGCTTTCAGCATCTGTTCGTAGGATTTCTAAGGTTTTGGCAATCTCAGAAATCTCAAAGACGGTCTTCAGACTAGTGATGACAATAAGTCTAGCTACCTGAGCAGCATTATATTTTTTCTTGATGGGTTTTGCGACATGGCCATGTTTGACATAATTATTGACCATAGAGGCGGTTAACCCCTTGTCGTTTGGTCCCAAAGTGCTTTGGGTGACCTGGTTGACATAGAGCAAAACCTGATCCAAATAGAGTTCAATCTCTGGTAATTCTTCCCAGAGAGGGTATTGTTGTGTTGTCAAATTATAAAAACCTCTTAATCTAGTTTTCATAACTAGATTATAACATTATAGAAATTCAAGTCAAGTCAGAACTTGTGAGATATGAAAAAGATGTTGAGATAAAATTTCCAACATCTTTATTTTTTATGTGATTAGGCAGAGTGATTTTTTTATTGTTTCTGATCCACTACTTATGGTTTCTGAGTTTCTCCAAAATTGCTTGTGCAGTTTCTTGGTTCATATGTTTGGCTTTGAGAAGTTCAGCCAAAACTTGAGGCATTTCTTCAGGACTAGCTCCGGCTAACAAGGCCAGAGATTTGGCTTGGAGTTTCATATGTCCTGCTTGGATTCCTGTTGAAGTCAGGGCTTTTAGAGCAGCCAGATTTTGTGCCAAACCAAGAGAGACGATGATACTGGCTAGGGTTTTAGCATCTGTATGATTAAGCAAATCATGGGCGATAGAAGCACTAGGGTTAAGTCCAATTGAACCTCCACGGGTTGCGATTGGCATGGGGAGGGTTAATTCTCCAACTAGTTCCTTAGCTTCCTGGTCATAAGTCCATGTGGACAGACCACGGTAGCTACCATCCTTGCTAGCAAAGGCATGACTACCGGCCTCAACTGCTCGCCAATCATTTCCGGTTGCGATAACTAGGGCATCGATACCATTGAAAATTCCCTTATTATGGGTAGCTGCTCGGTAAGGATCCACCTGAGCCAGTTGGCTAGCCATCTCCATTTTCTTGGCTAGGTCATGTGCCTCTTCCTTATTTCGACTGAGGAAGCGCGTGCTAAGACGACAAGTCGCTGTCACAAGACTCTCAGTGGCTAGATTTGAGAGAATAGCCATAAGGCTTTGACCTTCTGACAGGTTTTCTAATTCTGGCACCAAGGCTTCCATCATGGTGTTGACCATATTGGCTCCCATGGCTTCTTGGGTATCAACGGCTAGATAGACAATGAGGAAGTCTCCTTTAGTCTCAGTCCAGAGCCTGCGAGGGCCACCCCCACGCTTAACAATAGAAGGGTGAGCTTCTTTGGCAATCTCAATAAGGTCCTGACTGGCTGCTTGAATTTTGCTTGAAGCATCAGCCTTATCAGGAACGTCGAAGAGGGCAACTTGGCCAATCATTTGACGGTCATGGATTGTAGTCGTGAAACCACCAGAACGCTTAATGAGCTTGCTAGCGTAGGAAGCAGCAGCCACAACTGAAGGTTCTTCGGTAACCATGGGAACCTGATAAGTCACACCATCTACCAATACATCTGGGCAAATGGCAAAGGGAAGTGTAAAGCGACCAATGACATTTTCAGCCATTTGATTGGCTGTTTCAAGGGTGAGTTGTTGGTCCTTATCCAGAAGATCTTGATTTTCCTGAGACAAAAGAGCATTCGTTTTCAAATGCTCTTTACGTTCTTGCGGTGTCTTCTTGGAAAAACCAGTCCAAGAGAGTTTTGTCATATTAATTTCCTTTATAGATACGTTGGTGTTCAGAGATTTCAGCTAAACGGAAAGCTCCGGTTTGGTAATCAGAGAATTGAGTAGAACCAGTGTCATCCAACTGAGCCTCTTCATAGAAAAGTTTTTCATAATCAGTAACGCTTAATTGTTGACGTTTGGCAAAGGTATCTAGGCGGTCCGAACGAAGCAGGTCTTTGTATCCTTCAACCAGACGTCCTGAGAAAATCTCAGAGACAGCTCCAGAACCGTAAGAGAAGAAGCCAATCTTATCTCCGGCTTTAAGGTCTTGCGACTGTTCAAGCAAAGACAGAAGTCCAAGATAGAGTGACCCTGTATAGATGTTTCCAATTTGACGACTATAGGTAATTGAAGCATCGAAGTTGTTTGTCAGACGCTCTTTGTTCTCTGGATTCAAATCTTTTGGAATAATCTTGTTAAGTCCCTTAAGAGCTAGCTTAGGATAAGGAAGGTGGAGACAAAAAGCGGCAAAATCAGTAAAATCAGCCTGATGGCGTTCTTGATAAACTGCCCAAGTTGTCTTCAAACTGTCAAGGTACTGCTTGGTTGAATAGATGCCTTGAACATAAGGCGTTGAACTGTAGTTTGGACGCCAGAAGTCCATGACATCACGAGTTTGTGCCACATTATCATCAGCAAGTTCCAAAATACGTGGATTCTGGCTGACTAGCATAGCTACAGCACCAGCTCCCTGAGTTGACTCCCCAGAAGATCCGACACCATAGCGGGCAATATCACTAGCGATAACCAGAACTTTGCTATCTGGGTGAGTTGCCACATGCAACTTAGCATAGTTAAGTCCAGCAGTTGCAGCATAACAAGCTTCCTTCATTTCAAAAGAACGAGCAAAAGGCTGAATACCTAAAAGACTGTGGACATAGACAGCAGCAGCCTTAGACTGGTCAATGGAAGACTCAGTAGCTACGATGACCATATCGATAGCATTTTTGTCGTCGTCATTTAAAATATCAGCCGCTGCATCAGAGGCAAGCGTCACGATATCTTCTGTAATCGGCGTAATACTGGTTGCATCAAGCATCAGCCCCTTGCTGAATTTTTCAGGCTCCGCCCCACGGGCAAGAGCGAGATCAGCCATGTTTAGAACATATTGACTGGTCGCAAAACCAATCTTATCAATTCCAATAGACATATGATGTTTCCTTTTTTCTTCATTGTAGAGTATCCAGAAGATACTAATCTATAGTGATTTTACCATAAAAGAGCGCTTTCGCCTTGAAAAAACTTTGATAGTTAGTTATATCTCATTTTTTGATAGGAACTAGGGGATTTTACACGACTTACATTTGCTATTCCATAGCTTATATTTCTCATTTACACCAGAATAAGGTAAAATTGAAATGGTAATCTACTTGTTTTTTAGCTATGTTAGAAAAGTAAATTGTTGTTATATATTGAAATCATTGCGAGCGTTAAGTGAGACTTTCCGCTGTGAGATAAGTGTCTGTAAATAAAGTGTTTTGTTTACAGACACTCGGAATTTTTGAGACCATAGGCTCAAAAATTAGTCTTGGAACTTCGAAGAAGTTCGCAGACGTCCGTAATCACTTAAGGGAAGTCTCAAAAAATACTTTGTTTTCAATAGAATAAAGAGGAAAATCATGACAAAAGCAGACACTATATTTAAAGAAAATATCACTAAAATCATGGAAGAAGGCGTTTGGTCAGAGAAAGCACGTCCTAAATACAAGGATGGCACCACAGCCAACTCCAAATACATCACTGGAGCTTTTGCAGAATATGACTTGAGCAAGGGAGAGTTTCCAATTACCACTCTCCGTCCTATTGCTATCAAATCTGCCATCAAAGAAGTGTTTTGGATTTATCAAGACCAGACAAACAGCCTAGATGTCCTTGAAGACAAATACAATGTCCACTATTGGAATGACTGGGAAGTTGAAGGCGTGCCTGCCAATAATGGGGACAAGCGTTCGATTGGTCAGCGTTATGGAGCGATTGTTAAGAAGCACGATATCATTAACCGTTTGCTGGCACAGTTGGAGGCTAATCCGTGGAACCGTCGCAATGTCATTTCCCTTTGGGATTACGAGGCCTTCGAGGCGACAGCAGGACTTCAGCCTTGTGCCTTCCAAACTATGTTTGACGTTCGCCGTGTGGGCGAGGACATTTATTTGGACGCCACTTTGACGCAACGTTCTAACGATATGTTGGTGGCTCATCATATTAATGCCATGCAGTATGTGGCTCTTCAGATGATGATTGCCAAGCACTTTGGTTGGAAAGTTGGTAAATTCTTTTATTTCATCAATAACCTCCATATCTATGACAATCAATTTGAGCAAGCTGAGGAACTTCTCAAACGTCAGCCAGCTGATTGCCAACCACGTTTGGTCCTCAACGTTCCTGATGGAACGAATTTCTTCGATATCAAACCGGAAGATTTTGAATTGGTTGACTATGATCCTGTTAAGCCTCAACTCAAATTTGACTTAGCAATTTAATAAATGCTTATGGTTTAAGCCCTTAAAGAGCTGGCAAAGTTTTTCCAAGCTCTTTTTCTCTTTTTTTGTTAGAATGGATTGTAAACTTAAAAAGAAAAGGAAATACTGTGTCTAAACAACTCATTGCTATTTGGGCGGAAGCTCATAACCATGTTATTGGGAAGAATCACACCATGCCTTGGCATTTGCCTGCTGAACTGGCACATTTCAAGAAAACGACCATGGGCTCAGCAATTCTCATGGGGCGTGTGACCTTTGATGGCATGAACCGTCGTTGTCTACCAGGACGTGAAACCTTGATTTTGACACGAGACAAGGACTTCGACTGTGAGGGTGTAACGACCGTTACGAGTGTTGAGGAAGCCCTAGCTTGGTTTGAACAGCAAGATAAGGATCTCTATATTGCTGGTGGTGCTGGTGTCTACAAGGCTTTTGATGGGCATTATGATGCATTCATCAAGACAACTATTGAGGCTGATTTAGAGGGAGATACGTATTTTCCACAACTAGATATGACGGCATTTAAAGTGGTATCACACGAACGTGTGGCCAAGGATGATAAAAATGCCTACGACTTTAGCATAAGTCGCTATGAAAAAGAAGGAGACTAGGTTCATGCAACGTAGTGTTTTTGGGTTATTTACTGCATTATTGGGAGTACTTTGTGTGCTCTCTGCCATTCCTGCCTTTCGCAAGAAACGTTATGGGTTAGCAGTTTTTCTCTTTTTAAATGCTTTTACCAACCTTGTCAATACTATTCACGCCTTCTATGGCACCCTATTTTAGAAAAGAGTGAGGAATAAATGGCTGGAAATCGTAATGAAGAAATGGTTTATTGTTCATTTTGTGGCAAAAACCAAGAAGAAGTAAAGAAAATTATCGCTGGGAATGGCGTCTTTATCTGTAACGAATGTGTGGCCTTGTCACAAGAAATCATTCGTGAGGAAATGGCAGAAGAAGTTTTGGCTGACTTGGCTGAAACACCAAAGCCAAAAGAACTTTTGGATATTTTGAACAACTATGTCGTGGGGCAAGACCGTGCTAAACGTGCCTTGGCGGTAGCTGTTTACAACCACTATAAACGTATCAACTTCACAGAAAGTCGTGAAGACAATGATGTGGATTTGCAAAAATCAAATATTCTCATGATTGGACCAACTGGTTCAGGGAAGACTTTCTTGGCTCAGACCTTGGCTCGTAGCTTGAATGTTCCTTTCGCGATTGCGGATGCGACATCATTGACAGAGGCAGGTTATGTGGGTGAGGACGTGGAAAATATCCTCCTCAAACTGATTCAAGCGGCAGACTTCAATATTGAACGTGCGGAACGTGGGATCATCTATGTCGACGAGATTGATAAGATTGCTAAAAAAGGTGAAAACGTATCAATCACTCGTGACGTTTCTGGTGAAGGGGTTCAACAAGCCCTCTTGAAGATTATCGAAGGAACAGTAGCTAGCGTTCCACCTCAAGGTGGCCGTAAACACCCTAACCAAGAGATGATTCAAATTGATACGAAGAATATTCTCTTTATCGTGGGTGGTGCTTTTGATGGTATCGAAGATATCGTTAAGCAACGTCTTGGTGAGAAAATCATTGGTTTTGGTCAAAATAATAAGGCTATTGATGATGACTCATCATACATGCAGGAAATTGTGGCTGAAGATATTCAAAAATTCGGTCTTATCCCTGAGTTTATCGGACGTTTGCCAGTCCTTGCTGCCCTGGAACAGTTAACGGTGGACGACTTGGTTCGTATCTTGACAGAGCCTAGAAATGCCTTGGTTAAACAGTATCAAACCCTCTTGTCTTATGATGGAGTTGAACTTGAGTTTGACCAAGATGCTCTTGAAGCTATTGCAAGTAAGGCAATCGAACGTAAGACTGGTGCACGTGGGCTTCGCTCTATCATTGAAGAAGTCATGATGGATGTCATGTTTGAAATTCCTAGCCAGGAAGATGTGACTAAGGTTCGTATTACCAAAGAAGCCGTTGACGGTACAGCTGCTCCAGTTTTGGAAACAGCGTAAGGAGGACCTATGGCTGAAGAACAAGTCCTAAATACGCACAATGCTGAGATTTTGCTCAGTGCAGCAAATAAGAGTCACTATCCCCAAGATGACCTTCCTGAGGTTGCCCTAGCAGGACGCTCGAATGTTGGTAAATCAAGCTTTATCAATACCCTTCTTGGTCGTAAAAACCTCGCACGTACATCTGGGAAACCAGGAAAAACTCAGTTGCTCAATTTCTACAATATTGACGACAAGCTACGCTTTGTGGATGTGCCAGGTTACGGTTATGCCCGTGTGTCCAAAAAAGAACGTGCCAAATGGGGGAAAATGATTGAGGAGTATCTCGTGACTCGAGACAATCTTCGTGTGGTTGTTAGCTTGGTTGACCTCCGACATGAACCAACTCAAGACGATATTCAAATGTATGAATTTCTTAAGTATTATGAAATTCCAGTGATCGTTGTGGCGACTAAGGCTGACAAGATTCCTCGTGGAAAATGGAACAAGCACGAATCTATCATTAAGAAAAAACTCAATTTTGATAAAAATGACCATTTCATCGTCTTTCATCTGTCACACGTGACGGTTATGATGAAGCATGGGATACGATTTTGGCAGAATTGTAAGAAAAGCTCGGAGAAATCCGAGTTTTTTTCATGTGATAGTCTTTAACTATCTCTTTGATAGTTTTCACTTATTATCCAAGGAGATAATATTGTGATAAGCTTGTTTTATCACATATATTGGAGGAATCTATGGAAAACCATAATTATGAAAATGAGGGTCAGTTCCAACGGAAGATGACTTCTCGACACCTCTTTATGCTATCGCTGGGTGGTGTCATTGGTACTGGTCTTTTCTTGAGTTCAGGCTATACGATTGCACAAGCTGGACCCCTTGGAGCTATCCTATCTTATCTTGTGGGAGCTATTGTTGTTTACTTGGTCATGCTTTCATTGGGTGAGCTAGCTGTTGCCATGCCAGTAACGGGATCCTTTCACACCTATGCTACTAAATTTATCAGTCCGGGGACCGGCTTTACAGTAGCTTGGCTTTATTGGATTTGTTGGACGGTAGCCTTGGGAACAGAATTTCTCGGTGCTGCCATGTTGATGCAACGTTGGTTTCCATCGGTTCCGGCTTGGATTTTTGCGGCCTTCTTTGCCTTGGTGATTTTTGGGATTAATGCTCTGAGTGTGAGGTCATTTGCGGAAGCGGAATCCTTCTTCTCGTCAATAAAAGTCATTGCTATCCTGGTTTTCATTATTCTGGGGCTAGGGGCTATGTTTGGGTTGGTGAGTTTTGATGGGCACCATGAGGCCATTATGTTCAAGCACTTGACAGCCAATGGTCTCTTTCCAAATGGCGGTATTGCCATTGTGTCAGTTATGTTGGCTGTTAACTATGCCTTTTCAGGAACAGAGTTAATCGGTATAGCGGCTGGTGAAACGGACAACCCTAAAGAGGCAGTTCCTCGGGCGATTAAAACAACTATTGGTCGTTTGGTAATCTTCTTTGTACTGACGATTGTTGTATTAGCTTCGCTACTTCCAATGAAAGAAGCAGGAGTCTCTTCAGCACCTTTCGTTGATGTCTTTGATAAGATGGGAATTCCATTTGCGGCGGACATCATGAACTTTGTTATCTTGACAGCTATCCTTTCTGCTGGAAATTCTGGACTTTATGCGTCAAGTCGTATGCTGTGGTCTTTGGCCAATGAGGGGATGCTCAATAAAAAGCTAGTGAAAATTAATAAGCATGGTGTTCCAATGACAGCTCTTTTGATTTCTATGGCAGGAGCAGTTTTATCGCTCTTTTCAAGTATCTATGCAGCAGATACAGTTTACCTAGCTTTGGTATCAATCGCTGGTTTTGCAGTTGTTGTTGTCTGGCTCTCTATTCCTATGGCACAAATCAACTTCCGTAAACAGTGGAATTTAGAACATTCTGATGATGAGTTGGATTACAAGACGCCTTTAATCCAATCCTACCTTATATCACAATCATTCTGTTGGCCATTTCTGTTCTTGGTATTGCTTGGGATAGTTCACAACGGGCAGGACTTTATTTTGGTATTCCTTTTATGATTTTCTGCTACCTCTATCACTACCTTCGTTTTAAGAAATGGTAAGGAGGCCTTGCATGGCAATATTTAAAGACTATTTAGAGAATAAATCTCCCCTCATTCTTCATGGGGCTCTGGGAACAGAGATGGAGAGCTTGGGTTATGATATTTCTGGGAAACTCTGGTCAGCCAAGTACCTGCTTGACAAGCCAGAAGTTATTCAAAAAATCCATGAAACCTATGTAGCTGCTGGGTCTGATTTGATTACCACATCGTCTTATCAGGCAACCTTACCAGGCTTGATAGACGCTGGACTTACTGAGAAAGAAGCGGAGCAGATTATTGCCTTGACAGTTCAGTTGGCAAAGAATGCACGCGATAAGGTCTGGGCAACTTTGGATGACAGTGAGAAAGCTAAGCGTCCTTATCCATTGATTTCTGGTGATGTCGGTCCTTACGCAGCCTATTTGGCCAATGGTTCTGAGTACACTGGTGATTATGGTCGGATAACTATCAAGGAACTTAAGGAGTTTCATCGCCCTCGCATTCAAATTCTCCTAGATCAGGGTGTCGATTTATTGGCTTTGGAAACCATTCCTAATCATCTGGAAGCACAAGCTTTGATTGAACTTCTGGCTGAAGAATTTCCAGAAGCAGAAGCTTATATCAGTTTTACAGTCCAAGAACCAGGAACTATCAGTGATGGGACTTCTTTAGATGAGATTACCCAGCTTGTTTCCCAGTCAGACCAAATCTTGGCTCTAGGAATCAACTGTAGTTCGCCTCTGCTATATAATCAGGCTCTTACTATTCTTAAAAATGCTGGAAAAGCTCTCATTACTTACCCCAACTCAGGTGAGGTTTATGATGGTAGTACGCAGACTTGGAAACCTAAGGACAAGGATGCTCTGACCTTAGTGGAACACAGCAAGGATTGGCATGATCAGTTTGGAGTTAAGATTTTAGGTGGTTGCTGCCGCACACGTCCAAATGACATTAAAGCCTTATATGCAGAGTTTAGAACCTAGTCAAATTTCTAATTATTTGTTATAATAGGAGACTGTAAGGCTATGAGCTCTACACACTATTAGTAGAAAATGAAGCCAGCGTTAAGCTGGTTTTTAAAATGAAGAGGAAAATATGACCTACGAACAAGAATTTCTAAAGACTTCGAAGCCTGGGTTGTTACCCAAGTTAAAGTAAACGAAACGGCCTTGGCCGCTAGCAAGAAAATCTGGGAAGAAGATGGCGATGAGCGTGCACGTGATGCAAGTTACCGTTATGAAGCCAAATTGGATGCTTACAATTTCCTAATTGGTAAGTTTGCCAACTATCGTGCTGGCAAAGGTTTCCATGATATGCCAGATGGCTTGTTCGGGGAACGTCACTATTAATAGAGGATGAAAAAGAAAATGGCGACAGTACTTTATGGAAAGGTGTCGCCGATTAAAATAGGAGAATACTAAACATGGCTAAAGTAAAAAATAAAAAGAAAGCTTTTAAACACCGTTTGAAAAAACAAGGACTTTTCAATAATGTTAAAGCCCCTGTCCCACCAGTTGCGCCTGTTCCACCAGTGCCACCAGTAGCACCACAACCTGTTGCTGAAACTAAGACAGTTGCTAAGGAAGAAGTAGCAGCTAAAGACCTTAGTCTTGAAGCTTTTGCAGAACTTCCAGAAGTTGAAGGCCTTCGTTCAAACCTTGTAGAGACTCTTTACAATGAAGGTTTGACTTCAGCAGAGGCTTTTGCTACTGTGACTGAAGAAGAAGTTCTTGCCCTCAAAGGTGTAGGACCTGCGACAGTTAAAAAATTGAAAGAAAATGGTGTCAGCTTTAAAGCTTAAGCCTAAAAAAGATCCGAGGTGTAGACTTCGGATCTTTATTCTTTGACTTGGAAAGCATTGTTTGATTAGGAGAACAAGAAAACCACTAGCTTTTTGCTAGTGGTTGATAGATCTGTATTATTTATTTGGATTTTGTTTGGTTAAATTAAGTCCAAAAGGTACCAAGTTTTCTTGATGCCTACGGATTCGCCCCATATTTTCAGTGTGGCGGAAGATAATAATCAAAGCCATGATGGTAAGGACCCCAGTGAAAATAAGGTCATAGCCATCTAGCAAGAAGTGGATGGCTGGAAACACAGCCAAGGTAATCAGTCCAACAATTGCAGCAGTGACACTAGAAAATGAGATCATGCTGGTTAGATAGAGTGTTAGGGCAAAGACCAAGAGTAGGAAGACACAGTAGAGTGGGGCGAAACCAAGAAGCACCCCAGCACTTGTCGCAACGGCCTTCCCACCTTTAAATCCAGCAAAGATTGGAAAAACATGTCCGATAATGGCAAAGAAACCAATGACTAGAGGTGAAACCTCTGTAACACCAAGCCAGATAGGAAGAAGAACAGCCAAGGTACCCTTGAACATATCCACCAAGAAGGTGATGGTACCAGCAGTCTTACCTAGAACACGAAAGGTATTGGTTGTTCCAGTATTTCCAGAGCCATGCTCACGAAGATTGGTATGGAAGAAAAGTTTCCCAATCCAGAGGCCGGTCTGAATGGAACCTAGCAAGTAGGCGATTAGGATTAACAATAAGATTTTCATGAGATAATTATAGCATACAGCCTAGTAATTGACAAAGTCAGTCAGCCTTAAGATATCTTTTGAACTTTCTTGATTTCTTTTGCAAATTCTTCTGAAAACTTATAAAATAATAAGGATGAAAATTTTGGAGGTCACTCTTGGCTAAAAAAGAAATTAATGTAAATAATTATAATGATGATGCCATTCAGGTACTAGAAGGGTTGGATGCGGTTCGCAAGCGCCCTGGAATGTACATTGGCTCAACAGATGGAACAGGACTTCACCACTTAGTTTGGGAGATTGTCGACAATGCGGTCGATGAAGCTCTTTCTGGTTTTGGTGATGTTATCGCTGTTACCCTAAATAAGGATGGTTCTGTTTCTGTTTCTGACTCTGGACGTGGGATGCCGACAGGTATGCATGCCATGGGTAAACCAACAGTTGAAGTTATTTTCACCGTTCTCCACGCGGGTGGTAAATTTGGACAGGGTGGTTATAAGACTTCTGGAGGTCTTCACGGTGTGGGTTCCTCAGTTGTTAATGCGCTGTCTAGTTGGCTTGAGGTAGAAATTACCCGTGACGGTAGTGTTTATCGCCAACGATTTGAAAATGGTGGTCACCCTGTAACAGGGCTTGAAAAGATTGGTAAAGCGCCTAAGTCTAAGACAGGTACAAAAGTTACCTTTATGCCTGATGCGAGCATCTTTTCAACAACTGACTTTAAATTTAACACTATCTCAGAGCGTCTCAAAGAATCAGCCTTTCTTCTTAAGAATGTCACTATGACATTGACTGACTTGCGTGGCGAAGAAGAAGTTCGTGAAGAATTCCACTATGAAAATGGGGTTCAAGACTTCGTGTCATACCTGAATGAGGACAAGGAAACGTTGACACCAGTTATCTATATTGATGGAGATCAGCAAGAATTTCACCTAGAATTAGCCCTTCAGTACAACGATGGTTACTCTGATAATATCCTTTCCTTTGTCAATAATGTCCGCACTAAGGACGGAGGTACCCACGAGACGGGCTTCAAATCTGCCATTACCAAGGCTCTTAACGATTATGCGCGTAAGACGGGTCTTCTCAAAGAAAAGGATAAGAACCTCGAAGGGTCAGATTACCGTGAAGGTTTATCAGCAGTTATTTCGCTTTTGGTTCCTGAAGAACACCTTCAGTTTGAAGGACAAACCAAGGACAAACTTGGCTCTCCTTTAGCTCGTCCGATTGTTGATAGTATTGTTTCAGAGCATCTGACTTACTTCCTTATGGAAAATGGGGACTTAGCTTCTAACTTGGTGCGTAAGGCTATCAAGGCCCGTGATGCCCGTGAGGCTGCTAGAAAAGCGCGTGATGCTAGTCGAAACGGGAAGAAAAATAAAAAAGACAAGGGGCTCTTATCAGGGAAATTAACGCCAGCTCAGTCTAAAAATGCTAAGAAAAATGAACTCTATCTGGTCGAGGGTGACTCTGCCGGTGGATCAGCCAAACAAGGCCGTGATCGTAAATTCCAGGCTATCCTGCCTCTTCGAGGTAAGGTCCTAAACACTGAGAAAGCTAAAATGGCAGATATTCTCAAAAATGAAGAGATTAATACCATGATTTACACTATTGGTGCAGGTGTTGGAGCTGATTTTAACCTTGACGATATCAACTACGATAAGATTATCATCATGACCGATGCCGATACCGATGGGGCTCACATTCAGACCTTGCTACTTACTTTCTTCTATCGTTATATGCGTCCACTGGTTGAAGCAGGACACGTTTATATTGCTTTGCCTCCTCTTTACAAGATGTCTAAAGGGAAAGGAAAGAAGGAAGTTGTCGAATATGCTTGGACGGATGGGGAACTTGAGGAACTTCGTCAAAAATTTGGTCGTGGAGCTATTCTCCAACGTTACAAGGGGCTTGGTGAGATGAATGCTGATCAACTTTGGGAAACAACCATGGATCCAGAGACAAGAACCCTTATCCGAGTGACGATTGACGATTTAGCACGTGCCGAACGTCGTGTCTCAGTCCTTATGGGAGATAAGGCAGCACCACGCCGTCAATGGATTGAAGATAACGTTAAATTTACCTTGGAAGAAAGCGGCGCATTTTAAGTTGCAGGCCAGAAGGGAATGTAATAATATAGAACTAGGGAGAACGTTTACAATCAATAGAAACTTGGGATTATAAAGAAACAAGTTAATTATTTTCTACATCGTTTATTAACTATTTGCAGTGTCATTGACTAGAAATCAATGGAGGTAGAAAAATGGATTTTAATGTTATGGATTACCTAACTTACCATGCAGATGTAGCTGTTCCTGCTATTATTCTTATGGTTATTGTTTCTGCTATATACTTAATTTTTTATGGTATACGTCCTATAAAAACACGCTTTTTGATCCTTTTTCTCTTATCTATAGTCTCCCTCATAATCTTCGTGCTGGATAACCCCCTCTATTATTATTTGGGAAGTCCATTCTCAGGCTTATTATTTGTTTTTTACTACCTGATGGTCTTTTCAGTGTTTTATGTACCATTCTCACTAATAGCTTTTATAAAGAGTCTTCTACATTTAACACGCTTTCAAACCAATTATTCAATCTTATTAGCGATTAATAGTTTTTTCGCCACATTACTGGCTTTCCTCAACCTACTTTTCTTACAAGGGGCTTTGGAATTTCTCCCAAATTCATCCATGTACCTTATTTTTATCCTCCTAGCGGCAAGTGGTATTGCTCAAACTATAATAGGGAGAAAGGAAAACGAAAAAAATAAAGATTATATGGTTGAGTCAGGAAAAGACAATGTGAGGTAGACCTATGTTATCTAAGGTATTAAGTTTTTTACTTCACTATTCTCAAGTAGTCTTTCCTGTTTGTGGGGGAGCAATAGCTTATTTAAGCGTTTATAAAAAGAGACCAATAAAAACACGCTTTTTAACCCTGCCTATACTAGTAGTGGTAACCTTCCTTCTATCTTTGATAGATAATCCATTCTCAGATAGAACCTACTCGGGTTTATTATTGGCTTTCTATCATGTCTATGTTTTTTCTCCCCTAAGTGTTGCTTGTAGTATCACATCACTTTTAAAAAGTATCTATCATTATAGATTGTTTCGTATACCGCTAGCTACTGTTCTCGTAATCAACGCCTCTTTAATGACTTGTTTATCACTCTTAAACTTTATCTTATTCTTTGGGGAACTTTCTACTTCATTGACACTATCTTGTGTATTTTTCATTTTAATTGTGATAAGTACAGTCGTTCAATTTGTGGTTGGTGAAATAGAAATTAGGAAGGTGAAAACCATTCTTCTACAGTTGCAAAGTCAAGGAAAGACATTATGAAGCGTGGCAGTTAGGTAGGAAAGTTACTATTTGTCTTTCACATTATTTCAAATCATTACTTAAACTAAAAAATAAAGAGAAATCTTATGTCTAATATTCAAAACATGTCCCTTGAGGACATCATGGGGGAGCGTTTTGGACGCTACTCCAAATACATTATTCAGGAGCGTGCGCTTCCTGACATTCGTGACGGTTTGAAACCCGTTCAACGTCGTATTCTTTATTCCATGAATAAGGATGGCAATACCCATGACAAGGGCTATCGTAAATCTGCCAAGTCGGTGGGTAACATTATGGGTAATTTTCACCCACATGGCGATAGTTCCATTTATGATGCCATGGTGCGTATGTCTCAGGACTGGAAGAATCGTGAAATCTTAGTTGAGATGCACGGTAACAACGGTTCTATGGATGGTGATCCGCCAGCGGCTATGCGTTATACAGAGGCGCGTTTGTCAGAGATTGCTGGCTACCTTCTTCAAGATATTGATAAAAACACCGTTCCTTGGGCTTGGAACTTTGATGATACAGAGAAGGAACCAACCGTTTTACCTGCAGCCTTTCCAAACCTCTTGGTTAATGGTGCTACAGGGATTTCTGCTGGTTATGCCACAGACATTCCACCGCATAATCTGTCAGAGGTCATCGATGCCGTTGTCTATATGATTGACCATCCATCTGCTAAACTGGATAAATTGATGGAATTCTTGCCTGGTCCAGATTTCCCAACAGGGGCTATCATTCAGGGCAAGGATGAGATTCGTAAGGCCTACGAAACTGGTAAGGGCCGCGTCGTTGTGCGCTCACGTACTGAAATTGAACAACTCAAAGGTGGCAAGGAACAAATCATCGTTACTGAAATTCCTTACGATGTCAATAAGGCAGTTCTTGTTAAAAAAATCGATGATGTTCGAGTCAATAACAAGGTTCCAGGTATTGCGGAAGTTCGTGATGAGTCTGACCGTACAGGGTTGCGTATTGCTATTGAACTTAAGAAGGATGCTGACAGCCAAACTATTCTTAACTACCTTTTGAAATATACGGATCTTCAGGTCAACTACAATTTCAACATGGTGGCTATTGATAATTTCACCCCACGTCAAGTTGGCTTGCAAAAGATTTTATCTAGCTACATTGCCCACCGTCGTGATATTATCGTTGCTCGTTCAAAATTTGACAAGGAAAAAGCTGAAAAACGTCTTCATATTGTCGAAGGTTTGATCCGTGTTATTTCTATTTTGGATGAGGTTATCGCTCTTATCCGAGCTTCTGAAAATAAGGCTGATGCTAAGGAAAATCTTAAGGTCAGCTATGATTTTTCAGAAGAACAAGCAGAAGCTATCGTGACCTTGCAACTTTATCGTTTGACCAATACGGATATTGTCACCCTCCAAAATGAGGAAGCTGATTTACGTGAACAAATCGCGACCTTGGCTGCTATCATTGGTGATGAGCGTACCATGTTTAATGTCATGAAACGTGAACTCCGTGACATTAAGAAGAAATTTGGTAATGACCGTCGTTCAGAGTTGCAAGCAGAAACCAAGACCATTGAAATTGATACTGCAAGTTTGATTGTTGAAGAAGAAACCTATGTCAGCATCACTCGCGGTGGTTACGTCAAACGTACAAGCCCACGTTCTTTCAATGCTTCAACGATTGACGAAGTCGGAAAACGTGATGATGATGATTTGATTCTGGTTCAGCAAGCTAAGACGACACAACACCTCTTGATTTTCACTAATCAGGCCAATGTGATTTATCGTCCAATCCATGAGCTACCAGACATTCGTTGGAAGGATTTGGGAGAGCATTTATCACAAACTATCACCAATTTATCTAAGGATGAAGAAGTGCTTTACGCAGAAATCCTGGATGATTTTGAAACAGGTACTTACCTAGCAGCTACCAAGCTGGGTCAGATTAAACGTTTCGAACGCAAGGAATTTACACCATGGCGTACCTACAAGTCTAAGTCAGTGAAATACGCTAAACTCAAGGATGATAGTGATTTTATTGTCACGGTTACGCCAATTCAATTGGATGATATCATGATTATCACTCAAAAGGGTTATGCCCTTCGCTTTAATGCTGACGAAGTGCCCGTAGTTGGTGCCAAGGCAGCAGGTGTTAAGGCAATCAATCTTAAGGATGATGATACCGTTCAGGCTGTTTTTGTAGCAAATACTCAAAGTTTCTACCTTCTGACACAAAGAGCTAGTCTCAAACGTGTGGCTACAGCAGATATTCCACAGGCTAAGCGAGCTGGTCGAGGTCTCCAAGTTCTTCGTGAGCTTAAGACTAAACCACATCGTGTCTTTACTGCGGGTCCAGTCTTTACGGAAAATGCTGGTGGCGAAATAGATCTTCTAGCAACACCAGTGGAAGAGACTCCACAGACCTTGCTTGTAACAGCCACGACAGGTGAAACTGCAGAGGTTGATTTGTCCCTTCTAAATCTTTCAGACCGTACTAGCAACGGTAGTTTCATTGAAGGATTAGCAGACAAAGAAGTCTTTCTGCCAAGATTATTGAAAGATAAAGATAAGAAAGCTTTGTTCTCTTATTAGAGGGCAGAGTTTTTTTTCTTTGATGGGCAAAATAAGTGTTTTAAAAAGAATTGTCAGAATTTTGCAACATAACCTTGAAATTTTCAATGAAAAGGACTATACTAGAAAGCACATAGTAACAGAAAAGAGGACATACACATGACAGTTGATTTAGACTGGGAAAATCTAGGATTTAATTACCGTAAACTTCCATTCCGTTATATCTCATATTACAAAGACGGTAAATGGGATGAGGGGCAATTGACTGAGGATGCGACTTTGCATATTTCAGAAGCATCTCCAGCCCTTCACTATGGTCAAGAAGCTTTTGAAGGACTCAAGGCTTACCGTACTAAAGATGGCTCTATTCAATTGTTCCGTCCAGATGAAAATGCTAAACGTTTGCAACGTACTGCTGATCGTCTTTTGATGCCAGAAGTTCCAGTTGACAAATTTGTAGATGCATGTAAACAAGTTGTACGTGCAAATGAAGAATATGTTCCACCATATGGTACAGGTGCAACACTTTATCTCCGTCCACTTTTGATTGGGGTTGGTGATATCATTGGTGTGCATCCAGCAGATGAGTATATCTTTACCATTTTTGCTATGCCAGTAGGTAACTACTTCAAAGGTGGTTTGGCTCCAACAAACTTCCTTATCCAAGATGATTATGACCGTGCTGCTCCACATGGTACAGGTGCTGCTAAGGTTGGTGGTAACTACGCAGCAAGTATGTTGCCAGGTAAGATTGCACATGACCGTAACTTCTCTGATGTAATCTACCTTGATCCAGCAACTCACACTAAGATTGAAGAAGTGGGTTCTGCAAACTTCTTTGGTATCACAGCCGATAACGAATTCGTTACACCACTCAGCCCATCTATCTTGCCATCTATCACTAAGTTCTCATTGCTTTACTTGGCTGAAAATCGCTTTGGCATGAAAGCTATCCAAGGTGATGTTAAGATTTCTGAATTGGATAAATTTGTCGAAGCAGGTGCCTGTGGTACAGCTGCCGTTATCTCACCAATTGGTGGGGTACAACATGGTGATGACTTCCATGTCTTCTACTCAGAAACAGAAGTAGGTCCTGTAACACGTAAACTTTATGATGAGTTGACAGGTATCCAATTTGGTGATGTTGAAGCACCAGAAGGATGGATTGTCAAAGTTGACTAATTCCTAATAGATAAACGATTATTTTAAGGCTTGCTCTTGCAAGCTTTTTTCTTTTTCGGTAGAATTAAGAAGATACATTAAGAAAGGATGGCTCGAGCCAAGGATCGGGTATAAATCTATGAGTAAAAAAGATAAAAAAATTGAAATCCAAATTAATGATGCTAAAGTAGTCGTCAATAAAGCAACTATCGAAGGTTTTGAACTTCTTGTTGGTAAGAAAGTCATCGGACAAATTGTGGAAATTGATGGTAAGTTTGCCGTTGTTGACAAGGAAAATGTTGTAGGTTTCCACAAGAAAATGGATGATGCAGTAGCTGCCATTATTGAATCATACAATCTTAATCATTAAAATCCAAAGTAAAGGCTTGCTTTGGTCAAGAAACTGTGATATACTATTTCTTGTTCTTAAGGAGAGATAGCGAAGAGGCTAAACGCGGCGGACTGTAAATCCGCTCCTTCGGGTTCGGGGGTTCGAATCCCTCTCTCTCCATGTCTAAGAAACTGAATCGGGATAGTCGATATCAAGTACTTAGATGTTTTTTTATAGCATTTTGCTATTGGGGTATAGCCAAGCGGTAAGGCAAGGGACTTTGACTCCCTCATGCGTTGGTTCGAATCCAGCTACCCCAGTAAAAGGTATCGGGTGCATTGGCACCGTCTATGTTAACCATTGTCTTTGCGGGTACCTTTAAAAATATATTGTTATCAAGGGTCAGAATTGGCTGGCTCTTGTTGGAGGATCTTTTTAGAATGAACGAATTTGAAGAATTGCTAAACAGTGTTAGCGAAGTTAACACAGGTGACGTTGTAACAGCTGAAGTTATCTCAGTAGATAATGATCAAGCAAATGTTGTTATCGAAGGAACTGGTATCGAAGGTGTTTTGACACGTCGTGAATTGACAAACGACCGTGACGCAAACGTTGCAGACCTTGTTAAAGTTGGTGAAACACTTGAAGTGCTTGTTCTTCGTCAAGTTGTTGGTAAAGATACTGATACTGTAACTTACCTTGTATCTAAAAAACGCTTGGAAGCTCGCAAAGCTTGGGATAAACTTGTTGGTCGTGAAGAAGAAGTTGTTACTGTTAAAGGAACACGCGCTGTTAAAGGCGGACTTTCTGTTGAATTTGAAGGTCTTCGTGGATTTATTCCAGCTTCAATGATCGATACTCGTTTTGTTCGTAACACTGAACAATTTGTAGGTCAAGAATTTGACGCTAAAATTAAAGAAGTTGATCCAGCTGAAAACCGTTTCATCCTTTCACGTCGTGAAGTTGTTGAAGCAGAAGCTGCAGAAGCTCGTAAAGAAGTCTTCTCTAAACTTGAAGTTGGTTCAATCGTAACTGGTAAAGTTGCTCGTTTGACAAGCTTCGGTGCTTTCATCGACCTTGGTGGTGTTGACGGACTTGTTCACGTGACTGAATTGTCTCACGAACGTAACGTTTCACCTAAATCAGTTGTATCTGTAGGTGATGAAGTTGAAGTTAAAGTTCTTGCTATCGACGAAGAAGCAGGACGTGTATCACTTTCACTTAAAGCAACAACACCTGGACCATGGGATGGCGTTGAACAAAAACTTGCTGCTGGTGATGTTATCGAAGGTAAAGTTAAACGTTTGACTGACTTCGGTGCTTTCGTTGAAGTATTGCCAGGTATCGATGGACTTGTTCACATCTCACAAATTTCACACAAACGTGTTGAAAATCCAAAAGATGTTCTTTCAGTAGGTCAAGACGTTACTGTTAAAGTTCTTGAAGTAAACGCTGATGCAGAACGTGTATCACTTTCAATCAAAGCTCTTGAAGAACGTCCAGCTAACGCTGAAGGCGAAAACAACGAAAAACGTCAATCACGTCCACGTCGTCCAAAACGTCAAGAAAAACGTGACTACGAACTTCCAGAAACTCAATCTGGATTCTCAATGGCGGATCTTTTCGGAGATATCGAATTGTAAGATAAAAAAAGAGGCATGGAAACATGTCTTTTTTTCTATTTTAGAGTATGCTATAATAGTATACTGTTAGCACCCTTAGTGTAATGGATATCACGTAAGATTCCGGTTCTTGAGATAGGGGTTCGATTCCCTTAGGGTGCAAAAAGAAAAACGTTGAAAGATTTTTTCTCTCAACGTTTTTTAGTCGGTAAGTTTTAGTGAAAGTATTTCATAAAATCTTTTAGCCTTGAAAAGGAAAAAAGCAAACATATAGAAGAAAAGCTATTAGCTTATCCTAAAACCAAAGTAAGCTACTTTATTAGCATCCCCATAGTTGATTTATTGGGGAGACAGTTTGGCTAATCTTTTGCAATTTATTAAAAAATTTGCTATAATACTCAATATCTCATATTGGGGTCGTTACGGATTCGACAGGCATTATGAGGCATATTCTGCGACTCGTGTGGCGACGTAAACGCTCAGTTAAATATAACTGCAAAAAATACTAATTCTTACGCTGTAGCAGCCTAAACACCTGCTCGCGTGACTTCTAGCAGATTGCTTATGTTTGTTTAGAGGTTTTATTGATTTATAAGCTACGTTTGACCATTGCCTAGCTGGTTGAAAAGAGATTTATAGGCTCGCAGATAGAAGGCTTGAGTTATGTGTCGTCTATCTGTTAAATGAAAGACATAACCTATGGTTGTAGACGAATATGTTGGCAGGTGTTTGGACGTGGGTTCGACTCCCACCGGCTCCATAAAAACCAGAGGCGTCAGCCTTTTATTTGTATATATAGGAATTTATTATGAAAAAACTTTTGTCTTTGACCGTTTTAGGTCTCTCACTTTTTACTCTAGCTGCTTGTGGAAAATCTTCGTCTAAGACAGAGACGAAGGGATCTTTGGATAATGAAGCCTCTAAGATTTTAACCGTTAAGCATGGGAATGTTCGCCAGAACTTTGATAAGATTACCATGGCAAATGCTTCTCAGGAATTTTCAGGAGGCTCAAATCTTGATAGCTTGAAGGGTTGGTTTGGTGAACCTTCATCAACGAGTCAGGAGCAGGCAGGAGATGCTAAGCTTGATGTTTATAATTGGCAGTATGACAATGTTGTTGTTACAGCGAAACTCTTTAACAATAGCACTGTGGTTAAGTCAATTTCAAACTTTTCTTACGTCCGTGATCCTAAAATCACACTGAAGATGTACGAAAATCTCAAAAATGGAACTAGCTATGACGATGCTGTCAAAACGCTTGGTACACCTGATGTTTATTCGATTGCAGTCTCTTCAGATGCAACAATGACACAAGCGCTTTGGTCTTCGAACCTTGTTGCTAAGAAGGGTGAAACAGGTAGCCTTACCCTTAACTTTAAAAATGGTGCCTTGGAAAACAAGTCACAAGCAAATTTGATTAATAAGTAATCGCAGTAAAAGATGCCTTTCTAAATCAATGAAGGCATTTTTTTGTTATAATAAAAGGAGCGATTAAAATTATGGAGATGTAATGACCAAAAAAAGACTATTTTTTATAGGGATAGCCGGTTTAATACTGGTATTCTTATGGCCTCTTTTAAATAACTTCATCCCCTTAATCAAGGAATGGACCAACGCTAAGCATGATCAAGCCTTTTTAAGAGAAGTTTTTAAGCAGGCTAATTTCCAAAATGCACTGATCCTTCTTAGTCTCATGATTCTGTCATCGGCTATTCCTGGAGTTTCAAGTTCTATTTTTTGTATTTTTGTTGGGCTACTCTATGGCCCTTTGCTTGCGATTCCGATGAATATTATTGGTAATACTTTTGGGAATTTGACTAGTTTTGAAATTCTGAGAAGACTTGAAAAGCCAGAGAAGTCCAAACGCATGGAGAAACTTCTAAACTATATTGAGAACTTTAAGCATCGCTTTATTGGGATTTCACTGGCCTTCTCTATTCCATTTATACCATCAGCTCTGGTCAATTATGCTTGTGTTCAAATGAATTTACCCACAAGGACGAGGATTTTGGCGACACTTATTGGAGTGACGCCAGTATCGATTGTTTATGCAGTTAGTGGAGATTTGTTGCTTAATATCCGTCCAATCCGAATGCCATTAGTGGCAGTACTTGCCATCTTGCTTTTTATCTCACTCGTCATTTACTTTATCCATTTTAGGAAGGAAAAAAATGAGCTTCATTCAAGTAACTAAAGAAGAATTTAACACACATGCTCAACAAGTGTCTGAGCGTTCTTTTATGCAAACTGAGGAAATGGCTAAGCTTCTTGAAAAACGTGGATTTAGCATTAGCTATGTCGCTTGGAAAGAAGGAGACCAGCTAGAAGTCTCAGCAATTGTCTACAGCATGCCTATGACTGGTGGGCTTCGTATGGAGGTGAATTGTGGACCGATTCACTCAAATACAGCTCATCTAAGCGACTTTTACCAAGGTTTGAAGGATTATGCTAAGGAAAATGGTGCTCTTGAACTATTAATCAAACCTTATGATACTTATCAAACTTTTGATAGTAATGGTGAACCAACTAGTGATGAGCAGAAGCAATTGATTAGTCAATTGACTGATTTAGGCTATAGCTTTGATGGTTTACAGACAGGCTATCCTGGTGGTGAACCTGACTGGCACTATGTGAAGGATTTATCAGGGATTGAAGAAAAAGATCTCATCAAATCTTTTAGTAAAAAGGGAAAACCTCTGGTTAAAAAAGCCAAAACGTTCGGGATTAAATTAAAAAAACTGAAACGTGATGAGTTATCCATTTTTAAAGAAATCACTTCAGCGACCTCTGATCGTCGTGAGTATAGTGATAAATCGTTGGATTATTATCAAGACTTTTATGATGCTTTTGGTGACAATGCTGATTTTATGGTTGCTACCCTGAATTTTCAAGATTACTATGACCATTTGGAAAGTGATCAAGCTAAATTGGGGGCTAGAATTGTTAAACTCCAGGCTGATTTAGAGGCTAATCCAAAGTCTGAGAAAAAGCAAAACCAATTGAGAGAACTATCAAGTCAGTTTGAGACTTTTGATGTTCGTAAGGGAGAGGCAACTGCCTTTATCGATAAGTATGGTCAGGAAGACATTGTTCTGGCTGGAAGTCTTTTCGTCTATACCCCTCAAGAAGCTGTTTATCTCTTTAGTGGATCTTATCCTGAGTTTAATAAGTTTTATGCGCCAGCGCTCTTGCAAGAGTATGTGATGACACAAGCTATCAAACGTGGTATTACTTTCTATAATTTCCTTGGGATTATGGGGATTTGATGGTTCAGATGGAGTTTTGCGATTTAAACAAAACTTTAATGGTTACATTGTTCGCAAGATGGGAACCTTCCGCTATTATCCACAACCGCTTAAATACAAAGCGATTCAAGGAGTTAAGAAACTGCTTGGACGTTCTTAAATTTTAGAGGACTTCGATTTGAGTCCTCTTTCATTATAAGTCTCTATATGGGCTTGGACCATTGTAAAGAGAGATTAGAAATTAAGGAGGTAAGTTGATGAAACTTGCACTATTGGGTACAGGAATGATTGTGACAGAGGTTCTTCCTGTGTTAACTACTATTGAAGGAATTGAGCTTAAAGCTATCATGTCGACACCACGATCACTTGACAAAGCTAAAGCTTTAGCTAAGCAATATGGTTTGGCTCAGGCGACTAGTGATTATGAGGAGATTTTGTCCAATCCAGAAGTTGATACGATTTATGTGGGAACGCCCAACCATACCCACTATGATTATGCTAAGAAAGCACTTTTGTCCGGCAAGCATGTTATTTGTGAGAAACCTTTCACCTTACATTTGGAAGAGTTTGAAGAGCTGGCTAAGCTTGCGCAAGAAAAAGAGCTTCTCTTGATGGAGGCTATTACCAATCAATATTTGGCTAATTTTACAGCGATTAAGGAAGCCTTGTCTGATATTGGAGATATTAAGATTGTGAATATCAATTATTCTCAATATTCTTCACGTTACGATGCCTTTAAGCGAGGAGAGATTGCTCCTGCCTTCAACCCTGAAATGGGTGGGGGAGCACTTAGAGATCTTAATATCTATAATATCCATCTCCTGGTTGGTCTCTTTGGTAAGCCTAATCGTGTGGAATATCTACCTAATGTGGAGCGAGGAGTGGATACGTCAGGAATTCTAGTTTTGGACTATGGTCACTTTAAGGCTGTTGCCATTGGAGCTAAAGACTGTAGTGCCGAGATTCGTTCAACTATTCAAGGAGATAAGGGAGCTATTACCATTTTTGGTGCAACCAACACTCTCCCTGAGATTGGCGTCACCCTCAATGGTCAGAAAGAGAGAGTCGTCAATCTCAATAGTCTACAACATCGTATGCATGATGAATTTGTGGCTTTTGAAAAGATGGTGGCGACCAAGGATTTTGACAGTGTTGCCAAGCAGTTGGAACATAGTCGTCAGGTTATGGAAGTTCTGGATCAAGCTTCGAAAGCTTTGTAACATACAAAAAAACAAGCAGTGGTATTAGCCATTGCTTGTTTTGTCTTATACAGTTGTTGGGAATGAGATCTCAATCAATTTGTCAGTGTGTACTGTTCTGAGTTTGTCCATCAAAACGATATCCTTGTCGATTTCGTTTGAGGAAGAATTCACGGATAACTTCTAATTCATTGTCTTTAACAGCACGGTGTTTATTTGAAATCAAGAGTTCATAATGCTTAGGTGCTTGTGTAAAGACAACATCAGTATTCCCAGCAGAGTAGGTCTCTACGAGAAAGGCATCCGTGTTGTCAAGTTGGTTTTGAACAAGTTCTTGGTGTGTACGGGTCGTATTAATGAGTTTCATAGTTTCCTCCTAGGATTTGCCAGTTGTTGTGTTAGTTTCTTTCCATTGTTCGATTCCCCATTTATGACTGCCACGTTTAAGTTTAGCAATGGCTTCGTCAATTGGAAACCAGGCCAGGTTATTGAAATCTTCGAGAGGTTTGCCAATTTTTGAAAAATCTACAACTTCATAAATATAGGCTGGATTGTAATAGTAAGTGTCACGGTGGCTTGAATAGAAGTATTCATCAGCCTGGCCATAGTACTGGCCTAAAGTGGCTGTAAACCCAAGTTCTTCAATTAACTCGCGTTCTAATGCGCTATAGTGATCCTCGCCTGCTTCGATCTCTCCACCTGGGAGAAACCAAGCTCCGTTAGGAGCCTGGACTAAAATAATCTTTGTCTTTTCTTGGTTAGGAATCACAGCATAAACACCGTAACGTGTTTGATAATGAGCTCCCTCAACCTTGTCACCAAATGTTGGATTCATGAGTTGCTCCTTACGTTTATTTGCCTATATTATACTAAAATTTTGCTCATTTTCCTATTGATTTAGGCAGAATTAGGGATAAATTTGAAAATAGGAAATGAAAAGATAAAGAAACCAAGCCATTGCGACTTGGTTTCTTTATTTAATCAGTTTCTTTTGCTGTCTCAGCTTTCTGAGCAGTTTTTTCGGCTTTTTTAGCAGACTTAATGGTGATGTGGCCTTTTGAAGTCATGACTGCCTTGAGATCTTTTTCGTTTGGATTTTCAAGGTAGAAGTCAGTAATAGCGTCTTCAATATGATCTTGGATGGTACGACGTAGTGGTCGAGCACCCATCTTAGGATCGTAACCAAGGTCAACCAATTTTTCCTTAACTTTCTCAGTTACACTGAGGTGGATACCGTTATTAGCCAAGCGTTGGTTGACATTATCAAGCATGAGGTCCACGATAGTGAGGAGATTTTCCTTGCTAAGGGCAGAGAATTCGATAATACCGTCAAAACGGTTCATGAATTCAGGGCTGAAGAAATCTCCAAGCTGGTTAAGCACAGAATTGGTACGATTTTCACGGGCAGCTCCAAAGCCAACGCTAGCTTCTACTTTACCTGTACCAGCATTTGAAGTCATGATGATGATGGTATCCTTGAAACTTACAGTTCGCCCTTGACCATCAGTCAAGCGACCGTCGTCAAGAACTTGGAGGAACATGTGAAGAACGTCTGGGTGAGCTTTTTCAACCTCATCTAGAAGAATGAGTGAATAAGGATTACGGCGGACTTTTTCAGTTAACTGACCAGCTTCGTCGTAACCGACATATCCTGGAGGGGCACCGACTAATTTGGCAACGGCGTGTTTTTCCATGTATTCTGACATGTCGAAACGAATCATACTGTCAGCTGAACCAAAGAGTTCAATCGCCAATTGTTTAGAGAGTTCAGTTTTACCGACTCCTGTAGGACCTACGAAGAGGAAGCTACCAATTGGGCGATTTGGTGCACCCAATCCAACACGATTACGACGGATGGCTTTGGCAATCTTATCAACTGCGGCATCTTGTCCGATAACATGTGATTTAAGATCATCAGCAAGACTAAGAAGTTGTGATTGTTCTTTTTCTTTCAAATCACCGACAGGAATATTGGTTTTTTGTTCCACAATGGCTTCGATATGTTTTTCTGTGATGACAGGCATATCTTGGTCTTTGATGGTTTGTTTTTGCATTTCCTTGTATTTGGCAATTTGATCACGGAAATAGGCAGCTTTTTCAAAGTCTTCGTCACGAGTAGCTTGAGCCTTGAGGTTTTCAGCCTCAATCAAACGTTTGTCGATATCTTTAGGATCAACAAAGTTGAGGGTCAAGTTCATCTTAGAACCTGCTTCATCGAGAAGGTCGATGGCCTTGTCTGGCAAGAAACGGTCTTGAATGTAGCGGTTGGACAATTCTGCAGCTGCAGTAATCGCTTCGTCCGTATATTTGACGTGGTGGTAGTCTTGATATTTAGGCTGAATCCCACGCAAAATAGTGATGGTTTCCTCAACCGTTGGTTCGTCAACCTTAACTGGTTGCATACGACGCTCTAGGGCAGCATCTTTTTCGATGATGCGGTATTCGTTGAGTGTTGTTGCTCCGACCAGTTGAAGTTCTCCACGAGCAAGGGCAGGTTTTAGGATGTTTCCAGCATCCATATTGCCATCACCAGCATTACCAGCTCCCACAATTTCATGAATTTCATCAATAAATAGGATAACATCCTGACGTTGACGAATTTCTTCCATGAGTTTTTGCATGCGTTCTTCAAATTGGCCACGGATACCAGTCCCTTGAACCAGACTGACCACATCAAGACGGATGACTTGTTTGCCTTGGAGTTTTTGTGGCACGCTACCGTCTACAATTTTTTGAGCTAGGCCTTCAACGACAGCAGTCTTACCGACACCGGGTTCACCGATGAGGACGGGGTTGTTCTTGGTACGGCGGTTAAGGATTTCGATGACACGAATGATTTCCTCGTCACGACCAATGACAGGATCAATATCTCCACGACGAGCGATGTCAGTGATGTTAATGCCGAACTCTTCAAGAAGACCTTGTGGCTGTTGAGGAGCTTGTTGGCGTGGTCCTCCTGGACGGCCTGGCCCTTGTGTATTGCCACCGTTTCCTCGGTTACCTCCTTCTTGTGTTGGAGGTGTATTGGGAAGATCGCCGTTAGAAGAACGGAAGTTATTTAGGTCGCTGAAGAAATCGTCGAAGAAGTTGGAACCTCCTGTTTGATTGAATTGATTGAGGGGGTTCTCTGGATCGGATTTCATGATTTTATAACAATTTTGACAGAGGTCAACTTGTTGCTGATTACCATTTACATTGGTATACAAATGAATACTAGCTTCATTAAGGTTACAGTTTTGACAGAGCATATCAGTACCTCTTTTCTATCTGAATTGGGAAAGATCTTTATTGAAAACAATCTTGGTCAAAAAAGGTCAAATCTATGACTCCATTATAGCATGCGGAAGGTAGATTGCAAGTAAAAAGCATCTAGGTTTGGCACTCTCTTAATGAGAGTGCCAATATTGAATTTTAATTCAAAATTGCTTGTCTAAAATGTATAAATATTATATAATGATTTTATATTATTCAGAACGAAAGAGAGATACCTATGACACAAGCTAAATCATTTTTGAAAGAAATCGACTTTACCAAGCAGGAACTTGAGGAGTTAATCGATTTATCTATAAAATTTAAACAGCTAAAGAAAGAAAGAATTCCGCATAAATATTTAGATGGCTTAAATATTGCCCTGATTTTTGAAAAAACATCTACAAGAACCCGCTCAGCTTTTACAGTGGCTGGTCAGGACCTAGGTATGAATGTGACCTATCTTGGTGCTGGAGACATTCAGTTAGGTAAAAAGGAATCTGTCGTTGATACAGCCAAGGTGCTTGGTTCTATGTTTGATGGAATCGAATACCGTGGGTTTAAACAAGAAGATGTCGAAGATTTGGCTAAGTACTCAGGTGTTCCGGTATGGAATGGTTTGACGGATACCTGGCATCCAACGCAAATGATTGCGGATTTCATGACTTTGAAGGAGCGTTTTGGTAGTTTGGAAGGTTTGACCATTGCCTATATCGGAGATGGTAGAAATAATATGGCTAACTCACTTTTGGTCACTTCGGCTATTTTAGGCGTTAATGTCAAGATTATTGCCCCAGAGGTGCTGCAACCTGAAGATGAGATTGTAGCCCTAGCTCAGAAACATAATAATGGTGCCGATTTAACCATTACAGATGATATTTCAGAGGTTAAGGGAGTGGATATGCTTTATACGGATGTCTGGGTATCAATGGGTGAAGAAGTAGACTTTAAATCTCGTATTGATTTACTCCTGCCTTATCAAATTAATGCAGACCTACTTGCCAAGACGGAAAATCCAGATGTCATCGTTATGCACTGTCTCCCAGCTTTTCATGATCTCAATACCCAAATTGGGCAAGAAATCTATGACAAATACGGTTTGGCAGAGTTAGAAATCACCGATCAAGTCTTCCAAAAATACAGTGATATCATCTTCCAAGAAGCTGAGAATCGTATGCATTCTATCAAGGCCATTATGTACAATTCCTTGAAAAATATTTAAAATTCCCCCATTTTTCCCATAAGTGTGATAAAATAAGTAAGAAATACACAATTAATAGGAGAAATAACATGGAATCACATTTGGTGAGAATCATTAACCGTCTTGAAATGATGGCGGCTGATGGTGGTAATTTGAAACGTAATTTCGAACGTGAAGGAGTGGTTGTTGCCGAAGTATCATTTAGCAACGATCCTGAAAATGGTCCAGTTTTCACATTGCGTGACGTTGAAGCACGTGAATCTTATTCATTTGATAGCATCGACTTGATTGCAATGGAAATCTACGATTTGCTTTACTAATAAATTATTTTGGAACTTTACAAGGTCCCAAAAGTCAGAATGCCTGAAACTATCGAGTTTCAGGCATTTTTATCAGGATGAAAGCATGGGATGATGCTTCTATGGCTTGTCAAAACAGGTAGTGTTTCAACCCATTGGCAAAGCTTTTGGCGTGGTGTCATCTTAGAAATACATGAGGTGTATTGCTTGAGAGTTTTGCTAGCTAGGTCTATAACTTAGTTTTTATACTGAAATATCGCATTTATAAGAAAATACTTTATTATTATACAGTCTTCTGATATAATATTGAAGAATATTAGTAAGGAGTATCTAGATGAATTTTTCATTTCTACCACAGTTTTGGTCTTACTTTAACTATGGTGTCTTAGTAACAATTATGATTTCGGTCTGCGTGGTCTTCTTCGGAACCATTCTTGGGGTTTTGGTATCCTTGGCCAAGCGTTCTGGAATCAAACCTTTGGAGTGGTTGGTAAGCCTTTATGTTTGGGTTTTCCGTGGGACTCCTATGGTTGTGCAGATTATGATTGCTTTTAACCTCATCCACATGAATCTTCCAACTGTTCAGTTTGGCATTTTGAACCTTGATTTGTCACGTATCGTTCCAGGTATTATCGTCCTTTCTTTGAACAGTGGTGCTTATATTTCTGAGAGTGTGCGTGCAGGTATCGAGTCTATTCCTAAAGGTCAGGTTGAAGCTGCCTACTCACTTGGTATCCGTCCATGGAATACCATGCGTTATGTGGTCTTGCCTCAAGCCATTAAAAATATCTTGCCTGCCTTGGGTAACGAGTTTGTTACTATTATCAAGGATAGTTCGCTCTTGCAAACCATCGGGGTTATGGAATTGTGGAATGGTGCACAAACTGTTGCGACAACAACATACTTGACCTTGACGCCGCTCTTGTTCGCAGCCTTCTATTATTTGATTGTGACAACAGCTATGACGGCACTCTTGAAACAAATGGAAAAACGACTTGGGGAGGGACGTAAATAATGGCAGAAACAATTATTGAGATTAAAAATCTTCACAAGTATTTTGGTAAGAACGAAGTTCTCAAAGGGATTGATCTAGATGTTAAAAAGGGTGAAGTAGTGGTTATCATCGGTCCTTCAGGATCAGGTAAATCAACCTTCCTACGCTCAATGAACTTGCTTGAGAAACCTACAAAAGGTGTTATCTCCTTTGAAGGTGTGGATATTACAGATAAAAATAACGACATTTTCAAAATGCGTGAGAAGATGGGAATGGTTTTCCAACAGTTTAACCTCTTCCCTAATATGACAGTTAAAGAAAATATCACCTTGTCACCAATTAAGACTAAGGGTGTTTCTAAAGCTGATGCAGAAGCAAAGGCTATGGAACTTTTAGAAAAGGTTGGCTTGAAAGATAAGGCAGATGCCTACCCAACAAGTCTATCAGGTGGTCAGCAACAACGTATTGCGATTGCACGTGGTTTGGCTATGGATCCAGACGTTCTCTTGTTTGACGAACCAACATCAGCCCTTGACCCAGAATGGTTGGTGAAGTTCTATCAGTTATGCAGGACCTTGCTAAGTCAGGGATGACAATGGCAATCGTTACCCACGAAATGGGCTTTGCTTATGAAGTGGCTGATCGTGTTATCTTTATGGATGGCGGTGTCATTGTCGAAGAAGGCACACCACAAGAGATCTTCGATAATACTAAGGAAGATCGTACTAAGGATTTCTTGAGTAAGGTTTTGTAAGATATTCATTAAGTATGTATACATTGTTTGTGAAGGCTGGAACTTTTCCGGCCTTTTCTTTTTGTGTTCTGCTTTTCTAGAATCATTCTTGTTTAGGATAATATTGCGGAAAAGATGGATAAATATGCTATAATGATGCCGTATCAAAAATAATAAAGTAGGTCAAGAAATATGCTCATATATGATGCGGCCTTAAAAACGCCTTACCGGATTCTTGGCATTAACCTCCCTAAGGACAGTCTTTTACACTTATCTAACCTAGGGTTGGCTGCCGGTGAAACGATTGAGGTGGTAACTAAGACCAAAAACAGTGCTATTATTATCGTTAAAGGGAGTCGCTTAGCCTTTGATGCTTCGATTCTAGATAAGATTGATTTGGCACCCGCCGAGGAAGATCAGGAAAAGATACCTCTTTCTGAATTACCGGTTGGACGTTCGGCTATCGTAACTGATATTTTTTCAGCCAATGAAACCAAACGACGTCTTATGGATATGGGAATTACAAAGCGTACTCGAGTGTTGTTGCGTAAGGTAGCCCCTTTGGGAGATCCTCTTGAAATTAGCTTGAGAGGGTATGAATTAACCCTACGCAAGTCGGAAGCGCAAATGATTAGTGTGGTCATGCTGGATGAGGGAGAGGAAAAATGACAGAAATTGCATTAATAGGTAATCCTAATAGTGGTAAAACCAGTTTATTCAACCTGATAACAGGGAACAATCAGCGTGTTGGTAACTGGCCGGGTGTTACTGTCGAACGAAAAAGTGGTCTGGTCAAAAAGAATAAGGATTTAGAAATCCAGGATTTACCAGGGATTTACTCAATGTCACCCTATAGTCCTGAAGAAAAGGTGGCGCGCGACTATTTGTTGAGCCAAAGGGCCGACAGCATTTTAAATGTAGTCGATGCGACAAATTTGGAGCGTAACCTTTATCTGACAACGCAGTTGATTGAGACAGGTATTCCAGTCACTTTAGCGCTTAACATGAGTGATGTTTTAGAGGCTCAGGGAAACAGATTAATGTTGATAAATTATCTTATCATCTAGGCGTCCCAGTAGTAGCTACTAGTGCTCTCAAGCAAACTGGTGTTGATCAGGTTGTGAAGAAGGCAGCTCATACGACAACCTCTACAGTTGATGATATTGCCTTTCCAATTTATGACGATAAATTAGAAGCTGCTATTTCACAAATTTTGGAAGTTTTGGGAAATTCGGTACCGCAAAGGTCTGCGCGTTTTTATGCCATTAAACTCTTTGAACACGATGCTTTAGTTGAGACTGAGCTAGACTTGTCCCCATTCCAACGAAAAGAAATCAAAGATATCATTCGTATCACTGAGGAAGTTTTCACCGAAGATGCGGAGTCAATTGTCATTAATGAGCGTTATGCCTTTATCGAACGAGTTTGTCAGATGGCTCAAAGTCATACAGAAGATTTTGCTCTGACTTTGTCGGACAAAATTGATAGGATTGTCACCAACCGTATTTTGGCCTTGCCAATTTTCGCAGCAGTTATGTATTTGGTTTATTTCTTATCTATCCAAACTGTTGGAACCATGTGGACAGACTGGGCTAACGATGTGCTTTTTGGTAAGTATGTTCCAGATTTGGTAACTTCTGGTCTTGACTATCTTCAAGTTCAGGACTGGCTTAAGTCTTTGATTGTTGATGGGATTGTCGCTGGGATTGGGACAGTACTAGGATTCCTTCCTCAAATTTTTGTGCTCTTTATCTGTTTGGGCGTGCTTGAGGACATTGGATATATGAGTCGTATTGCCTTTGTTATGGACCGTATTTTCCGTCGTTTTGGTCTTTCTGGGAAATCCTTTATTCCCATGTTGATTTCTACAGGTTGTGGGGTGCCAGCGGTTATGTCTAGTCGAACCATTGAAAATGAAAGGGACCGTCGCATTACCATTATGACGGCAACCTTCATGCCTTGTTCGGCCAAGTTGGAAATTATTGCCTTAATTGCTGGAGCTTTCTTCCCTAGTAATTCTTTAGTAGCACCAAGTACCTATTTCATTGGGATGGCTGCTATTATCCTATCGGGTATTGCTCTCAAAAAGACGAGTTTTTTGGGTGGTTTAACCAGTCCGTTTATTATGGAATTGCCTGCCTACCACTGGCCTAAAGCCATGTCGGTCTTGCGTTATGCCTTTGGTAAGGCTTTGAGTTTTGTCAAACGTGCGGGAACCATCATTTTCAGTTTGACGGTTCTTATCTGGTTTATGTCTCACTACAACTTTACCCTACATACTGTAGATACAGAAGTTAGCATTTTGGCGACTTTAGGGAAGGGCTTGTCTTGGATTTTTGATCCACTTGGATTTGGGAATTGGAAGGCAACAGTTGCGGCTCTTACAGGTTTAGCTGCCAAGGAAACCGTTGTTGCCACCTTTGGTATTCTCTATCATAATAGCAGTGAGGCAGGTCTGGCTGAGGCTCTACGAGGAGATTATTCTTCCTTAGCTGCCTATTCCTTCTTGATTTTTAACTTGCTTTGTGCGCCATGTTTTGCGGCTATTGGAGCTATTAAGCGTGAAATGGCCAATCTTAAATGGACGGTTGGGGCTATCGGTTTCCAAACAGGTCTAGCTTATTGTGTGAGTTTAATCCTTTACCAGTTTGGTCAAGTCATCCTGTACGGTAAGTCAATGACAATTTGGACTTTTGTTGCTTTCTTACTTTTAGTAACGATGATTTACTTTGTTGTTCGTAAACCACGTCAGATTAAGGATCAAATCATTAGCTTGGATAATCTTCAAGAAGCTCATATTTAGGTTTAGGAGGAATTGTTATGTCTACCTTTATCATTGCTTTTATTATTTTTGCTTCAGCTGGTCTTGGCATCCGTCACTATATCAAAGGCAAAGGATCTTGTGGCGATTGCGAGTGTTCTTGTCCGGTTAAGGAAGAAATGCATAAGACTAATCGCTAATAATATATAGAAAAAATGGTCTCTTAAATGAATAAGAGACCATTTTCTTACGATTGTAAGAAATGTATAAAGGTATCTAGGTTGGAAGTGTGATACTATAAGATAGATAAATAATCTAAATTTTTAACAAAAAAGGGAGATGTATAAGGAATGGTTTTGAACAAAGAGATTGTCCTAATTCATGGGACCTGGTGTGATGGCAATGTTTGGGGAGAATTTGCGACAGGTCTACGTCAAATGGGATATAAGGTGCATACACCTAGCTTTCGTTACCATGACCTACCTTATCAAGAGTGCCTAGCTAAAGTTGGGACTGTTACCTTGCAGGACTATCGAGATGATTTAGTGGCTTTGATTGAAAGTCTAAACCAACCACCACTTATTTTGGGACACTCTTTAGGTTGTCTGGTGGCTCAAATGGTTGCTGAAAAGACAGAGGTTGCTGGTATGATTCTCATGGGGCCTGCTCCGACAGCAGATATTTTTGCCTTTTATCCAACCATGTTAGCTTGTTTTGGCAAACACTTTTTACGCTGGGGATTTTGGAAAAAAGCCATGCCTCCGTATAAAAAGGAGTTTTTCAAGTATTGCATGAATGAACAAGAGGAATCTTTGAAAGAGGAAGTTTTTGCTGATCTGGTTCCTGAATCAGGAAAAGTTTATACTCAGATGGCTCTTCATTGGTTTGATAAGACAAAAGCAGCTTACGTTGACTTTAGTCAAATTTCATGTCCTGTTCTCGTCATTTCTGGGACTAAGGATAAGATGACTCATCCTAATATTGCCAGAAGAACGGCTAAGAACTACCGTGATTCCTTTCTTGTCTCCTTAACGGGTGCAGATCACATGTATGAAAGTGGCAAATTCCAGCAGAAGACCTTGAAGGTTATTAAGGGCTGGAGTCAGCAAAATGGTTTTGTGGACTAGTCACGAAGCATAATCAGAAAAAAGTTGGAAGGTGATTCCGGCTTTTTTAGTTTATTATTTAAGATGTCTTTTTGAAAATTTAGAAAATTTAGTCACAAAGAGCCATCACTATGGTATAATTGAAAAAAAGTATGTATTGGAGAACACCCATGGCGATAATAATGGATGGTAAGGCCCTAGCTGCTAAAATGCAGGATCATTTGCATGAAAAGGTAGAACGCCTTAAAGAAAAGGAATGGATTGTGCCAGGACTCGTGGTAATCATGGTTGGTGATAACCCAGCTAGTCAGGTTTATGTGCGCAACAAGGAACGTGCTGCTAAAAAGGCTGGTTTCCATAGCCAGACAGTCAACCTTTCTGAGAGTATCAGCGAGGAAGAATTGATTGAGGTTATTGAGCAATATAATCAGGATCCGCTATTCCATGGTATTTTGGTTCAGTTGCCATTACCAAATCATATTAATGAAATGCGTATTCTTTTGGCTATTGATCCTAAAAAAGATGTCGATGGTTTCCATCCTATGAATACTGGTAATCTTGGAATGGTCGTCGTCAAATGGTACCTTGTACACCTGCTGGGATTATGGAAATCCTTCGTGAGTACAATGTTGAATTGGAAGGTAAGACAGCGGTTATTATCGGACGCAGTAACATTGTTGGTAAACCTATGGCTCAGCTTCTTCTAGAAAAAAATGCTACAGTTACCTTGACCCACTCACGAACACCGCATTTGGCTAAGGTTTGTAGCAAGGCAGATGTCTTGATTGTAGCTATTGGACGTGCAAAATTTGTAACAGAAGACTATGTCAAAGAGGGTGCCGTTGTCATTGATGTGGGAATCAACCGTGATGAAGAAGGCAAACTTTGTGGTGACGTTGATTTTGATCAAGTGAAAGATAAGGTTGGCATGATCACGCCTGTTCCAGGTGGTGTAGGCCCTATGACCATTACCATGCTTATGGAACAGACCTATCAAGCTGCTCTTCGTAGTGCGAAAGGATAGTTTATGAAAGTTGATGACGATTTAGCTAGGCAAGTGATAAAACCTCGCTTGAGAGAGTCCCATAAGGGTTCTTACGGTCGAGTGCTTTTAGTTGGTGGGCTTTACCCTTATGGTGGTGCCATCATTATGGCTGCCGTAGCTTGTGTCAATAGTGGGGCAGGCCTGGTCACAGTAGCTACGGATCGTGACAATATCACAGCCCTTCATGCCCATCTCCCTGAAGCCATGGCTTTTGACCTTAGGGAGACTGAAAGATTTCTTGATAATCTTAGGGCAGCTGATGTGGTATTAATCGGTTCTGGTCTTGGTGAGGATGGTGCAGCTAGCCAGGCTATCGACTTGGTGCTAGCAAATATTAGGACAGATCAGAACTTGGTTGTTGATGGTTCAGCTCTCAATCTTTTGGCTAAGAAAAATAAGAAGGACTTACCAGATTGTCACCTTACTCTTACCCCACATCAAAAAGAATGGGAACGCTTGTCTGGTTTAAGGATTCCGGAGCAGACAGTTTCAAACACTCAGAAAGCCCTGAGAGAGTTCCAAGCTGGGACAATCCTAGTTGCCAAGAGTCACAAGACCGCTGTCTATCAAGGTGAAAAAGTAGCTCATTTAGAAGTTGGTGGACCCTATCAAGCCACAGGAGGCATGGGAGATACCCTGGCTGGTATGATTACTGGTTTTCTGGCCCAATTCGCTTCCATTGATCGCTATAAGGCTGTCACAGTAGCTACCTGGCTTCACTCAGCTATCGCAGATGATTTGGCTAAAAACGCCTATGTGGTTTTACCGACTCATATCAGTAAAGCCATTCCTAGCTGGATGAAAAAGTTGTCATTATAATCTAAAAAAACGTGTCTTATATTGAGGCAAGTTTTTTTTTAGATTTCGACATTTTTTTAAGTTTGCTAAAGCTTATTTGTGATAAAATAAAAGAGAATTTTTATGAGAACATAGAGGAAAAAAAGTGACATCATTTTCGAAAAAACTCAGTCAAAAATGGGAAAAACAGCGCCAAAAACGAAAAGAAAAACGAGCGAATAAACCTAGAAAGCCAGTAAACATCTCCCGTCGTGTTTACTTGCTTTTTGGTGTAGTCTTTGTCCTTTTTTTGTTGCTTTTTGCACGTTTGACCTATATGCAGGTTTATAACAAATCGTTTTATACGAAGAAATTAGAGGATAATTCTAAGTATACAGTTAGGATTGCAAGCGAACGTGGGCAAATTTTTGATGCTAAAGGGGTTGCCCTCACGACCAACCAGAGTAAGGATGTTATCACCTTTACACGTAGTAATTTGGTGTCATCAGATACGATGAAGAAGGTCGCTGAAAAGTTGGCGACCATGGTGACTTTGACGGAAACGAAGGTAACAGCACGTCAAAAACGAGATTTCTATCTAGCGGATTCTGCCACTTATAAGCGTGTTGTTAATGAACTTCCAAACGACAAGAAAACAGATAAGTTTGGTAATAAATTAGCTGAAGCTACTATTTACAACAATGCTGTTGATGCAGTTCCTGATGAAGCAGTGGATTACTCTGAGGATGAACTTAAGATTGTCTACATTTACTCACAGATGAATGCTGTTTCTAATTTCTCAACAGTCACATTGAAAACAGGAGACTTGACGCCTGAACAAATTGCGATTGTAGCAGCTAAACAGAAGGAACTCAATGGTATTACGGTTGCTAAGGATTGGGAACGTCATACGGTTGATTCAGCCTTGTCACCTCTCATCGGTAAAGTATCAAGCTCAGAAGCAGGTTTGCCACAAGAAGATGCTAAGGAATACCTCAAAAAAGGGTATGCTCTTAATGACCGTGTAGGAACGTCCTATCTAGAAAAAGAATATGAAGAGAAACTACAAGGAAAACATACTGTTCGTGAGATTACAGTAGACAAGGAAGGCAAAGTTGCTAGTGATAAAATCACTCAAAAGGGCAGCAAGGGGAATAATCTGCAGTTGACCATCGACCTTGATTTCCAAAAGGGAGTTGAAGACATCCTAGGTCAACAGCTTTCTTCAGAAATTTCAGAGAATAAAGCAACCTATTCTGAAGGAATGTATGCAGTGGTTATGAATGCTGACACTGGTGCTGTGCTTGCCATGGCAGGGCAAACATGAACAAGGTGCACAAGATTTTAAGGCCAATGCTTTAGGAACAATCACTGATGTCTTCATTCCAGGATCTGTTGTTAAGGGAGCAACCTTAACTGCTGGTTGGCGTTCAGGTGCTATCTATGGGAACCAGGTCTTGACTGACCAACCAATCAACATTGCCGGTTCAGCCCCTATCACATCTTGGTTTACAGACCAAGGTAGCCGTGCTATTACCGCGACACAGGCTCTAGAATACTCATCAAATACCTATATGGTGCAGATTGCAATTAAACTACTTGGCCAACAGTATGTTCCAGGTATGGCCTTGTCGACTGATAATATGGATAAGGCCATGACGACACTTCGTGATACCTATGCTGATTTTGGTATGGGCGTGTCTACAGGACTTGATTTACCTGGAGAATCAGAAGGTTACATTTCTAAGAATTACAATGTAGCCAACGTTTTGACAGAGGCCTTTGGTCAGTACGATTCTTATACAACCATTCAGCTAGCTCAGTATGTTGCTTCAATTGCCAATGGTGGTAAACGTGTAGCACCTCATATCGTTGGAGGTATCTACGATGCAGGATCTAATGGTAGTCTAGGAACACTAGCTTCAACGGTAGATACACGTGTGTTAAATACCTTACCTCTTGATTCTGAGCAGATGGGGATTATCCAACAAGGCTTTAATGATGTCGTTAATTCAGGATCCAGCCTTGCGACTGGTAAAGCTATGGCAAGTTCTATCATTCCAATCAGTGGTAAAACAGGGACAGCCGAAACCTATGCGACGGATGCTTCTGGTAACTCTGTAACAACGGTTAACCTTAATGCCGTGGCCTATGCGACCGCCAAAGATGGTACGAAGTTGGCAGTTGGGATTATGTACCCACATGCTCTAGATTGGAAGAGTAAGGCCCATCAAAATGCAGTCAAAGCTATTATGGAGCTTTACCAAAATACCCACTAAACATCTAAAATCTCTTGTGCCTTGCACGAGGGATTTTTCTGTGATATAGTGTTTGAGTGTTTATTCTTGGCTAAAGACTTATCCATGACAGTGACAAAAGATAAGCGATGAATAAAAAAATAAAAAGAACAGGAGGCCTTCATGCTTTATCCTACTCCAATTGCGAAGCTGATTGATAGTTTTTCAAAACTCCCTGGAATTGGGGCTAAAACAGCGACACGCCTAGCTTTTTATACCATTAGCATGTCTGATGAAGATGTCAATGATTTCGCAAAAAACCTCTTGGCAGCAAAACGTGAATTGACTTATTGTTCGGTATGTGGTCGTTTGACAGATGACGATCCATGTAACATTTGTACCGATGAAACCAGAGACCGTACTAAGATTTTGGTTGTTGAAGACTCCAAAGATGTTTCAGCTATGGAGAAGATTCAGGAATACCGTGGTCTCTATCATGTGCTCCAAGGGCTTATTTCCCCTATGAATGGTGTTGGGCCAGATGATATTAACCTGAAAGTTTGATTACCCGTCTTATGGATAGCGAGGTTGACGAGGTTATCATTGCTACTAATGCAACAGCAGATGGTGAGGCAACCTCTATGTATATTTCACGTGTCCTTAAACCTGCAGGAATCAAGGTGACTCGTTTAGCGCGTGGTTTGGCTGTCGGTTCTGACATTGAGTATGCTGATGAAGTGACCTTGCTAAGAGCTATCGAAAATCGAACAGAACTATAAGTAAAAAGTGTTGGTCAGTCCAGCGCTTTTTGTTTGTAGTAAATAGGTTTCTCATTAAAAATTTGGTAAAATAAAGTAAGCGCTTTTATAACGAGGAATCATGATGAAGATTGAAAAGGTTTTAAACAACAATGTTGTCCAAGCTTTGGATAATAATGTGGAATACATTGTCATGGGTAAGGGGCTAGGCTTTCAAAAGAGGGTCGGAGACCTTGTTGATAAGGAAAAGATTGAAAAGACTTTTGTTTTGGAAAATACAGAGGTAGTAGAGGAATGGTCTCGTGTTTATGTCAATTTACCTGATGGTGAAATGCAAGTCTTTTTGAATATTCTTACTTTTGCTGAGGCTGTCTTGCAAACCAAGTTTGAACCCTCTTTTTTCATCGCTCTTGCAGACCACCTACATTACGCTATTGAAAGAAGTAGAGAAGGTGTTTCTTTGCAGAATCCCTTGGCTTGGGAGGTTCGAAAATTTTATCCTCGGGAGTATGAAATTGGGAAACAAGCCCTTCGTTTGATTGCCAAGGATTTAGAAGTCCAGTTGGCAGATGCTGAGGCTGCCTCTGTCGCCTTACATTTTGTCAATGCACAAAAAGATGCGGGTCTCCATGAAAAAGATCGACAGATGACTCAAATTGTGGTTGGGATTAGTGACATTGTCCGTCTTCATTTTGGTTATGATTTGGAGGAGGATAGTTTCTCGTATAACCGTTTTATGACCCATCTACAATACCTAGCACAACGTATTGTGAGCGGAGTTAGTGGTGGCAAGAATGATGCTTTCCTTTACGAACAAGTTAAGGTCAATTATCCAGAGTCTTTTGTCTGTACACAAAAGATTGTTGCATATATCAAGATAAGTTATGCCTTTGAACTAAGTTTAGATGAGCAGGTCTTTTTAACCATTCATATTCAACGTCTAAGGGATAATTTAGATAAGTAAGCGATTCCCAGAGACGTCCTACAAAAAGCAGACAATTAGCCTTAAGTCTGCTTTTTCTGTGTCCTTATGGTATAATGAGGTGATTAATATTAGACCAAAAATACTCTGGACTAGTATTCTATGTATTTGAGTATTTGTATAAAAAAGCTAATGAGTTAGTGAAAGGAAGCGAGCGGTTCTATGCTTGAAGTGAGCATAGCCGTTCCTAAAGTATCTTATGTATATTGAAATGATTGATGAGACTGGACAAGTCTCTGAGAAATTAAAAGAACAAACCTTGGAGTTGCTAGATTTTGCAGCACAAAGACTTGGTAAGGAAGATAAGGAAATGGCGGTTACATTTGTAACCAACGAACGTAGCCATGAGCTAAATCTGGAGTATCGCGATACGGACCGTCCAACGGATGTTATTAGTTTGGAGTATAAGCCAGAATTAGACATTAGCTTTGATGAGGAAGAGTTGGCTGAAAATCCTGAATTAGCTGAAATGATGGGAGAGTTTGATAGTTATATCGGTGAACTCTTTATTTCTGTTGATAAGGCTCACGAGCAAGCTGAGGATTATGGTCATAGTTTCGAGCGTGAGATGGGCTTCTTGGCTGTTCACGGTTTTCTTCACATCAATGGCTACGACCATTACACCCCAGAAGAAGAAGCGGAAATGTTTGGATTACAGGAAGAAATTTTGACTGCTTATGGACTTACGCGACAATAACCCACAAAAAAAGTGGAAAAACAGAGAATTTACAGCTAGTTTTGAGTTTGCTCTAACAGGGATTATCACAGCTTTTAAAGAAGAACGCAACATGCGCAAGCACTTGGTTTCAGCTATCTTGGTGGTGTTGGCTGGCTTGATTTTTCGGGTGTCTGCGACAGAATGGCTCTTTCTTTTGATGGCAGTTTTTCTCGTAATTGCCCTAGAGATTGTTAATTCTGCCATTGAAAATGTTGTCGATTTGGCCAGTAATTATCACTTTTCGATGCTAGCCAAAAATGCCAAGGATATGGCTGCAGGAGCTGTTTTAGTGGTTTCTTGTTATGCACTCATTACAGGTATGATTGTTTTTATACCTAAAATTTGGCACTTAATTTTTAATTAAAAGGAAATAGGAAAGAAGTTATATGACATTTAAATCAGGATTTGTGGCTATTCTTGGCCGTCCTAATGTAGGAAAATCAACGTTTTTGAACCATGTTATGGGGCAAAAAATTGCTATTATGAGTGATAAGGCTCAAACAACCCGTAATAAAATTATGGGGATTTACACAACTGATAAGGAACAGATTGTCTTTATTGATACACCAGGGATTCACAAACCTAAAACGGCTCTTGGGGATTTCATGGTGGAATCTGCTTATTCAACCCTTCGTGAAGTAGATACCGTCCTCTTTATGGTACCAGCGGATGAACCCCGTGGTAAGGGTGATAATATGATTATCGAACGTCTTAAACAAGCTAAGGTTCCAGTTATCTTGGTAATCAATAAGATTGACAAGGTTCATCCAGATCAGCTCCTAGAGCAGATTGAGGATTTCCGTACACAAATGGATTTCAAGGAGATTATTCCGATATCTGCCCTCCAAGGGAACAATGTTTCTCATCTTGTGGATGTCTTGAGTGATAACCTTGAGGAAGGGTTCCAATATTTCCCAGCGGACCAAATCACCGACCACCCAGAGCGTTTCTTGGTATCGGAGATGATTCGTGAAAAAGTCCTTCAGTTGACACGTGAAGAAATTCCACACTCTGTTGCGGTTGTCATTGATGAGATGAAGCGTGATGAAGACACGGATAAGATTCATATTCGTGCGACAATCATGGTTGAGCGTGACAGCCAAAAAGGTATTGTCATTGGTAAGCAAGGTTCCATGCTCAAGAAAATTGGTACCCTTGCTCGTAAAGATATTGAAGTCATGCTTGGGGACAAGGTCTTCCTTGAAACCTGGGTTAAGGTTAAGAAAAATTGGCGTGATAAGAAATTAGATCTTGCCGATTTCGGATACAACGAAAAAGAATATTAAAAAGCTGGGCACTTGCTCGGCTTTCTTGTTAGAAGGAGGAGCAGATGCCTGAGTTACCTGAGGTAGAAACTGTTAGACGAGGGTTAGAAAGATTGGTAGTAGGCCGGACCATTTTGTCTGTTGAAGTTAAGGTCCCGAAAATGATTAAGACCTCCTATGATAGTTTTTTAAATGACTTACCTGGCCAAACTATTCAAGCCATGCGACGTAGAGGTAAGTACTTGATTTTTGACTTTGGACAATTGATTATGGTTTCCCACTTGCGCATGGAAGGAAAATACCTCTTGTTTACAGATCAGGTTCCTGCTAATAAGCATTTCCATCTTTTCTTTACCTTAGATGATGGCTCGACTCTTGTTTATCAGGATGTCCGTAAGTTTGGGACCTTTGATTTATTGGCTAAAAATCAAGAGGAGGCTTATTTTACAAAGAAAAAGCTTGGTCCTGAGCCTACTAAGAAGGCTTTTAAATACGCCCCGTTTGAGAGAGCCTTGATGACCTCTGCAAAGCCCATTAAAAGTCTCCTTTTGGAGCAGAAATTGGTGGCTGGTCTAGGCAATATCTATGTTGATGAGGTGCTTTGGGCAGCTAAGGTTCATCCTGAGACGCCAGCAAAGAAACTCAGCAAGGCAGCTATGAAGCGGGTCCATGATCAAACGATTGCTATTTTACAGCTAGGAATTGAAAAAGGTGGCTCAACCATAAGGACTTATCGTAATGCTCTTGGTGAGGATGGGACCATGCAGAACTATTTACAGGTTTACGGAAAGACGGGACAGCCTTGTCCACGCTGCGCAAGCACAATTGAGAAAATCAAGTTAGGAGGGAGAGGAACACATTTGTGTCCTCATTGTCAGAAACGATGATTATTGGGTTAACAGGTGGTATTGCTTCAGGAAAATCTACTGTTGTTGAAATGATTAAAGAGGCAGGTTACAAGGTCATTGACGCTGATCAGCTTGTACACGACATGCAGGCCCAAGGGGGCCGTCTGTACCGTGCCTTGCTTGATTGGTTGGGAGAGGGAATTCTCCTTCCTAATGGAGAATTGAATCGTCCTAAACTAGGGCAACTGATATTTTCCAATGGGGAGATGAGACAGCGGTCTGCTGAGATTCAAGGGACAATTATTCGAGAGGAACTAGCAGCTCAGAGGGATCGTTTGGCCAAGGAAGAAGATGTTTTTTTCATGGATATTCCCTTGCTTATTGAGAATGGGTATCAGGACTGGTTTGATCAGATTTGGTTGGTGGCAGTGTCACCGGAGATCCAGTGCCAACGCTTGATGAAACGTAATCACTTAAGTGTTGAGGAAGCTAAGCTGCGTATTGATAGCCAGATGTCTTTAGCTGAGAAAATGCCTTATGCCAGCTTGGTTCTTGATAATAACGGTAGTCTCGATGATTTGAAGAAAAAGGTTAAGAGTGCAATAAATGATTTAACGAGCTCCTCATAGCTAGCCATTGTGATATAATGGATAGTGAATTTTAGAAAGAAGATGATTATTTGCGCCAAAAAGAACTTAAAAGTACTGATTGGCAACGTAACCTTAAAATTGCATGGATAGGAACCTTTTTTACTGGAGCTAGTTTCTCCATTGTTATGCCTTTTATGGCCCTCTACATTGAGGAACTGGGTGTTAAAGGAGATATGGTCGAATGGTATGCTGGCTTGTCTGTTGCCATCTCTGCCTTAGCTTCTGCCTTGGTTTCTCCTGTTTGGGGACGCCTGGCTGACCGTTATGGTCGAAAGCCCATGATGATCAGGGCCAGCATGGTGATGACTTTTACAATGGGAGGTCTTGCCTTAGTCCCAAATGTTTTCTGGCTACTTTTCTTGAGAACGCTGAATGGTTTATTTGCGGGCTATGTCCCAAATGCCACAGCATTAATTGCTAGTCAGGCTCCTCAGAACCGTTCTGGCTATGCCCTGGGGACCTTGTCTACGGGTCTAACGGCAGGTGTTCTGATTGGTCCTTTGTTAGGTGGTACCTTGTCTGAGGCGTTTGGTATGAGGGGCACCTTTTTTTATTGGTTGGACTCATTCTATTTATCTGCTGCCTCTTAACTATTTTTTTGGTTTGCGAGAGGATTTCCAGCCTGTCGAAAAGGGAGAGATGATGACCCTTTCTCAAGTTTTTTTGCAAAAAAATTCCTAGCAAATCTATGTTGATTGGACTTTTTTTGTGACCAGTATGATTATCCAGATTTCTGCCCAATCGATTGCGCCTATGTTGGCCCTTTACATTCGTTATTTAGGTCAGAGGGAAAATATCCTTTTTACTCAGGGTTAATTGTTTCTGCTATGGGCTTCTCTAGTCTCTTAAGTACCCCTTTTTCTGGGAAAAACTGGGAGACCGTATTGGAAATCATCGCCTGCTTTTTAATGGGGCTGTTTTTATAGCTTTCTCTTGTATTTCCTCTGTGGTTTTGCCGGTTCAGCCTTGCAACTGGGTATCTTACGTTTTGCCTATGGCTTTGGTGTGGGTGCCCTTATGCCTAGTGTCAATTCTTTATTGACCAAGATGACACCCAAAGAAGGAATCTCAAGAATATTTAGCTTTAATCAAAGCTTTTCATATATTGGACAGGTTTTAGGTCCTTTTGTTGGGTCAGCAGTTGCGACAGGGCTTGGTTATCGCTGGGTCTTCTTTGTGACTGCGATGATTGTCTTTGGAAATTTTGTCTGGTCCTTAATCATCTTTAGAAAATTGCTAGGAGTCAAGAATATAGGTGAGAGTTAAAATCAATTTAAAGTGTAGTGAATGTGGGAGCATCAACTATCTCACAAGTAAAAATAAACAGAATCATCCTGAGAAAATTCAGGTACCCAAATTCTGCCCTAAGGATAGAAAAGTAACCTTACATGTTGAATCTTAAAGGGTTCTATGGTAGAATAAAAAGGACTTTTTCGGAGGAATAACTATGTACGACTTATTATTAACGCTGCTCTTGGTGATGTCAGCTATTATTGTGATTGCGGTATTTATGCAGCCACAAAAAAATCCAAGTAGCAATGTCTTTGATGGTGGTGGGTCAGAAGCACTATTTGAACGTAGTAAACCACGTGGTTTTGAAGCCTTTATGCAACGCTTTACAGGAATCATGGTTTTTCTATGGATTGTAGATGCAATCGTCCTTTCCATTCTCTCAAGTAAGTAATGAGCTGACTGAGGTTGGCTCATTTTTTGCGTTATAGTCAATAAATAAAAGAAAAGGAAATCATGAAAGAAACTATTATAAATTATTTGAAGGAGCATGGGAAATCCAGTGTAAACGACATTGCCCAGGCTCTTAATCATGCTGGGGGAGAAAAGTTCCCTCAGCTCATCAAGGCCATATCAGCCATGGAAAGTAAGGGGCAGTTGCGTTTTAACCGAGATGGCTCTGTATCCTTGCGTCCTAAGAAAGAAAATCCTAATCAGGTGACTGTTGAAGGTGTCTTCCGTGCCAATAAGAATGGCTTTGGTTTTTTGCATGTCGATGACAGTGAAGATGATATGTTCATCGGTCGTAATGATGTTGGCCATGCCATTGACGGTGATACTGTTGCTGTTGTCATCAAGAAGCCAGCGGATCGTTTGCGTGGGACTGCAGCGGAAGCACGAGTTGTTGAAATTGTAGAACGTTCGCTTAAGACTGTTGTAGGGAAATTTATTCTTAGCGACGAGAAAGAACCTTATGCGGGTTACATTAAGTCTAAAAACCAAAAAATTCAGCAGCCAATTTATATCAAGAAAGAACCAGTTGCCCTAGATGGTACTGAAATTATCAAGGTTGATATTGAAAAATACCCTAACCGTCACTATGATTATTTCGTAGGAAGTGTTCGTGACATTATTGGTCATCAGGGGGATGCCGGTATTGATGTCTTGGAAGTTTTGGAATCAATGGATATTGTTTCAGAGTTCCCAGAGGATGTCATGGCGGAAGCAGAAGCTGTCCCAGATGCGCCAAGTCAGGAAGACCTCGTTGGTCGTGTTGACCTTCGTCAAGAGGTAACCTTTACTATTGACGGAGCCGATGCTAAGGACTTGGACGATGCGGTCCATATCAAACGTTTGCCAAATGGTAACTTTGAACTTGGTGTTCATATTGCCGATGTGTCCTACTATGTCACTGAAGGGTCTGCTCTTAACCGTGAGGCTGTAGCACGTGGGACCTCTGTTTATGTGACAGACCGCGTGGTGCCAATGTTGCCTGAGCGTCTTTCAAATGGCATTTGTTCACTAAATCCCAATGTTGATCGCTTGACGCAGTCAGCTATTATGGAGATTACTCCTAAAGGTAAGGTGGTTAATCATAAGATTTGTCAATCTGTGATTAATACAACCTTCCGTATGACCTACAGTGATGTCAATGAGATGTTGGCTGGAAATCCAGAAAAGATTGAGCAGTTTAAGCCAATCATGGATTCTGTATCAGCTATGGCAGAATTGCATAAGATTTTAGAAGACATGCGTGAGCGTCGTGGTGCCCTAAACTTTGATACATCTGAAGCTCGTATCTTGGTTAATGAGAAGGGAATGCCAGTGGATATCGTGGTGCGTGAACGTGGAACAGCCGAGCGAATGATTGAATCCTTCATGTTGGCTGCCAATGAATGTGTGGCAGAGCACTTTGCTAAGGCTAAGTTGCCATTTATCTACCGTATCCACGAAGAGCCAAAAGCTGAGAAATTGCAACGCTTCATGGATTATGCCTCTATCTTTGGTGTTCAAATCAAAGGAACTGCCAATAAGATGGATCAGCTAGACTTGCAAGAGTTTATGGCCAAAGTTCAGGGAAAACCTGGAGCAGAAGTCATGAACATGATGCTGCTTCGTTCAATGCAACAAGCCCGCTATTCAGAACACAATCATGGACACTACGGACTTGCGGCTCAGTACTATACCCACTTTACTAGTCCAATCCGTCGTTACCCAGATCTCTTGGTTCACCGAATGATTCGTGAGTACACTAACAATATGTCTCAAGAGACGCGTGAACATTTTGAAGAGGTTATTCCTGAGTTAGCGACATCATCTTCAACTCTTGAACGTCGTGCCATTGATGCCGAACGTGTCGTTGAAGCTATGAAAAAAGCGGAATACATGGAAGAGTTTGTTGGCCAAGAATTCGATGGTATTGTCGGAAGTGTGGTTAAATTTGGTATGTTTGTGGAATTGCCAAATACTATCGAAGGTTTGGTTCACATCACGACCCTTCCAGAATTTTACAATTACAATGAACGTACCATGACACTTCAGGGTGAGAAAACTGGTAAGACTTTCCGAGTTGGTCAGCCTATCCGTGTCAAATTAACACGTGCGGATAAGGAAACCGGAGACATTGACTTCCAATACCTTCCAAGCGAGTATGATGTCACTGAAAAAGTAGATCACAAGGCTCGTCAGGAACGTGAAGAAAAGGCAAAAGCCTTCCGCAATAGAGGTCCACGTCGTGACCGTCAAAATGGAGACTTCGAACGTCGTGGTAAACGTGGGGATAACCGTAACCGTCAAGACGGTAATGGTCGTAAAGGTTCTTATGACGAAAAACGTAAGTCATCTAAGAAACCCGACAAGCGTAAGAATCAAAACCGTCCTCATAATGATAACAAGGGACGTGAGAGTGGCCGTCGTAAGAAGAAAGGGAACAAACCTTTCTACAAGGACGTTGCTAAAAAACGAAAATAGGATGAGAATGGAGGGACTGCTATGCCAAAGGGTGAAGGCAATGTTGTTGCTCAGAATAAAAAGGCTAGACATGATTATAGTATCGTTGATACTATTGAAGCAGGTATCGTGCTAACAGGGACGGAGATTAAATCCGTTCGTGCGGCACGCATCCAACTAAAAGATGGCTATGCCCAAATCAAGAATGGTGAAGCCTGGTTAATCAATGTTCATATTGCTCCTTTTGAGCAAGGTAATATTTGGAATCAGGATCCAGACCGTACGAGAAAATTATTGCTCAAGAAGAAGCAAATCACCAAACTTCAAAATGACCTTAAGGGAACAGGAATGACCTTGGTTCCTTTGAAGGTATACCTAAAAAACGGTTTTGCCAAGGTATTGCTTGGTATTGTCAAAGGGAAACATGATTATGATAAACGTGAATCTATCAAACGTCGTGAACAAGAACGTGATATCAAACGTATTATCAAGAGTGTTAACCGTTAAAACGCCTATCATCTAAGACTGCTATAGTCCTAGATGATTTTTTGTTTTTGGCTTTAAGACATGATATAATGGGAGTACCATACGGTCTTTAGTTAGGATAGCAGGTATACCTAACTCTGGTCGTGATACTGTAAAGGAGATTAGCGATGCCAGTAGATGCTAAAACAAAATACAAGGCCAAGAAGACAAAGATTGTTTTCTTCGACATTGACGACACCCTTCGTGTCAAAAAGACAGGCTACATTCCTGAGTCTATTAAGGCTGTTTTCAAAGGGCTTAAAGAAAAAGGAATTTTGACGGGGATTGCCACAGGACGTGGCTACTATGGTGTCGTTGAGGACATTCGAGACCTAGAGCCCGATTATTTTGTAACCATCAATGGAACTTATGTGATTAATCGAAAGGGGAAGAAATTTATAACCAGCCCCTAGCTCGTGAAGTTACAGAAGCCTTTGTTGCTTGGTGCAAGGAGATTGGGATTGCTTGGGGCTTTGCCGGTAAGGATAAGCCAGTTGTCTCAGAGCGTTCAGATTTGATTGATGATGCTATGAAACCAGTCTATGGTCTTTGTGATGTGGAGCCAGACTTCCATTTGTCGAACGATGTTTACCATATGTGGACTTTTGCGGAAAATGATGGTGAGCTTGAGTTACCAGAAGAACTTGCGACACATGTTCGTATGGTACCTTGGCACGAACACTCATCTGACGTCGTAGCAAATGGTATCTCAAAAGCATCTGGTGTCGAGCATGTCTTGGAGCATGAAAACCTTAAACCGGTCAATGCTATGATGTTTGGGGATGGTCCAAACGATATGGAGATTTTTGACTATGTTGGACTTAAGGTTGCCATGGGTAATGCCACACCAGAACTGAAAGAAAAAGCAGATTACGTTACAGGAACAGTAGAAGAAGATGGCATTTTCAATGCCTTGGAGGAACTCGGATTGGTAGAAAAAGAACTTCATTTCCCACAACTTGACTTGGATGCAGTAGAAGGTCCAGTCGCAACAATTAAAACAAACCATGGTGATTTGGTCATCAAGCTTTTCCCTGACCATGCACCGTTAACAGTTACTAACTTTGTCAATTTGGCCAAGAGTGGCTACTATGACGGTGTGATTTCCACCGTATTATCAAGGACTTTATGATTCAAGGTGGTGACCCAACTGGTACTGGAATGGGTGGTGAGTCAAGCTTTGGTGGTAGCTTCCAGGATGAATTTTCTGAAGAGCTCTATAACCTCCGTGGTGCGCTTTCTATGGCCAATGCTGGACCAGATACTAATGGTAGTCAGTTCTTCATCGTTCAAACGCCTGAAATTCCTTATGCTAAAAAGGAACTCGAACGTGGTGGTTGGCCAGCACCAATCGCGGAAGCTTATGCTGAAAATGGTGGAACACCTCACCTAGACCGTCGCCACACAGTCTTTGGTCAATTGGTGGATGAAGACTCTTACAAGGTGCTTGATGAGATTGCCAATGTTGAGGTTGGGGCTCAAGATAAGCCACTTGAGGATGTTGTGATTGAAACAGTTGAGGTAGCAGACTAAGATGAAAATTGGAGACAAGCTTAGGGGTGTTATCACAGGCATCAAGCCTTACGGTGCCTTTGTTTCATTGGAAAATGGTACCACAGGCTTGATTCACATCTCGGAGATTAAGACAGGTTATATCGACAACATCTACAATACCCTCAAGGTAGACCAGGAGGTCTTGGTTCAAGTTGTTGATTTTGATGAATTTACACAAAAGGCTAGTCTTTCTTTGAGAACCCTTGAGGAAGAAAAAAATAAAATCCCTCATCGTCATCGTTTCTCTGATAGTCGTTTGAACTATGGCTTTAAACCCTTGGCAGAAGCAATGCCAGGATGGATTGAAGAAGGACTTGACTATCTTAGACAAGAGCATGAGGAAAAATAGTAAAAGCTGACTCTCGATGAGTCAGCTTTTTTGGTGTTTTCGATTTGGCTACAAACAAAAAGATCTTCAATTTAATTGAAGACCCATGTTTATTAATTAGACATCAAAATAGAGCAATTCTTTTGGTGTGTGTGTGAAGACTTCAAAGCCATCTTTTGTCACATAACCACAGTCCTCGATACGAACACCAACTTTTTCAGGAATGTAAATACCTGGTTCAACAGAGAAGCACATTCCTTCTTCGATTACCAAGTCATTTCCTTCCATGATTGAAGGGAATTCATGCACATCCATTCCGATACCGTGTCCGAGGCGGTGGTTGAAGTATTCACCATAACCAGCTTTTTCAATAACATTACGTGCTGCAGCATCGACTTCGCTGGCAGTTACACCTGGTTTAATCATATCTAGGGCAGCCTGTTGAGCTTCTAAAGTCAAGTGGTAGATTTCTTTTTTGAAATCATCGGGTTTTCCAACAGCGACTGTTCGCGTCATATCTGAAGCATAGCCATTCACCATACAGCCCAAGTCGAAGAGAAGAAGAGCATCTTTTTCAATTTTGTTGCTTCCAGGAATGCCGTGTGGGTTGGCTGCATTGTTACCAGTCAAGACCATAGTTTCAAAGCTCATTTCATAGCCCAAGCGTTTGATGCCAAATTCGATTTGAGCAATGATGTCTGTTTCAGTAACGTCAAGAGAGATATTGTCGAAACCGATATTAACAGCTTTATCAGCATAATCACCGGCAACAATCATTTTTTGAATTTCATCAGCTGACTTGATAACGCGCATTTTTTGAATGAATGGTGTCAAGTTTTCAAAGCGACCTTCAAAGACTGTTTGCAATCCTTGGAACTTAGTCACATTGAGATTGTCAAACTCTGCATAAATAATAGAGCTGTCTGTACTTGCTAGACCAGCTTTGATTTTTTGCCATGGATTTTCAGAATCCACATAACCAAAGACTGGGAAGTCGAGTACAGCAGAGGCACGTGCAACCTCAAGAGCAGGAACAAAGAGGGCAGGTTCACGATTTTCGTAGACGAAGAGGAACATTTGGCGTTCATGTGGGTCACAATCAAAACCAGTAAGATAATTGACAGTTACAGGATCTGAAACAATAGCTAGCCCTGCTTTATTTTCATTCAAAAAATGACGAATGCGATCAAGTTTAGACATAGAAAAAACTCCTTTGTATTTCTTACACTCATTCTGTCACTTTTATAGGGAAAATGCAAGTTGTTTTTTGGCTTTTCATTAAATCATTTACTTTCATTGAGACTTTTTTAGGCTAGTTTTGTAAGCGATGGATAGTCTTGGAAACACGAAATGAGAGGCCTTTTTCTGAAATGGCTTTCTTCCTCGTAACCATAAAGAAGGAATCCCTTTCATTTTTTTGTAAAAAATCAGTCAAAATAATTGAAAGTGTTTTCAGAATCTGATACAATTAGCATGAATAAGTGAGCGTAAAATGAGAAAGGAAGTGTTTTTATGAATACTGATGAAACAATTACTATATACGACGTTGCGCGTGAAGCAGGTGTTTCGATGGCGACTGTGTCTCGTGTGGTAAATGGAAATAAAAATGTAAAAGAAAACACCCGAAAAAAAGTGCTTGAGGTCATTGATCGTTTGGATTACCGTCCAAATGCGGTTGCGCGTGGCTTGGCGAGTAAGAAAACCACTACTGTAGGAGTTGTTATTCCAAATATTGCTAATAGTTATTTTGCTACTTTAGCAAGGGGGATTGATGATATTGCTACGATGTACAAGTACAATATTGTTCTTGCATCTAGTGATGAAAATGACGATCATGAAGTTACCGTGATTAACTCTCTATTTGCCAAACAAGTAGACGGTATCATCTTCATGGGTTACCACTTGACGGAAAAAATTCGTGCAGAATTTTCTCGTACCCGTACGCCGATTGTTCTAGCAGGAACAGTAGACCTCGAACACCAATTACCGAGTGTTAACATCGACTATAAAGCTGCCGTTGAGGATTCTGTAACGCAGCTTGCCAAGAATAATGAAAAGGTTGCCTTTGTATCAGGACCACTAATTGATGATATTAATGGCAAGCTCCGTCTAGCTGGTTATAAGGCTGGACTTGAAAAGAATAATTTGCGCTACAATGAAGGACTTGTCTTTGAAGCTAAATATAGCTATAAAGACGGCTTTGATTTAGCACAACGTGTCTTGAACTCTGGTGCCACTGCTGCCTATGTTGGGGAAGATGAATTGGCTGCGGGTCTCTTGAATGGCCTCTTTGCTGCAGGTAAATCAGTTCCAGAAGACTTCGAAATCATCACAAGCAATGACTCACCAATTACAAGCTACACACGTCCAAACCTTTCTAGTATTAATCATCCTCTCTATGATTTAGGGGCAGTTAGCATGCGTATGTTGACTAAAATCATGAATAAGGAAGAGCTTGAAGAAAAAGATGTTATTCTTAATCACGGTATTACCTTACGTCAGTCAACAAAATAAAAAAGGAGTTGGGACATAAGTTTGTCTCAACTTCTCTTTTTTAGAAAAAGGGAGAACCAATGACTTTTGAGGATGCTTATTTTAAAAAGAAAGTCCTAAAACCTGATAGCCTAGAGCCTTTTGGTTTTACAGCTACCGAGCAAGGCTATGAGTTCAGAAAAACACTGATAGCTGAAGAACTTGAAGCTCGATTGTTTATTGATTTAGAAGGTAAGCTGACGGGACAGGTTGTCGATAGTGATTTTGATGAGCCTTATGATATCTTCAGGAGTCCTCAGGCTACTGGAACTTACGTTGGTCAAGTCAGAGAAGCTTATGGAGAACTTCTGTCACAGGTAGCTGATTCTTGTTATGAAGATCAATTATTCTCATTTCCACAAGCTAATCGCCTGGCTAAATTTTTAGCTCAAGAATTTTCAGACCAAGCAGACCAACCTTTCGAGAAGGAACCAAGCTATCTATCTTTTAGAGTTGATGGTAAATGGTATGCCTTGTTTTTTCCTCTTAAGGGAGAAAAACTAGGGCTTGATGGAGAAAAGGCAGAATTAACATATGATGTGGTTAACCTCAAGGTTAATCCGACGCAAATGGATAAGCTCTTGAAAATGGATGGCGTTTTTCCTAGCTACCATATGTCCAAGAAGACCTGGGTTAGTCTTGTTTTAGATGAGACCTTGCCGGACCAGACCATTTTTGAGCTTCTTAGTGAAAGTCGTTCCCTAGTGGCTCCCAAACATCTTAGAAAGGCTTCGGAGCCTCATTATTGGATTATCCCGGTAAATTTGAAATACTACGATATTGGGGATGAGTTTTCCGCAAATGAGGAGATTCTTTGGACACAGAAAGCTAGTATGCAAAAGGGAGATTTTGTGGCTATCTATATTACGGCACCTACCAAGGCCATCCGTTACGTCTGTCAGGTTTTAGAGGCAAATATCCCTAATCAAGGTTATCGTGAAGAGGAGAGTATTAAAGAGTTGATGCGGATTAAGCCCTTATACACTTTTAATGACACTGACTTTGATAGTGATAGACTAAAGAGTTTAGGTATTAAAACTGTTCGGGGTCCTAGACATATGACGGAAGAGTTAGTTCAGGCCTTATCCCCTTACCTAAAAGAAAAATAGAAGGAGGACATCATGCGAATTTTGATTGCACCTGATTCATTTAAGGAAAGTTTATCTGCAAAAGAGGTCGCCTTAGCTCTCAAATCGGGCTTTGAAAATGCCTTACCCGACGCTGATTTTGACCTTATGCCAATAGGCGATGGTGGTGAAGGGACCTTAGATGCTCTTGCTGAAAATCTAAATCTTGAGAAGAAAAGTATCAAGATTCCTCATGCCTATACAAGTGATGGAAGTGTTTCTTTTGCCAGTAATGGTCAGACTGCCATTTTTGAAATGGCTGCGATTTGTGGCTTAGAGCATATTTCTAAGGAAAAACGAAATCCTCTAGCTCTAACGACACAAGGCGTAGGTGAACTAATTGTTCATTTGGTTCAATCTGGCATCCGAGAGTTTATTATAGGCGTAGGTGGATCTGCTACCAATGATGGTGGTATTGGTATGGCATATGGATTGGGTTATCGTTTTTATGATTCTGAAGGACAGGAGCTTGAGCCAATAGGTGCTAATCTTGGTCTCATTAAGAAGGTATTCTCTAAAAATAAGCTTGATTTGTCTGGTGTCACCATTCGTCTGATTACTGACGTAGATAGCCCCCTGTGTGGCCGAGATGGAGCAACCTATATTTTTGGTGGACAAAAAGGCTTGTCTCCTTCACAATTTAAAAAAGTTGATCAAGATATGTCACAATTCTACACTAACTTTGCTCCAGAAGTTTTAAAACTGGCTGGTTCAGGGGCGGGAGGAGGTATGGCTGCAGGCCTGGTGGCCTTTGCAGGTGCAGAAATTAAATCAGGGATTGACTTTGTACTTGATTGTGTTGATTTTGACCAACGTGTGATGTCTGCTGATTTGGTTATAGTAGGAGAAGGACGTATGGATAGCCAGTCCTTGTCTGGTAAGGCACCGGTCGGGGTGGCTAGGCGGACACCATCAGCTATTCCTGTCATTGCTATCTGCGGTAGTCTGAAGGATGACTTGCCTGATTTTCCAGTAGCAGGTATTTCAGCTGCCTTTCCCATTATTGGACAAGTATCAGACTTAGACCAAGTTTTAGCTGCTGCCAAGGAGAATCTCTATCGAACAGGACTCAATATTGGGAATCTCATCAAGCTCAGTAAAACATTGTGATATAAGAAAAAAAGCTGACGTTGCGTCAGCTTTTATTTTCCAAATAGTTTAGCGAAAAAAATCCTTTTTTTCAGTAACAGGTTCAGTTTCTTTAGGAGCGAGGGTATCAGGATAGAGCTCTGAAAAATAACACTTTATCAAGATTCTCTGCTTGATTACTATGTACAATAAGACCGTATGGTGAATGGGCCTTGGCCTCATCCACGATAGTAGCTGAAATGTTGAGTGCTTGAGCCGTTTTTGATATAGGTAAATTGTATCTGGTCAGCTAATTTTTGGCGATAGCTTGAGACTAAGATTCAGGGTAAACGGCTTGTAAGTCTTTTAAGATCTGCGGAAAATGGTCAATTACAGTTTTCTTTTCAGCATTTTCCAATAGAACAGCTAGGACTACACGTTCCGCATAGGTTCCAAAATACTGACGAAGTTCATCGGGGTTAAGGCGTTTTTCGCCACTAGCGCATTGGAGTACTTTGTTTTCAAGTGAAGTCATAGGAATCTCCTGTTAGTTTTCTACTTGTATTATACAATATTTTGAATTCCTTTTCATTCAGGTCGTTTTCTGAGATTTTCAAAAACAATTGAAAATATTAAAAAATAGAAAATCGCTAGAAAATTCTGGTTTTAATTTGCTTAAGCCTTGATATTATGGTAATATATAGGTGTAAAAAATTTTAACTCATAAGGAGAGTATTGTAATGTCAATTATTACTGATGTTTACGCACGCGAAGTCCTTGACTCACGCGGTAACCCAACACTTGAAGTAGAAGTTTACACTGAATCTGGTGCATTCGGTCGCGGTATGGTTCCTTCAGGAGCTTCAACTGGTGAACACGAAGCAGTAGAACTTCGTGATGGTGACAAAGCTCGTTACGGTGGTCTTGGTACTCAAAAAGCAGTTGATAATGTAAACAACGTTATTGCTGAACACATCATCGGATTCGACGTACGTGATCAACAAGGTATTGACCGCGCAATGATCGCTCTTGACGGTACTCCAAACAAAGGTAAACTTGGTGCCAACGCTATTCTTGGTGTGTCTATCGCTGTAGCACGCGCAGCTGCTGACTACCTTGAAGTTCCACTTTACAGCTACCTTGGCGGATTCAACACTAAAGTTCTTCCAACTCCAATGATGAACATCATCAACGGTGGTTCTCACTCAGACGCTCCAATCGCTTTCCAAGAATTCATGATTGTACCTGCTGGTGCACCAACATTCAAAGAAGCTCTTCGTTGGGGTGCTGAAATCTTCCACGCACTTAAGAAAATCCTTAAAGAACGTGGACTTGAAACAGCCGTAGGTGACGAAGGTGGTTTCGCACCTCGTTTCGACGGAACTGAAGATGGTGTTGAAACTATCATCAAAGCTATCGAAGCTGCTGGATATGTACCAGGTAAAGACGTATTTATCGGATTTGACTGTGCATCATCTGAATTCTACGATGCAGAACGTAAAGTTTACGACTACACTAAATTTGAAGGTGAAGGCGCTGCTGTTCGTACTGCTGCAGAACAAATCGACTACCTTGAAGAATTGGTTAACAAATACCCAATCATCACTATCGAAGATGGTATGGACGAAAACGACTGGGACGGTTGGAAAGCTCTTACTGAACGTCTTGGTGGTAAAGTTCAATTGGTTGGTGACGACTTCTTCGTAACTAACACAGCTTACCTTGAAAGGTATTGCAGAACATGCTGCTAACTCAATCCTTATCAAAGTTAACCAAATCGGTACTTTGACTGAAACTTTCGACGCTATCGAAATGGCGAAAGAAGCTGGATACACAGCAGTAGTATCACACCGTTCAGGTGAAACTGAAGATTCAACAATCGCTGATATCGCAGTTGCAACTAACGCTGGTCAAATCAAGACAGGTTCATTGTCACGTACTGACCGTATCGCTAAATACAACCAATTGCTTCGTATCGAAGACCAACTTGGTGAAGTTGCAGAATACCGTGGTTTGAAATCATTCTACAACTTGAAAAAATAATTCTATAGTCATATAGAATAAAAAGGGCTCTTTTCTACCATTTGTCAAGTCTATCAAGGCTTTAAGTAAAAAAAGAGATAAGACAGTAGCTATTCTGAGGTTACTGTCTTATTTTTAACACTTTTTGATTCATATAATGGGCATGCTAAAAAAACACCTCATCTGGTATTTTTTGAAACAAGGTGTTACAATAATACGGCATAGACAGCCTTATCGATTTTGGGTCAGAGAGTAATCGTAAAGTTTGTTATGCGTAATGAGGTAATACATTGTTCGAATGAGACGATGTATAGAGGCAATCGTATGTGGCTTAGTTGAAGCTATTGTCGATTGTCTTTTTCGTTTCTCATAAAAGTCAGCGATATGGCAGGGATTGGTATGACTAGCTGAAGCGATGTTGTGAATACACTTGAACAAGATTTTTCTGGCATAGGGATTACCTCGTTTAGTGATGTGTTCCTTGGCGAGGAAGTTCCCAGATTCGTAGTGTTTCAGGTCAATGCCAATAAAAGCGTTGATTTGATTGGTAGACTGAAAGCGACGAATATCTCCCAACTCGCCAATGATAGATGTCGCTGTGGTTTCTGCGATGCCAGGAATTGACCGTAAGATGTCATACTCTGGTAAAGGCTGAGCTAGAGCTACCATGTCGTTTAAGACAACTTGTCTGCGTTCAGAAAGACGAAGCAATTCTTGAGCATAGTAACGAACCTCTTCAAGCATTGGAGAGGTTTTCTTGACCGCACAAAAAGATTGTTTAGCGAGTTTTATAAGTTTATCAGTCAGGTAAGCAATACGCTTTTTAGAGATGCGTTTGGAGGTAGATTGACGGATAACCTCACACAAGTTACTTTGAGATAGGCTTAATACAAACTCTTTGCATGGAAAAGCCATCACTAAGTTCCAATATTGTTCTCCAGTAGGTGTGGATAATAAATTTTCCAATTCAGGAAAGGTGACTTGTAGGACCTTGTGTAGACGGTTTTTAGTTCGAACAAGATCTTCTGTCATATTTTGATAGAAACGGCTTAAATCACGCAAGTGTTGATAAACTTCTTCCTGCACGTAAGTTGGTTTACGATTGTGCACAAGCTGAGATTTAGCCAACTTTTCAGCGTCAATTTTATCTGTTTTACGAACTCGCAGACTGTCCAATTGCTTCTTAGCTTCCAGTGGATTTAGCCGTGTGTAAGCGTAACTATATTCCTCAAGAAAGGCTTGAAGACGTCGAGAATAGACGCCTGTAGCCTCAAATATAATCTCAGGGTTATGAACAGTTTTCAAGTCGCCCAACAGGCGATTGAATCCAATGGCATCATTGAGTATGGTGTAGCTATGAACCTTCTCACCGTTGACTAAAATGGCCACCTCAGAACTTGTTTTACTGACATCAATTCCAAATACTGCACGCATGACATTACCTCTTTTGTCTTGAATAATTCCATGTTTTAGTGATTTTATTTTCAATACGCGACGTTTAGCGTCCTACATACTTTGATCAAACTCCACCTAAAACAAGGTGTCTTGCCAGTTTGTCAAGCGACGTCAAGCGCCATAGAGCCCTACGACTTTACAAGACACCACTACTTTAACATAAAGAAAAAGTAGTGAGTACTCTCTCCCGTCGGAGATTTCTTCACTACTAATCTTAGTATGTTTGTCAACTGTAGTGGGTGACGAAAAGCTAACATCTAGAGAGGACCGGATAGTCCTCTTTTTATGTATGTTCAGTGTGATAAAGACACGCTTCTTAAAGTTGATGAAGTTTCTAAAACCGAACCCCAACCGTTTGATGTCTTTGATCAACTTGTTAGTCGCTTCAAGTTTTGCGTTTGAATAGTCCGTTTCTAGTGCGTTTTTGATGTATTGCTTGTGTCTAAGAAAAGTCCTAAAGACAGTTTGAAAATAATGATTGACGACATTTAAGTTTTCTTGAATGAGCTCAAAAAACTCATCTGCTCTTTTCTCCTGAAAGTGAAAAAGCAAAAGCTGAAAAAGAGTATAGTAGTCGGTCAGCTCTTCTGAAAAGTCTAGTGTCTTCTCAACGACTTCATGTGGACTTAAGGTTTGGCGGAAAGTCTTTGAATAAAAAGAGTTGAGAGATAGTTTACGGCTGTCTTTTTGAAAGAGACGCCAGTGATTTTTCAAGGCTCGATAGGGTAGAGACTTCTTATCGAACTGGTTCATGATTGCAATTCTAGTCTTTAAAAATGCTCTACCAAGGTGCTGGATAATGTGGAAACGATCAAGAACGATTTTGGCGTTTGGAAAGAGTCTGCGGGCTAGTGGGATATAGGCTCCAGACATATCCATTGTGATAAACCGTACCTTTTGGCGATCTTCCAATGGATACTTCAAAAAGTAGTTTCGTATAGTAGTTTGGCGACGATTATCAAGGATGGTTATGAGCTCGTTGGTCTCATAGTTTTGAGCGATAAAAACCAAGTCACCTTTCTTGAACCCAAACTCATCCCAGGACATAACAGCTGGAAGTTTGTCATAATGTTCCTTGAAAGTGAATTGGTCAAGCTTACGATAAACAGTAGATGTCGACACACGAAGTCTTCTGGCAATATCCGTTAATGACATCTTCTGAGTCAAGAGTTGTGTAACCTTTTGTCGGACTAGATTGGAGATTTGGCAGTTTTTCTCAACGATTGATGTCTCAGCTACCGTGACTCGTCTACAACTTTACACTGGAAACGGCGTTTCTTCAGACGTAGTAGTGTTGGAGTTCCCGCTTGTTCGAGAAGAGGAATTTTAGAAGGTTTTTGAAAGTCGTATTTGATCATCTTTCCATGGCAATGAGGACATGGTGGTGCAGGGTAATCAAGTTTTGCTTGAATCTCGATATGAGTGCCAGTTTCAAAAACAAGTGAGATCTTGATATTTTGGTCTTTAATTCCGATTAATTCTGTGGTATTCTTAATAAGTCTCATAAGTTCTTCCTAATGATGGTTTGGTCGCTTTTCATTATAGTTCTTATGGGACTTTTTGTGTACACTCAAAAAGCTCTATAATCTCTACAGTGGTTTTACCCACTACAGAAATTATAGAGCCATAAAAAGAGGTTCCTTAGGGAATCTCTTTTTTTGCTTGTTCTAAAGAACTTTTGACTAAGCTAGGCACCGTCTCTAAATAGGACTTCTAGACATAAAAAGCCCCCGCAATCCTATTGACTGCGGGGATTTAGTCTTAGAATAGACCTTTAATCTTGTCTAAAGCGCCACTGACCATTTCGTTACCTGACACAAGAGATTTAGCTTGGTCGAAGTACTCGCCCAAATCATCTTTGTTTTCATCGACAAACTTTTTAGCAGCTTCGAAATCTTTCTTTTCGATCATTTCTTTACTTGGTTAAATAATTCCATTGGATTCATATCGGTTCTCCTTTATAAGTTTTCTTACAAATCCTATTTAATCACGCTTATAGCAAACTAGCAAGAAATATGTTTGAGAGTAACTAGTGAGATGAGAGTTACAATTTTGCAGCCAAGTGGTATTGAAACTTGTTTAATCTAAAAAAGGCAGTCCATATTGGACTGCCTTTAGGGGTTATTGTTGTTCCGTTGAAGAGCTGCTTGGCTCTGATTCACCCGAACTTGAGCTAGAGCTTGATTCGGATTCAGCAGGATGTAGTTCCTTGTAAGATGGGGTCTTGAATAGATCAGCTGTTGATTTATTGCCTTTTTGTTTGTAGAGGCTGGTTGATTTATCTTTCAGCTTTTTATTGATTTCTTTTAGTTGATCCATCTGTTTAGTGTAGGAAATCTTGCTAGAATCAACATGCTTCAAACCGTTTGGCGTATAGAAACGAAGAAGGTCACCTGTTTGAACAGCGTCACTCATCGAAAGCTGAGTTGCTACTGCCTTACGAATGGCTTCGTTATCTTTTTTAGTTGTCTCATCAGGGTTGGTAATTTCTTCCCCTGTTTGAGTGTTATAAAGTCGACCAGAGTAGCTGGTGTATTGAGGAGTAACATATTGACCTGAGGTTCTAAATGCGACGGTTTGCTTATTATCAGGAGATAGGAGGTCTTGTCCCATCTGGATATAAGAGCTAGTATCAACGCCAAGAACGTGAAGGAGAGTTGGAAGGGCATCAACCTCACCACCAAAGGTGTTAGAGATACCACCACCAGTATAGCCTGGAATATGAATCATGTAAGGAACACGTTGAAGCATGGCTTTATCATAGTTTGACCAAGTTTCAGGGTTCTTACCGAGAAGTTCAGCAAGATTACTGCTTCGTGTATCAGAGATACCATAGTGGTCACCGTACATGACAATAATCGAGTTATCGTAAAGACCGGTTTCCTTGAGGTAATCAAAGAAGTCTTTGATTGCTGAGTCAAGATAGTTAGCTGTTGCAAAATATCCGTTGACTGTCTCGTCTTTTGTTTCGGCAAGTGGGAAACCTTGTTCCTTTTCATCGCCTGAGAGAGAAGTATATGGGTAGTGGTTAGATACTGTAAGGTATTTAACGTAGAAAGGTTGTTGCATTTGTTCCAGATACTTGATGGAATCTGGGAACATGTACTTGTCATTTAGACCATACTGGAAGGAGTTTTCATCAGTTTTTTCAGTGAAGGCTGATGAGTCAAAGAAGTAGTTATACCCCCATTGTTTATAGGTATTATTACGGTTCCAGAAGGATCCAGTGTTTCCATGGAAAACAGCTGATGTATAGTCACCTGTTTGAGCTAGGATAGATGGTGCCGCATAGGCGGTATTGGTACCGCCATAGTTTACCATGTATGAGCCTGTGCTTAGTCCAAAGAGAGACGTTTCCATCAAGGTTTCAGCATCAGAAGTTTTCCCTGATTTAACTTGGTGGAAGAAGTTTGAAAAGGCTAGCGTCTCGTTTGAGTGGTAAATGGAATTGATGAATGGTGTAACCTCATAGTCTTGACCGTCTACTTTGAGCTTGTAGTCAATAAGGAACTGTTGGAAGCTTTCCAAGTGAATAACGATGACGTTTCTTCCTTTAGCAATTCCGTAATACTTAGGATCAGGTGCCGCGTAGTGCTCCTTAACGTAAGCCTCAACCTTTTTCATATCCTCAGCTGTTGCAGATGAACGAGCCTGTGAGGCCTGATAAGTTAAGTTACCAGAATAGGCTGTGAAGAAGGGAATCCCCATAGCACGAACAATATAGTTATTTGAGAAACCACGTGTCAACAACTCGCCACGGTTAACTTCCGCTAAGAAGAGGTTAACTGAGAGAAGGAGTGTCGACAGTGCAGTGACGGCAAAACTAGCTCGTTTGTTAAATGGCTTGCTGTCCATCTTAAGCTTCTTCCTGAAACCAGCATAGATGAAGAAAGGTACATCAATCAGGTAGAAGAGATAGCTTGGCTCAAGAAGGTTCTTGGCGGAGTCTCCTAGTCCTGCTGCCGAACTAGAACTTGCTAGGATGGTATTTACAGTGATGAAGTCTGTAAACTCTCCAAAGTAAATCACATTAGCAATAAGTAAGAGGTTAAGGATGACATAGATAGCAATGGTAATGCTATAAAAGAAACGTCGTTTCTTAAAGTATAGTCCTAAACCTAGAAGCATTAATCCTAGTGGAATAGGGTTAATCAGCGAAAGCATAACCTGATATCTGCTTTCCAACTCAAGATTAATGTTGACGTAATAAGCGAATATGGTTTTTAGCCAGTAAAAGAAGAGTAACAAGAGGATAAATCCAAGTCTTGATGAAACTCCTTTCCAAAAGGCTTCATTAATTTTTTTCAAAGTAATACTTCCTTTGATTCTATATTATCTTAATCATTATACCAAATAAGATAATGACTCTCAAAAATTTACTGCCATTGAGTGTGATATTCCTTGACATATAATTGATAAAATCTAGTTACGAAACAGAAATAATAGCATTTTTTTGGTATAATAGTAACATGAGTATATTGACGGTAAGTCCCTTTGCGGAGAAAAAAATCAAACAAGGAAAACAGCTTCTTTTAGCGGAAGATTTTCCAAATATCACTGAAAATGATCAGTTGGTTTACCTTTATAGCCAGTCCAAAGATTTTTTAGGAACGGGCTATTTGTCAAGTCAAAATAAGGGGATAGGATGGTTTCTGTCCCCTAAAAAACAACAATTGACAGTGACTTATTTTCAAGGACTTTTTGAAAGGGCTAAGGCCAAACGTCAATCCTATTATGATAATGAGTTGACGACAGCTTTTCGTCTTTTCAATCAAGATGGTGATGATTTTGGTGGTCTCACAATTGATTTATATGAGGATTATGCCCTCTTTTCATGGTACAATGCCTTTGTTTATTCCTTGAAAAATGATATTGTAGAGGCTTTCCAAATGGTCTTTCCTGAGGTTTTGGGAGGCTATGAGAAAATCCGCTTCAAGGGTCTTGATTTCGAATCAGACCATCTTTTTGGGCAAGAGGCGGCTGATACCTTCACCATTTTAGAAAATGGGGTAACTTATGAAGTTTTCCTCAATGATGGGCTAATGACGGGGATTTTCCTTGATCAGCATGAAGTGCGTGATGGTTTAGTTAATGGCTTAGCTTTGGGAAAATCAGTTTTGAATATGTTCTCCTATACGGCAGCTTTTTCAGTGGCTGCAGCTATGGGGGGAGCGGTTGAAACGACATCGGTTGATTTGGCTAAGCGTTCACGTGAATTATCGACGGCTCATTTTGAAGCTAATGGCTTCAGTATGGAAAATCATCGCTTGGTCGTGATGGATGTCTTCGATTATTTCAAATATGCAAAGAAAAAAGGCTTATCTTATGACCTTATCGTCATCGATCCGCCAAGCTTTGCTCGAAATAAGAAACGCACTTTCTCAGCAAATAAGGATTACCACAAGTTAATTGCACAAAGTCTTGATATTTTATCAGAGCATGGGACAATCATCGCAAGTACCAATGCTGCTAATATGACAGTGCAACAGTTTAAGAAACAACTACGTAAGGGCTTGGGAGATGTTTCAGCGGACTTCGTTAATCTGCAACAATTACCAGCGGATTTTACCGTCAATCCTAATGATCCAACATCAAATTATTTGAAAGTATACACAATAAAGGTAAATAAATGAAAATTGTAGTTCCGATTATGCCAACTAGTTTAGAGGAGGCACAAGCGCTTGAACTGTCTCGTTTTGAGGGGGCAGACATTATTGAATGGCGTGCAGATTTTTTAGATAAGGATAGTATCTTAACAGTTGCTCCAGCTATTTTCGAGAAATTCGCAGGCTTTGAGATTGTCTTTACCATCCGTACGACGCGTGAGGGTGGCAAACTTGAGTTAACGGATGCGGAATACATCGCACTAATTAAGGATGTAGCTGCTATCTATTCGCCAGATTATATTGATTTTGAGTATTTCACACGTAAGGCTGTCTTTGACCAAATGCTCGAATTTTCAAACTTGGTTTTGTCCTATCATAACTTTGAGGAGACCCCTGAAAACCTTATGGAGCTTTTGTCTGAGATGACAAACTTAACGCCGAGAGTGGTAAAGGTGGCGGTTATGCCTAAGCATGAGCAGGATGTTATTGACCTTATGAACTTCACACGTGGTTTTAAGGCCTTTAATCCTGAGCAAGAGTTTGTGACCATGTCAATGGGTAAACTAGGTCGTATGTCACGTCTTGCTGGCGACTTGATGGGTTCATCATGGACCTTTGCTAGTCTTGATAATGCCAGTGCTCCAGGACAAATTAGTCTATCAGATATGCGTAGAATTAGGGAGATTTTAGATGCAGATTGATGGACACACACGCCTAGCAGCTGTTGTCGCCAATCCCATCAAGCACTCTATTTCGCCATTTATTCATAATTCGGCCTTCGAAAAGACACAAGTTAATGGTGTTTATGTGGCCTGGGAGATTCCAGAGTCAGACCTAGCCGAGACTGTTGGAAATATTAGACGTTACGACATGTTCGGTATCAACTTGTCGATGCCATATAAGGAAGCAGTCATTCCTTTTTTGGATGAAATTAGTCCTGCAGCTCAACTGATTGGTGCCGTCAATACAGTTGTTAATCGTGATGGTCATTTGATTGGTCATAATACGGACGGTTTTGGCTTCTTTGCTAGTCTAAAGGACTTTAGCCCTAGAGACGCTCATCTGATGATTTTGGGCGCTGGTGGTGCCGCTAAAGCTATTGTGACGCAGGCAGTTCTTGATGGTGCAAAAAAAGTCAGTGTCTACGTTCGCCCTCAGTCATTGGATAAGGCAAAAGAAAGTTTTAAGTCCTTACTTGAACAGGCAACTTGCCACTTGGAGTTTCATGCTTTAAATGATCTTGAGTATTTTCAAGAGGAACTAGGCCAGGCTGATTTATTGGTGAATGCGACGAGTGTTGGGATGGATGGCGAATCCTTGCCTATTCCTACAGACACAAAATTTCCTAAGGGACTCTTGGTTGCTGATATCATTTATCAGCCTTTTGAAACACCTTTCTTGGCCTTGGCTAGGAAACAGGGGATAGAGGCTGTGAATGGACTTGGCATGTTGCTTCATCAAGCAGCAGGTGCCTTTAAATTGTGGACCGGCAAGGACATGCCAACAGATGCCATTTGGCAGGAATTAGAAAATATTTACAATAGCTAGGAGGGGACGACTATGAAACTAGAGGTAAATTTAACACATAACCCTTATGACATTATTATTGAAAAAGGAGCCCTTAAGACCGTAGGTCAATGGGTGAAGTCACTTTGGGAACCACAAAAGATTGCACTTATCACGGACAATCATGTGGGAGCTCTATATGCAGAAAAAGTTAAGCTTAGCTTGGAGCACGAAGGTTTTGAGGTAGTCGTTTTTGATTTCCTAGAAGGTGAAGCAAGTAAGAATCTTAAAACTGTTAATAAGGCTTATGAGTTTTTGATTAAGAATGGCATGACTCGTAGTGATGGTATCCTTGCTCTTGGTGGTGGCGTTGTTGGTGATTTGGCAGGTTTTGTCGCTTCGACCTATATGCGTGGCATTCACTTCGTTCAGGTTCCAACTAGTCTAACTGCCCAAGTGGATTCATCTATTGGTGGTAAGACAGGTGTGAACACACCATTTGCTAAAAATATCGTGGGAACTTTTGCTCAGCCTGATGGGGTTTGATTGATCCTAATGTTCTTGAGACACTTGGTAAACGTGAATTGATTGAAGGTATGGGTGAGGTTGTCAAATACGGTTTGATTGATGACCCTGAGCTTTGGCACTTGCTTGAAAGCATTGATGGTTCAGTTCACAGTATCCTAGAAAACTCAGAAACTATCATTTATCGTTCATGTAATGTTAAGCGTAAAATTGTGGTTGAAGACGAGTTTGAAGGTGGCGTCCGTATGTATCTAAACTTTGGTCATACGATTGGGCATGCCGTTGAACAAACAGCTGGTTACGGTAAAGTCATGCACGGTGAAGCGGTGGCTATCGGAATGGTTCAGATTTCACGTGTTGCTGAGGAAAAAGGTCTGATGCCTAAGGGAATCACACGTCAAATTGCTGAGATGTGTGTTAAGTTTGGCTTGCCAGTAGACTATGAGCCATGGCGTGTTGAGGAGCTTTATACAGCCCTCACACATGACAAAAAAGCCCGTGGTAATAGCATTAAGACAGTTATCGTTCCTGAGATTGGTAAGGCAGCAATCAATCAAATTCCTTTAGTTGAAATGAAAGAGTACTTGGAGAAATAAATGAGATATTTAACAGCAGGTGAGTCTCACGGCCCACGTTTAACAGCAATTATCGAAGGTGTTCCAGCTGGTCTTCCCTTGACGGCAGAAGATATCAATGGCGATTTGAAACGCCGCCAAGGTGGTTATGGTCGTGGTGGCCGTATGAAAATTGAGTCTGATAAGGTTGAAATCACTTCTGGTGTGCGTCATGGGAAAACAACAGGGGCTCCAATCACCCTTCATGTTATCAATAAGGACCATCAAAAATGGTTGGACATCATGGCTGTGGAAGATATTGAGGACCGTTTGAAAACCAAACGTAAAATCACTCACCCACGTCCAGGACATGCTGACTTAGTTGGTGGAATGAAATACCGTTTCGATGATTTGCGTAATTCTTTGGAACGTTCTAGTGCGCGTGAAACAACCATGCGTGTGGCAGTAGGTGCTGTCGCTAAACGTATCTTGGCTGAGCTTGATATTGAAATTGCTAACCATGTCGTTGTCTTTGGTGGTAAGGAAATTGATGTGCCTGAGAATTTGACAGTAGCTCAAATCAAGGAATTGGCCCAACAATCAGAGATTTCAGTTGTTAACCAAGAACGTGAACAGGAAATTAAAGATTTCATTGACCAAATCAAAAAAGAGGGAGACACAATCGGTGGTGTCGTTGAAACTGTTGTTGGCGGCGTCCCTGTTGGCCTTGGTTCTTATGTCCAATGGGATACCAAACTTGATGCTAAGATTGCTCAAGCAGTGGTGTCCATCAATGCCTTCAAGGGTGTAGAATTTGGTCTTGGTTTCAAGGATGGCTACCTCAAGGGCTCTCAAGTAATGGACGAGATTCTCTGGAATGAAGAGGATGGCTATACGCGTCGCACTAACAACCTTGGTGGTTTTGAAGGTGGTATGACCAACGGGCAACCGATTGTGGTCCGTGGGGTTATGAAACCTATCCCAACCCTTTACAAGCCATTGATGTCAGTAGATATCGAAACACATGAACCATACAAGGCAACAGTCGAGCGTTCAGATCCAACGGCCTTGCCTGCAGCGGGTGTCGTTATGGAATCCGTAGTCGCTACAGTCGTAGCCAATGAAATCTTGGACAAATTCTCTTCTGACAACATGGAAGAATTGAAAGAAGCGGTAGCACGTCACCGTGACTATGTGAAAAACTTTTAAGCAGCATCAGACAATAGATGGGAGTAGTAATGAGTAAGAAAACTATTTATATCGCAGGATTGGGCTTGATTGGTGGCTCTTTAGCCTTAGGGATTAAAAGGGACCACCCTGATTATGAGATTCTTGGATATAATCGCTCTGACTATTCTCGAAATATTGCACTTGAGCGTGGGATTGTTGACCGTGCAACAAGTGATTTCAAAGAATTTGCTCCCCTTGCGGATGTTATTGTCCTTGCAGTGCCAATTAAGCAAACGGTGGCCTACTTGAAGGAGTTGGCTGACCTGGATCTCAAAGATAATGTCATCATCACGGACGCAGGGTCTACTAAGTTGGATATCGTTGAGGCAGCTGAACGTTACCTAACAGGTAAAAATGTTCAGTTTGTAGGTTCTCACCCTATGGCTGGTTCCCATAAATCAGGGGCTATTGCAGCCGACGTGACGCTTTTTGAAAATGCCTATTATATTTTCACACCGACAAGTCTGACAAGAGAGACAACTATCCCAGAGCTTAAGGACATCTTGTCTGGGCTTAAGTCACGTTTTGTGGAGATCGATGCGGCTGAACACGACCGTGTAACCAGTCAAATCAGTCATTTTCCACACCTGTTGGCATCAGGTCTGATGGAGCAGGCGGCTGATTATGCTCAGGCTCACGAGATGACTAATCACTTTGCGGCTGGGGGATTCCGAGATATGACCCGTATTGCTGAGAGTGAACCGGGTATGTGGGCTTCCATTCTCATGACTAATGGGCCTGCTGTTTTGGATCGTATTGAAGATTTCAAAAAACGTTTGGACCATGTGGCTGACTTGATTAAGGCTGAGGATGAGAATGCCATTTGGGAGTTCTTTGATAACGGTCGTAAGAAGCGTAAAGAGATGGAAATTCACAAAAAGGGTGGCGTGGAAAGTGCCTTCGATATTTTCGTGGATGTGCCTGACCGTGAGGACGTTATCCTTAGCATTATGGAATTGTTACGAGGAACGTCTTTGGTTAATCTTCGTATTAATGAAGAAAATCGTGAGGATATCCATGGTATCCTTCAAATTACTTTTAAAAATGAAAAAGATCGTACACATGCTAAGACTGTTATTGAAGCCAATACAGACTATCATGTGGTGATCGCCTAGGAGAATAAAATGACAAATATTTATGATTTAGCAAATGAGTTGGAACGTGGTATTCGTGCCCTTCCTGAGTACAAAACTTTGGTAGAGAAAAAGAAGCTATTGCAGCTGATGCTGAGGCTAGTGCTCTTTTCAAAGAGTTCACTGATTTCCAAGAGGATTTCTATGCTAAAATGCAAGCTGGTACAATGCCAACAGCAGAAGAACAAGCAGCTGTTCAAGAATTGGGGCAAAAAGTGGAAGCTAATGCCCTTTTGAAAGAATACTTGGCTGCACAACAAGGCTTGTCTGTTTATTTGAATGATATTGAACGTATCATCTTCAAACCTTTGCAAGAATTGAATAGCTAATCAGAGAGGGTGTGTCAGTTGACAGGCCCTTTTCTGCATTCAAAAGAGATTGTCTAAGAATGAAGATCAAATATTAAGGAGGAAAATGATGGCTCGTAAAATTGGAATTATTGGTATGGGAAATGTTGGAGCTGCGGTAGCTCATGGAGCTATTGCTCAAGGTTTGGCTGATAGTTATGTCTTTATAGATATCAATGAGAAGAAGGCTGAGGCGGATGCCCAGGATTTTAAAGATGCTATGGCCAATCTGCCTAGCTATGCCAACATCGTGGTTAATGATTATGCAGCACTTGAAGATGCTGATGTGATTATTTCATCCCTTGGAAATATTCAGTTACAGCATAATGCCGGTGAGGACCGTTTTGCTGAATTTCCATTTACCCGAGAAGCTGTTTATCAGGTTTCTCAGGAACTCAAAAAATTGGATTTTAAAGGCATACTCTTGGTTATCTCAAACCCTGTAGATGCCGTATCAGCCCTCTATCAAGAGTTCACAGGTTGGCCAAGAGAACGTGTGATTGGGACAGGGACTCTACTCGATACAGCTAGAATGAAGGCAGCGGTAGGAGATGATTTATCAGTCAATCCAAAATCAGTATCCGGCTACAATCTTGGCGAACATGGGAATTCCCAATTTACAGCCTGGAGTCAAGTCAAGGTCAAAGGTCAAGATATTACAGCATTGACCAGTGAAGAAGAGCGTCAAAATCTTTTTATGGCTTCTATGAAGGGTGGCCACAAGGTCTTTTATGGTAAGGGCTATACTTCATACGGCATTGCCAGTGCTACTCTTCGTTTAGTGGCCATTATCCTTTCGGATGCTCAAGAAGAAGTGGCAGTATCAAGCTATCAAGCAGCCTATCAGACCTATCTTGGCTATCCAGTCATTTTAGGACGTCAAGGGGTGGTTGCTCCTGTTCACTTGTCTTTGTCGGCTGAGGAAGATCGTCTTTTGGAGGAGTCTGCTAACTTAATTCGGAACCGTGTTCAAGAGGCAGTTGCCTTTCTAAGAGAAAAGTATACTAATACTAGAGAGTGAATATTTTGACAATTCAGTCTATGGTTAGGCTTTCAATTATGGTATAATGAGAGTAACTATAAAATTTTCAGGAGTAACCTATGAAACTAGAAACCAAGGCACAAGGTCTTCATGGCAGCTTGTGTATCCCTGGTGACAAGTCAATCAGTCACCGTTCGATTATGTTCGGAAGTCTTGCCAAAGGTGTGACAACTGTTCGTGATATTTTACGAGGTGAGGATGTCCTCTCAACCATGCAGGTCTTTCGTGATCTGGGTGTGACTATCGAGGATGACGGTGATGTGGTTCGCATTCACGGTGTTGGTTTTGATGGTCTCAAGGCTCCTAAAAACAAATTGGACATGGGTAACTCTGGAACATCCATTCGCTTGATTTCAGGTGTGCTCGCTGGTCAAGATTTCGATGTAGAGATGTTTGGGGATGATTCCCTTTCAAAACGCCCTATGGACCGTGTGACCATTCCCTTGCGTCAGATGGGTGTAGAGGTATCAGGTCAAACAGACCGCGATTTGCCACCTTTGAAAATGCATGGTAGCAAGTCTCTTAAACCTATTCATTACCAATTGCCTGTGGCCTCTGCTCAGGTTAAATCTGCCCTTATTTTTGCAGCTCTTCAAGCTGATGGCGAATCTGTCATCATTGAAAAAGAAAAAACACGTAATCATACGGAAGATATGATTCAGCAGTTTGGTGGTCAGCTTCAGGTAGATGGCAAGGAAATTCGTATTTCTGGTGGCCAAACTTTTACTGCTCAAGAAGTTGTGGTTCCAGGTGACATTTCTTCAGCTGCCTTTTGGTTGGTAGCAGGACTTGTGGTACCTAACTCTAAGATTGTCTTGGAAATGTTGGTATCAACGAGACACGTACGGGTATCATTGATGTGATCAAAGACATGGGTGGTAAGATTACCCTTTCAGATATTGACCAGGTTGCTAAATCTGCGACCATTACGGTTGAAACTTCAGAACTTAAAGGAACTGAAATTGGTGGAGATATCATTCCACGTTTGATTGATGAACTTCCAATTATCACACTCTTGGCGACACAAGCCCAAGGTAAGACTGTGATTCGTGATGCTGAAGAACTTAAGGTCAAAGAGACTGACCGTATTCAGGTGGTAGCGGATGCCTTGAATGCTATGGGTGCTGATATTGTACCAACTGAGGATGGTATGATTATCACTGGTAAGACGGCTCTTCATGGGGCAGAGGTTAATACCTTGGGTGACCACCGTATTGGTATGATGACAGCTATTGCTGCTCTCTTGGTTCAAGATGGTGAGGTTGACTTGCAACGTGCAGAAGCTATCAATACAAGTTACCCAAGCTTCTTTAGTGACTTGGAAGGATTGCTCAATGGCTAAGTTTTATTGGGCTTTATGGGAGTTGGTAAGAGTTCCGTCGCCCCATACCTGGATGGTCGTTTCGTGGATATGGATCAGGTCATCGAGGAGAAAATCGGCATGTCCATTGCTGATTTTTTTGCAAAAGAAGGTGAGGCAGCCTTTCGTCAGATTGAGTCTGAGACTTTGGAAGAACTTCTCCAAGAGGGAGATGATGTCATCATCTCTACTGGAGGTGGTGTCGTTGTAACGGAGCGTAATCGTCAGCTCTTGGCCAAGAATCGTAAGCATAACGTTTGGCTCCATGCTTCTTTCGATGTGGTCTATGATCGCATTCAAAAGGATACCAAAAATCAACGCCCCCTCTTTCTCAATCATTCAAAAGAGGATTTTAAGGCTATTTACGACGGTCGAATGGCACTCTATCAAGATTTAGCAGATTTGGTTGTCACAGTTGATAACCGAACGCCAGAAGAAGTAGCAAGGTTTATCAAATGTATGTAGGTTATTTGGGCCCAAGTGGGTCGTTTACGCATAATGCAGCCTTAAAGGCTTTTCCTGAGGCAGAATTGGTTTCATTAGGTACCATTACCGAGGTTATCAAGTCTTATGAAGAGGGACGTGTGGATTATGCAATCATTCCGGTGGAAAATTCCATTGAGGGCTCTGTTCATGAGAGTTTAGACTATCTCTTCCATCAGGCTGATATTCGTGCTGTGGCAGAGATTGTTCAGCCTATCAAGCAGCAGTTGATGGCAACTAAACATCATGAGAAAGATTGAAAAAATCTTTTCACATCCCACAGGCCATTGCCCAAGGGAAAAAAAGTATATTAAACAGCATTTTCCACATGCCAAGATTGAGACAACAGCAAGTACAGCCTTTGCGGCTCGTTTTGTCGCTGATAATCCAGATCAGCCTTATGCAGCAATCGCTCCACATGCAGCTGCTAAGGAATACGGTCTTCAAATATTGGCTAAGGATATTCAGGAGATTGAAAAGAATTATACCCGCTTTTTGGGTGTTGGGGAACACCGTTCCTGAGATTCCGCTCAATCAGATTGATTGTAAATTAACGCTGGCCTTGACCCTGCCTGACAATATGCCAGGGGCACTGTACAAGGCCCTATCGACCTTTGCCTGGCGAGGCATTGACTTGACCAAGATTGAAAGCCGTCCGTTGAAGACGGTACTTGGCGAGTATTTCTTCATTATTGATTGTGATTATACAAAGGAAAAGTTGGCTCAGTTCGCTCTTGAAGAGCTAACTGCAGTTGGAATTGGATATAAAATCTTGGGTGCTTACCAAGTCTATGAAATTTAAAGGGAAATCTTATGACCAAATCTAACAATGGGCCGTTTACGCATCATGAACGGTTACGTTACAGCTATCTTTTAAAAAATCTTGCTCACCTGAATGGACAGCAGGCTTCAGAATTCAATTATCTCCAAGGAAAGTTAGATGCCTATGAAGCTGAGCGGAGATATCAAGCGCAAAGAGAGGACTATCAAGCAGCCTGGCGTCAGCCTTATGACAATCGTTATGACTACTATCAAGAGCGTGATTATGAGGCTGCCAATCAGCTGACAGAGGAAGGGCTTCCCATCTATCGAGAGGAAGTTGCTCAAAGTCAACCTAAACGTAAAAAGGTTCAAAGACAAGCGTCCCCTTCAGCAACGTCGGCTCCAAGGTCCAAGTCGCAAGTAGCCAAGAAGAAGCGACCAAAGAAAAAGAGAAGGCTCAAGAAGGTTGTTAAGCTAGTACTTAGTTGCTTGAGTCTTGGAGTTGTGTTCCTAGTGATAGCCATGGCTTATCAATTTTACAAGGGAACAGACCTTTCTGCCGCGGGTAATAATGGTAAATCCTACCAGCCTGCCATAGTTGAGACCTTTAATGGTAAAGATACCAAGGATGGGGTTAATATCCTTATTCTAGGTTCTGACCAACGTGTTAGCCAAAAATCTACCGATGCCAGAACGGACTCTATTATGGTGGTCAATATGGGCAATAAAGAAGGTAAGGTTAAGATGGTTAGCTTTATGCGAGACACCCTGGTCAATATCAAGGGGGCCTCAGAATCTGACTATTCTCAGGATTTGAAACTCAATACGGCCTTCAATATTGGTGAGCAAAATAATCATCAAGGGGCAGAGCTCATGCGTGAGACGCTCAAACGAAACTTTGATATTGATATCAAGTACTATGCCATGGTTGACTTTGAAACCTTTGCGACAGGGGTTGATACCCTCTTCCCAAATGGTGTAGAAATCAATGCGAAGTTTGCGACCATCGATGGTAAAAAAGTATCTTCGGTTCAAGTTCCAGATGATTTGAAGATGGACAAGAACGGTCACGTGCCAAATCAAACCATAAAAGTTGGTAAGCAAGATATGGATGGCCGCACCCTTCTGAATTATGCCCGTTTCCGTAAGGATGACGAGGGAGATTATGGCCGTACCAAGCGTCAGCAACAAGTGATGCAGGCTGTCATGAAGCAGCTTAAGAATCCACTTAGCCTCTTCAAAGGGCCTGAGGCTTTGGGGAAGGTTTACTCACTGACCTCAACCAATATGAGTATGACGGACATGTTGGACTTGGGACTTTCAAATGCCGGAAGTTTCAAAAAAGGTATCAATTCGCAAACCATTCCTTCGGATGGTGATTGGATTGACAGCTATGATTTGTATGGCGGTCAAGGGATTGAAATTGATTTTGACACTTATCAGGCAAAATTAAAAGAACTAGGATTTAGATAAGAAAAGAAGCAGGTTCACACTGAACCTGCTTCCTTTTTGGTATTAAGAGCTTGTATAAGCGCCTTGTATAAGAGTTTTAGAAAATGATAGAGCAAATAGGTCATGATAACAAGAATAATGACGAACTCTACCTTATAAATCAATTGGGTAGCCGGATTGACTAAACCCAGACTGGTAGTGGCCGCCTTAAAAGCATTGACACTATTGACCAAGGGAAAGCTAAAAGCTGCAAAAAGTGGCATAAAACCATTTCTAACCAGTTTTACGAAGAGATCAAGAGCATAGAAAAAGAATGCTTGCGAGAATAAGAGTAGGGCAAGTAAAATAATAGTTGCAGGTCTTTGATTACTCTTGATTGAGCTGGTAATGAGAAGGGCCAGAGGTGCTGCTAAAATAGCAAGTATAGGTCGATAGAGGTGAGGAATGGCTATCTGTCTCATTCTCCACAAAACAAGTGGAAAGAGGGCCAGAGTCGCTAATGCCGTTACTCCCAGAATAAGTCCCTTGATGCTAGTTGGAACACTAGCTGGTACTGTCACAAGACTGATAGCAGGTCCAACGTAGATCACGAACCAGCTTGGAAAGACTTGGTTCAAAGATAGTGGGCGCATAAAACGCAGACTGAAAAAAATAATATAGGCAATATAAAGTCCAAGGAGCCCAACCCAAGTCACACTTAAGCCTATTTGAGCTAGTGGAAGGCGGCTGGCAAAGAGAAAGGCAGCCATAAAGTAGCTAGCAAAGGCCGAAGCAATGACTGGATTGTGCAAATCTTCCCTTATTTGTTCAAAGCCAAGAATCAAGCGTCCTAGTATAAGCATAAAACCTATACTTGCCAGAAAGCCAAATGCCCTGAGCAATCAGGGCATAGTGGTTTATTTGATTGGATAAACTAAAGAGGGCAAGAACTAGACTAGATAGGGCCAAGGGAATTTTCTTAAAAAATACCTTCATTGGTCTACCGGCCTTTCTAGCTAGCTGCAAGAATGTGACGAAGCTGTACCGCACTCGGAGATACAATTGGAAGGAAGACGCCTTCATTCCAACGACGGATAAAGCTTGACTCTGATTCTTTCAAATAGCCACGACCACCACTAGCCTGAAGTTCGAGGAGCAGGCTGTTGGCTACGACGTCGACAATATCGATACGCAATTGGAAAAGTTCACGTGGTTTTTCAATGAAATAATTAGCATCATTAAGACCCGCAAAGAGTTGGTCTTGAATAGCAAGAAGATTTCCACGTGTTGCTTCAAATTCCTCACGAAGAACGCTACGGTTACTGTTTAGACTAGCTTCAACCTCATCAAGAGAACGTTGTGCCAAACCAAAGGCAAGACCAAACTGGAAGCCAAGGAAGTTCGGACGTGTTTTAGCAATATAGTCTGTACCCTCTTTTGAAAGGACCCAATTAGGATCTAACTTAACGTGATCAAAAGTAAGAGAGGCAGTGTTAGCACCTTGAAGGGAAACAAATTCCAAATCTTCAGAACGGCTGAGGCCTTCAGCTTCAGATGGAATAGTGATAATCCAAGGTTGGCTACCGTCTTTAAAGTCAGCAGCAAAGAGAGCAGCGAATTTATCAGAACGTAGGTTAGTCACCCAAGGCAAACGACCATCAAGATAGTAGTCATCACCTTCTTGGCTGAGGGTCACATTCAATTCTTCAATTTCAGACAAGAATTTGACCGCATTTGACAAACCAGTTCCACCTGCACGCTCACCCGTATATAATTCTTTCAACCAGGTTTCACGAGGGTAAGCATTGTCACTGGCTAGGATATAGTCGATGAAGGTACGGTGCCCCCAAGAAATGAAAGAAGCTGTCAAAGAATGTTGTGCCAATTCATTAAGCACATCAACAACTTGAGTAGGTCCACCACCTAGACCATCAAACTCAGCAGGTACGCCGATTTTAAAGACATCGTTTTCAGCGATTTTTTCAAGAAGCTGGTCTGCAATTGGACCAGATTCTTGGTCGATGAGATCAGCATTGGTGTCTAACCAAGTAAGGAATTCTTTTGAAAAATATGACATAGGCTTAGGTCCTCCTCTAGTTTATCAGTTTATCTTTACATTAAGCGTATTCTTGAAGTTCAGGGTTAATCGGTGTTTGTGCGAGATTGTTAGCATAGTTACACAAGCTAGCAAGGCTGACACCCAAGATAACGTCAAGGGCATTTTGTGCAGTGTAGCCAGCTTCCAAGAAGTCATTGTAGGCTTCGTCACCGACAGCACCTTTGGTATTAATCACGGCAATAGTGAATTTGGCAAGGGTATCAAGTTTTGGATCGTCTTCGATTGGTGTACGGTTACGAAGGGCTTCCAAAAGTTGTGGTGTCATTTGGATTTGCTTGATTGAAAAGGCTGTGTGACCTGCCACACAGAAGGCGCAGCCGTTAGTAACAGCAGCTGTAATTTGAACAACCTCACGTTCAGTTGGTGTCAATGAATTGCGACGGTTGATTTCACCGACAGTGCGGTAAGTTTCAAGCGCAGTTGGCGCATTAGCAAGGAGACCAATCAAGTTTGGAATGAATCCCCCATTGGCATCTTTGACTGTTTGAAGGACGTCTTTGACTTCTTCTGGTGCAGTTTCGATTGTATGAATGGTAATATCTGGCATGATTATTCTCCTTTAGATAGAAACGACATCTAGCCGAGTAGCTGAGTCGTTTATTTTTTTGTCATGGACCTATGATAGCACCGTTTGACTTTTCTGAAAAATCTATAATATTTATGGCCAGCCATAAATTTGATTTATATGTGCTATAATGGAGGGTAGTAAGTGGCTTTTTAGGAAACCTTAGAGGCCTATCAGAGTAAAGAAAGTTGAATTATGTTAAATAAAAACGATATTGTAGAAGTTGAAATTGTCGATTTGACACATGAAGGAGCGGGTGTCGCTAAGGTGGACGGCTTTGTCTTTTTTGTGGATAACGCCCTACCAGGTGAAGTCATCAAGATGCGCGTGCTTAAGCTCAAGAAAAATATCGGCTTTGGTAAGGTTGAGGAGTATGTGACCCTTTCACCAAACCGTAATCAGGACATTGATACGACCTATCTCCGTTCAGGGATTGCTGATTTTGGACATATGACTTACGAGGAGCAGCTCAAGTTCAAGCGTAAACAAGTCGTCGATAACCTCTATAAGACAGCTGGTATCTCAGACGTAGAAGTCGCTGAAACACTAGGTATGGAAACACCTTATGCCTACCGTAATAAGGCGCAGGTGCCCGTTCGCCGTGTTAAAGGTCAGCTTGAAACAGGCTTCTACCGCAAGAATTCGCACGACTTGATTCCAATCGAGGATTTCCTTATCCAAGACAAGGAGATTGATAAACTCATCGTCTTTGTTCGTGACCTACTTCGTCGCTATGACCTCAAACCTTATGATGAGAAGGAGCAGACAGGTTTGATTCGTCACTTGGTGGTTCGTCGAGGCCATTATTCAGGTCAGATGATGTTGGTCTTTGTAACGACTAGACCAAAAATTTTCCGTATTGACCAAATCATTGCTAAGATTACGGAAGCCTTCCCAAATGTCGTTTCTATCATCCAAAACATCAACGATAAGAACACTAACGCCATCTTTGGTAAGGAGTTCCGTACCCTTTTTGGTCAAGATACCATTACAGACAGTATGTTGGGTAATGACTATGAAATTTCTGCCCAGTCTTTCTATCAGGTTAACACTGAGATGGCTGAAAAACTCTATCAAACAGCCATTGACTTCTCAGACCTAAACAGCGACAGCATTGTTATTGATGCCTACTCAGGTATCGGGACAATCGGTTTGTCATTCGCCAAACAGGTCAAGGAAGTCTACGGCGTTGAAGTCATCGAAACAGCCGTCGAAGATGCTAAGAAAAATGCAGAACGAAACGGCATTACTAACGCCCACTATGTGGCTGACTCAGCTGAAAATGCCATGGCCAAGTGGAGCAAGGATGGCATCAAACCAGATGTCATCATTGTAGATCCACCACGCAAGGGCTTGACGGAAAGCTTCATCAAAGCCAGCGTCGCCATGCAACCTGAGAAGATTACTTATGTCTCATGTAACCCAGCAACCATGGCGCGTGATATCAAACTCTATCAAGAATTGGGCTATGAATTGAAGAAAGTCCAGCCGGTGGATCTGTTTCCGCAGACGCATCATGTGGAGGTAGTAGGACTGCTGGAGAGAAAGGGATAACCCCCACCGTTTTAGAGTTTACAAAAGGCTTGATTTCAAGCCTTTTTTGTATTTTGAAGAGAAGTATCTGTTTAACTATTTGAAATGAGGTAGTTGAAATAATTTCGTATCAATCTAAAATTTATTTCCACATACTCATGGGGGTCAAAATGATAAAAAATATTAAGGTGTCTGTGGGAATAGATTGTAGACTATTTTTTATAAATAAATTAATGTTATACTCGAATAAAATAACTAAAATACGGATTTAGCTAAAATATTGAACTGTTTTCTTTGTTTTTTTTAAAAAAATAAGGAAAATGATTGATGAAAAACATAATTTTTGGTAGCATACTCAAATACATTGATCGAAGAATTTAAGGGAAAATAAATATTAGGGAGGTTACAGCAGCAATGAGTAATTTGAATAATACAGTTAATTTTATTAAAGAAATAGAGAAATTGAAGTCAGTAACAAGATTTAATAGAACCCTTGATGGAAGATTTGAAAATAGTGCCGAGCATTCTTGGCAGGGTGCAATAGCTGCGATGGTTCTTCAAGATTATTATCCTGAAAAATTGGATATGGAAAAGGTCATTTCTATGTTATTGATTCATGATCTTGGTGAGATTTATGCCGGAGATACTTGGGTGTTTGATGATAAAAATAAAGTTCATTCTCATGATAGAGAGCTACAATCTATAGAAAAAACAATGAGCATCCTTCCAGAAGAAAAATATTTGAATATGAAAAATTCTTGGTTGGAATTTGAAAAAGGGCAGAGTGCTGAGGCAAGATATGCAAGAGTTATTGACGCATTGGTACCACTTATAAATCACTTAGAAGTGTCAGAATTAAATTATAATCCAGATAATATTAGTTCAGACATGGTATTAGAAAAGAAAAAATTTATAAAAGATGAATCTAAAGAGTTATGGAAACTGACTGAAGAGTTGGTTAAGGAAAGTGTGGAAAAGGGCTTATATTTATAATATCAATTGACCTTTAAAATAGTTGAGGAATATTGTGAAAAGAATGGAAAAAAAGAATATACTGTATTTGGTTAGTAGTAAAGGAATCTCCAGAATTGGAGATATTATGTTTAACTTTGCTAATAATACATTTTTGGCTATCCCTTTCGTTATATAATATAGATGTTGACTAACTCCACACGTGGAGTGTGTAGCTTTGCTTGTACGAGCTGATTAAACAAGGATGTAGCTAGTGAAAGTCCTAATGTAAGGAGTTTAAACATGAAATTCCATGAATTTGGTGATAAGAATTTGCCTCCTATCTTACTGATACATGGTGGTGGTAGTTCTTGGTGGAGTTATCTTCGTCAAGCACGAAGCTTGTCAGAAGAATACCGTGTTATTCTACCCACTTTGAATGGCCACGGCGAGGAATATCAACTTGATTATGTTTCTACTGAAGATTCTGCTTTGGAGATTCTAGACTATATCAAATCAAACTGTGGTGGGAAATTGTTTGCAATCGGTGGTGTTTCACTTGGTGGCCAAATTGCTATGGAGCTTTTGTCTTTAGACAGTGAAATTGCTGAGAAGGCCATCATAGACGGAAGCCTCTGTATTCCTCAACCAAGGTTAGCTAAAATCAGCATCTTTCTAGTGTCTCTATTTGGTAAACTGATGTTCAATAAATTCTCTTGCAAACTTCAGTTAAGCATGATGAACAAACTCTATCCTAAACTGGCTTATCCAGAGGAAATAAAAGCTTATTATTTGGAGGATCTGCCAAGGACGCCTGTCAAAACAATGGTGACCATTTACAAAAACTATATGGGGCGTTACAAGCTGAAAGATATGATTTCTGCTAGCAAAGCTCAGGTTTTATATATCTATGGTGAAAAAGAATTAAACTGTGTGAAAGCATCGGCGAAATTATTTCAGCAGCTACATCCAAATACGATTTTGTATGAAGCAAAGGGCTATCATCATGGCTATTTATCAGCTTATCTGCCTCAAGAGTGGGTTGATTTGGTTGAGCCTTTTTTAAAGAAGAAATAAGGAAAAATTAAGATGAATAGAATAGTAGACGATCAGATAACGCTTATTCCTTATTATAGGAATGATGACATTTCCCTTCTTTGGTATCAAGATAGTGAGATTTGCAAACAAGTGGATAATACTGATCAGATTTACAGTCTAACAAAACTTCATAAAATGTATGATTACCTAACTTCACATGGTTCATGCTATTATATCCAATATAAAGGAGTGTTAGTTGGAGATGTGACACTTCAAGATAATTCAGAGCTTTCTATAGTGATCAGCAAAGAGTATCAGAATTTACAGATCGGAAGACGATGTATTTCTGAAATGATACAGTTAGCCAAAGAGAAAGAAATGGTTAAGGTAACTGCTCAAATTTATCCTTTTAATACTCAAAGTCAAAGAATGTTTTTGGCTTTGGGATTTCAGATAGTAGATGAAGAGTGGTATGAATATAAGTTGATTTAGAAAAGTTGTATTTCTCCATATATATTAGGACTGTAATCTGCGGTTTATAAGACAATGTTCATGAAAAATAGAGATAAAGGGTATCTACTGATACATGGATAAGAGGTTTTTTCAGAAATCTAAAAATGAAGAGAACACCAACAGATGATTTTTTGTTGATGTTCTCTTCATTTGATTTTATGATCTATCTCGCTTTTTTATATTTTCAACCAGTTAGACAGGCAATTTGTAGGAGAATATTTAAACTCAAAATTTTGTACAGTTAATGAAAGCTTATCCCCATTATAATCTGTTCACAGTTCTATTTCGTATATGCATTGCAATCGGTGTGATGAGCAGGTATAGCAAGGTCAAAATGATAAAAAATCCGATATCGGCATCCAAAAATACATAAACGATATTAAAGCCAAAATGCATGAAAATAGAATAAATCAGATTATTATATTTTTCCAAAATAATATTCATACAAATAGTAATAGATGTAATCACAACTATGTTAGCAATAATATAAGGAATGGCCCGCCAGTCCGTAAATTTTGAATCAACAACCCACAGAAGTGTATGCCAGAAACACCAGACTAGGCCTTGGTAAATAGAGGATTTTAAAAAATGATATTTTTTATTAAATTCTTCTCTCATATAACCACGCCACCCTAATTCTTCTCCAGTCGGACCTGATGTAAATGATAAGAAAATACTTAGTGGCAATGATACGGTTCCTAGATTGATGTAGGAGAACATTGTTTTTTTGGTCATAAGTGAGTAGAGGAAGAGTGATAAAATACTGAGCCCAAATGTAAGACCAAATGAAGATAGCAGTGGGAGTAACGACACTTTAGCAGAGAAACACCGCTTAAGGAAAGTTGTTCTTTTCTCATCAGTCCTGAAATACTTCCATCCAAATAAAAGAAGGTATGATGGAGACCATGCGACGATATTTCGTACAATCCACATGATAACAGGTGGAACCTTAAATACTAAACTTGCAGGAGCTGCTACAAAAATAATGAGTGCCCAAACAAGGACATAAGAACTGATGATGTATCTTTTTAAATAATTTACATTCATTTAGTTATCCTCTTTCTTCGGCTGTATAGATAACCAGTTCACTCTTAATTCCATTCAATTCAATTATATTATCTGAATCAGGTGAATCGAATGGTTCAGTTTTTTGCCCATTTTTTTCATAATAAATGTTTGTTCCAATCCCTTTAGCAACAGCAGTAAATAGGCTGTTTTCAGGAATACGAATTCTGGATGTTGCTGAAATCTGATTAATGTCAATTTCACCGTTTAATGAATGACATAATACTTCCATATCAAGATTACAGTTTATTTTTACTTTACCTGAAATATCTTCTAGGGTAATACGAGATGTTTTAAGGTCAAGTTCGATATTGTCACATTCTAGGGAGTGAATTTCTACAGACTCTGCACGAACCGCACATTCAATGTGACTAATATAGCGAGTTGGGATTTGCACAAAGATACTGACCGTTTCTTTAGCCGTTGCCTCTGTTACACCATTGTAACGTTTTACATCTAGGTCAATTCTTTTTCTACTATCATCAATTTTTACTTTAAAATCATTTTGAAGTGTAGAAAGAAGATTGGATACCAGACGAACTCGAATCTTTTCTCCCTTGTATCCGGACAATACAAACTTTTCTGAGCCTCCAAATTTCATATCATAGCTCTTGATCTTATCAATATCATACTCTGTGATACTCTCAAAAAGATATTCGCTTGTCTTAAGACTAGTTCTTTCATTACAGATTAGCTCATCGATAGAGATGTTAAATAGGTTTGAGATGGATATCATATTTTCGATATCTGGAATTCCAGCACCTGTTTCCCACTTTGTTACAGCCTGTCTTGATACACCGATTTTTTCAGCTAAAAGTTCTTGTGACATCCCTACTTGTTTACGTATGGATTTTAATTTTTTGGCAAATGTCATGTTGTATGCCCTCCTCTATATTTTATGATGTAATTTGTCATAAAGTAGCAATATGACTGATTTTAGTATAGAATAAACGAAGATTACAGCACAAGCAAGTATCGGTTGCATTCTCATTATTTTTGCTACTTTGCGTGGCATTCACTGTTCTGACGCGGATTTTTAGCGTTTTTTATCATAGTTTTATTAAAATATAGATGTATACTGAAATCATACGTTGTGGTATTTTTACAGTTTGAACGTGATAAGTCTTAATTGAAGGATCTAGTAGAAGTCTACAGTAAGGAGTTCAAAATGGAAGATATGTCAAGGATGCCTATCAAAACATTAGTGACCATCTATAAAACTTATATGGGGCATTATAACTTAAAAAGAAGGATTTCCAAAAGTAAGGCGCAGGTTCTCTATATTTATGGTGAAAAAGAATTGAACTGTGTTAAGGAATCAGCTAGATTATTTCAGCAGTTGCATCCCAACACTATTTTGTATGAAGCAAAGGGTTATAATCACGGCTATTTATCAGCCTACCTACCTCAAGAGTGGATTGACTTGGTTGTTCCATTTTTGGAGAATAATGATTGATTACACACAAAAATCACCCCACAAGCTACAACTTGTGGGGCATTTTCTTGTATTAGTTCTTCACTTACAAAATAATATCTGTTTTTTCAACTTTATAGAGGGCTATTCCCATGATTAGGGTCAAGACGAGAAGAATTAAAACAGCAGGGGTCCAAGAGTTAAAGAGTTGTTGGCTTGAGCCGAATAGGACTGGTCCAAGGGCCGCAAAGATATAGCCTCCGGTTTGGGCTAAGCCTGATAGTTGGGCTGTTTTTTCAGGGGTGCTAGCCTTCATTGAAAAGGCAACCATCATGTAAGGGAATAGGACACTAGCAGAACTTCCGATTAAGAGGTTAAGGACTAACCAATACACAAAGCTGTCTGTATTGACTAGGAGCATGGCAACTCCGACGAATCCTGCTAGGACGGTAATCACTAGCATCAAATGGCGGTTACGATCAGAAAGTTTAGTGATTAGGCTAGGAACGATCATAGAGAATGGAATACTTGTCAGTGTGAAAACGGAAGCTAGAATTCCGGCATTGGCTTCGCCGACACCGGCTTGAGTAGCCATTGTTGGAAGCCAAGTGATAGTGGTGTAGAAGAAGAGTGACTGTAATCCACCGAAAAACATGATGGCCCAGACTTTGCCGCTCTTATACCAACTGCCTGAGTTTTCGCTAGTAGAAGTATCTTGTTCTAAATAATGATTGTGACGGACATTGGGGAGCCAAACCACAAGAGCCAAGGCACAGACTGCTGTCAATACCCAGACCAAGCCTTGCCATGAGGTTGCCTTAGTGATTGGAACGGCTACCGATGAAGCCACAGCTGTGGACAAGCCCATGGCTGTAATGTAGAGTGTGGTTAAGAATCCTAACTGATTTGGCTCATTAGCCTGAATTAGGCTTGGGAGAAGAACGTTGATAAAGGCAATTCCAGCTCCGACTAAAAGCGTTCCCACATAAAGAAGAGGGAGATTGACAGTACGCAGAGCAGAACCAAGGGTCATCACAATTAAAACACCGAGGAAGAGTCTTTCGATACCAAAGCGTTTGGCCCAGCTAGCTGCAAAAGGCGAGAATATCGCAAAGGTCAAGAGAGGCAGACTTGTCAAGAGACCGAGAGAACTGACCTCAACTCCTAGACCAGAAGCAATGTCTGATAAGACAGTTGACAAGGTTGTGAACGGAGCCCGCAAAACGATTCCTAGAAGAAGGATTCCAGGGATTAGAAAATGTGAATGTTTCTGTTTCATAAAGCATCTCCATGTTTAATAAGGGGATTTAAATTTATAAGAATATGACACTAATGCGTCACTTCCATCTTACCATAAATGTTGAAGAAAATGAAAGCGATTACGCTAGATTGTCGTAAAGAAAAAGAGAGAATCTTTAGTTATAAAATTTTATTCTACTGATTATCTAATAACAGAGTAGGATTTAAAAAAGACTGAACATCTAGTCCAGCCTCTATTCTATGTCTTCTTAAATTTCATATCCCATAAGGAGTCCGCCTTCTTCGGCATAAAAACTACAAAGTCCAGAAGTAGGAAGGACTTCGATGCTTGCATGGGTAAATTTTTCACGAATCAATGCAGAAAATTGCTCAATAAATTTGTCATTGTTACGGTGGGCAATCGTAATATGTCCACCTGTATAACCTGCCTTAATCAGTTCATCAAATGCAGCTTTGATAGCTTTCTTTTGGCCACGAGCTTTTTGAAGCAACTCTAGGGTACCAGTCTTACTAGCTTCACCGACCATACGGATATTGAGGAGTCCAACAACGGTGCCAACCAGTTTGCTTAGACGACCATTCTTCACCAAATTATCAACTTTGGCTAAAACAAAGAGTAACTTAGTCTTGGCTCGGTAAGCTGTGATGGCATCAACAACCTGATCAAAATCAAGGCCTTCAGCAACTAAGTGATTGAGCTTACGAACAATCAGGTCGACCTCGCCACCAGCTGAGAGACTGTCAATGACGTGGATTTTGGCATCAGGATGCTCTTCCAGATAAATTTTCTTAGCGATTTCAGCACTATTATAGCTACCAGAAAGAGTACCAGTAATCGTCACGACGACGATATTGTCCGCTCCTTCAAAGGACTTCATATAGTCATCAGGACTTGGACAAGCAGATTTGGAAGCAGTTGTAGTCGCATACATCTCTTCCATCATTTGATCAATATTGAGTTGGGCATCATCCCTGTAAATGGTTTCGCCCACTTGGATAGTCAAAGGAACACTGACAAACTCTGTATCTGGTGCCAGATTGTCCAAAGAACGGTAGTCACAACCTGAATCCGCAATAATTTTCCATTTCATAGGTTTATACCTCATATCTGCATAATGTACATTGACAAGTGTTTTGTCTTCTTTTACAATTTTATCATGAAGTGCATTGCTATCATAGTAGATCTCATCAGGTGTGACAGATAGAAAGTGAATGTTATGGCAGAAAGAAAAATCTCAGAGAAATCCTTGGAAAATCTGAAACGATTTAACCAAGAAAACAAGGCAATTACACGAGAATCCATCGAAATTTCTCTCCTGCAATTATTGGAGAAAAAAGACTTGAAAAAGATTACTATATCGGAACTGGTTGAGCGTGCAGGTGTATCCCGTGCTGCCTTTTATCGTAATTATGGTTCCAAGGAAGAGATTTTGAAGTCTGTTTTTGAGTCTAGTATTGCAAAGATTACCAAGTCTTTGGACGGCTATAATCTTAAGACAGATCTTTACCAAGTCTGGGTTTATCTCCTTAAGGAAGTCAAAAAAGAAGCCAAAATCATCAGTCTTGCCATTGATTATAATTTTGAGCAGGTATTGACCAAGGCTGTTTATGATTTTTTGGAAAAACGAAATGGTAGCTCATCAAATGGTGCCGGTAGCTACCTTAATTCCTTTTGGAGCTCGGCTATTGTTTCAGTAATTTCCAAATGGGTCAAGGATGGCATGAAGACCCCAGCGGAAAAAATCGCCAAGCTCGGCCTTCCCCTTTTTCCACATAAGAAGAAGTAGTAATCACCGAAAGATGGTTTTTAAGTAAACTGCATCTCCATAACTAGTTCAAATGAATAGATAGAACTGTGCACAGATTATACAAAGGACAAGAAAGATGATCGAAGAACGACTTCTTGCTGCTAAGCAGTATGTTAAAACCTTATTTGCTGATCGAGCAGATGGTCATGATGTTGCGCATGCTCTCCGCGTCTATACCAATGCTATGAGAATCGCACAAGCAGAAGGTCCATGTGATCTGGAGATAGTGGGCTTGTCAGCTCTTCTTCACGATGCTGATGATGATAAATTGTTTCATACAGAGAATAATGCGAATGCTCGCATCTTTCTAGAAGAGATTGGTACTCCTAAAAAACAAATCGAGCAGATTTGTCGGGTTATCAATGCTGTTTCTTTCAGCAAAAATCGTGGTAAACATCCAGAAACGTTAGAAGGCAAGATTGTTCAGGATGCAGACCGCCTGGATGCGATAGGAGCTGTAGGAATTGCGCGAACTTTTTCCTATGGTGGTCACAAAGGGAGGCCTCTTACTGATACCGTCCAACATTTCCATGACAAGTTGCTCCTCTTAAAAGATGAAATGAACACGGATACTGCTAAGCAAATGGCAGAAAGTCGCCATCAATTTTTAATCACCTTTCTAAAAGAACTAGAGAAGGAATTGGACTGAGTAAAATATTGAAATGAACTTTCATAAAAGACTCATTTGAAAGGAAGATATGCTAAATCGACTAATAAGGAAACCCATTTTAAGTTGTTCGCTGATTTTTATCGTCTGCTCTCTAGCTAGGCTCTTCGAATACTTCTATATGAGGACAGATGAAACTTTCTTATCTGAGAACTTTTTACACAAGCTTTTTGGAATACTTTTATTGTGGGGAATTCTTTCAATTTGCAAATTAAGATGGAAAGATATTGGTTTCACTTCTGACGGAATCGTGAGTGGTATAGGGAAGGGGCTACTTTTTGGCTTAGTGTGTTCCATCTTTGCATATGCCATTGAAAGTTTTACCCTCTTTTTTCTTCATGGCAATGTTCACTTATCGTTTTATGCCAGTGGTTTTTCCTTAACAAACGAAAAAGGAACACAAGCAGGCATCTTGTTCATCATGTTAAGTGTGTTGTTTAACCTGATCAATGTGTGGATGGAAGAAGGAGTTTTTCGCGGCCTTTTCACAAAAATTCTTGAAGGGATTTCTTACCGCAAGAGTCTATTCTTTATAGCCTTTCTATTTGGAATATGGCACTTGGTAATGCCCTTAAGAGATTATCTTCAAGGAGAAGCGTCACTCTTAAATCTTATTGTTATGGGAATTGGCTATGTTATCCTAGCGGGAATGATGAGTATCAAATGGTCCTTACTCTACAAAATGACAGGTTCCTTGTGGCTAGGACTAGGAGATCATCTTTTCAACAATCTTGCTTCAAATCTAGTTCATGTGATTTCTAATTCTGATGTGGATAGTTTGCAGATTGTGAGAATACTGCTGTGGCAGTTGTTGTCGTTTGCTTTAGTGTTGTGGGGTTATCAAAAAACTAACAAGAAAAACTGATAGTCAATCCCTTACCACTACAACTAATAGGAGGTTCAGTATGCCAATTTATGAATTTTGTGCAGAGAATGTCACTCTCTTAGAAAAAGCCTTTAAAGCTGGTGCTCAACGCGTGGAGTTGTGTGATAATCTGGCTGTTGGAGGCACGACACCTTCTTATGGTGTCATAAAGGCAGCCGTTGAGCTGGCCAAGGATTATCAGGCTAAAGTGATTGTAATGATCCGTCCACGAGGGGGCGACTTTGTCTATAGCCAGCAAGAATTGGCTATCATGCTAGAAGATATCAAGTGTGCGCGTGACTTGGGTGTTGACGGCTTTGCACTTGGTGCTTTGACTTCAGAAAACCAACTTGATACAGAAGCTCTTAAGACCTTACTAGATGCCAGTCGAGGCTTGGAGGTCACCATGCATATGGCCTTTGACCAGATTCCTAAAGCAGATCAGCCTAGTGCAATCCAGTGGCTTAAGGACCACGGTGTGACGCGTCTGCTCACCCGTGCTGGGACTCCCGAGACTGCTCTAGACTTGCGCTTGAAACGTTATGCAGAATTGGTTGGGCTAGCAGAAGGTCAGTTGGAGATTTTAGCCGGTGGTGGTATCTCCGTGGCTAATCGTGACCAAATTCTTGCCATACCTGGTCTTGAGCAAGTTCATGGAACACGTGTCGTCTTTTAGATTTCAATGGAACCAGCTTCTTGGCTCGGTTCCTTTTGATTTTTGTGCAATGGGAGGCACTTTGCTTTTCTAGTCATTCTTTGGTAAGCTATTACTATAGCATTAAAAAAATTGGGGGATGTATGTTAGATAATTTGTTAAAAAAGAACCCTATCTTGGGTGTCATTATTTATCCGTTATTAGGGCTAGGAGCTATTTGGCTTGGTCACTATTACTCACAGAGCCTTTCGCTATTGGAAAAAACGGGTGGTCAGATCAAGGTTAATACTTTTGTTTACATTGCCTATCAATTAGGTGGGACCAAACTCGTCATGGGGTTCTTTATTCTTTTAGCGCTTTTCTTTTTCTATCTGGGCTATACTTATCTTAAAAAACTTGGCAATACTCAGAAATAAGGATTAAGTTTATACACTAACTGCGGCTACTTGCTTGCAGTTTTTTCTTTTCTACAAGTCAACTAGAATCCCTAATTTATGCTAAAATGAAATTATTACGCTTCAAAAAGGAGATGAGATGAAAGCAGAAGAATGGTTAACCTATTTTATAAAGATTTATGGACGTCGCCCAAAGATGACAGAGGTCGACGAGGCGATACAAAATGGTAGTCTCTTGGCCAATCGAGCAGAAGTAGAGAGCTTATTGTTAGCATCTAAGAAGAGCTTTTGGCAAACCTTAAGTCAGTATGTTGTGACTCATAAGGTCGCAGCGTCAGTTCTTGCAGTTTCTTGTATGACGCTTCTTGGTGGTGGTGCCATTTTTGCTTGGCATTCCCTTCATTCACAAGCTCAACAAACGTCATCCCTTGCGGTTTCTTCGTCAAGCAGTCAGACTGGTCAAACGTCTTCCTCAGACAAATCTAAACAATCGAGTTCCAGAGCTTCTGAGTCGTCTTCAAACTCTAGTTCTCAAAGTCAGAATGCCTCATCAGAAGCCAAAACGCCTGCCATGGATGTGGATGCTATTCGAAATGGTGATTTTTCAAGCATTGAAGGTGACTGGGTTTCTGACGGTGGTCATGTTGTGACCATTACCAAGTCAGGGCTCACAAAGTCTGAAGAGACAGGAAGTACTGATGGCAAGACTGTCGTTAAAGATTTCAACGGTCAGCCTATGTTTTATTTTGCGGACAATGGACCAGGGCATGGGGTCAATCCTTTTGTGCCTGTGCCAGCCAATCAAGCAGCACCGTCTCCGGACAATTCTGTCAAAGACACAGATCGTTTGGTTCAAATTCCAGAGTCTGCTGGGCCAGGGGTGGTTTACACGTCTTATTACAGAGTGAAAAGTAAGAGCCAGTCCAGCCAGACTAGCCCAACCAATACGACAGCCCTTTGGAATAGTGACAAGGCTGCCAAGCTCGCAAGTTACATGGTGGAGTTTGGGCACAAGATGAATCAAGAAAGTTATAGAAGGCTAACACCTAACGGAAGTGACGATTTCTTTGGTGCCATGTCTTTTGCTAAAAATAACCGCATTATTGTAGGTGAAAAGACAGAACAAAATGCCCCAATGACCAACCAACAAAAGGTAGACGTTGCCTTTTCCGAAGATGGTACAGGGACAGCCGACTATATCATTGTAGACAGCTACGGGTATTCAGGTTCTGCCATGATTCTCTACCATTTCACCATCTATAAGGGTCAACCAGTGGTCCTAGTTTCCATGCAAAATCAGGGGAATCCTGAAAACATGTATTATATGTACCCTACCAATAATAAGGACATCCAAGAAGCCTTTGCCAATATTGTGAATGACAAGTGATGGTTTGAGAGGTTTGAAAGAAAAATTTTACATCTTAAAAATACAATATAAATGAACAAAAGATTTTCTATGTTCCAAATCTGTTTATTTACTATTTAACTATGCAGAATGATTATCTATATAAAAAAGCCAGCCTAAAGTTTAGACTGGCTTTTCCTATTATAAAATAATTTAGTTATTCAACTTTTCGCTTTTCTGTCATCAGAGCTGACGGAGTACATATCAATACAACGATTGCTCCTACAATAAATACATTATCAAATGCCCTGCTTAACTGATCATTTTTTTCATTGACAATGACTTTAAGAGCAGATGATAATTCATCCCTTTGAGCTAATAATTTAACCGCTGTACCAACTTTAGCTTGTTCTCCAGATATAGTTTTTAAACTGCTTGATAACTGAGAGACACTTGAACTAATGGTTTCAACTCCATTGATCAATAACTGATTTGTATCATAAATCTTTCTATAATTGCTCCCCTTTTTAGGTTCTGGAAGATTATCTGTTTTTTGAGCAGCTGTTTTGATTGTATCGCCCATATTGCTTTGTTTGGTTGAAATACTATTACTATTCTTAGTCGTATCGAAAGTTTTTGCAATTTCCTTCTTAGCAACTTTTTTTACGTCTGTTGATAAAACCCGTTTTTCAATTTGGTTATACGCTGTTTCCTTAATTTGTGTTTTAGCAATATTGACATTACTATTTAAAATGGTAACGAGAAGAGCCATACCAATGGCCTGTCCAACATATCTAGAAGAGTTAACGATACCTGACCCAATTCCGGCCTTATTAATTGGTAAATATTTTACTGATGATGTTAAGGACATTGCCATAAATCCTAGTCCTAAACCAATAATTACATTACAACAAACAATGATGCTTTGTGAGGTATTATACTGAATAAGACTAAGCATAAATAATCCACCTGCTGTAATAACTAAACCGATACTAATGAGCAATCTTGCACTAATTTTTTGGTACATTTTAGTTGCTAACGGCATACCTACTACGATAGCTAAAGAAGTAGGAATAATAAGATATGCTGAATGCAAAGCAGAATAGTTGCGAACATTTTGCAAGAAATAGTTTAAGATTAATGAAGGTACGATAATCGCAAATCCAAAAATCATATAAATAAGACTTGAAGATGTAAACGTACTTTCCTTGAATAATTTTAAGTCAATGACAGGTGATTTTACTCTTCTTTCGGTTAAAAAAAGGAAAAATAGGCCTACGACACTAATAACAAAACTAGCTATGATGGTTTGTGAACCCCAACCATACTCGCGACCTTCTAATAAACCAAATATAAGTCCACCTAAAGTACAAGTAAGAAAAATAATACCTAGCCTGTCAATATTCTTTGAAATTGTTAAATCATATGATTCTTTTGTTCCCACTAGGATCATCAAAAATGCAATAATGGCGATTGGAACATTAATACCAAAAATCCAATGATATGTTGTCCAATGGACAATTAAACCACCAATTACTGGTCCTCCCGCTGCAGCTAAGGCACTGAAGGCCCCCATAATAGCAGTAATACGGCTGGTATTCTCTTTCCCCAATAGTTCAATTCCCATGGGGAGAACAATTGGAGTTAATATGGCACCTCCAATTCCTTGGAAGAACCTAAAAATAATTAAGAGTAATAATGAATCAGCCATCATGCAGGCGAATGAGAAAATACCAAATATTACAACACCAATTAGCATAACCAATTTTCTACCGTAGATATCAGCGAGTTTTGAAACAGTAATAATAAATACAGACATTGCTAAAACATAGATTGTTGCTACCCAACTTGTATCAGTCAATCCAGTATGTAAGTCTTCCATAATATTTGGTAGGGCGATATTAACAATCGTTGCATCTAAAGCTCCCATAAACATTGCTAAAACTAGCCCTATAAATCCTAGAATTTTTCTTGATTTTGTCATTAAATTCTATTCCCTTCATTAATTATTTTGTTAAATGATTAATGATGCATCAATTATCTTAGTGAACATAAAACAGTCTTTTTTTACTTTTACAATTCACATAAAAAGAATATAATAATACCCATATATTGACCATGACAACATCAAACAATATGTTTAATTAAGGAAAAAATGACAAATAAAAGAAAGACTAATAGCGTTACTAACCTCAAGGCTGCCTTGATAGACCTCCTACTTGAAATGGAGTACTCAAAAATAACCATTGGAAATATAACTCAGAGAGCAAATGTTAGTAGGGGAACATTTTACCAACATTTTCTTGATAAGGATGATTTAGCATACTCTATCGGAACAGAGACGATGCAAAGATTTTGGGAGATTTTAGCTCAAGGAAATTTAGATAAAGAGGACATGCTTTTAAAGGCTCTACTATTAATTAAAAATGACTATAAACATTTTAAAGCAATATCAAAAGCACCTCACGTTCAATTTAAAGATAAAGTTCAACAACTAATTTGCGACTTAATAAATAACAACAAAACTATTAGAGAAAAGATCAAGAAAAATACGAAGATTTCAGATGAAATTGTGATAAAAGCCTTCTCTGCATCTTTTGAAACCATTATTTCTTTTTGGATTGATAATGATTTATCGGAAAGTCCCGAAAAAGTTGTAGATAATATAATAAAAATTGAACAACTATTTTGGAAATAATAAAAAATAGAGAAAAAAAGATAACATTCCATAGTCTTCAAATGGTGTGAGTCTAAACTGAGACTTTACGCCGTGATAAAAACGCCTGAAGCATTGGTATTTCAGGCGTTCGGAATTTTTGAGACTTTAGGCTCAAAAATTAGCCATGGAACTTCGAAGGAGTTCGCTGGCGTCCGCTATCACCTAAGGAAAGTCTCAAGTAAAAGTCTTTATCCACAAGAAAAAGCATCTTGAGAATGAGCAGTCAGCAAAATCTGGTATAATGAAGCCAAGGAGGCGCCTATGAAACATCTGAAAAAACAGACGCTAATTCTTTTATCTATCGCTAGCCTATTACTCGTCGGTCTAGCAGTTTTTGCACATATCCACAAAAAGGAGGAAAAACCAAGCTACTCCAACCTTAATAGCAAGGCCAGTCTTAATGAAGTGCGCTCCATTCTCTCGAAACATTTGGAAAAGGGGAGTGTGGATAACTTTATCAATCTGGTTAGGGATTACAATGATACCGTGGGTTCTGTTGGACTTTCTGGGGATTTTGCACCATTTAGCAAAACAGACTATGATGTGGAAAAAATCAGTAGCCTGTGGACAGCTAAGCATGGTGACTTTATCGGTACCAACTGTCGTATCAACACCTATACGCTACTGAAAGGCAAAATTAAGATTCCACAGGTCAAGAGTGATAGTGAGCTCCTTTTCCAAGATAAGGATGCGACTGACAAGGGCAAGCTCTTTGATGCCAAGGATCAGGAAAATTTTGAGATTCTTTTTTCAAGGGTCAAGACTGAGGCCACCCAAGATGTCAAGATTCACGCCAAGCATATGGAGGATTACTACAAGCAGTTTACCTTTGATGACAAGGCACGCATGCTGTCAGTCGTTGTCCACGATAATCTGGATGGAGATTCCCTTTTTGTCGGTCACGTTGGCGTCCTGGTACCTACGACAGATGGATACTTATTTGTCGAAAAATTGACCTTCGAAGAGCCCTACCAAGCCATAAAATTTGCTAGTAAGAAAGATTGCTACAAGTATCTCACAACCAAGTACAAGGATTATACCGGACCGGGTCTAGCCAAACCCTTTATCATGGACAATGGCAAATGGGTGGATATGGACTAGCTTAAGGTGAGAAGAAGGTTTTAAATAGGCAAGAAAAAGGAAGCAAGATATGAAAAGAAAACAAGCCTTGTTGCTTTATCTAGTGGGGACCCTTGGACAAATCTTACTGGTCAGTCTCCTAGTTTGGTTGCTAAGAGCAGGAGGAGTTAGGGTTGATTATGGAACTCCAATTGGCCTCTTTACCCTTATCTTAGGTGGCTTGTCATCAGCCATTTGGGGAGGCTATGTTAGCATCCGCTATCATCACTCTAGTTTTAAACAACTTGTCAGAGATTTTTTCCAAGTCAAACAGCCTCTTAGTAACTATCTCTTAGTCCTCATTTTTCTAGGATTGGATTTTTTACCACTAGTCTTGAGTGGAGGTATGATTTTCAAGGCTTGGTATCTCCCCATTATGTTATTTTGCAAAGCCCTTGTCTTTGGTGGAATCGAAGAAATCGGTTGGCGCTATTTTTTCCAGCCTACTTTGCAAGAAAAGTTGACCTATCTAGTGTCCACGCTTTGTACCTTTGTAGCCTGGTCACTATGGCATATCCTCTATTTTTACGTTGATGGCTCTCTGGTCACGATTCATTTATTGCCTTTCTTGCTAGGCTTATTAAGCAATTGTTTCATCTTATCCGCCATTTATACAAAGACCAGAAGTCTTTGGCTTTGTGTCATGACCCATGCACTAATCAATGCTTTATCGCAACTGTCATCAGCGGAGAGCCTTTGGTTATCCCTTGTGATTAAGGTGTTGATAATTCTTCTTGCCATGAAAATTGCTGGTAGCAGTATGGAGAAAGTGAAATCCTAAGCTGGCTTGATTTTCATTGCTTCAGTTAGTTATGATTCCCAAGAGTAGTTCAATGACTACTCTTTTTTCTATGTAATACTCAAATGACCTTGCCCATCTTTTTGAGGCATGTTATACTAGAAGAGTATTGTCAAAATTTTCTGACATTACAGGTGGAAAGGAGGTGCTAATGCCTTTTAAAAAAACAAAACACCTTGTTTTTTCCCGCTACCTAAGCCTGCTCTGTTTGCTTCTAGTTTTACTAGTAGCGTCAGTTTTTGTAGCAGTGTCTTTAGGGGCGGTCACTATAGATATAGGTGATACCTATGGTGTCATCTTCAGTAAATTGGGGCTTCCGGTTGCCAGTCATAGTATAGCCAAGCCACTTGAAGCTATTATCTGGAATATGCGAGTTCCTAGGGTTCTCCTAGGGTTAATAGTTGGTGCAGGTCTTTCCATGTCTGGGAGTGTCATGCAGTCAACGGTTAATAATCCGATTGCCGAACCCTATATCCTGGGAATCTCGGCAGGAGCAACGTTTGGAGCAACCTTGGCCATCATTTTAGGCCTTAAAGCTGTGGTAGGCTTGGGTGCCTTTATGGGGGCTATCCTAGCGACGGTTCTTGTCCTAATCATTGCCTCTATGCAGGGGAGAGTGACCACATCTGGCTTGATTTTATCTGGAACAGTTGTCAACGCCCTCTTCATTGCCTTTGCCAATTTTATAATCTCTATTGGAGCGACAGCAGACAGTGTTATGACCATTAAGTTTTGGACCATGGGTTCATTGACAGGAACATCTTGGTCAGATTTGATGCTTCCAGCAGTAGTGGTTGGTTTGGCCTTTCTCTTTTTCTCAACTCAGTATCGTGTCTTCAATGCCATGATGATGGGAGATGAGGCAGCTTTGACTTTAGGGATTCCACTTAAACTCTACTGGTATCTTTATATTGCCATTGTTGCGGTCATAACGGCCGTCTTGGTTGCTAGCTGTGGGATTATCGGTTTTGTCGGCTTGATTACCCCTCATATTGCTAGAAGTTTAGTCGGGACTAACTATCGTAAGCTTTTTCCAGTGGCAACTCTCTTAGGTTCATTGTTTGTGGTTTGGGCAGACGTTTTAGCGAGAATCCTCGTCAAAAATGCAGAGCTACCTATCGGTATCTTTACAGCCTTAGTTGGCGCACCTTTCTTTATTTATATTGTGACTAGAAATCGTAGGAAGGTGGTTTAGACTTATGGATGTAAAGTGTCAGGATATTCATTATTCGATTGGAGAGAAAAAAATCCTAAACGGTGTCTCCCTAGAGGTTGAAGGTGGGCAATTCCAGACCATACTGGGACCAAATGGGAGTGGCAAATCAACCTTGCTCAAAACCATTTACCGCCAGTTGCAACCAGATAGCGGTCAGATTTTTCTTGATGGGAAATCCCTAGATCAGGTAAGCCTCAAGGAAACTGCAAAAGAAATGGCAGTTGTGACACAGTTTAACACCCTTCAGTTTGATTGTACGGTGGAAGAAATTGTCATGCTTGGCCGAACGCCCCATCTTTCCTTTTTGCAAAGAATCGGATCGGGACCACTTGCTCGTTCAGGATGCCCTAGACAAGGTTGGCATGTCTGAAAAGAAGGCACGCTATTATTCGTCCCTATCAGGTGGAGAAAAACAAAGAGTCATCCTGGCGCGTGCCTTGGCTCAGGAACCCAAACTCCTTTTATTGGATGAGCCTACCAATCATTTGGACATAAAGTATCAGTTGGAGATGTTGGCCTTGGTCAAGGAACTCGGCATTAATGTTCTCGCAGTTCTCCACGATATTCAATTGGCCTGTCGTTTTTCAGATTATATCTACTTAATGAAAGGGGGTGAGATTGTTGCCCAAGGTGTCCCAAGGGATGCCGTAACCCCACAATCCTTGCAGGTGGTTTATGATGTTCAGAGTCGTATTACTTGGACGGATGACCAGCAGGCAATGATTCAGTATTTATAAGCCTAGGAAAGGAAGGCCTTATGAACAAGAAAACATTTCGTATCGCATTAATCGCTGCAGCAGTCCTAACATTAACAGCATGCAGTTCTACATATAAAAACAGCACATCATCGTCATCATCAGCAAAAGAAACGGTGAAAAAGACCAAGTCAGAAACCCAGTATCCTTTGACTGTCAAAACTTATGACGATAAAGGAACTGAGCTAGATCAAGTCTTCAAAAAGGCACCAGAAAAGGTTATCACCAACAACCTTTCATCAACTGAAATCTTGATTGAGCTTGGTTTGAAAGACAAAATTGTCGGTATGCTTAACCCTGACAATGAAGTAACCGATAAATACAAGGATGACATTGCTTCAATCCCACATATCGGTGATAAGAAAACAATTTCTCAAGAAGCCATCTTGGCTTACGGACCAGATGCTCTTATTGGTCGTAACATGATGTTCTCAGACAAGTCAATGGGAACCATCAGCACGTGGAACAGCAACGACATTCCTGTTTATACCCAAAAAGCTTCTGTCTCAACAACTAAACAAGATTTGAATAATATCATCGAAGATGTTAAAAATATTGGTGACATTTTCAACGTTCAAGACAAGGCAGACAAGTATGCGGGACAACTCCAAAAGCGTATCGACGCTGTTAAAAAGAAAAACAAGTCTTCTGACAAAGACTTGAAGAAGGCTCTTATCATGTGTGCCTACAACGATGAGACCTTTGGAACTTACAAATCTGCCCTCCAAGAAAGTATGCTCAATCAGCTTGGTTATACCAATGTTGCGACAGGAACATCAGATTTGACTCTGGAAAATCTCGTGTCAATGGAACCAGAATTGATTATCTATGTAACCAGTGACCGTAATAAGGCCATGGACAAGGAAGCAACAGACAAGATGGAAAAGAACGCTGTTCTTGAAAATGTTCCAGCCGTTAAAAACAAGAAAATCATGACTATTTCTTATGATGAGCTTATGGATTACGGTCCATCTGTGATTGATTCTCTTGAAAAGGTTAATGACTTTGTTAATAAATAAAGACTTTGTCTGCCATGACATTCAGGTTACAGTTGCCCTTCCTGAGTCCTATGATTCCAAGAAGGCTTATCCAGTAGTTTTTCTGAACGATGGGCAGCTTGATTATCTGGGAAAGTTGGAAGATTCTGTTATCCTGGTTGGACTTGAACCTCAGAGTCGCTTGGATGATTTTACGCCTTGGCAGGCTCAGGCTCTGAGACCTGGAAGCTCTGATTTTGGCGGAAAGCTAGCCAGCTATCATGACCATCTATTTGGGCATATTTTCAAAAGCATCACACAGGAGTTTCGACTGGATGAAAGTCGTATGGCTTACGGAGGATACTCGCTGGGTGGTTTGGCTGCTATTTCCAGTCTTTATAGCAGTGATAAGATGCCTTTGCTCTTCTCCATTTGTGGATCCTTCTGGTATCCAAATTTTGTAGCTTACTGCAAAGCCCACCAGCCCATCAATAAGTCTTGCTCAGTCTATTTACATAACGGTTTGACCGAGGGGGCTAATCATAAGAATAGACTGGCCAAAGCTCCTAGTTATGCCAAAGAAGTGCATGAACTTATCAAAAAACAGAGCGTGTCTACTTATTCAGCATTTGACCCCTACGGACATCATGACCATCTCCAAGAAAGATATGACGCTTTTTCGGATTGGTTGATTGAGCAGTGGCAACTCTGAATTGCTGATAGTGGTGAGTAGGAAAGAGATAAGAAAAGTAGTGAAGAAAGTTCCGACGATGGAATCACTTCACTACTTTTTGTTATGCTTAATTTCCTAATCACTCTTAGTGACAACATACACAACCCATTTGTAATTTTGCTTTTCTTCAATCTTTGAAAAGCCAATGCTTGCTAACAACTGTTTCAATTCATGGCTTGTTCCATAATCTGTCATATGATATTTTATTTTTTCTTTCTCGGAAGCAATAATCAAAGTGGAAGGATTGGACATGACTCTATAGATTTCCTGAAAACTCTGTTTTAAATCCTCCCAGAAAATATGTGTCTGGATGGCAAATACCAAATCAAAATCATTATTTTGGTAGGGAAGGTTTGCTACATTGCCAATCCTCAGCTTAACACTTCTGTTTTCTATAGCATCTGAATGAATTCGTCTAGCAGTATGATAAGACTCTTCGGAAATATCAATACCATGAATGTCAAGATTTTTATCTAACTCAAGAAGGTTCTTAATAGTGCTGCCACCGCCATAGCCGATTTCTAAAATCCGACTATTGTTGGGGATAGTGGTTTGTTTGATTGCCCAAAGGCTGAGTTCCTTGAAATAGGACGACCAGATGTTGGTAATCAATCGACCGACAAGACCACTCGGTTTTCTAGATTGCTTTATAAGATATTGAATGAGCATGTTCCCTCCCATTTTTGAAAATAAAATTTGAAATATACATGATTAAAATTCAAACTTTATTATAGAGAAAGCTAGTAAGAATAGCAAGAAAAAATGAAATATATGCTCATTAATTTCAAACTTATGCTACAATTGGTAGTAACAGAGGTGTTCACATGAATCAATATCAAAAGACGACTGAGAAAAAGAAGCAAGCGATTATTCAAGCAGCCTTACAATTATTTAAAGAAAAAGGTTTTAAGGAAACGAGTATAAAATCTATTGCAGAGGTAGCAGAAGTATCACCAGTTTCTATCTACAATTATTTCGGGGGCAAAGATAATTTGGTAGCTCTCTGTGTTAATGACTTGTTTGAAGAAGTCACACAGCAAGCTGAGGACATTTTAAATAGTAATCTAGATTTTAAAACAAAATTAAACCAGGCTTTTTCCCTATGTCAGGAGAAAATGAGTCGGCAAATCTCGGACTATTTTCAAGATAAAATGGTGAAAGAACCTACTTTTTCAACTCTCTTAGCGAAAGCGATCACTGCAAAAAAACGTGATATCTATCGTGCTTATATTGAGCTAGGAAAAGAAGAGGGGGCTATTGCTGAAGACCTATCGACAGAGCTTATCTTAAATGTCATGGATGCTCTTAATAGTATGGGAAATCAGTTAGACAACAGTGACAATTTAGAGACAGAGGTTGAGCAAATTCATCAGATTTTTTTGTATGGTATTTTTGGAAAAAATTGAGCCTATCTTTTATGGTATTTTATGACTTGCCTCATTCATCTTAATCAGTTGTATATTCTCATACAAGGGTGTAAAATCTACTATACAAAGATAAAGAGGAGCAAGGTATGGAATTAAAAGATTTTACAGAACAAGAACAAAAGCAAATCGAAAAAGGTTTGAGTACAGCTGAGATTTCTGACAAGGAAGCGGCTAAGAAGTTGCTCGCTCTCGTACCTCAAGAATGGATTAAACGCATTCCTTTTTTTGTCAGAGGCCATGCGACGACCAAGACGGTGGAGCGTGTGGCTAAGCAATATCCTGCACTCTACGCAGTAGCCAAACGCCAAGGGGACCTTCCTGAAAAAGAAGGCCAAGAGTTGCGAAAAATCATGACAGGCATCTTTGAAGAAAAAATGAATAAACACAAGATTAAGTAAGATTTATAAAGACAATCGTGAACATTTATACCATCTATGAGTCGACCTGCCGATTAAAAAGAGATACTATCAGATTTATTATCCTGTTTACGGAGGAAAAATGAGCAAATTTATTTCAAAACAATCAGTCGCTATCTGGTATGCACTGACTGCCCTCCTTGCTACCTTTCTAGTTGGGCAAGTTATCCTTTGGTTTTTCCCAGATAGGAGTAGTATGGGGGCTTCACTGCTGTTTATCCTAATGAACTGTATTCCCCTGATTATGGCGGCTGTCTTTTCTCTTGTGTTGAGGGAAGTTAAATCCTTGGGGGAATTTTTCAAAAAGGTCTTTCTTCAAAAAGAAAGTCCCCTGTCCTGGATCCTAGCTATCTTCATTCCAGTCATCTATTATGGGATTTCAATCCTGCTCATGAATGTTCGCTTTACTGGGAACTCCCTCTTGGCCTTCTTCCTATATTTCCCCTGGACCTTTTTATATGGCGGTCTGGAAGAAGTCGGTTGGCGTTGGTTTTTACAAGAACATCTTTACTTTAGTAAGCACTTTATAACTAAAATGATGGTTCTTTCCATTGTTTGGTTCCTCTGGCATATCCCTATCTATCAACTCCCTTGGATTACAGCAGGCTCGTCCAACTATCTCATCTTTTACCTGATGATTTTAGGTAATAGCTTTCTTTTGGGAGCTCTTAAAGAGTACTCGAAAGGAGCTGTTCCTTGTATCCTTGCCCATATGCTAATTGATAGTCTGGCTGTTCTCATGCTGGTTCAGAGTTCACTCACTCAGATTATCCTTCTGGTTATTTTTGAAATCATGATAGCCTCTTGGCTAGTGGCTATGAGAAAATCATAGAAATAGACTTTAACCTCTCACTGAATTTCGGTGGGAGCTTTTCTTTCCTATTTGTTGAGATAATGACATAGTGTCATTTTTAGGAGGTGACTCGTTTGGCCAGGATACATTTCATCATCAAAAGATCTGAAAAAGAAGGCAAAGAGCTACGTAAAATCATGACAGGTATCTTTGAAGAAAAAATGAATAAACACAAGATTAAGTAATGTTGTATGAAAAGAGGTATAATTCCGCAAACTTATACCTCTTTCTTATTTTTACTTCTTATTTGATTTGGATAGACTAATAGCAACCATTGTCGCACACAGGAAAAAGGCTGCTAGTAAACCTTTTGTAGTGGTAGTCATAAAGGGTTTATCAAAGACATAATAGTTATAGACAGAAAATCCCAGTCCAATAAGAGTTACAATAATCGACACAACAAATAGCGTCACCCATAATTTTCTTTGAGTCATCATCAACCTCCTCTTTGTATCCGTTTTCTTTCTGCCTATAGTATAACATAAAAAACCTTAGCTAAATTCTAGAGAGTGGTTTGGCTAAGGTTTTTCATCTTATTTCGTCAAGACAACCGTATCATTTGGATCATGGTCATCATCTTCAATAGTCAGCTGATTACCGTCGAGTTTGTAGAATTTGGTATCATCACCAATCGTTAGACTTTGATTGTCAGGGTTAACTGTTACAGACTTGCTTTCCTTCTCGCCATCTGCTTCGTCCTCTTCCCAAGTTCCAGTGTTTCCAGAGATGGTAAGAGTAATGCGATCATTTTCGTCAGTCCCTTTATAGGTGCCATCTAGCCCTTCAGTTTGTTTAGAGGCTTCAGAACTTTGTGAAGATGAAACCTTACTTGAACTTTGTTGGGTGCTAGCAGAGCTTTCAGGTGTTTGAGCTTTCTGGTTTGAGCAGGCTGCTAAAAGACCAAGAACTGCCATAGAGGCAAGAGAAAGTGTGAGTTTTTTGGACAATGTCATAGGCTTGTCTCCTTTCTTTGATATCTTAAGTATAGCAAACGCTTACAGGCAAACCAAGCAAAAAACTTTTTCTGAAAATGCTTGAAAATCACTCTTTCGAATTCTTAAAAGCATAATCTATTATCCCCATTTAAACTATGCTATACTGATAAAAAGCAAGAAGGAAGGTTCCTAATGACAACTACCAATCCACGTCGCCAGTGCGAGCGACTTTGGGCAGCCAATAAATACCTGGTGCTCAGCCATTCGAACAAGATTTACTTGGAAATCCGTAATTATCTCAAGAATGAAGAGGTGAGTTTGGATCAGGTTCAAGCCTACATTGATCAAGCACTTGCCCTTCCTGAAAATCCTGGTCAGGTCGTCAATGCCTTCCAACATATCTGGGGATATTTTAAGAAAAAGGCGACTGCTAGCGAAAAGGAAAAGTTTATGGCCCAACTGGATAGCTATGCAGCAGGCCAAATTCCTCAGCATAGTTTGGTGGAATCCGTCAAAGAGCTCCTCAGCAAGTATCCTAATCGTTATCTGGAGGAGTCAACCTTAATTAATGGGGGTTCAAAATGAGACTGTGGCATCAAGAGTTGATTGCAAAACTACCTCGTCAGCAATTATTAGGACAACACCGAGAATGTTGTGCCCTTCGTGGCAAGGGATGGCAACGCAAACACGCTACGGTTAACTATGTTTTTGACTATTCTCCATATCGCTTGTTTAAATACCATGAACTTATTATGCAAGAAATGACGAAACGTGGCTATCGTGTCAGCCCTGAGTGGTTAGACAAGGAGTATCGAGGCAAGCAGATGCCAGCCTATGATAAGCTTGAAGTGGTGGGAGCTACCAGCCATCATTTATCCTGAGCATGATACCACCTATTTACAGGAATGTCTGGACAATCTCAAGCAAAAAGGAATCATCATCTAAAGGAGGAAAACGATGCATTTATTTAAGTGGCTAGCACCTAAAAAGAAAGTAGAAGAAGGCCTTGTCATGCGTATATCGACAGCGGATCAGGTGGACTATGCGACGATCACAGACCCAAGTGACAGTGATATCTGGGATGCCTTGGTGCAACTTCCAGCATCTTACGATAGTCTCTATCTCACCTATGGCGATAAAAGGTCAACGAGCTTTATCTTTGTTGAGTACGAGGATGACAAGTATCGCTTAGAACACGACACACCTGAGCTAGGACTAGACTTGACCAATGTCGCGCGTGTATCCCAACAAGTTGCCAGAGACATCCTTATTCGCTTTTCAAAAGAGCACACAGTGATTTTGGACGACCATTGGAAGCAAGAGAAAGTCAGGTAGTCCTATGGCATACCTTACCCCAGAAGCCAGAAGAAAACGGTGAAAAGCCTTGTGGTTAATTATCGAAATCCTTTGTCTGGTTCATTTCGCTATCATTGTCCCTCGTGACCGAGTCTTTACGCCTGAAAAATGGGCTCAAACACCAGCTCCTATGCGACACAAACTTATGTGGAGTTTTCACCGTCAGTATCAGCTTGAGGGCATGACGAGAGAAGAAGTGGAGAAGCTCTTGGGCAAGGGTGACGACCTTCAAGGAAGTGTTGAGTACCAGCTGGCCGACGATTGGATTGGTGGCTGGCGAGTTTACCATATTGACTATGAGCAAGGCCGTGTGATTCGTGCCAAAGAAACCTGGCAAGATTGGTGAGAATGAGTTTTTTTCTTCCTCATTTAGATAAAATTATATAGAAGAAAGTTATCATGGATGAATTAAAAGAAATCAAACTTAAAAATTATCAGTATTTAAATGAGGTTGCCATCAAGGGGGAGACGCTCTTCACGGGATCATCTCTCATGGAGCTTTTTCCCATTTGTGAAATCGCTAGGAGTAGAGGTGTCGACGACATCATCTACAATCGAGGCATCAGCGGCCTGAATACGGATGAGTTTCTTCAGCATATCCATCCCCTACTTTTGGATCTGCAACCGGCTAAGGTTTTTCATCAATATCGGTACCAATGACATGATCGAGGAGCCTTATGGAGACCAGTGGTTCCAGCATCTGACAGCAAATATCAGGCAGATTCTGGAGCAAACACAAGCTGTCTTACCTCATACCAAGATTTACCTCATGTCTTTTTACCCAGCCAATCTTCATCTGCCTTGGCAGACCAAGGCTTCAATTCAGTGGATGAAACTGCGGACACCTGAAAATCTTGACCGTTGCAACCAGGCTCTTGAGGAAATTGCCCAAACCCATGGTTGCCACTTTATTAATTGTAATGCTGGGCTGGTCAATGATAGGAAAGAGCAGAAGGCTGAGCACACCTATGACGGTGTCCACCTTTATGCCAATGCTTACTTAAAAGTCTATGAGGCTCTTGAACCCTACCTCTTGAATTAAGAAAATATGAGAGAATTTCCAGTTCTTACTCGCTTTTTTCCCTTGATTACAGTACAATAGACGTCAAAAGTGAAAAATTGAAATGAGGTATCCCTATGTGGAAATGGTTTAAACGACTCATTGTCCTCGTCATTGTGGTCTTTTTTGCAGTGGCGGCTCTGCTCATTCCGGACAAGATCGACAGTCAGGACCAATTAAAAAATGTATCAACACAAACATCCCTTGCTGATTTAGCCCAGGCTGGTATTGGTGGGGCGTCCCTTTCATCAGGTGGGGTTTCAACCGAGATTAATCTTGATAGCAACCAGTTTCGTCAAATCCTAAAAGCAAGCATGGCTGATTCTAATGACGAGACCTTGCAAAACAGTACTGTAGAGTTGAATGATTCTTATCTGACAGCTAAGGTACCGGTGTCTCTTGGACCTATCGAATCAACATTCAGCCTTGATTTCACGGTCAGCACTAACAAGGAAGTCATTCTACTAGACTTGGCAGGTGCCCAACTGGGTCGCCTCCCTGTACCTAAATCACTGGTTCTGCCTTACCTCAAGAAGAGTATTGCCCAGTCAAGCAGTGGTGTTCGCATGGTTAACAACCAAATTCAGCTCAAGCTTCCTGAAATCGGCTACGAAATTGAGCAAGCCACTGTAACCAACAGCAAGATGAAGGTCAAGCTTAACATTCCGATTTCCTTGCCAACCAGTTGGTAATTTAAGAGGAATCTATCAATCCATGATAAGTCAAAACAAGTCCATAGTCTGGACTTGTTTTTTGATGCCTTCATTTCTAAACTAAGAAAGTTAAAAAATTCTTGAAATAATACGTTTACATCTCCCAATCCCCTAGAAAATGGGGGGGGGGTCCTGTGCTATCATTAGACTGTAAAAATGATAAGCGTCTGACACTCATTGCAAAAAGAGTTAAGTCAAAGAGTTTTAGGATAATAGTTAGGAGGAACAAATGGACGCTTTAAAATATATCACACCCAAATTTTTCACCACTATCAAGGATTATTCCAAGGGACAGTTCATCAAGGACCTGATTGCAGGAGTTATCGTGGCTATCATTGCCCTGCCCTTGTCGATTGCCCTAGCGATTGCCTCTGGTGTTAATCCCGAACAAGGTCTTTACACAGCAGTGGTTGCAGGCTTTTTTATTTCCTTTTTAGGAGGTAGCCGAGTTCAGATCGGTGGACCTACCGCAGCCTTCGTTGTCATCATCTATGGCATCATCGCCCAGTATGGCATGGCGGGTCTGACTGTTGCCACGCTCATGGCGGGACTCATGCTTATTATCATGGGGCTCCTGCGTTTTGGCGACCTGATTAAATTCATTCCCAAAACCATCACACTGGGCTTTACCTTGGGGATTGCCGTTGGGATTGTGTCTGGACAGATTAAGGATTTTCTAGGCCTTGAGATGAAGTCCGTGCCAGCTGAGTTTCTGGAAAAGATGATTGCCTATGGAGAGTATCTTTCGAGTATTAGTTGGGCGACCCTAGCTATCGGTATTTTGGCCCTGCTCATTCAAATCTTTTGGCCACGCCTTTCTCAGAAAATTCCGGGTTCTCTGGTTGCTATCTTTGTGACCACAGCTATCGTTGCTTTTGGTCATCTCCCCAGTCAAAACCATTGGTGACCTTTACACCATCAAGGCGGGACTCCCAAGTTTTACGGTTCCTGACCTATCATTTTCTTTGATTCGTCAAATGATTTCGCCAGCCTTCACCATTGCCATACTAGCAGCTATCGAATCGCTCCTTTCTTGTGTGGTTTCAGATGGCATGATTGGTGGTAATCACCGTTCTAATGCAGAATTGGTCGGCCAAGGTGTTGGGAATATCATGTCAGCCCTTCTTTGGTGGGATTCCGGCAACGGGAGCTATTGCCCGTACCGCAGCCAACGTCAAAAATGGTGGCCGAACACCAGTAGCAGGTATGGTTCATGCCTTCACCTTGCTTCTGATTTTACTCTTCCTCATGCCTTACGCCTCATTGATTCCCATGACCTGTCTAGCCTCAATCCTTATGATTGTCGGGTATAACATGAGCGGTTGGCGTACAGTTGGTCGTATGATCAAACGTGCCCCTAAGAGTGATGTGGCGGTTCTGCTAGTGACCTTTGTCTTAACCGTTTTCTTTGACCTAGTAGTTGCCATCGAATTTGGTATGGTCCTAGCAGCCTTCCTTTTTCTCAAACGCATGTCTGACGTGGCTCAAATCCGTCAGTGGGTGGACAAGGAGAATCTGGATGATCCAGTTTTGTCCGAAGATAGCGACTTGAAACAAGTTCCAAAAAATACTGTCGTCTATGAAGTTTTTGGTGCCCTCTTCTTTGGTGCAGCCAATAACTTCTTGAATGTGATCAATGATGAAACTAAGAATGTTCTCATCCTACGCATGCGAAACGTTCCAGCCATGGATATCTCAGGCCTAGATGCCCTTGAGGAAACTCTGGCCATTTGTCAAAAACGTGGCATGACCTTGCTTCTTTCTCACGTCAATCCACAACCCTACCGAGTACTTGAAAAATCAGGCTTTATTCAAACTATTGGACCAGACCATATCTGCGAGTCGACCGACCAAGCCCTTGAAAAAGCAGCAGCCCTAGCACAAGAAGCCTAGACAAATTTTTTACAGTAAGAAGAAAAAGCCAGTTCAACTGAACTTGGCTTTTTAAAATAGAAACAAAGACAGCGTTTACAAATTTTGTTGTGAATTTTCAGATATTATTGTAAAATATTAGAAAAAAGCATAAGGAGATTCTTAAATGAGCGACTTAGTTTTAGGACTTGATATCGGTATAGGTTCTGTTGGTGTAGGTATCCTTAATAAAGTGACGGGAGAAATTATCCATAAGAACTCACGCATTTTCCCAGCAGCTCAAGCGGAGAATAATGTAGAACGTAGAATAAATCGTCAAGGAAGACGATTGACACGACGTAAAAACATCGTAGAGTTCGTTTAAATCATTTATTTGAAGAAAGTGGCTTAATCACTGATTTTACAAATGTTTCAATCAATCTTAACCCATATCAATTGCGAGTTAAGGGTTTGACCGATGAATTGTCTAATGAAGAATTGTTTATCGCTCTTAAAAATATGGTGAAACACCGTGGGATTAGTTACCTTGATGATGCCAGTGATGACGGGAATTCATCAGTAGGCGACTATGCACAAATTGTCAAAGAAAACAGTAAACAATTAGAGACAAAAACACCAGGCCAGATTCAATTGGAACGCTACCAAAAATATGGTCAATTACGTGGTGATTTCACAGTCGAAGAAGATGGAAAAAAACATCGCTTAATTAATGTCTTTCCCACATCAGCTTATCGAGCAGAAGCACTGAGAATACTGCAAACTCAACAAGAATTTAATCCACAGATTACCGATGAATTTATTAATAGTTATCTCCAAATTCTAACTGGAAAACGTAAATATTATCACGGACCAGGAAATGAGAAGTCACGGACTGATTATGGAAGGTATACTACTAAGAAAGATTCTGAAGATGAGTACATAACTTTAGACAATATTTTTGGAATCCTAATTGGGAAATGTACATTTTATCCGGAAGAGTATAGAGCAGCAAAAGCATCCTATACGGCTCAAGAATTCAATTTGCTAAATGATTTGAACAATCTAACCGTTCCAACAGAAACCAAGAAGTTGAGCGAAGAACAGAAGAATCAAATCATTACCAATGTCAAAAATGAAAAGGCGATGGGTCCAGCGAAACTCTTTAAATATATCGCTAAGCTACTTTCTTGCGATGTTGCGGATATCAAAGGATACCGTATCGATAAATCAGATAAGGCTGAAATTCATACTTTCGAAGCCTATCGAAAAATGAAGACGCTTGCAACCATTGATATTGAGCAAATGGAGAGAGAAAATCTTGATAAGTTAGCCTATGTCTTAACATTAAATACGGAGAAGGAAGGTATCCAAGAAGCGTTAGAGCATGAGTTTGCTGATGGGACCTTCAGTCAGGAGCAAATTGATGAATTGGTTCAATTTCGCAAAGCAAATAGTTCTATTTTTGGAAAGGTTGGCACAGTTTTTCTGTCAAACTTATGATGGAATTAATCCCAGAATTATATGCGACGTCAGAAGAACAAATGACTATTCTGACACGACTAGGAAAACAAAAAACAACTTCGTCTTCAAATAAAACCAAATATATTGATGAGAAACAACTAACTGAAGAAATCTACAATCCTGTTGCTGCTAAGTCTGTTCGCCAAGCTATAAAAATCGTAAATGCGGCAATCAAAGAGTATGGTGATTTTGACAATATTGTCATCGAAATGGCTCGAGAAACGAATGAAGATGATGAAAAGAAAGCTATTCAAAAGATTCAAAAAGCTAATAAAGATGAAAAGGATGCAGCCATGCTTAAGGCTGCCAACCAATATAATGGAAAGGCTGAATTACCACATAGTGTTTTCCATGGTCATAAGCAATTAGCAACCAAAATCCGTCTCTGGCATCAGCAAGGAGAACGTTGCCTTTATACTGGTAAAACAATTTCGATTCATGATTTGATCAATAATTCTAATCAGTTTGAAATAGATCATATTTTACCTCTCTCTATCACCTTCGACGATAGCCTCGCTAATAAGGTTTTGGTTTATGCAACTGCTAACCAAGAAAAAGGACAACGAACACCTTACCAGGCTTTAGATAGTATGGATGATGCATGGTCTTTCCGTGAACTAAAAGCTTTTGTACGTGAGTCAAAAGCACTTTTAAACAAGAAGAAAGAATACCTTCTTACGGAAGAAGATATTTCAAAATTTGATGTTAGAAAGAAATTTATTGAACGAAACCTTGTAGATACAAGATACGCTTCAAGAGTTGTCCTAAATGCCCTTCAAGAACACTTTAGATCTCGCAAGATTGATACAAAAGTTTCCGTGGTTCGTGGTCAATTCACATCTCAATTGAGACGCCATTGGGGAATCGATAAGACTCGTGATACCTATCATCACCATGCCGTAGATGCACTGATCATTGCTGCTTCAAGTCAGTTGAATTTGTGGAAAAAACAAAAGAATACTCTTGTAAGTTATTCAGAAGACCAATTACTTGATATTGAAACAGGTGAACTTATTAGTGACGATGAGTACAAGGAATCTGTATTTAAAGCCCCTTATCAACATTTTGTTGAAACATTGAAGAGTAAAGAGTTTGAAGATAGTATCTTGTTCTCATACCAAGTGGATTCTAAGTTTAATCGTAAAATATCAGATGCCACTATTTATGCGACAAGACAGGCTAAAGTAGGAAAAGATAAGAAAGACGAAACTTATGTCTTAGGGAAAATCAAAGATATCTATACACAGGCTGGTTATGACGCTTTTATAAAGATTTATAAGAAGGATAAGTCAAAATTCCTCATGTATCGACACGATCCACAAACCTTTGAGAAAGTTATCGAACCAATTTTAGAGAACTATCCTAACAAGGAGATGAATGAAAAAGGGAAAGAAGTACCTTGTAATCCTTTCCAAAAATACAAAGAAGAACATGGCTATATTCGTAAGTATAGTAAAAAAGGAAATGGTCCTGAAATCAAGAGTCTTAAATACTATGATAGTAAGTTAGGCAATCATATTGATATTACTCCAAAAGATAGTAATAATAAAGTTGTCTTACAGTCAGTTTCTCCATGGAGAGCGGACGTCTATTTCAACAAGACTACTGGTAAATACGAAATCCTTGGATTGAAATATGCTGACTTACAATTTGAAAAAGGGACAGGAACATATAAGATTTCCGAAGAAAAATACAATGACATTAAGAAAAAAGAGGGTGTAGATGCTGATTCAGAATTCAAGTTTACACTTTACAAAAATGACTTGTTACTAATTAAAGATACACAAACAAAAGAACAACAGCTTTTCCGTTTTCTTTCTCGATCAATGCCAAATAAAAAGCATTATGTAGAATTAAAGCCATATGATAAACAGAAATTTGAAGGAAACGAACCTTTGATAAATATTCTAGGAACCGTTGCAAAGGGAGGGCAATGTATAAAAAGGTCTTGGAAAAGTTAACCTTTCCATTTACAAAAATAAGAACGGATGTCCTAGGAAATCAGCATATCATCAAAAAAATGAGGGTGATAAGCCTAAGCTAGATTTTTAATATTAATTGTTAAAAAGTGTTGCAATTATAGTTGTCATATACTATAATTATCGTGTAAGGGACGCCTTACACAGTTACTTAAATCTTGCAGAAGCTACAAAGATAAGGCTTCATGCCGAAATCAACACCCTGTCATTTTATGGCAGGGTGTTTTCGTTATTTAAAAAGGAGAAGAAATGACTTGGAGAGTTGTACATGTCAGTCAAAGTGAGAAGATGCGCTTAAGGCTTGATAACTTGTTAGTGCAAAAGATGGGACAAGAGTTTACGGTGCCACTTAGTGATATTTCGATAATAGTTGCTGAAGGTGGGGATACAGTTGTTACTCTTCGATTATTAAGTGCCCTAAGTAAATATAATATTGCCTTAGTTGTTTGTGATAACGAACATTTACCAACAGGGATTTATCACTCACAAAATGGGCATTTTAGAGCTTACAAGCGCTTGAAAGAGCAGATGGATTGGTCTCAGAAACAAAAGGACAAGGCATGGCAGATTGTGACTTACTATAAAATCAATAACCAAGAGGATGTTCTAGCCATGTTTGAAAAAAGTCTGGATAATATTAGACTACTTTCAGACTATAAAGAGCAGATAGAACCAGGTGATAGAACCAATAGAGAGGGACATGCTGCCAAGGTCTATTTTAATGAACTCTTTGGCAAACAATTTGTCAGAGTAACCCAACAAGAAGCCGATGTCATCAATGCTGGCTTAAACTATGGCTATGCTATCATGAGGGCTCAGATGGCTAGAATAGTAGCGGGTTATGGTTTAAATGGTCTATTAGGAATATTCCATAAAAACGAATACAATCAGTTTAATTTGGTTGATGACTTGATGGAGCCATTTAGACAGATTGTAGATGTTTGGGTTTACGATAATCTACGAGATCAGGAATTCCTTAAGTATGAGTATAGGTTGGGATTGACAGACTTACTCAATGCTAAAATCAAATATGGCAAAGAGACATGTTCAGTGACAGTTGCTATGGACAAATATGTTAAAGGCTTTATCAAATATATTTCGGAAAAAGATAGTAGTAAATTTCACTGCCCAGTGGTATCAAGTATAGAGCGGAGAAAATAAGATGAGGTATGAAGCGTTGAGATTATTATGTTTTTTTGATTTGCCAATGGAATCCAAGGATGAAAAAAGAATCTATCGTAATTTTCGTAAAGAATTAATTTCAAATGGATTTGAAATGTTACAATTTTCGGTCTATTATCGCACTTGTCCTAATAGAAGTTTTGCAAATAAATTTTATAAGAAGTTAAAGATGAGTAATCTACCTGCTGGAAATGTGAGACTTTTGGCGGTTACTGAAAAGCAGTTTTCAGAAATGACATTAATCATAGGTGGCAAAACTAAGCAAGAAGAAATCGTCAGTGATAATAAGTTGGTGGTCATATGAAATTTTTGGTACAACATCCTTACAAGGAACGTATTGAATTGAATATTGGTGCAATCACTCAAATTGTTGGTCAAAATAAAGAACTCAAATATTATATTTGGCAGATTTTGAGCTGGTATTTTGGTGGAAAAAAATACTCAAGTGAGGACTTAAGTATTTTTGATTATGAGGAGCCTACTATACTTGATGAGTCTGGAGAAATAGTGAAACGAAGTAGCTATCACTATATCGACATTTCAAGTTTTAAGGATTTACTTGAGCAGATGGAATACAAGAAAGGAACACTTGCTCAGGGTTACCTTAGTAAAATTGTCAATCAAGTTGATATTGTAGACCATTTGGAGAAAATTAATGAACAAGTAGAGCTTATAGAAGGGGCAATGAATCAGCATATCAACTTAAACAGTGGTAAGGTGGAATACCATTTAGAGAATCGTCCTCTTACACTAGACCAACTACTTTCAAAAAATTTTAGCCCATTTTTTGCCATTGAGAACAAGAATTTATCTTTTGAATGGGTCGCAAATATCGATAAACTATCCCTTTTTTTAGAAATGTTGGACCGTCTTCTGTCACAAACAACAGAGAAATATCTCATTGTGCTAAAAAATATTGATAGTTTTATTTCAGAGGAATCTTATGGTAGTTTTTATAAGCAAATTGGTCAGCTAGTCAAAAAGTATCCAAACCTAACCTTTATTATATTTCCAAGTGACCAAGGCTATTTAAAGATTGATGAAGAGAGTAGTAGGTTCGTCAATATTTTATCTGATCAGGTAGAACATTTGTATGATATTGAGTTTATGTATGAAAGTGTAGCGAAACATTATCCAAGTAATAATTTTCCGACGCGAGAAGGTTTTAGGATGTCCTTAGAGACTGTGACGCCTTATTTGTTAACAAAAATGACGAGACAACCTAGTCTCTCACTCGTTGATTCAGTAATTTTGAATATCTTAAATCAGTTGTTTCACTTTAACTATTGTATAGGATATTCTCAGACACCTGATGAGGAGCTATTACATAGATATTTAGAAAGTAAGAATTGACAAGTACAGTGATTGATTCTATAATCACTATGTGGGTATAAAAACGTCAAAATTTCATTTGAGGTTTTTGTACTCTCAAGATTTAAGTAACTGTACAACTGCTAACTGTTTTTACACTGCTAACTGTTCGTTTTTGTACTCTCAAGATTTAAGTAACTGTACAACTAACACCGGACAAGCTGACAGACCTTGTCCGTTTTTGTACTCTCAAGATTTAAGTAACTGTACAACTATTTTTGTAAATTATATAACGCTAAATTGTTTTTGTACTCTCAAGATTTAAGTAACTGTACAACGTGGTAGAGGAGCTCGTGGGCAAAGAACACGTTTTTGTACTCTCAAGATTTAAGTAACTGTACAACTTTATTTTGTTGCTATATAAACATGCTACTGTTTTTGTACTCTCAAGATTTAAGTAACTGTACAACTAGATTATTAATTTAATCTATAAGGCTCATGTTTTTTTGTACTCTCAAGATTTAAGTAACTGTACAACCCGTGTCCATGCTCCATACGCACTTGAGTGTTTTTGTACTCTCAAGATTTAAGTAACTGTACAACTAAGTTGTCCTTCGAATATGTAAGTGATCTGTTTTTGTACTCTCAAGATTTAAGTAACTGTACAACTAAGTTGTCCTTCGAATATGTAAGTGATCTGTTTTTGTACTCTCAAGATTTAAGTAACTGTACAACAAAATTGTGAACAAGCCGTCGTCTGACTTGGTTTTTGTACTCTCAAGATTTAAGTAACTGTACAACAGAATTTGGTGAAATAAGCGAAGTATATGCGTTTTTGTACTCTCAAGATTTAAGTAACTGTACAACAGAATTTGGTGAAATAAGCGAAGTATATGCGTTTTTGTACTCTCAAGATTTAAGTAACTGTACAGGTTGATTGATTCAACTTAAAAAGCCAGTTCAACTGAACTTGGCTTTTTAAAATACACGATATACATAAGGATTGTCAGGCTGACCAACCTCTTTGACCTCAGTCAAATTGAGGATAGGGAGGCTCTGTTTGAGATTTTGATAGTAATCCACAGTGATGGTACCAGTGACTTTCACCCATGTATTGTCCTTGAAGGTTTGGTCACTTCCTGTCGTCGCCAGTCCGTAAACACCTGAATCGGCGATACAGTGGATAATCCCAAAACGGAAGATGAACTGATAACCCTTGGTTTGTGGGTCATTGTAAACAAAACCGGTATAGGTGACCTTCTTGCCTACGAAATCGTTAGGATAGAGGTAAATGAGCTCCATGACTTCCATGTAATTTTCTGTGGTAATCTGGATGGTCTCACGTCCCTTGTACTTGGTGAGCTCTCTGGTCATTTCCTTCTCATAAGCTGAGGAGGTGAAGTAGGAGCTGGTGTCTGGCTTTAAGTACTGGATAGTCGTTCCCTCTTGGTCGGCCTGATTAGGATCGCTCCCTGCCGCCAGTGGAAAATGATAGCCCTTAGCTGATACGGTATTGGCATCCAAGGTTACTGTTGGAACCAAGAGCCCCGTGAGGACTGGAAAGGCCAAGAGAACGATGCTGGCTACCTTGGCTACTCGCCCTGACAAATGCGAGTGAACCTTCATCTGCTTCATCCAAACAATGAGTTGAACCACAGCAAGGATAAAGGAAAGCACCATGGAAATGTAGGCCAAGTAGGAGTAGTGGATGTTAATGTACTGGTTGAGCTTACCAGAAACTTGCAAGTACATGACGAGCTCAAAATACCCAGATAAGATGAGAAAACGTAACATTAAATCACCCCCAATAGCAGACAGTAAATGATTGTCACCAGACTTGCGGTTCCTACAAAGAGACCGACAAAGCGTGTTTTAAACTGGTGTTTCATCATAATCAAGTTCTTGATATCAACCATAGGACCAATGATGAGAAAGGCCACCGTTGGTGCTACTCCAAAACTAGAGAGTAGCGAAGCTCCGATAAAGGCATCCGCCTCTGAACAGAGCGAGAGGATGAAAGCCAGAAGCATCATGATCAGGATAGCTGTCACTGAATTATGACCGATGGTCGTGAGGATACGGGTCGGTAGGTAGGTCTGCATACTGGCAGCCACCAAGCTCCCGAAAATCAAGTAACGCCCAGTGTCAAAGAACTCGTCAACAGCATGAACCAGAGCTTGAAAGACTCTCTTACCAGCTGACAAACCACTATAGTCGTGAACATGACTGGCCTTACGATTGTCCTTAAGAATCTGGTCATCCACCACAAAGCCCAGCAAGATTCCCAAAATCATGGCAATCAAGAAAGCCCCGACGAAACGTAAAAGAACGTAGTACCAAGAGTTCCCAAAGGCCGTATAGGTCGCAAAGAGAACGACTGGATTAATGATAGGAGCAGTTGCCATGAAAGGAATAGCCGTGTAGCTAGGCACTTTTTTCTCTAAAAAGCGCGTGATAATTGGAACGATCCCACACTCACAAGAAGGGAAAATAAAACCAACAAGGGTTCCAAAGAGAATAGCCAGGACCTTGTTTTTAGGAAGGAAGTCTTGGACCTTTTCAGGAGTCACAAAGACCTCGATAAAGCCAGATAGGATACTTCCCAGCAAAACAAAGGGCAGAGCTTCGATAATAATCGATAGAAAAACTGCCAGAAGCTGCAAAACGCTATCTGGTAGTTGATGAAAAATAGCCATAAAAATTATTTCTTCTTATCTTCTTGAAGACGTTTGTCCTTCTTAGGATCAGTTCCCGCCTTTTCAAAATCAGGGATAGCCGCAAATGATGCCATCATGCTTTCAAGTTCATTTGTTTTTTTCTGAATAACTGCCATAAAAAGCCTCCGAGTTTACATAAGATACTGAGGGCGTTATTTCTGACAGAAAATTAGGGCATCAGACGAAGAAGCTCTGCTTCTAGGAGGATGCATCTATTTTCCGAAAGAAATAGCCCGAGTTCAGTTACAAAAGATACTAAGGGCGTCATTTCTGACAGAAAATTAGGGCATCAGACGAAGAAGCTTTGCTTCTAGGAAGATGCATCTATTTTCCGAAAGAAATAGCCCGAGTTCAGTTACAATAAGATACTAAGGGCGTCATTTCTAACAGAAATACCCTAACAATAGTTTTACCTTCATTATACTACCTCTTGCTTAAAAATTCTTGCTTCAGCTACAAGGTTTTCTGCCCAAGCAAATCTCCTCTCGTGGTATAATAGAACTTATGGAAAATCGTAATTTAGAGACATTGGCTCAGGAATTGGGCCTAAAAAAACAACAAGTTGAAACTGTTTTAGAATTGACCGCAGAAGGCAATACCATCCCCTTTATCGCCCGTTACCGTAAGGAAAAAACAGGCAATCTGGATGAAACGCAAATCAAGGCCATCATTGATATGGACAAGTCCTTGACTGCTCTTCAAGACCGTAAGGAAACAGTTCTTGCCAAGATTGAGGCACAGGGTAAATTGACCGACCAACTCAAGGCAGCCATTGAAGCCGCTGAAAAACTGGCAGATGTGGAAGAGCTCTACCTTCCCTATAAGGAAAAACGCCGCACCAAGGCGACGGTTGCCCGTGAAGCAGGTCTATTCCCCTTGGCTCGTCTTATCCTGCAAAATAGTCCAAACCTCAAGGCTGAAGCTGAAAAGCTGATATCTGAAGCCTTTCCAACAGCTGACAAGGCTCTTGCTGGTGCTGTGGATATTTTGGTTGAGGCCTTTTCTGAGGACAATAGCTTGCGCTCTTGGACCTACAACGAAATCTGGAACAACAGTGACATCACTTCAACCCTCAAGGATCAATCGCTGGATGAAAAAGAAACTTTCAAAATCTACTATGATTTTGAGGATAAGGTTTCTAAACTTCAAGGTTACCGTACCTTAGCCCTTAACCGTGGGGAAAAACTAGGCGTTATTAAAGTAGCCTTTAAGCACAATCTTGAGAAAATGCACCGTTTTTACAGTGCCCGTTTCAAACAAAAAAATGACTATATCGAGGAAGTCATCAACCAATCTCTCAAGAAGAAAATCATTCCAGCTATGGAGCGTCGTATCCGTAGCGAGTTGACTGAAGCAGCAGAAGATGGTGCGATTCAACTTTTCTCTCAAAATCTTCGCAGCCTTCTCCTTGTATCGCCTCTTAAAGGTAAGATGGTACTTGGTTTTGACCCTGCCTTTCGTACAGGGGCTAAGTTGGCCGTGGTTGACCAAACTGGTAAGCTCATTACGACGCAAGTTATCTATCCAGTGGCTCCAGCCAGTCAGGCTAAGATTGCCCAAGCTAAGAAAGACTTGGCTGACCTCATTAAGAAGCATGCCATTGAGATTATCGCTATCGGTAATGGAACAGCCAGTCGCGAGAGTGAAGCTTTTGTAGCAGAAGTCCTCAAGGATTTTCCAGAGACTTCTTATGTTATTGTCAATGAAAGTGGTGCCTCTGTCTACTCTGCATCAGAGTTGGCCCGCCATGAGTTCCCAGACTTGACGGTCGAAAAACGCTCTGCCATTTCCATTGCCCGTCGTCTTCAAGACCCATTGGCTGAGTTGGTTAAGATTGACCCTAAATCAATCGGAGTAGGCCAATACCAGCATGATGTTAGTCAGAAGAAACTTTCTGAAAATCTTGATTTCGTCGTCGATACCGTGGTTAACCAAGTTGGGGTTAATGTCAATACGGCAAGTAGTACCCTCTTGTCACACGTGTCAGGACTCAACAAGACCATCTCTGAAAATATCGTCGCCTACCGTGAGGAGAATGGTGAGATTGCATCACGTGCGGAAATCAAAAAAGTCCCACGTCTTGGTGCCAAGGCCTTCGAACAAGCCGCCGGTTTCCTTCGTATTCCAAATGCCAAGAATATCTTGGATAATACAGGGGTCCACCCAGAGTCTTACCCAGCGGTAAAAGCCCTCTTCAAGCAGTTAGCTATCACAGACTTGGACGATTCTGCCAAGACAAAATTGAAGGCTATTAATCTTAAAGAAACGGCAGAAGAGCTGGGACTTGGACAGGAAACCCTCAAAGATATCATTGCTGACCTTTTGAAACCAGGCCGTGACCTCCGTGACGATTTTGAAGCACCAGTGCTTCGTCAAGATGTTCTTGAACTCAAAGACTTGTCAGTAGGACAAAAACTTGAAGGAACGGTCCGTAACGTTGTGGACTTTGGTGCCTTTGTGGATATCGGTGTCCACGAGGATGGACTTATCCACATCTCAGAGATGAGTAAGAGCTTCGTTAACCACCCAAGTCAGGTCGTATCTGTTGGGGATTTGGTTACCGTGTGGGTATCAAAAGTTGATTTAGAGCATGAAAAACTCAATCTCTCCTTGGTGAATCCACGTGAATCTAACTGATTATGTTAAGACTGTTTCTATAGAAGATTTTGGTTGGGAATTTAAGCATCAAGCCTTGTGGAACAAGCGTCTCCGAACCACTGGAGGTCGGTTCTTTCCCAAGGATGGACACTTAGATTTTAATCCAAAACTCTATGAGGAACACGGACTTGAAACCTTTCGAAAAATCGTCCGCCACGAACTCTGTCATTACCACCTTTATTTTCAAGGGAAGGGCTATAAGCATGCGGATAGAGATTTCAAGGACTTACTAGTCAAGGTTGATGGCCTTAGATACGCTCCAAAGATGCAAGGTCAAGAGGATAATTACTACCTCTATCAGTGCCAATCCTGTGGTCGTATTTACCGTCGCAAACGCCGTGTCAATACACGGAAATTTGGCTGCGGTTTGTGTCGAGGTAAGCTCATTTTTCTAAATCAGTCCTAGGGCTGATTTTTTTAGTTTAAAAAAATCATATAATTAAATCAAAGAAATGATGGGAGAAGAAGAACATGTCAAATCGTTTTTATAAGACGCGAAAAAATAGACTCGTCGCCGGTGTTGTTGCAGGTTTGGCAGATAAGTTTGGCTGGGACCTAGCTCTGGCTCGTATTTTGGCTATTATTCTCATGGTTTCAACGCAGTTTGGGATCTTTCTATACTTGGTTTTAGCCTTTCTCCTTCCTTACAAAGAAGATATTTATCCCGAAATCAAACTCAAGGATGGACGCAAACGTAAAAACGCTGAACCTGTTGAAGATGAGTGGAATTGGTAAGTAATTGTTAATAGACATTAACCTATGATTGGCCTTAGTGCTAGTCATAGGTCTTTTTTGCTTTGAGAACCGCATTGAAAACCTTTTTATGATACAATGAAACTAGTAAATAATCGGAGGAAATAACATGACAGTAACCGTTAAAATGTTGGTTGACAGGCTTAAACTCAAGGTTGTCTATGGGAATAAGGAGCTTTTGGCAAAAACGATAACAACTGCTGATATCTCTCGTCCTGGTTTAGAAATGACAGGTTATTTTGACTATTATTCACCGGAACGACTGCAGTTGGTTGGGATGAAGGAGTGGTCCTACCTTAAAACCATGACTGAAAATAACCGTTATTCTGTTTTTACTAATATGTTTAAAGCGGAAACTCCAGCTGTTATCGTGGCGCGTGGTCTTGATATTCCGGAAGAGATGCTTCGAGCTGCTAAGGAAAATGGCGTAGCAGTTCTTCAAGGACGAAACGGCACATCGTCACTTTCAGGGGACATGTCTTGGTATCTTAACTCACAATTAGCTGAACGAACCAGTGTTCACGGTGTTTTGGTTGATATCTACGGCATGGGTGTTCTCATCCAGGGTGACTCTGGTATTGGTAAGAGTGAAACAGGGCTCGAGCTAGTCAAACGTGGTCACCGCCTTGTCGCTGACGACCGTGTGGATGTCTATGCTAAGGATGAGGAAACTCTCTGGGGTGAGCCTGCGGAAATCCTCCGCCATCTTCTTGAGATTCGTGGGGTTGGTATCATTGATGTCATGAGTCTCTACGGAGCTAGTGCTGTCCGTAATTCTTCTCAAGTTCAGTTGGCCATCTATCTTGAAAATTTTGAAGACGGTAAGATATTTGATCGTCTTGGAAATGGGAATGAAGAAATCGAATTGCAAGGCGTTAAGATTCCACGTGTCCGCATTCCTGTTAAGACAGGCCGTAACGTATCAGTCGTTATCGAAGCTGCAGCCATGAACTACCGTGCTAAGCAAATGGGATTTGATGCAACCAAAACCTTTGAGGAACGTTTGACTAACCTCATTAGTAAGAATGGTGAAGACTAATGTTAGCTACTATTGATCCTATTGCTCTAAGGCTTGGCCCCATTAGTATTCATTGGTATGCCATTTGTATCGTATCTGGTCTCTTACTTGCCGTTTATCTGGCTCAGCGGTGGGCTCCCGAAAAGGGAATTGACCCTGAAAACATCCTAGATTTTATTCTTCTTGCCTTTCCGATAGCCATTGTTGGTGCTAGGCTCTATTATGTGATTTTCCAGTGGGCTTACTACAGTCAAAATCCATCTGAAATTTTTGCGATTTGGAATGGTGGGATTGCCATCTATGGTGGTTTGATTGCTGGAGCAGCTGTCCTCTATTGGTTTGCTAAACGTCATGCCATTGCTGTCTTGGATTTTCTAGATATCGCGGCACCTGGCGTTATGATTGCTCAGAGTATCGGTCGCTGGGGAAACTTTATTAACCAGGAGGCCTACGGAAAAGCAGTCAGTCATCTGAATTATGTCCCAGAATTTATTCGCCAGCAGATGTACATTGATGGTAGTTATCGTGTACCGACCTTTCTTTACGAAAGTCTCTGGAACTTGGTCGGATTTATCATTATCCTAGGACTAAGACGCTTTAATAAGAAACTGCGTCAAGGAGATGTGACTTCATTTTACCTTATCTGGTATGGTCTTGGACGTTTTGTCATTGAAGGCATGCGTACGGATAGCCTCATGTTTGCTGGCTTGCGTGTTTCTCAATGGGTTAGCATCGCTATTATCATCTTGGGTGCAACCTTGCTCTATTTGCGAAAGCAACGCCCAGAGGCAGATTATAAAATGAAAAACTAGTCATATAGCTCAGACTTTGTTATAATATAATGAAAATTATCATAACAAAGGTCACTGGAAACTGGAGATTCTACTTCAGTTTTCTTGTAGCGACCTTTTAAAAAGGTCAAAGGAGTCCTAAACTATGGCAGAAATTGCATTTCTTATTATCGCAATCGCACTTGCTGCGTTTCTCATTGCATTAATCCCTACTCTACTTCGTACCCGTCATGTGGTTAAAGAAGTTGAAGAAACAGTTGCTGTGCTTCGTACAGATATCAATGTAACCCTTCATCAAACAAATGAAATCTTGGCTAAGGCAAACGTCTTGGTTGAAGATGTTAATGAAAAAGTTCAAACAATCGATCCTCTCTTCGTAGCAGTAGCTGAGCTTTCAGAAAGTGTCTCTGACTTGAATACTGAAGCTCGTTATCTCGGTGCGAAAGCAAGTGCAGCAGGAGCAAGTGTCGGTAAAGCAGGTTCAGCCTTTGCTATCGGTAAGGTTGCTTCAAAACTATTTGGTAAAAAAGACAAGAAAAAATAAGGAGGTCTTTTCATGAGTAAATTTTTAAACACCCTAATCATTGGTGTAGCTTCTGGAGCTGCAGCAGCTTACTTCTTTACAACTGAAAAAGGTAAAGCTGTTAAAGCACGTATTGATGAAGAAATCGCTTCATTCAAAGAAGATCCAAAAGCTTATCAAAATCAAGTGGTGGAAAAAGCTAGCGACTACAAAGATTTGGCAGTCGATACTTTCCAAGACTATAAAACAAAATTTGAAAATGGCGACATCACTGCAGATGATTTGACAAAAGCAGTTCAAGAAAAAACAGCTCAAGTTGCTGACTTTGCCAAAGAGAGCTTTGAACTTATCAAAGAGAAAACAGCACAAGTAACTCCTGAGCAAGCAGATGTTGAAGCAGAAACCAAAGCTATCGTTGATGATATCGTCATTGATATCAAAGATATCTCTGAAGAAGCAGCAGAAGCAAAATAAAAAAAGAAAGCCCATGAGGCTTTTTTTAGTACGCAAAAACGTTGACCAAACAGTCAACGTTTTTGTGCTTTATAATATTCGATTAGGACATAAATGCCTATCTGACCAATGACGCTGATGGTAATTGCCCAGAAGAAGGCCCAGAAGGTAGCCACCTGTGCTACCAAGAAAAGGAAGGCAACTAGGACTGTTGAAACACAGAAGCTTGAGATACGTCCAAAGAAAATCATATCTTGTAGCTTAATACTATTACTATTTAAACCTTGATAATCTTGATAATTCGTCGTTTGAGGACGCTCAGTCTCGAAATCTTCGATGTGATCAAATTGACGGTGTAAGTTGTCAGCCATGTCTGCCTCCTTTCTATATAAAATATCTAAATCACTTTTTCGTGTAGGTTAAAATACTTAGTCAGTATTTCACTATTTAGAATCTCATTAATAATACCACAAAAATTTTATATTGCAAAGTTTTTTTTGATTTTTGTAAAAATCATAGTATTTAAAAACTAATTAAAAATATTTAGATACAGAGTTTTGAGCCTAAAAATTCTAAAAAAATCAAATCATTTGTGCTATAATGTGAGTTATGGAAAAAATAGTGATTACAGCGACTGCTGAGAGCTACGAGCAGGCACGTGAGCTCCTAGAACTTGGCGTAGATCGTATTTACATCGGCGAAAAAGCTTTTGGCCTTCGTTTGCCTAAGCCTTTTTCATTCGCAGAGATGCGAAAGATTGCAGAGCTGGTACATGAGTCTGGCAAGGAATTGACTGTTGCCGTTAACGCCCTCATGCACCAAGGTATGATGGATGCTCTTCCAGACTACCTTGATTTTCTTGAAGAAATCAAGGCAGATTATATCACGGTTGGTGATGCAGGAGTTTTCTACATTTGTAACCGTGACAAACGCCCCTTCAAAATGATTTATGATGCTTCAACCATGGTAACCTCTAGCCGTCAGATTAATTTCTGGGGCAAACAAGCTGGAGCTTCTGAAGCTGTTTTGGCTCGTGAAATTCCATCTGCGGAACTTTTCGTCATGGCTGAAAATCTTCAAATTCCAGCTGAGGTTTTGGTTTATGGTGCAAGTATCATTCACCACTCAAAACGTCCGCTTCTTCAAAACTACTACAACTTTATCAAAACGGATGAAGCTGTTACCAAAGAACGTGACCTCTTCCTTTCTGAGCCAGGAGATCCAGATTCTCACTACTCAGTTTATGAAGACTTGCATGGAACACATATCTTTGCCAACAATGACTTGGATATGATGACTAAACTTTCAGAACTCGTTGAACATGGTTTTGATCACTGGAAGTTGGACGGCGTTTATTGCCCAGGTGAAAACTTTGTAAAAATTACTGAGTATTTTGTGAAGGCTCGTGACCTCATCGAGGCTGGCGAATTTTCACAAGACCAAGCCTTCCTCTTTGATGAGGCTATTCATAAATTACACCCAGCCAACCGTGGTTTGGACACAGGTTTCTACGACTATGAACCTGACCGTGTAAAATAAAAAAACTTCCTCCTTCGTTTGTGAGTTTTCCATTTTCAGGGAACGAAGGAGCCTTCTAAAAACTAAAATCGACAATCTTGCAAATTGGAGAAATTATGACTACAACTAAAAAACGCCCAGAGGTTCTGGTACCTGCTGGGACTTTGGAAAAATTGAAAGTCGCTGTAAATTACGGCGCAGATGCTGTTTTCGTTGGTGGACAAGCCTATGGTTTGCGTAGCCGTGCCGGAAACTTTACCATGGATGAGCTTCGAGAAGGTATCGAATACGCTCACGCTCGTGGCGTTGATGTACACGTTGCTTCAAACATGGTTACCCATGAAGGAAATGAAAAGGGTGCTGGTGAGTGGTTCCGTGAATTGCGTGATATGGGACTCGATGCTGTTATCGTATCTGACCCAGCCTTGATTGAAATCTGTTCAACCTACGCTCCAGGACTTAACATCCACTTGTCAACGCAAGCATCTGCAACAAACGTTGAAACCTTCCATTTTTGGAAAGAGTATGGCTTGACCCGTGTTGTTTTGGCACGTGAGGTAACTATGGAAGAATTGGCTGAAATCCGTAAACGTACGGATCTTGAAATTGAGGCCTTTGTCCATGGTGCTATGTGTATCTCATATTCAGGTCGCTGTACCCTTTCTAACCACATGTCAGACCGTGATGCCAACCGTGGTGGTTGTTCACAGTCTTGCCGTTGGAAATATGACCTTTACGACATGCCATTCGGTCAAGAGCGAAAGAGTATCCACGGTGAAGTTCCTGAAGAATACTCAATGTCAGCCGTTGACATGTGTATGATTGAAAATATCCCAGACCTTATCGACAATGGCGTTGACAGTCTTAAAATCGAAGGTCGTATGAAATCTGTCCACTACGTCTCAACAGTTGCTAACTGTTACAAGGCTGCTTGTGACGCTTACATGGAAAGTGCAGAAGCCTTTTATGCCATCAAAGATGATTTGATTAACGAACTCTGGAAGGTTGCCCAACGTGAATTGGCAACAGGTTTCTACTACAAGACACCAACAGAAAACGAACAACTCTTTGGAGCTCGTCGTAAGATTCCACAATACAAATTCGTTGGTGAAGTCGTAGACTTTGATCCAGCAACTATGACAGCTACAATCCGTCAACGTAACGTTATCCTCGAAGGTGACCACGTTGAATTCTACGGACCAGGCTTCCGTCATTTCGAGTGTGATATCAAAGACCTTCACGATGCCAATGGTAACAAAATTGACCGTGCACCAAACCCAATGGAACTTCTTACAATTACCGTGCCACAAGAAGTTAAACTTGGTGACATGATTCGTTCAACTAAAGAAGGTTTAATTAACCTTTACCAAAAAGACGGTTCAAGCAAAACTGTTCGTGCCTAATGACAAGTCAAATCAATGGGCTCCTGGTAGATGATCAGAGTAGATGTCAGCACTACCATTCCCAACTAGATATTGTTGCCCTAAAATGCTTCGAGTGCCAGAAGTATTATGCCTGTTATCAGTGTCATGATAGCTTGGAGGATCATAGCTATCGAGCTTATCCTTGTCAATTGAAGCAGGACAAGGTCCTTATCTGTGGCGTTTGTAGGCATGAGATGACAATTGAGGAGTATCAAGATGTAGAAGCTTGTCCCAGTTGTCACAGTGCCTTCAACCCAGCTTGTTCAAAGCACTATGATATTTATTTTGAAAAATAAAAAGATTGAAGATTCTGTTCACACGAACAAAGTCTTCAATCTTTTTTAGTTAAAGTAGCTATGATTTTTAAGAGCTTTTAAGACTGGCTTAGTTACCAAAGCGACGATGAGACCTTTTAAGAGATCAGGAATGATAAAAGGTGTCAAGCCAACTGCTACAGCAGCAGACCAACCCATTTTTCCAAGAAAGTGAAGGCTGAGGATACCACCGACAAAGACAAGTGCATCACCTAAAACAAAAGCCACAAAGATTTTCCAAATAGGAGTCTCAGCATGCGACAGTTTTGAAGTGACAAAGGCGAAAAATGGATAAGCCAACAAATAGCCAGCTGAAGGACCAAAGAATGCTTGGAGCCCACCGCCTCCACCTGCAAAAACAGGTAGACCAATGGCACCTAGAATCAGGTAGAGGGTAGCAGCAAGTGTCGCCTCTCTTGGCTTAAGGATGGCAGCAACAAGTCCAACAGCGAAAGTCTGTAGTGTGATTGGAACTGCACCGATAGGAATAACAATTTGAGCCAGTGCGGCAATGATAGCAGCACCGAAGGCTGGAAGAATAAGCGACAGTGTACGATTTCGTGCCATTTTAGTTAACCTTTCATAAATAAATAGTTAACTTATTATAGCAAGTGGTTTCAAAAAAGTCAACCTAATAACAAAACGAGGTTAACTGATAAACTTAACCTCGTTGCGATATGATTTTTAGACGTTTGATTTCTTTAAGTTCAATCATGCTGATGATCTTATCTTGCTCGATAAAGATGGCTTGTCGCTCCCTGTCATAACGGTTGATGTAGCCCTTATAGGTCTTCTGATTGGATGTCAGCATGACCATTTGATTATGATCAATAGCATGATAGATATCGTTAATAAGTTGATTCTGCATTAGGTGGACAGGTTTGCTGTGACCTGTTTCCACAAACTGATGAAGCTGATGCTTTACGGCTTCTAAAAAGTTTATCATGGTCATTTCCCTCGTTTCTTGATAAAATAATTATAGCATGAAAGGTGAATTTTTGTGGATAACTTCATTCTAAAACAGACAATTTTTACAAAAAAAAACGAATAAAGCTAGTGGAGGTAAGCAAATGGCAGAATTTTCATTTGAAATTGAAGAAAAACTCTTGGTTTTGTCTGAGAATGACAAGGGTTGGACTAAGGAACTCAATCGTGTGAGCTTTAATGGCGCACCGGCTAAGTATGACATCCGTGCATGGAGTCCAGACCACACCAAGATGGGCAAGGGGATTACCCTAAGCAACGAGGAATTCCAAGTTCTCGTTGAAGCCTTCAAAAATTAAAACAAGGTCAGCATGGCGCTGGCCTTATTTTTTTGTTTAAAACGTATCAAAGATAAGTTTGAGATTGAGAATGGTTAGGACAATAGCGATGGCATAACCGAGGAAGGTATTCCACTTGGCATTGACGTGTTTTCCCATGAGTGATTTTTTAGAAGTGTAGTAAATCAAAGGGAAGATAGAAAATGGCAAGGCAATGGAAAGGAATACTTGTGAATAAACCAAGAGTTGATCCAGTGTCTTTTCTTGATCGCCGTAGAGAATGGCTACAATGATAACAGGTAGCAAGGCGAAGAGACGTGTGAACAAACGAATTACCCACTGTGGTAACCTCATGTGGAGGAAACCTTCCATGACAATCTGACCAGTTAGGGTACCAGTAATGGTAGAGTTTTGACCACTAGCCAAGAGTGCCAAGGCAAAGAGGGTTGAAAGTGTTGAACTAGCAACCGCACCAGCAATCTTAGAGTCCTGAAGAGCATTGTACATTTGTGAGAAGGCTGAAATATCAGAAGCGTGACCAAAGAAGAGAGCTGCCCCCAAAATCAAGAGGAGGGAGTTAACCACAAAGGCCAAAGTCAACTGAATGTTGGAGTCCCAGGTCATGAAACGGACAGCCTTAGTCACGTCTTTACCATCAGAATAGTCAACCTTACGAGTCTGTGACAAGGATGAGTGCAAGTAGAGGTTATGTGGCATAACGGTTGCACCCACAATCCCAAGTGCCAAAGTCAACTGGTTGGTGTGCCCAGCAGCATGTGGCTCAAAGAGCGCTGGCGTAGGGAGATAACCCTCGAGGATTCCCTTAATACTAGGCTCAGACAAGGCTACCAAGTAGACAAAGATAACCAAGATGGTCAAAATCAAGGTTGAAACAATAGCCTCGATTTTCTTGAATCCCAGCTTCATGATGAGTAGGAGTAGGAAGACATCTAGGACTGTCACCAGAATGGCAACCATAATTGGAATACCAAAGAGCAGGTTAAGTGCGATGGCAGAACCAAGCACCTCGGCCAAGTCCGTCGCCATTAAGGCAAGCTCCAGAATCACCCAAAGCGTGTATCGTAGCCATTTGGGCGAGTGGTATGCAGTTGCTTGAGCCAGGTCCATTTGAGTCACAATCCCTAATTTTCCAGCCATTTGTTGCAACTGCATAGCGATTAAAGATGAAATTAAGATGACAAAAAGAAGACTGTACTTGTAGGTTGCCCCACCGACGACACTGGTAATCCAGTTCCCTGGGTCCATGTAACCCACGGCTACAAGAGCCCCAGGTCCCAAGAAAGCCTTAAGATTTTGCCAAAAACGATTATTATTTGGTGTATCTATTGATTGGTTAACCTCAGAAAGGGAAACCTTTTTTGAAGATATCATAAACACCTCTTTCTAAGTCATATCTGCCTAAAACTTGCATATTTCTAGACAGACCGACAATTTTATTATAACACTATGAGGAAGATGTGC